>ENA-ORMO01000016-ORMO01000016.1-human-gut-metagenome-genome-assembly--contig:-NODE-16-length-203699-cov-8.116812_pt1 | contig 203699 bp, 180 predicted proteins | sample MGYA00242106_ERZ509001 | MGnify/ENA primary metagenome ERZ509001 (study PRJEB26280, sample SAMEA2338736) | human gut metagenome | biome: human gut; feature: human-associated habitat; material: faeces...
AGAGCAGAGGACTGAAAATCCTCGTGTCGCTGGTTCGATTCCGGCTCTAGGCATTTGTGAGATAATTACTGCATTTGTAGTGGTTATCTCTTTTTTTTATTTGAGTAATATGGTATTCTAATAGTGTATTTGAAATAGGAAAAAATAGAAACAGAAAGTTATCTAATGAAGTGTTTAGGGGAATAAGGATGAGCAGAGGCAATATCAATTACAAATATTTAAGAAGACGAAAAAACTGGTTTCAGAGAAATTGGGCATTATTGCTTGTTATTGCAATTATAGCTGTTATTGTCGTTATTCTTGGAATTTGTTTATTTTTATATATTCAGTAATTATGGAAAATAAAGATTTATTAAGTATATTGGAAGATTATTGTGGTGGGGATTATGTGCCGATGCATATGCCGGGTGCAAAGAGAAATGCATCTATGTTTAATATGAAAAACCCATATAGTCTTGATTTAACAGAAATAGAAGATTTTGATAATATGCATCATGCAGACGGTATTATTGCTGATGCTTTTTTTAGGTGTGCAGAATTATTCGGAGCTGATGAAACACTGTACCTTATAAATGGAAGCAGTGCAGGTATTTTGTCGGCAATTTGCGGTTCTACAAAGAAAAATGATACAGTAATTGTTGCGAGAAATTGCCATATTTCTGTATATAATGCAATTTATATTAATGAATTAAATCCTGTATATATTTATCCGATGCATGATTTATCAGAGATTACTGCACAAAATGCAGGAATATGCGGAAGGATAAATCCGGATGATATCAAAGCTTCGTTTGAACGGAATCCGCATGCTTCTGCTGTTATTATAACTTCACCGACATATGAGGGCTTAGTATCAGATATAAGAAAAATAGCCGATATTGTTCACTCTTATGGTGCCGTTTTGATTGTCGATGAAGCACACGGAGCACATTTTAATTTTCATGAGGCATTTCCTGATTCTGCAAATAAATGTGGGGCGGATGTTGTGGTGCAGAGTATTCATAAAACGCTGCCGGCTTTTACGCAGACAGCACTTTTGCATATGAATGGTTCGCTTGCTGATCGACAAAGAATTAAAAAGTATTGGAGTATTTTCCAAACGACAAGTCCGTCATATCTTCTTATGGCGTCCATTGACAGATGCGTATCTTTAATTCGCAGCAATGGAAGACAGCTTTTTGAAGCTTATGTTAATAGACTTTTGGAATTAAGAAAGAAAATAAGCGGATTAAAGTTTATAAAGCTTATGGATACGGATGATATTTCAAAAATAGTTTTATTAGCTGATGACGGAAAAGAGCTGAGCAATATTCTTCGTAAGAAATATCATATAGAGCTTGAGATGGCTTCAATGAAATATGTCATTGCAATGACGAGCATTGGCGATAAACCTGAGTATTATGAAAGGTTTTACGATGCACTTTTACAGATAGATATTCAGCTTGAAAAGGAAAAAATGTTAAAGCGCAATGAAGATGATTTAGAATTAAAGAGAGTTGAAGATTGCCTAAAATTAGAACAGGTTGTAAGCGTGTATAAAGCTGAAAACATGGAAAATGAGGATGTTAAGCTGTCTGAGGCGGCAGGGAGGATAAGTGCGGGAAAAATTTGTTTTTATCCTCCGGGTGTTCCGATTATAAACAGCGGCGAGCAATTCAACGAAAAGGTGATAGAAGAAATTACCGATGCCGTTAAAAGCGGCATTGAAGTTATGGGGATTAATTATAAGGAAAAGGAAGTTATGGTGCGATGCCTGAAATAGCATTTATTATAGGAAAAAGTGCTTCTGGAAAGGACAAGATATATAAAAGTATTGCAGAAACCGGGGAATTTAATTTAAAAACGGTAACAATGTATACGACACGTCCGATGAGAGCCGGGGAAGAAGATGGAAAAGAATATTATTTTGTGGATAATGATACTGTAAAAAAGATGGAATCTGAACAAAAGATAATAGAAATGCGTTGTTATGATACGGTTTATGGTGTTTGGAAATATTTTACGGCTGATGACGGGCAGATTAATCTGAGCAGCGGAGATAAATATATTATAATAGGTACACTTGAAGCATATGAAAAGTTTTGTGCATATTATGGAAGAGAGCATATTTTGCCGATATATATAGAAGTAGACGATGGTATTCGTCTGCAAAGGGCATTAAATAGAGAAATGAAGCAGGAAAATCCCAAATATGACGAAATGTGCAGGAGATTTCTGGCTGACAGTAAGGATTTTTCGGAAGAAAATATTAAAAAGGCAGGAATAACAAAGAGATTTTATAATAACGGTGAACTTGAAAACTGCATAAAAGAAGTAAAGCAGGCAATATATGAGAACCTTGTATAAAACGATAATGTTTTTTGTTGGTTTATATGAAACTATGTGTTATACTTTACATGTTATGGAATTGTGAAAATATGGAGTATGTGAATAATATTTTTGACATTTTTTACTGGGCATCTTGTATACTGATTACTTTTTTATGTGATTAGAATTTTTCACAAGAGGTATTATTATGGATATTAAAGTAAATGAAATTGCAATGGCACAGCAGGTTGAACAAAAGAAAATTGATTCTCAAAATAGTGAGGATTTTAAGTTTACTCTTATAAGTAATATAGAAGAGAAAGACCTGCAGGAAAAATTAAATACAATGATGCAGCAGATAACGGCTCAGGGAGAGAAAATCTCAAAACATATGGATATAAAGGATATGAAGAGATATCGTGATTTGGTAAAGGGATTTTTGAATGAAGTGGTGAACCGTTCTCACAAGTTTTCAAGGGAAAATTTCCTTGACAGGAGAGGACGTCACAGAGTTTATGGAATAGTTAAGCTTGTAGATAAAAATCTTGATGACCTTGCAGGTGAGCTGATGAAGGAAGAGAAGGATCATCTGGCTATTATAGGCAGGATTGATGATATTCGGGGATTATTGTTAGACATTTCAACATGATGCAGGAGGTACGCAGGTGAATAGTTTTGGCGAGATATACGGACATGATAAGATAAAGAATCATTTACAGAATGCGATTGAGCTTGATAAAATTTCTCATGCATATATATTTAATGGCGGACTTGGCTCAGGAAAAAAGTCGGTTGCACAGTTGTTTGCAAAGACTTTGCAGTGTGAAGCAGGAAAAACTGAACCATGTAATGAGTGCCGTTCATGTAAACAGACCGAAACTAAAAATCAGCCTGATATCATATGGGTTACGCATGAGAAAGGCGGAAGTATAGGCGTTGATGATATAAGGGAACAACTTATAGGTGATATTCAGATTAAGCCTTACAGCAGCAAATATAAGATTTATATTATAGATGAGGCGGAAAAGCTTACTGTGCAGGCACAGAATGCAATGCTTAAGACTATAGAGGAACCGCCTTCATACGGTATAATTATTTTACTTACAACAAATGCAGATATTTTTTTGCAGACGATTATTTCAAGATGTGTAAAGCTTGATTTTAAGCCTGTTTCCGATGAGCTTGTAATAAAATATCTTCAAGATAATTTTAATGTTACAAATCATGAGCAGCGTTTTGCAGCAGCTTTTGCGCAGGGAAATATCGGGCGTGCCGTGTCTATAGTAACTTCAAGTGAATTTGGCAGACTCAAAGATGATGTTATGCATGTAATACGTTATGTAAAGGATATGTCTGTATCGGAAATTATATCAGAAATTAAGAATGTATCGAATTATAAGCTAACAATAGACGATTATCTTGATCTTATGGCAATGTGGTTTAGGGATGTTCTTATATTTAAGAGTACAAACGATACAAATCACCTGATTTTTTCAGAAGAGATTTCTCTTATCAAAGAGCAGGCGGTTGCCAGTTCATATGAGGGACTTGAAAATATTTTGAAAGCTATAGATAAGGTTAAGATAAGATTAAAGGCAAATGTTAATTTTGAGCTGGTTATAGAATTGTTGGTTATGACAATACAGGAAGCATTATAGAAACGGAGATAGAAAATGGCAAAGGTTATAGGGGTCAGGTTCAGACAGGCAGGTAAAATTTATTTTTTTGCACCGGGAAAATATACTGATATTGAGGCAGGTCAGCATGTTATCGTTGAGACGGCAAGAGGTGTGGAGTACGGAAATGTCGTACTTGGTATAAGGGAAGTTGACGATGGAAAAGTAGTTCAGCCGTTAAAGGCAGTTATAAGGGTTGCCACTCCGGATGACGATGAGAGAGAAGAAAGAAATCGTCAGAAAGAGAAAGAAGCATTTGATATCTGTCTTGCAAAGATAGCAAAGCATAAGCTTGATATGAAGCTTATACAGGTTGAGTATACTTTTGATAATAATAAAGTCCTTTTTTATTTTACGGCTGATGGAAGAATAGATTTCAGGGAGCTTGTAAAGGATTTGGCTGCCGTATTCAAGACAAGAATAGAATTAAGGCAGATAGGCGTGCGTGATGAGGCCAAAATTATGGGTGGAATAGGCGTTTGCGGCAGACCGCTGTGCTGTGCGACATATATGCCTGAATTTGTCCCTGTTTCAATAAAAATGGCTAAAGAGCAGAATTTGTCGCTCAACCCTACAAAGATTTCGGGCGTTTGCGGCAGACTTATGTGTTGCCTTAAAAATGAGGAAGAGACATACGAGGAGCTTAACAGTAATCTTCCGAATGTAGGTGATTTTGTTACAACGAGCGACAATCTTAAAGGAGAAGTTTTAAGTGTAAATGTATTAAGACAGCTTGTTAAGGTTGTGGTAACTCTTGACGGTGATGAGAAGGATGTTAAGGAATATCCTGTAAAGGAGCTTAAATTCAAGGCAAAAAGGAGACATGAAAAGGTTCAGATTAACGATTCTGAGCTTAGAGCGCTTGAAGAGCTTGAAAAAATGGAAGGAAAGTCACATATAAATGATGACTAATGAATTTGACGATAATGCACTTAATGAAAATGAAAGAATAGATGATTTACAGTGTAAGGGCTTAAGACTTATACAGAATACTTCATGTTTTTGTTTTGGAATGGACGCAGTACTGTTATCTTCATTTGCAAGGGCGGAGGCTGAAGACAGGGTACTTGATCTGGGCACAGGAAACGGAGTGATTCCTATACTTATGTATGGAAAAAATCCCGGAATAAAGTGTGTTGGTCTTGAGATACAGCCGGTTAGTGCAGAGCTTGCAAAAAGAAATGCACAGATAAATGACATTTCGCATGATGTAGATATGGTTATGGGTGATATAAAAGATGCCGTAAGTATTTTTGGTGCAGGCAAGTTTGACGTGGTCACGAGTAATCCGCCATATATGAATGAAAATCATGGTATAGTAAATCCTCAAAGTGTAAAAGCTATAGCAAGGCACGAAATATTATGTACGCTTGACGATGTGGTTAAAGCTGCATCGGGCTGTCTTAAGGTTAAAGGACATTTTTTTATGGTTCACAGACCTCAGCGCCTTGTTGACATATTTGAGGTGTTAAGAAAATATAAGCTTGAGCCGAAAAGGATGCGTATGGTACAGCCAAACAGTAAAAAAGCTGCCAATATGGTGCTTATTGAGGCTGTAAAGAACGGAAATTCACAGCTTATCACAGAACCGGCATTATGTGTTTATAATGAGGACGGAAGTTATACAGATGAGCTTTTAGCAATGTATGGAAAGGAATTTTAAAATGCCGGACAGCGTAAAAACAGGAACATTATATTTGTGTGCAACACCTATCGGGAATCTTGAAGATATAACGTACAGAGTGTTAAGAATATTAAAGGAAGCAGATTTAATAGCGGCGGAGGATACGCGCAACAGTATAAAGCTGCTCAACCATTTTGATATAAAAACACCTATGACGAGCTATCATGAGTTCAATAAATATGATAAAGCGCGCGTTCTTGTTGAAAAAATGCTTGGCGGTGCGAATATTGCAGTTATAACAGATGCAGGAACACCGGGTATATCTGATCCTGGGGAGGAGCTTGTAAGACAGTGTCACGAGGCCGGAATTAAGGTTATTTCTGTTCCCGGAGCAGCAGCTTGTATAACAGCACTTACAATGTCTGGTCTTTCGACGAGACGTTTTTGTTTTGAGGCATTTTTGCCTGCGGACAAGCAGGATAGGAAATATATATTAGATGAGTTGAAAAACGAGACAAGAACAATTATAGTATATGAGGCTCCGCACAGGTTAAAAAAGACGCTTGCAGAGCTTGCGGAAAAATTAGGTAAGGACAGGCAAATTTCTATTTGTAAGGAGCTTACAAAAAAACATGAAAATACATTTTTGACTACTTTTGAGGACGCTTTAGTGTATTACGAAGATAATGAGCCAAGAGGAGAGTATGTGCTTGTTATTGAGGGAAAATCGAGGGATGAGCTTTTAAAGGAAAAGATAGCAGAGTGGGAAAAAATGAGTATTGAAGAGCATGTAGACATGTATATTGCAAGGGGAATAGATAAGAAGGAAGCTATGAAAATGGCGGCAAAGGACCGCGGAGTATCGAAAAGGGACATATACAATGAGTACAACATTTAAAATAGGATGTCATTTGTCGACATCGAAGGGATTTTTAAATATGGGTAAAGAAATCATTTCTCTTGGAGGAAATACATTTCAGTTTTTCACAAGAAATCCAAGAGGCGGTGCGGCAAAATTGCTTGATTTGGACGATATAGAAGCATTTAAAACATTTGCAAAGGAAAATGGTATAGAGGTTATACTTGCACACGCACCTTATACGCTAAATGCGTGTTCTGCTGATGAGTCGACAAGAAATTTTGCTAAAGAGACATTTGCAGACGATTTAAGAAGGATGGAGTATATTCCGGGAAATCTTTATAATTTTCATCCCGGCAGTCATGTAAAACAGGGCGTTGATACGGGAATTGACTATATTGTAGATATGTTAAATGAGGTTATTAAACCGGATCAGACGACTACGGTGCTGCTTGAAACTATGGCAGGAAAAGGCTCTGAAATAGGTCGCTCTTTTACGGAAATAAGAAGAATAATTGACGGAGTTTCATTGAACAGTCATCTTGGAGTATGCCTTGATACATGTCATGTTTATGATGCAGGTTATGATATTGTTTCAAATCTTGATTTAGTTTTGGATGAATTTGATAAAGTTATAGGAATTGACAGATTAAAGGCAATTCACATTAACGATTCAAAAAATCCTTTTGAGAGTCATAAGGACAGACACGAAAAAATAGGTGAGGGTTATATCGGGACGGATGCATTTGAGAGAATTATAAATCATCCTAAGTTAAGAAATTTGCCGTTTTATCTGGAAACACCTAATGAACTTTCGGGTTATGCAAAAGAGATAGAGTTACTTAAAAGCATCAGAAAATAAAAAGTATAAAGTAACAGTAAAAGAAAGTTATTTGGGTGACAGGAGATTAATATGCTTTTTTGCAGTAAAGAATTTATTTTTGTTTTTTTACCGATTTTACTGATTATATATTATGCTGTTCCGTGGCGTTTTAAAAATCTTGTGGTTTTTATAGGAAGTCTTATATTTTATGCATTTGGTGAATTAAAATATATACCGCTTATTCTGATTTCACTTGTGCTGAATTATGTTTTTGCACTTCTTATAGAAAGCAAGAAGCGAGGAAACGGATATCGAAATAAGAGTGCAAGGAATTTAAGAATTTGTTTTCTTGTTCTGTCTTTATTATATAACTTCGGAATGTTGTTTATATTTAAGTATTTTAAGTTTTTTACGGGTATAGACAATGGACTTACGCTTCCGTTAGGAATAAGCTTTTATACATTCCAGATAGTTTCATATGTGATAGATGTATTCAGAGATGATGTGAAGGCTGAGAAAAATATTGTAAATCTCGGTGTTTATCTCTGTATGTTTCCTCAGCTTATTGCCGGACCCATTGTTATATATTCTGATGTTGAGAAGCAGATTAAGAAAAGAAAACATTCACTTGATTTATTTCAGGACGGTATAAGAGTATTTACAATCGGTCTTGCATTTAAGATGATTATAGCAAATGTGTGCGGAATGTGCTGGAATTCCACGCAAATGTACGGAATAGAGGGAATATCTACCCCTATGGCATGGATTGGTATGTTCGCATATACATTTCAGATATATTTTGATTTTTATGGATATTCGCTTATGGCTATCGGTCTTGGTAAGATGATTGGTTTCAAGCTTCCGACAAACTTTAATAATCCGTACATGGCGACATCCGTTACGGATTTTTGGAGAAGATGGCACATTACGCTCAGCAGATGGTTCAGGGATTATGTATATATACCACTCGGCGGCAGCAGATGCAGTATGCCAAGAACAATCCTGAATATGTTTATAGTCTGGGCACTTACCGGACTTTGGCATGGTGCAAGTCTGAATTTTGTTTTGTGGGGATTGTTTTTCTTTGTATTTTTAACATTGGAAAAGCTTGGCCTTAAGAAACTATTTGACAGATTCCCTGTTATAGGTCATATGTATATTATTTTTCTTATTCCTTTAGGATGGATGATATTTGCAATTGAAAATGTATCGGATATAGGATTGTATTTTACAAGATTATTTCCGTTTTTTGGCTCGTCAACGGTATCACATTTTAATAACACAGATTATATTACTGCCATAAATAATTACTGGTTTTTCTTTATTTTGGCAATATTTTTCTCAACGGGAATATGGCAGAAGCTTTATAAACGCTTTAAACATTCAGTTGTTACATCAGTCATAATTCTTGCGGTATTCTGGATAAGTGTGTACTTTGTGTTTACAATGGAAAATAATCCGTTTTTATATTTCAGATTTTAAAAATATCACGATAGATAAATAGGATTAGGATGTTTTAACACCCTAATTATGATTATACGGATTGTTTCGTGCTTCGCACTCCCACAATCTTCCCCCAATATTTAGAAATTATGTGATAATAAGGATTAATAAACATTATGGATTACAGAGATAACAAATTTCAGAGATATTTTTTGCTGATAGCTTTTGGTATTACATTTACTGCGTTTTTAGCGGTTATGTCAGTAAAAGCTGTTGCAGGTATAAATTCATCAGATAAAAATCCGCCGACAGAAAACGTGGTGCAGAATACCACGCAGGAGAGCACTACGCCGGAGGCTACAACAGAAGAAGTCACAACCGAAGCTGTCACGGAGACAGAGGAGGAGACTACACAGAAGCCGACAAATCCGCCAACAAAGGAGCCTCCAAAAGTAAGCAGCGGAGCGGATACTTCATATTTTGATGATGCGGTATTTATAGGGGATTCAAGAACAGTTCTTCTGCAGATGTATGCAGACTGGAACGCAGATATATTTGCAGAAACAGGACTCACTATCTGGGATGTGTTTGATAAAAAAGTTCATACAAGGGATAATCAGAAAGCAACGATAAAGGATCTGCTTGGCAGGAAACAGTATAAGAAAGTATATATCCAGCTGGGCATAAATGAACTTGGTACCGGTACAGCAAAGACTTTCTGTGATGAGTATGAGCGTGTTTTAAACGAGATAAAGAGACTTCAGCCGAATGCAATAATATATCTTCAGAGTATAATGCATGTGTCGCAGGCTCAGGATAATAAGAACACTTATATAAACAATAAAACAGTTAACGAGAGAAATCAGGCTATAAAGCAGCTTGCCGACAACAAGACTGTATTCTGGCTTGATGAAAATGAGGTGTTTGATGACAGCAATGGAAAGCTTGCCTCAGAATATACAAGTGACGGAGTTCATATTAAGGCTTCATGTGTGCCTATATGGGAAAAATTCCTGCTTGATAACGCAGTAAAAAGATGAAATTAATATAATAATAAAAGCAGGCGGTATGATTACAAATAGTAAACATACCGCCTGTTTTTTAATTATTAAATATTATATGTCTGTATTTGTTTAATGCAAAGAGTAAAAGCATACCCAAAACACCGCAAACAACAAGCTCACTGGCACCGATTGATACCATAAGCAGAGGTACAAGTTCTTCTGCACCGTAAGCGTATTTTAACACAAACGGAACAATAAGTGTGTTTGCAATTACAGGTGGGAGAGGGGCAAGCCACTTATTTTTTCTAAGCATATATGTGCCGATGGCACCTATAAGTGTGGCAATGCTTCCAAATACGATATCCCATATCACTGCTCCGCCCATGACATTTGCAATGATACAGCCAATGAAAAGTCCAGGAATCGCTGCCGGTGTAAAATAAGGCAGAATTGTAAGGACTTCCGCAATCCTGAATTGGATAGGGCCAAAACTCCAGTAATTAAATACTACAACTAAAACTACGTAGATTGCTGCAATTACAGCTCCCTGTGTGATAAACAAGGCTTTTTTGTTCTTCATATTAAATTTCTCCTTTAGTTTTGTTTTACGAGTGGAAGGTCTCGAACACTCGATTTATAGCTTTGTTAGTCTATCACAGTAATTCTAAAAAAGCAAGAAGCTTTATTTGCAGATTCCATCTGTTTTGTAGATAAATGTAACACTTCCTGTTATGTCATCTGATTTTCCGGCAAATGACTGATAATCGTTTCCAAGTTTTACAACCTGCTTGATTGTCTCTACAGCGTTATCAGCGTCATTTTCAATTATGCCTGCAAGCTTTTTGATACCTGTTTCATTAAATTCAACCATACCGTCTTTTAGTGTTAAGGCTCCCTCGTTAAGCTGTATAACACCGTCTGAAAGTGTAGATGAAGCATTTTTGAGCTCATATGTACCTGATTTTAATGCTGAAGCACCGTTATTTAATGCAGGACTGTTAGATTTAAGTTCATAGAGTCCATTCTTAAATAAGTCTGTTCCTGAGGAAAGCTGACTGCATCCGAGCTGAAGTTTGTAGAGCGCAGAGCAGATAGTTTCATTTTCAGGATTCAAGTCATCAAATGACCCGATACCGTTTTGTAACTGTAAAGTTCCGTTCTTAAGAGCATTGGCACCATCAGATAGAGCGGAAAGGCTTTGACTTAAATTAAGACCTGTTTCAGGGTCTGTGGTTTGTGTTGCCTGTGAATATACCTGATTAAGAGCTGTGTATACACCTCCGTTGCTTACTGTCTGAAGAAGAAGTCCTACTTCAGAAGAATAAAGCTGGCTTAATGTTGTAAATTTACCCCCGGAAACTTGAGATATTACAGCATTTACCTGTGTAAGGAGCTGAGGACTTGAAGTTTCTATTTTAACTGCCGCAGTGTATGCTGTCATATATTTTGTAAGAAGCGATGAAACTACAGTGTTGTCTGTAAGATTTTTGCTTAAATCTGTTTTGGTTGTGATATTAAGGTCTGCGCTTCCTTGTGTAGCAGCCTGTGAAATCTGAGTTAACATTGAATTTAATGTTATTCCGCCTAAATCTGCTGTTGCCATTGTTTCAAGACTTTGAGCATCTTTTAGTGCCAAAGTATAGGCAGCACCGTAAACATCAGCATTTTTCTTAATTTCTTCAAATGAAGATGTTAATGTAGATGAAAGCTTATCGATTCCTGCGCTTAACTGAGAAGAACCGTTAACAAGCTCGGAAACGCCGGAAACGAGCTGTGAGCGGACTGTATCAGACAATACATTGATGCCTGCGGTTATCTGTGACGTTCCGTCACTGAGTTCAACGATACCGTTGGCAGCAGAGGCTACACCGTCAGTATAGGCCTTTATACCGTTATTTAATGTTAAAGCGCCGTCATCTAACTGTGTAATTCCGCTTTTAAGTGTAGGGATATTGTTCTTTAACGTTGATAATCCGTCAGACAATGCTTTTGAACCGTCTGAAAGCTGATCTCCTGCATCTGTTAATTTATCGGTCTGTGATTTTAAATCGTTCAAATTAATGTCATCAAGGTTTAAATCAGATAAAAGGTTTGATGTTGCAACAGACATTGTCATATCAAGCTCAAAATCAACTGCATCAGCGGTTACTTCAAAGTATTCCGGTATATCAATATCTGCTTTTTTGCCGTCGAGGCTTAAATCAAGGCTCTCTTTTAAACCGGGCATAGCCATGCCAAGAACAATACTGCTGTTGTCATTGTCCAATATCTTACCGTTAGAAACAGTAACATTGCTGAATTTGTCAGTAGGAAGGACAACACCTGTAATCATTGTAAAAGGAACATATGCTTCCTGTGATTTGCCGTTAACGGTAATTGTCTTTTTTTCGTTATTTATGTAATCAAATCTTATTTTTACCTTCCCGCTTTTTCCTGCAATCTGTTCAGGTGATATTTCTTTTCCGTCAAGATAATAAGAAACTTTGATTGTAACAGGCGCCTTTTTATCGGAAGTTCCCTGATAGGTAATATTTTTGCCGTTTGCGTTCCAGTTAAGAGATGAGCCTGTCAGGCTAAAGCTCTCGTCACCGTTTAAATTGATTATGTCTGTTAAATGTGATATGTCCTGAATATTTTTTTGTCCTGTGAAGTTTTTAAGTTTTTCGTTTATTAAAAGATGATCCTGATTGCCTTTTGCATCTGTAAATACAAAAACAGTTTCTTCTTTACTGTTTTCTTTGTTTGTTGATGGTTTAATCTGACTGTTTATAGCATTGCTTAAAACATCTTCTGTATTATTTGAATTAAGTGATTCCTCTTGAACATTGTAAGATACAGTTTTGTCAGAGGAAGCGCCGCAAGCAGTTAAACTTAATGCCATTATGCAGGCGCACATTAAAACAGATGTAAATTTGAATAAATTTTTCTTAATCATAATAATCCTCCATTCCGGAGCGTAAGCGACGGGGCGAATAGAAATTGCGCAGGCGATTTCTATTCTGCCATCAAGGGCTATTTGTGACGCTCCGGCACAAATAGCTGTGTGAAAAATCATCGTATCAACATGATTTTTCGCGCTAATCCTCCATTCCTTATTTAAAGCCTTTGCTTGTATGAATGATAATTTTATCAAAAACAACAAACAGTGAAGGAAGAACAAATATAACTACAAACATGCTGACAATAGCGCCTCGTGCCATTAATGAACAAAGTGAGGCAATCATATCAACACTTGATATAAGACCTACGCCGAATGTTGCTGCAAAGAAGCCGAGTGCACTGACAATAATTGAAGGTATAGATGTTGAAAGAGCAATTGTAATAGCTTCTTTTTTGTCAGCACCGCCGCTGCGCTCTTTTCTGTAACGTGTTGTCATAAGAATTGCATAGTCAACCGTTGCACCAAGCTGTATTGTACCGATTACAACTGAAGCAATGAATGGTATTGTAGTTCCTAAATAATAAGGAAGTCCCATATTTATAAATATGGCAAATTCAATTGCTGAAACAAGTATTACAGGAAGAGATATTGATTTAAATACAATGAGAATTATTAAAAATATCGCTCCTATAGATACGGCACTTACCTTTTTAAAATCAGTATCCGTAATGCTTATTAAATCTTTAGTGCAAGGTGCTTCGCCGATTATCATGGCGTTTTTATCATATTTTTTAGCGATTGAATCAACTGCTTCAATCTGGGTATTGACTTCGTTTGAGGCTATTTTATAGTCTGAGGCAATCATCATAACCTGATGCTCATCACCTTTAAGTTTATTAAGTAAATCTTTTGGCATTATGTCTTCCGGCAGTTCATTACCTGCAACTGAATTCAGACTTAATGCAAATGTTATACCGTCAAGATTATTTATTTCATCTATCATTTTATTTGCCTGTTTTGGTGTCATGTCTGAGTCGGCAAGTATCATGTAAATAGAATTTAAATCAAAATTTTCATCAAGCTTTTTGTTTGCAACAGAGCAGTCCAGCTTATCAGGAAGTGTATTTGCAAGGTCATAATAAACATTTGTATGGTTGTAGCCATAAATTGCAGGACCAAGCAGAGCAAGGAATATAATTATAAATATCCATGAGTGTTTAACTACAAATGCTGACAGCTTATCAAATTTTGCCGGCATAAGTTCTTTGTGCATAGTTTTTTCAAGTGCTCTGTCAAATGTAAGAATCATTGACGGAAGAATTGTTACACAACCTATAACGCCTAATATTACGCCCTTTGCCATTACAATACCTAAGTCCATTCCCAAAGTAAAACTCATAAAGCAGAGTGCTATAAAACCAGCTACTGTGGTGATTGAGGAGCCTACTACAGATGTAATTGTATTGGCTATTGCATGAGCCATAGCTTCTTTGTGATCATCAGGATAATCAATTTTCATTTCCTTATAGCTGTGCCATAAAAAGATTGAGTAGTCCAGGGTGACACCAAGCTGAAGCACCGCAGCAAGCGCTTTTGTTATGTATGAAATTTCACCGAGGAAAAAGTTTGAACCCAAGTTATATATAATTGCCATTCCTATGCTTAACATAAAAAATACCGGAACAAGGAATGAGTCCATAAACAGAGCAAGCACGATACATGCAAGGACAACAGCGATAAGCACGTATATAGGTGTTTCTTTTTCTGAAAGCAGTTTTGTGTCAGTTATAACTGCTGACATACCGCTTATAAAGCAGCGTCCTTCAGTAACTTTACGTATTTCTTTGATTGCATCCATTGTCTCATCGCTTGATGTTGTATCGTCAAAGAATATTGCAAACATGGTTGCATCGGTCTCTTCATTGTAGAACTGTTCCTTATATTTATCAGGGAGCATTTCAATAGGAATAGCCGAACCGGTTATGCTGTTGTAAGAAATTAATTCTGCGACATGGTCTACGCTTTCGATTTTTTCCTCAAGAGTTGTAAGCTCACGGGTGTTCATTCCTTCAACTACGACAATCGCATATGCACCTTTGTCAAATTCATCCATGAGGATGTCCTGACCTTTCATGGTGTCAATATCGTCGGGCAGATAGTATAAGATATCATAGTTGACACGGGTGTTAATGTAACCCAGCGTTGATGGAATAAGGAGCAAAATACTTAAAACAAGAATCGGAATTCTTAAGCGTACTATTGCTTTTCCTAATTTTTCCATAATAAAATTCCTCCTTTATATACTGGTATAAGGTTTATGACCTTTGGTCATATTCTAAATTTAAGCGAAATTATATCATAAAATGACTGGTAGTCAATATTGTTTATAAAAAATTTATGACTTTTAGTCATTTATTGACTTTTATTTTTTTTTGAGCTATCATGCAAGAAATAAAGGTGCTGAAAAAAGGAGAAAGTTATGGGAAAGGTTGATATTAATAAGAAACAGAAGCGTACCTCACTTTTAAATACAGCTTATGAGCTGTTTACGACTAAAGGTGTAAATAAGACATCTATTGCTGAGATTTCACAGGCGGCAGGGATTGCAAAAGGTACGTTTTATCTTTATTTTAAAGACAAGTATGATATTAGAAATAAGCTGATTTCCCATGAATCAAGCAAGCTTTTTAAAGCTGCAAAGTCAGCGCTTGATAAATATATAGAAGAAAAGGGACAAATGAGCTTTACGGATGGGCTTATATTTATAGCTAACAACATTATAAATGCGCTTGCGCAGGATAAGTCGCTTCTTACTTTTATTTCAAAAAATTTAAGCTGGGGAATATTTAAGCAGGCACTGACAACGAATGTTTCAGATGATGACATAAATTTTGAACATGTATTTTATGACATGATAGAAGCAGCGGGAGAGGAAATTGAAGAACCTGAAATAATGATATTTCAGATAGTTGAGCTTTTAAGTTCGACTGCTTACAGTGCCATACTGTATGAGGAGCCGGTTGATATAGAGAAATTAAAGCCATATCTTTATCAGACGATAAGAACTATAATAAATAATCATCAAAATGGGACAGCGCGTTACAGTGATTAATAACAGTCGGATAACCTGATTTTGCGCTAAATATTAATTTGCATTTTCACATGAGACATAGTATCATATAATATATGTAAAATACTATTTATTATATGATTACATCGTAAGAAAAGGAGACAGAATGAAATTCATAGCCATCGGAGAACTTATGTTAAGATTATCTCCACCTAATTATGAGAAGATAGTATCTACACATAATTATGTGGTTAATTATGGCGGTGCTGAAGCCAATGTTGCAGTATCTTTGGCAAATCTGGGAGTTGACAGTACATTCTTTACTGTGCTTCCTAATTCAGATATAGGAAAGTCTGCAATAAATTATCTTAAAGCTAATGATGTCCATACAAAGCATATCATCAAGGCAGATGGAAGAATGGGTGTTTATTACCTTGAGGAGGGCGTATCTGTAAGACCTTCGCAGGTAATTTATGACAGAGGAAGTTCAGCATTTGCAGAATATGATTATAAAGATGTTGATTTTGAAAATATTTTAAAGGATTATGACTGGCTGCACTTAAGTGGTATTACACCTGCATTGTCTTATAACTGCAGACGTCTTATAGATAAAGCTGTAAAAACTGCAAAAAAGCTTGGTCTGACAGTGAGCTTTGACCCTAATTTCAGAAGTACCTTATGGGCGTTTGAGACAGCAAGAGATGTATTAAGCAAGTATCTTCCATATGTTGATGTACTTATCGGTATTGAGCCTATACATGTATACAATGAGGACGGTACTGATGTTAAAGATGGTCTTACTATGGATCCGTCATTTAAGGATATGGACAGGGTATTCAAGGCCATAGACAAGCAGTACCATATGAAGGCAATCGCAAGAACAGTACGTTATGTACACTCAGGAAGCAATAACTCTCTCAAGGCATTTTTCTATACAAACGGTGAAACTTTTGAGAGTAAGACAATTAATTTTGAGATTGTCGATCGTGTCGGAGGCGGTGATGCTTTTTCATCAGGTCTTATATATGCACTTATGCAGAATGATATGACTCCGGAGGAGGTTGTCAACTTTGGTGTTGCATCTTCAGTAATGAAGCATGCAATACGTGGTGATACTAATATTACAAGCGTGGACCAGATTAAGAGACTTATGAATAATTCTTCTTTCGATGTGCAAAGATAATTATGTTTTTTAAGAAAAGTCCGTTAATCTTAAAGAAATATTGACATTTTTTAATATTTCGCCTAAAATGTGGATAAATGCTGTGATGAAGACAGTAGGTTATCATGAAATGTAACAGCGAGCCGGGGTGGTGGAAGCCGGTACGAGTATATGATATCTGAAAATCACTTCTAAGCATCCAATCAGAACAATTCTATTTGAGTTTAGTAAGAGAGGACGGTAATCCCTACGTTATAAGGGACGCATATGCTGGTATGTCGTAATTAAGCTTAGGTATGATTATTTTATGCCCCTGCCGTTTTACGGCAGGGGCTTTTTCAATTTTTAAGAAAGGATGTATTGATATGATTTATGAAAAGGTGTCAACAGATTTAAAATTTGTCGACAGAGAAAAGGAAGTTGAGAAATTTTGGAAAGAAAACGACATTTTTAAGAAGAGTATTGAGAACCGTAAGGCGGGAGAGACTTATACATTTTACGACGGTCCTCCTACAGCGAATGGTAAACCTCATATAGGACACGTGCTTACACGTGTAATAAAGGATATGATTCCAAGATACCGCACAATGAAAGGTTATATGGTTCCGCGTAAGGCCGGCTGGGATACACATGGTCTTCCTGTAGAGCTTGAGGTTGAAAAAATGCTTGGCCTTGACGGAAAGGAACAGATAGAGGAATATGGTCTTGAGCCATTTATCAAGCACTGTAAAGAAAGTGTATGGAAATATAAGGGTATGTGGGAGGATTTCTCATCTACTGTCGGTTTCTGGGCTGATATGGATAATCCTTATGTAACATATGATAATGATTTTATCGAATCAGAATGGTGGGCATTAAAACAGATTTGGGACAAAGGACTTTTATACAAGGGCTTTAAGATTGTTCCGTATTGTCCTCGCTGCGGTACACCGCTTTCATCACACGAGGTTGCACAGGGTTATAAGCCTGTAAAGGAACGTTCTGCAGTAGTTCGTTTTAAGGTTGTGGGAGAAGACGCTTATTTCCTTGCATGGACAACTACACCTTGGACACTTCCTTCAAACGTGGCTCTTTGTGTAAATCCTGAAGAGACTTATGTAAAGGTAAAGGCAGCAGACGGATATACTTACTATATGGCAGAAGCACTTCTTGACAAGGTTCTTGGCGGACTTGCGGTAAAGGTCGGTCAAAATGTTGCCGGCAGTGAGCCGGAAGAAGGCAGCACAGCGACAGGTGCCGGTGTTGACTACGAAGTTTTAGAGAAATTTTCAGGTAAAGACCTCGAGTATAAGAAATATGAACCTCTTTTTGAGTGTGCGGGAGAGGCAGCAAAGAAACAGCATAAAGAAGGCCATTTTGTTACATGCGACACATATGTAACAATGTCAGACGGTACAGGTATAGTACATATCGCACCTGCATTTGGTGAGGATGATGCAAAGGTAGGACGTAAGTATGACCTTCCGTTTGTACAGTTTGTTGATGAAAAGGGTGAGATGACAAGTGAAACTCCATATGCAGGATTGTTTATAAAGAAAGCTGATCCTGAGGTATTAAAGGATCTCGACAAGGAGGGCAAGCTTTTTGATGCGCCTAAGTTCGAGCATGATTATCCGTTCTGCTGGAGATGTGATACACCGCTTATTTACTATGCAAGAGAGTCATGGTTTATTAAAATGACAGAGGTTAAGGATGACCTTATAAGAAATAATAATACAATTAACTGGATACCGGAGACAATCGGTACAGGACGTTTTGGTGCATGGCTTGAAAATGTACAGGACTGGGGAATAAGTCGTAACCGTTACTGGGGAACACCTCTTAATATATGGCAGTGTGAGGACTGCGGAGAAATGCTCTCAATCGGAAGTATTGAGGAACTTAAGGCAAATTCAGATAATTGCCCTGACACAATCGAACTTCACAGACCATATATTGATAATGTAATATGTAATTGTCCTAAATGTAAGGGTAAGATGAAGAGAGTTCCTGAAGTTATTGACTGCTGGTTTGACTCAGGTTCAATGCCTTTTGCACAGCATCACTATCCTTTTGAGAACAAAGAATTATTTGAGCAGCAGTTCCCTGCAAAGTTTATTTCAGAGGCAGTGGATCAGACAAGAGGCTGGTTCTATTCACTTCTTGCGATTTCAACACTTTTGTTTAACAAGGCTCCTTATGAAAATGTTATTGTTTTGGGACACGTTCAGGATGCAGACGGACAGAAGATGAGTAAATCAAAGGGAAATGCTGTTGATCCGTTTGACGCATTGCAGACACACGGAGCAGATGCGATAAGATGGTATTTCTATGAAAATTCAGCACCGTGGCTTCCAAACAGATTCCATGACAAGGCTGTCACAGAGGGACAAAGAAAGTTCATGGGAACAATATGGAACACATACGCATTTTTCGTGCTTTATGCAAATATTGATGATTTTGACGCATCAAAGTATACACTTGAGTATGACAAACTTCCTGTAATGGATAAGTGGATATTGTCAAAGCTTAATACAGTTGTAAAGACGGTTGATGAAAATCTTTCAAATTACAAGATTACAGAGACAGCGAGAGTGCTTGAGGACTTTGTCGATGAGCTTTCTAACTGGTATGTAAGAAGATGCCGTGAAAGATTCTGGGCAAAGGGTATGGAGCAGGATAAGATTAATGCATATATGACACTTTATACAACACTTGTGACATTATGTAAGACAGCAGCTCCTATGATACCGTTTATGACAGAAAGCATTTACAGAAATCTTGTGTGCAGTATAGATAAAAATGCGCCTGAGAGCGTACATCTTTGTGATTTCCCTGTTGCAAATGAAGCGTGGATTGACAAGGAACTTGAAGATAACATGGAAGATGTGCTTAATGCGGTAGTTATCGGACGTGCGTGCAGAAATGCAACTAATATTAAGAACAGACAGCCAATCGGAAAGATGTTCATTAAAGCTGACTGGAAGCTTGACGATTTCTTTACTGATATTATTGCAGATGAGTTAAATGTTAAATCCGTTGAATATAAGGACGATGTGAGAGATTTTACTTCATATACGTTTAAGCCTCAGTTAAAGACACTCGGACCAAAATACGGTAAAATACTCGGTGCAATCCGCACTGCTCTTACAGAACTTGAAGGAAATAAAGCAATGGATGAATTAAATACCCAGGGCTTTATAACTCTTGATATTAACGGAGAGCAGATTAAGCTTGAGAAGTCTGATCTTCTTATCGAGATGACTCAGATGGAGGGCTATGTTGCAAACAGTGATAAAGGAATAACAATCGTTATGGATACAAACCTTACACCTGAGCTTATCGAAGAGGGATTTGTAAGAGAGATTGTAAGTAAGATACAGACAATGCGTAAGGATGCCGGATACGAGGTTATGGACAGAATCAATGTATATGTATCAGGAAATCAGAAAATAGCAGAGCTTATGGATAAGAATTCGGCACAGATAAAAGAGGTTGTACTTGCCGACAGTATTGTTAATTCAGATGCTAAGGGATTTGTTAAGGATTGGAATATCAATGGTGAAGATGTAACTATCGGTGTGGAAAAAATTTGATAGAGGAGGAATTTGTATATGACAGGTACTAAATCATTTGATAAAGCGGTATTTAAGAAAAAGATTGCTGATAACTGTAAAGTTCTTTTTAGAAGAAATATTGATGAAGCCGATGAACATCAGCTTTTTCAGGCAATAGCGTATTCTGTTAAAGATATAATAATTGACAAATGGATTGCGACACAAAAAGAATATGCGCAGAAAGATTGTAAAACGGTTTACTACATGTCTATGGAATTTCTTATGGGCAGGGCTCTTGGAAATAACATGATTAATTTGATGGCGTATGACGATATCAAAGAGGCACTTTGTGAACTCGGAATAGACATTAATGTTATAGAAGACCAGGAGCCTGATGCAGCACTTGGTAATGGTGGACTTGGAAGATTAGCTGCATGTTTTATGGATTCATTGGCAACGCTTGAATATCCGGCATATGGATGCGGAATACGCTACAGATACGGTATGTTTGAGCAGAAAATACAGGACGGATATCAGATAGAGCTTCCGGATAACTGGTTAAAGGAGGGTAATCCTTTTGAGATTAAGAGAGCAGAATATCCTGTTACTGTTAAGTTCGGCGGTTATGTGCGCTCATACAGGGATGAGCATACAGGAAGAGATATGTTTGTTCAGGAGGATTACAGGGCTGTAACTGCAATTCCTTATGACGTTCCTGTTATAGGTTATGGCGTTAATACGGTAAATACTTTAAGAATATGGGATGCAGAGCCTGTAGACACATTTAATTTAAGTCTTTTTGATAAGGGTGATTACCAGAAGGCTGTTGAGGAAGAAAATCTTGCAAAGAATATCGTTGAGGTGCTTTATCCTAATGATAATCATTATGCAGGCAAGGAGCTTCGTTTAAAACAGCAGTATTTCTTTGTTTCTGCAAGTGTGCAGAGAGCTGTTGCGCAATACAAGGAAAGACATGATGATGTAAGAAAGATGTATGAAAAAGTTACATTCCAGATGAATGATACTCATCCTACAGTGACGGTAGCCGAGCTTATGAGAATTCTCATGGATGAGGAAGGTCTTGAGTGGGACGAGGCGTGGGAAGTTACAACAAAGTCGGTTGCTTACACAAATCATACAATCATGGCTGAAGCACTTGAAAAATGGCCGATTGAGCTTTTCTCAAGACTGCTTCCGAGAATTTATCAGATTGTCGAGGAGATAAACCGCCGCTTTGTGGAAGAAATCAAGGCAAAGTATCCGGGTAATCAGGAAAAAATTCGTAAGATGGCTATTATATACGATGGTCAGGTTAAGATGGCAAATCTTGCAATATGCGCAGGCTATTCTGTAAACGGTGTAGCGCGTCTTCATACTGAGATTTTAAAGAATCAGGAATTAAAAGATTTTTATGAGATGATGCCTGAGAAATTTAATAATAAAACAAATGGTATCACACAGAGAAGATTCCTGCTTCATGCAAATCCGCTTCTTGCAGACTGGATTACGGATAAGATCGGAGATGGCTGGATAAGAGATCTTTCACAGCTTAAGAAGCTTTTGGTTTATGCAGATGATCCAAAGGCCTTACAGGAGATAATGCAGATTAAGCATAAAAATAAAATTCGTCTTGCAAAATATATAAAAGAGCATAATGGTATAGATGTTGACCCTAATTCAATATTTGATGTTCAGGTTAAGCGTCTCCATGAATATAAGAGACAGCTCTTAAATATTCTTCATGTTATGCACCTTTATAATGAAATCAAGAGAAATCCGGATTTAAATATTACGCCGAGAACATTTATATTCGGTGCAAAGGCGGCAGCAGGCTACAGAATTGCAAAGCTTACAATTAAGCTTATCAATAGTGTGGCTGATGTTATTAATAATGATGAGTCGATAAACGGTAAGATTAAGGTTGTATTTATTGAAAATTACCGTGTATCAAATGCTGAAATTATTTTTGCAGGCGCAGATGTCAGTGAACAGATATCTACGGCATCTAAGGAGGCTTCAGGTACAGGAAACATGAAGTTTATGTTAAACGGAGCCATAACTTTAGGTACAATGGACGGTGCCAATGTCGAGATTGTTCAGGAAGTCGGTGAGGAAAACGCAGTTATATTCGGTCTTTCATCTGATGAGGTAATTCGTTATGAAAATGAGGGCGGATATGACTCAATGGAGATTTTTAATAATGACCAGGAGATAAGAGAAGTTTTGATGGAACTTATCAACGGAAAGTATTCACCTGATGACACGGAGCGTTTCAGAGATATTTACAATTCGTTGCTTAATAACCAGAGTGGCAGAGGAGCCGATGCATATTTTGTGTTAAAGGATTTCCGTTCGTATGCTGATGCACAAAGGCGTATTGATGAGAAGTATAAGGATGAAAAGGGCTGGGCAAAGTCAGTTCTCCTTAATATTGCCAACGCCGGCAAGTTCTCATCTGACAGAACGATAGAGGAATATGCGACACAGATATGGAAACTGGAAAAGGTTCATGTTCCTGATGTAAAATAAAAAATATAATAAAATCACTGTAATCATAATTAGGATATTTTTTTATGATTACAGTGATTTTTTTTGCATGTCTGTATATTTCTTTTCATATTATTTAAGTATGTATTTATGCGCATATTCTGATTGCAGAGGTAGTGTGAAAAATCATGTCGATACGAAAAATATGCGCGTTAAGAATTAGGACAGGGTGGACGTTAAAGTGAAAATAAATATTAAAAGAAAGGCATTAATTGCATTAGTTTTTATATTTTTATATTTTGCGGTGCCGTACACAGCAACTATGATTAGCACAGGAGTGGTGCCTGTAAATGTGTCGGACGAAGTTATAAGCGGACGACGTGTTGTTGTGGAATATAAAAACGCACAAAAATGTGTGGAGGTAAATAAATTTATAATAATGGTTCTTGCTAAGATGTATGAGGATGGAAAGGAAGCGGAATACTGGAAAGCTCTTGCAGTAATGTTAAGAACAGATATTTTTAGGACTATGGGCGATAATTTAAGTATAAAAAGCAGTGAACTCGGTATGGAATTTATGACAAAAAGTGACATGAAAAGGGAATGGGGCAGCAGCTTTGATGCGCGATACAATCTGCTGGCAGACTGTGTTGCATCAGTAAATCCTTATGTAATAAAGTTTAAAGATAATTTAATAGAGGCAGAATTTACCGGGATAAGTTCTGGAAAAACACTTGATGGTGCAAAGCTTCTTGGGGAAAATTACGGATATCTTAAGAGTGTCGAATGTCCGAAGGATTTGGAAAGTGCAAATTTTGTTTCGGTAAATACATTTTCATATGCAGATTTTATTAAAAAAATAAAAAAAGAATATTCTGAGGCCGGTTTATCAGAAGATACACTCATGCAGGATATACAGATGGTTTCAAAGACTGAAGAGGGTTATGTACTTAAAATGCAGGTTGGAAATGTTATTTTGAGCGGCGAAAAATTTGCCGGGATAATGGGACTGCAGTCAAATTGTATGCAGATAGAGGACGTAGATGGAAAAATCAGGATAACAACGAAAGGAAAAGGCAGCGGATTTGGTGTAAGTCTGTATTCAGCCGCACTTATGGCAAAGGAAGGAAAAAGCTTTGAGGACATTTTAAAAAATTTTTATGACGGAATAGCAATAGTTGCAGGTGAATAAGAACTGCTAAATGGGGCAACATATTAACATCAAAAAACAGATTTGTATATGGAGGTTAATATGAAAAATAGCAGAAAATTCAGTAAAGAAAAGATTATTACTATTGCTGTGGCTTGTGTGGTATTTTTATCGCTTGGTTATGGAATCTATGCAGTTATAGATTTTTCAGGTAAGCCTGATACTGCAAAAAATAACATAGTAAACTTAAATGAGACACAGGAAAATGTGGCTATAAATACACAGGAAAAAGAAAGTGCCACACAGGAGCCTTCGGTTGAAGATTTAAGCGTAAGTGATGATAAAAAACAAAGCGGACATATAACACAGCAGACAGAGGCTATGGGAGCAATTGATGTAACAGATGCGGCAGATACAGTGGATACTGACGGTGAAGCAAAAGTAGATCCGTTGTCAAATTACAGTTTCAGTGAGGAAAGCAGTCTTATATGGCCTGTTAAAGGTGACATAGTGTTAAAGTATAGTATGGATAGTACGATCTATTTTAATTCGCTTGGAGTATATAAATGTAATCCGGCAATATCAATAGCTTCTCAAGAGGGAACGGGAGTGGAAGCGGCAGCAGATGGCATCGTTGAATCTGTAACTAAAAATGAAGAAACAGGAAATACCGTAAGCATTGCTATCGGTGACGGCTATGTTACAACATATGGTCTTATGCAGGATATAGAGGTCAAAGAGGGTGACGCTGTAAAAAAAGGTCAGATACTTGGAACAGTTGCGGCACCAACTGCATATTATGCTAAAGAAGGCGCTAATTTGTATTTTAGTATGACTAAGCAGGATGAGCCTGTAGACCCGACTGTATTCTTTGAGGATTAAATTATCTTCTTAGAATAAATAAGCATCCGGATTATTTTTTACGTTTTTTTGTATTGTGTGGTATAATGATTGCACAAAGTGCAACCTTTGGGTGGGTAGATTGAAGTGCCGGGTGCTTTATATAGATGCAGTTCCAGGCTTTTGTGCCGGAAGTGCGTGCAGGGCGGAAGCTCTGCATTTACATATAAATTGAGTCAAATATTAAATTAGAAATTTGAGGTGAAAATATGTGGTATGATGAGGCTGTGATTTATCAGATTTATCCTATAGGAATGTGCAGTGCGCCGCTTATAAATGATGCTAAGGAGGAGCACAGGATTCTGCGTGTTCTTGACTGGATTTTACATATAAAGAAATTAGGGTGTACCTGCGTACTATTTAATCCGGTTTTTGAAAGTGATGCGCATGGCTACGATACGAGAGATTATAACAAAATAGATGTAAGGCTTGGCACAAATGAGGATTTTAAGCTCGTCTGTGATGAAATACACAAGTCAGGAATGAAGGTTATGCTTGACGGTGTGTTTAATCATGTAGGAAGGGGCTTTTTTGCGTTTAAGGACGTGTGCGCAAAAAAGTGGGACAGCTCTTATAAGGACTGGTTTAATATTTCGTTTGACGGAAATACGAACTATAACGATGGATTTTGGTATGAGTCATGGGAGGGATGCAATGAGCTTGTAAAGCTTAACCTGAAAAATCAAAATGTAAAAGAATATCTTTTTAATGCATTAAAGGGATGGATAAACGATTATAACATAGACGGGTTAAGGCTTGATGTTGCATATTGTCTTGATTTGGGATTTTTAAAAGAATTAAGAGAGTATACCTCTTTGCTTAAATCAGATTTTGCTTTAGTCGGAGAAACATTGCATGGAGATTATAATACATGGATGAATGATTCTGCATGTCATGGCGTAACCAATTATGAATGTTATAAGGGACTTTACTCAAGCTTTAATACGGGAAATATGCACGAGATTTCATACAGCCTGAACCGTCAGTTCGGACAGGAACAGTGGTGTCTGTATACAGGAAAGCATTTGCTTAATTTTGTTGATAACCATGATGTGTCAAGAATAGCGACAGTTTTAAATAATAACGAGCATATAAAGCCTATTTACGGACTGCTTTTTGGAATGCCGGGGGTTCCTGCAATATATTATGGAAGCGAGTGGGGTGTTTTGGGAAGTAAATCTGATGGTGATCCTGCACTTCGTCCGGACATTGAAAAACCTGAGTGGAATGATTTGTCAGATTGGATAATGAAGCTTGCAAAGGCAAAAAAAGAAAGTCCTGCTCTGTGTTACGGAAGTTACAGAAATGTTCTTGTTATGCCTAAACAGTTGATTTTTGAGCGGAAAACTCAGGAAGAAAGAGTTTTTGTGGCGATTAATGCCGATGAAAATATATATCATGCTGATTTTGATGCACAGTGCGGACGTGCAGTTGATCTGATAACAGGAAATGAGCATGATTTTGGCGGAGGAAGTGATTTGCCGCCATACTCATGCTCATTCTGGAAAATGGAAAGATAATTAAACTATCGGAAAAGTTGAAACATAATTAAACATCATAATAAAATGGCACATGCTTCCTGCAATTACAAAGCAGTGAAATATTTCATGCGTGCCGAAGTTTTTGTGGTGAGAGTTAAATACAGGAAGTTTTAATGCATATATAATGCCCCCTGCAGTGTAGATTATTCCTCCGGCAAGCAGCCAGTTGAATGCGGCACGAGGGAGGGCATTTATTATTTGTGTGAAAGCAAGCACACAAACCCAACCCATTGCAATATAAAGCACAGATGAGAGCCACTTAGGACATGTTACCCAGCAAAGTTTAAATATTATTCCAAGTATTGCAATGCCCCATACAATTGCAAGAAGCATATATCCTGTGAAGTTGTGAAGTACTACAAGACATATAGGAGTATATGAACCGGCAATCATAACGAAAATCATGCAGTGGTCGATTTTCTTAAGAATTTTATTAGTGTGTTCTGATAAATCAAACGTGTGGTAGACAGTGCTTGCACCATACAATAAAATCATGCTGAAAATGAAAACCGAAAGAGATATCACATGAATTAAATCAGGTGCTGATAAAGCTTTAATGATAAGTGGTGTAGCGGCAAATATAGCCATAAGCATACCTATAAAATGAGAAATTGCACTACCGGGTTCTTTTAATTTAAAATTTTTCATAATAACCTCCGTTCTTGAGACGCAAAATTTAATGCAGATTGTTATATTAATATGGCAAAAGCGATTAAAACTATTACACGTAGTATTAAATACTATGTTATGTTGTATTAATAATACATCAAGCAGAAATGTATTGCAATACATATTCTAATATAATCATAAATTTTTTTGTTATTCATGGTTTTTAGATTTTGATATGGTATAATGATTGCACAAAGTGCAATCCAAGGTGCAAGGCACCTTGCACCGCTAAAGCGGTGATTATACCTTGTGACCCATGGCTTGAAAAGTAAATGCCCTTTCGGGCGCTTCCTTTTCTGCGCACATGGTATAATAATTGCACAAAGTACAATACAAGGTGCCAAAGCACCTTGCGACGCTAAAGCGTCGATTATAAGATTGCTTAAGAAACGAGGATTGATATGAGAAAGTTTTTTAGAGAATTTAAGGCATTTATATCGCGTGGCAATGTCATGGATATGGCAGTAGGTATTATTATAGGCGGGGCCTTTACAAGTATAGTTTCATCACTTGTAAATGATATAATTACTCCGCTGCTGGGTCTTTTTGGCGGTATGAATTTTGACCAGTATTCATGGAAAATATCGGGAGATGTTACTCTTAATTATGGAAAATTTATTACTGCGGTTATAAACTTTCTTATAATGGCATTTATAATATTTGTTATGATGAGAGCCATGAATGCAATGGTTAAAAAGTTTGAAAAAAATAAGGAAGAAAAAAAGACGACCAAGAAATGTATTTACTGCATGAGCGAGATACCTATTGAGGCAACACGTTGTCCGCACTGTACATCGATTTTGGAGCCTCTGGAAAATCCGGATGATAAGAAAGCGGACGACAAGACCGGAAAGGCAGAATAGGCAAGTATAAAAAAAGAATAAAAATAATAAAGAAATAATTATAATATATTTTGACAATATAAATAAATTAACATATAATAAACTTGAGGTGTATTTACATAATGAATATAAGGAGCAGGCTCAGAAGATGGTTTCGCAGCTTCCATACAAAAGATTTGGAATATCAGATGTACTGGTTGAGCATATTGATAATATTGATATTTTTAGTTTCATATGCAGGAACTTATGTACTTGCTGAGGCAACAGGAAATCATGGATTGCTTGAGTGCAAGATGAAAGAGCTTTTTGGAATTCCTTGTCCGGGATGTGGTGGAACGAGGGCTGTTATAAGTACCTTAAAGGGAAAATTCATTTCGGCTGTCTACTACAATGCATTTGCATTTTACGGTACGGTTGTTTATATTATTTTCTTTGTTTCACAGACATTAAGACTAATTACAAAAGGTAAAGTGCCGGGATTACATGTGAGAAATTCATATTTTGTCGTGGCAATAGTGCTTTTGGCAGTGCAGTACATTTTAAAGTTAGTTATACCGGGATACAATGTTTAATCACCTTCATATAATAGAACATATGAAAAGAGGAGGGTAAATAATGGACCAGATGAATAACCAGAATTTTAATCAAATGCCACAGCGTACACCGGGGCATGGATTTTCAATTGCCAGTATGGTATGCGGAATCTGCAGTATTGTATTTTGCTGGTGTTATGGGATTGTAAGTATAATTTTAGGAATTGTAGCAATTGTACTTTTCATTAAGGCAAAAAATCTTGACGCAGGTGTTGTCAACGGAATGGCTAAGGCAGGTCTCATTTGTGGTATAATCGGAGGGGTGCTTGGTATAATTGCACTTATATATTATATCGTTGTTGTTGTGGCAGCAGCTTCAGCATTTTCAAGCTTAGGCGGCTTCTATTACTAATAATTTATTAAAGGCGTTGTGCGTATGCACAGCGCCTTTTTATTTCTTTATAGGAAATTGCGTCGAAGACGCATTCTGATAACAAGTTTGCGAAGCAAATCTTGCAAGCTCGTGAATGACGTTTTTTTATAGTATTACAGTGTCAAAAGGCCTGAGCCAACTTGTGCTTGCAGGGTAGTGGGGGAATGATCTGGGGAGACGCCCCAAAATGGGCATAAAAGTGGAGCGTAAGCTTTAAGATATGCGACGGGCACGAAGAAGAAGCGGGGGCTGATTGTGGACAAATATGCTTATAAGGTGTATAATTACACTGATTGTGTGAACGTGTACAATTTAATATAAAATTATTTGGAGGTATTGTTATGAATAAAAAGAAGGTTAAGACGTTACATTCTATGATGCTTAAGATTGTGTGTCTGTTTTCATTAGGCGTTATTCTTATGTCAGGTACTTTGATTTTGATATCATTGCCGAGGAGTCAGGATATGACAAAAACTTTGGTTCAGAATTATATGATGTCATCGGTTAAGTCAAACGGATATATTATTGATACTTTAATGGCGGTAAATGGGAAAAATATTTTGCAGAGCTCGGATAAGATGAGTAAGATTTTATCAGGCGTTAAAATAGAAGGAAATGAGAGCAGTTATGCATATCTTGTTTCCGCAGACGGAACAATGCTTTATCACCCTGATTCAGATAAGATAGGCAAGCCTGTAGAGAATGAGGTTATAACAAAGCTTGTTAATGAATTAAAAAGCGGAAAGATATCAGACCCGGATTGTGCTGAGTATAGATATGACGGAGTGGTTAAATATGCTTCATATTATGTAAATCCTGAGGGCAGATTTATTCTTGTCATAACTAATGATGAGGCGGATGCATTTGCACCGATTACCACGATGAAAAATGTAATGGTGGCAGGTTCGGTAGTAGTATTAATTATATTAGTATGCGCAGGATGTATTGTTATAAGAAATCTTGTAAAACCTCTTCATGTGCTTACGGGAGTTGTAGATAAGATTGCGGAACTTGATTTTACAAAGGATGCAAGAGAAGAGAAGCTGGCCTCGAGAAAAGATGAAATAGGTCTTATCAGCAAGTCAATAAACAATCTTCATAGTGAGTTGACAGATATTATAAGCATAATACAAAAGCAGGGAGAAAAGCTTTCGGACAGTAATGAAAAGTTTACAAAAGGATTTTCAGAAATTGTTGAGAGTGTTGATAATATTAATGTTGCTGTTGAGGAGATTGCAACAGGAAGTACGGCTCAGGCGCAGGATACAAGTGCGGCAAGTGATAATGTTGCCAATATCGGAAATGCGATTGAGGCAAATGGTCTTAGTGTAAGTACACTTGAAAATTCTATTACAAGGATGGACGGTTTGGCTGCAGAATCGGAAGAAATGCTTGTATCATTGGTTGAGATGAACAATAAGACTTCAGATACAATAGGTGTTGTGACTGAGCAGACAGACCGCACAAATGAATCGGCGCAAAATATCAGCAATGCGGTTACAGTTATTCAGGATATTGCCGCTCAGACTAACCTTTTGTCGCTTAATGCATCAATAGAGGCAGCAAGAGCAGGAGAGAGCGGACGTGGTTTTGCTGTTGTTGCGGAGCAGATAAGAAAACTTGCTGAGGATTCTGCGGAGAGTGCGACAGAGATTGAAAATATTGTAAGAGAGCTTATGGGCAATTCAAAAGACAGCGTTGAAAAGATGCAGGAGCTTAGCAGGGATTCAAGTGTTCAGGCAGATAAGTTAAACAGAACCAAAGAGTCATTCTATGAGTTAAAGAAAGAGATTAATGAGGTATCATCAGCCTCGAAAAAAATATTTGATCAGACAGTAGTTATTGAAGAACTTAAAAAAGGCGTAAATGATGTTATCGAGCAGCTTGCATCAGTTGCACAGGAAAATGCAGCGTCAACGGAAGAGACAAGCGCAAGTATGCAGAGTCTTGCAAATAACGTTGATTTGTGTAAGGAAGAATCAGCAATTCTTAATGATTTGAGCAAAAATATAAATGAGCAGACATCACGTTTTAAATTTTAATCAGAATGGAGATTATTTATGATACAGTACAGAACTGACAAAAATTTTGAAGCAGAGCAGTTAAAGGAATTATTTTCATCAGTTAACTGGCTGTCAGCAAATTACTCTGAAAGGCTGGTAAAGGCTCTTTATAACAGCAGTACGGTTATTTCTGCATGGGATGGAGAAAAGCTCGTCGGACTTATAAATGCGCTTGATGATGGTGAACTGACAGCATATGTACATTATCTTTTAGTAAATCCTGGGTATCAGAAAGATGGAATAGGAACAAGGCTTGTAGAGATGATTAAACAAAAGTATAAAGATTATCTTTGTATAGTTCTTACAGCTGAAAATCCGGGACTGGTGGGTTATTATGAAAAGCTTGGATTTGATGTTATGCATGACGCATTTCCTATGAAAAAATTGTCAAAATAAATCATGATGAATGGCAGAAATATTTAGCCGGTTTTCCTTCGGCACTAAAGTGTATGCAGAATGGAGGATTATTGTGGAAAAAGAAAATATAATTACTATACACGCGCTGGGCGATTCGCTTGTGACAGCGTATGGTGATGATGAGAGTAATTTTATAGGCGGCTGGGGAGATCATTTGTGGAGTTTTTTTGATCCGGATTATGTACATGTAAATGTGTACGCGCAAGGCGGACGAAGCAGCAGGAGCTTTTTAAATGAAGGACGTTTCGTTGACAACGGAAATTTTACAGAGTCAGATTTTCCTTATAATATGGGGCCGGCATATAACCGTATCAAAGCAGGAGATTACGTGTTAATGCAGTTTGGTCATAATGATGACAATACTAAAGAGAAGTTTACATATGTGGATAGAATGACGCCGCTTGGAATTCCTGATGAAAACGGTATATATCCGACAGTGGTTCCTGATGACTCAATGAAAGTACCGGCGGATGACGTTCCGCAGGAGTATGCAGGTCTGCTTAGAGTTGAAGGGCATAGTGAAGAAACGATTGCAGAGTATGTAAAAAAATACGAAGCTGTCGTAGCTTCATATGGTGAAAAATATTGGCCGTATAATTGTAAAGCTACATATAAAGGCTATTTGAAATATTACATAGATAAAGTAAGAGAGCTGGGGGCGACACCAGTTATTGTTACGTCCGCGGCAAGACAATATTTTAAAGAGGGTAGGATTATTGCAGTACCAGGACACCATGGCGGAAGTGATAAATTCGGCAATTTTCCATATGTGCGCGCAGCAAAGCAGATTGCAGAACAGGAAAATGCACCAGTTTTGGATTTATTTGAATACAGCCGCAGCCTGTTTGAGATGCTTGGCGAGGAGGATTCCAAAAGTCTTCAAAGTATCAAGGATAAAAATGGGGTTACTATCGGGGAAAAACGTCATCAAAGACCTGCAAAATGGGTTGAAGGATATGATGAATACTGGAATAATCCGGAATATTTTGTGGTCGATAATACTCACCAGAACAGATTTGGCTCGTATATATTTGCGGCTGTTTTAGCCGAATGTATACGGGTTCAGATACCTGAGCTTGGAAAGTATGTTCTTGCTAAAAGCTTAAAACAGGTAAAATGTCCGGCAAGGATTCAAAACAGAATACCTGATATAGAACGATATATGAAAACGTTTTTATTGTAAGCAAAAGATAAAAGACAAGGTGTTAAGGCTTGGCAGGGTGTTTCTGCATATGTTCTTTTATCGCATTAAAAGATTTTTCACTGATATAATGTTCCATTTTACATGCGTCTGCGGCTGCAGTTTCTTCATCTACGCCTATCATTGTAAGCATTTTGGTAAGAATGATATGGCGTTCGTAAATATTTCCGGCAGCTTCCATACCTGATTGTGTAAGTTTAAGATAACCGTCGGAATCTGATATAACATACCCTTCTTTTTTTAATAGGCCAATGGCTCTGCTCACGCTTGGTTTGCTGAATCCCATGTGCTCGGCAACGTCAAGTGAGCGGACGCTTTGGCTGTTTTGCGATAATACATATATTGTTTCAAGATACATTTCTCCTGATTCGTGCATAATAATCTCCATTCCTGAAATAATTCCAAATAATAGAATAATTATAACATTGAAATAATTTATAAACAAGCTCGTAAAAAGTCAAATTTAGTTCATTGACATATACCCCTACGGGGTATAAAATAAGATAAAAGGCTTAATGGGAGGAATAATGAAAGATATGGACCGCATTTGTAATAAAGAAGATAATGTGCATTGCGAAAACAGTCATACTAAGAAAAGTGATGTGCATTGCCATATAGAGGCCGCAAATAAGCAGAAAAAGCGTCAGCCCGGGGAATATCAGGATTTGATGAATCGTTTAAAAAGAATAGAGGGGCAGGTCAGAGGTGTTCAGAAAATGCTTGAACATGACGCTTACTGTACTGATATATTAGTGCAGGTATCTGCAATTAATGCAGCGCTTAACAGCTTTAATAAAGTCCTTTTGGCAAATCACGTAAGAACTTGTGTAGCAGATAACATACGAAAAGGAAATGACGATGTTATTGATGAGCTTGTTGCGCTTCTTCAAAAAATGATGAAGTAAGGAGGAATTTAGCTATGAAACAATATACTGTTAATGGAATGACTTGTGCGGCATGTGCTGCACGTGTTGAAAAGGCAGTATCAAAGGTACCGGGAGTAGATTCATGTTCTGTAAGTCTGCTTACAAATTCAATGGGAGTTGAGGGAGAAGCTTCAGAGGGCGCAGTAATAGCCGCTGTGACCGATGCAGGATATGGGGCAGAGTTAAAGGGTGGCAAAGCTTCGGTATCTTTGGGTAATGACGATGTATTGGCTGATCATGAGACGCCACGTCTTAAAAAGAGGTTAATTGCATCTGTGGCTGTACTTATTGTGCTTATGTATTTTTCGATGGGACATATGATGTGGAATTGGCCTGTGCCTGCATTTTTTCATGAAAATCATGTGGCGATGGGGATACTTCAAATGCTGTTGGCAGGCATTATAATGGTAATTAACCAAAAATATTTTATAAGCGGATTTAAGGCGGCGATTAATTTATCTCCTAACATGGATACGCTTGTTGCTATGGGTTCGTCTGTATCTTATTTATACAGCATATGGGCATTGTTTGCGATGAGCGGAGCGCAGGTTGCGGGCGGAAGTGATGCGGCGGCTGTGTATATGCACGAATTTTATTTTGAGACTGCTGCGATGATTCTTACGTTAATTACTGTAGGTAAAATGCTGGAATCACGTTCAAAAGGAAAGACTACAGATGCACTAAAAAGTCTTATGAAGCTGGCACCTAAAAATGCAACTGTTATTAAAAATGGTATAGAAGAGGTTGTGCCGGTTGATAAGGTAAATAAAGGTGATATATTTGTTGTCCGTCCGGGAGAGAATATTCCTGTTGACGGAGTTGTATTAGAGGGAAGCAGTGCTGTTAATGAAGCGGCTCTTACAGGAGAAAGTATACCTGTAGATAAAGAGACTGGTGATAATGTATCTGCGGCAACGATTAACCAGTCAGGGTTTATACGTTGTCAGGCAACTCGTGTAGGCGAAGATACGACTATTTCCCAGATTATTCAGATGGTGAGTGATGCGGCGGCTACAAAAGCACCTATCGCAAAAATTGCAGATAAGGTATCTGGTGTGTTTGTTCCTGTTGTGATTTCTATAGCACTGATAACGTTTATCGGCTGGCTGATAGCTGGAGAAAATGTCGGAAGTGCACTTTCTTATGGAATTGCTGTTCTTGTTATAAGCTGCCCTTGTGCATTGGGTCTGGCAACACCTGTTGCAATTATGGTAGGCAATGGCGTGGGGGCAAAAAACGGTATTTTATTTAAGACGGCAGCGTCTCTTGAGGCGGCAGGGAAAATTCAGATAGTTGCACTTGATAAGACCGGAACCATTACGGCAGGCGAGCCTGATGTTACTGATATTATTCCTGTGGCGGCAAAGGATGCAAATGAGCTGCTTGAAATTGCTTATACATTGGAAAGAAAGAGCGAACATCCGCTTGCAAAAGCTGTCTTAAAAAAGGCGGAGGAATTGAACATATCGCCAAGAGAGGTGACAGATTTTGCGGCTGTTGCAGGGAACGGATTGTCTGCGAAATCAGGCGGACAGGTTCTTGTTGGCGGAAATTATAAGTTTATCAGTGAGCAGATTAGTGTGTCTGATACGGTAAAAGACCGATGTGATAAGCTGGCTTCAGAGGGCAAGACACCTATGTTTTTTGGAAGAGGCAGTGAGCTTATGGGAATTATAGCTGTTGCGGATGTTATTAAGGAGGACAGCCCTAAGGCTGTTTTGGAGCTTAAAAATATGGGTATACATGTGGTTATGCTGACAGGAGATAACGAGCGTACAGCAAAGGCTATCGGCAGACAGGCAGGCGTCGATGAAGTCGTTGCCGGTGTTCTGCCTGATGGAAAAGAAGAAGTAATAAGAGTGTTAAAGGAGCATGGAAAAGTTGCAATGGCCGGAGATGGTATTAATGATGCGCCGGCACTGACGAGAGCCGATATAGGAATTGCAATAGGAGCAGGTACGGACGTGGCCATAGATGCGGCAGATATTGTACTTATGAAAAACAGGCTTATAGATGTTCCAGCAGCGATTCGTATGAGCCGTGCTGCTTTACGCAATATACATGAAAATCTGTTTTGGGCATTCTTTTATAATATGATTGGTATTCCGCTTGCGGCAGGTCTGTTTGTGACATTTACAGGCTGGAAATTAAATCCTATGTTTGGAGCGGCGGCAATGAGCCTTTCAAGTGTATGTGTTGTTACAAATGCACTTCGCCTTAACCTGTTTAAGCTTTATGATGCGGGGAAAGATAAGAAGAACAGAAAAAATAAAAAACGTATTTCCGTTTCGATAATAAGCGGAGATGCAGTTAATGATAAGGAGGAAAATATAATGATAAGAACAATGAAAATTAAAGGTATGATGTGCAGCCATTGTGAAAATCATGTAAAGAAGGCATTGGAGGAGCTTAACGGAGTAGAGCATGCAGAAGTGAGCGCAGAGAGCGGAACGGCAGTTGTGACATTGACAAGCGATATTCCTGATGATACTTTAAGGGCAGCAGTTGAATCACAGGATTATGAGGTTATTGAGGTAAAGTGATTAAGTAAGTAATGCTAATTTTAAATTGCGTCACTGGGAAAGGTGGCGCAATTTTTGTAAGTATGTGCGGCGGGTGTGAAAAATCATGTTGATACGATAAATTTTCACACAGCTATTTTTTTCTTAAGCGAAAGCAAATAGCTTTAATGACAGGCGCAAATTTGAGATTTGCGACGCCTCTTCGCGACAAGTCGTTCAGAAATGAAGATTAGTGTGATTTTAAAATAAGAAAATTCCTACAGTGTTATATATGGGGTAAAATAATGGGATACATAAAATATGCAGAAAACAAAGAAAATAAAAAAACAGAAGAAAGTATAAAGTATGAAGATATTTATGAGTCGCCGATAGGTAAGATTTTTATAAGCTGTAATGAAACAGGGTTAACAGAGGTCAGCTTTGTAAAAGAAGATATTTTGGCTGACAGAAAAAATACAGCAAATGCGGAAAATATAGAGAGTATAAAGAAGAATATTAGTATACTTACAGATACGAAACGCTGGCTTGATATTTATTTTTCGGGAAAAGAACCGGGATTTGTGCCGCCTTTTCATGTAAGCGGTACGCCCTTTCAGCTTGGTGTATGGAAAATACTGCAAAAAATCCCATATGCAAAGACGGTGACCTATGGGGAAATTGCAAAGGAGATTGCAAAAGAAAAAGGAATATCACGTATGTCCGCACAGGCGGTAGGAGGTGCTGTGGGGAGTAATAAAATAGACATTATAATTCCTTGCCATCGTGTGGTTGGTGCAAACGGTAATCTCACAGGATATGCAGGCGGAATTTATAATAAAGAAGCACTTTTGAGATTAGAGGGGGTTGATATGAGCGGAATGTATATTCAGCAATAGGTTTAGGGTTAAAATATCCTAATTATGATTACACGGATTGTTTTAAAAAGTATTATGCAAGGGAGGAAAGCTTGTGGAGTATGAAAAGATAGAGCACACTTTTGAGCCGGTGTATGATGAATATTCGGAAATTCTGATTTTGGGAACATTTCCGTCTGTTAAATCGAGGGAAAATAATTTTTATTACGGTCACCCTCAAAACAGATTTTGGAAAGTGATTGCAAATATAAACAACGTTCCTGTGCCGGAAAGTATTGACGAAAAAAGAAAATTACTGCTTGATTTACATATTGCCATATGGGATGTGGTTGCAAGCTGTAGTATAAGCGGCTCAAGCGACAGTTCAATAAAAGATGTTACAGCTAACGATATATCAAAGCTTCTTAAAGATACGAATATCAAAACTATTTATGGCAATGGCGCAAAGGCCTGTGAATTGTATAACAGATATGTGTATTCCAAAACTGGGCGCGCGATTGTGAAGCTCCCATCAACAAGTCCTGCTAATGCAGGCTACAGTCTGGAGCGGTTATGTGAGTTGTGGCGGAAAGAAGTTATTGCCTATCTCCAGAGGGCGGCAATTCCAGAGGAAGCACCAAATGTTGAAACTATAGAGGCATTTTCTGAATTGGAAAATAGCGGAGAATAATATTAAAAACCAAAAAGGAATCTATTTCGGTGAGTCTTTAGACTACAGTGTCGGTAATAGAGCCTTATAGGGCCAAAGCAAGCCACCGGATAAGGTGCAAATCCTCTAGCTCATTTTCCAGCATAGCGCTCCTCTGTACGTTTCTGATGGGATTGAGGAAAAGTATCTAATTTATTTAAGGCAATTCGAATGCGGACAGTTTGTCTTTTTGCATTTTTAAAACAACGCCTCCAGCCATGCCATTTCTATCTGCTTTTTCTTTCGCTTTGCGATAAATTTTTCTTCCCCATTATCAAGAATAACTCTATCGCTTAATATTTTGTTTATATACACGGAATTGACGTAGCAGCCACGTCTTAGCTTTATGAATCCTTCCATAACAAGAACCTGTTCGTATGGAGACAGCGGGCTTTCAATTGTTATATTCCCGGTAGTCATAGATATTTCCAAGGAGTGCTTATAGACATCTATTCCGCGTATATTTGAAACTCTTATATTTATAATTTGTCCTGTTTTCAAATTATTAAAAACAATGCTTGCTCTTTCTTTTTTTATGTAGTCGAGAATTTTGCACATTGTTATGTCTATGTCGGTATTGATTTTTGATTTTGGCAGAAAGTCGATAGGGCGGCAGACAAAAGCCTTAGTTACATACGAATTGTAATTGCTGATATATACAATGCCCGGATTTTTTTGAAGTTTTTCCAACTCTTTTGCGATATCAAAGCCATTCATTGTTCCACATTCAATATCGAGAAATACTACATCGATTCCGACATCTAAATATTCTTTCAGCAGCTTTTCCCCGCAGTTATAAAAATAAAATTCCAAGTCCGTATCTGTTCCGCCTGATGAAATACGTTTATAAGAATCAGCAATTACTTTTTTGATATTTTTTAAATATTTGATATCATCGTCACATACACCTATACGAATCATAATAATCCCCCCTTTTTTATAGTGACTCGTTTTTTATAATTTTAAAATAAAATTCTGATAATTACAATAAGTTATTTTTACTATTCAAATAATTATTACAATTCACTTCCGATATTCGCATTATTCCCTTTTTTGGCAAACTGTGTTTTTATAAAAGATATACGAAGCAATGGCACACAATACGCACCATATAAAAAGTATAATCATGAAAGCTGTAATACAGCCAAAATCTTTAAATATAAGAGAGCAGATAAAAGCTGCAGTTCCACTGATAATGCCGCTTATTCCTGCAAATAAATTGCTTTTTTTCCATGTATTTTCGTTATACATGCTGTAAGAGGTTCTAAGACCAAAAACGTTATTTTTTTTGATATTTAATAAAAAAATGCTTAGTACAATAAAAAGAACAGATAAAACTAACGTTGATATTTTTGATATATCAAAATAAAAATCTTTGTCAGGCTGTAAGCATGTTTTTATAACGATATATAAATAGTAGGACATAATACAAATTAAGTCTGCACATATAAACAAAGATGAAGATTGCAATAAAGAAATATCGCTGTTTATTTTTTTTGATTTCTCTTTTGAACCTGAATTAGTGGCAGATTTTTTCATGCTGTGTTCTATCAGTTCAAAGATGATATTATTAATCAAAAAAGGCGTTGGCGCTAAAATAAGTCCGACATTAGGTTTTATACCGCTTATATAAACGTCTGTATTATAATTTACCGGCAGAAAATATGGCGAGAAAAAATAAGCGGCGTAAAAAATAATAAAAGCTGCCAATGTAATAAATAATCTTAAATTTCTTTTCATGTAAACCTCCATTTATGAGTAACTTTACTTTGAAAAGTGAAGAGATGAGTTATAGAGATTACAGGTTAAAATCACGAGTCAAAAGTTAAGGTTTAAATTGGATTTGGTTATATATAACTAATTATAAATAGCTTCTTTTTATCTTCAATCAATCAAATACGAAATGACAAAATAGAGCACGAAATGACGTATATATACTAAAAAACATATATATGTATGGTTGACAAATAAAAGGAGAAGTATATAATATAAATATATCAGAAATTTAGATGATGGAGGATTAATATGTTGTGCCATATGATAATAGATTTAAGTGTTTTACTCTGTACAGGATTTAATGCTTGGACGAGGCTTGTACAGAGGTAATAGATGTTTAGTATTTAAAGCAGTAAATCGTCCGCATTGGATTTTGTACTTATGAAAACAGTAAAATAACATAAGGAGATAAATTCAATGAAATATAATTTTAGAAAATATATTATTTTTTGGCTTAGTCAGACATTATCACAATTAGGTAGTGCCATAACATCATTTGCTTTAATTTTATGGATGTATATGCAAAATGGCTCAGCGATGACGGTTTCGCTGATGTCATTTTTTAACTATGTACCATATGTAATTGTAAGCTTATTTGCAGGAACATTTGTGGATAATCATAATAAAAAGAAAATTATGCTGATATCAGACAGCGTTGCCGGAATATGTTCAGTTTTTGTATTTTGCTTAAATGCAGCAGGCAGATTGCAGATAGTGCATTTATATATTGTTAATTTTGTTATAGGATTTATGAATGCCTTTCAAGCACCTGCTTCTTCGGTGGTAATAGGTAAGATTGTACCAAAGGACAAATTAACGCAGGTAAGCGGCATGAATTCTTTTTCGGCCAGTCTTGTTTCGGTTATTGCTCCTGTAATTGCATCTTCATTGTTTGCATTGGGAGGACTTAATCTGATTTTAATGTTTGATTTGTTAAGTTTTGTATTTGCCTTTTTAGTGCTGGTTTTTATAATAAATGTTCTGGAAAATATATGCGTAAAAAAAGGAAAAAAATCATTGTTTTCAGGATTCATGGAAGGCATGTGGTATTTAGCCGGCAACAGAGTCATTTTTATGATTATAGTTACTATGGCTCTATTAAACTTCTTTTCAAGACTGACATATGAAAATATTTTATCGCCTATGATACTTGCCAGAAGCGGAAGTGATGTCAACTGTTTAGGAATTGTAAATGCCTTAATGGGAATTGGAGGAATTGCAGGCGGAGTTATTGTTTCATTATGTAAAGTTAAAGGGAACAGCACAAAAATGATTTATATATCAGCACTGTTTTCATTTTTATTAGGTGATGTCCTGATGGGAGTCGGCAGAAATGTAATAGTTTGGAGTATTGCAGCGCTGGCGGCCAGTTTTCCGATAGCATTTATAAATGCAGGGCAGTTGAATATTTTGTACAAACATGTTCCTGAACAGATGCAGGGCAGAATATTTGCGGTACGAAATGCAATTCAATTCAGTACAATACCATTGGGAATTTTACTTGGAGGATTTTTAGCTGATTATATATTTGAGCCATTTATGGCTTCACAAAATTTAGTTGGCAAAGTCTTAAGTTTTATAGTAGGAACAGGTAACGGCAGTGGTATGGCATTAATGTTTTTATGTACAGGATTACTGGGAGCATTATTTAGTATTATTTCATATAATCAAAAGGATATTCGGAAATTTACTGATATATAAACCCTAAAGTGAGAATTTTAAAGAAGTACAACTTTTATGTAAAACTTTTGTGAAAGTGCTTAAAATAAGTGGTGTATTTTGTGAAAATATGGTAATTTATCACAAGACAGATCTAAATTGTATTTAATAAAGGAGGATATATTTTAATGAATAAGAAATTATGCTTTAGTCGAAAGAGTGCTTTAAAATTAGGCACACTTGTTATGGCTGGAATAATGACTGTTTCATCAGTATTTGTTTCGACACCAAAAGTCATTTATGCAGATAATGCAGCGGCTGCAAACGTTGTTACTGAAATACCGGGGACAGTATCAACTGAGAGCAGTTACAATAGTTCATTTCTTTCAATAACAGGATTTGCTTCAGTTAATGGGAATGTTCATGACAGAAGTGAATATGTTGGAACTGAGTATTACAGAGTAATTGATGATGAGAAGGATTTCCTTGATGCAATTAAGGATGCTCAGTCCGGAAAAGTTAAGGTTATGGAAATCACAAAGGATTTGGATCTTGGATATAAGTATCTTACAGAGTTACTTACAAAAGACGTTCTTAGAAAGTACAATTTTGTAAGGGAATATAAAAGACCATCTAATGAATTAGCTAGTGTAAATGGTGGATTTACAAATCCGCTTATGGAAAAAAGCGGAGTAACACAGATAAACATAGGTAATATTGATGGGCTTACAATTTTTTCACCGAATGGAAATGCTATTAAGCATACAGAGCTTAAGATTACAGGTAATGATATTGTTATCAGAAATCTCCACTTCAAAGAGATGTGGCAGTGGGATGACGCAGGTGCACAGAAAGAAGTCGGCTGGTCTAACATGAAGATTAACGGCGGTAAAAATATCTGGGTCGATCACTGTACATTTGAAATTGCTTCTGATGGTAACATCGACTTAGAGAACGGTGCAACAGGAGTTACAATTTCATGGTGTAAAATTGGTGATGAAGCAACTGAAAAACCATCAGAAGACAGCTCTATTTATCAGTCAATCATGTTTATGGAGGGCAGATATCAGAAGGGTGAACTTAAGGCAGATACAAGTTTATATCATCAGTTAAGAACAGGCGGCGCAACACCTGAGCAGATTATGGCATATACAGCATACCATAAGAAATGTCACTTAAACGGTTCAGGTGATAAGGATTTCGTTAACTATAAGAGAGGTGACGGGACAGTTGTAGAGGATGCAAACAGCAATATCAGACTTACACTTGCATACAACCACTACCTCAATCCGGGACAGCGTGTTCCTATGATCAGACAGGGTGTAGGTAACCTTATCAACTGCTACATTGATGATTCATCACATCAGGCAGCGGCAGCAGCACATCCAATTTTTGCAGAAAAAGGACCATACTCATTATCACGTTGTATTAATTCAAGAAACGGTGCATCTATTGCAGCCGACACATGTGTATTTGAGGGAGTTGAGGAACCGATTACAGGTGCAGAGTATCAGGGTATGGACACTAATTACATGGCTCCTGAATGGGCAATTATGTTCCAGAATGTAAAGAATAATGCTTTGATTGTTAATTCAACAGTAACTAACTCAAAGGGTACATATACAGGAAGCAGCTGGGATAACAATGGTGATAACTTATTTACAACAGGATTCAGATACAAAGATAAATCAACAGTTGGAAACTGGGCATGGGCTTCACACATTGTAAATGAAGATCAGTATGAGAAGAGAGATTACACTGTTGAAGAAGCAAAGCCAATGGAATTTACATATGATACAAACGGAGTACTTCCATATCAGTATCAGACACTTCCGCTTGAGGATGTCAAGGAAGTTGTAGGTTCAAAATCAGGCGCAGGCGTTATGGAAATGACAAGTGCTGAATGGACGAAGACAAAGTACATTGCAGCTGACTACAGTGCAGTCGATGCTGCAATCGAGAAGGCTAATGCTTTAAATCCTGAAGATTATGTGGATTTCTCAGGTGTTACAGCAGCTATTGAGGCAGTAGACAGAGAGCTTATGTCAGATGATCAGACAAAGGTTGACGCAATGGCTAAGGCAATCGAAGATGCAATAGCAGCACTTGTTAAGGTTGATAATTCAGATGACACAAATGTACCAACAGATCCGGATAAGGGTGATGGAGAAGATACTTCTAATGAACCAACTGAGCCGGATTCAGTACCAGAACCTGATGAAGAAGGCGAAGCACCTAAGACAGGTGACAGCAATATGGCAATGATGTATATCTTATTGCTCGGTTCATCAGCAGGAATAGCTGGAATTACAGCTTTAATGAGAAAGAAATGTAAAAATTAATTGATAGCAAAACCCTTTTTCTGTCGGCAGCTTAGGCTGCCGGCAGTTTTTTACTTTACGGTAAAATGCGTTAAAGAGACATGTTTGTAATATTGAATTTTATGGAAATTATTTATTGTATTTGTGATATAATCAAATTTAAAATGTAGAGGAAATTTTCATAAAATTATAGAAAGAGTGATAGATATAGTGATAGTAGAAAAAAGAGAAAAACAAATTTTATTAATGTCTTTTATCGCAGGACTTATGTTCGCTATTAGTGAGTTTATTTTTGCAATATACAGTCATTCACAGTCATCATTGACTGATGCTGTATATGATGCGTCAGAGCTGGTGTTTATAGCCTTACTTTTGTTTTTAACGCCCTTATTTCATAAACCGATATCTGAAAAGCGTCCTTACGGATATTTTCAAATAGAATCAATATTTGTAATAATTAAAAATGTTATGATGTTATCGGTTACGATAGGAGTTTCGGCTGAAGTTCTTGAATCTGCATTATCGGGAGGAAATCCTGTGAACAATATGCAAATTGCAATTTTTCAGTTTGTATTAGGTGCGGCAAGTGTTGTTATTTTTATATTTATGGATAGGTTGAATAAGAATTTGTCATCACCTACGATTAAATCAGAGTTATTAGGTTGGAAATTAGATATTGTTTACAGTTTAGGTATGTCATTGGCTTTTTTCGTTGCGCAATATTTGAAAAATACACCTTTTGCGTTCATAGCGCCATATTTTGATCAAATTATTGCGGTATTGGTTATGATATTTATGTTACCGGAAAGTGTTAAAATTTTATGGGGGGCTATAAAGGAAGTATTTCTGTTTTCGCCGGAACAAACTCTGGTGGATGAAATTAAAGCGTTATGTAACCCTGTTTTAGATGAATATCATTTCCATCCTGTATTTTATGATATAACAAAGACTGGGCGGCATTTATGGATTGCAATTTATTTTCAGATAGAAACGGATAATATGGCTGTTCATGACTTGGCAAATGCGTTAGAAACAATAAATGAAAAAGCAAAAGCAGAATATCAAGAATGTACATGTGAATTAATATTGACAAGCTCCAAATGGGATGAATAAATTAAATTATAATTTTAAAGTATAAATATTAAAAATAATAAGTAACTTTTTGATATAAATGAGGTGTCGGCTAAGTTGCCAACACCTCGTTTAATGTTCTGATATACTTGATTTTAAAGGGGTTTTAATTAACCGAAATATCTCTTAAGAAGTCCCTCGAAAGCCTTACCATGTCTTGCCTCGTCACGAGCCATTTCATGTACTGTATCATGGATAGCGTCAAGGTCAGCTGCCTTTGCACGCTTAGCTAAATCAACCTTACCTGCTGTAGCACCGTTCTCAGCTTCTACTCTAAGCTCAAGATTCTTCTTTGTGCTATTTGTAACAACTTCGCCTAAAAGCTCTGCAAACTTAGAAGCGTGCTCTGCCTCTTCCCAAGCAGCCTTTTCATAGTAAAGACCGATTTCAGGATATCCTTCTCTGTGAGCAACTCTTGCCATTGCAAGGTACATACCAACTTCTGAACATTCTCCTTCAAAATTAGCTCTTAAATCTGCAACGATATCTTCGCTTACGCCTTTAGCAACACCTACAACGTGTTCTGCAGCCCAAGATCTCTCGCCTGCCTGTGCAACAAACTTATCTGCACCTACATGGCATACAGGGCATTCTGCTGGAGGAGTATCTCCTTCATGAACATAACCGCAAACTGAACATACATACTTCATAATTTTATTCTCCTTTACATTTAAAATAGTAATTGTTATTGATTTATGTTTAATATAACACCCGCTAAAGAGTTTGTCAAGATAAAAATAAGAACAATTCTTATTTTGTTATTCCTGATTAGATTCTTTGTTAATGCAGTGTTCACATTTGCCGTAGAAAAATGTGATATTTCCGTCAATACTGCCGTTAAAGTTAGCACCGGCAGCATCCTGAAAAACTTTTTCTACCGCGCTGTAGTCGAAATCCAAGTCGATTACAGAATTACATTCTGTGCATTGAAAGTGATAGTGTGGTAAAACATTACCATCAAAATGCACTGAACCATCATTGCAGGGAACCTTAACTGCCATCCCCTGCTCCACTAAAAAAGTAAGATTTCTGTATACCGTTCCTAAGCTTATATTAGGAAACTCTTTAAGAACATGGGAGTAAATTACTTCGGCAGTGGGATGGTCTTTCCTTGAAATAAGGAAATTTCTGATGGCGTCCCTTTGTTTACTGTGTTTTATAGCTGCCATATTGTCTCCTTAAAATAGTATTAGTTACTGTTATTATATTAACGTATATGGCGCCGCTTGTCAATAATAAGAATAATTATTATTTTATCTTCTAATTTTAAGTATATTGCTTAATAAGGTCCATTATCGTCTTTATTGCATTGTCTTGAGGACTGTCAGACATATTGTCAATAAATTTCTGTCTGTTGTTATACAAATCATTTACTGCGGAAAGCAGTTTATCAGGAGTTATTTCTTCCTCTTCCATAACCATAGAATAGCCATGCTCTTTAAAGGATTTTGCATTTAAAATCTGGTCGCCGCGGCTTGCGTTAGCCGAGAGTGGAATTAAAAGGTTTGGTTTTCTTAAAGCAAGCAGCTCGCATATTGCATTGGCACCTGCGCGTGAAATAACTATGTCTGCCATAGCTAAAAGATCGCGCATTTCTTTGCTTACATATTCAAATTGTTTGTAGCCTTCAATGTTTTCAAGTGATTTGTCAGTTTTGTCTTTTCCGCAAAGGTGTACAACCTGATATGTTTTTAAAAGTTCAGGAAGAATTGTCCGAACAGATTCATTTACCTTAAGTGCTCCTGTGCTTCCTCCAACTACAAGTATAACCGGATTTTGTGTATTAAATCCACATATGTTAAGACCTGCGAGTTTATTTCCGAGCATAAGCTCATTTCTTATTGGAGAACCCGAGAGAACTGCCTTGTCTGAAGGCAGGTATTTAATTGTCTCAGGGAAATTGCAGCATATTTTAGTACAGCTTTTCATTGCAATTTTGTTGGCAAGTCCCGGTGTCATGTCAGATTCGTGAATTATTACAGGAACTTTCTTGTGTCCGGCAGCAAGAACTACGGGAACCGTGACGAAACCGCCCTTTGAAAATACTATATCAGGCTTTATTTTCCTGATAAGCTTTCTTGCCTGGAGATATCCGCGTATAACTCTGAAAGGGTCTGTAAGATTTTTAAGGCTTTTATAACGCCTTAATTTTCCTGAAGAAATACCATAGTAGGGGATATTTAAATCTGTAATAAGCTGCTTTTCGATACCGTCATAGGAGCCTATGTAATAGACTTCAAAATTCTCTTCTTTTAGACTTGGCAAAAGCGCAATGTTTGGTGTTACATGACCGGCAGTACCACCGCCTGTAAGAATGATTTTTTTCATTATATAATCTCCATTAACATAAGTTTGTTTGTTACTTTATAGAAAATTGCGATGCAATATTCCTATAAAGTAACAAACTCCGTAAGGATGCGACTGGCACGCAGACGAATATTACAAGCTAAAGCTTGCGCGTGCCAGCGCGCAAAAAGTTGCAAAGTAACTTTTTGTTCTATTAAATATTAATCTCTGCTTTATTATTTGTGAGAAAACATTTCTTTGAAGCTGCAATGCTGGCAGAGCGGCTCAACGGCAGTTTTTTTGCGGAAGCCTTCTATAAAATTGATGCAGCGTTCACTTTCAAGTATGTTTTTAAGGGGAGTATCAAAAATGTTTCCCAATTCCATTATTGCGTTACCGTCAAGGCAGCAGGGAACAACGGCGCCGTTGCTTAATACAGCAATATGCTGGCGAAGTCCCTGACAAAATCCGCGGGGATTGCAGTATTTATTGTCAAGGGAAGGCCACTCAAACGGGGAGCGCACGTTGACATAAATATGCGGTTTTATCTGTATGTTTTTCTGGCCGAACAGAGTCGGTTCAATCTTAGTGTTCCAGAGTCTCATAGAGATTTCCGTTTCTGTTTTATCTGCGATTTCTTCACAGCTTGAAAAAACATTTTTTATATAACTGTCTATATCTATGCAGTCATTATCATCAGCACTGTGAATAGAGACGTTAATCTGATGAACAGGGTACTTTATAAGTGTATCCAGCTGTTTGTGTAATAATGTGCCATTTGTTGTGATATTTACAATAATATTTTCTTCTCGGCACATTTTTAAGATATTTTCCAACTGAGGATGCAAAAGAGGTTCACCTTTTACGTGAAGATAAATAAAGTTAGTGTAAGGCTTAATTTCCTTAAGAACATGGGTAAACTGCTCCGTACTCATAAATACCGGAGCTCTCAGTGTTTCCTGACAGAAGGAGCAGTTAAGGTTACACGAACTTGTGATTTCAACATAAATGCGTTTAAAACGTGTTATACGGTAACGACCGGTACTGCTCAATTCTGCTCCTTGTACTGCTTTAATGCCATTGCAAGCTGGTCAGGGCACGATGTCTTTTTAAAACCGCATTTTATTCCTGAGATACGTTTTATTGCTTCGTCAACATCCATACCCTCAATCAGTGCAGCTACGCCCTGTGTATTTCCTGAACAGCCTCCTGTAAAATGCACACCTGTTACTTTATTATCTTTAACATCAAATTCAACAGAACTTGAACATACGCCTGAAGTCTTAAATTTCATTAATATATACCGCCTTTCAATATTTTTTAGTTAGTATAGCATATAAAAATGGCTTTTGCATTATATCTTGCAAACATCTTTTATATAGAATAAAATAAGGTTTAATGATAACAGCGACGATGTCAGTTTTAAGACATTCCGAGGGAAAGAGGTAATTGATGATAGGCATTATTGGTGCTATGGATGAAGAAGTAGAACAGATTGTAGATGTTATGCAGGTTTTAAAAGAAGAGACAAAGGCGGATATGATATTTAAGTCAGGTAAGCTTTCGGGAAAAGATATTGTGGTAGTAAGAAGCGGTATCGGCAAGGTTAATGCCGCTATATGCACACAGATACTTGTAGATGATTTTGGTGTGGATTATGTTATAAATACGGGAATAGCAGGCTCTCTTAAGGCAGAGATAGATATTGCGGATATTGTTATTTCAGATGACGTGCTTCATCATGATGTTGATGCTACAGGCTTCGGATATCCGGCAGGACAGATTCCGAGAATGGATACATTGTCATTTAAGGCAGATGAAAGGCTTGTGAAGCTTGCACAGAAGGCATGCAGGAAAGTACTTCCAAATATAGGAACTCACGTTGGAAGAGTGGTGAGCGGTGACCAGTTTATATCTGACAAGCAGATAAAGGGACGTATCCATGATAATTTTGAGGGCTTCTGCACAGAGATGGAGGGAGCGGCAATAGCACAGACAGCATATCTTAATGATGTGGCATTTGTTATAATAAGAGCCATATCTGACAAGGCAGATGACAGTGCAACTATGGATTATCCTGCATTTGAAAGGCAGGCTATTGAAAATTCAGTTCTTCTTATTAAGGAACTGGTTGCTTCAATATAAAAATATATTAGATTATGTGTCAAAGTGTTTTTAAAACTGTTGATTTTTGCGGTAATATGTCAAACTAAGGCGTATTACCGCATTTTTTATACTAATTTGATGAACGATTAACCGGCAGGAAGTCTTTAAAATGACTTCCCTATAATTTATAATTAGGACAGCGTCAAAAGGTCATTTTCCACTCGTGCCTGCATGAAGTAGGAAAAGGCTGTTTGATACCAAATATTTAGGGGATGAACAGGACAGGCCCTTAGGAATGGAGGAGTATGCAGTTAATAATTATGGTTATGGTGTCAATGTGTGTGGCAGGCATAACAACGTGGCTTATACTTTTTAGAAATTATTCAGTGGCGTTGTGGGATGTGCGCAATGCTTCGTATAAAACACCTCTGATAAAGACAGTAATTTTAAGGTACAGTGATTGTCGGAAGCTTAATATAAATGTTAATAATGTAAAAGTCTTTGTGGAAAAAATCGTTGAAAACAGTGAAATTTGGGGATTAAGACCGGATATATGGGAAAAATTTGCAAGGCTCATGAAATATATGACGATTATGATAACAATAGTGACTGCATTTTTTGTAAGAGACAATGGCGATGCGCTTTACATATGCGTTACGGTAGGGGTTCTTTCATTTCTTGCGATACATATGTGTGCGAAGCTGACTGACATTACAAGATTAAGGGAAATACTTGTGACTGAGACGGTTGATTATCTTGAAAATAGCGGCGAGGTTATAGGAAAAGTACATAAATATAAGCCGACATGTTCAAAGCTTACAGGCAGGGCTGCAGCAGAGTTTGAAAAGATGAACAGGCAGTATGAAAAAATTCAGTCGGGCACGTCCTTTGCCTTGAAAAATTAATGTTAAATGGTATAATAATAGTATCTTATATTCGTGAAAAGGAGAATAGATATGGGACAGGTAAAGTTTGACTATTCAAAGGCAATGGGGTATGTGCGTGAGCATGAAGTTGAGTCAATGAAAGCAATCACTGAGAGTGCGAGACAGCTTCTGCTTTCGAGAGAGGGGGCAGGCAATGACTTTCTTGGCTGGATAGATCTTCCGGTTGATTATGATAAGGATGAGTTTGCAAGAATTAAGTCGGCGGCGGACAGAATCCGTTGTGATTCAGAGGTGCTTGTTGTAATCGGTATTGGCGGTTCTTACCTCGGCGCAAGAGCAGCGATTGAATTCCTTGGACATAATTTTTTTAATTGTGTATCAAAGGACATCAGAAAATCACCGGAGATATATTTTGTAGGAAACAGCATAAGCCCTAATTATCTTGCAGGACTTGTGGATGCAATCGGTGACAGGGATTTCTCAGTAAACATTATTTCAAAGTCAGGAACAACTACAGAGCCGGCTATCGCTTTCAGAGTATTTAAGAAGCTTTTGGAAGAAAAGTACGGTAAAGACGGTGCTGCAAAGAGAATATACGCGACAACTGATAAGGCAAAAGGAGCTTTAAAGAAGCTTGCTGATGCAGAAGGGTATGAAGAATTTGTAGTGCCTGACGATGTCGGAGGAAGGTTTTCAGTTCTTACTGCAGTAGGTTTACTGCCAATCGCAGTAAGCGGCGTTGATATTGATAAGCTTATGGCAGGAGCAGCAGCAGCAAGAAAGCGTTGTATTGAGAATGATTTTGATGAAAATGATTCAATGCAGTATGCGGCACTCCGTAATATCATGTTAAGAAAAGGCAAAGCTGTTGAAATTCTTTGCGACTATGAACCGAGTCTTCATTATACGCTTGAATGGTGGAAGCAGTTGTTTGGCGAGTCAGAGGGTAAAGACAATAAGGGTCTGCTTCCTGCAAGTGTTGATTTGACTACAGATTTACATTCTATGGGACAGTTTATTCAGGATGGTTCAAGAATTATGTTTGAGACGGTTCTCAATGTGGAAAAGTCATCAAGAGAGGTTATGATTGAGGCCGAAGATGAGGATTTGGATGGTCTTAATTATCTTGCAGGAAAATCGGTTGATTTTGTAAATAAGTGTGCAATGAATGGTACAATTCTTGCGCATACAGACGGTGATACACCTAATCTTATAGTAAATATTCCGTCTCAGGATGAGTTCAGCTTAGGTGAGCTTTTCTACTTCTTTGAATTTGCGTGCGGTCTTTCAGGTTATATGCTTGGGGTTAATCCGTTTAACCAGCCTGGTGTTGAAAGCTATAAGCGCAACATGTTTGCACTGCTTGGAAAGCCAGGATATGAAGAAGAGGGAGAGGCACTTAGAAAGAGACTTTAATTATGAAAATATTGATGTTAGATACAGTCACGCTGGGTGATGATATTGATTTATCGCGTTTTGATAAGCTTGGAGAAGTGATACAATACAGTACAAGCACCAGGGAGCAGGCTGCGGCAAGATTGTCATTGCACAATCCCGATGTGATAATTAACAATAAAGTATTGCTTGATAAGGAGATTATGTCTAAAGCTTCTAATCTTAAGATGATTGCAGAGACAGCTACCGGTGTTAACAATATTGATTTGGATTATACAAGTGAACATAATATACGTGTGGCTAATGTGGCAGGTTATTCAACACAGTCTGTTATTCAGCATACGTTTGCATTGTGTTTCTATGTGCTTGAGCATCTAAGATATTATGATGATTATGTCAAGTCAGGCGAATATGTGAATAGTGTCTGTTTTACGCATTTTGACAAAAAATTTCCGGAGCTTTATGGTAAGACATGGGGAATTGTAGGTCTTGGAGCGATAGGAAGAGGCGTTGCAGATGTGGCCAAGGCCTTTGGCTGTAAGGTTGTATATTATTCTGCGAGCGGAAGAACATACGATACGGAATATGAAAAAGTATCATTTGATGAGCTTCTTAAGGTTTCCGATATCATATCAATTCATGCCCCTTTAAATGAAAATACACAAAATCTTTTTGATTACGATGCCATAAGCAGGATGAAAAAAAGCGCAGTGCTTTTAAATCTCGGACGCGGTCCGATAGTTAACGACGCTGATTTGGCGAGAGCTCTTGATGAGGAGCTGATTGCGGCGGCAGGACTTGATGTTATAACAAGAGAGCCGATAGAAAAGGATAATGCGCTGCTTTCGATAAAGAACGACAGCAGGCTTATAATAACACCTCATATTGCATGGGCGACTTTTGAAGCCAGAAGCAGGCTTATGGATTGCGTTTATAACAATATCAAGGATTTTATCGCAGATTCATGTGAAGAATAAAACATTAAAAATAATAAACACTATAAAAATACAGGCGCATCTGTTTTTCTGTTTTATATGTGTCATTCAGACAATAGATAAAACAAAATCAGGTGCGTCTGTTCTATTTTTACTCCATAGGAAAATGCTTTTTATTCTACTTTCATCATTCGGTAGCCAACGCCTATATGTGTCTGGATATATTGCGGAGAATCAGGCTCTTTCTCGATTTTTTTGCGCAGTGTAGCCATAAAAACACGCAGCGATGCAATATCATTATCCCAACTGCTTCCCCAAATGCTTTGTGTAATTAGTGTGTGTGTCAGAACCTTTCCTACGTTTTTTGAAAGCAGACACAGCAGTTTGTATTCGATTGGAGTTAAGTGAAGCTCTTCGTCATTTAAATACGCACACCCGGCAGCGTAGTCTATGCGCAGCTGTCCGTTTGTAAAAACAGAAGATTCCATAGGCGTTTCTGTCTGCATCATTGTTATACGTCTTTGAGTAACTCTTAAGCGAGCGAGCAGCTCTTCGACTGAAAATGGTTTTGTGAGATAATCATCGGCTCCTGCATCGAGGGCATCAATTTTATCAGTATCCTCACTGCGCGCACTGATTACTATAATCGGCATATTTGACCATGTACGGATTTTTTTGATTATGTCAACACCATCCATGTCAGGAAGCCCTAAATCAAGCAGAACAATGTCAGGATTATGGGAAGAGGCCTCTAAAATTGCCGATTGTCCGTTTGGGGCGGTCAGGTATCGGTAGCCATGGGCCTTTAAAGTTGTTGTCATTAAGTTTCTTACAGATGTGTCATCTTCTACGACTAATATTAATGGTTTATTCATGAATTTGTACCTCCCCTGCTGGTAATGTAAATGTGAATACCGTTCCGTGAGGCTTGTTGTCTGAAACGGTAATGTCCCCGCCATGAGCGTTAATAATTGATTTGCATAAAGAAAGACCGAGGCCTAAGCTGCGGCGGCTGTCTGCAATTTTATTTGCGCCGCTGTAAAACATATCAAATACCTGGGCTTTCATTTCGTCTGAAATGCCTTCTCCGTCATCAGATATTGAAACAACGGCTTTATTGCCCTGTTTTTCTGTGCGTATAACGATGTTAGAGCCTTTCGGCGTATATTTGATTGCATTGTCAACAATATTTATAATTACCTGAACGATAAGCTTTGCGTCCATTTTGGCGAGAAGAAATTCTTCTTTATTTTCAACAGTTATATGATGCTCGATACTTTTGCGGTTTACGTGGTGCAGCGCTTCGTTAACGGCGTCGTCTACCAAATCTTCCGACATGCGCAAATTTATACGACCTTCCTCAATTCGTGTTACGGCGAGAAGATTTTCAACAAGATTTATAAGCCACATTGAATCGTCGTAAATATCTGTGTAGAGCTGGTTTTTTGTGGCAGAATCAAACGAATCTCCGTTAGAAATCAAATTGCTTGCATTGCCGGATATTGAGGTCAGCGGTGTACGCAAATCATGTGAAATAGCTCTCAGCAGGTTGGCTCGGAGCTGTTCATTTTTTGCAAGGACTGCAGCTTCTTCTTTTTCTCTGGCATTTTTTTCGTTTTCAAGAGCCAGCGCACACTCGCCCAGAATGGACAGAAGAATGCTTTTTTCAAAAGAATCAAGAGGCTGGTCGTTAATTATAATTCCGACAACACCATATACGTTGCTGTTTATGCGGACAGCAAGGTAAAGGCATTTAGCATTTGATAAAGTTCCGGTTGTCGCTCCTGCGTGTTTATTGTTCTTAAATACCCACTGTGCAACAGCCTTTTCGTTATCAGAGACACAGCCCTTATCCAAAGCAGTGTCTGAATTATCTGAATCGTCGCTTGTGACCGAGAAAATGTGGGGCTCACCTAATCCGTCATTTTCTGCCAAATAAAATACTATATCTTTATTTAACAGCTTTATTAACTGGTTTGAAGTTATTGATACAATTTCATTCCGGCTTTTTGACTGCTGAAGAAGCTGGTTTGTATCGAAAAGTACTTTTGTGCGGTAAGCGGATTGTGCTGCAAGTTTTGCCTGATTTTTGAGACGTATGGCAAGAGAGCCAGTCAGGAAAGCCGCTAAAAACATAATTATAAATGTGACAGGGTAGCCTTGTCCATAAGCCTGCAGTGTAAATTTAGGTTCTGTAAATAAAAAATTAAAGACCAAAACACTTACAATAGAAGAAATAAGGCTGTAAATTTTATGCTTTGTAATCATTGAGGTTACAAGTACGCCCAAAACGTAAACTGTTATTATGTTGGATTCTGCAAACCCCAATTTTCCGAAAGCAGTTCCGATTAAGCTTGATGCAATAAGAATTGCAATACATTTTAGTATATCGGAAGCGGAAAAAATAATATTATTTTTTCTTTTAGCTTTTTTAAGCTGATAAAATGATGCATTGGAAATTGTATCCGGTATAATATGCACATCCAGATTAGGTGCGTTGGCAATAAGTTTTTCAGTGAGCGTAGGTTTGCTGAATAAATGGCGTTTGGCAACCGAGCTGCGGCCGATTACGATTTTTGATACTCCTGACAGCCTTGCAAATTCTGCAATTTGAAAAGGAACGTCCTCACCATAGACCGTTTCAATTTTTGCGCCGAGCTGTTCGGCAAGGCGCATATTTGAACGCAGACGCTTTTCATTTTCTTCATCCATCATTGAAAAATCAGGCGTTTCTACAAACAGTGCGGTAAAAGCACCTTTGAATGCACTCGCCATTCTGGCGGCAGTGCGAATGATTTTTGCATTTGATGGAGATGAGGAAAGGCAGACTAAAATGTGTTCATCTGTATGGTAGTCTCCGTGGCTTTTTATACGAGCATTTTCTGTACGGATGTTTACTCGGTCGGCACACCGTCGCAGCGCTATTTCACGCAGCGCCGTAAGATTTTCGACGGTAAAGAAATTCTGTACGGCACGTTTTGCCTGCGTTTCCTTATATACATTTCCGGCATTTAAGCGGTCAATTAACTCCTGAGGTTCAATGTCAACCAATTCAACCTGATCGGCATCATCGAATAGAGAATCAGGGATTCTTTCACGCACAAAAATTTTTGTTATGGAAGCAACCATATCATTGAGACTTTCTATGTGTTGTACGTTGACAGTAGTATAAACATCAATTCCGGCCTTAAGGAGTTCTTCTATATCCTGATATCTTTTTTCATGGCGGCAGCCCTTGGCATTGGTGTGAGCAAGCTCGTCTACAAGGATGAGCTGAGGTTTTCTTGCGATTGCTGCGTCGATATCAAATTCGTGCAGCATGATACCATTGTATTCGATATTTTGTGTCGGAAGAAGTTCCAGACCATTTAGAAGAGCAGCTGTTTTAGGGCGTGCGTGCGGTTCTATATAACCTGCTACAACATCTGTTCCCTGCCTTTTTGCGGCATGGGCAGCTTTGAGCATGGAGTAGGTTTTACCTACTCCTGCTGCGTATCCGAAAAAGATTTTTAAATGTCCTTTTGTTTGATTTTTTTCCTCTTTCTGAATTATTTCAAGAAGTTGGTCAGGATTTTGCCTGATATCGTCCATATGCAGTCACCTCATGGATAAGATTATTGTATAAAAAGTATAGTGTATTTGAAGTCATTTTGCTATTGTGTTTTTTAATTTTGCAAAATTCCGTCAAGCATCAGGTTTACCTTAAGAACATTTACTGTTTCTTCGCCGAAGATACCTAAAAACCTCTTGTTCGTACATTTTTTGATAATATTTAAGACGTCATCTTCTGTCATGTTGTTAGCTTTTGCAATTCGTGCAACCTGATACTGTGCGGCAGCAGGAGAGATGTGCGGGTCAAGTCCGCTTCCTGAGCAGGTAACGAGGTCAACAGGAATTGAGGTTTGATCCATATCAGGGTTTGCCTTGCGAAGCATTTCGACTCTTTCGGCTATAAGCTGTTCGTATTCTTCACTTGCGGGACTTAAATTGGATGGGGCTGCATACATAAGTGTTTTACCATTTTCATCTTTATAAGTAGAAACATCTACATTCATAATTCGTCCCCACATATGGGCATCGTCAGTATATTGCTGCCCTAAAAGCTCACATCCGTATTTTTTACCATCGACTTCAATAATGCTTCCGTTTGCCTTGTCAGGGAAAATAAGCTGTGCGATACCTGTTACAACGCCTGTATAAGCTATGCCGCAAAGAACTACAAATATTAAAAATATTATTGCAGCCTTTGGGAGTATATTTTTAAATGTTTTCATTGTAATACCTCCGTTTTTTGTTGTTTTGACACCATAATCTTGTTATGCAAGTCCGAATAAAACCAAAAGCATATCAATAAGCTTTACAAATATAAAAGGTGCTGCAAGTCCGCCGAGACCATATACGAGCAGGTTTCGTGACAAAAGTTTTCCGGCAGGAACTTCGCGGTACTTTACGCCTTTTAATGCGAGCGGTATCAATGCAATGATAATCAGGGCATTGTAAATAATTGCTGAGAGGACAGCACTTTGAGGGGAATGTAAGCCCATTATGTTGAGTGCTGAAAGTCCCGGATAAATTCCCATAAAAAGAGCTGGGATAATGGCAAAATATTTTGCAACATCATTGGCAATTGAGAATGTTGTAAGGCTTCCGCGTGTCATAAGAAGCTGCTTGCCTATGCGGACAATATCTATAAGCTTTGTAGGAGAGGAGTCTAAGTCTACCATATTGCCGGCTTCCTTAGCTGCCTGTGTTCCTGTGTTCATTGCAACTGCGACATCGGCCTGTGCAAGAGCAGGGGCGTCGTTTGTACCGTCACCCGTCATTGCCACGAGATGTCCTTTTGCCTGAAAATCACGTATCATTTTAAGCTTTCCCTCAGGAGTTGCTTCTGCAAGGAAATCGTCTACTCCGGCTTCTGCTGCAATAGCTGCAGCAGTCATAGGGTTATCACCTGTAATCATAATTGTTTTAATACCCATTTTACGAAGGTCTGCAAATTTTTCCTGCACACCTTGTTTAATGATATCCTTAAGGTGAATTACACCTAAAATTTTATGGTTTTTTGCGACAACAAGAGGAGTTCCGCCCTGTTTTGCGATGTACTGCACGATTTTGTCACATTCATCTGAGTATGTGCTGCCTGATGCACAGACGTACTCTTTTATTGCCTCTGCGGCCCCTTTACGGATTTCATTTCCGTCGTAATCTACACCGCTCATACGTGTTTTGGCAGTGAACGGAATAAATGTCATATTTTTGTCAGAAAGGCTTCTGCCGCGAATACCGAATTTTTCTTTTGCAAGAATTACAACGCTTCTGCCCTCAGGTGTTTCATCAGCAAGAGATGAAAGCTGTGCAGCATTGGCAAGCTCTTCCTCACTTGTGCCGTCAACCGGAATTAACGCATGTGCCTGACGGTTTCCCAAAGTAATGGTACCTGTTTTATCAAGCATAAGTATATCTACGTCGCCTGCAGCCTCAATAGCCCTTCCGCTCATTGCAAGTACATTTGCCTGATTTAACCGGCTCATACCGGCGATACCTATAGCGGAAAGCAAAGCACCTATAGTTGTAGGTGCGAGGCATACAAGCAAAGCAACAAGTGTAGTTACGGAAGTCGGATTTTCAATTCCGGCCAGCTTTGCCGAAAAGACAGAGTATGAATAAAGTGACATTGTAACAAGTATAAAAATAATTGAAAGAGCTACAAGGAATATCTGTAAGGCTATTTCATTAGGCGTCTTTTTTCTTGCGGCGCCCTCAACCATGGCAATCATCTTATCAAGAAAGCTTTCGCCGGCTTCACTTGTAATTTGTACGACAATCCAGTCTGAAAGAACGGTTGTGCCGCCGGTGACAGCACTTCTGTCGCCTCCGGCCTCTCTGATAACTGGAGCGGACTCGCCTGTAATGGCACTTTCATCGACAGAGGCAGCGCCTTCTATAACTTCACCGTCTCCCGGAATCTGTTCTCCGGCCTTTACAATAACAAGGTCGCCTTTTTTAAGTGTGACAGAAGATACGTTAGTAATCTGCTCTTTTTTATCGGCAGACGGAATTTTATGAGCCTCGACGTCCTTTTTGGCTGCACGAAGCGAGTCTGCCTGCGCTTTGCCGCGCCCCTCGGCAATAGCTTCTGCAAAGTTTGCAAAAATACATGTAAACCAAAGGATAACGGCAATGGCGAATGTAAAACCGCTTGAGGCATCTTTAATACCGAACAGTGAAAGAATCCAAAGCGCGGTAGTTAGTATTGCTGAAATATAAACTAAAAGCATAACAGGATTTTGAACCTGAGTTTTAGGATTTAATTTTATAAAAGAATCTTTAATGGCTCTGCCAATCATTTTTTTATCGGCAAATGCACTTTTTGTTGTCTGTGCCATAGCCACTACCTCCTTAAATCATATTTTGGAAAAATTCTGCCAACGGTCCGAGTGACAGCGCTGGGAAAAAGCTTAAAGCACCTACAAGCAGCACAATGAAAATAAGCAGGAATACAAACATTGCATTGGTAGTTGAAAGTGTTCCAGCTGTTGTTGCAATTTTTTTCTTGCCTGCTAAGCTGCCTGCGATTGCAAGTGTGCCGATAATAGGTAAGAATCGAGCAAAAAGCATTACAAGTCCCAGAGATAAATTTAAAAATACTGTATTTCCGTTAAATCCGGCAAATGCAGAACCGTTATTTCCGCCGCATGACGAATATGTATACAGAAGCTCTGAAAAACCGTGTGCACCACCATTATTTAAGCTGTCTGCAACGCTTGGAACGAGTGCTGCAATTCCGCTGCCGACAAGAATGGCAATTGGTGTTGCGAGACAGACAATTACGGACCATTTCATTTCATAAGGCTCAATTTTTTTGCCGAGGAATTCAGGTGTTCTTCCGACCATAAGCCCGGCAATAAAGACGGTTAAAATTGCAAATGCAAGCATACCATAAAGTCCGCATCCGACACCGCCGAAAATAACTTCACCAAGCTGCATTAAGAGCATTGTGACCATTCCGCCCAGAGGGGTGTAGCTGTCGTGCATTGAATTGACTGAACCGCTTGAAGCCGCTGTTGTAAATGCTGCCCATGTAGATGATGTGGCTATTCCGAAACGAGTTTCCTTGCCCTCCATATTTCCGCCTGCCTGGTTTACAGTTGAGAGGTTTACACTTCCGTCCTGAGAAAGCTGAGGAGTGGCAATGTGCTCGTTTACTGCAATCGCTGCGAGTGCAAGTGCAAGGCAGATAAACATTGCTGCAAATATTGCGATGCCCTGCTTTTTATTTTTTACTGATTTACCGAATGTAAAGCACAAAGCCGCAGGGATAAGTAAAATTGAAATCATTTCCACAATATTGGTAAAAGCATTTGGATTTTCCAGAGGATGTGCTGAGTTCACACCCATGTATCCGCCACCGTTTGTACCGGACTGCTTAATGGCAACCTGACTTGCAGCAGGACCCATAGGAACGAACTGTTCAGTAACGATTTCGGCATCTTCAATTATCTGGCCATCAACTGTAACTGTCTGTGCATTCACATCAATTTCGGCGTTTTCGATTATTTCACCGTCTGAGCTTACTGCGATAGGTTCAACGAGTGTTACTGTTTCGGCTGTTTTAAGGTTCTGAATTACCCCGCCTCCTACAAGAAGCAGAGAAATAACTAAGTTGAGCGGAATTAAAATGTGAATTACAATTCTTGTCATGTCCACCCAAAAGCTGCCAAGTCCGTCAGATTTTACCTTTATAAAGCCTCGAATCAGTGCAAATAAAACTGCGATACCTGTAGCTGCTGAAACGAAGTTTTGTACTGTAAGGCCGAGAGCCTGTGAAAGATAACTTAATGTTGCTTCGCCTGTGTAGGCCTGCCAGTTTGTGTTTGTTATAAAGCTGGCAGCTGTGTTAAAGGATAAGTCCCAGCTAACACCGGGTAAGCCTAAAGGATTTCCCGGAAGAATACCTTGCAGAATCTGAAGCAGAAAAAGAAACACAAGACCGATACCGGAAAAGACGATAACGGAAACGGCATATTTTTTCCAGTTCATCTGCTCGTCTTTATTTATATGCATAACTTTATAAACAGCATTTTCACAAGGTACAAGTATTTTAGAAAGAAAAGTTTTTTCACCGTTCATCACTTTCTTTATATAAGCTCCAAGCGGAATTGCAAGGATAACGAGAACGGCAAGATAAAGTATGTATTGAATCACTGCGTTCATTATTGAGAATCTCCTTTCATTAGAATATATACATAGTAAATTAGCAGTGCTGCTGCGCATAGGCCGATAGTGCCGATAATTACATTCATAAAGAACCTCCATTCTGCAGACATTTTATAAGCTGCTGTGTAGCGCCTGCGGCATACAGCAGTAATCATAGGTACCAAAGGTCTGATATTATGATAGGATAAAAGCTTATAGCCATCCTAAAATCCATGCCATAGGAAGCGTGATAACAGTTGTACAGGCAGCCACCACTAATAAAATGAAAGCAGGCATTACTGCAAACATTGCAAAAAATGCAAGATATGGGTGGTGGAAAGAAAAACGTTCTGCACAGCGGTCAAACTTATCTTCAATTTTGCGAATTGATTTAAATATGGCGGTCATAATTCATACCTCCTTACGTTTGTAAGGATAGCACCTGAGAAATTAAAATGGGGTAAGAAGATAAGCAAGTTGTATTAAGAAAGAATAAAGAAAATTTTATGATAAAAAGGAGCTGCACACTAAATAATTAGTGTACAGCCCCAGGTTCAGTCCTCTTCAATGACTTGTATTTCCATGTAAGAAAAATCTATGCTTTCTATAAAATTGTCCTGATTAAAGCGTACCTTTGAATGACGCTTAAAGGTTTCTATATTACAGTCAAGCCATATCGGTTCGCCAAGGTCAAATTCATAACAGGCACTTCGTATGCCATCAAAAATTTTTCTTGTGCGGTTTAATGCGGCATCTTCATTTATTATGACAGTGTCCTTTAACAAATGATTAGTATCGTCAAAAAGTTTACACCATAGTCTGAACATACGTACAAATCTCCAATCTTATCAATGCCGCAATGATTAAATAAAAGTTCACAAAGCAAACTTTGTAATCGCTTAATCTTTTGAAATGCAAGTTTGCGAAGCAAATCTTGCAAGTGTCGCTTGCGACACTTTATTATGGCATATTAATGTTTAAATGTCTTGGAAGACCATCAACCATAATAGGTGAAAGTTCGGCCTGGATTAACGGTCTTATATAATGAATTAAGTCGCTTGTTACGAAATCATCCTCTGTAATCCATTCTAAAGGAACTTTCTTTTCAATATTAGCAATCTGGTGTACATCATGAGTTTCAGTTATGCACATGTAAGGTTCATCAGATATTCTCTTAAGTACAACAACCTTGCCTGATTCACCTTCAAATGCAGCTTTAACAGCAGCACCGCCAACGTTGAATGCTTCTGTGATATCTGTACGTGAAGCCATGTGTGCTGCACAACGCTGAAGAGTTGAAAGTTCAATTGAACGTGTTTTGATTCCTAATTCTGAAGCAATCTTGTTAGCTAAGAATTTTGCTGAACCGGCAAGCTGTTTGTGACCGAATGCATCTACGAATTCAACATGGTCGGAAAGTTCAAATACGTATCGTCCGTCCATAACACGTATACCTTCAGATATTGCAATGACTATAGAACGGCCTTTGGCACTTATTTCTTTAACTCTTTCGATAAAGTGTTCAATATCAAAAACCTTTTCAGGAAGATAAATTAAATCTACACCCTCGCAGTCCTCACCGCGTGCAAGAGCGGCAGCGGCAGTAAGCCAGCCTGCATTACGACCCATGATTTCTACTATTGTAACAGTAGGATAATCATAAACAAGTCCGTCTCTTACGATTTCTTTCATGGTTGAAGCAATAAACTTTGCCGCACTGCCAAAACCCGGAGTATGGTCTGTAACAGCCAAATCATTGTCAATTGTTTTAGGAACACCCATGAACTTAATGTCACTGCCGACAATAATTGAATAATCAGATAACTTTTTTATAGTATCCATAGAATCGTTGCCGCCTATATAGAAGAAAAATTTTATATCAAGTTCGTTAAGAATTTCAAAAATCTTTTCGTATGTTTCCCTGTCTTCGCTGATTTCAGGAAGCTTGTATCTGCATGAACCTAAATAAGAAGAAGGGGTTCTTTTAAGTAAGTCAATATCAATGTCTGTTTTGATTTTTTCTGAAAGGTCTACGTACTGTCTGTCTAAAAGACCTTTAATACCGTGGCACATGCCGTAAACTTTTTGTGCTCCTCTGTCTTTTGCTGTCTTAAAGACACCTGCAAGACTTGAGTTAATTACTGCTGTTGGACCACCTGACTGGCCAACGATAACATTTCCAACCATAATTTCCTCCATTCCCCCGCTTTGCGGGCATGTACACGTGCTATATGGACGCAGTATCCCTCATAATAGCGGCCATATAAAAGTTATTTGGTTAAAATCACACGATGTATCATAAGCTAATAGTACCATAATATCTGAAATCATACAATAAAAAAATATAATGAAAGATATTTCTCTTGACTGGTGGGGGACGAGGCATTAAATTAATGTGTGTAAAATTATTTTGAGTATGGAGTTAGTGAAAAAACAGTATGAACAGAATTAAATCATTAACATATGAAGTAAAGAATAAAATTAAAATGGCACATGAAAATAGAAATAAATCCAGAGATGAGTTTAAGCTTTATGTAAAAGAAGTGATTGATAAACCGGTTGTACAGCAAATGAAAAAATATAACCATCACAGCCATACAAATTGTTTTGAACATTCAATGCATGTGTCTTATTATAATTACGTTATTTGTAAAAAATTTGGATTGGATTATAAAGCGGGGGCAAGAGCGGGATTGCTTCATGACTTGTTTTTGTATGACTGGCACGAGTATGTTCCTAAAAAGGGAGAGAGACTTCATGGCTTTGAACATCCTAAGAAAGCACTTAAAAATGCCTGTGATAATTTTGAATTGAGTGAAGTGGAGAAGGATATTATTGCCAAGCATATGTTTCCGCTTACACTGTCGCTTCCGAGGTACAAGGAGACAGTTGTTATAGTTATGACTGATAAGTTTTGCAGTACATGTGAGGTGCTTGACAGATTTTTCAAAAAAAGCAAAAGAGATTCATTCAGAGCAGGAAGAAATTTATATAAAAGTGCTAAATAGAAATTGCGATTTTTTAAAAAATATGGTAAAATTATTAAAATTTTAAATTTATTGATTTTAGGAGGAAATAGTAATGGCTTTTTGTCCAAAGTGCGGAAAACAGTTGGCTGATGGCGAGATTTGCTCATGTCAGACAGTACAGCCACAGCAGCAGGCACCGGTACAGCCACAGGCACCGGTACATCAGAAGGCGCCGGCACAGACGCCGGAATTTATAAAAGCAATTTTAGAATTATTTAAGGGCTTATTTAAGAAGCCGGCAGATGCGGTTAAAAATTTTGTTTTGAAATCTCCGATTCTTTCACCTGTGCTTTTGCTTGCAGCACTTTCACTTATAAGTGCCATCGGTGAATTAATCCGTATGATAGGTGTTAATGCAAGTAATGTTCCAAACAGTCTCTCGGCAATGCTTTATTATGAGCCTGTTTACAGTCTTTTAGAGATGGTTGGCGGATTTTTAGGCCAGATTCTTTATATGTTTGCGGCAACAGCACTTTCTGCGGTTGTTATTATGGGAGTTGTAAATGCTTTAGAGAAGAATAAAAAGGTTACATATACACAGGCATTTGCAGTTGCAGCTATAGGCTACTTATTTACAGTTCCATTTTCACTCGTTGGAACTTTGATAGGAATTATTCCGGCAACATTCTTCGGATATGTTAAGTCATGGTTTGTTTCAGCAGGTTCAGCTCTTGGGTTAGTTAGTACAATTATAGGTCTTAGAGCTATTGAGGAAGATGACAATCATATGCCTCTTGTATATGTTATAGTTGCAGTGGTTACAGTTGTGCTTGGCACATTGCTTAATGCAGTAGGTTTATAATTATGTATTTAAATGATAATGAAATTATTCGCTTTCTTGGAACAGGCGAAGTTAATGCCGATGGAGATACTCTGTCGGCATTTTTAGAAAAATATGATCCTAAGAAGTATCTTAGTCCGTGCAATACGGTAGATACAGTCGTATTCACCTATATACAGGAAAATGGAATTAAAGAAATAAAAAGGGTTCTTCTTATAAAAAGGGGAAACCATCCGAGCATAGGCTGGTGGGCTCTTCCGGGAGGATTTGTCGATTACAGGGAAAATATTGATGTTGCGGCGCTTAGGGAGCTGCAGGAAGAGACGGGTGTTGAAAATATTGATGTATGCCAGCTTAAATGTTACGGTGATTATGATCGCGATCCGCGTACAAGAGTCATAACTACAGCATATGTGGCTATTATTCCTGATGAATGTGCAAAAGCCAGAGCAGGAGATGACGCAAGTGATTCCGGCTGGTTTGATATAAGTTCAGTTATTACTCATGAAAAAACAGAAGAAGATTATAATTACAGCTATTACAGATTAAACCTTAATGAGAAGAAAAAAGGAGTGGAAGCTTCAGCAGAAATAGAAGTTCAAAATAAGGTTAATAGTATATTGCCGCAGGTAAGTTACCATGTTATGGATGCAGATTTGATAGCGTCGGACCATGGAGCGATTATACTTGAGGCGTATCATTTCGTCAAAAAATGTTTGAATAGTAAAAAGTCAGAATAATACATAAAGATAAGAATTGAAAATAACATTGTCAATGTCTGCTGAATGGAGGATTATCAGATATGAAAAAACAAAACTGGAAACCTGGAAATATGTTATATCCTGTGCCGGCTGTTATGGTAAGCTGCCAGCGTGGGGATGAAAAGCCGAATATAGTTACGGTAGCATGGGCAGGGACTATATGTTCTGACCCTGCAATGCTTTCGATATCAGTCAGAAAAGAAAGATATTCACATGAAATTATAAGCCAGACAGGCGAATTTGTGGTGAATCTTACAACAAAGGATTTATGCAGGGCAACTGATTACTGCGGGGTAAAATCAGGAAGAGATGTAGATAAATTTAAGGATATGAATCTGACGCCGTGCGAGTCAAAATATGTAAAAGCACCGGGTATAGCAGAAAGTCCTGTAAATATTGAGTGCAAGGTGGTAAATGTTTTGGAGCTTGGCAGCCACGATATGTTTATAGCTGAGGTTGTCGGCGTCAATGTTGATGAAAGCTATCTTGACGAGACAGGAAAGTTTGATTTGAAAAAGGCAGAGCTTGTAGCATATTCGCACGGAGAATATTTCGAGCTGGGTGAAAAAATAGGAAAGTTTGGTTTTTCGGTAGCAAAAAAATAAATTATTGTTTTCAAAGTTTCAATGGTAAACTTCAGCGGCAGACAATGCCTGACAAATTTCGGCTATTTGTTTCTGAGCAAAAACAAATAGCTCTTATGGCAAAAAAGAAATCGCTTATGCGAATTTCTCTTCACCTCTTCGCAACAAAGTTGCTCAGAAATGGGGATGGTATGAGGATACTTGAACTTGAAATAAAGAATTTTAAATCAGTAAATTTAATCAAAATAACTGATATAGATATGTGTCTTATACTTGTTGGATGCAATAATTCCGGTAAATCTACGATTATGGATGCAATACGAGCCGTCACAGGGGATTACAAAGTGACAAAGCAGGATTTTCATTCAAATGAGGGAAATATTTCCATAAAAATGAAGCTTGGCGTGTCGCATCAGGATTTGGAGTATCTTCAAAAAAACGGGGTCGTAAGTAAGTTTAAGCATTTTGAGCTTTGGAAAAAGGATTTTCATCAGAAGATACCGTCATTTAAAGAAAGTAAAGATGGCGGAACGATAGAATTTGAGTATATATATGGGCGCGACGGTGTCATCAGATACCGTGACGGATTTAAAAAGAACAGCGCTTATATAAAGCAGATTTTGCCGAAAATATATTTTGTCGACCATTATAGAAACTGCCCTGATATTAAGGATGATTTAAAAATGCTTGAACAGGGAGGCGGGCTTGCATCGGTAAGAGATGACAGATGTATGTTTGATAGTACTAAGCGGTGTACGCAGTGTTTTGACTGTATAGGTGTTATAAATAAAAAAAGGCCGGAGGAGCTTTCGCTTGTTGAGACAGGCAGGCTTTTCCAGTACAAATTATTTAACGTAAATCTTAATAATTTTGCGGACAGATTAAATTATTATTTTAAGAAGAACGGGGCGAAATCTGAAAGTATAAGATACGAAATCAGATTTGATGCCGACAGAGCAGTAAATATTGAAACTATTGTAAGCAGCATGGAACGCGGTGTTGAGGGCACTTTAAATTCGCTTAGCGAGGGCCTTAGAAGCATATATATTTTGTCGCTTCTTGAGACATATGTTGAGATGCCGGGTACAGCACCTTATATTATATTGGTGGAGGAGCCTGAAACTTATCTGCACCCGCAGCTTCAGAAGTTTGCGAGTGAAATACTTTATCGTCTTTCAAAGAAAAATCAGGTTATTTTTTCAACGCACGAGCCTGAGATGCTGTTTAATTTTACTACAAAGCAGATAAGACAGATTTATAAGGATTCGAGTTATTCGACATCGGTAAATAATGAGACTGATATAGATGATATTTTAAATGACCTCGGCTTTACTGCAAATGATTTGATGAATGTCAGTTTTGTGTTTATAGTTGAGGGAAAGCAGGACAGGTCAAGACTGCCGCTTCTTTTAAATAAATACTATTCCGAGATACATGATGATTACGGAAATTTGAGACGAATTGCAATACTTGCGACAAACAGCTGTACAAATATTAAGACATATGCAAACCTTAAATATATAAATACGATTTATTTAAAAGACCAATTTATGATGATTAGGGACAGCGACGGAAAGGATAAAGAGCTTTTAGGAAGACAGCTTTGTAAATATTACGGTGACAGGGCTGTGGAGGATAAGGGCAATCTGCCGCGCGTTACAGATAAAAATGTACTTATATTAAAGTATTATTCATTTGAAAATTATTTTCTGTTTCCTCAGGTTATGACAAAAATAGGCGTTGTAAATAGCGAGGATGAATTTTATGATATTTTGTGGGACAGGTATCAGGAATATCTTTACAGGCTGTCGAGTGTCAAAAAAATGCAGGAGAAGCTTAAAATTAATATAAAGAGCCGGCAGGATATAATAGATAATATAGAAAATATACGTATTTATGTAAGGGGTCATAACCTGTTTGACATATTTTACGGAAAATATAAAAAGAACGAAAACGAGATTCTTACAAAATATATTCAGGAAGCACCGAGAAGTGTTTTTGCGGATATTCTTGATAAGATAGATGAATTTGTATATTTTGATTCAAGAAAATTAAAAAATAAATAAAAAGCATATAAAAAATGTCACAAAGGGTTTACAAAGCATTTTTTTGATGTTAATATGTGATTGTTACAAAATTGTTACAAAATAGTTACAAGACAGATTTATAAGTTACAGTTTGGAGGAGTTATGACTCATATAACGCGATATGGGAGAAGGCTCAAACGTATGGGCCTTAATGCTATGATTATAACCGGATTTGTCTGCATGGCATCAATCCCATTTGTTAATAAAAAACTGCTTAAGAATGAAGTTGGATATTACAGCGTAATTTTTAATGGAAATGAAATAGGATACGCAAATTCAAAAGAAGATGCTGAGAAAGCGTTGGCAAATGCAAGGCTTAAATTCAGCAAAGAATATGATGAAGCAGTTTATATGGAAGAAGATATCGAGATTGTGGAGCGTCCGAAGCTTATTTCTAAAAAGATGGAGATGGATGAGCTTACAGGCAATATCTATACAGCGATGTTTGATTGTGTTACCGATAGAGAAAATTCGACAGCATATACTTTAAGAATAGATGATTTTACTGTTACACTGGCAACTAAAGACGAGGTTGTTGAGCTTCTTGAAATGGTTACAGAAGCATACGATACAAACGATGAGTTTCAGGTTCAGCTGGCAGCCGGTGAGGGTACCGTAGGTGAGTATAGCGTTGACGTAGCAAAGTCAGAGGTAAAGAACACTGACAGAGATATTGTTGCGGCGGCTATAGATGGAGCTACGACTCTTACTTCAGAAAACGGAGAGGTTAATAACGACGGAATTAAAGAGATAACATTTGAGCAGTCCATAAGCGTTAATGAAGCTTTATCTGAAAACAGTCAGGTTGTCAGCGTTGAGGAAGCATTTGAGGCTGTAACTAAAGAAAATGCAAAAGAGACAACATATGTTGTGGAAGAGGGAGATTGTCTTTCTCTTATAGCAACTAAGTGTGATATAGCTTTGGATGATTTGTATGCAATGAATGATGGTCTTACGGAAGATACACTTATAGTTCCGGGAGATGAGCTTATTGTTACGGTTCCTAAGTCAGAGCTTTCTGTTGTGGTCAAGGAGCGTATGACATATGAAGAAGATTATAATGCTGAAATTCAGTATGTTGACGACAATACTTCTTACAGAGGAACTAATAAAGTTATACAGGAAGGTACGACAGGACATCACAAGGTTACTGCCGATATAACATACGTTAATGGTGTTAAGACAGAAGTTGCTTATATTTCAGAGGAAATTATGACTGAGTCGCAGCCAAAGATAATTTCGGTAGGAACTTTAACACCTCCGACATATTTGAAACCGTTGTCTGGAGGTAATTTCACATCCGGATTTGGATCAAGATGGGGAAAGCTTCACAAGGGTGTTGACTGGGCATGCAGTGTAGGTACACCTATTTATGCTGCAAGTGCAGGAACAGTTACAAGAGCGTCATGGTATTCAGGATATGGGTATTGTGTTGATATAAAGCATGCGGATGGAAAGATGACAAGATATGCGCATCTTAGTTCGTTAAAGGTATCAGCAGGTCAGACGGTATCCCAGAGCCAGCTTATAGGATTATCAGGAAATACAGGAAACAGTACAGGACCTCATTTGCATTTTGAGATGTATGATAATGGTTCGCCTGTCAATCCTCTTAATTATGTAAATAAATACTAATTAAGTATTTACTTTATTATATTATTTAAAATGTTACTCTAAGGATAAAAAGCCACTGATTTAAAGCAAATGATTGTCAGTGGCTTTTTTGCTTTACAAAAATATTCGTTATGTTATAATATTATTTTGATATTAAAAGATGCTGGATGTAGCATGAAGGCATTAAAACATTATTCTGATAAGTATATTTACAAATATAAGAGAAATAAATATAATTATATAGATTGATAAATATGATTTTTTGAGGTGCATAGATGGAGCAGTATATTATTAAGGGTGGTACCTCACTTAATGGTGAGGTGTCTATTGGCGGAGCTAAAAATGCCGCTTTAGGTATTTTGGCAGCAGCTATTATGTCAGATGAGACTGTAACGATTGAGAACGTACCTAACGTAAGAGACACTAAAGTTTTATTACAGGCCATTGAGGGGATTGGCGCTAAAGTTAAATATATATATAACAATTCGGTTCAGATAAATGGTGCAAGTATATGCGATATGACTGTTGATTATGAGTATATTAAGAAAATAAGGGCATCATATTACCTTTTGGGTGCATTGCTTGGGAAATATAAGAATTCACAGGTCGCGCTTCCTGGTGGCTGTAATATCGGAAGCAGGCCGATTGACCAGCATAAAAAGGGCTTTGAAGCACTGGGAGCAACTGTCGACATATCGTATGGTATGATTAGTACAAAGGCAGACAGACTTGTGGGAAGCCATATATTTTTCGATGTTGTGAGTGTTGGAGCTACAATTAATGTTATGATGGCTGCGTGTATGGCAGAGGGAGAGACCATAATGGAGAATGCGGCAAAAGAGCCGCACATCGTTGATGTGGCAAATTTCCTAAATGCTATGGGCGCCAATATTAAAGGTGCAGGAACAGATGTTATAAGAATTAAAGGTGTTAAAAGACTTCATGGTACAACATACTCTATTATACCGGATCAGATTGAAGCGGGAACATTTATGTTTGCAGCTGCGGCTACAAGAGGAGATGTTGTTGTTAAGGATGTTATTCCAAAACACCTTGAATCATTGTCGGCAAAGCTTATAGAAATAGGCTGTGAAGTTATAGAGGGTGATGACTGGGTAAGAGTTATAGGGAAAGACGACTTAAAATGCACAAAGGTTAAGACTCTTCCTTATCCGGGATTTCCTACTGATATGCAGCCACAGATGTCAGTTGTGTTGGCATTGGCTAACGGTTCAAGTATAGTGACAGAAAGCATTTTTGAGAACAGATTCAAGTATGTTGATGAGCTGAACCGAATGGGAAGCAAGATAAAGGTTGAGGGCAACACAGCTTATATTGAGGGTGTTGAACAGCTTACAGGGGCAAGAATATCTGCACCCGACTTGAGAGCCGGAGCAGCTCTTGTTATAGCCGGAATTGCAGCCAATGGCATCACACAGATTGATGATATTGAATATATTCAGCGCGGATATGAGGATTTTGAAGTTAAATTAAGAAGCCTTGGTGCAATTATTGAAAAAATTGATTCTGAGAAGGAAGCACAGAAATTTAAGTTGAAGATAAGTTAATTAAAAGGACACATTAAGATAATGCATTTAGTTGCATTTTCTTAGCGTGTCTTTTTTTAGTTTGTAAGACAAAGTTTGAATATGTCACACAGCGATGTATATTTACAGGATTTTAACAATTTTTATCATTAATTTTGTTAAATTATATACAAAATATGGTATAATGATTGCACTTAGTGCAAAGTAAAGGATAGAGGATGTGCCCATGAAGTTAAGGACAAAACTTAAATTAGCGTTTTTGATTATGGTGATTTTACCTGTAATTTTGTGCGCATTTTCGATTACTGCTATATTTAATATGCAGACAACAAATATGTACAAGTTGTATGAAGTAGACAGTGATACAATAATAGATAATATTCACTCGTCGGCGGTGATTATGGGCCGGATGACAGAAAGTATATACACTGAAGCGAAAGAACTTTCAGAGCAGCGGCCTGAAGTATTTCAAAATCAGGAATTTCTTGAAGAGCTTGATATGCAGCTTGACGAGAAACTTTCCAAGCTTGCGGTTAGAAAAAACGGATTTATCATTTATTTATCAGAAGGACTCAATGGTAAGGAGCTTATGCAGTTTCTTCCGGAATATGATGAGATTGAAAATTCTTCAGATGAGGGAACATATATAGGCGGAGACTATCAGTGCCTTATAAAGCAGTTGGATTTTAAAGATTCTTCCAACAATAAATACAGCGTTTCTATAATAACTTCGCTTAATCAGGTTATACCTCAGATTAAGGGGCTGGTTATGCAGGGAATTATTGCTATTATTTTAGTTTTAATATTTACAAGCCTGCTGCTGAGTCTGTGGGTTTACGGTTCGATAATAAGGTCTGTTGATAAGCTGAAGCTTGCTACCGAAAATATAAAGCAGGGAAATCTTGATTTTGAGATGCCTAAGATTGCAAATGATGAGATTGGTGAGGTGTGTAAGGATTTCGAAGAAATGCGAATGATACTTAAGCAGTCTTCTGAGGATAAGCTGAATTCGGATTTGGAAGAAAAAGAACTTATACGAAATATTTCACATGACTTAAAAACGCCGCTGGCGGCTATTAAAGGTTATGTCGAGGGATTGCTTGACGGTGTGGCGGACACACCGCAGAAAAGAGAGAAATATTTAAAAACTATTGCAAATAAAGTAAATGATATGGATAAGCTTATAAATGAACTGACTATTTATTCAAAGCTTGATACGAACAGAGTTCCATATTCATTTTGTAAGCTTAATGCAAGGCAGTATTTTGATGATTGTTGTGATGAGATCGGAATGGAGCTTGAGACAGAGGGAATAAGTCTTGACTATAAGTATCATGCGTCAGATAATGTAACTATAGATGCGGATGCAGAGCAGCTTAAGAGAGTAATTAATAACATAATAAGCAATTCTGTAAAATATATGGATTCTTCAAGAAAAGGACATATAGATTTTGATGTATTTGATGAAGGCAAATATATGCATGTTATAATAAAAGATAATGGAAAGGGTATAGGTATAAACGAACTGCCGCATATTTTTGAGCGATTTTACAGGACAGATTCGTCAAGAAACAGTGCTCAGGGAGGGAGCGGAATAGGGCTTGCGATTGTCAAAAAGATCATTGAGGACCATAAAGGAAAGATATGGGCTGAAAGCGTAGAGGGAAAAGGAACGACAATGCACATTAATCTGATAAAGGACAGGGAAGAAATGTGTTATGCATACATAGAGGATAAACATAAAAAAGATAAATAAGTACAAATTTAAAATGGAGGAAATTGATATGAGCAGAATTCTTATTGTTGAGGATGAACAGTCTATTGCAGAAATTGAAAAGGATTATCTTGAACTTAGCGGTTTCGAGGTTATAGTAAAAAATGACGGAGAAAGCGGTCTTAAGTCAGCTATGGAGGAGAAATTTGATATTATTATCCTTGATATAATGCTTCCTGGTATTGATGGTTACGAAATATGCAGACAGGTAAGAAAAGAGAAAAATATACCTATAATAATGGTATCTGCAAAGAAAGAGGATATTGACAAAATAAGAGGTTTAGGAGTTGGAGCAGATGATTATATGACAAAGCCGTTTAGTCCGAGTGAGCTTGTTGCGCGTGTAAAGGCACATCTTGCAAGATACGAAAGACTTGTAAATTCAGTAAAGGAAGAAAATGAGACAATAGAGATAAGAGGAATAAAAATTGACAAGACAGCAAGGAGAGTTTTTGTAAACGGTGAGGAGAAAGCTTTTACGACAAAAGAGTTCGATTTGCTTACATTTTTGGCAGAACATCCTAACCATGTATTTACAAAGGACGAGCTGTTTAAGGAAATATGGGATATGGATTCAATAGGCGATATAGCGACGGTTACTGTTCATATTAAAAAAATACGCGAAAAGATAGAGTTTGATACATCAAAGCCTCAGTATATTGAAACAATTTGGGGTGTTGGATACCGCTTTAAGGTGTAAGCTTTAATACAATATTTGATTGGAAGTTTTAATAAGATATTTAAACAGGAGTAATGCCGGTATGTGTACATGTATAGATTTTAAGACGACAGATAACTATTTCGGAAGAAATCTTGATTTGGAGTACAGATTTAACGAAAAGGTGGTTATTACGCCAAGAGGTTACGAGTTTAAGTTAAAAAACGGAAATGTGATAAATACAAAGTCGGCATTGATAGGAATGGCAACTGTTGTAAATGATTATCCGCTCTATGCAGAAGCCTCAAATGAATCGGGCCTGTCTATGGCAGGACTTTATTTTCCGGGAAATGCAAAATTTTTCGAACCTGATGCTTCAAAGCTTAATCTGTCACCATATGAACTTATTCCGTATTTGCTGGGACTATATTCAACAGTATCGGAAGTAAGAGGAGTTTTTGACAATTTAAATATTACAAATACAGCATTTATGGATAATATGCCTGTAACTGATTTGCATTGGATGATAAGCGACGGAAATGACTGTATTGTGGTTGAACAGATGCAGGACGGCTTAAAGGTTTACGATAACCCGTTGGGTGTGCTTACAAACAATCCACCGTTTGATTATCATCTTATTAATGTGAATAATTATATTAATTTAACGCCGAATTGTGCAAAAAACAGATTTTCGGATAAAATAGACTTAAGACAGTACGGACAGGGTATGGGAGCTTTGGGACTTCCCGGAGACACTTCCCCTGCCTCGAGGTTTGTAAGGGCGGCTTTTAATAAGTTAAATTCTTCATGTAAAGGTGATGAGGAGGAGTCGGTATCCCAGTTTTTTCACATATTGGATTCTGTTGCTATGGTTAAAGGTGCGACAGTCACTGCTGAGGGAAAAAATGATATAACCTCGTATTCATGCTGCATCAATGTAAGTAAGGGGATATACTATTATAAAACGTATACTAACAATCAGATTACTGCTGTGAGAATGACTGATAAGGAGAAAAATAAAAAAGAATTGTCTGTTTATGATTTGGTGGAAGAGCAGCAGATAAGATATGAAAATTAAGTTAGTTGCAATTAATTAATAAAATTATAAAAAATGGTTATAAAAAAACACCGCCTGCAATGCAGGCGGTGTTTACAGTTCTGTAAGCGACATTGTAAACTCAATTGCATTTGATCCAGAGACAGCTTGCATTGTTCTATTACATGTGTTAAAATAAAGTCAAATACTTGTGTTTGTTTTTATTTTGCGGGGAGGTGATGACAGGGTGCCAAAGGTAGCTTATTCTGAGGAAGATAGAGAGCGTATCAGAACGGAACTTATTAAAGTCGGTCTTGAACTGATGGCAAAACAGGGCATACAACATACTACTGTGGAGCAAATATATAAAAAAGTTGGTATTTCACGAACTTTCTTTTATTCTTTTTTCACAACGAAAGAAGATTTGATCGTTGAAACGCTGTACTTGCAACAGCCTAAAATTATTGAGCAAGTGCAAAGACTGATGGCTGATCCTGCTTTAAGCTGGCGTGAAGCCGTGAAGCAATTTCTCTATGCCTGTTGTTACGGAGAGAAAAATGGCATAGCGGTTTTAACGATTGAAGAACAGCAGCTTATTTTCAAACGTCTGTCAAAGGAAAGCTATCAAATATTCCGTCAAAAGCAGCTCCGTCTTTTTGGAGAAATTTTAAAAAACTTTGGTATAAAGGCAGACGCGGCAAGAATTAATTTATTTACGAATTTGAGTCTGACAGCGATGGTTGTACGCAGGGCAATCCCTGGTACGCTACCCCTGTTTGTTCCCGAAGCTGCCGATGAAACGGTTGACTTTCAAATAAATGCTATTGTGGATGCCCTGGAGAAATTAAAAACAGCGCCTACGTCTTGTGAATGATAATCCGTCCGAATATTATGTTTTGGCCTTATATTCAGACGGATTTAACTTTAATTAAAATAAAAACAAATTTAAAGGTTTGCACTTATTTTTCTGGGAGGGGTGATAGACACTAATACAAAACGCAAAGGAGAACACGAAAGTATTCCCAATCCAGTTTCATATAAAAATATTTAAATGTTTAGGAGGAAAAAGAATATGGGATTTTTTAGCAAGTTATTTAAGGGCCCTGAAATTGACATGGAAAAGAGCAACGCAAACGCAAAGAAAATGCGTACTCTATTTAATCAGGTTGTAGAAAATGGGGACAATTACAGACTGATTTTCGGATATACCGAGGATGTGAGCCGATTTAACTATGGATTTGTTCATGGGAGCAAAACAAAAATCGGAAATTTAATTGTCGGCTGGAACGAAGCCAGCCAAACGATTGTGGTTGTTCCCACAGTGCCTGATCTTTCCGGCTGCGGCGATCCGACTTACTATCGCCGCTCTGAAATTTTAAAAGCATATCGGAATAAGTACCCTACAGATGCTTTTATTATTTACCCGGACAAAAAAGGGTATATTGCCATCAATGCATATGACTGGTTGGAAGATGAAAAGCTGTATGTTTATGTATCACAGGAAGAAGAGTTGGCCGCTTATACCGATTTCTTTATGAACCATTTTGCGAAAAAGTGAGGTAAAAGATGCCTATTAGAGAAATTGGAGCGTTCCTGCTGATCCTTGTGATAGTGTTTCTATTTGGCAATCTGTGGTTTCATTTCATAGAATCAATGCTGCGGCGGATTAAAAAGCTGTTTACACGTCACAAAAAACCTCCGGCATGGCATCCGCTCCCACGTGACAAGGAGGATTGAAAATGTTTGATATAAACGAAATTAGGAAACGGGCGCAGCAAGCCAGTGAGCAAGCATCCGATTCTGTAAAAAAGGTTATTGAAAAAAGCGAAGAAAGAATCAATGAAATCGAGGTTCCAAGCTCTGAAAAAAGCGCATCTATATCTGCCGACAAAGTTGAAGAACAGCTTGCCGCGAATACGGGGCGTCAAGTAGAAATTCTCGGTCAGATGTTTGGGCCGGATAGTATGGATCAAATGACCGTCAATGAGGAGATGCTGCAAAAGATGGTAAATGATAAAGTCGCTGAGGCAGCTTCATCTACTGCTGGGGATTTGATGGAGCAGCTTTTCGGAGAAGATATGGGTGTGCTTGCAGCGGCTTTGGAAACGCTTGAAATGGAAGATGCAGATGATGAGGAAGAACTCTCATTTGATCTGGAACTGGAAGAAAATCTCTATACTACCCTGGAAGAGACTATGGCTCGTCTTGAGGCCATGCCTGAACCAGAAGCGATACCATATCAAAAAGAGGATGTAAAATGGGAACGCTTTGGCATTTTGCTGTCTGGTATTTTATCGACACTTAACAATCACAATCTGGATAGTATGGATGTGGAGGAACATATTCCTGTTATGGAGCAGAAAATCGTATCTCTTGTGCGCCGCTCCTGGGGAATAGATGGCCGGAGTGATCTGTTGGATATGATCCGCTATCTGGAGCAGGATGGTTATATCCTGAGGTATCAGCTTTATAGTGAGGCCTCTTCTCCGGAGGAGCTGGTGGACGAAACTATGGACGAGGATGAGCGTGACTCTGTCAGCCGTGCATGGAGGTTTGTACAACGGTATAAAAGTCAATATGCCCCTGGTTTTATGGCTGGGTGGGATGTTGGACGGGCGGCGATGTTGACCCGCTGGGGATGCTATTTAGGCTGGATCACAGAAAGCGAGGCTATTGGTATTCTATGGAATCTCTCCCAAAAAGTTGTGGAGGAACTGCATAGCTGGCGTGAATTTGCCCAGTCTTATCTTTTTGGCGGTCTGCTGTGGAAATTGCTGTGCGGTGACAGCTCCGCAGGAAGTTACCTGGGCTATCTTGCAGATGCCGCCACAGACCTGTTGACTGGAAAAGCAGAGCAGGGCAACGGACAATGGCGTGATTGCCCATGGCCTGCACAGAGAAAAATCGGCTTTAAATTATAAATCTTTTGAAAATAACAGCAGGTTCATCTGGCCGAGTTCATTGCCAATATGTCGATATAGCAGGTAAATGATGCTGCGCTTGGCAAACCTGTTTTGGTGAGTCTTTAGACTTCCGGTACCGGTAATAAACCATTATAAGGTCAAATCAAGCCACCGGCTTAGCCGGTGGCTTGATTAATAATAAAATATGTTTTTGAAGCATTCTAATTACAAGTTTGCAAGCAAATTTTGCAGGCAGTATTGATGTCTTTTGCTGCAGACAGTATTTTTTAAAGTGAAGACATAAATGCGGAAGTCAGAAAACTCATTGATATACATGAAATAATACCAAGTATAAGACCTATAATGAGTACAATTTTTATATATCTTATATATGATTCATACTTAAAATAATCGCCGAATTTAAATGAAGAGTTGGCTATGTTGATAAATACAATTCCAAGAATACCGCAAATCATATTTCCGAACAGCAGAACAAGTATTGATAAAGTAAGGTACTTGCCATATGAAGGGCAGTTCTGGTTCGGATTGTTATTTTGGTTGTTGTAATTATAGTAGCCATTATTTTGGCTATATGGGTTGTTAGGGTTGTAATAACCATTGTTTTGGCCATTGTTGTAATAGCCGTTATTCTGACCGTTCTGATTATACGGACCATTATTGTTATAGTAACCATTGTTTTGATTGTTCTGGTTATTATATGGGTTATTGTAATCGTAGTTACCGTTATTTTGGTTATTGTCATAATAGCCATTATTCTGATTGTTCTGATTATACTGGCCATTATTGTCATAGTAACCGTTGTTAGGATTATTTTGATTATTTGATCCATTGTTGTTAGAAAATGGATCCGGTGTATAGTTATCCATAACAGATTTACCTCCATTATTGTTTTGCTGCCAATGTCAAAACATAAATTTGAAACAAAAGCTTGCAATTAATGATTAATATAAGTAAATTGTAATAAATAAGAGTAAAACCGTCAAGCATAATCTGGCGGGAGAAAATTAAAAGGAATAAGGGTTTAATGTGAAAAAATATTCTGATGAGACATTTTTTCACACAGCTATTTGTGCCGGGGCGTCACAAATAGCTATTGATGGCAGAATAGAAATTGCCTGCGCAATTTCTATTCGCCTCATCGCGACAGGTCGCTCCGGAATGGAGATTAATATGGAAATCATTTATGAAGATAAAAAAATGATGATTGTAAGAAAAGAGGCTGGGAAGCTTTCGCAAAGCGGAAAAAGCTTTGAACGGGATTTAACGGGTGAAGTGCTTCTTTACAGAAAAAAGAAAGGTGAAATGCAGTATGCGGCATTGATTAACAGACTTGACAGGCCTGTTAGCGGACTTGTCCTGTTTGCTAAGGATAAAGCTGAAGCGGCAAGACTTTCAAAATTAATGCAGAATGAGGGATTGTGCAAAAGATATAAGGCAATAATCTGCGGCAGGCCGGAAAGTGATAAAGGAATATTTGAGGATTATTTGTGTAAGGATGAACGTTCGAACGTGTCAAGAGTTGTTGATGAAAAAACATACGGAGCAAAATATGCAAAGCTCGAATATGAATTTGTGAAAGAGATACATATCGGACAGAATTTATACAGTCTTGTAAATATAAGACTTATTACCGGAAGACATCATCAGATAAGGGTTCAGTTTGCGCAAAGAAATATGCCAATTCTTTGCGATGTCAAATATGGCGGGGAAAAAGCAGCATTTGACAGAGGAAGTGAAGAGGCGGCAAAAGTAATAAAGCTTTCAAAAAATGAGATTGCGCTATGCGCTTACAGTCTTAAAGTGGATAATAAGGAATACACCACCGGGCAGACGTGGATAAATGAGTAAATTGGTGGATAACTAAATAATATGCGGGCAATAATGTTAATAAATCCGTTATGCAGATTTTGTACAGCGTAAATGCGCCGGACAAAAATACATAAGCTGCGGATATTGGAGGATTGTCATGCAGAAAGAATGGAGCTATAAGGAAAAAATTATTCTTATTGTCGGAAGTCTGATAATTACAGCGTCAGTATTTTTAGGTATTAAATATCTTTTTCCCATAATGGCTCCTTTTTTAGTAGCATTTCTTATTGCGCTTATGATAGAAAGATATGTAAAGAGGCTTTCAAAAGTGTTTGGCGGCAGGAAAGTGCTGGCAGCTTCCGTTATTATGGTGGTTCTTACAACAGTCATTATATTGCTTTTAGGCTATGTGGCCTATCTTGGGATACAGGAAATAAAGTCATTTATAACAAATTATGACTATTATGTGTTTGTGGCAAGACAGTCGACAGCAAAGATATGCGATAATTTTGACCATCTGCTGGGACTTAGTGAGGGATGCAGTGAGAAATTCGTGATTGACGGGGTAAATACGATTCAAAGCAGATTAAGCGACAACAGTTCAGGAGCGGTAAGCCTAATGGTGTCGGTGTCACTTCCTGTTGCGGTAAATGCAATAAAGATAGTGGGTTCCATTGTTATATCTTTAATGTCTGTAGTTTATATTTCAAATGTGCTTGATAAAATAAGAACCTGGTGTAAGACTACCGTATTCAGAAAAGAAGTGGCGGTGGTGAAAGACAGTTTAAAGAAGCTTATGAATGTGTATTTCAGAGTGCAGGGACTTATTATGGTTATTAATTCCTGTGTATGTGTAGGCGGACTTATGATTATTAAAAATCCGTATTCGATTGTGATAGGAATTCTTATAGGGATACTTGATGCGCTTCCGATATTTGGAACTGGTACGGTACTTCTTCCGTGGGCACTTGTCATGGTATTTATGAAAGAATTTTTTGTAGCGGCAGTTCTTTTTTCGGTTTATCTTATAACATATTTTGTCAGGGAGATAATGGAGTCAAAATGCATGGGAGAGCGTCTGGGTATAGCTCCATTTACAATGCTTATTGTTATATTTACAGGCTTGATGGTTTATGGGATTATGGGATTTATACTCGGACCGATTTCTTATTGTATTATTAAGGCTCTTATACATTACTTGAAAACAGTCATTGAACGTGGTAAACTTAATTACTATGATAAAAAAGGCGTTTAATATGGAGGTTACGATGGCACAGGATAAAAAACTTGTAGAAGCAATTACATCTATGGATGTTGATTTTGCACAGTGGTACACAGACGTTGTAAAGAAAGCGGAATTAATGGGATATTCAAGCGTTAAGGGCTGTATGATATTTAAGCCGGCAGGATATGCGCTGTGGGAAAATATCCAGCATGAGCTTGATAAAAGATTTAAAGAGACAGGTGTTGAAAATGTATACATGCCAATGTTCATTCCTGAAAGTCTTCTTGAAAAGGAAAAAGACCATGTTGAGGGCTTTGCGCCTGAGGTAGCATGGGTTACATATGGCGGATTAAATAAGCTTCAGGAAAGAATGTGTGTCAGACCTACATCAGAAACATTGTTCTGTGATTTCTATAAAGATGAAATACAATCATACAGAGATTTACCAAAGGTATATAATCAGTGGTGCTCGGTTGTGCGCTGGGAAAAGGAGACAAGACCATTTCTTCGTTCAAGAGAATTTTTGTGGCAGGAGGGACATACAGCTCATGCTACGCAGGAGGACGCAGAAGAAAGAACTCTTATGATGTTAAATCTTTATGCGCAGTTCTGTGAAGAAGTGCTTGCAATACCTGTTGTTAAGGGAAGAAAGACAGATAAAGAAAAATTTGCCGGAGCAGAAGCTACATACACTATTGAGGCACTTATGCATGACGGAAAGGCATTACAGTCAGGTACAAGCCATAATTTCGGCGACGGATTTGCAAAAGCATTCGGTATCCAGTATACAGATAAAGATAATAAATTAAAATATGTTCATCAGACATCATGGGGTATGACTACACGTCTTATCGGAGCAATCATAATGGTACATGGAGATGACAGCGGACTTGTTCTTCCTCCAAGAATTGCTCCTGTACAAGTTGATATAATTCCTATAATGCAGAATAAGGACGGAGTTCTTGCAAAGGCAGAGGAAGTAAGACAGAAGCTTGCGGATGCAGGTTTGAGAGTTAAGGTTGATGATTCTGACAAGAATCCGGGCTGGAAATTTGCCGAACAGGAAATGCGTGGTATACCTGTAAGAGTTGAGATGGGACCAAGAGATATAGAAGCAGGACAGGCTATCATTGTAAGAAGAGATACAAGAGAAAAGGTGACGGTTGCTATTGATGAGCTTGATGCAAAAGTTAAGGAAATTCTTGACAAAATGCAGGTTGAGATGCTTGAGAGGGCGAGAGCTCATAGAGAAGAGCATACATATGTTGCAACAAATTATGATGAATTTAAGAAAACCGTGGCTGAAAAGCCTGGTTTTGTTAAGGCTATGTGGTGCGGTGATCAGGCATGTGAGGATAAGATTAAGGAAGATACAACTGCAACTTCAAGATGTATGCCATTTGAGCAGGAACAGCTTTCTGATGTTTGTGTATGCTGTGGAAAGCCTGCAAAGAAAATGGTTTACTGGGGCAAGGCATATTAATTTGGTATGGAGATACAAACTATGAGTGATTATAAAATCAATCTTCCAAAGGAAGTACAGGATATAATTACTACAATAGAGGAACATGGCTGTGAGGCTTATGCTGTCGGCGGCTGTGTTCGCGACAGTATTCTTGGAAGAAATCCGGATGACTGGGATATTACGACATCAGCAGTTCCTGGGGATGTGAAAACATTTTTTAGGAAAACTATTGATACAGGAATAAAGCATGGTACAGTTACTGTAATGATGGGCAAGACCGGTTATGAGGTCACAACCTATAGGATTGATGGAGAGTACAAGGATGGCAGACATCCTGAAAATGTTGAATTTTCTGCAAATATAGTTGACGATTTAAAGAGGCGTGATTTCACAATTAATGCTATGGCGTACAATGAAAAACATGGCCTTGTTGATGAGTTTGATGGTATTGGAGATTTAAAAAGAAAGCTCATAAAGTGTGTGGGAAATTCGGATGAGCGTTTTACGGAGGACGCATTGAGAATGATGCGCGCCATAAGATTTTCGGCACAGTTAGGGTTTGATATTGAAAAGAATACTTTTGATGCGATAGCCAAACTGGCACCATCAATAAGGCAGGTCAGCATGGAAAGAGTTCAGGTTGAGCTTGTAAAGACGATTATGTCAGACAATCCCGACTATGTGATTTTCTATGAGCAGACAGGACTTTTTAAGGAAATTTTGCCGGTTATACACGAGATTTTGTCAGGGAAATATGCAAAAAATGCAATGACCATGATGAAAAAATCTGAAAAGAATACAGTTTTAAGGTATGCAGCGTTACTTAATTCAGTTGATGAGGAAAAGGCAAGGCAGACTCTTAAAAGCTTAAAACTTGATAATTACACGATAGATACGGCTTCTAAGCTTGTTGCATATCAAAAGGTTTCCATTGATGAAAATGAACCGTCGGTAAGAGAGGCATTGCATAAGTATGGCAAGGATTTGCTGAAGCTTATGCTTGTCCATGAGCGTGCAATAATTGAAACAAAGGAAGAAATAACAGGAATAACAATGCCTGCAAGACGCAAACACCTTCTTATTATTGAGCATATGTATAAGGATATTCTTGAAAGAGGTGACTGTATTTCGATAAAAGATCTTGATATAACGGGAAATGATTTGATGGAATATGGACTTAAAGGACCACAGATAGGTAAAACTTTAAATGAGCTTTTGCAGATAGTTATTGAAAATCCTAAGCTTAATGAAAAGGCAACACTTATAGGCATGATAGAACATGTAAATTAAAAACAGGCAGACGGTTGGCAGGATTAACTGTTACCGTCTGCCTGTTTACTTTATAGGATTAGGGTGTTTTGACACCCTAATCCTATAAAGTAAAACACTCCGTGAGGATGCGACTGGCGCGCAAATCATTGCAAAGCAGCTATTTGTTATTTACAACATACCCATCACTGTCAATTTTTACGGAGAATGATATGGACTCAATGTATTTTAAAGTATCAGTTTTTTTATTGCCGGACATTTCCTGTGTGCAGGCATTTTGTGAGTATATCGGTATAAGTTGTATTGTTGACTTAAGATTATCGTCCAATGTGCATTTTACTGCATAAGCACTTTCCATATTCGTGTTAAAAATGTAATTTCCGAGGCTGTAAATTATCGGTTTGCCATTGTAATATTCGACACCCTGCGGAACATGCGGGTGAGAACCTATAACTAAGTCTGCGCCTGCGTTTATATAAGCTTTTGCAAGCTCCTGCTGGTATTCCTGTGGCATATCTTCACGCTCGACGCCCCAGTGAACGTAAACGGCGACGAAGTCACATTGCTTTTTGGCTGATTTTATTGAATTTACCAAAGCAGTGCTGTCGTAGGTGCACAAAAGCCCGGGAGAGCGACTGTCTATATTCCAGTCTGCGACAGGTATTACGCGTGATGCTGAAAGTACGCCGATTGACTTATTATTCCATTTTGTTATGTATGGTTTTGAAGCCCGCTCACGGCTGTTTCCGGCTCCCGAGTAAAATATTCCTGCTTTGTCAAGTGTGGTAAAGGAGTCTGTGAGTGCATCAGTTCCATAATCAAGCGCATGGTTGTTGGCTAAGGATGCCATGTCAACGCCGCTTTCCTTAAATATATTTACATATGATGGATTTACCCTGAAAGTAAATTGTTTGTCCTCCATAGGCGTTCCTCTTGTTGAAAATGGGAATTCCTGGTTGATTACGGTCATGTCTGCGGACAGCATCTCGTTTAATAGAAATGATGACAGTATTCCTTTAATTCCTTTATTGTCATAACGCGTTAATATATCTGAATTATCAAGCATTACATCACCGCCGAAAAACATTTCAAAGGAACCGTCCTTTTCAGAGTCGGTCGAAGTATTGGTGGGATTTTGTTCATTTTTTGAAGCATTTTGCGAATTATTTTCAGTTGAAGCGGGAGTACAGGTATCTGCAATATTATGATTAAATGCAGGATATTCGCTATTTATAACAGGCTTAAGCTTTATCCATAAAAACATCGAAAGTACAATAACCAGTATTACAAATGATATCAGGCAGATTATGTTTAAAACTTTCTTTTTCATATTATTCACACTATCCCTCATTTCTTGAGCAACTTAATTTGGTTATAAGTATAATACCCCTAAATATAAATGACAATGAAAATAAGTTTTCAATTTCGCTGTAATTTTTCATACTGTCCGTACATATAGTAAGACAGATAGTGGAAAGGCATGGTTTTTGTATGAATGAAAAATCTTTAGATGTATTGTGCAATTATGATATAGAAGTCTTTAATGTAAGCAGAGGCCGGGGAGGAATGATACTTACAACTGACATAGGGACTGTCCTTTTTTTGGAATGTATTCATCCTGACAAATATTATGAAAAAGAAAGCTGCATTACGAGGGCAGTTGCAGATAATGGATTTATGCGTGTAGACACCTATATAAATAATAAAATGGGTGAGCTGATAACGTGTGATACAGATGGAAGAAGATATGTTGTAAAAAACTGGTTTGACGGACGAGAATGTAATATAAAGGATGTATCGGATTTATGTGCGGCGGTACGTACACTCGCACAGTTACATATTGCGCTTGATGAGGCGTCGGCTTATCTTAACGGTGAGGAGCAGAGTATTGTGACTGAAAAGGAAAATGATTTGAGAGATACATATTTAAGACATGCGCGTGAACTGAAAATGGCGTCAAATTATCTGAAGAACAAGAAAAACAGAGTTGAGTTTGAACTTCTCGCATATAGAAATATTATTTCATTTTATGATGAGGCGATGGATGCGGTTAAAAGATTAAATGATGATGCAATCAATGAAAGATTTGAACGCGCACGTAAACATAAAGAGCTTTGCCATGGAAGTTATAATTATCACAATGTTATTTTGTCAGGAAGCAGTGTGAGTGTTACTAATTTTGATAAGGTAAGAAATGAATGCCAGGTATGGGATTTGTACCAATTTATGAGAAAGGTTTTAGAAAAGTATGACTGGGATATTCATACAGCATATAAGCTTATTGATGAGTATGATAAAGTAAAGAAAATAAGTGACAGTGACTTAAAGCTGCTTGGGGCGCTATTTTGTTTCCCTGAAAAATTCTGGAAAGTAATAAATCATTATTTTAATATGAATAAGGCATGGATACCGCCGAAAAGCATTGAGAAATTAAAGATTGTTATAGAGCAGAACTATAAGAGAAAGGAATTTATAAAAACACTGTGTTGAATTGCATATAATGTGACAATGTGTTAGAATTTTTATAGTATAAGGCGGTTCGTAGAAATTACGATGTTTACGGACCGTTAATTAAATTTATGCATGGATGCAGCCCGATAAAAGAGGTGTACTTGATGAATATACAATATTTGAAAATGTTGGTGAAAAAAACTTTATCTGTTTTTGTGGTGTTGGCGCTGGCTATGTCTGCGGTGGGGTGCGGCGGCAGCAAAAAAGGTTCTTCGACTATAATTCCGGGAAGCTCAATTCTTCCGGCGCCTAAAAAAGATATAACCGAGGTGCCGACAAATACATCAAATGAGATTGTAATAAAAGGTGTTTTAAAAAGGATTGATTCAGAGAATAAGAAAATGTATTTTCTTGATGTGAATACGGGAACAGATTATGAAGTGCCTTATACGGGAGGTACTGATATCAAAACAAAATATGATACGATTATAGCGGCTGTTAATCTGGAAATCGGAAGTATATATGATGTTACATGTGACAAAAAAGGAACAGCAGATAAGATATACGGAGCAAAAGATGCGTGGAAGCGTTCAAACGTGTCCGGCATTGCGGTAAATGAAAGCTCAAAGACAATAACCTCCGGCCCTAATGATTTTTCATACAGCAGTAACGCGGTTGTGATGTCTGCAGGAGAGGAGATTTCGATAGCTGAGGTTGTAAAGCTTGATAATGTCAGTCTTGTAGGCATTGATAATACGATCTATTCAATTATTGTTGAACAAGGGCATGGTTATATTGAATTTACGGGAATTGATTTATTTGAGGGCGGATATGCGAGTCTTGGAAATTCACATTTTCTTGAGGTGACAAAGGGGATGCTTGTCACGGCTCCGGTTGGTACATACGATGTTGAAGTTCAAAAGGGCAACCTTGTTGCGCGAAAAGAGGTCATGGTATCAGAGGGGCAGCAGGTTACGGTAGATTTCAGCGATACTCAGGCCCCTTCAACAAAGACAGGTGCGGTGAATTTTAAGATCACACCCTCGAATGCAGTTATGACTATAGATGGAGTTGAGGTAGATTATTCGCGTCCTGTAACTTTAAGCTACGGTCCTCACAGGATTACGCTTGTCGCAAATCATTATGAGGAATATGCAGAGACTATAATTGTAAATAACACTTATTATACGAAAGTAATAGATATGGTTGCAAAGGACAGCTCGTCTACGACGAAGACTACAGCAGCAAGCAAGACGCAGAATTATGCTGTAAAGGTAACAGCTCCGGTAGGCGCAGTGCTTTATGTGGACAGCGTGTATGTCGGAATAGTGCCATGTACATTTAAGAAGCGTGCAGGAAACAGGATAATAACATTGTCAAAGAGCGGTTTTAAAACGGTAAGCTACACAATTTCAATATCAGATTCAGAGGGTGATGTTACGTATGCTTTCCCTGATATGCAAGCGGAGAACGGTTCAAACGAGAAGCCTACTACTGAGAAGCCTACGACCGAAAAGCCTACAACACAAAAGCCTACTAAGGAAGAATCTACAAAAGAGGAAGAAACAAAAGATAAGGATAAGTAAAAGCAGAATGGAGATTAATATGGCAAATGAGATAAAGATACCTTTTTCACCGCCTGATGTCGGTCAGGAGGAAATTGATGCAGTTGCTGAGGTTATGCGCTCGGGATGGCTTACGACGGGCCCTAAGACAAAGGAGCTTGAAAGGCGTATAGCTGATTATTGTAAAGTTGGAAGAGCAGTGTGCCTTAATTCAGAGACGGCATCGCTTGAGATGAGTCTTCATTTATTTGGGATAGGGCCGGGAGATGAGGTTATAGTACCTGCTTATACATATACTGCATCGGCGAGTGTTGTGTGTCATGTAGGTGCCACCTTGAGGCTTGTTGATGTGGAAAAGGGAACTTACCATATAGACTATGATGCGCTTGAAGCAATGATTAATTCAAAGACTAAAGCGGTTATACCTGTCGATGTGGCTGGAATTATGGTTGATTATGACAGGATAAGGCAGATTGTCGAGGCAAAAAAACATTTATTTACACCTGAAAATGATATTCAGGATGCGCTTGGAAGAGTTCTTATTCTTGCTGATTCTGCACATGGTTTCGGTTCTGTAAGAAATGGCAGGATAAGCGGACAATGCGCTGATTTTACATGTTTTTCATTCCACGCCGTAAAAAATCTCGTGATGGGAGAGGGAGGCGGTATCGTGTGGCGCGATATCGATGGAATAGATAACGAGGATATTTATAACAGACTTATGCTTCTTTCACTGCACGGGCAGTCAAAGGACGCGCTCGCAAAGACAAAGCTTGGCGCGTGGGAATACGACATTTTAAATACATATTATAAATGCAACATAACAGATATTGCATCAGCGATGGGGCTTGTGCAGCTAAAGAAATATGATTCGCTTATAAAGAGGCGCCTTGAAATTGCAAAAATGTATTATGATGCGATAGCATGTGATGAGGTAGATGTTATAAAGCATGAGACGGAAGAGTATATTTCAAACGGACATCTTATGCTTGTGCGGCTTCTTAACTCAGGCGAGGCAGGGCGAAATGAGCTTATAACTAAAATGGCAGAAAAAGGCATTGCGACGAACGTGCATTACAAGCCTTTACCTATGCATACAGCCTACAAAAACCTCGGATTTGACATTAAGGATTTTCCAAACGCATATGAAATGTATCACAATGAGATATCGCTGCCTATTCATACAAAGCTGACGGACAGTCAGGTTGAATATGTTATAGAAAATTTCGATGCGCTCAGGAGAACTATTTAATTTAGGAGGCAGAGCATGTCAGTTAACGAGAAAATCGAAGACAAAATTAAAGATAAAATCAAACAGAAAATTGAACAGGGAAAAACTTATCTTGGTATTGAGTTTGGATCTACAAGGATTAAGGCAGTGTTGATTGATGACAGCTTTGAACCTGTTGCGGCAGGCGCTTACGAATGGGAAAACAGGCTTGAAAACGGTTATTGGACTTATTCTTTAGACGATATTCACAGCGGTTTAAGGGGCTGCTATGCTTCACTTACGCAGGATATTAAAAAGCGTTACGCAGTAAAGCTTGAAACAGTCAGTGCAATGGGGATTTCTGCAATGATGCATGGCTACATGGCTTTTGATAAGGATGACAATTTGCTTGTACCTTTTAGAACATGGCGTAACACAACAACAGGACAGGCTGCAAAAGAACTTACGGAATTGTTGGATTTTAATATTCCGCAGCGTTGGACATCAGCACATCTTTATCAGGCAGTGTTGAATCATGAGCCGCATATTTCCCAAATAGCCTATGTTACAACGCTTGCCGGATATATTCATTATCTTCTTACGGGAAAACGTGTTGTTGGCGTAGGTGAGGCTTCAGGAATTTTTCCTGTAAATAAAATCGGATACGATAAAAATATGTTTAAAAAATATGAGGACAGACTGGCAGAAAAGGGATTTAAGCTTAGTATTGAAGATATTTTTCCAGCTGTTGCAGATGCAGGAGAAAGCTGTGGAGTACTTACCGAAAACGGAGCCAGGCTTATTGACCCAACAGGGACGCTTAAGGCAGGCATACCACTGTGCCCTCCTGAGGGTGATGCAGGTACGGGTATGGCAGCAGCTAATGCGGTTCGCCCGAAAACAGGAAATGTTTCTGCCGGAACTTCGATTTTTTCAATGCTTGTTCTTGAGAAAGATATAAGTGGGGTTTATCCTGAAATTGACATGGTTACAACGCCGGACGGTAATCCTGTTGCAATGGTACACTGCAATAACTGCTGTTCAGAGCTTGATGCATGGGTGAAGATGTTTGGGGAGTTTTCAGGACTTATGGGTAATGTTATTGATAAATCCCAGCTGTATGAAATACTTTATAAAAATGCGATGACCGGTGATGATGATTGCGGAGGAATTACAGCGTACAACTATCTTTCAGGTGAACCGGTAACCTCGGTTGAAAATGGCAGACCTATGTATTTCCGTATGCCTGACGCGAAAATGAATCTTGCAAACTTTTTCAGAGCGCAGCTTTATTCTTCGATGGCTGCATTAAAATGCGGTATGGATATTCTTTTTGAGAAGGAACAGGTTATGGCGTCGCAGTTTACAGGGCATGGCGGACTGTTTAAGGTAAAAGGCGCCGCACAGCAGATTCTTGCGGATGCACTTAACACCCCTGTTGCGATAATGGAAACTGCAGGAGAGGGCGGTGCGTGGGGGATGGCACTTCTTTCGGCATATATGATGTGCAAAAATGGTGAATCGCTTGCAGACTGGCTTGATACGCGCATTTTTGCAGGAATGAAAAAAAGTATTCTTAACCCTGAAAGTAAAGGTGCAGAGGGCTTTGCAAAATATATGACGAGATATAAAGATGGGCTTTTGGCAGAAAGAAAGCTTGGCGAGGCAGAATGGAGGACAGCATGCTTGAAAATTTAAAAAAACAAGTTCTTGAAGCAAATCTTATGCTTCATAAATATAATCTTGTGACATTTACCTGGGGTAATGTTTCGGCTGTCGACAGGGAGAGCGGAATGGTTGTAATTAAACCGTCGGGAGTTGAATATGGCGGAATGACTGCTGATGATATGGTAGTTGTGGAGCTTGCAACAGGTAAAGTCGCAGAGGGAAAGTACAAGCCATCAAGTGATACTCCGACACATCTTGAGCTTTACCGTGCATTTGAAAATCTTGGCGGAATTGTTCATACTCACAGCCGCTGGGCAACGTCATTTGCACAGGCAGGCAGAGGGATAATTCCTATGGGTACGACACATGGAGATTATTTTTATGGAGAAATACCATGCACAAGGGCAATGAGCTGCGAAGAAATTTCGGGTGAGTATGAAAAGGAGACCGGTACGGTTATAATCGAGACATTTAAAGACATTGATCCAATGACAATACCGGCGGTGCTGGTGAAAAGCCATGGTCCGTTTGCGTGGGGCAAGGATGCATATGAGGCTGTGCATAATGCTGTTGTGCTTGAGGAAGTTGCATTTATGAATTATCACGCTATGGAAATTAATCCTCAGACCGGACATATGCAGCAGGAGCTTCTTGATAAGCATTATCTGCGCAAGCACGGTGCAGATGCTTATTATGGGCAGGGGTAATGATGGTTCGAAGTAATTTGTAAAATGTAAAAAGCTGTGCACTAACAATTTAAAAGTTAGTACACAGCTTTACGTGTTTTTTAAAAACTAAAAGTTTCATTCAAAGTAAGCCATTTCTGGTCTTTTTCACTTAAATTAAGTTTTGTTCCGTCGGCGAGTGCGTAACCGTCAGCAGAAGCAGTTCCGTTGTAGCTGCCTGTAAGCTCAGGCCATTCGATTCCTATAGAAGGATCATTCCATGCAAGACCGCCTTCATCTCCCGGATGATAGAAGTCTGTGCATTTGTAGCAGAATTCTGCTAAATCGCTTAACACGAGAAAACCATGTGCAAAGCCCTCTGAAATATAAAACTGTTTTTTATTTTCAGCAGTGAGCAAAACACCGTACCATTTTCCGTAGGTTTTACTGTTTTTTCTCAAATCTACTGCCACATCAAAAACGGAACCATTAACAACTCTTACAAGCTTGCCCTGCGGATACTCTTTCTGAAAATGAAGTCCGCGAAGAACACCTTTTGTAGAGCATGACTGGTTGTCCTGAACAAATTCCATGTTAAGACCGGCTTCTTCCATATCCTTTTTATTATATGTTTCAACAAAATATCCACGTTCATCACCGTGAACTGTAGGTTCAATAACGTATAAGCCTTCAATATCGCAAGGCGTAACCTTAATCTGACCCATAATATTCCTCATTTCTGTGCTGATTTGGCACGTTCTGGTTATAAAATTTAAAAATCTATTTCTTTGAGATAGCGGCTTAAAGCATCCTGCCATGTTGGCAGAGGTGAAAAGCCATTTGCTGTAAGCTTTGATTTATCCATTCTGCTGTTAGCGGGGCGCTTTGCCTTTGCTGGGAATGAGCTGCTGTCAACAGGCATGACCTTAACATCAGTGTAAGCAGGGTTATAAGCCGATGCCTGCTTCATTATTTCACATGTGAAGTCAAACCAGCTTATATAACCGCCCTCGTTGGTTGCGTGGTATCTGCCGTATTTATCACTTTCGGCCATATCAACTAAGAGTCTTGCAAGGTCATAAGTGTAAGTAGGCGTACCTATCTGGTCGTTTACAACAGAAAGTGTGTCATGGCTTTTTCCAAGATTTAACATTGTCTTTATGAAGTTCTTTCCGTTTACACCGAATACCCATGCTATTCTTACAATAAAATATTTGGAGAGATTGTTTTCAACAGCAAGCTCGCCCTCGTATTTTGTCTGACCGTACACATTAAGAGGATGACGTTCATCGTCAGGCTCCCATGGTCTTGTGCCTTCTCCGTCAAATACGTAATCTGTAGAAATGTAAATCATTTTACAGTCAAGTTTCTTACATACCTTTGCTATGTTTTCGGTACCTGTGGCATTTACCATGCGTACTTTATCAATTTTATCTTCATCTTCTGCCAAATCAACAGCTGTCCATGCAGCACAATGAATTACGACATCAGGAGCAGCATCAGTTATAACACTGTTGACAGCAGAAGCATCAGTTATATCCATGTCGTCAACATCGACGCCGACAGCGTCATAGTTACGCTTTGCAAGTTCATTCATAACGTCGTAACCTAACTGTCCTTTAACACCGGTAACTAATACTTTCATACTAACCTCATTTCTGAGCAATTTTATTGCGAAGAGGCGAAGAGAAATTCGCATAGGCAATTTCTCTTCTGCCATAATTGCTATTTGTTTTTGCTCATAAACAAATAGCTGTGTGAAAAAGCATTGTATCAACATGATTTTTCATACTAATCTCATTTCTGCAGCGCATTATTATCTGTTACTGTACATTTTTTCGTAATAATTCTGATATTCGCCTGAAATGATAGTTTCCCACCATTCTTTATTGTCAAGGTACCACTGAATTGTCTTTTTAATACCATCGGCAAACTTGGTTTCAGGAAGCCAGCCGAGTTCATTGTGGATTTTAGTAGGGTCGATTGCGTAACGCATGTCATGGCCCTTTCTGTCAGTCACATATGTTATAAGGCTTTCAGGTTTGCCAAGCTCCTTGCAGATGATTTTAACTATATCAATATTTTTCATTTCGTTGTGGCCGCCGATATTGTAAACTTCGCCAACGCGTCCTTTATGAATAATAAGGTCAATTGCCTTGCAGTGGTCTTCAACGTAAAGCCAGTCACGCACATTTAAGCCCTCTCCGTATACAGGAAGCGGCTTGTCATTTAAAGCGTTTGCAATCATAAGAGGAATGAGCTTCTCAGGGAAATGGTAAGGACCATAGTTGTTAGAGCATCTGCTTATTGTAACAGGAAGTCCGTAAGTTCTGTGGTATGCAAGCACGAGTAAATCTGCGGCTGCCTTAGAAGAACTGTAAGGGCTGCTTGTGTGAATAGGCGTTTCTTCTGTAAAGAAAAGATCAGGTCTGTCTAATGGCAAATCTCCGTAAACCTCATCTGTTGAAACCTGGTGATAACGCTTAATTCCGTATTTTCTGCATGCGTCCATAAGAACGGCAGTACCTTTGATATTTGTATCAAGGAAAACTTCAGGATTTTCGATTGAACGGTCAACGTGGCTTTCAGCAGCAAAGTTGACAACCATGTCAGGATGTTCCTCTTCAAAAAGTTTGTAAACAGCTTCACGGTCTGTGATGCTTTCTTTTACGAAACGGAAATTAGGGTTGTCCAAAACATCCTTTAAAGTAGAAAGATTACCTGCATAAGTAAGACAGTCAAGACAAATAATGCGGTAGTCAGGGTATTTTTTTAACATGTGAAAAATAAAGTTGCTTCCGATAAATCCGGCACCGCCGGTAACAATAATATTCATATTTTTTAATCCTCCTTTTTTATCCGTGCAAAACGTCAATATATTTACCGTTTAATACGTCCATAAGGTACTGGCCATACTGATTTTTCTTTAATACTTCGTAAACCTTAAGTACGTCATCTTTTGTAATCCAGCCGTTAAGATATGCTATTTCTTCAAGACATGCAATCTTGCGGTGCTGATGAGTTTCCACAGTCTTTACAAAATTTGTTGCTTCAACAAGACTTTCGTGAGTACCTGTGTCAAGCCATGTAAAGCCCTGTCCTAAAAGTTCAACGTTTAAGCTGTCATTTTCAAGATATATTCTGTTCAAATCAGTGATTTCCAATTCGCCTCTTGCACTTGGCTTTAAATTCTTTGCATATTCAACAACCTTGTTGTCATAGAAATAAAGGCCGGTAACGCAGTAGTTGCTCTTCGGCTTTTCAGGTTTTTCTTCAATAGACACAGCTTTGCCATCACTGTTAAATTCAACTATACCGAAACGTTCAGGGTCATCAACATAGTAGCCGAATACAGTAGCACCAAGACCATTTTCTGCATTATTTACTGCAGCTTTAAGACGCTTGTTTAAACCGTGGCCGGCAAAAATGTTGTCACCAAGCACCATTGCAACCGAATCGTTTCCGATGAAATCAGCTCCGATTATAAAGGCCTGAGCAAGGCCGTCAGGACTTGGCTGTACTGCATAAGATAACTGTACGCCAAACTGTTTTCCGTCACCTAAAAGCTCCTTGAATCTCGGAGTATCCTGAGGAGTTGAAATAATAAGGATATCCCTTATTCCGGCATTCATAAGAACTGACATCGGATAGTAAATCATCGGCTTATCGTAAATAGGAAGAAGCTGCTTAGATGTTACCATTGTCAGCGGATAAAGGCGTGTGCCGGAACCACCTGCTAAAATAATTCCTTTCATGCTTTAGTCTCCTTTGCTTTATTTATAGTTTTATGTTGTTAATTAATAAGTGTCATTTACGACTCTTTATGTCGTCTGGATATAGTATAAAAGGTGACGTTGCGTCACCTTCAAGTACTTTTTAAAAAAATATTTCTAAATTATGATTATTGTTTAAAAACACCTTGATGATGACACGGATTGTTTAAGGTTGTTTAGTACATATAAAAATTCCGGCATTTTTTGTTATAGTCAGTGCTTTTTTTGTTTTTGCTGCAATAAAATCGCGGAAAAGCTTGTAGCGATCCAAAAGAAACTGGTTTTGGTTGCCATGACAGGAAAGTATATATTCTATTACCGGTTCGGGTTTATCGACTAAAAGTTTGTCATCGTAAAGGAGCTTTTCTGTCTTTTCAAAATGCTTTGATAAAATATCAGCTCCGTTTTCAAGTCCGAATTTTTCATATAGCTTGTCGGCGGAGAGAACTATTCTTGAATCAAATTCTGACACGAGGCTGCTTATCTCCTGCATATGGCGCGCCCCGTAAGTGCTGCATACAAATCTGCCGTCTGGTTTTAGTACCCGGCGTATTTCACTGCAGGCTCTGTCGATATTGTCACAATAAAAAAGCACATGGTTGGCAATTACAAGGTCAAATGAATTGTCGCCATAAGGTATATTTTCGCAGTTAAATGAATTGTATAAAAAATTTCTGTTGATTTTCGATAAATCGCGTCGTGTGTCTCTTAACATGCCGACCGATATGTCTGAAAGTATTATTTCGCAGTCAGCAGGGATTTTATCAGCATTTTTAATCCATAAAGAACCGTTTCCGCAGCCAATTTCAAGAATTTTCATATTATTGGTGGGATTCAGATTTTTAAAAATCCATGGAAACCACCCTTCTTTGTTTGTTGAGTAAAGTTCATGCAGGCTGATTCTTGCAGAAATATTATTTGCATTCTGATACTGGCTTTTAAGTGAATTTTCCATATTTGTAAGATTAATAAGCTCAAGCATCCTGCTCCAGTCAACAGAGTTGTTTTCGCTGATTGCAACAGAGGTATCCCTGATTGCTTTTTCTACAAGCTGCATCTGCTCGATTTTATCCTGTATGAGCTTGAGCTGTATATGAAGAGAATTAAGCAGAATCTGGGAATCAGAGCTTCCGATTGTCAGATTTCGTATATCTTCAAGGGAGAAGCCTAAGAATTTAAGCAGAATAACCTGCTGAAGCCTTGCAAAATCTTCGTCTGTATAAAATCTTGCCCCGTTTTCATTTACAAAGGAGGGTTTTAAAATATTCTGTTTGTCGTAAAAGCGAATTGTTCTTACGGATACATGCGCTTTTTTTGCAAATTCACCCGAAGAATAATATCCTGAAAGCTTCAAAGAGACCTCCTTTCCGTGATGTGTGGTTATGATTACATTGATTGTTCTGAGATTAAGTACTGTTTGACAATGAAACACAATAATAAATATAATTATAAAACATTTTTGCCAATTTAGCAAAAAGAGTATAGAATATATGACAGATGAATTTAACGTCAAAAAAGATTTTTATACGCTGCTTGGCAGCAAACTTATTATACGTAAAAATCGGTTCAGAAGTGAGGTAATGAATATGAAAAAAACAGCATTAATTATGGCAGGCGGAAAAGGTGAAAGATTTTGGCCGAGAAGCAGGGTTACACTTCCGAAGCAGTTTTTGTCTCTGACTGATGACGGAAAGACAATGATACAGCTTACGGTGGAAAGAATAAGTCCTATTGTTGATATAAGCGACGTGTACATAGCTACAAATGAAAATTACAGAGAGCTTGTAAAGCAGCAGCTTCCGGGAATTCCTGAAGAAAATATTTTGTGTGAGCCTGTAGGAAGAAATACTGCTCCATGTATCGGGCTTGGGGCTGTGCATGTGTCAAAAAAATATGATGATGCTGTTATGATAGTTCTTCCGTCAGATCATCTTATTAAAAATAATGAAATATTTGTAGAAACGTTTAATGAAGCCTGCAATATGGCAGAAAAAGGAGATAATCTCGTGACAGTGGGAATTACTCCGAATTACCCTGAAACAGGCTACGGTTATATAAAGTATGATAATGACAGTATGTGCGGTAATGCAAGACCTGTTGTTCAATTTGTGGAAAAGCCGGATTTGCAGAAGGCTCAGGAGTATCTTTTGCAGGGGACGTACCTTTGGAACAGCGGAATGTTTGTTTGGAAAGTTTCAACAATTCTTAAATGTTTTGATAAATATATGGAAAAGACCGCTAAGGGGCTTGAGGTTATAAAGGAAGCAATAGGCCAACCGAATCAGGACGATGTGCTTAATGAAGTATTTCCGCAGCTCGAATCATTATCTGTTGATTATGGAATAATGGAGAAGGCAGAAAATATTTATACGATTCCGGGAAATTTCGGCTGGGATGATGTAGGTTCATGGCTTGCAGTAGGCCGTATTAAAGAAAATGATAAGGATGGAAATGTGGTAAACGGAAATGTTGTAGCTATTGATACTAAAAACTGCGTGATTGAGGGGCAGGAGAAGCTGATTGCCGCAGTAGGACTTACTGATATTGTCATAGTTGATACTAAGGACGCAACGCTTGTTGCCGCAAAAGAAAGTGCAGGGCAGATTAAGCAGATTCTTGCAAAATTGCGCGAGGACGGTAGAAACGAATATTTGTAAAATATATTTGCAATCACAATTTTATGTGTTAAAATATAGGCTGATTTGTAAAAATTATGTAAAAAAATATTAAAATATGTAAAATTGGGGAGAAAAAAGCAGATATGAATATTTTGTCAGATGCACTCGGTTTTGTGATGAGTTTGTGCTATTCAATTATAAGTAATTACGGCATAGCAATCATATTATTTACGCTGGTCAGCAAGATTGTGCTGCTTCCGGTATCAGTGTGGGTTCAGAAGAACTCCATAAAAATGGTTAAAATGCAGCCGGAGATTAACAGAATTAAGGCCAGATATTATGGGGATGCGGACAGCATTGCAGATGAGCAGTCCAAAATTTTTAAGAGAGAAAAGTATAATCCGCTTGCATCGCTTATACCTCTTATAATACAGATAGTTTTGCTTCTGGGATTAGTTGCGGTAATCTATCATCCGTTAGATTATCTTCTTCATATACCAAAAGAGGTTATAGCTGCATTTAATGAGCTTACTGTAAAGCTTACAGGTGCAGATATTGAATCGTCGTCAATACAGCTTGCAGTAGTTGAAACAATCCAGAGCGGAAAATATAGTGCTGAGTTTGCGGCACTGTCATCACAGTTTGCTAATATAAATATTAATGAACTGCTTGTTTCAGTTCAGAGTTTGAAAATGAGCTTCTGCGGATTTAATTTAAGCTGGGTTCCTGCACAGATAGGAGGAATTTCAATACTTGTTCCGCTTATTGCAGGTTTTTCGGCATGGCTTTTGTGCGTGGCGCAGAACGCAAGCAATGTATTGCAGGCGGAGCAGTCAAAGCTTAACAAGTATGGAATGATGCTTCTTTCAGTAGGTCTGTCACTGTATCTTGGATTTTTTGTTCCGACAGGTGTTGTTGTTTACTGGATAGCAAGTAATCTTCTTGCGATAGTTCAGCTTTACCTTTTAAACTGGGCTATTAATCCGAAAAAGTATGTTGACTATGAGGCGCTTGAGGCAAGTAAGCAGGAGCTTATGGAGCTTGGTGCGATAGGTGGCGGCAAGAAGCACAGGAGAGGTCCGGAAGCAAAGCGAGAAAAGGCTGATTACAAGCGATTTTTCTCAATAGTAAATAAGCATCTCGTTTTCTATTCTGAGAGCAACGGATTTTACAAATATTATGCAGGAATTATCGAGTACATATTAAAAAATACAAATATTACAATCCATTATATAACAAGTGATCCTAACGATAATATTTTCAATATGGCAAATGAAAATCCGCAGATTAAGGCTTACTACATAGGCGAAAAGAGACTTATAACGCTTATGATGAAAATGGATGCGGATATAGTGGTTATGACAATGCCTGACCTTGAAAATTATCATATTAAGAGAAGCTATATAAGAAAAGATGTAGAGTATTTATATGTGCCGCATGGTATGGGAAGCTTCAACCTGACCATGAGGACAGGCTGTGTTGACCATTTTGACACTGTATTCTGCTGCGGTAAGCATCACAAGGAAGAAATAGAGAAGACAGAGATTGCATACAATCTTCCAAAGAAAAAGCTTATAGAGTGGGGATATTGTCTTATAGATAAGATGCGTGAAGATTATGCAAAATCAGAAAAGAAAGTTTCTGATGTTAAGACAATTCTTATTGCACCGTCATGGCAGAAAGACAATATAGTTGATAACTGTCTTGAGGAGCTTCTCGACAATTTAAGAGGTCATGGACGAAAGATTATTGTGCGTCCTCATCCTCAGCATGTAAGACATAAGCCAGAGAAAATGGAGGGGCTTAAGGAACGCTATAAAAATGACACAGATATTGAAATTCAGACAGATTTCTCATCAAACAGCACTGTTTTTGAGGCTGATATGATTATTACGGACTGGTCTGATATTTCATTTGAATATGCATACACAACATGCAAGCCTGTGCTTTTCATTGACACACCTATGAAAGTCATGAATCCTGAATATAAGAAGATTGATACAGAGCCAATCAATATATGGATGCGTAATGTTATAGGCGAGACATTAAAGCTTGATGAAATTGGAAAGGTTAACGAGACAGTTGAGAGAATGCTTGATTCAGCTGAAATGTATCACGAAAAGATAGACAACTTTGCGCATGAATATTTGTATAATATGGGACGCAGTGCTGAGGTTGGAGCAAAATATATTATAAGCTCAATTCAGGAAAAGATAAAAAATAATAAAAACAAACAATAGGAAATGAAACTTATACGAAAACCAACAATAAACAAAAAAAGAGAGGATTTTAATTATGAAAGCAGCATTAACAGCAGTTTTATTTGCACCATTATTAAATAATATGGTAGGAGCTTACATTGACCCGTCTGTAATGACATATGCAATACAGGCAGTTGCCGGTATTGTTATTGCAATCGGAGCAGTAGCAGGAATTTACTGGAGAAAGGCAAAAAAGAAGATTAACAACTCACTTGGCATTGATGAGAATAAGAATAAAGAAGTAGAAACAGATGAGATTATTATAAAAGATTCTGCAAGTCAGGAATAAGGAGTTGTGGTTGAAATGTTTAAGGGAAAATCATTTAAGGATTTTGTGCCGGGAATTATAATTTCATTTGCATGCAGTTTTCTGGTGTGTTTATATGCGCCGCTTGAGTTATTTTTTTCAAACAGGGATGAGTTCTGGTTTGATATATATGTATTGGGACCGATAGTGCTTGGAATGTTTTTTTTCACTGCTGCAATTTCTATGATAGTTCTTGCAGTTTTATATTTCATAAATAAAAAGATATATCACATAGGCATACTTCTTGAATTTGCAGGGCTGGTCTGTACATATATACAGGGCAATTTCATGGTTGGCAATCTTCCTCCGACTGACGGAACAGACGTAGATTGGAGTAAATACACAGTATCAACGGTTATTTCAGTGGTTATGTGGATTGTTGTGATTGCGGCATTGCTCGTACTTACAAAAATATTCAGCGCAAAAAAGGTTATCTCTGTGATAAATGTTGTGGCTGGGTGTCTTTCGCTTATGCTGCTTGTTACACTGACTACAGTATGTATAAATAATGATGGTTTCTCGAAAAAAACAAATCTGACAGTTACAGAGAAAAGTCAGATGGAACTGTCGAGAGATAAGAATTTTATCATATTGGTACTTGATGCGGTGGACGGCGAAACATTTGGTAATATGATGGAACAAAATCCGCAGTACAAAGAGATTTTCAATGATTTTACGTTTTATTCAGATGCTATGAGTACATATCCATTTACAAAGCATTCTATTCCTTTTATGCTTACGGGGCAATGGTATGAAAATCAGACAGATTTTAATGGGTTTGTAGATAAGACATTCACAGAATCAAAGCTTTTTTCTAACCTTGAAAGCAAGAATTATAAAATGGGGCTCTATGAATCTGAATTGACATTGGGCGATGATAATCTGTTAAGATTTGATAATGTGATTGATACAAACGGAGTAACTTCTATTAAGGATTTTATCAAGCTTGAGATAAAACTGGTAGGATTTAAATATGCGCCTTATGGTTTAAAGCAATTTTGTGACATTGATACCAATGAGTTTGTAAAGCTTCGGGGAGGGTCGGATGAATATAAGGCATTTAACAGCTCTAATGAAGATTTTTACAAAAATGTAAAAAATAATGATTTTACGCTGACAGATGACAAATGCTTCAAATTTATTCATATAGAGGGCGGACATGTTCCGTTTAAATATAACGAGAATGTTGAAGTAATAGAGAATGGTACTTATGAAGATAATCTTAAGGCATGTTTTACAATGACAAAGGCATATCTTGATAAGCTTAAAGCAAGTGGATTGTATGACAATTCGGTTATTATGATAATGGCAGATCATGGCTATAATATGTATGAGACAGAAGGCAGACAAAATCCTGCGCTGTTTATCAAGGGAATAAATGAAAAGCATGATCTTTCCTACTCAAAAGCGCCTGTTTCGTATGATGATTTGCAGGAGGCATATGCAAGACTTCTTGAGGGTAAGAGAAGTGATGAGGTGTTTGACTGCAAAGAGGGCGACAAAAGGTCAAGAAGGTATTTATTTTATTATCATTTAAAGGATGCGAATATGGTTGAATATGAGCAGACAGGAGCAGCTAAGGATATGGATAGTTTAAAAATGACAGGACGAGCTTTCAGTCTTGACGAGAATTAGAAGGTAAGCCGCATAGTTTAAAAATTATCTTGCCAGAATATTTATTTTATGCTAAAATGTGCTAAATTATACTTATGTATAGCCTGGCTATTATAAGTCAATAATTATACAGGTGCCGCAGTTTTCTTAAGCGGCATTTTAGCAGGGACGGATTCCCGAGTGGCCAAAGGGGACAGACTGTAAATCTGCTGGCAACGCCTTCGAAGGTTCGAATCCTTCTCCGTCCATTTTTATGATTGCAGAGGAATCTGTAGTTGTAAGCACATATCGGGCCGGTGTGGCGGAACTGGCAGACGCACAGGACTTAAAATCCTGCGGGACTTAACTCCCATACGGGTTCGATTCCCGTTGCCGGCATATGAACAGAGACAACAGGGAACCGGTATTAGGGCCTGTTAGCTGAGTACTTAAGAATGTGCTTCGGCACATTCTTTTATGTGTAATAGGGAATTTTTATAAATTATTATTAAGGAGAAAATATACAGATGAGCCAGACAAGGGAAAGAGTAAAGAATGCCATTTTACTTATTTCAGATGCTGTCAGCATATTCTTAAGTTATTTTGTTGCCGGATATATATGGATGGTAATGCACAGGCATTATAGTCTTGAGGTATACAGTGCCTATATGAAATCCAACATAATTCCGATATTTATTGCATATTTTGTAACGATATTAGTTTATACAGGTAATGCAGGGCTGCTTCAAAGGAGTTTTCTAAAGGAAGTAAAGGTTGTTGTCATAAAGGGAATGATTATGGCGGCAGTTGTCGCTGTATATGAATTTTTGACAAAGGATCCGGTAGCATTCCCGCGAGGACTTTATGCACTGCTTCTGGTGTCAAGTACAATTCTTGCGCTTGTGTTAAGATGTATAGTCAAAGCGGTTCTTGTACATGAGGGAACGAGGCGCAATGCGACTGCAAGACTTATGCTTATTACAACGAGCAGCAGGGCGCAAGATGTGACTGAAAGAATTGCGAAGCAGGACACATGGCTTAGAAAGCTTGTAAGCGTTGTGATAATTGATAAAGATATGACAGGAAGTAAGATACTCGGTGTTCCTGTAGTTGCAAACGCTGATACAATGATAGATTATTTTAAGAGAGAGATAGTTGATGAGGTATTTATTGACCTTGAGGACAATGAGGTGAAAGAACTAAGAGATTTACTTCTTGTTCTTGAGGATATGGGTATTACCGTTCATATTAATCTCGGCATTATAAAGATATATGATGATTTTGCAGTATCATTCAGTGAGTTCGGAGATATTCCTGTGGCAACGCTGGCTAACAGATTTTATGATTTCAAGCAGTTAGCAATAAAGAGAGTTTTTGATGTAATTGGTTCGATAGTAGGACTTGCTATAACTGCAGTTGTTATGATATTTGTGGCACCTGCAATAAAAATCGAGTCAAAGGGACCACTTTTTTTTAAGCAGAAGAGAGTGGGGAAGAACGGAAGATATTTTTATATCTATAAATTCCGCTCAATGTATATGGATGCAGAAGACAGACTTAAAGAGCTCATGGAAAAGAATGAGATGAGCGGGTTAATGTTTAAGATGGCAGATGATCCAAGAATAACAAAAGTAGGTAAATTTATCAGAAAAACAAGTATCGATGAGCTTCCACAATTTTTTAACGTATTGAAAGGCGATATGAGTCTTGTTGGTACAAGACCGCCTACAGTTGCGGAATTCAAGCAGTATAAAGGTCATCATAAGAGAAGACTGAGTATGAAGCCGGGAATTACGGGAATGTGGCAGGCGTACGGACGAAACAGTGTTGTTGATTTTGAGGATGTTGTGAAAATGGATTTGGATTATATTGATAACTGGAGTCTGGGACTTGACATTAAAATACTCTTAAAAACAGTACAGACTGTTTTTAGCGGTAAATAATCGTGTATGAGAGCAGTGAGATTTTATCCACTGCTCTATACGTGTTTTATGGGGACGTAAATTTTATACACGATTTTTCACACAGCTATTTGTTTATGAGCAAAAACAAACAGCAAATAACAAAGTTGCTCAAGAATGGAGATAGAGATGAAATATGATTATCTGATAGTTGGGGCAGGTCTGTGCGGAGCAGTATTTGCATATGAAGCAGCAAAAAAAGGAAAGAAATGTCTTGTGGTCGAAAAAAGAAACCACATTGCAGGTAATATTTATTGTGAGGAAAGAAGCGGAATAAACGTTCATATGTATGGAGCACACATTTTTCATACTTCTGACACAAAAATATGGCAATATGTTAACAGATTTGCAGAATTTAATAATTATATAAATTCACCTATAGCAAGATATAAGGATGAATTATATAATTTGCCTTTTAATATGAATACATTCAGTAAAATGTGGAATATAGCTACACCGCAGGAGGCAAAAGAAATAATAGCCTCACAGATTGCAGATTTAAATATAAAAGAGCCGAAAAATTTAGAGGAACAGGCATTGTCACTTGTCGGAAGAGATGTCTATGAAAAGCTTATAAAGGGATATACACAAAAACAGTGGGGACGCAGTTGTACAGAGCTTCCGTCATTTATAATAAAAAGACTTCCTTTGAGGTTTACATATGACAATAATTATTTTAATGACAGATATCAGGGGATTCCAATCGGCGGATATACAAAAATTGTTGAAAAACTTCTTGAAGAAGCTGATGTAAGATTGGGTTGTGATTATCTTAAGAATAAAGATGAGCTTAATGCAATGGCTGACAAAATTATTTATACAGGTATGATTGATGCATATTACGACTATAAGCTCGGGGTTCTTGAGTACAGAAGCGTAAGATTTGAGACAGAGGAGCTTGATACAGATAATTATCAGGGAAATGCAGTTGTAAATTATACTGATGCTGACGTACCATACACAAGAATTATTGAGCATAAGCATTTTGAGTATGGAAAGCAGCCGACGACAATTATTTCAAGGGAATATTCAAGTGAATGGAAGAAAGGTGACGAGCCTTATTACCCGGTTAATAATGATAAAAATAACAGTTTATATGAGAAGTACAGGGAACTTGCGAACAGAGAGGACAATATAATTTTTGCAGGAAGACTTGGCGGATATAAATATTATGATATGGATAAGGTTATAGCGGCGACACTTGAATTGTGCGAAAAGGAATTGAATTAGGAGGATTAATATGGATAGCAATAAAGAATTATGGCAGCTTTTTCAATCTGCAAAAAAGGGCAATGATGAGGCTTATGAACAGCTCTGCAACGATACATACGATGTGGTATATAATCTTGTGGCCATGATATATGAAAAAGAGGAGAACAGAAATAAGCTGGTTAAACACATTTTTACAAAAATGCGCAAGGCCATAGCGTCAGAAAATATAGATGACAAGGATGTGTTAAGATGGGTTGCGCAGTATGCAACCACAGTTACATATAAGGTTTACGTTTCACAGAAAGGTGAATTATTTACAGAGAGTGAAGATGACAGGGAATATGATTATAATTCAATAGATGGTGATAACGATTTTTATGACTGCTGCGTATATTTTAATGAGGCAATCGAGGAAAATTTCGAAGAAATTGCTGGTACAATGGATAAACTTTCAAAGCCGCAGAAAATCATTTATCAGCTTTTCTGCTATGAAGAGTGCAGTATTGATGAAATCGAGGATATACTTGAAACAGACAGTCTGTACGTGTGCAGTGAGATAGCTGCGTTAAGAGAAATTATTATTGATGATTACAATGAAAAATTTGCGGACAATGAAAATGAAGATTCTGAAGAAGATGGTTCACAGATTGATATAGTTGAGGATGAAGATGATGTTATAGATAAAATATATACCATCGTTCCTGAAAAGATTATGATTGGGATAGGCGTAGGTATAGCTGTAGTAGTAGTTGCGATTATTGTGGTAGTTGCATCAATGGCAGGAAAATCAGGAAAGGGCGGTTCTACAGATACTACGACAAAGGCGAGCGTTACAAAGGAACAGACTATAAAAGACGGTCAGAATGCAACTTCAAAGCCTGCACAGGACTGGAAGAATGAGTTGACTACTCCGGCAGGTATAGAGGATTCTCCTACAAGAAAACCGGCAGGAGGCAGTGGCGGACAGTCAACGACAACAACACAGGCCCCTTCAACACAGGCACCTGAACAGGAAACAACAACAGAAGCAGAAACGCCTGAGCCGAAGCCAACAGAGACACAGGAACCTGGACCGAAGCCAACGGAAACACAGGAACCTGCATCAAAGCCAACAGAAACACAGAAACCTGAACCGACGCCAACAGAAACGCAATCTGAACAGGTTCAGCAGGCGCAGTAAGATAATCTGATTAGAGTGTTTTAAGTGTATTTTGGAGCTTAAGCACGAAAATTATATATTAAGGGAAATAGGTAAAAATAAAATTATGAAAGAAAAAAAGGCTTTACTAATCCAGTTTCTGAAATTTGGATTGGTGGGAATATCAAATACGCTTGTTTCGGGAGTCATATATTTTGTTTTAAATACATTGATTTGGCCCGGACACTGGCTTTTTGCAAGTATTGTAAGCTGGGTTATAAGTGTGCTTAATGCGTATCTTTGGCAGAATATTTTTGTGTTTAAGGAAGAAACCGATAAGCAGCACAGAGTCTGGTGGCAGACATTATTAAAGACATATATGACATATGCGTTTACCGGACTTTTTCTCAATAACATATTGCTTTTTATATGGGTTGATGTTGTTGACATAAGCAGATTTTGCGGCGGAATGATAGATTTCTTTGCCGGGTTGAATATAGGATTTTTAGGTTCAAAAGAGACGTTTTCAAGTAATATGGGATGGATTTTAAATATGATTGTATCTATTCCGTTAAACTTTATAATCAACAAATTCTGGGCTTACAGACAGAAAAAAATTAAGTGAAATCAGGAAAGGCATGATATTTTGGTATGAAATGTGTTATTTTGGCAGGGGGAAGCGGCGACAGTCTGTGGCCGCTTTCAAGAAAAAATTATCCAAAGCAGTTCATGAATATAAAAGAAGGCCGCTCGCTTTTTCAGGAGACGGTTGTAAGAAATATGCCATATTGTGATGAGTTTATTATTGTCACTAATGAGAGCTATAAAAATATCGTCAATGGACAGATGAAAGTATTTCAGAGCTTAAGATATCGTGTTATTCTTGAGGGAAGTTCAAAAGGCACTGCGGCGGCTGTTATGCTCGCATGCCTTTTTTGCAATTCGTCGGAGCTTATGTTTGTGGTGACTGCGGACAACCTTATAGATGGAGTGGAGTATAAGGATGCAATACTTAGAGCAAAAGAGCTTGCAAAGGAAGGGAATATAACTGCTATCGGTATAAAGCCGGTAGATGCTGCATCGTGCTATGATTATGTTTTAAGAGACGGTGAGGACGTAGTGCGATTTATTGAAAAAATCAAAGTCGGCGGTAATGCCAAATCAGGATATGACGAGGGATTTTTGTGGAACAGCGGAATGTATATATACAGAGTCGGAGACATGTTAAATCTTATCAGGACATGTGATGCGGATTTATATAATTCATGTAAAATTGCAAAGCGCAGAGTACCTGCAATAAGAATGTCCATACGATTTTCCGAAAATATAATGAAAGATATTCCGTCAGGAAATATTGAGAAAATAATATACAAAAAAAGAAAAAATATAAAGGTTGTTGAGGCAGGTGTCTGGTGGAAGGACATTGGAAATGTATGTGATCTTGATGACCGAAACACGTTTTCAAACAGTGAGCTTATCATAAAGAATAAGTGCAGGGACAGTACAATAATTAACAATTCAAACAGGCAGCTTGTGGTTGCAAATGATTTGGAAGACATAGTTGTCGTAAATACAGAGGATGCTGTTTATGTATCTTCTAAAGACGGCGTTGATGATATAAAAGAAATTAATAAAAATAACAGAGAAAAATATGAGGGTTATTTTGATTACAACAGATTTTCATACAGAAAATGGGGTATACATGAGCTTATTACTTATGCAGAGGGGTATAAGGTAAAGCGTGTTACGATATTTCCGGGTATGAGTATGACTCTTCATAAGCATGAATTAAGAAATGAGCACTGGGCAGTTGTGGAGGGAACCGCAACTATAACACTTGGAACAGAAACAAAGGATTACCACAAATTTGAGAGTGTTTTTGTGCCTATGGGAATGAAGCATAAAGTTGCGAACAAGACGGATAAGGACGTTGTTATAATAGAAGTGGGCATCGGTGAGGTTATGCTTGAAAATGACCTTGAAAAAGAAGTTTCGGAGGATTCGTTTGAGAGTAATTATATAATTGCAGCTGATAATCCTATTGTAAAGCTTGAGCCTGCATTTAAGGACAGTTTGTGGGGTGGAACAAAGCTTCGCACGGTTTTCGGTAAGGAGTGCGAATATGATGTGATTGCCGAAAGCTGGGAGCTTTCGGCTCATCCTGACGGACAGAGCCGAATTGCGCAGGGGTATTATAAGGAAATGCTGTTTAACGATTATCTTTCAATTATAGGGAAAGAGGCGTTGGGATGGAAATGTCAGGCGCAGGACAGATTTCCGATACTTGTCAAGTTTATTGATGCAAGAGAGGCTCTCTCAATTCAGATACATCCAGATGATGAGTATGCACTTGAGAATGAGGATGAATACGGTAAAAATGAGATGTGGTATGTCATAGACTGCGAGCCGGGGGCATATCTGTACTGCGGTTTTTCAAAGGATGTGACAAAGTCCGAGATACAAAGCAGGATAGCCGATAATACAATAACAGATGTGCTTAACAGAATAGATGTCAAAAAGGGCGATGTTCTTATGGTTAAGGCTGGTACTATACATGCTATAGGCGCGGGAATTCTTATATGTGAGATACAGCAGAATTCAAACAGCACTTACAGGATGTATGATTATGACAGAAGGGATAAGTTTGGAAATACCAGGGAACTTCATATTGCAAAAGGCATGGATGTAATAGATACAAAGGCTTATGTAAAAGATGATTCAAGTGAAGTACTGATTGAGAAAAATAAGGACTTTTGTGCGCACAGACTTGTACAGTGCAAATATTTCGAGTGCATGAAATATGAGATAAACAGTTTTACAAAAATAATGGTGGACGAGTCGTCCTTTGTATCAATAGTATTTATAAGCGGAAGCGGAACGATAGAGTCAGATGACTTTAAGGATGCGCTTGAGTTTAAGGCCGGAGACAGCTTTTTTGTGAGAGCAGGCAAGCGTTCTGTCACGATTACCGGTGAGAGCACCTGCATAGTGACGCATGTATAGCATGGTGCTGTGTTCAATTTATATTTATAAGGATTTAAGAAATGGAATCACTTGAAAAGAAACCAAAGGGTAAGACAATTAAAAATAGCGCGCTGCTTACTTTATGTGCAGCGCTGATTATATTTTATCTTCAGATTATGGTTTGGGGAAAACAGCCAGATGTGCCGATTGAGTATGAAATGTACTACATTACGCATGAGCTCAAGGATTGGCCTGGATACGGAAAGCTTGCATATGAGTCAGGAACCATTGAATATTGTACAAGTGCGGACACGTGGAGTCGTTTTAACACATCGTACAAGATATGTGCAAGAAAGGGTAGCGGCTGGAATCCAAATCAGAGTATAGGAAGCGTAAATGACAATGCTGTGTCACATATATACTATGTGCCTGAAAGCGCAGGCAGTAATGCAGAATTGAAGCTTAGGATTACTGAATTTGAAGGAAGCGGAAAAGTCAGGGTGTATAAGAATGACGAGTACGTCGGTGAATTTTTGGATAAAGGTGATAAGACAGTGATAATACCTGAGTTTGATGAAGAAGAACTTGTTAAAATAACGTTTGCGGCAGAGGATTGTAAATTTACATTATTGAAGATTTCGTTGGAGTGGTAAATGAAATCATAACATAAAAGTTGAAAAATTTAATGCAAATACACAAAATATAAAAAGCCAAACAGGAGGATATATGAAAGAAAAGAAAAGCAGTAAAGCGATGGCGTTAGCCGCCTATGCCATTCCGGCGGCAATAACGCTTTGTGTAATGCTGATTATTCTTGTGATGAAAGGAATATGGCCATTCGGAGCAGGGAGAATAGATTATTTTGATAATATGCAGCAGGTTGCGCCATTGTATGCGCATCTGTGGGACTGGCTTCATGGAGAAGCTGCACTTTCATTTGACTGGTATACGGGACTTGGAACGAATGTTTCTATGAGTATATCAGCATTTTCAATGTTAAGTCCGTTTAATCTGCTGTTGTATCTTATACCAAGAAATTTGATATTGGAAAGCATATCAATATTTACAATGGTAAAGATGATGTGTATGTCAGTTACCATGTACGCTTATTTAAATAAGGTATTTAGAGGACTTTCATATAGGTTAAAGGTCACATTTTCTCTTATGTATGCGTTTTGCGGCTATACGCTTCTGTACGCATCATGCTTTACTCCGTGGATGGATATTGTTGCGATATTTCCGCTTATAATGCTAGGATATCACAAGATGATGGAAACAGGCAGGAAGCTGTTGTATATATTCATGGTTGCGCTTGCATTTATTATTAACTACTATTTGAGTGCAATGTCATTGGTTTACATTTTGCTTGTCAGTGCTGCATTTATAATTATAAAAGCAGAAAAGAGTACATGGAAAGAGCATATTTTTAATCTGGGAATAAGTACAGTTGCAGGTGTCGGACTTTCGTCATTTGTACTTGTGCCTGTATTTATGCAGCTTGGAAGCTCACAGAGGGGTTCGTCAGGTGCAGGAATACTGAGTCAGTACGCAGGCTGGATTACAAGCTCCATAGCGACGGAAGGGGCTATGGCTAGCTTCCAGAGATGGGCTATGCTTCTTGGAATGTCATTTGCGATTGCCGTAATTATTTTTGGAATTAAAAGAAGCAGCGTCAGCAGGAAAGACAAAATATATACTATAGTTCTTGCAGTTATTGCCCTTTCGCCTATGTTTATCGAGGCGGTAAACCTTATGTGGCATTTTGGCTCATATAATGGATATACGTTAAGAAACGGTTATCTTATAGCATTTACGCTTATTACATTGGCAGCTTTTTATGCGCAGGACTTATTTTGTGAATGTGAAAATGGTGCGAATGGGGCAGATAATAAAAAATATTTTTGGATATATTCATCTGCAGCAGTGATTGTCTGCCTTGCATTTGCATATTTTTATAATCATGTTTCGCATATTCCTCAGACAGCGGCTACTGTGTTTGTGGTGCTCATGGTTATTTTAATGAGTATTTATCATGTGTACGGACTTTCTAAGTCTTGCATGGTTAAGTTGACAGTCGTTGCAGCGGAAGTATTTATAGCGGCGTATGCTCTTGTAGGACCTCCGAAATTCTATGATTATGCACCATATCAGCATGGTGATTATGTACAGCTTGCAAACGGTGTGAAAGAGGATTTGGATATAACAGAGTCTGTTACGGACAGAATTATTAATCCTGATTTAAGCCTTAATGCAAATTATCCGCTTATTTTAAGAAGAGGTGCGCTCTCAAGCTTTACTGCCGCTCTGGCAGGAGATACACAGGCTTCCGCTTATAACCTCGGATATTCAAAGTATTTTTTGTGGCTTTTGGATTCAGGCGGAACTGTTTTTACAAATGCGCTTTTTAATATAACAGAAGCAGTAAATGTAAATGAATTGGACAGCGATATATATACATTTGTTAAAAAATATGGTGATTATAGTCTTTATAAGACAAATTATAATCTTCCGTTTGCCAACTGTGTAAGCAGCAGCTTCGTGCAGCAGGATTTTGACGGTGACTGGATTAAGCTTCACAATATGTTTTACCATGAGCTTTCGGGAAGCAATGAGGATTTGGCAACAGGATTAGGATACAGCGTTTATGCTTCAGATAATTACAGGCAGTATGAGAGCAATATAATGGGAAAAAAGGCGCTTTATTTGAGTGTAATCGATGAAGAAAATGAGTGGCGCGATGCAAACTCACAGGAGCTTTTTTATAAGATAAAGCTTTATGTAAACGGAGAGGCTGTGATTGTGCCTACGATAGGTGATGTTAAAAATACATCATATATGACTGATTATAATAATAATCTTATATATCTTGGCTGCTTTGAGGATGAAAAGGTTGATATTAAGGTGGAAATTGAGGATGGTCTTGATTTGAATGACTATACTGTTAAGCTTGGCCAGATTGACATGAGAAAACTCGAAGCATTGACGGAGAATTTAAAAGGTTCACAAAGAGATATCGAATACACAGATAATTCTTTAACTGTTAATGTTAAGGGAAATGCGGAAAAGGATATGCTGCTTGTTCCTGTGATAAACAGCGGCAATTGGAATATCACTGTAAACGGTAAGACAACAGAGGGTCTAAGCGTGGCAGGAATGTTTACAGGCGTGGCCCTTGATAACGGTGATAATACGGTAGAATTTAAGTTCGAGGCAAAGGGTGCGAAAGAGGGCTTTATCATAACCGCTGCGATACTTATAATTATATTAGTGTGTGTTATTATCAATCATTACAGGAAAATCAAGGTTCCTGTAATTATAAAATGTGTTGCAGAGTATATTTATCTTGCATTGTGCGCAGTGCTTGTCATTGCTATGTTTTTAGTTCCTGCGGTTATTGCACTGCCTGTTTATATTTATAAAATAGCAGGTGTGCTTAAAGGTCTTTTTTAAAAACGGAGATTAATGTGAAAAATCATGAACTATTTATCAAAAAAATATAAGGAAGATGAAAATTTCCGGCTTATACTCAAAATTTTGTTTATATGGTTGTGTTCAAGATTGTTTATGCTTATTTTAATGCTGATATACGATTTGTGGAACGGTGCAGATTATTCGGTGTATGAGCTTATAAATAAGTGGGATGCAAAGAGATATTTTTATATTGTGGAGAATGGCTATACATTTCCTAATGATTGTGATCCTCAGGCAAACTGGGCATTTTTTCCGGTGTATGTGCTTATATGTATGTTTTTTAAGACCATTACATTCGGAACTGTAAATACGTATCTTATAGGAATGGCTGTATCAAATACAGCAATGATAGCGGCAAGCTTTTATGCAGTAAAATTAATGGCAGATTCATATGGCAAAAAAGCAGAAAAATGTCTGCTTACAGCAGTCCTTATGCTGGCAGGGCCATATACATTTTATATGACCTCAATGTATACTGAGGGCGTGTTTATACTTTTTATTGTCATGTTCTTTTACTATTGCAGTAAGAAAAGGTATCTTGCGGCAGGCGTGATGTCTGCACTTGCAAGCGGAACGAGAATTGTGGGCTGTTTGCTTGTGTTTGCTCTTATTATTGAGATATATAGAGGAAATTCTTTCGGTAAGCTGTCTTTTAACAATATAAAGAAATTTGTAGTTATGCTTATTAAAAAGCCGGTAAATTTACTTAGTATTCTCATATGTCCGCTTGGAACCTATTCGTACATGTTTTTCTTAAGATTTTTCTGCGGCGATGTGTGGGCGTTTAAAAATGTCCAGATTGCATGGCGTGAGGACATATATGTGCCGGTAGTCGGAGTTCTTTGGAATGCCTGTGCCGGTAAAATGGAGCCGAGATATACATATATGGGCTGGATGTGTTTGGGTATCATAGCTTTGTATATCTATATGTTTGTAAAAAAGCGGTACTCGATGGCTGTTTTTGGACTTTTGACGCTTGCTGTGGCCCTTACGTCCCATGTTATGAGTACACTTCGATTTACTGTGGGAACATTCGTATACTTTGTCGGAATGACAGATTTATTGAATGATTTAGGAAAGAAGCATAAGGCTTTGAAATGGGGCGTGCTTGCATTTTTTGCCGTTGCCGAAACGGTGCTTTTGTGGATGTGGTACATGGAGAGCCACTGGCTTATGTAAATTTCTTGTATTTTTAAAAAAATAATATTATAATAGCGTAGGATTGTGGGCGTGTTAAGCACTAAACAATCTGTATAATCATCTTAGAAAATTAATGACGGGATTGGAGGATTAAAATAAATGTTATCAGTAGTTATTCCAACATATAATGAGGGGAAGAATATAAGAAACCTTGTTACACAGGTGGATGATGCTCTTAAAAATATAGATTATGAAATAGTTTTTGTCGATGACAGCAAGGATGATACACCGGATGTCATTATGGAGGTTGCAAAGGATTTTCCTGCTGTAAGAATGGAGCATAGGACAGGACAGACAGGTCTTGCAACAGCAGTTCTTAAGGGCTTTGAGATTGCAAAGGGAGATTATCTTGCATGTATGGATGCGGATTTACAGCATCCGCCTATAGTACTTAAATATATGTATAAGGCGATGGAGAGCGGAGCTGACTTTTGTATTCCGAGCCGACTTATTCCGGGCGGAGATGACGGCGGGTTAAACTGGTACAGAAAGTTTGTGTCAGGTACTGCGCGTAAGATAGGACAGTGGATGCTTCCTTGTTTAAGACAGATATCAGACCCTACAAGCGGACTTTTTATGTTCAGAAAAGAGGTTATAGAGAATGCTGATTTACAGCCGATAGGCTGGAAGATTATGGTTGAAGTGATTGCCATGGGTACATATAAAAAGGTAATTGAAATTCCATATAAGTTCCAGGAAAGAACGGAGGGTGAATCAAAGCTTTCAAGTCAGGCCACTGTAGAATATTTAAAACAGCTTAAAAATTTAAGAAAACGCTATAATAAATCAAATAAATATACTGTTGAGGTTTGGTCAGAAGAGAGAATGAAGGCATAATCATGTTTATGGAAACGGAGGGAAATTATGGCTATATTAGTTACCGGAGGAGCAGGTTACATTGGAAGCCACACTGTGGTGGAACTGTTAAATGCAGGATATGAGGTTGTGGTAATTGATAACCTGTCAAATTCAAGCGAGGAATCACTTAACAGGGTAGAACAGATTACGGGAAAGAGCGTTAAGTTTTATAAAGGAGATATTGCAGATGCAGCATTGCTTGATAAAATATTTGAGCAGGAAAGCATCGACAGTTGTATTCATTTTGCAGGACTTAAGGCAGTGGGAGAATCGGTGCAAAAGCCGCTTGAGTATTATATGAATAATATTTCAGGCTCGCTTGTCCTGTTTGATTGCATGAGAAAGCACGATGTCAAAAATATAATCTTTTCGTCATCTGCGACAGTTTATGGAGACCCTGCATTTGTTCCGATTACCGAGGAATGTCCTAAGGGAGAGATTACAAATCCATACGGACAGACTAAAGGTATGCTTGAACAGATACTTTCGGATATCTATGCGGCCGATAATGAGTGGAATATAATACTTTTAAGATATTTTAATCCGATAGGTGCGCATGAGAGCGGTCTTATAGGTGAGAATCCAAATGGTATTCCAAATAATCTTATGCCTTATATTACACAGGTGGCTGTAGGAAAATTAGAGCAGCTTGGCGTTTTCGGAAATGATTATGACACACCTGATGGAACATGTATACGGGATTATATTCATGTAGTGGATCTTGCAGACGGGCATGTAAAGTCAGTCGCAAAGCTTAATGAAAATCCTGGACTTAAGATATATAATTTAGGTACGGGAACAGGTTCATCGGTGCTTGACGTAATCAATGCTTTTGAGGCGGCTACAGGCGTTAAGATTCCATATGTATTTAAGCCAAGGAGAGCAGGCGACGTTCCTGTAAATTATTGTGATGCTTCAAGGGCAAAAGAGGGGCTTGGCTGGACTGCAAAGAAGAATCTTACGGATATGTGCAGGGATTCATGGAAATGGCAGAGTTCAAATCCAAATGGATACTAAAAGCAGCAGCGATATATTAATCGGAAATGAGGAATAAAAATGGGAAAATATTTTGGTACAGACGGTTTTAGAGGCGAGGCAAATGTTAATCTTACAGTGGACCATGCTTTTAAGGTTGGTCGTTTCTTAGGCTGGTTTTACGGAAAAAATCATGACGACGGAAAATCAAAGGTAGTAATAGGCAAGGATACAAGAAGAAGCAGCTATATGTTTGAATATGCGCTTGTGGCAGGACTTACGGCGTCAGGTGCAGATGTTTATCTTCTTCATGTTACAACTACTCCAAGCGTATCATATGTCGCAAGAACTGAAGATTTTGATTGCGGAATTATGATTTCTGCAAGTCACAATCCGTACTATGACAATGGTATAAAGCTCATCAATGATAAGGGCGAGAAGATGAGAGAAGATGTAATTGATGAGATAGAAAAGTATCTTGACGGTGAAATTAAAGAAATACCATACGCAACAAAGGAAAGTATCGGAAGAACAGTTGATTATGCGGCGGGAAGAAACCGTTATATGGGTTATCTTATGAGTCTTGCGATATATTCATTTAAGGGTATGAGAGTAGGAATTGATGCTGCTAACGGAAGCGCATGGTCTTTGGCAAAAGGCATTTTTGATGCGCTTGGTGCTAAAACCTACGTTATAAATGCAGAACCTGACGGAACAAATATAAACACAAATTGCGGTTCAACACATATTGAGGGACTTCAGGACCTTGTACAAAGAGAGCATCTTGATGTCGGATTTGCTTTTGACGGTGATGCTGACAGATGTCTTTGTGTTGATGAAAACGGAAATGTTGTGACAGGAGATCATATTTTATATATTTATGGGTGCTATCTTAAAGACAGAGATAAGCTCGTTGATAATACGGTAGTGACTACAGTTATGTCTAATTTCGGTCTGTACAAGGCGTTTGACGCCGCAGGCATAAATTATGTAAAGACTGCAGTAGGTGACAAATATGTGTATGAGAGCATGTCAAATAATGGATACAGACTTGGCGGTGAACAGTCAGGCCATATAATATTCAGCAAGTATGCTACAACAGGTGATGGTATTATTACTGCATTAAAGATGATGGAAGTAATGATTGCTAAGAAAAAGACGCTTGCAGAACTTGCCGCACAGGTAGCAATTTATCCCCAGGTTCTTAAGAATATAAGAGTTTCCGACAAAAAAGAAGCGCAGAATGATGAGATGGTTAAAGCAGAAGTTGAGAAGGTTGCGGCAGAGCTTGGAGACGAGGGCCGAATCCTTGTGCGTGAGAGCGGGACAGAACCTGTTGTGCGGGTTATGGTTGAAGCAGGCTCTGTGGAAAAATGTGAGCAATATGTAAATCAGGTAATAGATGTTATAAAACAAAGAGGTTATGCTGTTTTGGCACCCTAATCTTTATAGAAAATGCGTAAATATAAGCATATTAAACAAATCCCTGTAATAAGATTTTAGTAAGTCTTATTATAGGGATTTTTATGTATATCAGAAAATGCAAAAGCGCTGTAGTATTAGTGATTTGCATAGTTGCCATTTTCTTTACGGGATGTAAATTTACTAATATGGACAGCAAAAAGGTGTCAGACATTGATTTTACGGTGGTTGAGGATGAGGATTTACCAATAGAATTAAAGAAGCTTATAGATGAAAAAAAATCAGGTACTATGAGAATGACGTACACGACAAAGGATTATACATATCTTGTAGCCGGTTATGGAACACAGCCTACAAGCGGTTACAGCATAAGCGTGGATGACGTGTATCTTGGTGAAAATGCAATATATGTCAATGTAAATCTGCTCGGCCCGGAAAAGGATGAGCAGGTTACGGAAACCGCTACAACACCGTATATAGTCATTAAGATAGAGAAAAGAGAAGAATCTGTAATATTTAATGTTTAGGTTAAAAGGAGAGCAGTTGTGAGAATAAATAAGGAAAATATTCATGAAAACAAAATTAAATGCCAGAATACTATTCAGATTACACTTGATGATGATTTCAATGTGCCTGATACAAAAGCTGACATTGAATCTATAGTAAAGGAATGGGGAAATGTAAGAATTGACAGTGCAAAGGTCAACGGAGACAGAGTCGATGTGTCAGGGTGTCTTGATTTTGCAATACTTTATACCGGGTTAGATGAAACACTTAACAAAATAATTCCCGTAAAAATGAGCGGAGCAATGAATATAAGCGAAAGTATTAATGTATCTGAGGATTGCAGTGATACATATGTGATATGCGCAAGCAGGCTGGAGGATTTAACCGTAAAGGCAATCAATTCAAGGAAGCTTAGCGTAAAGGCAATTATTACGCTTAAAATACAGGCGGAGGAGCTTGTAGACATAGAGGTTGGATGCGAGCTTGAAGACGTTGAGGAAGCAGATCAGATGAAAGTGTTGACGAAAAATCTTGAATATTCCCAGCTTGCGGTTAATATGAGAGATAACTTCAGAATAAGAGAAAATGTCTCTCTTCCACATGGCAAAGCAGAAATCGGAGAGATATTATGGCAGGATGTTGACATAAGAAATCTGGACAGCAGGCTTACGGATGAGGGTATTGTACTTAACGGAGAAATAGGACTTTTTATAATGTACCTTGCACGCGATGATATGTATGCTCCGCAGACATATGAAACAGGTGTTGCGTTTGAGGGTAAACTTGACATAAACGGCTGCAGTATGGATATGATAAGCGCATTAAAATATAATATTGTAAGCGTTAACATAGAGGTTAAACCAAATTATGACGGAGAGAATCTCGATTTGGCTCTTGAGGTTGTGCTTGATTTAAATGTGAGAGCATATGAGGACAGAACAACAAAAATACTTGCCGATATATATTCTCCTGTGAGGGACACAGAATTAACGACGGATAATGCCGTTGTAAGAAAACTTATAATGAAGAATGCGTCAAAATGCAGGGCGTCGGACAGAATAAAAATTAAAGACCACAATAGTATATTACAGGTTGCAAATTGTACGGGAAGTGCGCAAATAGATGATATTACTGTTGAGAGTGATGGTTTGCAGATAGACGGAGCAGTTATTGCAAATGTATTTTATATTGCTGCCAATGACAGTTCACCTATGGGCAATATTAAGTGTGTGATACCTTTTTCAAATAAAATACAGCTTACAACGAGTGATGCGATGGAATATGAGGTTGAGCCGAAGTTAGAGCAGGTAAGTGCGGTAATGACAGGTGGTGATGAAATAGAGCTTAAGGTTTCTGTACTGCTTGATGCGGTAATATTTGAAAGTGCGCAGATAGATGTTATTAAGGATTGTATTATACATGATTTTGATGAGAGCGAATATCTTAAGCTGCCGGCAATGACGGGATATATTGCAAGAGGCGGTGAGACACTTTGGGATATTGCTAAAAAATATCATACTACTACGCAGCTTATAAGAGATGGAAACAGTAATCTTGCCGACCGCGTAAACGACGATGCAAAAGTAAAGAAGGGCGAAAAGCTTCTTCTTGTAAAAGCAGTGAGGTAATCTATATAAGAGTAATGCCGCTTCTGGAAAAAATCCATAGGCGGCATTTTAAAATACTAAAATGGTAGTACTTTGCTTTTTTAAGCTAATATATCTGATGTTTTTGCAGAAGAACCGTTTTCTTCAAACCACTTGTCAAATTTGTCCATAATAGCTGAATGAGTGTCCTGTGTGATGCCTGGGAGTTCCTTACCCCATGCTTTTGTAGCTTCAGAGAAGCCTTTTTCAACAGCCTTAACCATTTCCTGCATTTTTTCTTTATCGCCGCCTGAAAGGGCTGCTGCGAATGAAAAAATTCTTTCGGAAGTCTGGTTAACACCCCAGTATCCATCTTCTGATATATCTTCCTTTGCCTGAGCAATAGTAGCCGCGTCTGCAGTGAAGTTGCCTCCGGCAAGAATTCTCCACATATTATCAGCAGTACCGATTGTGATGCCCTGCTTTTCAAACATCTTGGTTACTAAAGACTGCATTTGCTGCATACGCTGTTCGGCACTTGATTTAAGATGTGCTATAACAGCAGAACGGTCTGTGCGGTTAGCAGCAGTTGAAGCTTCGTATGTAGCAGCCGGTTCTGAATATGCGTTTGTCGAAGCCTTTTTGTCAGCATCTTTTAAAGCGTCTGATTTTGAAGAATCTGATGTCTTTGATGAAAAACGCGCAGAATCATACGAAGAATAAGAATTGTTGATTCCGTTAAAATCCATAAAATTACCTCCTTGCATATTATACGGATAACCCTCCATGGTTTACCTGCAATAATATTATCGTCATAAGACTGATAAAAATTAACCTGATAACTTAAAATAATAAGAAAAGTATTTCCTTAAGAAGACAACTCTGTTGAAACTGTGCCGCCCTCTTCTTTATTAATTTTTATGGTATTCTTTTTCCATATTCCTGTCCAATATAATATGTACAGAATAAGTGCTGATGATGCGTTACTTACAACAACTGCATACCATACACTTTCGACACCCATATGAAGCACATTTGAGCATACCCAGAGGGTCAAAAATCTGAATATCCATATTCTTGTGGCATCTACTGCCGTAGTTATAAGAGTGTGTCCAGAACCGTTAAAAAGTCCCTGGGTTACGTTGTAAAAAGCGTTCGTCCAGCAGCACATTGCCATTATGGACAGGAAGTCTGTGGCAAGGGGAACGACTGCTTCATCTGTAGTAAAGAACCTTACGATAGGTTCACATATTATCGGGCGTGAGAGAATCATACCACATACGAATAGGAATACGGCACCGATTCTTAGTGCAATATGGTATGATTTATCGACACGTTTGATATTGTTGGCACCAAAATTTTGTCCTACTATTGTTGATATAGCTGAACCGATACCGTTTGCGGGCATTGTTATAATGCTGTTTATTTTGTTGCCGATACCATATGCTGTAGTAGCAATTGTACCATAAGCGTTAACATTTTTAGTCATAAGGAGGAAACCGAACTGCATTGTGCTTCCGCCGATTGCTGTAGGAAGTCCTACCTTAATAATAGAAGTTATTTTTTTTCTGTCAAATTCAAATCCTTTGAAATCAATTCTTACAAGCTGCGTTTTGCGTTTTAATGCCATAATTGCTACGACAGCACTCGGTATTTTTGCTATAAGTGTAGCAAAGGCTGCTCCGGCGATTCCCCATTTGAATACCATAAGGAAAATAGGATCAAGTATGAGGTTAATAGATACACCTAAAACGTTAAGAAGCATAGGGCGTATTGTGTCACCCTGAGCCTGTTTGACTGCTGTGTATAGGTTAATCATAAACAGGAACGGTAAATCCAGTACGACTATTCTAAGATAAGATACGCCATATGTGTAAATAACGCCTTCTGCGCCGAGCCATTTTACTATAGAAGGGGTTGCGAGCCAGCAAAAGCCTGCACACAAAAATGCAAAAAGCATTGAGCATATACAAATGTGGTTAGCCATTGAATTGGCTTCTTTGTCGAGCTTTGCACCGAGATATTGTGAGATTAGTATAGCTCCTGCAGTAGTAATACCCATACCAAAATTAATTAAAATATTTTGGACGGGAGAAACTAAAGTAATGGCTGCCTGTGAATCTGTTCCGATTTTGCCAAGCCAGAAAGTATCAGTTAAATTGTACATTGACTGTATAAAGCTGTTAATCATTACAGGGATTGCGAGCATAAGCACAGCATGGACAAGATTACCTTCAAGGATAAGCTTTCTTTTTTCTTGACTTATTTGTTTGGACATATATTTTACATCCCCTTTCAGTGATAACTATTTTGTTGGAATTAAAAGTATTACAAAAAAATAACTAAATTACTTGACAAAGGTCATAGTTATATTTTATATATTAGTATATAAATAAAAAACAGTGATTTCCACCAAAATATATGCAGATTGTAATGATAATACAGAAAAAAAGCTTAAGGAATTAAAGCGAGGAGATTAGCAATATGAAATTTAGTGATATGCCGACGGACTTTAAAATTTCAAAAGTAAAGAGAGATGCGTCAAAAAAAGTAATTCAGGAGTCGCATATTCATCCGTATTATGAGATTTTTTATTTGGTAAACGGTGATTGTACATTTTTTATTAACCATGATATTTATAAATTAAATAAGGGGGATCTTGTTATAGTTCCGGAGGGAGAGTTGCATAAAAGTACTTATCCTCAAAGAGGTTTCAGTGAGCAGTATTGTCTGTGTTTTAAAGACAATAATCTTGAGTGGCTTAAGGATATAATAGGGGAGGAAATTGTAAACGCGTCCCTTAAAATGGGCGTTATTTCCATACCTGAAAAGCGCAGGGATTATGTTGAGGCTCTTATGAAGAAAATGCTGTTTGAGAGCAAAGAACAGGATATATTGTCAGCGGCATTTATAAAAATAGGTCTTATAGAGCTTCTTCTTTTTATAATAAGATGCCAGAGATTTGAGCAGAATGTTATTAAGGAAATAGATGTGGATAATCAGCTTATGCAGCAGATTGCTACATATATCTATAATAATTATAATCAGAAAATAACACTTGAGCATATGGCGGATAAATTTCATATAAGTAAATCTTATCTGTCTAAGAAATTTAAGTCGGTAACAGGCTTCGGATTTAAAGAGTATCTTGTAAATGTTCGTATAAAGAACGCTTGTACATTGCTTCTTGATACTAATAAGTCAATAACCGACATAGCATTTGAGTGCGGATTTAATGACAGTAATTATTTCGGAGATGCATTCAGACATGTTAAAGGAATGTCGCCTAATAAATACAGAAGAAATAAGGAAACGATTTGACAGAATATTTGACAGCATTTTTGGTATGAATAAAGCTTGTACTTGCATTTGAACAATACATTTTATATAATTGATTGTATACAAGAAACAATGGAGATAAGTCATGGATAGTATCAGATTAAAAGCAAGAGCAAAAATTAATCTTGGCCTTGATGTTCTCGGAGTAAGAGAGGACGGGTATCATGAGGTTCGAATGGTTATGCAGACGGTTGGATTGTATGACAGACTTATTATAAACAGGATACCGCAGGACGATATTATAATTAAATCAAATCTCAATTTTTTGCCTGTTAATGAAAATAATCTTATTTATAAAGCAGCAAAGCTTTTGAAAGAAGAGTGCGGATATACGGGCGGAGTGGAAATTGACCTTAATAAATTTATACCGGTTGCGGCAGGTATGGCAGGCGGGAGTACAGATGCGGCTTCTACGATTTTCGGAATTAACAGGCTGTTTAATCTTGGACTTACGCAGGCGGATATGATGGAGCTCGGATTAAGGCTTGGTGCAGATGTTCCGTACTGTATTATGAGAGGAACTGCACTTGCTGAGGGAATCGGGGAGAAGCTTACACGTCTTGAGCCTATGCCGCATTGCTGGCTGCTTGTGGCAAAGCCGCCGGTAAATGTATCGACAAAGCTTGTTTATGATAGTCTTGACATGTCGGAGGTAAATAACCACCCTGATATTGATGGTATAATTGATGCGATAAAAAGTCAGGATGTTGGTTTGATTGCATCAAGAATGGGAAATGTTCTTGAGCAGGTTACAATACCGTTGTATCCTATAATAGATACAATAAAGCAGGATATGTTAAACAACGGTGCCATAAATGCTATGATGAGCGGCAGCGGGCCGACAGTATTCGGAATATTCCCGGATGAGGAAACTGCATTAAGGTGTCAGGCCTATTTAAAAGAGAAAAAGGATGCAAGACAGGTTTATATAACAGAGACGTTTAATTAGAAAGTGTCAGAGCCGAAAGGCAATAAGATATGCTGTGCTTTACGGCAGATTGGAGGTAATATGAAAGGCGAATTAAAAATGGATGTTAATGATTATCTTCCACTCAGAGATGTTGTATTTAACACATTGAGACAGGCTATTTTAAGAGGGGAAATGGAGCCGGGAGAGAGGCTTATGGAAATTCAGCTTGCTCAGAAGCTTGGAGTCAGCAGAACTCCGATAAGAGAAGCAATAAGAAAGCTGGAACTTGAGGGTCTAGTTGTTATGATACCGAGAAAAGGAGCAGAGGTAGCCAAGATTACCGAAAAGGATATGAGGGATGTTCTGGAGGTAAGATGTACACTTGAGGAGCTTGCGGTTTCGTTGGCATGTAAAAATGTGACTCAGGAAAAAATAGAGGAATTAAAGGCTGCAAATAAGGTATTTGAATCGGCAGTTGTATCAAAAGACGTTGTAAGTATTGTAGATGCTGATGTTTTATTCCATGATACAATTTATGGAATGACAAATAATGCAAGACTTATACAGATTATAAATAAGCTTCGTGAGCAGATGTACCGCTACAGGCTTGAGTATGTAAAGGATGCAAGAACGCATTCAATATTAATAAGTGAGCATAATGATATTATAAAGAAATTGTCTGAGAAAAACACGGAGGATGCAAAGACGGTAATTCGTCAGCATATCCATAATCAGGAAAAGGGAATTGTCAGGTTATTAAATAATTAAGATTACAGTATCAAAAGGTCTTGAGCCCACTTGTGCTTGCACAATAGTGGGTGAAAGACATTGGGACACGCCCAAAATTGGAGCATAATGCGAATATTGGGCAGGATTGTGGGAGTGCAAGGAACGAAACAATCCGTGTAATCTTAATAAGGACATTTTAGTGTATAGTCTGTGTTATTATTGGAAATAATTGCCATATACAAAGTTTTATTATTGGGAGGCAGTTATGAAAAAGAAAAAACACAGACTATCAGCTTTTTTATTTATAACAATTATTGTATCAGCATTGTTATCATGTTACTCTTTTGGATTTAGTTCAAAAGAAAATGAGCTTCAAAAGAATATCGCATCGCAGATAGTAAGATTTCACGTGCGAGCAAACAGTGACAGTGATTCAGACCAGCAGCTTAAGCTTAAAGTAAAGGATGAAATTATTACATATTTAAGGCCTATGCTTGAAAAATCTAAAAGTTTAGAGGAATCCAAGCAGATTTTAAGCAGACATACAGATGATATAAAAAGTAAGGCAGAAAGCGTGCTTAAAAAAGAGGGTAGCACACAGAGTGTGTCGGTCTATTTTGAGAACAGCTATTTTCCTATGAAAACTTATGGTGATGTCACATTTCCGCCTGGTGTGTATGAGGCTTTCAGAATTGATATAGGTGAAAGTACAGGCAGGAACTGGTGGTGTGTACTTTATCCTCCGCTTTGCTTTGTAGATGCGACATATGGCGTTCTGCCGCAGGATTCAAAAGATACACTTAAGAATATTTTGACAGATGAGGAATATAATGCTATAACTGACAAACAGTGTAAATACAAATTCAAGTATTTAACATTTTTAAATGATTTGTTTGGGTTATAAAGATTGAAAAAGCTTACAGAAAGGCATAGAAATAATGATGGATATGAATGCACCGATTGGCGTGTTTGATTCGGGTGTTGGCGGACTCACGGTGGTTAGAGAGATAATGAGACAGATTCCCAACGAGAGAATTGTGTATTTTGGTGATACTGCAAGAGTGCCGTATGGGAGTAAGTCAAAGGAAACAGTTATAAAATATTCAAGACAGATAATAAGATTTCTGCTGACAGAAAATGTTAAGGCTATTGTTATTGCATGTAATACAGCCAGTGCATTTGCAATAGAAACAATGCAGAAAGAATTTAATATACCTATTATAGGAGTTGTGAAGCCGGGAGCAAAGGTGGCTGCTGCTACTACGAAAAACGGAAAAATAGGGCTTATAGGTACGGAAGGTACGATAAGAAGCGGCGTATATGCGGAATTTATAAAATCGTTTAAGCCTGAGGTAGAAATTATAGGTAAACCGTGTCCTTTGTTTGTACCGCTGGTGGAAGAAAGGATGCTACATGACGAGATTACGGATATGGTAGCGCAAAGATACCTTTCATCACTTAAAAATAAAAATATAGACACGCTTATAATGGGGTGTACTCATTATCCGCTTCTGCGCTCAACTATAGCAAAGGTGATGGGAGATGAAGTGACACTTGTAAATCCGGCTTACGAGACAGCTTTGGAGCTTCGCAGGGTACTTACCGGTGAAAATATAGCGAATGTATGTGAAGTTGATAGTCCGTCTCATATGTATAGGTTTTATGTAAGTGATGCGGCAGACAAATTTAAGGATTTTGCAAATTCTATTCTTCCGTTTGATATAACGATGACGAAACAGATAAATATAGAACAGTATTAGAAATAAGGTAAAAAATGAAAGAAAAAGTATATATAAGTATAAAAGGACTGCATCTGTCAGCGCAGAGCGAACAGAATAATGAGACGCAGGAAGATGAAGTTGAGATTATAAATGTTGGTACATATCGTGTTGTGGCAGGCAAGGAATATTTAAAATATGACGAAGTATATGAGGGGGAAAGTGATAAGAGCACTGTTATTATAAAGCTTACCGATAACAGTATGGATATTACAAAGAAAGGTTTTGTTACGGCGAGCCTGTCTTTTGTTGAGCAGGAAAAAACGATGACATGTTATAATACTCCATTTGGAAATATTTATCTTGGGATATTTACAAGAAAATTGGATATTGAGAGGTCAGAGGAAAAAATACGGATAGCTGCAGACTATTCACTTGAGTTAAATTATGAAACTGTATCCGACTGTACAGTTGAGATTGAAGTTACGCCGCAAGGTGAATTTGATAAGATATAGTAAAGCGCCGCATTTGCGGCGCTTTATGTTATTCATTCTCACATTTTTTGCTGTAATCATTAAGAAGTTTCTGTTTCATATCATAGAGCGGTTTTGATAAATCTACATGGACCTCGTGAGGGTTGATAAGACGTTTAGATTCGTCCCAAAGTGTGGATAATTCATGTTTGCAGTAAGATTGAATATCCATAACAGGAGGCGTCTTGTAGATACATTTTCCGTCCTTAAATATAGGAGCCATAATTTCTTTTAACGAGTATTCGCCCGGCCTTAAAAGTGTTTTTTTCCATGTTTCGACAGGGTCAAATAAGAGCAACGCATCAGTTTCATTATAAACCTCATCTGTGAGGGCAATTAAATCTGCCTTTATCATGCCATCTGTATCATAAACTCTGTAAACCGTTTTATTTCCGGGATTTGTGATTTTCTCTGAATTTTCAGAGAGTTTAATCTTAGGAATAAAATTTCCGTTATCATCTTTAATCGCTGCAAGCTTGTATACACCACCAAAAGCCGGATTATCCTTTGCAGTAATAAGGTTTGTTCCGACACCCCATGATGTTATTGCAGCTCCCTGTGTTTTAAGAGAGTCTATAAGATATTCGTCAAGATCGCTTGATGCAGAAATTACCGCGTCTTCAAAGCCTGCCTCGTCAAGCATTTTGCGGGCCATTTTCGAGAGGTATGCAAGGTCGCCTGAATCAAGTCTTATACCATAGTTTTTAAGAGGTATACCGGCATCGCGCATTTCTTTAAAAACTCTTATTGCGTTAGGAACACCGCTTCTTAATGTGTCATACGTGTCTACAAGAAGGATACAGGCATTCGGATAGAATTTTGAGTATGTCTTAAATGCAGTGTATTCATCAGGAAAGCTCATAATCCAACTGTGTGCGTGAGTTCCCTTTATCGGAACGTCAAACATTTGTCCGGTAAGTACGTTGCTTGTACCTATGCAGCCTGCAATAACAGCGGCTCTTGCCCCATAAATTCCGGCATCAGGGCCTTGTGCGCGCCTGAGACCAAATTCCATGATTCCGTCCCCTTTAGCTGCATAACATATTCTGGCGGCTTTGGTTGCGATAAGGCTTTGGTGATTTATTATGTTTAATATAGCGGTTTCTACGAGTTGTGCTTCAATGATAGGAGCAATAACTTTAACAATCGGTTCCTTTGGAAATATAACGGTACCTTCCGGTATTGCATAAATATCTCCGGTAAAATGAAAATTTTTAAGGTATTCAAGAAAATCATCATCGAAAAGCCCGGTGCTTTTCAGGTAATTTATGTCGTCCTGTTCAAAATGCAGATTGTTAATGTAATCAATGACCTGCTCTAAACCGCATGAGACAGCATATGCACCATCACATGGATTCTTTCTGTGAAAAGCGTCAAATATCACAGTACGGTTATTGCCTGTCTTAAAATATCCCTGCATCATTGTAAGTTCATAAAGGTCTGTTAATAAGGTTAAATTGCGCATGGCCCGACCTCCTTATTATTTTTTCTTTTTGCCGAAGAGTCCCTTTTTCTTCTTTTTCTCCTCTACAACGATTTTACCACCGCGTACGGATTTTATTCCTACAATATATATACCGCTTACTTCAGCCTTGATTTCAGCTTTAATAGGAATCTGGTCAAAAACTTTAGGATCAGATAAAAGTGTCATAACTCTTGGTCCGATTTTTGCTTTTACTACAGGCATTTTGCTGCCTCTTAAATACTTAGGTGTCTGATCTACAACCATTTTAGGCAGACCTGCGTCTCTTAACTTCATTTTCTTTTTGTCGATAACGAGCATAGACATAATCTGTTTTGCAGCATCAATCTGTTCCTGCTGTGCTACCTGTTTCTTGCGCATCTTGTTTCCGAAAATCATTAATGCAACAAAGGCAATTACTAAAACTGCTAAAATAGATAATAATACAATACTCCAAACTGGCATTGCTTAGTTCCTCCTGAAAAAATAGTAATGTTTAATATGTCGGATATTATAGCATACACAAGGTTGTTAAACAAGTTTATTGTTGCTTTCATACATCTGTCTGATTATATTTCTTGTATAATTTGCGACATCCTTTCGGTCGTTTTTATCAAGTTCATCTAAAACGATAGGCTTTCCGAATTCCAAAGTTGTTTTGGTAGCTTTAATACGCGGAAACTGGTTTTCAAATATATATTCCGTTTTAGTCTGAACCATAGGTATAATTTTACAGTTTGTTTTTTCTGCTATTTTAAAGCTTCCTGCATGGAATGGTAAAAGACCGTCGCCTTTATTTCTTGTGCCCTCGGGGAATATAACTATGGAAATTCCGTTATTAATGTGGTCAATGGCTGAAAGAATGGTTTTTAAACCCTCTTTCATATTTTTTCTGTCAAGGAAAAGGCAGTAAAGATGTCTCATCCAGCGGCGGATAATCGGAACCTTATCCATCTCTTTTTTTGCTACAAAGCCGGTAAGGTCGGGCATGCGGCTGTATGATACAAGTACGTCAAATATGCCGCGGTGGTTACCGATAAATAAAACAGGTTCATCTTTAGGAATATTTTCTATTCCTTTTACCGTTGTTTTAACTCCGCTTAAAAACAGAATTACTTTAAATACCCACTGAATTATTCTTAGTGAACTTATGTCTTTTGCATGTTTATTGAACTTTCCGATAATCCATTCCAAAGGAAATAGAATTGCGGAAGCAATAAAAACCAAAAGTAAAAATATGGCTACTAAAATTAATCTAATCATACTAATCCTCATTTCTTGAGCAACTTTGTTGCGAAGAGGCGAAGAGAAATTCGCGTAGGCGATTTCTCTTCTGCCATAAATGCTATTTGTTTTGCTCAGAAACAAATAGCTGTATGAAAAATCAGCGTATCGGCATGATTTTTCACACTATCTCCATTCTACTAAAGTTTCATTATAGGGGTGTAATGTTCAGGGCGTCTGTCTCTGAAAAGTCCCCAGCTTAAACGCATTTCGCGTATTTTGTCCAAATCAAATTCGTGGCAGATAAAGCCTTCACTGTCTCTGTCCATTTCCTCTTTTATCTCTCCGGTTTCATCTGTTATAAATGAGGAACCGTAAAAGGTCAGGCTTGAATTTTGTCCTCCATTTGCATCATTAGCCTTAATGACTTCGCTGCCGACGCGATTTGCGGCAATAACAGGCAGGACATTTGCAGCGGAATGACCCTGCATAACGCGTCGCCAGTGAGGCATACTGTCACATTCAAGTATAGGTTCTGAACCGATTGCTGTAGGATATAAAAGAATCTCAGCACCCATTAGTGCCATGCAGCGCGCTGTTTCGGGAAACCACTGATCCCAGCAGATTCCTACGCCGATTTTGCCGTATGCTGTATCCCACACTTTAAAACCTGTATCTCCAGGTGAAAAATAGAACTTTTCCTGATAATAATGGTCGTCAGGGATGTGGGTTTTGCGGTATACGCCCAAAACACTTCCGTCAGCGTCAATCATTGCAATAGAATTAAACGTTGTGTTGCCGGAAAGCTCATAAAAGCTTACTGGCATAACAATTTTAAGCTCTCTGCAGACATTTCTAAAACGTATTACTGCGGGATTTTCCTCGACAGTTGTGGCGAGAGCATAGTAGTCATAATTTCGCTCCTGACAAAAATACCTGGTTTCAAATAATTCAGGTAACAGTATTAAGTTTGCACCGCTTGCAGCCGCTTTACGAACAAGCTTTTCGGCATTATCAATATTTTTTTGAACGGTATCCAGACACAGCATCTGAATAGCCGCAGCTTTTAATTTTTTCATATTTTTACCTCACATAATCTTTATCGTGTAAACTGCGGTATCTGCTGCGTTATGCAGTGGATATTACCGCCCCCGATAAGTATATCCCTTGCGTATATCTGAATGATTTCACGCTCAGGGAATAGTTCCTTTAATATATTTTTGGCAGTTTCATCTGATTTAAGATAAGACATATTAAGCCTGCTTGTGTCGTTTGGCTTTCCAAAGCCGGGCATAATTATGGCATTGTTTGCAATATAGAAATTGACATATGATGCCGCAAGACGCTCTCCCGGAGTCCTTGTGGGCTCAAAGTCCATATTGTCAAGTCCGTCACATTCATCGGCTGTTATACATACCGGTTTCGGGATCGGGAGCTTGTGTATTGTAAGCTTTCGACCTTTAGCATCAGTTTCAGCTGATAAAATGTCAAAACAGCTTTTTGACATTTCATATTGGGGGTCATTTTTATCGTCAGTCCATGCAAGTACAACATGACCCGGTTTGGTGAAAGCACAAATATTGTCTACATGTTCATTTGTTTCATCGTTATAAATTCCGCATTTAAGCCATATTACCTTTGATACATTAAGATAGGCTTTAAGCTTTTCAGTTATTTCAGCTTTGCTCATCAAAGGGTTCCGGCCCGGGCTTAAAAGACAGTTTTCGGTGACAAGGGCTGTGCCTTCACCGTCTACATGGATTGAGCCGCCCTCAAGGACGAAATCCTTCGCATCATAGACGTCTGCCATAAAAAGATCACATAGCTTATTAGCCATTGCATTGTCTTTATCCCACGGAAAATACAGACCGTCAACGAGGCCGCCCCATGCGTTAAAATACCAGTTAATGCCTCTTAGAGTACCGTTTTTGTCAGTCACGAAGGTAGGGGCGACATCTCTTGCCCATGCGTCGTTGCTTGACATTTCTACAACACGTATATTGGCAGGTAAAGATTGTCTTGCATTGTTATATTGTTCATAGCTTGCACAGACGGTTACGTTTTCTGATTCTGCGATTGCGGACGCAATTTTTATGAATGCTTTTCTTGCGGCATAGCCTCCGAATTGCCATGAGTCTGAGCGTTCAGGCCATATTAATATACATCCGTAGTGAGGCTCGTATTCCGCAGGCATACGAAAACCATCTGACGAGGGAGTCTGGTGTAAAATTTTCATCAGTATTTCCTTTCTTTTCAAGATTAACAGTTCAGACCTTTTAATACTGTAATCTTTATTTATTAATGTAATTTTTAAAGTTATCCGAATAATACAAATCGGAACCTGACACATACATCGCTTCTGTGTCAGTGATGTCTGATATTAATTCAAGTCCTTTTTCACTGCCTAAAACAAAGCATACAGTGCTAAGGCAGTCGCCGATAAGAGATGAATCGGAGATTATTGTAACACCATCTATATCATTATTATAAGGATATCCTGTTTTAGGATTTAAAATGTGGTGATAAAGTACATCATCTTTTGAAAAATACCGCTCATAAGTTCCGGAAGAGACAACAGACTTATCGTTTATTGATAAAGTTGTTAATATCTGGGAAGCTTCGCCAAAAGGCTTTTTTAAAGCAATGTTAAAGTTGACGTTCTCCTTTTTTTGACCGACGCATAAAACATTGCCTCCGAGGTTAATTATCGCATTTTCGATATTTTTACTTAACAAAAATTCTTTGATTTTGTCAGCAATGTAACCTTTAGCAATAGCTCCGAGGTCAAGCATCATACCATCAGGCATGCTTATGTTATATGAACCGTCATTATTTTCGGATAGATCAACCTTTGTATAATCAACGTATTTAAGCGCATTTTCAATGTCTTTGCTGTCAGGAACTTCATCTGATAACCCGGAAAAATCCCAAAGACTTGAAACGCTTCCTATAGTGATATCAAAAGCACCCTCTGAAATTTCACAATATGAGAGTCCTGTTTTAATCAGATAACCAAGCTCTGACGGAATATTTGTGATTTCCTTAGAGTTTACTTTATACAGCGTACTTTGAGGATTGGTCCGCGAAAACATAAGTTCATATTTATCGCAAAGTGATAATGCTTCTTCCAAAATATTGTTAAGTTCTTTAGAAGAATGGCCGCCTGTTGTGTAAGCATCAATAGAAACATATGTGTTTAGTTTATATCCGGTGACACCGACGGGAGAGGCCAGTTCGTTGCTGCATGCGGTTAACATTGTTAAAAGAGGCATCACTGCTATAATCATGATTAGAATATATGCAGTATTTTTTGATAGTAAATTACGTTTGTTGTGCATTTAAAATATAACTCCGTGTGTTTTCTTTATACATCAGATTATTATATCAAATAATGAAAAAAATGTGAAACAGCTTTTATTTTATTTGTAATTATGCTATAAATATAAAAGTCATGCGCTGTGCGCAATATTGCATGTTTTTGCACAGAAATGGAGGAAATTTTATGAAAAAAAAGATATTTGGTGTTTTGCTTGCAGCTACAATGGTAGTTTCGCTTGTAGGCTGCGGTGGAAAAAAGAATGATGCGGATACATCCAATAAAGGTATTTCGGCATCTGAATATGCGAACACTGTAAAAGAAAATGCGGAGGTTTACAAAAAGTTTGTAAAATTGCCGGAGTATAAAGGTCTTAGTGTTGCTGTAGACAAATCAAAGCTTGAAGTTAGTGATGAAGAGGTAGAGGCACAGCTACAGTCGCTTCTTTCAAAGTATTCAACAGTAGAAAAGCATGAGAGCGGGGTAACTGCTAAGGGAGATTCAATTATACTTGATTACAGCGGAAAGCTTGATGGAGTTGCATTTTCAGGTGGGACTGCAACTGATGCAAGCTATACTATCGGTTCAGGACTTTTTATAGAAGACCTTGATAAAGGTCTTGTAGGACTTAATGTTGGTCAGGATTATGAGATACCTTGTAAATTCCCTGATGATTACTCAAATAAAGACATGGCAGGCAAAGAGGTTGTGTTTGAAGTTAAAGTTACAGCTATTCAGGAAACAATATATCCTGAGCTTACAGATGAATGGGTTGCAGGTAAAGCTGAGGAACTTGAACTTGAAGGAGAGTATACGGTTGACGGTTTAAAGAAAAATATCAGAACAATGCTTGAAGAACAGGCAAAACAGTCATTTGATTCAGCAAAGTTTTTGACAGCATTGGAACAGATTATTAATAATGCAAATATTGAAAATTATCCTGAAAAAGAACTTGAATCATTAAAGAATACATGGAAAACAAATGTTAAATCTGATTATGAAACAAACAAGGAGCTTTACAGTTCTTATTATGGCATGGAAAACTATGAGGCGTATATTTCACAGGCATACGGATGCGAGGATGAAACTGCCCTTGATGCTTTTGCGTTAGACACTGCAAAGGATTATCTTAAGGAAAAGATGATAGTTACTCTTATTGCGGCAGAAAATAATATTGACGTGTCAGAACAGGATATAAAAGATCTTGGAGTAAAGTATGCAGAGTATTATAGCTATGAAAGCTATGATAAGATGGTTGAAGAGTTCGGCAGCGAAATTAATGCTGAATTAGGATATGATGTTTTGCACACAAAGGTACAGGAGCTTGTAAATTCATTATCTGTTGAAGTAGAAGAAGAAAGCAAATCAGCAGAAGAAACTACATCAGAAAAATAATATTATTAAAAAATATACAAAAGGTAAAAAATATGAGGCAATTTATTCCAAAACTGTTTGATTGTATGAAGGGGTATACAAAAGAGCAGTTTGTAAAAGATATAGTAGCGGGAGTGATAGTTGCAATTATTGCACTTCCTCTTTCTATTGCCCTTGCTCTGGCTTCAGGAGTAGGACCGGAGCAGGGCATTTATACTGCAATATTTGCAGGATTTGTAATTTCATTATTAGGAGGAAGCGGCGTTCAGATAGCCGGACCTACAGCAGCATTTGCAACGATAGTTGCAGGAATTGTGGCAAAAAACGGTATGGAAGGGCTTGTTATTGCGACAATAATGGCAGGTATTCTTCTTATAATAATGGGATTGCTTAAGTTTGGTAATTTGATAAGATTTATCCCGTATACGATTACCGCAGGCTTTACTATAGGTATTGCGGTAACAATAGTAATAGGACAGATTAAGGATTTTTTAGGACTTACGTTTACATCTGCGCCGGTTGAGACCATGGACAAGCTTAAGGCGTGCGCAGAGAGTATAGGAACTTTTAACTGGCAGGCACTTTTAGTAGGAATGGTGTCTTTGGCAATACTTATTTTATGGCCTAAAGTTACAGAAAAGATACCTCCGTCACTTATTGCTGTAATTGCTGCAATAATTATGGTTAAGCTTATAGGTATGGATGTAAAGACTATCGGAGATTTGTACACAATTTCAAGTGAGCTTCCGAAAGTGAATATTCCTGCGGCAGATTTCAATATGGTGCGTTCACTTTTTCCCGATGCACTTACAATAGCAGTTCTTGCGGGAATAGAGTCGCTGTTATCTTGTGTTGTTGCTGACGGTATGGTTGGAAGCAGACATAAACCAAATGCTGAGCTTGTTGCTCAGGGTGCCGGAAATATAGTTTCCGCACTTTTTGGAGGGATTCCTGCCACAGGTGCAATAGCAAGAACAGCAGCTAATATTAAAAACGGAGGACGTACACCGATAGCAGGTATGGTTCATTCGGTTACTCTTCTTTTGATTCTTCTGGTGCTTATGCCATATGCAGCATGGATTCCTATGCCTGCGATTGCAGCTATTCTTTTCATGGTTGCTTATAACATGAGCGGCTGGAGGGAATTTTTACTGCTTGTTAAGACATCGCCAAAGAGTGATGTTATTGTGCTTGTGACAACATTTGTGCTTACCGTTGTGTTTGACCTTGTTGTGGCGATTGAGGCAGGTCTTGTTATGGCAGCCATTCTTTTTCTTATAAGAATGTCAGCGGTTACAGAAGTAAAAAGCTGGAAATATATTGGCGAGAATATTAGTGAAAATGATGATCCTGAAAGTATACGATTTAAGGCTGTGCCAAAGAAAACACTGGTTTATGAGATAATAGGACCGATGTTTTTTGCAGCAGCAGATAAATTTATGGATATATCGCTTGAACAGGATATAAAAGTGATAATAATAAGAATGCGAGGAGTTCCTGCGATGGATGTGACTGCGTTAAGATCCCTGAAAATGATTAGCGCAACGTGCAAAAAGCGTGGTATTACACTTTTGCTGTCACATGTACAGGAACAGCCTAAGGCAATGATGAAAAAAGCAGGTTTTGTTTCGGAGGTAGGAGAAGAAAACTTCTGTTCCAATATAGATGAAGCACTTAGCAGAGCAGAATCATTGTTAAATTAAACAAAAATTATAAAAGCGTCCGCAAGGGATACTTCCTAAAAGGAAGTGTTCATTTGGACGCTTTTTACTTTAACGATTAAGGTGTTAAAACACCCTAATTACGATTATACAGGTTGGTGATTATGATGAAAAAATCGAATTTTAAAGCATTGCTTCCCATAGGCGTATTTTTGGTGCTTTATCTTGGACTGGGGGTTTTGTTTGAATATATTTTGAAGATTCCGATGGGATTTTATAATATTCCTATCGTAGTTATATTTTTAGCTGCTTTGTTTGTAGCATGTGTGCAGAATCCTAAGCTTAGTTTCGATGATAAACTTGAAATAATGGCTAAGGGAGTCGGAAATAAAAATATTATAACTATGATTCTGATTTTCATGATGGCAGGGGTATTCGTGGGGGTAGTCGGAAGAAGCAGTGCCCAGAGTGTGGCATATTTTGTACTATCCTTTATTCCTGCGAGATTTTCGGTGCTTGTGCTTTTTATTGTGAGTGCATTTGTATCACTTGCCATGGGAACTTCAGTAGGAACAATCACGCTTATAGCACCGATAGGAATAGCAGTAGCGCAAAGTGCAGGCTTTGGACTTCCGATGTGTCTTGGGGCGGTTGTAGGCGGTGCAATGTTTGGCGATAATTTGTCATTTATATCAGATACAACTATTGCGGCTTGTAATGGTCAGGGCTGTGCAATGAAGGATAAGTTTAAGGCAAATTTATGGATTGCACTTCCGGCAGCAGTTGTGACAGCAGTATTTATAGTAATACGTTCAATGGAAACGGATGTTGGAAATGTTGTTTTGGGTGAGTACAATTTGGTGCAGATTATTCCATATATTATTGTGCTTATAGGTGGTATAATAGGTATTAATGTGTTTGTTGTTCTGCTTATAGGAATCGTGAGCGGTGCAGCAATCATGCTTATTACAGGCGCTTCGTCCGCCACGGAAATGCTTGTCAGTATGGGTACAGGAGTGTCGGGAATGTTTGAGACTGCAATGGTTGCAATTTTAGTTTCTGCAATATGTGCATTGATTGAAGAGTATGGCGGATTCATGGCAGTGCTTGAATTGATTAAAAAGATATTTAAAGGAAGAAAGGGCGGTAAATTTGGTATGGGCCTGTTAGCAGGACTCATTGATATTGCTACTGCAAACAATACTGTTGCTATTGTTATGGCAAATCCGATTGCAAGGGAAATGGCAGATAACTATGACATTTCTCCTAAAAAGGCTGCGTCGCTGCTTGATACATTCTCCTGCATTTTTCAGGGGATAATACCATATGGAGCCCAGCTGTTAGTTGCTGTATCTGTGGCATCTGAGCTTGGTTTTGCGATTTCTTCAATTGATATAATACCGCATTTGATTTATCCGTTTATGCTGTTTATAAGTTCACTGATATTTATATTTATTTTGCCGGATAGAGATAATAAAAGTTAGGAGGTTGAAAAATGGATAACAAAGATTTTTTGGGTAAGGAACCCGTCGGAAAGCTTTTAATGCGTTTGGCACTGCCTACTATAGCTGCGCAGATTATAAATGTGCTTTATAACATTGTTGACCGTATTTATATAGGTCATATACCGGAGGTAGGTGCGCTGGCTTTGACAGGAGTTGGAGTATGCCTTCCGTTGATTATGATTGTATCTGCGTTTGCGGCGCTTGTCGGAAGCGGAGGTTCACCAAGAGCCTCTATATTTATGGGGCGCGGAGATAATGACATGGCTGAGAAGATTCTTGGCAACTGTTTTGCTTTGCAGGTTATTATTTCAGTTGTTCTTACATTTGTTTTGTTTACTTCTAACAGAGGTATGCTTCTTTCCTTTGGAGCAAGTGAAAAGACTATTGAATATGCAGTTGATTACATGAATATCTATGCTGCAGGTACTATATTTGTCCAGCTTACTCTCGGAATGAATACTTTTATTACTACACAGGGGTTTGCAAAGACCGGTATGCTTTCAGTTCTTATCGGTGCTGTAACCAATATTATACTTGATCCTATTTTTATTTTTGGTTTTAATATGGGCGTTCGCGGTGCTGCGCTTGCAACAGTTTTATCTCAGGCTGCATCGTGTATATGGGTTTTATCGTTCCTTTTTGGAAAAAAGACAATATTAAAAATCAAGAAATGTAATATAAGATTGCAGAAAAATATTATTATTCCTTGTGTAGGACTCGGATTATCTGTATTTATAATGCAGGCAAGTGAAAGTGTTATTTCTGTATGTTTTAATTCGTCATTATTAAAATATGGTGGAGATATAGCGGTAGGAGCAATGACTATTCTTACAAGTGTTATGCAGTTTGCAATGCTGCCTCTTCAGGGACTTGGACAGGGGGCCCAGCCGATTATAAGTTACAATTACGGTGCAAAAAATGCTGACAGAGTTAAGGCGACATACTGGCTGCTTTTAAAACTCAGTGTGGCTTATGCGATGCTTCTTTGGGCCTCTGTAATGCTTTTCCCAAAGATATTTGCAGGAATGTTTACATCGGACGCAGCTCTGATTGATTTCACAGGAAATGCACTTAGAATTTATATGGCATGTCTTGGTATTTTCGGAATTCAGATGGCGTGTCAGCTGACATTTACGTCGCTTGGCAAGGCAAAGGCTTCAATAGCAGTAGCTGTTATGAGAAAATTCATTCTTCTCATCCCTCTTATTTATATTATGCCTAATATATTTACTACGGATAAGACGACAGCGGTGTATATGGCAGAGCCTATCGCAGACTTTTTCGCAGTTGTGTTTACGATATTTTTGTTTAGACACCAGTATAAGAAGATAATGAATGAACTTAGAAGTTAGTAAAAAGGTAATATTAAAAAATTTAGAATTCTTATGTATATAATTGTAAAAGTCAACCTAAAATAAAGTTATGAGTGTGCATTTTGCATTGAATAGCGTTTTCTGCATTTATCGCAGAAATTTAATATACGAGGGAGGTTAATGTGAAAAATCATATTGATACGATGATTTTTCACACAGCTATTTGTGCCGCAGGCGTCACAAAGTAGCTTTTATCGCAGAGTCAAACGGGGATATTCAGATTTGCCTCGCGATTCCTCCGACGCAAGTGCGTCTGCGGAATGGAGGTTGATATGCATAAGTCAATTTGGTCTGAAAGAGCAGACATGCCTGAGTTTCAAAAACTTGAAAATAATGCAAAAACAGATGTGTTAATTATAGGCGGAGGCTTGTGCGGTGTTTTGTGCGCATATTTTTTAAAAAATGCAGGAATAGATTATATGCTCGTTGAGGCAGACAAAGTTTGCAGCGGTATAACAAAAAATACTACGGCTAAAATAACTTTCCAACATGGTCTTATTTATGACAAAATGATAAAATCTAAAGGAAATGAAAAAGCTCTGCTTTATTTTAATGCAAATAGAAAAGCTCTTGAAAAGTATCGTGAGCTGGCTAAGAAGATTGAATGTGATTTTGAAGAAAAAGACGCCTATGTATATTCAAGGACTGACAGGAAAATCATAGAGGACGAGGTACATGCGGTAAATTCATTAGGCTTTCCTGCTGAATTTGTGCAGAATATTCCTCTTCCATTCAATATAGCAGGCGCAGTAAAATTTCCTCATCAGGCACAGTTTAATCCGCTTAAGTTTGTAAGAGAGCTTTCATGCGATTTAAATATTTATGAAAATACGTTTGTTGATGATATAAAAGGCCATACTGCTTTTTGCGGAGAATTTGAAATTAATGCAGGAAAGATTATAGTTGCAACACATTTTCCTTTTATAAACAGGCACGGAAGTTATTTTTTAAAGCTTTATCAACATCGCTCATATGTGATTGCACTTGAAAATGCAGCCGATGTAAACGGAATGTATATAGATGAGGTTTCGGACGGTTTATCATTTCGTAATTATAAAAATATGCTCCTGCTTGGAGGCGGGAGTCACCGTACCGGAAAAAGCGGCGGAAATTGGGAGGTTCTTAGGAATTTTGCAAAAACTTATTATCCCGATTCTGTTGAAAAGTATTATTGGGCTACGCAGGACTGCATGAGCCTTGACGGTATACCTTATATAGGAAATTATTCTGATAACACGCCTGATTTGTATGTGGCTTCAGGTTTTAATAAATGGGGTATGACATCGTCGATGGCAGCAGCTTCACTTTTGTGTGACATGGTGCTCGATAAAGATAATCCGTGGCAGGAGGTATTTAAACCGTCAAGAAATATGTTGACACCGCAGCTTTTTGTAAATGGTGTGACAGCTGTTGGCAATCTGTTATTTCCTACGACTAAGCGTTGTCCTCATATGGGATGTGCTTTAAAATGGAATAGCCATGAGCATACGTGGGATTGTGAGTGTCACGGTTCAAGATTTGAGGATAACGGTACGCTTATTGATAATCCTGCTAAGAAGGATGCCTTTGAGTGAGTGTTGAGTTTTTATGTGTTCAAAATGATAAATGAAACATTTGCTGGCATATACATTCCCTAAATGATATAATCTAAACAATATATTAAAAATTAAAATTCAGGGGGTATAATATTGAAAAAACTTTTCAATACATTAAAATGGCGAATTTTATAATTTTATTTATTGCAGGTTGTATAAATGCTTTTGGTGTAACTGTTTTTTTAGCTCCGGTTAAGTTATATGACAGCGGAATATCAGGTACATCAATACTTCTTTCGCAAATTACTCCTGAGTATATGTCGTTATCATTATTTCTCCTTATTTTGAATGTGCCTCTTTTTCTTTTTGGATTAAAGAAACAGGGCATTACATTTACAGTGTACTCAGTATTTACAGTTATTGTGTATTCGTGGGCATCATGGATGATAACAGATATTTTGCCTATAGATGTAAGTATGGCTTCACCGCTTGCAGGTGAGGATTTGCTTTTGTGTGCATTGTTTGGAGGCGTAATATCAGGTATCGGAAGCGGACTTACCATACGTAATGGCGGAGCCATAGATGGAATAGAGGTCATGGCTGTAATTTTTGCAAAGAGGTTAAATATAACTGTGGGAACCTTTGTAATGATTTACAACGTGTTTTTATATATTATTTGCGGAATTATTATCAACAGCTGGATTTTGCCGCTTTACTCTATTGTGACTTACGCCGCGGGATTAAAGACTGTCGATTTTATTGTTGAAGGTCTTGACCGTTCAAAATCGGTTATGATAGTTACTGACAAGCCGCAGGAAATAAATGACGCTCTTATACATGCCTTTGAGTGCGGTACAACAAAGATAGCTGCAACAGGGGGATATTCCAATGCAGACAAGACAATAATTTATTTTGTTGTTAACCGATTTGAAATTTCAAGAATGAGAACTATTATACATAACATAGATTCAAAGGCGTTTGTGACTATCAGTGAAGTTGCAGACGTGTTTAAAAGCAACGACTGATATAAATATAATAAGCAATCACTGATATTTTTTATTCAATTTTAATCATAATTTTCGTGACGTATTCTTCTGGGGCTGATATTACAAATTCATTCAGCCCCTGTTCATAGGCATATCCTGTCAGTTTTAAATTATTTGCTTTTGCAAAAGCGAGCATTTTTTTATACATATCAGGAAGTTTGTCCCATGTCCCCTTTTGATAACCGCATAGATATTTACCTTTGGTTATTGTTAAGCCATCTAATTCATCAGATTTTTCTAAAACGGGTGTAAACAGACCGTCATATTTTTCAAAATTGTTGTTTTTCACTTTATCCAGCGATATGAAACCGCCGATTCCCATACGTATCTGTTCAATGCTCCATTTATCTTTTACATAGGAAAATGCTTTTGATATGTCGTTATCTGCAAAATCAAACGGCAGAACATAAATTTTTTCTTCACTACATTCTTCAATTCTTATTTCATGTTCATTTAACGATTCACAAAATAGTAACTGCTCTTTTTTAGTCTGTAAAATTGTTTTTGTATGCTGTAGTCTTTTAATTTCATTGTCAATTTCTTTTTCTTTTGCATTTGCAATTTTTAAGAATTTATCCGGTGCAGGATTTTGAAAATATTCTTGAATTTCTTCAATAGTCATATTCAATTCTTTTAACATACGGATGTACTCAAAATCTATGCTTTGTGAGATATCGTAATATCTGTAACCGTTCTCTCCTTTACTTTCAGGTGAAAAAAGGCCTATGCTGTCATAATAGTGCAATGTACGTTTATTTACTTCATGTATTTTGGCAAATTGAGCTGTTGTTAATTTCATAGAGTTTTGTTTCATATTAATCCTCATTCCGCAGACGCACTTACGTCGGAGGAATCGCGAGGCAAATTTCCAATTTGGCTCTGCGATAAAAGCTACTTTGTGGCGCCTGCGACACAAATAGCTGTGTAAAAAATCATCGTATCAACATGATTTTTTACACTAATCCTCATTCATACTTGACATTACAGTTACTGTATACTTTATTGTACATAATATAGAAATTAAAAACAATAAAAGAGTAAAAAATAAGAAATAAAAAGGAGAAAAAAGCAATGGAAGTACAATTACGTGAATATCAAAAGCAGGATTTTAAGAGTCTGGAAAATATTATAAGACAGACATGGCATTATGATGAATTTGCTTCTTCAAAAACAGCGGTTAAGCTGGCAAGGGTATTTTTAAGCAGCTGTTTAACAAATTATACGTTTTCAAGGGTAGCAGTTCTTAATGGTAAGGTTGTAGGAATTATTTTAGTAAATAATATTGCAAAGCATAAATGTTCTGTTTCAAGCAAATTAAAGCAGATAAAAGCAATAGCTTCACTGTATTTATCTAAGGAGGGCAGAAAGGTATCTAAAATATTCGGGAATGTATATGGAATAGATAAGCAGCTTCTTAGCGAAAGCAGCAAATCATATCCGGCAGAGCTTGCGTTGTTTGCAGTGGATGCTTCATGTCGGGGAAAAGGTATAGGTAAAAAATTATTTCAGTCGGCAATGAATTATATTAATGATGAAAAATTAAAAGAATTTTATCTCTTTACTGATACAAGTTGTAATTATGGATTTTATGAGCATCAGGGAATGGTACGCCGCTGTGAAAAAGAGCATGTTTTTAATATCGAGGGGCAGACTGCCAAGATGAATTTCTTCATATATGATTATAATATCGGATAAATAGTGTTTAAGTCCAGGCATTGTAAGTGATGAGGTCAAATAAGGATTTTTTAAAATAAATGATTTGGGGTATTGACAATAATTATAATAAAACTATAATATTAGTATATAGTTTTTAGGAGAGAGACATGAGAAGAAGGGACAGAGAAATTGTGGACCCCAATTTGATAGAGAAATTTATTGCCGGTGAGAAGTTGTTAAGGATTGCATTTTATGATAATGGTGATATTTACATAGTTCCGGTAAATTATGGTTATATATATGAAAATGATAAATTCGTGTTTTATTTTCATGGTGCATCAGATGGGCGAAAGTATAAACTGAGCCAGTCAAATCCGATGGTAGGATTTGAGATTGACGGAAAATATAAGCTTCTTGAAAATGATGTTGCGTGCGAATTTTCAGCGGAATTTCAAAGTGTAATAGGAAGCGGAAGACTTAAACTGTTAACGGACAGGCAGGAAAAGATAACAGGACTTAATGCTGTCATGAAGCAGGTGTCGGGCAGAGATGAATGGAGCTATGATCGTAAAATGGTTGATAATACAGCGGTGTATAAGCTGGAGGTGCAGGGATTGACGTGCAAGGCTAAATTGTAGTTTTACATATTATAATATTGTAAAATAATGGAGGTAATATTGTATGTGGTTTGTATTTGCATTACTGTCTGCAATATTTGCAGCACTTACCTCTATACTGGCAAAAGTCGGCATAGAAGGCGTAAACTCAAATCTTGCAACAGCAATAAGAACAGTAGTAGTTGTTGTAATGGCATGGGGAATGGTATTTATTACCAATACGCAGAAAGGTCTTTCTGATATCAGTAATAAAAGCTGGATATTTTTGATTTTATCAGGTCTTGCAACCGGTGCATCATGGTTATGTTACTATAGGGCATTGCAGATTGGTGACGCCTCTAAGGTTGTGCCGATAGATAAATTGTCTGTAGTTATTACGCTTATATTAGCATTTGTATTCTTACATGAGCAGTTTACAATGAAATCTATTATCGGATGCATATTAATAGCAATAGGCACTTTAATTATGGTGGTTTAAAGTGCCTGTGATTTTCTTATATGGTGTTAGAAATCGAAATATATGTTACACTTCAAAACTGAAAATAAGTCCCCCGCGTTCAGCATAGTAACTGCATAATCCGCCTGCTTCATAATAAGCGATATCAGCTTCAGGGTAAAGCTGCTGTACAAGCTTTGATAATTTTTCAGCGAGAGCTTCATTTTCTACATGGCAGATTCTTAAGCGTTTTCCGTTATATCCGGCTTCAGATAGTAAATCTTTAAACTTAGAAAGCAGCCTTTTCTCACCGCGGCATTTGGCTATAGGCTCAAGTATTCCTTTATTACTTGCAGTTCCGACTATACTTATATTAAGTACTTCAGCGGCTGAAGCAACTAATTTGTTTATTCGTCCATTCTGTGCAAGGTTATGCAGAGACATTAATGAGCAGAACAGGCGGAGAGATTCTGTATATTTATCTATTGCCTCACAGATACCTTCAAAATCCAATCCGTTTTTATATAATTCAACAAGTTTTTCTAAAATAAGTTTCATACTTGGGCCTGTGCTTTTAGAGTCAATGACCTTAATTTTTGTCTCAGGGTTTTTGTCAAGATACATTTGCACGGCGTTCATAGCTGAGTTATAAGTACCTGACATGCCTGATGTTATTGTTACAACAAATATTTCGTCAGCTCCGTTAAATGAATTAAGCCATGCGTCTATTCCGGGGCATGCTGTATATGAGCGTCCTTTGTGGCTTGCAAGTATATCTAACATATTGTGAATATCCAAATTGTTATCATCTGTAAAGTTGTGTTTGTCTGTTGATATTACAAGAGGCACTGATTGAAAATCAACTCCCTCAATTGATAAAATATCGCATGATGAATCTGCTATAAATCTTGTCATTATAATCTCCGTTCCGCAGTATTTAAATATATTGTTTTTTGCTCTGCGTTATATTTTTATATTATGTTTTTGTAATATTTGTGTATTACATTTTTGCTTGAATTTTTACAAACAGCTTATAGTGGTATTAAATACTACGTGTTATTGTATTCTTTATCCAACAATGTTACAATTTACAAAATTAATGTTTTTGTAAACTATGTAAGACTTTTATCAACGGAGTCTGCAGAATGGAGATTTTATGAATTCTAAAAATGTATTTACGAGAATGTGCATTGGGGAGGCTGTTGTTAAGCTTTTGAAAAAAATGCCGTATGACAAGCTTCGTATTACTGCGGTGGCGAGAAAAGCCGGGGTATCGAGGATGACGTTTTATAAATATTATGAAACGATATATGATGCGCTTACAGACTATTTAAATATTATTATTATTGAATATATTGATGCGTGTAAGAACAATTCTAAAAACGGGAGTTTTAGAGATAGCGGAAGTATTTTGTTTGCTTTGAACTTTTTTGACAGATACAGAGAATTTTTTCTTACTCTGAGCGGACATGGATTGCATTCAATATTGATAAAAGGCATTAATGATTTTATGTCAAAGTATTATGTCAAAGGTAAAAATTATTCTTCATACAGCCTGTATTGTTATGCCGGAGGCCTGTTGAACGTATTTCTGAAGTGGGAGGAGGAAGGTTGTAGTCAGCCTGCTGAGGAAGTAGCAAAAACGCTTTATGAACTGTATAATTCAATGAAGTGATAAAGCAATTAATCTGTAAAATTACATAATTATATGATGATAGTAAAGGTATTTCTAATAATAAATTTTTATAATATGGTTAAAGTGTCCAGAAATTCAACATTTTGACATCAAAAGTAATTATAAAATAAAGCGTCTGCGGAATGGAGATAGTGTGAAAAATCATGTTGATACGATGATTTTTCACACGCGAGATTTGTGTCTGCGCGCACTTGACACAAACTCGTTATGTGCAAAAAACGTGCGCAGAAATGAGGATTAATATGAATAGAGAACTTAATTATCAGAAAATAATTGTGAAAGAAGATGAAAACTGTGAGGAGTATTATTATAAAGTATCAAATAATACTTCTGATGATTTATGGCTTGACAATGTGATTTTATATGAGTGCCAAAGCCTTCAGGAGCTTGGATTGCCAAAAGACAGTAAGATGTTTCGTTCCGGCAGACATAAAAATGATATGCCGGGTATTTTTACTTTTGGCGTAATGGATGGAGCTATGAAAGATGTTATGGGGGCAATGGCCGAAACGGGTGATAAGATAGACGCAAAGAGCAGTGTTATAGTAAGCGATCACCTGACAATTTTAGGTAAAGATGATAATTATGTCGTTATATCATTTATCACAGGCCAGAGTCAGATGTTTAATACAAGGGTGTATGTAAGTGATAACGGTGATTTTCAAAGGCTTGAATCTGATGTTGAGTTTAATGTCAGGTTAAAAGCAGGAGAGGAAAGAATTACAGAGAGAATAAGAATTGAAAAGGTTAAATCTGCAAAAGATGCGATAGACAGATTTGCGTCTGATAAAGCAAAGCTTTACGGGAGCAGAAATTCACATCATCCATCAGTTTTTTGCACATGGTATTACTATGGACTGACTGTGACATATGATGATGTTATGACTAATCTTAGGATAATGGAAGAAAAGAAGCTGCCATTTGATGTGTTTCAGGTTGATGAGGGCTGGGAGATTGTGCTTGGTGAGTGGGAACCAAACGCTAAATTTCCTGTGCCTATGAAACAGGTTGCAGAGCAGATAAAGGCAGCAGGCTACAGACCGGGAATATGGACAAGTCCTTTTGTGGCGCATGAGACAGCTACAGTTTGGAAGCAGCATCCCGAGTGGATATTAAGAGATAAAAACGGAGAACCATGTTTGTTTCCGATGAATGATACGGTTTATTATATATTTGATATAACTAACAGTGCGACATGGGACTATTTTTATGAATTATACAGAAAGCTTACATATGAATGGGGTTATACATATCACAAGCTTGATTTTACAAGAGCGGCGGTTATAATTCCGGATGCGAAGTATTATGACGACACAATTACTCTTACCGAGAGCTATGTGCAGGCTGTAAAAGCAATAAGAAGAGGTATGGGAGAGGAATCTTATTTTCTTATGTGCGGAGGATTGTATGACCCGATTATAGGTATTGTAGATGCGCAAAGAACAGGTTCGGATGTGCTTTCAATGTGGAGCTCAAATATTAACAAAGACGGAAAAACTGCACCATATACAATAAAACAAAGTATATTGCGCTACTATATGAACAGCTGGTGGAATAATGACCCGGATGCACTTATGGTAAGAAAAAATGAAGTCATGGAGAGAAATTTAAGGCTTACATATGGTCTTCTTAACGATGATGAGGTAAAGACTTCTGTGATTAATCAGTTTATCGGCGGCGGAATAATATGTTCAACTGAACCGCTTGATAAGATAGACGATGAAAGATTATATGAATTAAGAAGAATAATGCCGGTAGTTCCGGTTAATCCTGTTCCGTTAAATATAATGGATTCCGGCAGATTTCCTGAAAATGTAATGATAAACATAAGTGACAGGAAGCTGCTTATTGCAAGGACAAACTGGTCTGATGATGAAGATATGGATATTTACGTTACCATTACAGATGAAATAGTTAAACAGTTTAAAAATTTGGAACAGAAGACAGACGAAAGCGGACAGTTAATTGAAGATAATGGTGTGTTTGTTGTTTGTGATTATTACAGCGGAGCGGTCGAGTTAAATGTCAGGCCTTGTTCAACGGTTAAGCTTTGTACTTTAAAACCACATGCATCAACTGTTATTAAGATTGAAAAGCAGGGTAATGTGCCGATAATTGTGGGAAGCACCGGGCACTATTCTATGGGAGAGGAACTTGAAAGTCTGTGTATGCAGGACGGTGATTTAAGAATATCAGGAAAAAATCCGTTTGATTATCCTATAAAGTACGAAATATTAATTCCGGGGCATTTAGATGAAAATTGTGGATGTTATAAGGGATGCAGAATAGTAAGTGCCGATATAGCTGGACTTGAGAAGTTTGACAGATTAATACAGGGGTGAAAATATGTTTGAGGAATTCAGCGTTAAACTGCCGGAAATTTCAGGGGCAGTATATAATATAAAAAATTATGGGGCTGTTGGCGACGGAATTACGTCTAATACAGAAGCGTTCAGAAAGGCAGTTAGAGCGGCAGCTGATACCAGCGGTCAGGTGTTGGTTCCTGACGGAATATGGCTGACAGGACCGATAGAGCTTTTATCAGGCGTGGAATTGCATTTGTCTGACAATGCAACAATTTTATTCAGCAAAAACAAAGAAGAATATCCGCTTATAATTACTGATTACGAGGGTATACCGAGAATACGTGCATTGTCACCGATATATGCTAATGACGCACATGATATTGCAATAACCGGAAATGGAACGATAGACGGAAGCGGACATTTGTGGAGACCGATAAAGCAGTTTAAGATGACGCAGAGACAGTGGGGTGCCCTATTAGAGCAGTCACAGTATGTTATTGAAAGTAATGAGGGCGGAATATGGTTGCCTACAGAATCTATTTTTAACGGAAGAAAAGCAGGGGAATATTTTCCTGATGATGCGGACGCATTGGCGAAGGCGGAGCCTTACTATGATTTTTACAGACCTGTTATGGTGAGTTTAAAGCATTGCAAAAGAGTGCTTATAGAGAGTGTGACTTTGGAAAATTCGCCTGCATGGAATGTGCATCCGTATTTTTGTGAAGATTTAACTGTGAGAAATGTAACTGTTTCAAATCCGTATCATGCACAAAACGGTGACGGAATAGATGTTGATTCGTGTCAGAGGGTTGAAATACATCATTGCCGATTTAATGTCGGAGATGACGGTATTTGTATTAAATCGGGTAAAAATAAAATAGCCCGGCGTATAGAGGGGCCTTCAAAGGATATATATGTGCATAACTGCTATGTTGGCTTCAGTCACGGTGGATTTGTTATAGGAAGCGAGATGTCAAGGGGTGTCAGTAATGTTCTTGTTGAGGATTGTACATTTGTAAATTCAGATGTCGGTGTCAGAATAAAGAGTGCGTACGGACGCGGCGGTGTAGTTGAAAATATTGAAGTGCGCAGAGTTAATATGATTAATATTAAGGAGGAAGCGGTTATTCTTAACATGGACTATGTCCACAATATAATGGATTATGAGGAGCCTGAGGTACGCAGCAATGATGTTGAGGATATTCCTGTATTCAGGGATATCAGTATAAATCAGTGTACATGTATAGGTGCAGAGAGGGGCGTCGTCATAAAAGACCTGAAAGCAGAGATTCCTACTATATATGATATTAATTTTAACGGATGTAATTTTGCGGCAGAAAAAGATAATTTAATAGACATACCTGTGTCATGGAAAGAATGAAGAATAGTCGGCTTTATGCCGGCTTTTCTTTGTTTAATGGAAAATGTATGGTATAATTATATAAAGTGCAATTCAAGGCGGCTTGTCGCCTTGTACCACTAAAGAGATTGATTATACTTTCCGATATATAATAGTAGTAGACTACATGAAGTAGTTGTAAGATGCAGGAGGCAGATCTATGTTGAATAACAAAACGATTTTAATTACAGGAGGAACAGGTTCTTTTGGCAACGCATTTACAGAGTATGTGTTAGAACACTATGATCCGAGAAAGATTATTATATATTCGCGTGATGAATACAAGCAATTTATTATGTCGAATAAATTTAAAAAATATAGTTCAAAATTACGTTTCTTTATTGGGGATGTCAGAGATAAGGAACGTTTATATCGTGCGTTTGACGGCGTAGATTTTGTTGTGCATGCAGCAGCGTTAAAGCAGGTACCAGCTTGTGAGTACAATCCTATGGAGGCTGTAAAGACAAATATAGACGGTGCAATGAATATTGTAGATGCGGCATTGGATTGCGGAGTTAAAAGGGTTGTGGCATTATCTACAGATAAAGCTGTAAATCCAATTAATTTATATGGAGGAACAAAACTTGTTTCTGATAAGCTGTTTATATCAGCAAATGCCTATGCAGGCAGTAAGGACGTATGTTTTTCTATTGTCAGGTATGGAAATGTCGCCGGCAGCAGAGGCTCGGTTATTCCGTTTTTCAGAAATATTATTGCGGAGGGCGGAACAGAGCTTCCTATTACAGATTACCGCATGACAAGATTTTGGATTAGTTTGGAAGAGGGAGTGCAGTTAGTTATTAAGGCACTAAGTGAAGCAAAAGGCGGAGAAACATTTATTTCCAAGATACCGTCGTTTAAAATTACTGATTTGGCTCAGGCAATCGCTCCAGGCTGCAGTATGCCTGAGGTTGGCATAAGAGAGGGCGAGAAACTTCACGAGATTATGGTGACACGTGAAGACTCCATGAATACATATGAATACGATAAGCACTTTATTGTGTATCCTCATATGGATTGGTGGGATACCAGCAAGATACAGCCGGGCGGAAAAAAGGTTGAACAGGGGTTTGAGTATAGTTCGGGAATGAATACAGACTGGTTATCTGTGGAAGAAATTGCAGAACGTTTAAAGGCAGTTACGGAGCATTAGTTTTTGTTAATGTGTTGGAGGAAATCGGTATGGCATATTATGATGAATTTGGGAAATACGGGGATAAAGCGGCAGTTATTGATGATGAAAATAACCGGATTACTTATAGTGATTTAGAACGTTTTTGCAGACAGGCCGGAGATAAGATGTCACATCGGACGCTGGTGTTTTCTTTTTGTGAGAACAGTATAGGTTCGATATGTGCTTACGTATCATGTCTGTATAATCATGTTGTTCCGGTTTTGCTGGATAAGCATATTGAAAAAGAATTGCGAAAGAATTTGTTGGAAATATATAAACCGGAGTATGTATATATTCCACAGGATTTGTATGGTGAATTTGAAGAGGCAGAAATTGTTTTAGAGCAAAGAGGATACAGACTTTGCAGGACAGGGTATTCTTTGGAGCATGAGATGTATGAAGAATTGGGGCTTTTGCTCACTACATCGGGAAGTACGGGAAGTCCTAAGCTTGTGCGTCAAAGCTATACCAATATACAGGAAAATGCAAAATCTATAGCAGAATATTTAAAAATAGATGAAACGGAGCGGCCGATTACAACTTTGCCGATGAATTATACATATGGTCTTTCTATTATAAACAGCCATCTTTTAAAAGGTGCAGCTATTTTAGTGACACAGCATACTTTAATGGAAAGGGAATTTTGGAAGTTCTTTAGGGAAAGCGAAGCAACTTCGTTTGGCGGAGTTCCATATACATATGAAATATTAAAGAAATTGCGGTTTTTTAATATGGAACTGCCTTCACTGCGATATATGACACAGGCAGGAGGAAAATTATCACCGCAGCTTCATAAGGAATTTGCAGAGTATGCAGAAAGTCATCAAAAGCAGTTTATAGTAATGTATGGACAATGTGAGGCAACTGCAAGAATGGCCTATCTTCCCGCAGAAAAAGCATTAGAAAAGTATGGAAGTATGGGTATTGCAATTCCGGGAGGCCGATTGGAGCTAATTGACGTCAACGGAAAATTTATAGAGAAGCCTGATGAAGTAGGTGAATTGGTTTATTACGGATCTAATGTGACGTTGGGTTATGCGCAGGAAGCTGGAGATTTAAAAAAGGCAGACGAGCGTAACGGACGTCTTGAAACAGGAGATATGGCAAAGCGTGATAATGATGGTTTTTATTATATTGTTGGCAGAAAAAAGAGATTTTTGAAAATATTCGGAAATCGTGTAAATCTTGATGAAGCAGAACAGATGGTAAAAGGGTATGCCCAGGAGTGTGATTGTGCCTGTGCGGGAGTCGATGACAGGTTATATATTTTTGTGACAGCTTCTTCAGAAGAATTACATAATAATATAAAACATTTTTTGGCAGAAAAAACAGGATTGAATATAGCAGCATTTACAGTGAAGTATATTCAGGAAATTCCAAAAAATGAAGCAGGAAAGACATTGTATAAGAAGTTAGAGGAATTCTATGATGGAGTTTAATGATATTTTGGCAGTAAAACCGTATTCTTTGGATAAATATGCTAAGGAAGAGCTGATTACGGACAGATTGAAGGAGCTTTCAGCTTACCATTATGCAAACTGTGAAGAATATAAAAGAATTTCTGATGTCATAGGAAATAGTGTTGAAAAAATGGTCAGTCAGGAGGATTGTTTATTTCTTCCGGTAAGAATATTTAAGGATATGGAATTGAAAAGCGTTCCTGATGAGGAGATTTTTAAGACGATGACTTCGTCAGGTACAACAGGACAGCAGGTGTCGAAGATTTTTTTGGACAGGGAGACTTCATCAAACCAGCAGAAAACACTTGTGAAGATTGTAAGTGATTTTACGGGAAAAGCAAGGCTTCCGATGCTGATTATAGACAGTCCGTCCGTCGTAAAAAACCGCCAGATGTTTTCGGCAAGAGGTGCGGGAATTTTAGGATTTTCGATTTTTGCTTCTGACAGACAATATGCGCTTCATGATGATATGAGTATTGATTTTGACGGCATATCGTGCTTTTTGGAGAAACACAAGGGCGAGAAGATTTTGCTTTTTGGATTTACCTTTATGATATGGCAGTATTTTTATCGTGAATTAGATAAGAATCCTAATAAGCTGGATTTATCAAATGCAATACTTATTCATGGCGGCGGCTGGAAAAAATTAAAAAACGAGGCTGTAGAACCGCATGTTTTTAAAGAGGAATTGAAAAGAGTATGCGGACTGTCACAGATTCATGACTATTACGGAATGGTTGAACAGACAGGCTGTATATACATGGAATGTGAGTGCGGACATTTGCATACAAGCATTTTTTCGGATGTTATAATGCGCAGAAAAGATGATTTTTCAGTATGTGATATTGGTGAAGAGGGAATTGTGCAGGTTGTTTCGACAATTCCAAAGTCATATCCCGGACATTCAATTCTTACAGAGGATCAGGGAATTATATTGGGAGAAGATGATTGTCCGTGCGGACGTCTTGGAAAATATTTTAAGATAACAGGTCGGGTGAAAAATGCAGAAATCAGAGGATGTAGTGATACCTATGAACAAAAATGATATACGATATTATGTCGGAAATGACAAAGTAGAAATAAAGCCATTGCCGGTATACAGCCGGCTGGTTTGTGAATTTCTTGATGATTTATCGCGGATGCTTAGAAATGACAGTCAGGCAAAGAGATTTCCTGATATTATGACATTTGCGTTCTGGTGCAGAAAAGGGAATATTAATAAGCTGAAAGAAAATTATCAAGGTCCTTTTCAGAGAGTGGGAAGAGGTCTTGTGTTTCATGTTGCACCGTCTAATGTGCCTATTAATTTTGCCTTTTCGCTTGTATTCGGAATGCTTGCAGGCAATGCGAATATTGTCCGCGTGTCAGAAAAAGATTTTGCTCAGACAGAAATTGTGTGCAGGGCAATCCGCAGCTTATTTGAAAAGACGGAGTATGAAATTCTTGCAAGGCAGACACAGGTCGTTTCATATGGACATATAAAAGAAATAAATGATATGTTTTCTGCGATGTGCGATGTCAGAATTATCTGGGGCGGGGATGCCGCTATTTCGCAGATAAGGCAGTCACCGATGAAAGCAAGGGCTACAGAGGTGACATTTGCAGACAGGTATTCATTTGCAATGTTTGATGAAGAGCAGATTAGTAAGCTGTCAGAAGATGAACAGAGGCAGCTTGCACAGAAATTTTATAACGACACATATTTAATGGATCAAAATGCATGTTCATCACCGCATCTTGTTATATGGAAAAATGCAATGCAAAATAAGAGTGGAAGAAAGCAGTTTTGGAACTTTTTGTATGAAGCAGCATCAAATTATGATTTACCTGAGAAAAAAGTAATTGATAAGTATACTTATCTTTGCGAGAATATAGCAAGGTATACACAGATACAGTCAGTTATAGCTTATGACAATCTGTTGTATGTGGTACAAATTAACAGTTTTCCTGAGCGTATTGATGAGCTGCGCGGTATGTTTGGAGTGTTTTATGAAATGGACTATTGCAATGATGGGCAGTTGTTTGAGAAGCTTACGGAAAAGGTACAGACATGCGTGACTTATGGCATTGATAAGAATGAGTTATTGAAAGAATTGATAGAACATCACGCGGCCGGAATTGACAGGATTGTTGACGCAGGCGAAGCAATGGATATCGGGGTATACTGGGACGGATACGATGTTATTGGAAATCTTTCCAGGGCGATAACAGTAACAAAAATCTGATAAAAGCGCAGTAAGTTTCTTAAGAAATGAGGGTTAAAATATGGCAGATAAAGCAATAGCGATTATTACTGCAAGAGGCGGAAGTAAGCGCATACCAAAAAAGAATATAAAGGAATTTTGCGGGAAGCCGATTTTGGCGTACTCTATAGAAGCGGCACTTGCTTCAAATATTTTCGATGAGGTTATGGTTTCGACGGACAGTGAGGAAATTGCAGAAATTGCAAGGCGTTATGGCGCAAAAGTTCCGTTTTTGCGAAGCGAAAAGACATCGGGCGATTATGCTTCGACAGCTGAGGTTCTGCTCGAAGTACTTAAAGAATACGAAGATAGGGGTGAAGCGTTTGAATATATGTCATGTATTTATCCGACCGCTCCGTTTATAACTCCGAAGAAGCTTATTGATGCCTTTACATTATTAAGAGAAGAAAAAGCAGTTATGGCAATGCCTGTCGTAGCTTTTTCATATCCGCCTCAGAGAGGATATATTTGCAGGGATAACCGCATTGAGATGAAATGGAAAGAAAATTATACGAAGCGGTCACAGGATTTGGAACCTTTATATCATGATGCAGGGCAGTTTTATATTTATCGTACAGATGACTTTAAGAGGCTTAAAGGGCTGATAATGGAGGGAATTGTTCCGATTATTGTGGATGAACTTGAGGTGCAGGATATTGATAACGAAACAGATTGGAAAATTGCGGAGATGAAGTATTCTTTATGCACAGATAATTAAATTGTAAAAATTGCGGGAGTGAAGATAAATGAGATTAATACTTGATAAGCAGTGGAATGAATTCAGAGAAGAGTTTGTAAATAGTGAAACAGAACTTATTTTATTTGGTGCATCATCTTGCGCAAATATATTTTTGAATGGGTTATCAGAAAAGTTTAAAGTAAAATATATTATAGATAATGACAAAAATAAGCAGGGAAAGCGTCTGTTTGATAAATATGACATTTATTCGCCTGATAAGCTGGAAGAAGCTGCGGAAAATGATGTTATATTAATTACAAGTACATATTATGATGAGATATGTAAGCAGTTGGAAAGCTGTGGATTTAAAGGCACGGTATATTCGTTCTTGCATCTTAGAAGCAAGGTCATGAATGAGGATAGTATAAAAAGGCTTGAAAGTCATATTCAGGAGTTAAAGGAAATCCTTGCTGATGACAAATCAATAGATATAGTGTCAAAAATTTTAGAAAAAAGAAAAGGCGGAGACGCTGATTACAGCGATATATGTGAAGGTAACCAGTATTTTGTTGAGGGCATTATGCAAAATGATGCTGATGAAGTGTTTGTTGATGGGGGAGCTTATGACGGAGAGACAGTCAGGAAATTTGTAGAATTTGCTTCAAATAAATTTAAGAAAGTATATTCATTTGAAATGGATAAAGTGAATTTTGAAAAAATTTCCGAGCCAGAGGATGATCGAATTAAATTTTATAATTATGGATTATGGAATGAAAATAAAAGTGTGTCTTTTATCGAAAATAAAGCAGGCTCAGAGATTGTTGAGGATGGAAATGCGAGTGCACAGTGTATAGCTTTGGATGATTTTATCGATGAGAAGGTTACCTTTATAAAAATGGATATAGAGGGAGCAGAGCAAAATGCTTTGGAAGGAGCGAAAGATATTATATTAAGGAACAAGCCGAAGCTTGCAATATGTTTATATCATAAACCGGAGGATTTATGGGAAATTCCATTGTATATACATAGTCTGGTTCCTGAATATAAAATATATATTCGTCATCATTCTCATACGAATGAGGAAACAGTTATGTATGCACACATATAAATCATAGGACAATGGCGAAATGGGGAGTACTATGGAAGAAAAAATATTAGTTGCAAGAAGCTCTATGCCTCCGTTTGAGGAATATGCAGAGATGATAAAACCATTGTGGGAGAGTCATTGGCTGACCAATATGGGAAAATATCATAATGAACTGGAAAGTCAGTTAAAGGGGTATCTTGGAGTAGATTATTTATCATTGACAGTTAATGGTCATATGGCATTGGAATTGGCAATACAGTCAATGGATTTCCCTAAGGGCAGTGAAGTTATTACAACTCCATTTACATTTGTTTCAACAACACATGCAATTATAAGAAATGGTTTGGTTCCAGTATTTTGTGATATTAAAGAAACGGACTTTACTATTGATGAAAATAAAATAGAAGACTTAATTACAGAAAAAACAGTGGCAATTGTTCCTGTTCATGTTTATGGAAATATATGCAGTGTCGATAAAATTCAACACATTGCAAAAAAGCACAATTTGAAGGTTATATATGACGCCGCGCATGCCTTTGGCGAAACTTATAACGGAAAGGGAATCGGAACATATGGTGATCTTTCGGTTTTCAGTTTTCATGCAACAAAGGTTTATAATACTATTGAGGGCGGAGCAATATGTTGTCATTCACAGGAACAGTATGATAAATTATATAATTTAAAAAATTTTGGGATTCGCTCAGAGGAGCTGGTTGTATCAGTCGGAGCAAATGCTAAAATGAATGAGTTTCAGGCAGCAATGGGACTGTGTAATTTAAAGTATATAGATGGGGAAATCGCTAAAAGAGAGCATATTGCAGATTTATATATTTCAAAGTTAAAAAATTTGCCTGATATATATCTTAATTATGAAAACAGGTCAGAAAAATCCAATTATTCTTATTTTCCTGTGCTTTTTGAAAATAAAGAGGTGCGGGATAAAGTTTATAATTGCCTGAAAGCAAATAATATTTATTCAAGAAAGTACTTTTATCCGATAACTGCTGATGATATGTTTTTTGGGGACAAATATAAAAAAGAACCTCTTGATACTGCAAGAAATGTTTCGGACAGAGTATTGGTGCTTCCGATGTATGCGGACATGAAGAAAGCAGATATAGACAGGATTACAGGTATTATACAACAGATTATTTAGATTGAAATATGTCTTAAGAACGGAGGTTGAGGCATCTTAAATTATGGATAATACAGATATTATGATAAGTGTTATATTAATTACGTATAACCATGAAGAGTATATAAAACAGGCTTTGGAAAGTATAATAAATCAAAAGACACAATACAGATATGAGGTGATAGTCGGTGATGACTGTTCAAAGGATAATACCCAGTCAATAATTTCCGAATATCAGAATAGATATCCTGATAAAATATTTCCTGTACTTCGCACAAAAAATGTCGGCGGCAAGCGAAATATGTATGACATAATGTTTAGATGCAAGGGAAAGTACATAGCATTTTTAGAGGGTGACGATTACTGGACGGACGATTTGAAATTAGAAAAGCAGATCAGCTTTTTGGAAAATAATCCTGAGTATATAGCGTGTGCACATCGTTTTCATGTGGTTAACAGATATGGTGAAAGTTATTATGACAGGGATTTATTAGTGCAGTTTGTAAGCGGCAGCAGTTATACATTAAAGGATTTTGAAAACGGTAAAATGGTGTCGCATTTAAATTCCATAGTATATCAAAATATTTACAGACAAAAGGGTAAAGAGTTTTTTAAATTCTGGCTGGAATTTGATAATATGACAGGAGATGCCGTAATTAATCTGATATTGGTTCTTATGGGAAATGTTTATTGTATGCAGGAGGACATGAGCGCCTACAGAAAGGTCACAGATGAGCGAAGCAGCAGCTTCAGTGCGATGCAGGAAAAGGAAAATAAAAGAGATATTTTGTTTAAAAGTCAGATGGATTTAGAGAAGCTTATATATGAGGTGTTTGGGCAAAAGGTATCATTTAAAATAAGAAAAAAGAATATATTTGCCTCTGCTGTTTTTAAGTTAAGAAGAGATAAGACGCAAAGAAACCGACAGGTAGTCAGGGAGATTATTAAACAAAGCGGACAACCTGTTTATTACAGATTATTTTATATATATCTTATCATTGCAAAAAATATTTTGCAGCTTATTTATAAAGAGGATAAAAGAGTACCATTTTAAATAGACAATAAGAGTTAGGAGTAACAGGAATGGTTTTAGGAATATTCGGTTCGGGCGGATTTGGAAGAGAAGTTTTGGAGTGTGTCAGACAAATTCAGGTTAATGGTGAAAAATACGAAAAAGTTTTATTTATAGATGACATACAGGAAAAGAAAAATGTAAATGGTATAGAAGTTGTAAAGTATGCAGAGTTTAAGAAATTGTATAATACAAAGCAGGCTAAGATATTTATTGCTATAGGCGAGGTGAAGGACAGGAAAGCACTTTGGGATTTGGTTAAGGAAGACGGTTATACATTGGAAACGCTGATTAATCCGAATGTATGGGTACCGGAGACAACTGTGGTCGGTGAGGGAAGTTATATTGCGTATGGAGCTTTTATTTCATGCAATATTGTTATAGGGGATAATTCGTTAATTATGCCTTATGTATCAATTGGACATGATTCTGAGATAAGAAGCCATTGTGTATGCAGTGCCCAGTCTAATATAGCAGGAAACTGCAGGATTGATGATTATTGCTTTTTGGGATTAAACAGCATAGTGCGTGAGAAAATGACATTGCCTCAATGGACGATAGTTAGTGCCGGTTCGGCTGTTTTGGGAGCAGTAAACGAAGCAGGCTGGATTTTATCAGGTGTTCCGGCAAGAAAAATGCAAAAGAATGAGGAGCACAGTGTGTTTAAGCATTAAACAGAATTAGAGATTAGTGTGAAAAATCATGTTGATACGCAGAATGGAGATGTTATTATGAATATTAAAAAGGTAATTGGAACAGTTATATTGGGAGGCGCTGCTGCGGCAGGCGGAATTTTAGCATATGAAAATTACGCTGCATATAAAAGAAGTGAGAGGAAGGTAAAGCGATTAGACAGTTACTATAATATGCTGCAGCAATGGTTGAAGGATAAGCAGGCCGGTACGTTAAAGGGAAAATTAAAAAACTTGTCAGGAAAAAGTGTTGCCATATACGGAATGGGTGTTTTAGGTGAGTTATTATATAATGAATTAAAAGACTGTGATATACACTGCGAGACATTTGTTGACAAAAATGCAGATGTTTTGGTGGAAGGCATAGACGGAATGCCGGTTATGACGATTGATGAAATTGATGAAAATAAAGTTGATGTAATAATAGTTACGGTGACATTTGCATTTGATGAGATTGCCGGCGAAATTTACAGTAAGTTAGGAAGCGGTGTGGAAATAGTTTCCTTGGACAGCATTTTGGGCGGAGAGGAATAAATTATGGAGAAAATATGTACGGTCACTTATCATAATGTCGGAATGAATTACGGTCAGACGCTTCAGGCATATGCTTTGCAGGCAGCATTGAGAAAATATGGATATGATAGTATATTATTAAATTATTATACACCGTTTGCAGATTATAAGTATAAAGGAAAACTTTTTTTTATAAACAGATATGCAGAGGCAGGCGCAAAGTCTTTGTTGAAACAATTGAGATTTGACTGTTTTATTCATAAAAATATTAAATTGACGAAATTATGTTTTACAACAAAAGAAATACGTCAAATATTAGATGATTTAAAAATCACGCATATGATATGCGGAAGTGATCAGATATGGAATCCGAACGGATTAGACGCAGTATATTTTCTGCAGTATGGTGCTGAAAGTACAAGGCGCAGGAAAATAGCGTATGCGGCAAGTATTTGTTCAAAAGATGTAATGGCTAAGTTTAAAAATAAATATCCTTTGTATAATAAGCTGATAAAAGACATTGATTATGTGTCAATCAGAGAAAAGTCAGGCGTGGAGATTGTAAAGGAAATTACAGGAAGAGACGCAGAGTACGTATTAGATCCAACACTTTTATTAAATCGGAAAGACTGGTCTAAGTTCATAAGATGCCGTTTGGTAAGACAAAAGTATATGGTGCTGTTTTTTTATGGAGATATCAAGCCATTTTTAACAAAAATTGAAACAATTGCGAAGATAAATAATATAACAAAGATTATTTGCTTACAGACATCAGAAGAAAATTACAGTAAGCCGGGGTGGAGCGTAAAAAGAAATGCAGGACCTATGCAGTTTCTTAATCTTTTGGCTCATGCGAGTGCGGTATGTACGGATTCATTTCATGGAACAGCGTTCTCGATTAATTTGAACCGAAATTTTTATTGCTTTGGAAGAAGTGAGGAGTTTACAAGTGGAAAGCAGAAGGTTTCAAATAATTCACGTATCACAGATTTGCTGGAACTTCTGGAAATAAAAGAGCGATGGGTCGATGTACAGACAGATGTGTCAAAGATAAGAAAAATAGACTATAAGAGTTTAAATAAAAAATTAAATAATGAAAGAAAAAAATCACTAAGCTATTTAATGAAATCTTTATCACAGAGCAAAGATTGATATTTTATGCACATCTTCCGGCATTAAAGTATCCGGAGAAATGAGGTTAATAATGAAAAAAATAATTATAGATAAAGAGGACTGTACCGGTTGTAATGCGTGTAAGGCAATTTGTCCTAAAAATGCGATAACGATGCAGTTTGATAAAAAAGGTTTTCGTTATCCTCAGATTGATGGTGATAAATGTATCGATTGTAATCTGTGTGTAAAAGTGTGCGGCAGAAGAAATGATTATAGTCATTTAAGGAAAAGTGCGCATGTATTGTACAGCAAAGACGAAGCACTTAGAAAAATAAGCACATCGGGCGGTGTTTTTGGTGAGCTGGCAAAGTATTGTATTCATTTGGGCGGAGTTGTATTCGGCGCTGCATTTGATGAGAATTTGAAAGTATATCACTGTGGTGTGGATAATGAACCAGATTTACCTTTAATTCAAAAATCAAAATATGTGCAGAGTGATTTGAAAAATACATACGAAGAGGCAAGAGAAATATTAGAGGGCGGAAGAAAAGTATTATTTTCGGGAACGCCTTGTCAGATTGCAGGATTTAAGGCTTTTTTAGGAGAAGAGTACGAGAATTTATTCTGTATAGACATAATATGTCAGGGGGTGCCGAGCCCGTTAGTGTGGGAAAAATATCTGGAAGTATTGGGAGATGCAGACGCTCCGATATCAGAGGTTGATTTCAGAAGCAAGATAAACGGTTGGAAAGCTCTTAATTTTTCATATAAGAAAGGCGGAAATTTAGTCAATACGCCTTTTGAGAATGATTTCTATATGAAAGGTTTTGAAGATACGGAAATATTAAGAGATGTATGCTATAATTGTTCGTTTCGCGGAGAATACGGATGTGCGGATATCACGATAGGAGACTGTTGGGGATACAAAGAAATAGTCGGTGAAGAGGACGACGATTTTGGGGCATCTGTTGCTATTGTGAATACAGATAAGGGAGAGAAGTTATTAAAGGAATTAGAAGGTAATTTTAAATTAATAAAACAAATAGCTCCTGACACTTTAAGAAAATACAACAAAAACTTATATTATAATCCGTCATTTTCGGGAAAACGCAAAGCTTTTTTTGAAATGATTGAGAAAGGGGATTATAAGAATGCCTTTTGTATATTAAAGAGTGAGCCGAGAGAAAAGGCATATTTACCTGTAGTTAATAAATGGCTTGAATATAAAATGCAGGGGAAAAATGCAGTAAGTGATTACTTAAGTGAAAAAGGCTATAAGAACATTGTTATATATGGTAGGGGCTCGCTTGGAGAGTTCGTGTACAAAGAGCTTTCAGAAACCGGCGATGTAAATGTGCTGTTTTTTATTGATAACGGTGTCAGTGCCGAAAATACAGTAAGTATCAAAGATATCAGCCCACATGCTTTAGAAAAAGCAGATGCTGTTATTATTACGCCGATTCACGTTAAGGCTGTGATAAAAAATGATTTATTAAAGTGCTATAATGGAGTGATAATAGGAGTAGACGATATATTGTTAGGTTAGAAAAATGCTAAATCATTACAAATGTATTGATTTAGCATTTTTTTGCTTATAAAGATTAGGGTGTCAAAACACCCTAATCGTGATTACCAAGTGGGCTCAAGACCTTTTGACACTGTAATCTTCTAATCTTGATAAAATACTTTCGGCTATTATCGGAGCTTTCAGACCATAATATTCTGCTAAGAAATCCGCACTTCCGGAAACACCAAAAGAATCAGGAAGTCCGATTTTATATAAAGGCGTATGAGCGGAGTAAGAAGACAGTATATTGGCTGTAATACTGCCCAATCCGCCGATAACACTGTGTTCTTCAACTGTCACAATAAGTTTTCCGCGATTTGCGTATGACTGTATTATATTTTCGTCAATCGGTTTTAATGTGTGCATATTGATAACCGCAGTTGAAAGAGAGTGATTATTTTCTAAAAGCTCAGCGGCTTTTAAACACTCAAAAGCTACAGCTCCTGTTGATATTATAATTATATCACTGCCCTCTTTTAAGGTTACTGCCTGTCCGATTTTAAAGTCATAATCTTCCTTATAAACCATAGGTTGGTTTAAAGGGCCTGAGAGGCGGATGTACATAGGACCGGAAGTTTTTGCGGCAGCTGATATACATTTGTAAGCTTCTGTGCAGTCAGCAGGGCTGATTACGGTCATATTCGGAATAGAGCACATAAGGGAAATGTCCTCAAGTCCGAAATGTGAATTCCCGGACATTCCCATTGAAAGTCCGGCACCGGTGCCAATTAATTTTACATTATGCTGCATATAACCTAAGTTCATACGGATTTGTTCGTATGGGCGCATAGTCAAAAAATTAGCGTAGGTTGTGGCGAAGACACATGAACCATAGCGCGAAAGTCCGGCGGCGATGCCAATCATATTCTGTTCAGCAATTCCTATATTAAAAAAGCGGTCAGGATAATCGGTATAAAAATGCTCCAGTCCTGTTAAGTCGGCAAGGTCCGCTGTTAAAACACAGATATCCTCTCCGCTCTCGGCAAGGTCGCATACAGCTTTTGAAAATGTTCCGCGGTGTCCCAGTAAAGACAATAAACGCATGTTTTTTTTGTTAAATTCCATATGCACCTCCTAATTCCTGCATTGCGGCTTCGTAAAGCTCTTTTGTTAAAACAGCATGATGCCATTGCTTTTTATTTTCCATAAAAGAAATTCCTTTGCCTTTTACAGTATTTGCAATAATTGCAGCAGGTTTATTATCCTGAGAAGAAAATACATCCTCAAAAGTTGAAAGAAGCTTGCTGATATCATTACCGTCTGTTTCTTTAGTATAAAATCCAAAGCTTTTAAATTTGTCAGATAAATTGCGAAGGCTCATTATATCATTTGTGGAACCGTCGTATTGTAATTTATTGGCATCGACGATAACGACGATATTATTTAAATTATAGTGGGCTGCTGCCTGAGCTGCTTCCCAATTTGCACCTTCGTCACATTCGCCGTCACCAAGTAAAATGAAAACTCGCTGTGATAAATTGTGCTGTTTCATTCCGAGAGCCATTCCAACGCCTTGAGAAAAGCCCATTCCGAGGCTTCCGCCGGAAAATTCAATCCCTTTTTCCAAATTGCAGATAGGATGTCCCGGAAGAATGGAGAGATTATCTTCAAAGGTATTAAGATCATCAGAAGATAAAAATCCGCAGTAGGCTAAAGCTGTGTAATAGCTCAGCACACAATGTGCCTTGCTTGGAATAAAAACGTCATGGGACGGAGTTAAAATGTTATCAGGTGTCACGTTCATGACATGTCCGTATAAAGCTGCCATGATTTCAACACAGGAGAGAGCAGAACCTAAGTGTGCTCCGTTTTTTCCTGCGTGGTAAGCCATTTCTATAATCTGCTTTCGCATCCAATCAGTCATTTTGCTTAAATTTTCCATATAGTTCTCTCCGTTTGATTACTAAATATTACTAATTAAGTTAAGATTATGGTTAGACGAATACATAACGTGCTAATTTAACATTCCACCGTCCACGCGCAATGTCTGTCCTGTAACAAACCGTGATAAATCCGAAGCAAAGAATAAAACTGAATCTGCAATTTCGGCAGGTTCGGCTTTTCTTTTAAAAATTTGGTGAGATAACAGCTGTTCCTCTAAGTCAGGAGTCATTAATCTGCTCATTTTGGTGTCTGTGAGACCTGGAGCAATGCAGTTTACCCGGATATTATATGAGCCAAGTTCAATGGCAAGACGCTTTGTGGCACCGATTAAAGCTGATTTGCTCGATACATACTGCAAAACACCGGCATTTCCGTCAAGTCCGGCACAGGAAGATATATTGATAATACTGCCGGATTTCTGTCGTATCATAAATCTGGAAATATATTGAGTTAAGTACATTTGTGAAAAAAAGTTGATATCAAATTCTTTTTTCATATCTTCAACGGTAGTCATTTGAAATGAGCGGGGATTTGATACGACACCTAAATTATTGACTAAAATGTCTATCGTATTTGAAATCGGAGAAATCTGTTTTATGCAGTCTTTAATTTCAGAATAGTTTTCAGCGTCAAAATATACAGGGTAAATATGAACGGAGTGTAGCTGTTCGAGTTCTTTGCAGAAGTCAGTATGTGCAGAGGATGGTTTTCTTGCATGGGCAAAAATATCTGCACCTTCCTTTGCAAATGTTGATAATATGGCTTTTCCGATTCCACCGTTAGAGCCGGAAATAAAAGCAGTTTTTCCTTTTAAAAGCATTATTTATACTCCTCAATTTTGACAATGTTATAATTTAAGGATTCTTTCATTTCATTCCATTCATTTTGTAATATTCCTCGCACAGTCACATCATAGTAAATTCCGTTTTTAAATACATGATTTCTTAGTTCACCCTCACGCTTACTGCCGCACATATCCAATATACGAAGAACGGGTTTATTTAAGGAAAACACTTCTTCACATACCTTATGATATCCGAGGCGGTCAAATGCGAAAGAATAAAGATTCCATTGAATATCAAGAATGAGACGCAAAGAACGCTTTTCTTTGACAGCAACATATACGCCTGTATGTATTCTTCGGTTTTTTAAATCAGGCTCCACAAGGCTGGCAAGACCAACCTTTACATTATCAACAACAATAATCCAATAATACTCGTCCTTTTGCTGCATAATGTGGTTATACCAGTTTTTTTGGTCTTCAACAGTTATCTGCGGGTCCGTATTCATATATTTTGTGATATCGGGCTGCATTCTCCATTGACGAAGCAGTTCCAGATCACATTCCTGTATGCGGCGAAATTCAATGTCTAAGTGTTCCATTATTTTTATCCCTCAAATGTAATGTTGTATTTTGAAAGAATCTCTTTTCCCTTTTCATATGAATTAAAATCGATAATATCATCAGTATCCATTGTTATGTTAAAAGCATCCTCTAATTCTGCAATTAAAGTCATATGTCCTACAGAATCCCATTCAGGAATATCCTGATAACACAAAGAATTATTTAACTGGTCATCGCTTATAGAAAGCCCGTTTATAAATGCTGTATTGTATTTTTCAAGGTTATTCATAAGTTGTCTCTCCTTTTTAAATGTGATAGTATCATTATATAACAATTTCCATGGAAAAACTATAAGGATTTAAGAAAATAAACGATAATGTCAGAAGGGGATAAATGATGAGATTACGCGAAAAAGTAGAAAACGGAGTATATATTATAGCTGAAATGTCAGCTAACCATGCAGGAAAAATCGAGAACGCATTTAAGATTATCGAGGAGGCTGCAAAAGCAGGTGCTGACTGCGTGAAGATACAGACATACACAGCGGATACGCTGACAATTAACTGTACTGATGAACCGTATATAATTAAAGGAGGTTTGTGGGACGGTTATAACTATTACAAATTGTATCAGGAAGCTTATACGCCATGGGAATGGCAGAAGGCGTTAAAGGAAAAGTGCGAGGAGGTCGGAGTTGATTTTCTGTCAACACCGTTTGACAAGACTGCGGTTGATTTTTTGGAAGATTTAGGTGTGGAGTTTTACAAAATTGCGTCTTTTGAGCTTGTCGATATTCCGTTGATTGAGTACATTGCAAGCAAGGGAAAGCCTATAATTATGTCATGCGGAATGGGAAGTGTTGAGGAGATAGAGGAGGCATTAGCGGCGTGCAGAAAATATAACAATGAAGATGTGATTCTTTTAAAATGCTGCAGCCAGTATCCTGCTCAATATGAGGATATGAATATTTCGGTGATTCCAGATATGATACAGCGTTTTGGAAAACCAGTTGGGTTATCTGACCATTCATTTGGCTCTCTGGCACCTGTTGTTGCTGTATCACTGGGGGCAAGGGTCATTGAAAAGCACGTGTGCTTAAACAGACAGATGGAGAGCGCAGATTCAGGATTTTCTATGGAGATGCAGGAGTTTGCGAGGATGGTAGAAGATGTAAAAAATGCGTCTGTTATTATGGGAAAGCCGACTTATGAATTAACGGAGCATGAAAAAAGCGGCTTGAGCGGAAGGCGTTCGCTTGTAGCGGTAAAGCCGATTGCAAAAGGAGAAAAATTTACGGAAGAAAATTTAAGAAGTATCCGTCCGTCAATCGGAATAAAGCCGAAGTATTATAGTCAGTTGTTGGGAAAAGAGGCTCAAAATGAATATAAGTTTGGTGAGCCGATTAAAATGGAGGAAGTACATTGATTGGATTTCGTGTAGATGCAAATGAAAAAATAGCAACCGGACATTTGATGAGATGTATTGCGATTGCTGCGGCCTGTATAAAAAGGGGAGTACCATGTATTTTTTTGCCAGCAGACGATAAGGGTGTGCAAAAGCTTAAAGAGTGGTCTATGCCATACCACATTTTAAATACCGAATGGGACAATATGGAGTCTGAAAAAGACAGATTAAAGCAGATTATTTCAGAAGAGAAGATAAATTACATGATTGTCGATTCCTATCAGGCGACAGCTTCGTATCTTGAGTGGTTAAACGGTATTGTGCCGGTTTTGTATATTGATGACATGGCGAAAGAGATTTATCACACAGATGCGGTTTTGCATTATAGTAACTGGAAAGAGGACAGCTTTTATCGTGAACGGTATAAGGATACATCAACAATGGTGTTGTCAGGCATGGAATACACACCGCTTCGCGAAGAGTTTGCTGCGTCCGGAAAAATAGAACGTGAAAAGAGCATACTTATTACGACAGGCGGAACGGACCCATTTAATGTTACTTTAAACCTGCTTAATATCTGCCTCAAAAATCAAAAACTTTCATTATATTCTTATCATGTTATTGTAGGGAGCATGAATCTGTACGAAGAGCAGTTGAGACAGTTATCAGATTTATATCCAAATGTTATTTTGCATAAAAATGTTAAAAATATGGGCGATTACATGAGAAAGTGTGAAATGGCAGTTTCAGCCGGCGGAACAACACTTTTTGAACTATGCGCCTGCGCGGCGCCGACAGTCTGCTTTTCTTTCGCAGACAACCAGACTGAGTTCGCAAAACAGATGGGCGAGCATCAAATCATGTTGTACGCAGGAGACGCCAGATATCAAAAAGCAATAGAGCAGGATATCTGCAATAAACTGCTTATGTTTTCAGAAGATGATGCGTTAAGAGAGAAGTATTCACGTAATATGTCACAGCTCGTGGATGGGCGTGGATGCGAGAGGATAGCGGAGAGGGTGTGTGGTATTCATCATAAAGCAGAGATTAATTTAATCAATAACAATTCAATTTTATCATAATTTTCAAAATGATAAAATTGAATAGACAATGACTAAATTAAATGCTACATTTAAATAAAAATAATCTAAATGCAAACAGAGGCAACTTTTTTGCGGATATGTCCGGCAAAAGACCTGGTTTTAAATTATTGAGGAAAATGAATGAGACAGTTTGATTATCGTGAAAAGTGGAAGAAATTGCTTACACCTGAAATTGTATCTTATTTAACGCAGATACATGAGTTTAAGGGTGAGCAGACTTTGTTTATTGAGGTGAAAGCAGATACTTTAATACAGCTTGTTGAAAGTGCAAAAATTCAAAGTACGGAAGCTTCTAATAAAATTGAAGGTATTTATACATCAGATGAGCGATTAAGGGCGCTGGTAAGGGATACAACAAGACCAAAGACCCGTAATGAGCAAGAGATTGCAGGTTATAGGGACGTATTGAATACAATACACGAAAATCACGATTATATTCCCCCCAAACCTTCAATTATTTTACAGCTGCACAGAGATTTGTATAAATTCGAAGGGTTTGACATTGGTGGCAAATATAAGTCTGCTGACAATATTATTAAGGAAGAAGATATTCAGGGAAATGAGTTTGTAAGATTTCGTCCGGTTTCGGCATGGGAGACTCCAGGAGCAGTTGATGAATTGTGTATGGCGTTTGACGAAGCACTGGCAACAGAGCAGATAGATGCATTGATTCTTATTCCAATGTTCGTTTTGGATTTTTTATGTATACATCCATTTAATGATGGGAATGGCAGAATGAGCCGGCTGTTGACATTGCTGCTGCTTTACAGGGCAGGATACATTGTTGGAAAGTATATCAGTATTGAAAAGCTGATTGAAAATACAAAAGAATTGTATTACGAGTGTTTACAGCTTAGTTCAACAAAATGGCATGAGAATGAAAATGATTATGAACCGTTTGTTAAATATATGTTAGGGATTATTGTTGCGGCATATAGAGATTTTTCTTCAAGAGTAAGCCTGCTTACAACAGACGGTTTATCAAAGCCTGACAGAGTAAGAGAAATAATAAAAACGACATTAGGACCTGTTACAAAGGCTGAAATAGTTGCAAAATGTCCTGACATAAGTCAGGTAACAGTTCAAAGAGCGCTTGCAGATTTAGTTGAATCAGGTCAGATTATTAAACTTGGTGGGGGAAGATATACCAAATATTTATGGAATAATTAGTTGATTGGAGAAAGTACATGATTACAGGTGAATTAAAAAATAAAATTGACGGTTTATGGGATATTTTTGCTGCAGGCGGTTTGGTGAATCCGCTGGAAGTGATTGAGCAGATTACGTATCTGATGTTTATACATGATTTGGATGATTCAGATAATACAAGGGCAAAGGAAAGTGCAATGCTTGGACTTCCTTATCAGAGTATTTTTTCAGACGAAGTAAAAGTTGGGGAAAGGACTATTGACGGTTCTCAGCTCAAATGGTCTGTTTTTCATGATTTTCCTGCTGACAGGATGTATTCGGTTATGCAGGAATGGGTATTTCCATTTATTAAAACATTACACAGTGACAAGAATAGCGCTTATTCAAAATATATGGACGATGCAATATTTAAATTGCCGACACCGCTTGTTTTATCCAAGGTTGTAGATTCGTTAGATGAAATTTATAAGATGATGAACGAAATCCAAACTGCGGATGTGAGAGGTGATGTGTATGAGTATCTTTTGTCTAAGATTGCACAGTCAGGACGAAATGGTCAGTTTAGAACGCCGAGGCACATTATCCGAATGATGGTAGAAATGATGGATCCGTCAAGTGATGAGGTGATTTGTGATCCCGCCTGTGGAACATCTGGCTTCTTAGTTGCTTCGGGAGAATATCTGAAAGAAAAGAAGAAAGAAGAAATATTCTTTGATAGACAGAAGAAAGACCATTATATGAATCATATGTTCCATGGATATGATATGGACAGAACCATGCTTCGTATCGGGGCAATGAATATGATGACTCATGGAATTGATAACCCATTTATCGAATATAGAGACAGCTTGTCCGACCAGAATACGGATAAGGATAAGTATTCATTAGTATTAGCAAATCCTCCTTTTAAGGGAAGTCTTGATGCAGAGTCAGTTTCAGGAGATTTGCTTAAGGTTTGCAAGACAAAGAAAACAGAATTATTATTCCTAACATTATTTTTACGTATTTTAAAAGTGGGTGGAAGATGTGCCTGTATCGTTCCGGATGGTGTATTGTTTGGTTCTTCTAAAGCACATAAAGATATTAGAAAAGAAATTGTTGAGAACCAGAGATTAGAAGCAGTTATTTCAATGCCTTCCGGTGTATTTAAGCCATATGCAGGTGTGTCAACAGCTATCCTTATATTTACAAAGACAGAACATGGTGGAACAGACAATGTATGGTTCTATGATATGACAGCAGACGGATTTAGTCTGGATGATAAGAGAGCACCAATTACAGATAATGATATTCCTGATATTATCGAAAGATTTAAAAATTTAGATAAGGAAATGGATAGAAAACGCACGGAAAAATCATTTATGGTTCCTAAACAGGATATTGTGGATAATGATTATGACCTGAGTATTAATAAGTATAAAGAGGTTGAGTATGTTGCTGTTGAATATCCGCCAACAACTGAAATAATTGCTAATATTCGTGAAATTGAAATGGAGATTGGTAATGCGATGGATGAATTGGAAAAATTATTAAATTTGTAAGAAAGGAATACAGAACCGATAAATTCGGATTTGTAGGGCGAGGATGATATGGATATGATGTATGTAGAAGATTGTTGTGAAATACTCGATTCTATGCGGGTGCCTATTACAGCCTCTGAAAGAGAGGAAGGAGAATATCCTTATTATGGAGCAAATGGTATTCAAGACCATGTAGCGGATTATATTTTTGATGATGAACTTGTATTATTGGCTGAAGATGGTGGTAACTTTGGTTCTAAGGAAAGACCTATTGCATACAGAGTTTCAGGAAAATGCTGGGTTAATAACCATGCACATGTATTAAAGCCAAAAGATGGATTGGATGTTGATTATCTATGCTATTCATTAATGTTTTATAAGGTTGATGGAATTGTTAATGGTGCTACAAGGCAAAAGCTAACCCAAGCTGCTATGCGTAAGCTGCAGATTCCTTCAAGAAGTATGGATGAGCAGAAACAAATCGTTGATGAACTGAATCGTATCATTAAGATAAAAGAACAACGTCAGCAAGAATTAGCGTTGTTAGACGACCTCATCAAAGCCCGATTTGTCGAGCTGTTTGGGGAGCCACAAATAAATCCTTTTGGTTGGGATGTAGTCAATATATCCGAGGTTGTAGGTGGTAAGGTATCTAACGGTTTCTTTGCAAAGAGAGATGACTATGTGGATGATGGAAATGTAAGTGTTCTTGGTGTAGCGAATATTGTTAATAGAATGTATTCTAAAATTGATGAATTACCAAGAACTAATGCAGATGATAAAGATATTGAGAAGTTTGAAGTAAAGTATGGTGATATGCTATTTTGTCGTTCGTCATTGGTTGCGGAAGGTATTGGCAAAGCATCAATTATTCCTGAAGATGTGCAAAACAATGTATTATTTGAATGTCATGTAATTCGCTTGCCGTTAGATTTGAGTAAATGTGTACCTGAATTCATGCAAACGCTATCAACAATGAATTATTTTAGAAATCAAGTAATTGCCCAATCAAAGACAGCTACTATGACGACAATTGGTCAGGATGGAATATTAAAAACAGATATTATTCTTCCGCCGATTGGGAAGCAAAGAGAGTTTTCCGACTTCGTCAACCAAGTCGACAAATCAAAAGTTGTAGTAATGAATGGAGGTGAAAACAGATGTCTCAGAAAGACAATGTTATAGAAGCAATGCGACGTAATGGCGGCTATGCTACGTTTCAACAATTAAATCAAATTGTAGATTTCAGTAATTGGAAAACTAAAACTCCTCAAGCGAGTATCAGACAGATTGTTCAAATACACAATGAATTTTTTAGGATAAAGCCGGGATTATGGGCGCTAACAGAGTGTAAGGAATATGTGCTAAGACATTTGGGGATTTTGGATAATGATGTTAAGAGTGATGAGACATTTACGCATTCTTATTATCAGGGGATTATTGTAGAGTTAGGGAATATGCATAATTATAGGACTTATGTTCCGAATCAGGATAAAAATAAAAAATTTTTAGAAAGAAAGCTTTGTGAGCTTACGGCAGAGTCCGAACTGCCTGCTTTTACATATAAAGCAATAGCAAATAGAGCTAAGACTGTCGATGTGATTTGGTTTAATGAAAGAAGAATGCCATTCAGATTTTATGAGGTTGAACATTCTACGAATATTACCAATTCATTGGATAAATTTTATGAACTTCAGGATTTCAGGGCAGATTTTTATATTATTGCTGATGAAAGCCGAAGAAGTCAGTTTAACACTTTGATGGAAAGAAACATTTACAGTAGTATTCGCAATTATGTAAAGTTTTTTAATTACGATAATCTGATTAACCAATATTCAAAAGAGAGTGTATTAATGCAGATGGACAGGTTGTAGGAATTATTTATTGGGAGGTGCCTATGATAACCAATTTTGACTACTTAAAAGCTGAATCGAAATTTTCAAGTTTTGCGGACGTTGCCATATCGGCAGAAAAGATTATTCTTATGGATCCGGAGGCAAGTATTATCAATAGCCGCAGAGCAATGGAATTTGCATTGAAGTGGATGTATTCAGTGGATTCTGAACTTGAAATGCCATATCAGGATAATCTGCAAAGTTTAATGAATGCGGAAGATTATAGACAGATTGTGGGACCTGATTTGTGGAAACGTATGGATTATATCCGCAGAAGCGGAAATAACGTTGCTCACAGTAATAAAAAATTAGGCAGAGATGAGGCTATGCTTTGTCTTGAGAATCTGTTTATTTATTTAGATTACATAGCATATTGTTATTCAGATAATTATGAAGAGCACTCTTTTGACAAAACAATAATAAGTGCCAGGATTAAAAAAGTAAAGGAATCAAAAGAGGAAGCAGAAGCTACAAAAGCAGCGTTGGTAAAAGAACAGGAGAGGACTGCCAGACAGGAACTGGATTTGCAGAAATTAATTGAAGAAAATGCTTCGCTTAAGGAGGAATTATCTGCCAGAAGACAGGAACAGCAGCAGACGTATGTTCCGAAGCCGCTTGATTTATCGGAATACAAAACCAGAAAGCTTTATATCGATTCTATGTTGATGGATGCAGGATGGACAGAGGGAAAGGATTGGATTAATGAAGTAGAGCTTTTTGGAATGCCTAATAAGTCAGAAGTAGGATATGCCGATTATGTTCTTTATGATGATATGCACCGCCCTTTAGCGGTCATAGAAGCTAAAAAAACCTGCGTTGACGTTTCAAAGGGAAGGCAGCAGGCAAAGCTTTATGCAGATTTGTTAGCGAAAAAATATAAAAGAAAACCGGTAATTTTTCTTACAAATGGGTTTGAAACTCACATTATTGACGGTCAATATCCTGAGAGAAAGTGTGCTGCTATTTATTCAAAAAGGGATTTGGAGAAGTGGTTCAATTTATTGAGCATGAGAACAAGTCTTAAGCATGTTATGGTGGATAAAGATATTGCCGGACGATATTATCAGGAGGCAGCCATTAAAGCGGTATGTAACAGCTTTGATGAAAAAAATCGCAGAAAAGCTTTGCTTGTTATGGCGACAGGATCGGGAAAGACAAGAACAGTAATTGCGCTGTGTGATTGCCTGTTGAAAGCCGGCTGGGTAAAGAATATTTTATTTTTGGCTGACAGAAATTCGCTTGTTACGCAGGCGAAGAGAAGTTTTGTGAATAACCTGCAGAGTTTATCGTGTACGAATTTAGTAGAGGAAAAAGATAATTACAATGCACATTGCGTTTTTTCGACTTATCAGACGATGATGAATTGCATTGATACTGTAAATGACAAATCCGGGAAATTATTTACATGCGGGCATTTTGATCTTGTGATATGCGACGAGGCACACAGATCAATTTATAATAAGTATAGAGATATTTTTAATTATTTTGACGCTCCATTGGTTGGCCTTACGGCTACACCAAAGGATGAAATTGATAAAAATACATATGAGGTGTTTGAGTTAGAAAATGGTGTTCCGACATATGGATATGATTTGGCGCAGGCGGTAAAGGACGGATATCTTGTTGATTATGTTTCTGTTGAATCGAAGCTCAAGTTTATTGAGGATGGAATTGTATATGACGAATTGTCGGAAAGAGATAAAGAAGAATATGAGAAAACATTTGAGGGTGAACATGGGGATTTGCCTGAATTAATATCTTCATCGGCGCTTAATACATGGGTATTTAATGAGGATACCATAAGGAAAGTGTTAAATATTCTGATGACAGATGGTATAAAGATTGATTACGGACAGAAGCTTGGAAAGACTATTATTTTTGCAAAAAATCATAATCATGCAGAAAAGATATTTGAAGTTTTTAATAAAGAGTATCCGCATCTTCCTGGTTATGCAAAAGTAATAGATAATTATATGACATATGCGCAGAGTGCGATTGATGAGTTTTCTGATCCAAAGAAGCTGCCGCAGATTGCAATCTCTGTAGATATGTTAGATACCGGTATTGATGTGCCGGAAGTCCTTAATTTGGTATTTTTTAAAAAAGTAATGAGTAAAGCTAAATTCTGGCAGATGATTGGACGTGGCACAAGACTTTGTCCAGGGCTGCTTGACGGAGAAAATAAAGAGAAATTCTATATTTTTGATTTCTGCGGGAACTTTGAATTTTTCAGAATGAATAAAGGGAAAGCCACTGCTAACAGGATTGCTTTGCAAGGTGCAATCTTTAATCTGCAATTTGAAATATCGTATAAACTTCAGGATATTAATTATCAGATTGACAGATTGATTGCTTATCGTAAGGCGTTAGTTAAACAAATGAGTGAGAAAGTCAGAGAATTGCCAAGGGATAATTTTGCTGTCCGTCAACACCTGAAATATGTGGATTTGTATTCTTCGGAATCAAATTATACAGCTCTTACATATGAAGATACTTTAATTGTGAGGGAAGAGGTTGCACCTCTGATATTGCCTGGTGAAGATGATCCGAGTGCGGTTGGATTCGATGCGATTATGTATGGAATTGAGCTCGCTTATTTAGTTGGAAAGAAGTATACGAAAGCACGCGCTGATTTACATAAGAGAGTAGTCGGGATTGCAAACGTGGCAAATATTCCTGAAATTCAGGCGCAGTCGGATTTGATTAATAAGATTTTGAATACGGATTATGTTGATAATGCAGGAATTAACGAATTTGAAGAGATAAGAGAAAAGCTTCGCAACTTAATGAAATATATCCCAAAGCAACCGGTTATAGGGATATTAACTGATTTGACAGATGAGCTGATTTCGACGGAATGGAGAGAATCTGAACTTGAGAATGATGAACTGAAGAATTACAAGGCAAAGGCAGAGCATTATATAAGGCAGCATCAGGATAATATCGCCATTGCGAAGCTTAAGACAAATCAGCCTTTGACGCTGGCGGATGTTGTGTCATTAGAAGAAATTCTTTGGCGTGAAGTCGGTACAAAACAGGATTATGAACATGAATTTGGCACAAAACCGCTTGGTGAATTTGTGCGTGAGATTGTCGGATTGGATATGAATGCTGCAAAAGAAGCATTTTCGGAATATCTTACAAATAATAGTCTTGACAGCAGGCAGATTTACTTTGTAAATCAGATTGTTGAATATATTGTGCATAATGGAATGATGAAAGACTTTTCAGTGCTTCAGGAAGCACCGTTTACAGATCAGGGTAGTGTGGCTGATATTTTCACTGATATGACTGTGTGGCTGGGAATAAAAAAAGTTATAGATACAATAAACGCAAATGCAGCGGCGTGAGTGGGGATGCAGGTATTAAAGCATTCCGGTGTGCAGCTCGCCAATGATACAACAGAAATTTACGGTAAGTAAAGATGTTATGAAGTGTCTTATAGGAAACAATACAGCATTTGCAAAACACGTATAACCAATTCAACTCAAAAACAATCAAAAAATCAATCGTAAAAATTTGCGATTGATTTTATAAAATTTTGAGCAAGATAATGTTGAAACCAATAGGCGAATAAAGTAACATCAAAGCGGATTATTTTTATAGAAACGGAGGAATAAAGTATGTTAGAAGTAGGAACAAAAGCCCCGGATTTTGAATTACCGGATCAGAATGGAGATATGCATAAATTAAGTGATTATGCAGGCAAGAAAGTAATTTTATATTTTTATCCAAAGGATAATACAGCAGGATGTACGAAACAGGCATGTGGATTTTCAGAGAGATATCCTCAATTTACGGAGAAAGGTGCAGTTGTCCTTGGTGTCAGTAAGGATTCTATAGCATCCCATAAGAAGTTTGAAGAAAAATATGGACTGGCATTTACACTTTTAGCAGATCCGGAGCGTAAGGTTATTGAAGCATATGATGTATGGAAAGAAAAGAAAAATTATGGCAAAGTTTCTATGGGAGTAGTAAGAACTACGTATCTTATTGATGAGCATGGAATTATTGTGAAAGCAAATGACAAAGTCAAGGCAGCAGATGACCCGGAGAATATGCTTAAGGAATTAAGCTGATGAAGATTATATTATCACCTGCAAAGAAGATGATTACAGATATCGACAGCATATTACCGGTGGGGTTACCGGCTTTTCTTGATAAGACAAAAGAAATATTGGACTGGATGAAGGGTAAGAATAAAGAGGAACTGAAGTTAATATGGAAATGTAATGACAAGATTGCAGAACAAAACTTTGATAGATTGGAAAATATGAATCTTTATAAAATGCTTACTCCGGCTATTTTATCATATGAAGGAATTGCTTTTCAGTATATGGCACCATCGGTGTTCGAGGGCGGGCAGTTTAAGTATATACAAAATCACCTGAGAATATTGTCAGCGTTTTATGGTGTCGTAAAACCAATGGATGGGGTGACACCATATCGTCTGGAGATGCAGGCAAAAGCTGCGATAGGAGATGCAAGAAATTTGTATGATTACTGGGGAGACATGTTATATCACTCAGTGATTGATGACAGCAGGATTATAGTTAATCTGGCATCAAAAGAGTATTCTAAATGCATAGAAAAATATCTGACTTCCAAAGACAATTATATTACGATTACATTTTGTGAATTATCAGGAGATAAGCTGGTAACAAAAGGTACATATGCTAAAATGGCTCGTGGTGAAATGGTCAGATTTATGGCCGAAACAGGCATTGAAGATCCAACTGATATCAAGAGATTTAACAGACTGGGGTATGTGTTCAGGGCTGATTTGTCATCAGAATCAGAATATGTTTTTGAACGAAAAATTGAATAGTCATTTTTACAAAAGGTGCTCTATAGGGGCATCTTTTGTTAAAATTAGGAATGATTACTATTTTATATTGACACGATAGATTAAAATAATATATAATCCTTATTAAGAAAAAATCCTAATAAGGAGAACAGATGATAAGCAGAAGAAATACCATTCAAAAAGATTTAGTACGAAATGCTGTATATGAAATGAAGAGGCATGTTACAGCAAATGAAGTGTATGAATTCGTAAAGAAAACCCATCCTACAATCGGAAAAGGAACTGTATATAGAAATCTTGATATATTGGTTGAAGAAGGTTCCCTTAGAAAAGTTGAGGTTCCTGATGGACCTAACCGTTTTGATTTCACTTTAAAAAATCATTACCATGTAAGATGTGTAAAATGTGGCGATGTGTCAGATGTAGATATGGATGAAATACCATACTTACTGGAAAGGATTAATGATACGCATGGAATAGAATTTTTGGGGTATGATATTTCCTTTAAAGGTATTTGTCTGAAGTGCAGAAGGATAATTGCTGTATCATCAATACAGCAATTCAGGCAGCTTTAGATTTTGAAAAAATAGTAAAGAAAACGGAGGTAAAAGAAATGGCAGCAAACAAGTACGCAGGAACATAGACGGAGAAAAATTTACAAAATGCATTTGCAGGAGAATCCCAGGCAAGAAATAAGTATACTTATTTCGCTTCTGTTGCGAAGAAGGAAGGCTATGAGCAGAAGGTGAGAATTACGAATGGACAGATATGTAAGAAGGCTTTGCCAAAACGGCTGAAGAGGAAGGCTTTCCAGAGCTTGCAGCAAAATTCAGGGCTGTAGGAGAAATTGAGAAGCATCACGAAGAGAGATATCGTGCACTTCTTAAGAATATTGAAACTGCACAGGTCTTTGAGAAGAGTGAAGTTAAGGTATGGGAATGACGTAACTGCGGACATATTGTAGTAGGAACTAAGGCTTCGGAGATATGCCCGGTATGTAATCATTCTCAGAGTTATTTTGAAGTACATGCAGAGAATTATTAAAGGAGGAGATTATTACGAAGAAGCAAACTATTAATTCAAAAAAAGCAGTAATGATAGGCTGTGGTTTTGTCGGATCAGCATCTGTATTTGCATTAATGCAAAGTGGATTATTTACTGAGATTGTACTTATTGATGCTGATAAGAATAAAGCAGAGGGGGAAGCAATGGATATTAGTCATGGAATTCCATTTGCCAGTCCTATGAAAATTTATGCCGGTGATTATGATGATGTAGCAGATGCAGCAATTGTAATAATATCTGCCGGTGCCGGACAAAAACCTGGTGAGACAAGACTTGATCTTGTTAATAAAAATGTTGCAATATTTAAGTCTATTATTCCAGAGATTGTGAAAAGAGATTTTGAAGGAATTATGTTGGTTGTTGCTAATCCGGTAGATATTCTTACACAGGTAGCTATAAAGTTGTCAGGTTTTCCAGAAAACAGAGTCATTGGCTCTGGAACGGTTTTAGACAGTGCAAGATTAAGATGTAAGCTTGGTGAACATTTATCAGTGGATAGCCGGAGCGTTCACGCATTTATTGTGGGGGAACATGGTGATAGCGAAGTTGTAGCATGGTCGTCAGCCAATGTATCAGGTGTTCCATTAAGCGAAATGTGTGAAATGCGTGGTCATTATAAGCATAAGGAAAATACCGAAGAAATTGCGACGACAGTAAAGAACAGTGCTTATGAAATTATAAATAAAAAGCATGCAACTTATTATGGAATCGCAATGTCTGTAAAGAGGATTTGTGAAGTGATTATGAGAGATGAGAAATCTATACTTCCCGTATCACATATGATTCATGGCATTTATGGCATTGATGGAGTTTCGTTAAGTATGCCTGCTATTGTAGGTGCAGATGGCGTAGAATCAGATATACCGATTAATTTAAATGGTGAGGAGGCATTAAAGCTTAAGGAATCAGCCGATTATTTAAAGAAAATTGTAGACACAATTGAGCTGTAAATTTAGTATAAAAAATGATGACGCTCTGGCTTAGGCTGGGGCGTTATTTTTGTTTTACTCATCTTTATGTGTCGATTTGTATCTGCTATAATTTAATAATTTACAATTATTTAATAATTTACAATTTATGGTGGTAAGTATGGATGGCACTTTCATCACAAATCAAAGCAGTTTTTATATTCTTTCGGGTGAAGCAGAAATGGGGATATGATGAGTTTAAAGGAGGATGGGAATTTCCTGGTGGGAAAATTGAGAATGGTGAAACGCCAAAGAAAGCTCTTGTGCGAGAAATAAGTGAAGAACTTGCAACGGAAATTTCAGTTGGAAATCTGATTGATACAATAGAATATGATTATCCGCAATTTCATCTTTCTATGGATTGCTTTTGGGCAGAAATTGTAGCAGGCAATTTAGTGCTCAAAGAACATGAAGCAGCAAAGTGGCTGACAAAAGATGAACTTGATTCTGTATGGTGGCTGCCGACAGATATTAAATTAATCAATAAGATTAGACAATATATGTAAATTTAAGAACATGTTGAAAGAAAAAAGTTATACAATTTATTATGAAATAGTGGGAAATTCTTGAAAATATTTATTGTATAGTATACACTACTATTAATATATTTAGTAACTTATGGTATAAGTTCAGAAAACAAAAATACTAATGAAAGAGATTAATTATGTTTAAAATTATTGATGGTGATTTTAAAAACGGTGAGTACAGCAAAGAAGAATATTTGGATAATTGGCCAATGTTGTACATACTTGAAAATGGTAAGCAGGCTTATATTGGAGAGTCTAATCATGTAAAAACAAGAATGGCTCAGCATGCTGCAAATAAAGAGAAGACAATTTTTAACAAGGTTCATTTTATCTATTCAAGGTTGTTTAATCAGTCAGTTACCTTTGATTATGAGTCAAAGCTGATTCAGTATATTGTTGCAGATGAATTATTTCAGGTTATCTGTACATTTTTTTAGCGTGAAAAATGTACAAAATTTAAGCGTGATTGACATATATCCATTGAAGATCTGCTGATGGGGAAAGCAGGAACGAAAAAGGAAACGAAACTGGAAAAGGCACAGAAGTTGATCCTGGAGTTATTAAACAAACGAAAAGTAATGTGTTTAGAAGAATTAGAGGCAGAACTACTAGCCTATGGGATTTCTTCCAGAACAGGAAGAGATGCAAGAAAGCAATTGGAAAGTAGATTAAGCTATGACTGGTGTCAGGGAAGAAAAACAGTTGCGTTAATCACAGAATAAAAGATGACATTGGCAAAAAAATACTTTGGCATTGGCAGTCTTTATAGATACCTTTGCCAGCCGCCAATGTCAAAAACAAAGATAATAGAAGGAGGCATACAAATGACAAGTTATGATATACCTTATTGGAAGAAGTATACATTATCCATTGAAGAGGCAGCATCCTATTTTCGTATTGGAGAAGGAAAGCTTCGTAAGTTAGTCAGTGACAATCCAAATGCAGAGTATTTGCTTTGGAATGGGAATCGTGTACAGATAAAACGAACAAGATTTGAAAAATTTATTGATACACTCAGTGCGATATAAAATGAAATTTAAAAGAAGGAGGTGTTCGAATTAGGGGTTACATGATATACTAACAATATCATGTTGCGTCCCCTTGGAGGTAGGATATGATTTCAAAGAGACGTGATGATAAAGGCAGAGTTCTCCAGCAAGGAGAATGGCAGGAACCAAGTGGACGTTACCGCTATAAATATACAGATTCACTTGGTAAGCGTAAAATATTATATAGTTGGAGATTGACAGAAGCAGATAAGATGCCGGAAGGTAAACGGGCAGATCTTTCTCTCAGGGAAAAAGAAAGAAAAGTTCAGTCCTTACAGATGCAAGGGATTACAGGAAGTAACATTACAGTGCTTGAACTTGTGGAACGATATCTTTCCCTGAAAACAGGAGTAAAGCATAATACTTTAGCGAATTACAAATTTGTGGTGAATGTATTGAAAAAGGAAGAATTCGCTTATAAGAAAGTGGATGATGTGAAACTTTCTGACGCAAAGATTTTTCTGATAAAACTACAAAGAGATGGTAGAGGATATAGTTCCATTCATTCCATCAGAGGTGTTTTAAGACCTGCTTTTCAAATGGCTGTGGATGATGACTTGATTCTAAAAAATCCATTTGGATTTGAATTAGGTACAGTACTTGTTAATGACAGTTAGAAAAGACAAGCTGTTTCGCCGGAAGATGAAACTAAATTTCTTGATTTTGTAAAGAATGATCCGCATTATAATCAGTATTATGATGCATTTTATATCTTATTCAAGACAGGTCTTAGAATATCTGAATTTTGTGGGCTTACTGTAAAAGACTTGGACTTTAAAGAAGATATTATCAATGTGAATCATCAGTTGCAAAGAACTCGAGAAATGAAGTATATCATCGTATCTACAAAGACAACAAGTGGTACTCGGTTACTTCCGATGGAAGCGGATGTAAAAGAGGCATTTCTTCGAATCTTGAAGAATAGAAGGAAACCAAAACGTGAGCCGATGGTGGATGGATATGGAGGATTTCTGTTTCTGGACAAGAATGGAAGGCCAATGGTTGCACTTCATTGGGAAAAGTACATGCAGCATGCAAGAGAAAAATATAATCGTGAGAATTTGTTGCAATTGCCGCCAGTTACTCCACATATATGCAGGCATACTTATTGTACAAATATGGCCAATTCAGGGATGAACCCAAAGACACTGCAATATCTGATGGGGCATTCAGATGTATCTGTAACACTTAATATTTATACGCATACCGGCTATGATGATGCAAAGAAAGAACTTGCCAGATTAAAAGAAGCAAGGGATGAACTCGAAAAGAAAAAGTTTATAACCCAAAAACATGCACAAACAACTCATGTAAGCCTTATCTCATAAGGAATTTGGGACTTTAAAAATAACCCATTTGTACCACAAATGCCCGAAAAAACATGAGAAAATACAAGAATTTATAAGAAAAAGAACCTTTCAAGTAAAAAATGCACAAAGGCTGAAAAGCCAGTATTTATAAGGCTTTGAGAGGATATGAGGAGATAAAATGGAGAAAATAAAGGTACTATTTATTTGCCACGGCAACATCTGCCGCAGTACCATGGCGCAATACGTTTTCCAGAATCTGATCAACAGACACAACCTCACCGATCAGTTCTACATTGATTCCGCAGCTACCAGCCGCGAGGAAATCGGAAATCCGGTTCATCACGGCACCCTGCGGAAATTAAAAGAGGTCGGTATCCCATGCGGAGATCACCGCGCACGTCAGTTAGAAAAGCGGGAATATGACGAATTTGATTATCTGATCGGGATGGATTCCATGAATATTCGAAACATGATGCGGATTCTGGGCGGCGATCCGAAAGGAAAAGTGTCGAAACTGCTTGATTTTACAGAGCGGACAGGGCAGGATATTGCGGATCCGTGGTATACCGGGAATTTTGACAGGACATACGAAGATGTGAAAGAAGGCTGTGAAGCCTTACTGCAGGACTGCCTGCTGCGCCTATAGAGCGCAGCTGAGCAGTTTTTTTAGATTGTTGTGGAATTGTTTTCCGTGGACATGAAGTTTATGACGTTCGGAATTGGAGAGATCCTGATTCAGATGTTTTTCGTAACGATTGAAGAGTACGCGATAGTCCATATTCTGACGGTGGCTCCAACGGATCAGTACCCAGTTCATTGCATCTTCGGTCCAGTACTGGGAGGGGATGCCGGCTTCTTTTAGGACAGTGATATACTGCATGGCGCGCACAGACAGTTTGTTCAGATGTTTTTGTTTTTCTGCCTCAGAAGCAGCATCTTTCCGGCGGAAGAACAGAAACGTACGTTTTTTCTTCTGGGAGTTGTTCTCCAAAAATTCCATCGCAAGGTCTACGGTTTCCTGCAGACGACAGGCAGCGTTCCAATACACGACAAACGGAGCAGCCTGTTCATCATCCTCGGGACCAACGGTAAAGGTGCGGAAGACACGGATTTGTCCACCGCCTAATTCTTTGTCATATTCGTGCCGGGATTCGGGATTGGAAAGTACCCGGTACGCCTCCAGTATTTCCTGCATACACGCAGTGGTGTCGATGCCCTGATTCATATTGGCATCCGGGTGATATACTTTAGCAAGCGCATTTTTTGCACTTGTGATTTCCTGTAATGTAGCTTCCCGGGAAACACCGAGAATATCATAGTAAGTACGGGAATTCATAAGAACCTCCTTCGATTTATAGAATCTCTCTTTCAGAGAATGAAAGAGAGTAAAAATATACATAAAAAAAGCAGATGGCAAGAAAAAATCAGTCTGCCCGGACGGAAATCTGACGATTGCCGATAAGAATATCTGCACCAAATTATTATATTACCTGGATATGGAAAATGCAAGCAATTTTGCTGACGGAATTGCCCGATTGTGTTATATTTTTTTATAGAGAAAAAAGTCAGGAATAACAGACATAGAAAAGAGGTTATCAGACATGTATATTGCAGACTTACACACCCATTCCAGATATTCCAGAGCCACCAGCAAAGAGTGTACGCCGGAGTATCTGGATCTGTGGGCGCGCAGAAAAGGCATCCATCTGATCGGGAGCGGGGATTTTACGCATCCGGCATGGAGAGAAGAGTTAAAAGAAAAATTAAAGCCCGCAGAAGACGGATTTTATGTGCTGAAAAAAGAATACAGGATTCAGGATGGGAATACGCCGGATCACATGATTCCCCGATTCGTGATCACCGGAGAGATCAGTTCTATCTATAAGAAATACGATAAGGTGCGGAAGGTTCACAGTCTTTTGATTCTTCCCGGGCTAAAAGCCGCAGAGAATCTTTCGGAGAAACTGGAAGTGATCGGAAATCTGCATTCGGACGGGCGGCCGATTCTTGGGTTGGATTGCAGGGATTTACTGGAAATCATGCTGGAGACAACACCAGATGGCATGTACGTTCCGGCACACATCTGGACACCGCATTTTTCCATGTTCGGAGCATTTTCCGGATTTGATACGATAGATGAGTGCTTCGGGGATCTGAGTTCTCACATTCATGCAGTGGAGACGGGATTATCCTCGGATCCGCCGATGAACTGGCGGGTGTCCATGCTGGACCGGTTTCAGTTGATTTCCAATTCCGATGCGCATTCTCCGGCAAAACTGGGAAGAGAGGCCACTCTTCTGGATATTGACTGGTCCTATGAAGGTCTGAGAGGTGCCATTCAAAATGGCAGCGGTCTGGCAGGCACCATTGAATTTTTCCCGGAGGAAGGAAAATACCATATGGATGGCCATCGGAAGTGCAATCTTTGCCTGACACCGATAGAGACAGAAACATATCAGGGAAAATGTCCGGTGTGTGGAAGAAAAATTACCATTGGTGTTTCTCATCGGATTGAACAGCTGGCGGACAGGGCGGAAGGTTTTGTAAAAGAAGGTGCCAATGGATTTGAAAGTCTGGTTCCACTTCCGGAAGTTATCTCAGCATGCGTGGGTGTTTCTTCCGGAAGTAAGAAGGTACAAAAAGAATACGAGCAGATGCTGCGGATGATCGGATCGGAATTTGAGATTCTGAGAACTGTGCCGTTGGAGGAAATCCGGCAAAAGTCCGGATTTCTGATCGCAGAGGGAATTGAGCGTCTGCGAAACGGCGAGGTAGAGCGGATTTCGGGATTTGACGGAGAATACGGAACAATCAAACTGTTTCAGCCGTATGAACTGGAAGAGGTCGATAGACAGCGGTGATTGCCGGACCGAAAGAGGGGTGTTGATTTTCTCACGTTGACTTGCTAGAATAGAAGAAACAATAAGATTCGTTGCACCCGGATGGAAGGATGCCTCCAGTTTGGAACATCCTTCCCTTTTTGTGGGGAGCCGGATTTCAGGAAAAGAGGTTTGATATCATGCAGTATGATTTTACAACGATTATGGACCGGCGGGGAAAGGATGCCATCGCAGTAGATGCGCCTGCCGGAAACAATACAGGCAATGATTTTTTCGCAGGTGCGAAAATTCGAGAAGGGTTTGATCTGATCCCGATGTGGGTAGCGGATATGAATTTTCCGGCGCTTCCGGCAATTCCGGAGGCGATCATCCAGAGGACAAAGCATCCGGCATATGGTTATTTTGATCCGTCGGCGGCATATTATGACGGGATCATCAACTGGCAGAAGACACGTAATGGCGTGAACGATCTGACAAAAGAGTGCATCGGCTATGAGAACGGTGTGCTCGGCGGTGTGGTTTCGGCTTTGAAAGTATTGTGTTCCAATGGGGATTCTGTTTTGCTGCAGTCTCCGACGTATATCGGATTTACGCATTGTATTGAGGACAATGGATGGAATATCGTCCTGAATCCACTGGTGTTGGATGAAGAAGGAATCTGGCGGATTGATTACGAAGATATGGAAGAAAAAATTGTGCAAAACAAGATCCATGCGGCGGTTTTTTGTTCGCCTCACAACCCGACCGGACGTGTCTGGGAGCGCTGGGAGATTGAAAAGGCAATGGAAATCTATCAGAAGCATGATGTGTATGTGATCTCAGATGAGATCTGGTCAGATCTGACACTTCCGGGATATCAGCATATCCCGACACAGTCTGTGTCCGAGGATGCAAAAAACAGAACCATTGCGCTTTACGCTCCGTCCAAGACATTTAATCTGGCAGGATTGATCGGTTCGTATCATATCATTTATAATTCGTATTTGAGAGACCGGGTATGTATGGAAGGGAAAATGACCCATTACAATTCTATGAATGTGTTGTCCATGCATGCGCTGATCGCGGCATATTCGAAAGAAGGAATGGAGTGGGTGGACGAGCTTCGCACCGTGCTGGATACGAACATTTCCTATGCCATGGAGTTTATCAGGAGAGAATTTCCGGGTGTTTCCGTGTCCAGACCGCAGGGGACGTACATGCTCTTTTTAGACTGCACAGACTGGTGCGAGGCGCATCACCAGACCATTGAAGAGCTGCAGAGGGCAGGCATGGAAGTGGGCGTGATCTGGCAGGATGGTCGTCCGTTCCACGGAGCGTGCCATATCCGGATGAATCTGGCGCTGCCGCACAGTCGTGTGAAAGAAGCGTTTGAACGATTGAAACAGTATGTGTTTCTCGACTGAAAAATAGTGACATAAAAAAGGAGTACAACATGCAGTATATCATTCCGCACTACTATAAGAAGTTTGCATGTATCGGCGGGGACTGTCCGGATACTTGCTGCGCAGGGTGGCAGATTATGATCGATCCCGCTTCACTGAAAAAATACAGACAGACAAAAGGGCGGCTTGGCAGTCGCCTGCACAATGAAATTGACTGGGAGGAAGGCGCGTTTCGCCAATATGAGAAGCGCTGTGCCTTTCTCAATGAAGAAAATCTGTGTGATCTGTACATAGAAGGCAACGGATCCGGGATGTTCTGCAAGACCTGCAGGCTGTATCCGAGGCATGTGGAAGAATTTGAAGGACTGCGGGAGATTTCCCTGTCTTTATCCTGTCCGGAAGCAGCAAATCTGATCCTGGGCTGCGAAGAGCCGGTCCGTTTTCTGGAGGCGGAAAATCCGGATCGGGAAGAGACTTATGAGGAGTTTGATTTCTTCTTGTTTACCAAACTGGAAGACGCGAGAACTCTGATCTTTCAGATTCTTCAGAATCGGGAGTATCCAGTCCGGCTGAGAATGGCAATCGTGCTGGCACTGGCGCATGATCTGCAGGAGAGGATCGACAAAAATGCCCTGTTTGAGATTGATGGGCTTCTAAAGCGTTACGAGAAGGAACGCGTCTGGACCTGGTTTCAGGAAAAACTGGACAATCTGGATACAGAGGAAAAAACGCAGCAGGAGGTTTGCGGCAATCTGTTTGTGATCCTGAATCATCTGGAAGTGCTCAGAGACGACTGGAAGGGATATGTCAAAGAAGCAAAAAATATGTTGTTGGAATCAGAGCTGTCAGCAGAGCAAAGAAAAGAGTTCGAATCTGTGTTTACGGAGAAGATCATGGAACAGCTGATGGTTTATTTTGTATTTACTTACTTTTGCGGGGCAGTCTACGATGAACAGGCATATGGGAAACTAAAATTTGCAGTGTCAGGTTGTATTTTGATCCGGGCGCTGGCAAAAGGTGTATTTTTGAAAAATGGAACGCTGGAGTTTTCGGATGTTGCAGAGGCGGCACGCCGGTATGCAAGAGAAGTGGAGCATTCGGATTTCAACAAGTGCAAAATGGAGCAGATGCTGCAGGATGAAGGCAAATTTGGACTGGAAAAATTATTTGTAATTTTATAAAAGGCGATAGGATAAGAAAGAAACAACAGGGGGGATTTTATGACAAAAACAGCAGCGCCTATGACAAGCGGCTCAATCTGGAAACAGATGACTTTTTTTGCGATGCCGATTTTTCTGGGCAATTTATTTCAGCAATTATATAACACTGTGGATTCTCTGATCGTCGGAAATTTCCTGGGGAGCAGTGCACTGGCTGCAGTCAGCTCCTCCGGAAGTCTGATCTTTATGCTGATTGGATTTTTGAGTGGAATCTCAGCGGGAGCGGGGGTAATCGTTGCCCGGTTTTTTGGTGCAGGAGATGAGAAAAATCTGCAGCGCGCGGTACACACCACAGTTGCATTTGGTCTGGTGGCAGGAGTTTTGATGACCGGCGTCGGAGTGGCACTTTCTCCGCAGATCCTGCGGTGGATGGATACGCCCGAAAGTGTAATGAGAGAATCGGTGACATATCTTCAGATTTATTTTGCGGGATCTTTAGGATTTGTGATGTACAATGTCCTGGTGGGAATTCTGCAGGCTGTGGGAGACAGCAGACATCCTTTGTATTATCTGATCGTATCGTCTGTGATCAATCTGGTTCTGGATCTGTTGTTTATCACAGGATTTCATACAGGAGTGGGAGGTGCGGCGGTTGCAACCGTGATCTCTCAGATTGTGAGTGCACTCCTTTGTTTCTGGCAGCTGCTGCGGACAAAGGAAAGCTATGGATTGAAGATTCGAAAAATCCGTTTTGACAAAGGAATCCTTGTCCAGATCATCAAGATCGGACTGCCTTCCGGAGTGCAGAACTCTATCATTGCGTTTGCAAACGTGGTCGTACAGTCCAATATCAATGCATTCGGAGAAATGGCAATGGCGGGCTATGGGGCCTACACAAAGGGGGAAGGGTTCGGTTTTCTGCCCATCAACAGCTTTACTATGGCACTGACGACATTTGTAGGACAGAATCTGGGTGCAAAGCAGGAGGAGCGCACGAAAAAAGGGGCGCGATTTGGAATTCTCGCAGCAGTTATATTGGCAGAACTGATTGGTGTCGTGGTATTTCTTCTGGCACCACAGCTGATCGCGGCATTTGACTCTTCTCCTGAGATCATTCGGTTTGGTGTGGAAAAAGCCAGAACAGCAGCGTTATTTTACTGTCTGCTTGCATATTCACATTCCATTGCAGCAATTTTGCGCGGTGCGGGCAAGACGATGGTGTCCATGATCATTATGATGATGTGCTGGTGTGTGATCCGGGTGTCTTTCCTTTCCGTGATGATTCCACTCACTCACAGCATTCAGGTGGTGTACTGGGTATATCCGCTGACATGGAGTTTAAGTTCTCTGGCATTTTTCTGGTATTATAAGAAAGCGAAGTGGATATAATAAATAGTAACAGACCAGATCAGGGAATGGAGAATCGAAATGAAACGTGTTCTCGCAGTGTTACTAAGCGCAGTACTGAGTCTCTCTGTGGCTGTTGTGCCCGGGATTCAGACTCTGGCAGAAGAGCCGGATGCAGCTCAGAAAACAGAAGGGCAGCAGGAGGCAGAGGTGGAAGTACAGGCACCAAGTGCCGTTTTGATGGAAGCGTCCACAGGCGCTGTGTTGTATGAAAAAGATGCAGATACAAGACGCGCACCGGCCAGTGTCACGAAGATCATGACTATGCTTTTGATCTTTGATGCACTGGAGGATGGAAAAATTGCGCTGGAAGATGAGGTGTCAACCTCGGAATATGCAGCGTCCATGGGAGGTTCTCAGGTGTTTTTGGAGCCCGGAGAAACGCAGAGTGTGGATACGATGTTAAAATGTATTTCCGTAGCCAGTGCCAATGATGCCTGTACCGCCATGGCAGAGTACATAGCGGGCAGTGAAGAGGCCTTTGTAAAGATGATGAATGAACGGGCGGCAGGGCTCGGCATGAAAAATACAACGTTTCAAAACTGTAACGGACTGGATACCGAGGGACATTTGACGACGGCAAGAGATATTGCTCTGATGTCCAGAGAATTGATCGAAAAATATCCGAAAATTCATGATTACTGCATGATCTGGATGGATACGATCACCCATACCACAAAAAAGGGGACTTCTGAATTTGGACTGTCCAACACGAACAAACTGGTACGGCAGTATCCATATGCCACAGGTTTAAAGACAGGCTCTACCGATGAGGCCAAATTCTGCGTGTCTGCGACAGCCGAAAAAGACGGGATGGAACTGATCGCGGTGATCCTGGGCGGAGAAAATTCGAAACAGCGGTTTCAGGATGCGACGAAGCTTCTGAATTATGGATTCGGAAAATGCCAGGTATACGAAGACAATGATCCGCCGAAGTTAAAACCGGTCGAAGTGCAAGGTGGTGTCAAAGAGCAGATTCTCTGCGAGTATGCGGATACGTTCCGCTATCTGGACACAAGCGGAGCAAATCTGGCAGGGGTGACAAAGAAGGCACAGATGAAGCAGTCTGTAAAAGCTCCGGTGAAAAAGGGACAGAAAGTAGGCGAACTTGTCTATGAGCTGGGAGAAAAAGAAATCGGAAGAGTGGAGATTCTGGCAAAAGAAAGCTGTAAAAAAGCAGAATTTTTGGATTATCTGAAAAAAGTGATGCAAAAAATCAGGGTGTAGCGAAATGCTGCACCTTTCCTTATGTTGAACTGCATTTAAAAAAATGATAGGATAAGAAGAAAAAATGACAAAAAGGAGAATGCCATGAAAGCAGTGATCTTAGTGGTCTTTGTTCTGACAGTGGCGGCAGTTCTTTGTCTGCTGGAAGCGTACCGGGAGCAGCAGTATTTCAAGGTGACAGAGGACGTTGTTGTATCCCGCAGGCTGAACGGGCTGAAAAAGGAAAAGAAGATCGTGTTTTTAAGCGATCTGCACAATAAAGAATATGGAGCCGGAAATGAACGTTTGCTGGATGCGATCTGCAAAGCGAGGCCGGATCTGATTCTGATCGGCGGGGATATGCTGGTCGGGAAGAAAGGGTGTTCCTTTGCTCCGGCTCTGGAATTTGTTTCAAAACTTCCTGCGATCGCTCCGGTTTATTATGCCTGCGGAAATCACGAGCAGCGGATGAAAAGAAAACCGGAAGTCTATGGGGAGGTTTATCAGGGGTATCAAAAGCAATTAGAAGAATGCGGCGTGCATTTTCTGGAAAATAGCAGTGTCCTGCTTAAGGAGGATGACTGCAGGATCCGGATTTCGGCTCTGGAACTGCCCCTTGCAACTTATACAAAATTCAAAAAATACCGGGTCACAGAGCAGGATGTAACAGCATGTATTGAAAAAGAAGCTGCGGATTATGAGATTCTTCTGGCGCACAATCCGGTTTATTTTGACGCATATAAAAAATGGGGAGCAGATCTGGTGCTTTCCGGGCATCTTCACGGCGGGATTATCCGTCTGCCGGGAATCGGAGGTCTGATCACGCCTCAGGCGATTCCGTTTCCGAAATATTCCGGGGAGATGACAACAGAAGGAGAGCAGACGATCATTGTAAGCCGTGGGCTTGGCACTCATACGATCAATCTTCGTTTTTTGAATGAGGCAGAGATGATCGTGATTCATCTGCGGGGCGAAAAAGACAGTTGAGAATTTGAAGGATTTCCCGTATAATGAAACACAGTGTGAAATAACAGACGGTAGATGGGAGAAATAAAACAGATGGGGATACCGGTAAAATTGCAGGTTTTTGAAGGTCCGTTGGATCTGCTGTTACATTTGATCGAGAAAAATAAGATTGATATCTATGACATTCCGATCGTAGAGATCACCAGCCAGTATATGGAATATATCCGGCAGATGGAGCGGGAAGATTTAAACGTCATGAGTGAATTTCTCGTGATGGCGGCAACACTTCTGGATATCAAATGCCGGATGCTGCTCCCGAAAGAGATCAATGAAGAGGGCGAAGAGGAAGATCCGAGAGCAGAGCTGGTAGAACAGCTTTTACAGTATAAAATGTACAAATATATGTCCTACGAGCTGCGGGATCGTCAGGTAGATGCAGACCAGTATTTTTACCGGGAGGCAGATATTCCCGAAGAGGTGAAAAGTTATGTTCCTGCGGTAGATCTGGATCAGCTTTTAGGGGACGTGACGCTGGTACAGCTGAGGAAGATTTTCCGGGAAGTGATGCGCAGGCAGGAAGAGAAGATCGATCCGGTGCGGAGTAAGTTCGGTAAGATCGAGAAAGAAGAAGTACCGCTTCCGGACAAGCTTTTGTATGTGGAGACTTATGCAAGGACACATAAAAAATTCAGTTTTCGTATGCTTCTTGAAAAACAGAGAAGCAAGATGCATATTGTGGTGACATTTCTGGCAGTGCTGGAGCTGATGAAGACGGGCATGATCCGTGTTTATCAGGAAGAAATCTGCGGGGAGATCCTGATCGATTCCCAGATATAACAGAGCATGCCAGGAGAAACAGGAAGGAAAGAGAAAGAATGGAGCAAAAAAAACTGCAGGCAGCCATAGAAGCAATTTTGTTTGCAATGGGAGGCTCTGTGGAGCTGAAAAAACTTGCACAGGCGATCGGACATGACGAAGAAACGACAAAAAAAATAATCCGCCAGATGATGGACCGGTATGAGAAAGAAGATCGGGGAATCCGGATCATCGAACTGGAAGCTTCGTTTCAGATGTGCACGAAAAAAGAGATGTATGAATATTTGATCCGGGTAGCAAAGCAGCCAAAAAAACAGGTTCTTACGGATGTACTTTTGGAAACGCTTTCGATCATCGCCTACAAGCAGCCGGTTACAAAACTGGAAATCGAAAAAATCCGTGGCGTCAAATCGGATCATGCAGTCAGCAAGCTGGTAGAATATGATCTGGTTGAGGAAGTGGGGCGTATGGATGCGCCGGGAAAACCGCTTTTATTTGGAACCACAGAAGAGTTTCTGCGCAGATTCAGTGTACATTCTCTGGATGAACTTCCTGCGCCGAATCCGGAGCAGGTAGCACATTTTAAAGAAGAAGCAGAGGATGAGGTACAGTTAAAGTTAAACCTGTAGTTCTGATTAAAAATCTTCGGACATAGGATATAGCAAAGAATGTCTGGAGAATAAAAAAGCAATGCATGAGAAAAGAAGGGAAAGAGGACGAACATATCGGGTCGGGCTGATCCTGGGCTTTTGTCTTCTGATTGCAGTAAATGGTCTGTTTCCGGTTTCGTGTGTATATGCGGAGGAAGAACAGACAAAAATCGCATACGGGGAGAATACTCCAGGACAGTTATACGCCCGGTCGGCAGTTTTGATGGATGCAGACAGCGGGCGTATTTTGTTTGCAAAAAATGCCGAAACAGAGCGTCCTATGGCGAGTACAACCAAGATCATGACCTGCATTCTTGCATTGGAACGTGCAGACCCGGATGAGAGTGTGTCAGTCAGTGCCAATGCGGCAGCCCAGCCCAGAGTCCGACTGGGGACAGTGGAAGGACAGAAATTTAAGCTTAAGGATCTTTTATATTCTCTGATGCTGGAATCACATAACGATACAGCGGTGATGCTGGCAGAACATCTGGCTGGAAGCGTGGAGCAGTTTGCGGATGAGATGAACCAGAAAGCAAGAGAACTGGGACTTAGCCATACCCATTTTGTCACACCCAATGGTCTGGACGGGGCAGATGACGGCGGGAGCCATCGGACCACGGCAGAAGAACTGGCAAGGATTATGCGCTATTGTGTGATGGAGTCTCCAAAGCGGAAGGAATTTCTGGAAATTACAGGCGTGTCTTCCTATCAGTTTTCGGATCTGGAGCAGACGCAGACGTATTCCTGCATCAATCACAACGCGTTTCTTACGATGATGGAAGGCGCTGTATCCGGAAAAACCGGATTTACCGGGGAGGCAGGATATTGCTACGTGGGGGCATTAAAAAGAGAAAAGCGAACCTTTATCGTAGCACTTCTGGCGTGCGGCTGGCCGAACAATCGGAGCTATAAATGGGAGGATACAAAAAAACTGATGGAGTACGGTCTGGAACATTTTGAATATCAGAGTATGAAAGGCGCCGGGCAAAAATTTAAAATCCGGGTGACGGATGGGATTCCGGATTCCAATCAGAAAGAGGCGTATACATATGCAGAAGCACTGTCAGAGCAGTCAAATCTTTCGTTTCTGCTGGCAGACTGGGAATCTGTTCAGGTAAGAAGGAACATTCCGGCAGTATTACCGGCTCCTGTCCGGGAAGGGACAGAAGTGGGAACGATAGAATATCGGGTCAACGGAGAAACTCTTGCCAGACTTCCGGTAGTAATCCAAAGGTCTGTGGGAAAAATTGATTTTTCATGGTGCTGGAAGAAAATAGCAGCAAAATATTTCTTAAAAGAGAAAATATATTAAAATAAATCAAGGCAAGTGATTAAAAATGTCACTGGTATCGAATGGAAGAGTATGATAGTATAAACGAAATAAAAAAAGACAAGTAAATTGATGTAATATAAGGAGTGCTTGCGATGAAGAATTTTGAAAAATATGAAAGAAGCTATTTTATGCCGCCGGTGCCGTGCTATGACTGGGTGAAGAAAGACCATATTGAAAAACCGCCCGTCTGGTGCAGCGTGGATCTGCGGGATGGGAATCAGGCATTGATCGAGCCTATGAGTCTGGAGGAAAAAATAGAATTCTTCCAGATGCTTCTGGATGTCGGCTTCAAGCAGATCGAAGTGGGATTTCCGGCAGCGTCTGAGACAGAATATCAATTTCTGCGTACATTGATCGAGCAGAATATGATCCCTGAGGATGTAACGATCCAGGTTCTGACACAGGCGAGAGAGCATATTATCAAACGGACCTTTGAAGCGGTCAAAGGAGCGCCGCATGCGGTCATTCATCTGTATAATTCAACTTCTGTCGCACAGAGAGAACAAGTGTTTAAAAAGAATAAAGAAGAAATCAAAAAAATTGCGGTAGACGGAGCCATTCTTCTGAATGAGCTGGCAAAGGAGACAGAAGGGAATTTCACGTTTGAGTACAGCCCGGAAAGTTTCCAGGGAACCGAGGTGGATTATGCGCTGGAAGTGTGCAATGCAGTTCTCAGAGTGTGGGAGCCGTCCAGGGAGCGAAAAGTGATCATCAATCTTCCGACAACCGTGGAAAACGCGATGCCGCATGTGTTCGCAAGTCAGGTGGAATATATGAGCAAGCACTTATATAACAGAGAACATGTATTGTTATCGCTTCATCCGCATAACGACAGAGGATCCGGCGTCAGTGACGCAGAGCTTGGAATTCTGGCAGGAGCGGACCGGATCGAGGGAACGCTGTTTGGAAACGGCGAACGGACCGGAAATGTGGATATTATCACGGTTGCTATGAATATGTATTCACAGGGAGTGGATCCGGGCTTGGATTTTTCCAACATGAGTGAGATCAGTGAGACCTATGAGAGACTTACCAGAATGCAGGTTTCTCCGAGACAGCCATATGCCGGAGAACTGGTATTTACCGCGTTTTCCGGTTCTCACCAGGATGCGATCGCAAAAGGAATGGCATGGAGAGAAGAGAAGCAGTGCCAGACATGGTCGGTTCCTTACCTTCCTCTGGATCCAAAAGATGTGGGACGCCGCTACGAGACCGATGTGATCCGTATCAACAGTCAGTCCGGAAAAGGCGGAGTCAACTATATTTTAAAACAGAGCTTTGGAATCAGCCTTCCGCAGAAAATGAGAGAAGAGGTCGGCTATCTTGTAAAGGATGTGTCGGATAAAGCGCATAAAGAACTGACGCCAGACTGGGTATACCATATATTTGAAGATCATTATATTCACGTAAAAACAATCTTTACAGTAGATGAATGTCACTTTAAACAGGAAGACGGAATCCTTGCGGAGGCGACGATCCACCATGCGGGAAGCGACCGTGTGATCAACGGAATGGGAAATGGACGTCTGGATGCGGTGAGCAATGCTATTAAGCACTATTTTGACATCGATTATGAGCTGGCATTTTATGAAGAACATTCCATGACAAAAGGGTCTTCATCCAAAGCGGTCGCTTATGTGGGCGTGATCTGCAATAAAAAGCGCTACTGGGGAGTCGGCATTGATGCCGATATCATCAAAGCTTCTGTAGAAGCCCTGGTCGTGGCAGTCAATAAGATCGAAGAACTCCGAAATCAGCAGGAATGCAAGGATGCAAGACTCTTGGAGATCACGAATTATATCTATGCAAACTATAAGCATGTGACACTGGATGAGCTGTCCGAAAAGTTTTTCCTGTCGAAACCATACCTTTCCAAATATATCAAGGAAAAATCAGGAATGACATTCGGAGACATCCTGAAAAATGTCCGGATGAAAAAAGCCTGCACGATGCTCAGGGAAGGCAATGCAACTGTAGAGAGTATCGCAGAGACTGTGGGATATCAGAACGTAGAACATTTCAACCGGATCTTTAAAAAGATGTATCAGGTCACTCCGGTGCAATTCCGTAATCAGAAGTAAAAACAAAGACATATTTCCAAAGTCAGGAAATATGTCTTTTTTTATAAAAATTCGGAAAAAATAAAAGAAAATGGCAAAGAAATAACAAAAAACAGAAATTTAATTGAATTTTTTCGCTAAGTAATATATACTAGAATAGGCAAAAATTTTGGTTTATATTTAAACACATTTTATAATATGGAGGGCTAGAATATGAGCAACAATGCAACAGAAAACTCAGCAAGCAGAAGAATTGCCACAGTGCTTGATGAGGGCAGCTTTGTTGAAATCGGTGGTGCAGTTACAGCAAGAAATACAGATTTCAACCTGCAGGAAAAAGAAACTCCGGCTGACGGGGGCATTACCGGCTATGGAGTGATTGACGGAAATCTTGTCTATGTCTACAGCCAGGATGCATCTGTTTTAAAAGGTGCGATCGGCGAGATGCATGCAAAGAAGATTGCAAACATCTATGACATGGCAATGAAGATGGGAGCGCCGGTCATCGGTCTGATCGACTGTGCAGGTCTTCGTCTTCAGGAAGCGACAGACGCGCTGGAGGCATTTGGAAGCCTGTACTTTAAACAGGCAATGGCATCCGGTGTGATCCCTCAGATCACAGCTGTTTTTGGTATGTGTGGCGGTGGTCTTGCAGTCGTGCCGGGACTGACGGATTTCACATTCATGGAAAATAAAGAAGGAAAATTATTTGTGAATTCTCCAAATGCTCTGGAAGGAAATATCGATTCTAAATGCGACACAGCAAGTGCTGAGTATCAGAGCAGAACAGCAGGTCTTGTAGATGCGGCAGGAACAGAAGAAGAAATTCTGGGACAGATTCGTTCCCTGATCTGTATGCTTCCTGCGAACTTTGAAGACGATGCATCTTATGAGGAATGTACAGATGATCTGAACCGTATTTGTGCAGATCTTGCCAATGCAGCAGAAGACACAGGAATTGCACTTGCCACAATTTCTGACAACAATATCTTCTTTGAGACAAAGAAAGAATATGCAAAAGAGATGGTAACAGGATTCATCCGTCTCAATGGAATGACAGTTGGTGCGGTTGCCAACCGTTCCAAAGTGTATGACGAAGAAGGAAATGCAGAATCACTGGGACAGGTTCTGACAGTGGATGGATGCAAAAAGGCAGCAGATTTTATCAATTTCTGTGATGCTTTCTCGATTCCGGTATTATCTCTGACAAACGTGACAGGATTTGAAGCAACTCTGGAAGCTGAGAAGGATATGGCACGTGCAGTTGCAAAACTGACTTACGCATTCGCGAATGCATCTGTACCAAAGGTTAATGTGATCGTAGGAAAAGCTTACGGAAGCGCATATATTGCGATGAACAGTAAATCTATCGGAGCAGATCTGGTATACGCATGGCCGACAGCTGAGATCGGAATGATGGATGCTTCTATGGCAGCAAAGATCATGTATGCAGACGCAGATGCACAGACATTAAAAGAAAAAGCTGCAGAATACAAAGAACTGCAGTCCAGTCCGGTTTCTGCGGCAAGAAGAGGATATGTGGATGCAATCATTGATGCAGCCGACACAAGAAAATATGTGATCGGAGCATTTGAGATGCTGTTCACAAAGAGAGAGGATCGTCCGGCAAAGAAACACGGTACGGTTTAGTGAGGTGAGGCGAAGTGAAGAAAAAATTAAGTTTAATCGTACTTGCCTGTGCTCTTACCTTAGGTGTTTCAGGATGCGGCAGTGAGGCAGATACGACAACAAGTAATGATAGAGAGTCTATGATGGCTTATTCAGAGGCAATTGTCAGCAGCTTCAGTCAGACACCGGATGAAGTTTTTGATCAGTATGAGGAAATGTCAGACTTGCAGTTGAATCTGATGCTTCTCAACACCGGTCTTCCTGTAGATTCTGAAAACTTCCTTTCTATGGTTGAATCCTGGAAAGCAGGAGAAAAGGAATGCGGAGAGTTCATAAGTTATGGGGACTTCGAGGCAGAGATGACAAGCTCTGGTATTGTTGTTTCTACAGAAGCAGAGTATGAGAATAAGACGGCAGATATCGAATTTACATTTGATGAAGAACAGAAAATGGACAGTATGACGATCAATGCACATTATTCTACTTCAGAGATTCTGAAAAAGGCGGGGTTGAATACCATCCTTGGAATGGGAACTGTATTCCTTGTTTTAATCTTTATTTCATTCATTATTTCTCTGTTCAGATTTATTCCGGAACTTGAGAAGAAATTTAAGAAAAATAAAACTACAGAACCGGCAAAAACACCGGCACCGGCACCAGTTGCGGCACCAGTGGTGGAAGATGTTTCAGATGATACAGAACTTGTAGCGGTCATCTCAGCAGCAATCGCAGCGGCAGAAGGAACTTCTACAGACGGATTTGTAGTTCGTTCAATTAAGAGAAGAACATCAAATAAATGGAACAAATGGAATTAATCAGGAGGATTTTAAAATGAAAAATTATACAATTACTGTAAATGGAAATGTATATGATGTAACAGTAGAAGAAAAAGGTGCAGGTGCAGCACCGGTTGCGCCTGCAGCTCCAAAAGCGGCTCCAAAGGCAGCTCCAGCACCGGCTCCGAAAGCAGCACCGGCAGGAGCGGGAAGCATTCAGGTAAAAGCAGGAGCGGCAGGAAAAGTATTCAGTATTGACGCAAGTGTAGGACAGGCTGTAAAAACAGGAGATACCATCGTGACAGTAGAAGCTATGAAAATGGAAATCCCTGTAGTAGCTCCGGAAGATGGTACAGTTGCTAGCATTGATGTGGCAGTAGGCGACGCAGTAGAGTCAGGAGCAGTATTAGCCACATTAAACTAGGAGGTTTTGACAAATGGAATATATTTCAAATACGCTGGGCAACCTGGTAGAGCAGACTGCGTTTATGAATCTGACATTCGGAAATCTGATTATGATCGCAGTTGCATGCTTTTTCCTTTATCTGGCGATTAGACACGGCTTTGAACCGCTGCTGTTAGTTCCGATTGCATTTGGTATGCTTCTGGTTAACATTTATCCGGACATCATGCTTCATGCAGAAGATTCAGCAAACGGAACAGGCGGACTTTTGTATTATTTCTATGTTCTGGATGAGTGGTCAATCCTGCCGTCTCTGATATTCCTTGGTGTCGGTGCGATGACAGACTTTGGACCACTGATCGCAAACCCGAAGAGTTTCCTTCTGGGTGCGGCAGCACAGTTTGGTATTTTCGCTGCATACCTTGGAGCGATGGCAATGGGATTCTCAGACAAAGCAGCTGCAGCAATTTCTATTATTGGTGGTGCGGATGGTCCTACTTCTATTTTCCTTGCAGGAAAATTGCAGCAGACAGCAATTCTCGGGCCAATCGCAGTAGCAGCATATTCGTATATGTCGCTGGTGCCGATCATTCAGCCGCCGATTATGAAACTTCTTACAACAGAAGAAGAACGTAAGATCAAGATGGAGCAGTTAAGACCGGTTTCCAAACTGGAGAGAATTCTGTTCCCAATCATCGTTACGATTGTAGTATGTACGATTCTTCCTACAACAGCTCCTCTGGTAGGTATGCTGATGCTTGGTAACCTGTTCAAAGAATCAGGTGTTGTAAGACAGCTGACAGAAACAGCTTCCAATGCTTTGATGTATATCGTAGTTATCCTGCTTGGTACATCTGTAGGTGCTACAACAAGTGCAGAAGCATTCCTGAACATGGATACACTGAAAATCGTTGCACTGGGACTGATCGCATTTGCGTTTGGTACCGCAGCTGGCGTATTGTTCGGTAAACTGATGTGTTGGGCAACAAAGGGCAAGGTAAATCCTCTGATTGGTTCTGCAGGTGTGTCTGCGGTTCCTATGGCAGCCCGTGTTTCTCAGAAAGTCGGAGCAGAAGCAGACCCTACAAACTTCCTGCTGATGCATGCGATGGGACCAAACGTTGCCGGAGTTATCGGTACTGCAGTAGCAGCCGGAACATTTATGGCGATCTTTGGTGTGAAATAATAATGGAGGACAGTAAAAATGGCAGAAATTGCAAAAAAACCAATTAAAATTACAGAAACAATTCTGCGTGATGCACATCAGTCTCTGATTGCAACAAGAATGACAACAGAGCAGATGATGCCAATCGTAGAAAAAATGGATAAAGTCGGATACCATGCAGTAGAGTGCTGGGGAGGAGCTACATTTGATGCATCACTCCGTTTCCTGCACGAAGATCCATGGGAGAGACTTCGTAAATTCCGTGACGGATTCAAGAACACAAAACTGCAGATGTTATTCCGTGGACAGAACATTCTGGGTTACCGTCCATACGCAGATGACGTGGTAGAGTATTTCGTACAGAAATCTGCTGCAAACGGAATCGACATCATTCGTATCTTTGACTGTATGAATGATATGAGAAACCTGCAGACAGCAGTTACAGCAGCAAATAAAGAAAAAGCGCATGCACAGGTTGCGATGTCTTACACACTTGGAGACGCTTATACTCTGGAATACTGGGTAGAGCTGGCAAAGAGAATTGAAGACATGGGAGCAAATTCAATCTGTGTGAAGGATATGGCAGGTCTTCTTTGCCCATATCAGGCTACAGAGCTTGTGACAGCATTAAAAGAAGCAGTTGAGATTCCGATCGAGATGCATACACACTATACATCAGGTGTTGCTTCTATGACATACCTGAAATCTGTAGAGGCAGGAGCTGATATCATCGATACAGCAATGTCACCATTTGCACTCGGAACTTCTCAGCCGGCAACAGAAGTTATGGTAGAGACATTCAAAGGAACTCCATACGATACAGGACTGGATCAGAACCTGCTTGCAGAGATCGCTGATTACTTCAGACCAATCAGAGACGAAGCACTCGAATCCGGACTGCTCAATCCGAAGAACCTTGGTGTCAACATCAAAACACTTCTGTACCAGGTACCGGGAGGAATGCTTTCCAACCTGACATCCCAGTTAAAAGAACAGGGAGCAGAAGACAAATTCTACGAGGTTCTGGAAGAAGTACCGCGTGTGCGTAAAGACCTTGGAGAGCCGCCGCTTGTTACACCTTCTTCTCAGATCGTTGGTACTCAGGCAGTGTTCAACGTACTGATGGGAGAACGCTATAAGATGGCGACAAAAGAGACAAAAGACGTACTGTCCGGAAAATATGGTGCGACAGCAAAACCATTCAATCCGGAAGTACAGAAAAAAGTAATCGGAGAAGATGCAGAAGTGATCACATGCCGTCCTGCAGATCTGATTCCAAACGAGCTGGATACACTGCGCAACGAGTGTGCACAGTACAGCCAGCAGGATGAGGACGTGCTGACATATGCACTGTTCCCACAGGTTGCAACAGACTTCTTCAAATACAGAGATGCTCAGCAGACAAAAGTAGATGCAAAAGTAGCAGATACAGAAGACGGAGCATATCCGGTATAATAAAATGAAAGAAAAGGACTGGAAGATGAAAGTTTTCCGGTCCTTTTTTGTTGTCCGGAAAAGAAATAAAAATTCAATTCCTTGTGCAGAATCTGTTTTAGTGATATAATTACCCGTGGCAAAGGAGGACGATTTTATGTGTATCAAAGATAGAATAGAACGATTACGTCAGAAAATGGAGGAACACCATATTTCTGTTTATATGATCCCGACAGCAGATTACCATCAGAGTGAATATGTGGGAGAACATTTTAAATCCAGAGCGTTTATCACAGGTTTTACAGGCTCAGCAGGAACGGCTGTCATCACAGAGAAAGAAAGTTGTCTCTGGACAGATGGGAGATATTTTCTACAGGCAGAGCAGCAGCTTCAGGGAAGCGGCATTCGCCTGCAGAAAATGGGAGAGCCGGGAGTACCTGCGATCGCAGAATATATCGAATCAGTACTGGGAGAATCTGAAAATATCGGGTTTGATGGAAGGACCATCGGTATTACAGAAGGAGAACAGTATGAAAAGATTGCGAAAGAGAAGCACGGACAGGTGTACTATGGCTGTGATCTGATCGATGAGATCTGGGAAGAGAGGCCGAATTTGTCTGAAAAACCGGCATTTTATCTGGAAGAGACTTATACAGGAGAATCTACGGTATCGAAACTGAAACTTGTAAGAGAACGAATGGAAAAAGAAAATACAGAATATCATCTTCTGACCAGTCTGGATGACATCGGATGGCTGTTGAATGTGCGTGGACAGGATGTGGAGTATTTTCCGCTTCTGCTTTCTTATGCGCTGATCACCATGGATTCTGTGGAACTATACGCAGACGAAAGAAAGTTTGATGAGAATATCTTAAAGCATTTTGAGGAGTGTCAGGTACATCTGCATCCGTATAATGCGATTTATGAAGATGTAGAAACTCTTCCGGAGGGGGCTTCGATCCTTTTGGATCCAGAGAGAGTGAACTATGCATTGTATCGCAACATTCCGGAAGCGGTTCGTATTGTAAAGAAAGAAAATCCAGAAGTGCTGATGAAGTGTGTGAAAAATGCAGCTGAGATCGAGAATATCAGGAGAGGTCACATCAAAGACGGCGTGGCGCATACAAAATTTATGTACTGGCTGAAGAAGCATGCTGGCAAAGAGACGATTACAGAGCTGAGCGCATCTGAGAAGCTGGAGAACTTCAGAAAAGAGCAGGAAGGATATCTCTGGCCGAGCTTTGATCCGATCTGTGCCTATGGAGAGCATGCGGCGATCGTGCATTATTCTTCTACACCGGAGACGAATGTGGAATTAAAAGAAGGCGGACTGTTTTTGACAGATACCGGCGGAAATTATTATGACGGATCCACAGATATCACACGTACGGTGGCGATCGGTGAGGTTGACGAAAAACAGAAAGAAGACTTTACAATGGTAGCCTGCAGTATGCTGCGTCTTGCTGATGCAAAGTTTCTTGCCGGATGCAGCGGCATGGTTCTGGATTATGCAGCCAGAGAACCATTCTGGCGCAGAAACTTAAACTATAATCATGGAACCGGACATGGCGTGGGATATCTTGGAAATATTCACGAGGCTCCGATCGGATTCCGCTGGAAGGCAACAAGGGATGCCATGTGCGAGATTGAGCCGGGAATGGTGATCACAGACGAGCCGGGAATTTATATAGAAGGTTCCCATGGAATCCGCATTGAAAATGAACTGCTTGTGTGTGCAGGAGAAAAGAACGAATATGGACAGTTTTTGTATTTTGAGCCGCTTACCTTTGTTCCGATCGATCTGGATGCGTTGCGTCCGGAATTGATGACAGAGGAAGAAAAGCAGCTGCTCAATGCATATCATCAGAGCGTATATGAGAAGATCAGTCCATATCTGGAAGCAGAAGAGAAAGAATGGCTGAAGGAATACACCCGTCCTGTAAAATAGCAGAATGAAAAACAAAGAGGAAGAAGAGGAAATGAAGTGTGAGTGAAAATAGTACAAACGAATTATTGATCCGCATGGAAGAAAAATACAAAAAAATGAGTAAAGGCCAGAAACGGCTTGCGGATTATGTGACGGAAAACTATGATAAGGCTGTATTTCTGACAGCAGCCCGTCTCGGAGAAGTGGTAGGAGTCAGTGAATCCACAGTTGTACGTTTTGCCACACAGCTTGGATACAAAGGATATCCCGGTTTCCAGAAAGCACTGGAAGAACTGGTGCGCAACAAATTGAATTCGATTCAGAGAATGGAAGTAACATATGGGCGGATCAGTCAGTCAGAGATTCTGGAAACGGTGCTTCAGTCAGATATCGAAAAGATAAAACTGACGTTGGCCGGGATTGATCAGAAAGCATTTGAACTTGCGATTGATACGATTCTCAGTGCCAAACGTATTTATGTAGTGGGAATACGTAGCTGTGCACCACTGGCATCCTTTTTGTGCTTTTATTTAAATCTGGTATGTGAAAATGTGACAGCAGTCAACACGAACAGTTCCAGTGAGATTTTTGAACAGCTGATCCGGATCAATGAAGAAGATGTAATCATCGGCATCAGTTTCCCGCGGTATTCCATGCGGACGCTAAAGGCGCTGGAATTTGCCAGCAACCGGAAGGCGAAAGTGATCACATTAACAGACAGTGTACATTCACCGATGAATCTGTATTCTTCCTGCAATCTGATCGCCAGAAGTGACATGGCTTCGATCGTGGATTCGCTGGTGGCCCCTTTGAGTGTGATCAATGCGCTGGTGGTGGCTCTCTGTATGAAAAAGCAGAAAGAAGTAGTCCATACACTGGAAACACTGGAGCAGATCTGGGGCGAATATCAGGTATACAGTAAAGATGAATTGAATCAGGTGGATGATACGCTGACAGAGTCTTCTTCTGGAAAAAGCGAGGAGAATAAAGATGAGTAAAGTGCTGATAATCGGGGGCGGCGCGGCTGGAATGATGGCTGCAGTCGCTGCCGGAGAAAACGGTCATGAAGTGTGGCTGTATGAGAAAAATGACCGTCTGGGAAGAAAATTATTCATCACCGGGAAGGGACGCTGCAATATTACGAATGCAGGGGACATGGAAACCCTGTTTGCTTCCGTGATGAGCAATCCAAAGTTTTTATACAGCAGTTTTTACACCTTTACAAATGATCAGGTGATTGATTTTTTTGAAGAACTTGGTGTCAGAACAAAAATAGAACGGGGCAATCGTGTGTTTCCGTTATCTGACCATTCTTCCGATGTGATCGCGGGGCTGAAGCGAAAACTGGAGACTCTGGGTGTCCGCATCTGTCTGGAAACAGAAGTGGAAAAGATAGAGGGAAAAGACGGGAAGTTCCAGGCAATCGTCTTAAAAGGCGGACAGAGAAAGACAGGAGATGCCTGTATTGTTGCAACCGGAGGAATCTCTTACCCGGCGACCGGATCTACCGGCGACGGATACCGGTTCGCAAAAGAAAACGGACATCAGATTACAAAACTTTATCCGGCTCTGGTTCCGATGGAAGTCAGGGAATGGTATGCAAAGGAACTGCAGGGGCTCTCTCTTCGCAATGTAAGCGCAGCGGTCTATGATGGAAAGAAGAAGCTGTATGAAGATT
>ENA-ORMO01000018-ORMO01000018.1-human-gut-metagenome-genome-assembly--contig:-NODE-18-length-198347-cov-22.924863_pt1 | contig 198347 bp, 172 predicted proteins | sample MGYA00242106_ERZ509001 | MGnify/ENA primary metagenome ERZ509001 (study PRJEB26280, sample SAMEA2338736) | human gut metagenome | biome: human gut; feature: human-associated habitat; material...
CAACAAACTGAAAACCTGTCCACTCACTGCTCTGTACATCTACATAATAGAGTCCAGAACTTTCCTCATATGCAAGCTTTGGTTTTTCCTGATCCCCCCATTGTGAAATGGTGGCATTTCCTGCGCCCTGGTTATCTACCGTAGCACCGGCAGCCCAGACATTGACAACCGGTGTATTCCATGTACTTGGTTTGTCCAGGTACAACCGGATTGTCGGGCTCGCAGCATATGCAGTGGTTGCACCACCGATTGCCGGAACCATGGTCACAATCATAGCAAGTGCAAGTACCATACTAAAGATACGGCTTACAATGCCATGTTTCCTGTGAAAGCGTTCTTTTAACTTTCTCATCTTTCCCTCTCCTTTTCATCGTTTTATTTTATATTTCCCTGCGATTACGTTTTCCCTCCGATTACGTTTTCGCAGTTTTTCGATAATTAATTATATTCTATTTTTTTTACTTTCGCTATCCGCAAATAAACTAAAAAAGAAATTCTTTTTTGTGCATTTTAACTAATTTCTGTCTTGAAGCTCATTTTTACAATTCATTTTACACAATTTCCGCATGATAATTTTTTCGAAAAAAGGACAGCACCGATTGGTACTGTCCCATATAATTTACATAATTAAATTTTCATAGTTCCGCAAAACCTGGCAGCTAATTCTGGTAGTCCATATGTGCAATGACCATCATGGCAATCTTAAAAGTCATGGCATCCTCGAATTTGCGGATATCAAGTCCAATCATCTTTTCCAGACGTTCTAAACGGTATACCAGCGTATTCCGGTGGATGTATAGCTGCCTTGCTGTTTCTGAAATATTCAGGCTGTTCTCAAAAAATTTCTGGATTGTCACCATCGTTTCATCATCTAAATCAATATTCCGCTCACCAAAAATCTCTTTGATAAACATTTCGCAAAGGCTCATCGGAAGCTGGTAAATCAGTCTGCCGATGCCAAGCTTTCCGTAGGAAATGGTTTCCTCTTCTACATTAAAGATTCTTCCTACTTCCAGTGCCATCTTGGCTTCCTGATAAGATTTGGCAATATCCTGCAGGGTATTTACCGTATTACCATAACCCACACGGACACGCACCATTGCTTCTGCATGCAGATTGTCTACAATTGTTTTCGCCAGATGCAATGCATCCTCTTCTGTTTTCAAATCTGTTGCATCCTTAATCAGGATAATGTTCTGCTCGTCTAACTCTGTTACAAAATCCCGGTTGCGGTCTGCAAAAAGATTCTTCACCATTTCTACAATAACAGAATCTTTTCTGCCATCCACTTCTATGACATAAACCAGACGCTTTGCCTGCTCAATATGCAGCTTCTTTGCCTTATTATACATATCTACAACCAGCATATTTCCAAGAAGGATATTCTGCATAAAGTTATTCTTATCCGACTGTTCCCGGTTGGAGGCAATCAGATTCCGAATCTGGCATACGGCAAGTCTTCCCACCATATATGCTTCATCATTAGTGGAACGCGCCAGAAGAATATATTCTACTTCCTGTTCTGCAATTACTTTAAAGAAATGAAAGCCCGACAACATCTGGCTTTCTGCCATGGATGCTGCAAAATTCACAACCTCTGCATGCATATCTGTTTCAATCTGAAATGTTGCTGCAACCTGCTTTCCGTTTTCGTCATAAAGGGCAAGTCCGATTTTGGATATATCACTGATTTCTTCTAATGTTGTCTGTAGCTTATGATTTGAAAGCATTCTGCGTACTCCTTACTTATATATAATGTGAGAAAAGACTTTTACTGAGAACAAAGAATGTGCCTTGGCACATTCTCGCGCCTGCGGCGGTCGCTTGCGACATCTACCTTATACGCCGCAGTGCGCATCCTCGCGGAGCGTGTTTTACTTTACAGGAAATTACTTTCCTGTAAAGTAAAACACCCGGATGCATATAGCACCCGGGTTATTGCACTATATTCAGTTCGATTGTACCGAATTAGTTAGTAATTGTCAATTCAGTCTCTTTGTCGAATACATGAACCTTCTCAGGATCGATAGCAAGTTTGATATGGTCGCCTAAACGAGCCGGTGTTCTGGAATCAACCTTAGCTGTCATCTGAACTCCTGCAGCTTCGAAGTATAATAATACTTCAGAACCAAGTAACTCATATCCGGTTACATCTGTCTCAATGATGCTGTCTTTGAAGGTTTCGATTGTAATCTGGGAATCATCGATATCTTCTGGTCTGACACCCATAACAACTGTCTTTCCGTTGTAGTTGCCTTCGATTAATTTCTTAGCTTTTGCTGGTGGTAATACAACAGTTGTATTGTCAAATGTAAGGGAAACCTTCTCACCTTCAATATTACATTTAGCATCTACGAAGTTCATCTGTGGTGATCCGATGAATCCAGCTACGAATAAGTTATCTGGCTCATTGTATAATTTCTGTGGAGAATCAACCTGCATGATAACACCATCTTTTAATACAACGATTCTGGTTCCTAATGTCATAGCCTCTGTCTGGTCATGTGTTACATAGATGATTGTAGCGCCTAATCTATGATGCAGAGCGGAAATTTCGGAACGCATCTGTACTCTTAATTTTGCATCCAGGTTTGATAAAGGCTCGTCCATAAGGAATACCTTAGGATTACGAACGATTGCACGACCCATAGCAACACGCTGTCTCTGTCCACCGGAAAGAGCCTTTGGTTTACGGTCTAATAATTTCTCAAGGTCAAGGATCTTAGCTGCTTCTTCAACTTTTCTCTTGATTTCATCCTTCGGAACTTTTCTTAATTTTAATCCGAATGCCATATTGTCAAATACGGTCATATGTGGATACAGAGCGTAGTTCTGGAATACCATTGCGATATCTCTGTCTTTTGGCTCTACGTCGTTAACGAGTTTTCCGTCGATGTATAATTCTCCGGAAGAAATCTCCTCAAGACCTGCAATCATACGAAGTGTAGTAGATTTACCACATCCAGATGGTCCTACGAAGATGATGAATTCCTTATCTTCTACTTCAAGGCTGAAATCCTTAACAGCTTCAAAGCCGTTTGGATATACTTTACAAATGTTTTTTAATGATAAACTTGCCATTGGTTTAACCTCCTAATGTTTTGTTCGTTTTTAACTGTCCTTATCATACAGGATATTGCGCACTTTGGCTATGCGAGGATTCCACAAAGATTTTTCTTTTTTTTGTATGTTCTGACTGATATTCTGTGCATTTTTTTATCTCTTCGTCAGAGTGACGAAAACCCATCTCTTTCTTGTACAATCCGACGAAAGAAATGGGTTTTCACTTTAGAAAATGTTTATCTTTTCTTTATAATTTAGAGTATCCGTAACCATTTACCATGGCCTCTAACTTCATGCCTTTTGCACAATACGGACAGTCATGCTGCTCATATGCCTGATAGCCTGGTACATCTTTCTCGGTAAAGAGACTTTCTACTCTGTGACCGTCTACTTCCTTAACAGTGGAGAAGATTGCTACTACATCTTCAATAATTCCACCGTAATACCGGATGCACTCTAAGCATCTTCTGATTGTCTCACCGGTTGTTGTTGTATCCAGCAAAAGCACGATATGTTTTCCGGTAATCATATTTTTGGTATTATCACGGAAAATCATCTGACCGCTGCTGTTCATCTCCGGAGAAATAACATAAATAGTCTCATGCAGATTGGTTGACATAAAATCTCCCTGTTCAAAACGCTCTGCTAAAAATCCGCCAATCATTTCTGTTCTGTCCATACATACAACGGTATCTACATAGGATGGATTACCGGTCTTCTGGTAAAGCACTTTTGCAGCTTCTTTTGCCTCTTTCACGCGGGCTTTCATACTGGTTACATCAATATAGTAATTGATGTGCGAATGACTGGTGGCAAAATGCCCCGGTATTGCATGTAATGCAAGATTGTTGTTTTCCTTTGAATAAAATTTGACCATACGTTCTTCCATTTGATTTACCCCCTGTTTGATAATTTACTGGATTCCGGTACTTCCGAAACCACCTCTGTCCTGGTTGCCCAGGCTTTCTACTTCTTCAAAATGAATCTGCGGCTGATTCTCTACAATACGGAACTGTGCGATACGGTCATTAACATGAATCACGGTATCACGCATTGCAATTGCAGGCAGTCTCCACATATCATTGTCTCCACAGTAGGAACCGTCTACAATTCCGCAGCTGTTTGCCTGAATAATTCCGAAATTCTTATAAGTAGAACTTCTTGGCATAATGTGTGCTTCATATCCCTTTGGCAGCTCCATTGCCACACCAAGAGGAATCAATTTAAATTCTCCTGCTTTCATTTCGACTTCTTCGGATGCACGAAGATCAATCCAGTCGGATTTGCCATCGATATATGTAAGCTTTTCGATTTTATCTGTAAAATATTTGATACGAATCTTTTCCATTCTGCTAAAAACTCCTTTTCTCCTACTGCCATTCCAGGTCGTCATGCTCTACCTTTTTATCTCTGAGCATCAGTTCTTTTACTGCATCTTTCGCAGGTTTATCTTCAAATAATACTTCATTGACCTGTTCAATAATCGGCATATCTACATGATATTTCTTCGCTAAAGCAATTGCTGCTTTGGCAGAATAGACACCCTCAACTACCATCTTTACTTCATCCATTGCCTGCTGCATGGTATATCCCTGCCCCATCAGATATCCGGCACGACGGTTTCTGCTGTGCTTGCTGGCACAGGTTACGATTAAATCACCCATTCCGGTCAGTCCGCTTAAGGTCTCATATTTTGCTCCCATGGCAAGGGCAAGTCTTCCCATCTCTGAAATTCCACGGGTAATCAGTGCTGCCTTGGTATTATCTCCATAACCAAGTCCGTCTGCCATACCTGCTGCCAGTGCAATGACATTCTTTAAGGATGCTCCGATTTCCATCCCCAGTACATCCGGGCTGGTATAAACACGTAATACTTCACTCATAAAGGTGTTCTGGACCAGTTCTGCTGTGGCACGCTTCTTTGCTCCTGCTACCAGACTGGTCGGAATTTCTTTTCCTACTTCTTCCGCATGGCTTGGTCCACATAAAACCGCCACCTCACATTGTGGAATCTCTTCCATAATAATTTCAGATAAAGTCATTAACGTATTCTCTTCAATTCCCTTTGCCACGCTGACAATAAGCTGTCCCTCTGCTACGAACGGGCTCATTGCTTTTGCTGTGCTTCTGGTAAATGGAGAAGGCACTGCTAAGACGAGCATGTCTTTTCCCTCGATTGCTTCTTTTAAATCTGTTGTGAACATAATATCATCCGGTAAAATAACGCCCGGAAGTTTTTCTGCCTGCTCATGCTTTTCCTTTAACATTTCAATTTCCGGTGCAAGTGCAGACCAGATTGTAATCTTATGACCGTTTTTATGTAATACCACCGATAAAGCAGTTCCCCAGCTTCCGGCTCCAATGATACTGATATCAGACATTTGTTTTTTCCTTTCCTATGCTTCCTGTTTCTTTGAATGGAAACTGAATTTGTTCTCGGTTCCCTTAAGAAGTCTTCCGATGTTGGCATGATGTAAAATGATTGCCAGTCCCGCCACAAAACCGAATACAATATACACCTCCGTCAGATACTGCTCCGGTACGGAAAGCAGTCCCATCTGGCCAAATACGATAATCTGTATTTCAAGACTGATTACACCAAGTATGGAACCCAGGGAAACATACCGTGTGATTGCTACCACAAGAATAAAAATTCCAAGGCTTATTGGCACTGCCAGCGGACAGAAACCAATCAGAAGACCACCGGTACAGGCAATTCCCTTTCCGCCTTTAAATTTCATATAAGCCGGAAAATCGTGACCTAAGATGCAGCCCACACCAGCATAAAGCTCTAAGACCTTCACACTGTCCGGATAATGGTTCCGGAAAATGAGCCATACAATGACCATTGCCATAAATACCTTGCACACATCACCGATCAAGGTAAGAATGCCTGCCTTCACGCCGAGGTTACGCATGGTGTTGGTAGTTCCTACATTTCCACTGCCCACCTTACGTAAATCCACATTTTCTTTCTTTCCATATAAGAAGCCGGATAAAAACATACCGCATAAATATCCGATTCCTACTGATATTACACGTCCGAATAACATTTTATTAATCTTCCTTTCTTTCCCTTATAATGAATTTCAGGGAAGTACCCTTAAAGCCAAATGCTTCCCGAATCTTATTTTCCAGATATCTTGTATAGGAAAAATGCATCAGGTTCTTGTCATTTACAAAGATAACAAAAGTTGGCGGTTTTACCGCTGCCTGTGTAATATAATATAATTTTAAGCGTTTTCCCTTATCGGTCGGCGGCTGCTGCATGGCAACTGCCTCTGCCATAATCTCATTTAATACACCGGTCGCCACACGCATGCTGTTATTTTCAAGCACTACATCAATGGTCTCAAAAATCCTGCCGGTACGCTGTCCGGTCTTGGCTGAAATAAATAAAATCTCTGCATATGGCATGAAGCTTAAAATCTGACGGATTTTCTCTGTATGCTTGTAAATGGTCTTATCATCCTTTTCAATGGCATCCCATTTATTCACTGCAATGATAATTCCTTTGCCTCTTTCATGGGCAATTCCAGCAATCTTGGCATCCTGCTCCGTTACGCCTTCTGTAGCATCAATTACAATAATGACCACATCTGCACGTTCCACTGCTGTTACTGCCCGGATGATACTGTAACGCTCTAATTCTTCTTTAATCTTATTCTTTCTCCGGAGTCCTGCCGTATCAATAAATACATATTCTCTGCCATTATATTTTATATCGGTATCAATGGCATCTCTTGTAGTTCCGGCAATATCAGAAACAATCACACGGTTTTCACCTGTCAGCTTGTTAATCAGCGATGACTTACCTACGTTCGGCTTACCTACAATGGCAATGCGCGGTCTGTCATCTTCTGCTTCTTCTAACATTTCCTGGGTAAAATGCTTTGCCACTTCATCTAACAAATCACCGATTCCAAGTCTGGATGCTGCAGATACCGGAACCGGGTCACCAATTCCAAGATTATAAAATTCATAAACATCCGGCATATATTTTTTAAAATCATCTACTTTATTTACTGCAAGAATAATTGGCTTCTTGGAACGGCGCAGCATGTCAGCTACTTTCTGGTCTGCATCTACAAGCCCCTGTCTTACATCCGTAATAAAAATAATGACATCTGCGGTATCAATGGCTATCTGTGCCTGCTCCCGCATCTGGGATAAAATAATATCTCCGCTGTCCGGCTCAATACCGCCGGTATCAATTAAGGTAAAGTTATAGTCAAGCCAGGATACTTCGGCATATATACGGTCACGGGTTACACCCGGAGTATCCTGTACGATAGAAATTCTTTCACCTGCCAACACGTTAAAAAGTGTTGATTTTCCTACGTTTGGTCTGCCTACAATAGCTACTACTGGTTTACTCATTTTGTCTCCTTCCAAGGACTGCATTCAGCAAATCCTGCCCGCTTGATTTTACAATATCTGCCTGTACTTGTAAAGTTCTTTTCAGCTCCGTCAATGTGATGTCATCTAAGAAAACATCCTCTCCCATACGCAATACATTGCATGGCAGCAGTATCTCATCTCCCAAATCTTCGTCCTTAAGCTGTGCGATAATATCCTGTCCGGTCAGAAGTCCTGCAACGGTAATCCGTTCTCCGAAGAAATCGTTTCGGATCACGCGGACCCGTATCTTTACATTTGGAAACTTCTCCTTCATTTCTCCTGTCAGTTCCTCCAAAATCGGTCCTGCCAGCTTTCCGGTTACCAGCGTAACTGTCCTTTTCAGATTGGCATCACCTTTTTCTGCTGCAAGTGCCTCCCGGAATTCATCCCGCAGCAGTGTAATCATTCCCACGCCATTTTCCAGCTGGATATACCCATCATAGTTTTCTGCAGACGGAAGAGGCTGCTCTGCCAGAAGATACCACTCGTCTCCTCCATGCACAAAGTGTGTACCGAAATGCTCCATGCAATAATCCTGCCAGCGGTGAATCTGCTCTAAGACTTTTCCTGCATCCTCTTTTTCAAAAGCTTCCAAAGGATATAAGCCCTCCCGGTATTTTGTCAGGCCGACCGGTACAATAGAAAGGCTCTGCATATTTGGAATGTATTCTGTCAGATCACGGATGGTCCGCTCTAACTCTTCGCCATCATTGACGCCCTTGCAGAGTACAACCTGTCCATTCATTTCAATTCCGGCATCTGATAAGCGTTTGATTTTCTTTAAGGCTTCTCCAGCGAAACGGTTGTGCAACATGGTACAGCGAAGCTTCGGATTCGTGGTATGCACCGACACATTAATCGGTCCAAGATTGTAGTATATGATACGTTCAATATCCTTATCCTTCATATTGGTCAGCGTTACATAATTCCCCTGTAAGAAGGAAAGTCTGGAGTCATCATCTTTAAAATAAAGTGTCTCACGCATGCCCGGCGGCATCTGGTCAATAAAACAGAACATACACTTATTGGAACAGGATTTGTAATCGTCCATCAGTCCGTTTTCAAATTCGATTCCAAGGTCTTCATCATAATCTTTTTCAATTTCCAGTTCCCACTCTTCGCCATTATTCTTTCTTACTACCACCAGAAGATACTCGTCCTCTGTCAGGAACTGATAGTCAAATACATCTTCTATTTCTTTGCCATTAATGGAAATCAGCTCATCTCCCGGCTCCAGCTCAAGCTCCATGGCAATGCTGTCCGGTTTAACTCCACTGATGACATGTTTCTTTGTATGCATAAATTATTTTCTCAATCTTTCTATATTATAATACCTCTTTAGTTTACAATAAAAAGGGCAGAATAACAACAGTTATTCCACCCTTCCATTTATTCCTGCTCCATACTCATGCTTCTGTCTTCCATTTCCTGTAACGTCATCAGTTCATCCTCCGACTCAATGATATGTAACTCCAGCAGTTTGTTAATCGTGTATACACAACGATCATTCAAATTCAAATCGAAATAATAATCTTTACTGTTTTCCATTCCCCACATCCGTTGTTCCCCTCTGGTAAGCTGGATTCCCTGGCTGTTATAGACATGCAGATACAGTCCATTGATATACGTATGTTTATAGTAGTTATCATTTACTGTATTCAGATAAATATGACCTGCCCGGATGTCCTTAAGATAAGCATCATATATTTCCTGCGCCCGCTCATCAGGTATATTAATGCTGCCATATTCTAAATTCTGGTCATAGGTATCAAACTCCATTGAAATAATATGATTATTCGGGTCATCATAATTCACCATCAGATTCCCCTTGAGATAATTCTCCGGATCCATAGACATAGCATAGATTCTTGAAACAACCGAATCTGCATTTTCATAATAATTTTTAGCAGCCGGTACATCATAGCTTCTCACCATAATGCTTCCGTCTGCAAGCTGATAATCAATCTCTACCCACTGCAATGCCTTATCTAAATCAGACGAGCCCTGATATGCCTGAAATTCCTTCTTCGAATCAATAATCTGCTGATGAATACTCATAATTTCATCAATTCCGCTTTCTGAATTTTCTTCTATTTCAAAATAGCAGTTAATATTTGCTGCGACAATCTCTTTCTTATCCGGGATTTTATTTTCCAGTCCGAACGCATTCCATTTGATACAAAGAAGAAATACGGCGGAAATTCCTAACATGACGCCGCATTCTAACAATCTCTTTTTGGTCACTACACGCAGTTTCTTCGTCAAAATCATTTCCGCAACGAAAAATGCCAGAAAGCCTGCAATCAATGTGGTAAATAAAACCATCAGGAAATTGCCCAGTGATGTATGTACCAGCACGCCCAACAGTCCGCTCAGCAGAATTGCAGTAAGAAAAGCCACACAAAAAGCCATTCCCCAGCGGAACACCGGGCGGGTTGCCGGAATTGTAAGCACATCTCCCGTGGTTTCCAGTTTACGTTTCTGATAAAGCAGACAGGATATCACTATCAGCACCACACCCACCAGCACATAGATCCCTACAACCGAAAGGCCAAACATATGGTATTCTATCCTGTCCTCTAAATAGTCATACTCTACTCCCACCTTATTTGAAAGATATATCACCGGTGATAAAATACTATTCATACGGTCAGCATAAGAATTCGCCATACCATAGCCAATTGTACTAATCATACATGTAATCACATAGCGGCATCCTATATATAATACGTTCAGAATAATCGTGAATACCGGCATTGCCAATAACTGACCGCTAAACATGCCAACGAAAATTGCCATACTGTAGAAGAAAAAGCTCTCTCCCGTCAGCATCAGTGCCCACGCCAGCAGATACTGCAGACTTGTAATTCCCTGCATAATGCAGCATACTGTTCCAAGAATAAACGCCAATAGTACAGGAACCACCAGCATGCAAATTCCTGACAGGAAATTACTGATAAAAAGTTCCGTTCTTTTCAACGGCAGTGAATGAAACAGATGTGAGCTTCTGTTATTATAAAGATAATAAAATACTGCCATTGCTACAATAATTCCAATTGCCAGACTAAGGAGTGCTATAAGCGCACCACTTCCATCCGAAAACAGGATCTGCATAAAATTATTCATTTTTATTTCTTTAATTTCCTGTGCTGAATAACCTTCATAAGAAATCCCGGAATTCACTAACAGCCGCAGAGGAACCATACATAGCAGCAATATCGTATAAATCAGCCAGACAGGCCAGAAATGCGTAATATTTTTCCAAAATACCGTCTCATTAAAGTAAGATGTCTTTGACCGCATAATCCGCACCTCCTAATTCGTAAATAAAAATTTCTTCCAATGTCAGAGGCAGCACATCAATCAGCATCGGCGAAGTCTGTTCTAACCGCAGCTTTGCCTCTTTGGGATTGCCTTTTACAATCATGGTATATACCCTTCCGGTACTGGACATATGTAACACTTCAAAATCAGCCGGAAGCTTCGGCATTCTTTCCTGATATGCCACCTGAATCTTACAGACACTTCCCTGTAGTTCGCTTAAGGAACGTTCTAACATTACTTTTCCATGATGCATAATGCCCACATGGTCGCAGACATCCTCCAGCTCTCTTAAGTTATGGGAAGATACTAACACCGTAGTTCCATGTTCTGCCACATCAGACATGATGATGCTCCAGATCTGCCTTCTCATTACCGGGTCTAGTCCATCTACCGGCTCATCTAAAATCATAAGCTCCGGTCTGCAGCTGATTGCCAGCCAGAAAGCCGCCTGCTTCTGCATTCCCTTTGACATTCTCCGAATGGTCATCTTCGGATCAATGTTGGAAAATGCATCCCGGATCCGGAAAAACAAATCTTCATCAAAAGTCTTATAGATTCCCTTATAAAAGCGTTTCATTTCCATGACATCTGCCTGCTGGAAATAGAAAAGATCATCCGGAATATATGCAAATCTGGCCTTTGCCTGAGGATTCTCATACACCGGCATCCCGGCTATTTCTATGTTGCCGGCATCCGGCTTATAGATTCCGGTAATATGTCTTATTATCGTAGATTTCCCGGCTCCGTTCGGTCCTACCAGTCCATAAATTGCTCCATCCCTTACATGCAGGTTTACACCGTCTAACGCCCGGAAATCCCCAAATGTTTTCACTACATTATTTACCCGTATCATGAATATCTTCTTCTCCTTCCAGTTCCGTTATCCGATGTTTCAACTGCTCCGGCTCTACTGCCAGATACAGCAATTCTGATACAATTTCATCAAAATGTCCTTTTAATTCCACTGTTCTTGCATCCTTTACATGCTTCTGGGCAGCCACGAATGTTCCTTTCCCGGAAATGGTATAGACATATCCTTCTTTCTCCAGATCACGGTACGCCCGCTGGATGGTATTCGGATTAATTGCCAGTGTTGCTGCCAGTTCACGCACAGATGGCAGTTTTTCATCCGCTGTCAATGCATTGGAAATCACAAGATGACGCATTCCATCTTTAATCTGTTCGTAAATAGGCTTTGCATCCCTGTAATTAAGCTGTATCACTTCGCTTCCTCCTTTTGGAATATCGTAGGTGTATTATCCGTATTACTTCAATTGATACGCACACTATAACATCCCAGCAGATGAGACACAAGAAAAATATCTGTATGATTTTATTAATAATTCCTTAATGCTGCTCGCGTAAAAAAGCGGAACCAGTTTACACTGATTCCGTCTCTTTACACTACCCTGTCTTCCTTTCATCAGGAAATATTATTCACATTTTTCAATTGCTACAATTACTTCATTTAACTTCTGTAATTCATCTTTGATTTCGCGGTTGTTATTACCAAAGTCTGTTGCCAGTGCAGATACATTGGTTGCAACAATTGCGAATCCTTTTCCAGCCTCTCCTGCACGAGCAGCCTCAATAGAAGCGTTTAATGCAAGAATCTTCTGGTTCTTTTCAATCTTGTCCAGCTGTTTGGTAATATCATTAATCTTCTGGATGTATTCTGAGGTCTTCTGTACATTCTCATGAATATCAGAATTCTTCTTCTCTTCATCCATTCTCTTCTCTTCAGATGCTGCAAGCTGTGTCAGAACGATAGTCAGAGCTGCTATCTTAGCTTTAGCTTCGTTTTCATCCTCTGCGTCTTCCTTCTTCGCATAAGAAAGATATCCAACAATTTCAATTCCGGCTTTGATCACATCTCTGTATTCAGATGCTTCACCTTCCCCGATTGCTACACTTCCATCAGAATCCAGAAGTAATGGTTTTACTCCTGTTACGTTTTCCCATTGTGCAAAAAGTACCTCTATATCTTCTGCATTAAATATCTTATTCAACTGCATATTTCTGCCCTCCTAAATTATTTATCCTAATTATATCACATGTTTGCTTTGTGAACAAAAAAATTTTTCATTTTTTGACATTTTTCTATTTAATGCACAAAAATGCCCCAAGATTTCCTCTTCTTCCATGACTTGCTCTGTGCGAAAACAACAGTTCACTGTTACAGCAGGTACACACATTCGGCAAGATTAGTTTTTCCGGCAGGATTCCCGCATCTAAAAGCACTCTTTCATTGGCTTTCCAGAGATTTAACTGATACTTTCCATTTTCTTTCCGGTACATAATTTCACTGCCATGACCGGAAAACTCCTGTTCAAATTCCAGTGCCACATCTTCACTTACTTCATAACAGTCCTGGCAGATAGATGGGCCTATCGCACACCATACATCCTTCGGTACTGTTCCATATGCTTCTGCCATTGCTTTCAGCGTGGCTCTTCCCATTCTGTTAACCGTGCCCCTCCAGCCGGAATGGCTCAGTCCGATTGCCCTATGCTTTGTATCCACAAAGTAAAGCGGCACACAGTCTGCATAAAAGGTTGCAAGCATCAGCCCCGGCACATCGGTAATCAATCCATCCACATCATGATACGGCCGTTCCTTTGTCAGTCCGCTTCCTGCATCCTCTGCTGTTACTTTTCTTACATTGGTGGTATGGGTCTGGTCAGAGCAGACAATCTGCCCTGCCGGAACTTCCATTGCCTCAGCTACCCTGCGGAAATTTTCCTTTACTGCCTCTATGTCATCTCCACGGTTAAAGCTTAAATCCAGCGAAGAAAATTCATTCTTACTTACTCCACCCATTCTTGTGGTAAAGCAGTGTTTTACCATATCAAGTGCCTGCAACTGTGGATACTGCAGTAACACTAATTCTTTTTTCCCCGCATGGGAAAATACGGACGGTATCATGGTTCGTCCATCCTCTTTTATCTGAAATTCTGTCATTTTTCTTTTCCTGTTCTTATTTTTCCAGTTCCAACTCCATGCTGTAACGGATTCCATGCTGTAACTGGTTCAATTCTCCAGCATTCTTTTTCCTGTATCAAGTCTCATCTGTCACTAATAAGGCTCTATATAGGGGAAAGCATCCTTCAGCCACTGTATGTCCTCTCCTAATATTGCAATCACATCAAACCTGCAGGGCAGTCCCATCATATGTTTACACATCAGGTAATAATCTGCCACTCTTGATATTTTCCTTTGTTTACGGTAATCTACCGCTTCCTGTGGAAGTCCCTTTCCGGTATCACTGCGGTATTTTACTTCTGCAAAAACAAGATATTTTCCATCTCTTGCAATCATATCAATTTCTCCGAACCTGCAGCGGTAATTCATCTCACAGATACTGCAGCCGGATGCCTTTAAATACTCTGCCGCCTTTTTTTCATACTCACTGCCCATGCTGCGTTTATTTTCCATCCCTGCTCCCCTTTCTGTTATTCCTGCTATTTGGATTTCCACTATTTGGATTCCTGCTATTTGGATTCCTGCTATTTGGATTTCCACTATCCCGTTTGCCGTTACAGCTATTTTTATTCCAATTTACTGCGCAGCTTATCCATATCATCGACAAAGACAAGTATCTCTGCCACTACTTCATATAATTCCGGCGGAATCATATCTCCAATTTCAAGCCTGGATAAGGTATTTGCCAGCTGATTATCCTGATACAGCGGAACATCTTCCTCTTTGGCTTTCTCAATAATTTTATCCGCAAGATACCCCTTGCCGGTTGCCAGTATCTTTGGTGCCCTCTCTCCCGGCTCATATGCGATGGCAACTGCTGTTTTTTCTTTTGTTTTCTCTTCTCCGGCATTTTTCCCATCAAAGTCTGCCGGATGCCAGATTCCATTTTTCATAAATTACGCCCTCATATCAAAGGAATACCGATGCAGGATTCCGACTGACGGATGCTCCTGCTGCATAAAATCTTCAACCAGATTTTTCTTTCTGGACTGGTTCTCCACCTGTACCGTACAGGAATATCCTTTCTCCTGCAGCCGCTGCATCAGCTCAGCCATATGTTCTTCGATTAAATCATAGGATTTCTCATCCTCCAGATAAAAATTCGTATGCACCTTTCTATCCTTCATCCGCACAGACACATCCGTTGCACCAAGGTTATCCATATCAAGATGTAAAAAAGCACTCAGTTCGCCATCCGGTCTGTCCACACCACTCTTATTAGTATAGACAAATAAATCTCCGTGGGTATTCTGATTTGACATCCGAAGGGGAATCTGCACATAATGATAGGCATTATTAATCTGATTCATAAATTCAATATTCCCCTGCAGATTACTTACTGCTTTCGCAAGGGAAGTATTGCTCTGACCGGATTCCTGCACCAGCTCCTGCATCTTCTGCATCTGATTTTCCATCTTCTCATAAAGATGCTTAACAGCATCCCCTTTGATTTCTTCCGGTTTTAGTGTCCACTGCTGTTTTACCTCATATTCCAGCACTTTCTGATACTCTTTACTGGAAAACAGTTTCTTTGCAGAACCTCCGGTTAAACCCATTATCTCATCCAGCGCCTGATGCAGTTCTTTTAGAAATGCACCTGTAGAAAGATTTCCGTTTAAAGTCCCCTCTGCGGTAAATAATTTACTGCCTGCAAGCTGTGGAAATTCTTTCAGAAGATTTGAAAAATCCTTCATCTGCCCCTCTGTAAACAATGCGCCGACACTGCCCCTGGCATAATACTGCACGCCATCTAATGTTTCTTCTATGGATCCTGCTATCGTTTCAGTTTCTGCTAATTCCGTTCCTGTGATTTCTGTGGCAGCAAATTCTGACGCTCCTTCCAGTATGGCTCCTTCCTGAAGTTCCACCGGACTCCAGCTTCCTTTCTGTACTCCCTCTTTTACAATTACAGACATATCCAAAGAACCATCCTGCTTCAACACCTGATAGATTCGGCTTCCCAGTTCCAATGCCTCTGTCTCGGAAAGGTTTTCGTTCTGATATAATTTTCCGATGCTTTCCAAGACATCATCAAACTGTGAAGTGATTGCCGCCTGATCAGATTTATAATTTTCAAACTGCCGGATAAATTCTTCTGACATCGGAATATCAAGCTTATGCATCAATACCAGTGACTTAATATCCGCATCCGGATATGCAGAAATACTGCGTGCCATATCCATAAGGCTTTCCCTGCCAATGGACATCTGCTCTTCCATCATGGAATTGACCATATCTATCATTCTTGGTTCTGCCGGAATGCCTGCTGCATCCAGTGCCTTTAACAACGTCGGATTATTGAGATTTCCATTGGTATAAGGTCGAATTTCAACGGTAGTTCCATCATTGGATTTCACCTGGAAAAACATCGCCTGACCAACGGCTAACTGTACGCCTGCTGCTATTCTCGCCTGAACAGTCTGGCCATTTGCCAGTCCAAGCGTAACCGTTCCGTTTTTGATATCATTTACGGTTCCTTCAAATACATTTCCTACCGTCATTTCCCGTACGGCTGATACCAGCTGCTGAACCCCTTGCTGCGGGGCTGTTGCTGTAGCTCCGGTAGCCGAACTTCTGTTGTATTGTGCTAACATGTCTGAAATCTGCATATCAATCACTCCACTCTGCATCGCCAATTTCTTTGGAATTATTCACTGTAAAAATTCTTAATAAAGGTTCTCCGGTGAATTGGTGTTGGTCCATATTCTTTGATTGCTGCAATATGGGCTGCGGAGCCATAACCCTTGTTATCCGCAAATCCATATTCCGGCATAATTTTCGCATATTCAACCATCATGCGATCCCTTGTTACCTTTGCAATGATACTGGCTGCTCCAATGGAAATGCTCTTTGCATCTCCTTTGATAATCGGAACCTGACGGATATCTACTCCCGGTATTGTCACCGCATCATTTAATAATATATCGGGTTTTACTTTCAAATTCGTTATAGCCTGTCGCATAGCTTCATAAGTAGCCTGCAAAATATTAATTTCATCAATCCGCCCCGGACCTGCCATTCCAATTCCTGTTGCCACTGCCTTCTCCATAATTTCATCATAGAGTTTTTCACGCATGGATGCACTGAGTTTCTTGGAATCATTGATATATAAAATGTCACAATCCTTTGGCAGAATCACAGCTCCTGCCACAACCGGCCCCGCCAGCGGACCTCTTCCCACTTCATCTATACCGCAGATATAACCGGCATCCGCATATTCTTTTTCATACTTTTTCAGATTTTCAATCCGGGCATACTCTGCCTCAAGCCTCTGTATCCGCTTTCCTGCTTTTTCCACAAGGCTCTTTACGCCGCTTCGTTCATCTTTTTCATATCTTGCTATAAAATCAGGCAGCATACTGTCTTCTGCTGCCTGTAACTCTTCTTTGATTGCTCCGATTTTCTTTTCTTCTGCCATAATTACTTTACCCTCTAACTGCTCTTCCGATTTTATTACTGGTGCCGGATAAATCCAATTTTATCAAATGGATAGATTCTAAGCCATGCTTTTCCTATGATATCCGCCCGCTTGATATTTCCAACATCCGGAAACCTGCTGTCCTTGCTGTAATTACGGTTATCTCCCATCACAAAATATTCATCCTCACCTAATGTAATCGGGTCAGATGCAAGTCCCGGGTCTTTAATAACCTCTCTTCCATAAGATTCCACCAGTTCTTCTCCGTTAATCAATATCTCTCCCTTATCGGTAATCTGTACCGTTTCTCCCGGCATTCCGATAATCCGTTTGATAAAATAAGTGTCTTCCTTATACTGATACGGAAATACAATAATATCAAAACGTTCCGGTTCATGAAACCGATAGGATATCTTATCTACAATCAGATTATCTCCATTGGTAAGGGTATTTTCCATGGACGAACCATCCACTCTGGTCCGCTGTCCAACATAACGTATCATCAAAAATGTCAGTACCACAATCACAATGAGATATAGTATGAAACTGACACTTTCCCTTACCGCCTTTCCTCTTTTGCCGTGTTCTTCTTCCTTCATATCTCCGTCTTGCTCCAACTCTTTTTGATTCCTATTCTTATTTTTATCTTATGCTTCCACTTCCGGTTTTTCAAGTGAAATTTTACCGAGCTTTCCAGTACGGAATTCATCCAGCACCAGTGCAGCGGCTTTGGCATAATCTACTTCATTTCCTTTTTTGATACAGCCACGGTTTAAGGCAATTTTCTCCAACATCTCTGCCGGTGTTCCCTCTTCTTCCATTCCATATCTTTCCTTTAATACACCCGGATACTCTTCCCGCAGAATCTGAATCAGTTCCAGTGAAAGTTCATCAATATTTAAAATATCATCTTTGATAGAACCTATCAGTGCCAGTCTTAACCCAACGCTCTGGTCTTCAAACTTTGGCCATAAAATACCCGGTGTATCCAAAAGTTCTACATTCTTATTCAGGCGAATCCACTGCTTGCCCTTGGTTACACCCGGCTTATTTCCGGTCTTGGCGCAGGCTTTTCCTGCAAAAGTATTGATAAAGGTGGATTTTCCCACATTCGGGATTCCCACTACCATAGCCCGCACCGGACGGTTCTTGATTCCTCTTCGTAAATCACGCTCCGTCTTTTCCCTGCAGGCTTCTGCTATAATTGCAGACACCTGCTTCATGCTTCCTTTATTTCTGGCATCCATGCGTACTACATAATAGCCCTTTTTCTTAAAAAACTCTGTCCAGCCATCATTTTTTCTTTCATCTGCAAGGTCAGATTTGTTCAACAAAATCAGACGGGCTTTTCCTTTTCCCAGGGTATCTATATCCGGATTTCTGCTGCTCACCGGAATTCTTGCATCCACCAGCTCTATTACTAAATCTACCAGTTTTATATCTTCCTGCATCTGACGTTTTGCTTTTGTCATATGTCCCGGATACCATTGAAACTGCATCTTATTTTCCTCTCTTCCCTTACTGTCCTTCTATTTGATAAAACCGATTTTCCGGAGCGGAGAAATCCGGAACCATGCTTTTCCTATAATATATTCCCGTTTTACATTTCCAATATTGGCATAACGGCTGTCCTCACTGCTGTTGCGGTTATCTCCCAATACAAAATACTCATCTTCCCCTACCGTAATCTCTTCGGATGCCAGTCCTGCATCTTCAATGGCAGCTGTATCTACTTTTTCATCAAACAGTTCTCCATTTACATAGACTGCTCCATTCTTTATCTGTATCTTATCTCCCGGCACCCCAATGACACGCTTTACATAATAATGCGACTTTTCATTTCCATTTGGAAGAAATACAATAACATCATTTGCTTTTGGTTTCTTCAGTTTATAAACAAAACGATTAACCAGAATCTCTTCTCCGTTCTCTATCGTAGGGTTCATGGACTGTCCTACCACAGTGGTCCGAAGTCCGATAAAATATACAAATACAAATGAAATCACCAGGACAATTGCAATCTCAATGACCCAGGTGCCGATTTCCTTCAGTAGTGGTACATTTATTTTCTTTCTACGTCTGCCAAAATTCAGACCACGAACGCTTCCTCTACGCATAATCTTATGTTCTCCTTCTTACCTGAATATCATTCGATATATCTGCAGAATCTGCCACCGGCAGCTTCTTACGAATACGTGGTAACTACGAGAAACACGCTTTGCGAGTTTCTCGAGTTATCGCGGTGCTCGCCAAATCTGCATGCAAGCATGCGATTTCTCTCGCTACTCGCGTAAATACAACAAGAGGGACGATACACATTGGCACGTCCCTCTGACAGATTCTTATTTTACTAACTCTTTTACTTTTGCTTTCTTACCGATACGACCTCTTAAGTAATTCAGCTTAGCTCTTCTTACTTTACCAGCTCTTACTACTTCAACCTTCTCTACGTTAGGAGAATGTAATGGCCAGGTCTTCTCTACGCCAACACCATTAGAGAATTTACGAACGGTAAATGTCTCACGGTTGCTTCCGCCCTGTTTCTTTAATACAACACCTTCGAAAACCTGAATTCTTTCACGGTTTCCCTCTTTAATTTTCGCATAAACCTTAACGGTATCTCCTACACGAAACTCTGGTGCATCTGCCTTTAACTGCTCTGCTTCAATGTTCTTAATAATTTCACTTGCGTTCATTTTGTGACCTCCTGTATATTTTGATGTTCTTAATGCATTCATTTGCAACAGAGGACCATCGCCTATTCACAACTGTTGTATTGTATCATGTTCTCTATTCCCCGTCAAGCTATTTTTATAAGCGTTTCTGTAACATTTCCGGATTGGATGCATAAACCAGTGCTGTCTCTTTTGTAATCTTTCCTTCCTGATACAATTTCAAAAGACTGCTGTCCATGGATATCATATCTTCCCGGTTCGAGGAATATACAACGCCGTCAATCTGTGGCACTTTATTCTCACGAATCATATTGCGGATTGCCGGTGTCACAGTCATAATTTCAAATGCCGGGATCACATTGCCATTCACATCCGGCACAAGCTGCTGGGAAACAATCGCCTGCAGCACCATGGAAAGCTGTACTGCAATCTGCCGCTGCTGATTTGCCGGGAACACATCAATGATACGGTCAATGGTATTAGCCGCTCCTATGGTATGTAAGGTGGATATAATAAGATGTCCCGTCTCTGCCGCTGTCATGGCAACACCAATCGTCTCGTAATCACGCATTTCTCCAAGAAGAATCACATCCGGACTCTGCCGCAGGGATGCACGTAATGCCGTTACATAATTTTCAGTATCTACATTTATCTCACGCTGGCTGATAATTCCATGCTGATGGCTGTGCAGATATTCAATCGGATCCTCTAACGTAATAATATGCTTGGCACACCGGCGGTTCAGTGCATCTACCATGCAGGCTAACGTGGTAGACTTACCACTTCCTGCCGGTCCTGTTACTAATACCATTCCCTTTGGCTGCAGACCAAGGTCAATGATATTCTGTGGAATTCCAATGTCCTCCGGCTTTGGCAAATTAAAGGTAATCACACGAACCACTGCTGATAATGCGCCTCTTTGCTTATAAGCACTGACACGGAATCTTGACAGTCCCTGCACTGCAAAGGAGAAATCATCATCCCCATGCTTTAATAACCGATCAATATCACGATGGTCCGCCAGTTCATATATCTGCTCTAAATAATTTTCTGTCTCAGGAGGCATCAACCGCTCTCCCTCTTCTTTTATAATTACATTATTCGAACGATATGATATCGGAAGTCCGGCTATAATAAATATATCTGATGCGTGTTCCTCTACTGCTTTTCGTAATACTTCTTTTACATCCATAATTTTCCCACCAATCTCTTTATTTCTGCCGCTCCATCAACGGAAGCCTGGTTTTCTCCTGTCTTACATCAGTAGCAGTTTCTTTCCATTCTAATATGCTCCATTCCAGCATTTCTCCTGTCTCTCCATCCGTCTCTTCCGTAATAGAAAGCTTTACACGTAACTCCTGGGTGTCCGTCTCCGGCACACAAAAGCTTATGGTATCAGCTGCATCCTTCACCTCCGGCAATCCTGAAATTTCCTGCAGCGCCATTTCTTTATTTTCGGATTCTTCCAGAATAGCATCTATCTCTGCTAAGACATCATTTGCCTTGTTACATGCTTCATAATAGGCACTCATCTTATCTGCCGCCCGTTTACTGTATTTATAATCCCGCAGGGACGAAGATAATGACAACACTGCGAATAATAAAAAAGTCAGAATCAATACTACCACTAACAAAAAAGAGTATCCAAAAGGACTGGCTATACGCGGTCTGCGTTTTTCTTCGTATAATGCACTCTTACTCATCTTCTGCCGCCTCCCTCTGACTGATTACTCTCTTTAGTTCCACTTCATAAATAATCTTATCTTTCTCCCCGTCCTTCTGCTGTACTGCAAAATGACCGACCATCCGCTGCTTCGCTTCACCCAGTGTAATCCACAGGGTATATTCCGCATCTTTCGTCTTACAGTTCTCCCAGTCAGCAGCAAAGGATACCAAAAATGTATTATCCTCTTTCTCATAATAAGAATACTCTTCCTTCAGATAATCTTCCATATCTGTTCCGGAGCGGAATACTTCTGCTGCCGCTGCAGCCTTATGTACTGCCATATTCATATTTCCTGCATCTTCACTGATGCAATGGGATTTTACAAATAGCTGCAATCCCACCGCTGCAGCAATACAGAAAAATAAAATCGATATCATAAGTTCCAGTAAAAATACCCCGGAACGTCTTGCCTGCCTTTCTATCATATGCCTTCCTCTATTCCTGCCCACTGCCGACAACAGCCACCACAGTATCCATTTTTCTCCCCTCTTCCGACATACAGGAAAAATGCAATAATCCATTTTCCAAAGCTTCCATCTTAAAATCTTCAACCGGAATAACTGCCTTTCCATCCGCTGTACTTACAGCAGTTCCGGACCGGACAAAAAGCTCTTTCAACATGCCATCCTCTTCAAAAATATAGGTACAATATTCTTCTCCATCATAATCCTGACGGATGATAAGGCTGTCTGTTCCATCCACCGAACCAATAGTAACTGTCCCATTATCATTCTGATGAATCTTCTCCGTAAGATAAGACAATACTGTTCTGCTTTCATAATTTTCATCTGCCATAGTCGTCGTATCCTGATAAATATCTGCTGCCAGGATAAGCACCAGAAGTCCGCAGATTGCCAGCAGCCCAAACAATGCCCATGGAAATAATATATCAATTGTATGTTTTCTGGCGGTACTCTCTGCCATATTCATCCCTCTTCACTCTAATTCTTGCGCTCAATTACTGTCACATCCGGCATAATGTTTGCTCCAAGCAGCTGGTAGTCCACAAAAAAATGCTCCTTATCATAGGAAAAACCATACTGTTCTTCCAGATACGAAAGACTGTCCGGGTAATGTCCTTCCAGCACATAACACTGCACGATTTCTCTCTGCAAAGCCTCTTCTAAAGAACGTTTTTCCTCCTCTTTACTATCCGCCATCAATCGGTTCAATCCATGGCAGGTCAATAAAATAATACAACTGGAAATGGCCACCGTAAATAATATCTTTGCCCAGACAGAATGCCTTTTTTCATGAAAAAAAAGCCTCTTTCGACGAAATCCTTCCATATGCATCTCCTTCTTACAGTCCTGCCATAATTCCCATCAACGGAAGAATCACGGATAACAGTATCATTCCGACAATAACAGACAAAATAATTACAAGTGTCGGTTCTAATATTGCAATATAAGAAGACATTCTCTGATCAATTTCTCTTTCATACTGTCTTGCTATCGTCTCTAATGTTTCATCGGTCTCTCCGGTTTTCCCGGAAATCACCAGCATCCTCTCATACAAGCCCTCAAATATTCCGGCACCGCCTACTGCTGCTGCAAAATCCTCGCCCTCTTCCATTTTCTGGCTGCATTTCTTAATCTTCTTTGAAAAATTCTTATCTGCAATCAATTCGTCTGCAAATTCCAGTCCTTTTTGCGGATTTTGTCCACTCTTTAAAGTCAGATACAGGCTGTCTGCGAAACGACATGCTGCGATTTTATCATATAAGCCATGAAACAAGTGCATTTTTCTGCTAAAACCAGCAAACGCTCTTCGTCCTCTTCTGCTCTTTACAAAATAAACAAATACTCCAACGATTACCGCCGCTATTGCAATGAATACAATTGCATAATTCGAAATTGTTTTTCCCAATACCAGCATGCCACCGGAAAATCCGGTCATCTGTCTGCCTAACTGGCGAAATACCTGTTCAAATACCGGCATTACTTTTGTTAAAAGTATCACAATTACAGCTATCATCATAGCAACCATAATCAAAGGATATGTAAGTGCGCTTTTAATACTCTTCTCGATCTCATCCTCACGCTCGTAATGGTGAGTCAGCCCATTCATAACATCATCCAGTGTACCTGTTTCTTCTCCTATCTTAACCATCTGAAGAAGATAATCCGGAAATACACTGGTCTTTTCCAGTGCCGGATATAACAGTCCTGTATTTATCATTTCATCATACATTACCTGAAGTATTGCCTTTTCCTGCACATCCTTTGCATCTTCCAGTAATAATGACACCCCCTCAACTGCCGGAAAGCCTGCATGCAGAACCATTGTCATCTGGCTGCAAAAAGATGCACATTCAAGATTTGACAGCTTTTGCTGCTTTTTACTTTTTCCCATACTTTTCTTCCTCTCTTAATATGTGTACTTTATAATATAACGGCTTCCGTCGCCAATATAATCTTTTACGGTATCATCATCATTATTGGCTGCCAGGGTCGGGTCCATAAGAGACCAGTCCTTTCCGTCAAAAGATATCATATTATCTACCCAGCCTATCTCATCCACATAACAGCTGATCCACGCATGATAAGCCTCACCCGCATATCCTACCTGAAGTTTGGTTGGAATTCTCTGCGAACGAAGCATCGCTGCCATCAATGCTGCATAATCAAAACAGATTCCTTTTCCGGACGAAAGTGTTTCATCTACATCCGGCACATATCCATATGCAACATTCTCTGCTTTTTCTTCATCATATGTAATATTTTCAATTACATAATGATAAATGTTGGTTACTACATCAAGGTCACTGCCGCAGCCTGCTGCCAGTTCTTCCCCTTTCTTTACCGCCTTGGAATTCTCATCAAAATCCACATAGCAGTTAGGTGCCAGAAATGGGACAAATTCATCCGTAATGGTAACATCAATACTCTGGGTAAATGCTGTTGCATACAAATTTTCTTCTACTGATGCAGCTTCATATAAGGTCAACTGGTAAGTACCGCTTCCCTGTGTCAGCGGATATACAATATACGTTCCATTCTTTGTCACCAGATAGGTATATGCTTCCCCTTCCGGTGTCTCTATCTGGAATTTCACTTTTTCATTAGTTCCGGTATAATTAAGCATCACATAACCATCGGATGCATGCGATGCATCAATGGCAATCTGATCTGTCCCATAAGCCACTTCTCCGGAAGCCTCCGGATGTAATACTTCTGCTGTCGCATCACGATTTCCCTTTGCGGTATCATTGCTGCTTTGCTCCGGAGAATTCTTCTCTCCGCCACAACCTCCCAATGCACCGCTCATCAGCAATATCCCTGCGGTCATCCATATTATCAGGTAATATTTCTTACTGTGCCGGCTCTTCTGCCTCTGCATGACAACACACCTATTCCTTTTCCTGTATATTCCTGCCATCTGTACCTATATATAATAAAATTGCCGCCAGTAATACAACTGAGACGATTACAATTTTACCGTAAAAGGTTACCATAGCTGCAAATATCCCTCCTAATACCGGAATGGTCAGGGTTACTTTTCCAATTACCTGTGCATAGGAAACCGGGGAAATATCCTCCGCTTCATTTGCATCTCCTTTGGTAATCAGCTGACCGGACACCACCTGATTCTTCACCACACGATGGGTAATGATAATTCCCGCATCTGTATCGCTCCGATATGCCACAACTTCACCTTCCATAAGTTCTGCCGGTGCTTCTTCCCTGACATAAATAAGACTTCCTACCGGAATCGCCGGTTCCATGCTTCCGGTTACAACTGTATAAATATCAAACCCTGCAAGCCTTGGTAATGTCAATGGTATGCAAATCAGAATCACCAATATCAGAAGAGATACTCCTATCATACTACAGATTCTGGCTATTGTCCTCTTTTTTCTTTTTGTTTTTCCCATTCGTTAATGCCTCTGCTCTGACATTCATTTTCTTTCTTCGTAATGCAAAAGCAGTAAGAGCCACAAGTCCTGCAACTGCCGCTGATGCTACACCAATCAGCAATGGCATATTTCCTGCCGGTCTTTTGGTCTTCTCATCCTTTTGCTGCATATCTGCTAACGGAGTTTCCTCATCATCAAGATTTACCAGTTCCTGCGGAGTCTCTTCATCCGGAATATTTACATTTCCATCTGTCCCTTGATTATTATCCGCATTGGCATCATCTGCTGCATTCGCATTGTTTGCTGCATTTGCATTGTTTGCTGCATTCGCATCATTTCCGGCATTTGCATCATTTCCGGCATTTGCACTGTTTGCCGCACTCTGTGTATCCGTCGTGTATACAAACGTAAAAATGTTTTCCGCTTCATTGCTGCTTAAGGTTTTCGTCAGATTATATGCCTGCGGACGATAATTTTCAAAATATTTAAACGCCACCACCGGCTGGTCACCCACTGCACCATAGAAGGTCTCACTGTCTGAAAGTGCATTTCCATTGGCATCCTGATAATTCACAGTATATGCTACCATATTTCCCGCAATTGCATATGCTGCTACATACTCCTGATCAGATTCTACCACAAAAGCAGATTTTCCAACAGTATTATTATCCCTTCCGCTCTCCCGGATTCCACCAATATAATATTTTCCATCTTCCTTTAGCTGAATACAGGACTGTGCCCGAACCATAACCCGGTCACCATATTTCAGTCCACTGATTTTTATTTTTTCTCCCTGGCTTTCCTTTTCAATCTGATAAGAAGAACCTGTTATATGATTGTCTACTGTAATTCCATTCGTATCTGAAAAATATCCCTGATTTCCAGAGCATAACGTTACTGTATAGGTATATTCTGTTTCATTTCCACCAACTTTTGCCCATGCCTGTACCGGAAATGCCAGTGTAAGTAATGTTGTAAATAAAATACTTCCGTGAAGAATACGTTCCATTCTTTCTTTTATTTTATTCTTCATCCCTTACTCCTCCTTTTCCAACCGATTTTCAGCTGCCTCATCTTCTTTTCGTGTCCTCTTCACTCTCACAACAAAAAGGACGACTAAAACAAGTCCTGCCGCCAGAGCAAGTGCCGAAAAAAGAAGCACCTGATTATTATCACCTGTTTTAATAACGACATGATTCGACAATGGCGTTGAACCACTGGATAATAATTCTACCGCAAAATTCATCTGCAATTTTGCCAGGGTATCCTGATAGGTATTTCCCTGTGTCTCACCTTCCAGCTTTACGGTTAGTGCAATCTCTGCTTTTTCACCTTTCGCAAGCTCATCCAGATAGAAATAATCTTTCATTGCATTGGTTGCCTGGTGAAGACCTTCACCACTTTCTCCTACCGTATCTCCACCTACATTTTCACTGCTGTATAAAATACGGTTACTTCCATCCGGAGCCGTAAAAGAAAGTATGTACGAATATGCTCCTCCGGAAGCCACACTCTGTGAATCCTCAAGGCTCTGTAATACCTGATTTGTCATATACCACTGCGTATCCCCATCATAGGTATTCTTTAACTCCAGTCTGATATTTACCGTATCTCCCGGCTGAAGCTGATATATCGCATCATCAATATCTGCATTTTTAAATGTGCTGTTTAATTTTTCTCCATCAAACGTTACGTTCCAGTCATCACCGCCGGAAAACTCTTCTGCCTGTACCTGAACAGGGGCTGCTGCAACCAGAGCCAGAGCTGCCATGATGCCAATCCATTTTCTCTTCATCTCAGTCTCCTCCTTACTGCAGTAATGTCAGATTTCCATTGGAATCAACAGAAACATCAACTCCCCAGGCACTCTTAATCGCATCCTGCGCATTGTGTGTCTGTACGGCATCCACTTCTGCCTCTACATGAAAGGAAACCCCATTATAATTAAATGTTGTAGTAGTGGTCTTAAGTCCATTTTCCTCCGTTGTATGCTCCGTTACCTTTGACGTAATGGAATTATCAATCTTTAAAGTATCAGAAAATGCCGGTGTACTCTCACCCACCTTCAATACCGATGGCCAGTAAAGAACAGTTCTCTCCTCCGTAGATGCATTTTCATCCACAATCCAGCCATTCTGGGTCAGGTTTAATTCAATCAAACTCGGAGCAAGTGTTGTTTCCTTGCTTCCATCCTCATTCTTCCAGCTCTTATAAATTCTCACACGGACATATTCATCAATATTGCCACTGTTTTTTACGGAAAGTGCTTCCTTATAATTTCTTCCGGCTACCAGCTTTCCATCGGTCTCATCCAGCATATCTGTAAGAAGTGCTCCCTGATTTTGCTTCCAGGCATCATCACTTCCTGCATAATCACGGCTGCTGATATCCTTAGAACCCTTGGCAGATTCTTCCACCAGAGTCACTCCGATATCATACATTTCCATCTGTGCGGTATAATTCTCACTATAGTAAGTAAGTGCTGCTCTCGCACTTCCAACTGCACTTCCTGCCAGAAGAAGTACTGCTGCACCCAATAATAAAAAGGTTCCTTTTCTTCCCTTCATTACTTTTTTCAATCGGCTCATTCTTCACCAGCCTCCCTTGCATCTGCAGTTCCTATATCTGTCCTGGTATCTGCAATCCGGTTCCAGTCTGCATATGGTGTTCCATCCTCTTCATAGAGAACTGGTGTACACTCCTGAACGACCACTACATTAAAACTCTCTTTATATTCCTCCGGTATTGCTATCTGGGCTAAAAGTTCTTCTGTATTGCCACTTACCGGAACAATATCACTATAATACCAATAGCCATCTTCGCCCTGATTCCATGACGAGCCGGACATAGTTAATGTAATCTGACTTCCTGCGAATACCTTTACTCTGACAAAGCAATCACTTTCTCCTGTATTTGTAAGTACGATATGCTTCTCCATATTTTCAACTTTTTCTTCTATTGTAGTTTCATTACCAAGTGTAATCGGATATCCTCCTTCCGCTTCCACATAAGTTGTAAAATACGCCATTGCCGGTGGCACTGCTGCCCCTGCAAGGAATACCAATGCTGCTGCAGTCAGCCAGAACACTTTTGTTTTTTTCTTCATCATCTTATATTCCAGCCTCCTTTAGTCTTTCTTTACACTATTATCCGGTAATTGTGTCCACTGCCATCCCTCATCTTCATCATAATCGAAATGATTGGTCACTCCGTAGCCCGGATTCAATCCGTGGTCATATGTATTATCAAACTCCACTGTTACGATTTCATCCGCACTGATTTCTGCTGTCTGCTGTGGCTCACTTACCAGTCTATAACCAGCCCCACTATATACCTCTGTCACAGTAACTTTTGCACCTGCCGGAATATGATCTGCAATTGCCGCTTTCGTTCCTGCCGATGAATGTGTGGTCGATACTACATTACTGTATACCGTATTACCATTTTCATCTACTGCTTCTATCGAAAATACAAAGGTTACCTCTTTCATTGTCTCATTATAGTTATCAAGATTTTTCTGTATAAGAAGACTTCCATACCGTGGAGAACGTTCCGGTTTTAGATTTGCTGTAACCTCATAAATCCATTTGTTTTCTGCGCCTGCAGAATGAAATGCCTGATTATCCGGCAACGCAATCAGACCTGGATTAAAATTATACTCATAAAAACCGGTTGATGCAGATTCAACCACAACAAGATATATCCCAGAATTCAGTTCTTTCTCTCCTGTTCCATCCGTAATCGTGCATTCTGTATCCGGGGTTTTATCCGAAGCGAGCTCCGCTGCCTTCGCTGTCATCTCTTCCCATGTAACATCTCCATTTACCGCATCTTTTAAAGAGAGGGATTTAAATTCTGATGTTTCGCTGTACTCTCCTGCTGCATCCACAGTCGCTACCTGATATATTTTAGCATGCAGTTCCATCCCATTCAGTTCTTCCGTATATTCTTCGCCCTTCGGCACAGATAAAGTCAAAGTACAAGGTTCTGCCGGATCTATTACATTGGTGGCATATGCAGATGCCACATGTATTCCTGCCGCTGCCAAAAACAACGTCAGTAATCCCGCAATATACCCTTTCTTTATTTTTAACTTTTTCATTTTCCACCCTCCTTAGAACCTCTTGAAGCTTTTCTATCTCGAATAATCTTTATCAAAACTGTAATCAGAATTGCTGCTGCAACTGCCAGTATTGCATATAACATATAATAATCTTTCACCGTCTGAAGCATAGATTCATTGGCTATTGCCTTCTCATCATCCTCTCCATTATACGGAACACTGTGACCACGCACCAGCAGTCTATGGCTGTTTACACCATATGGAGTGCAGGTGAAAAGTGTTACATAATCTTCCCCTTCGACATTCTTCATTGCCTCTGTCAAAGTATCCGTATCATCCTTTTCTACCATCGGCAGAATCTGATCCACTTCATATGCAAGCACCTTATCCAGTACATGCACATAGAATTTATCACCTTCTACAAGCTGGTCAATATCGGTAAAAAGTTTCGCACTTGGCAGTCCGCGGTGTGCTGCCAGTACACTATGTTTTCCCTCACCACCAACCGGAAGACTGGTTCCGGACATATGACCTGCGCCAATCTGTAATACTGCCTCCGAAGTTCCATGATAAATCGGAAGTCTCTGTTCTATTTTCGGGATGGAAATATATCCCATAATCCCATTATCTCCCGGATTTAATACGGACCAGTATTTACTTCCTCTCATATTCTGTTCTTCCTGCGAAAATGCATCCCCATCGAAGGTATTATTACCTATCTGGGAATTATATTCCTCTGCCATCTCCCAGAGCTTCTGATAGTCTACTTCATCCATATCTGCAACAGTTTCTTCATAACTGGCAATTGCCCTGCTCTGATGGTACTTATTCCATTGATCTGCCACAGTCGGATATGCAAAGATTCCCAGTCCGACCAGGAAAACCAGTCCAAGCAGAATTCCAGGTAATTTCTGCTTCCATTTCTGTTTCATTCCCTACTCCTTTTTCCTCTTCCAGCTAAACCGCTGCCAAATCAAAAGTCCCAGTAAAATCCAGAACAGTAATATAATCGCAACTACAATTGCAACTGCAGAAGTATTGACAAGATATCCATCTGCCATCACATAGTTACCGCTTTCCTCCTGTGAAATCCGCTCACCCCTTACCAGCAGCCGATGAGAATTGATTCCATATGGAGTGCAGGTCATTAATGTACAATAATCTTTTCCCTCTTCAATTGTAAGATCATTAATTTCCTGTGGTTCTACAATTTTAATCTGATCCACCTGATAAGTCAGTTTACGATCCAATACGGTAACGGTAAAGGTATCTCCTGCTTCCATTTTATCCAGATTTGTAAAAAGTCTTGCAGACGGAAGTCCTCTGTGTGCAGAAAGAACACTATGTGTGCCTTCTCCTCCAACCGGCAAACTACTGCCCTCTAAATGGCCTGCCGCAACCTGTAATACTCCTTCCGAAGTTCCATGATAAATCGGGAGTTCCACACCTAACTTTTCAATTGTAACATAACCCATGATGCCGGTGCCGGAAATATCAAGAATGCTGTTATAATCGCCTGCCTCTGCATAATTCAGAAATGGCCGGTTCACATCCTTTAATTTTTCATTGTAGGTATCAGCTTTTTTTAACATTGTGTCTTTTTCTTCTTCTGTCAGTGATTTTACGGCATTACTATAAGACGCAACGGCTCTTGACTGAACTTTTGAATTCCAGTAAGAACTAATTGGCGGATACAGCATCACGGAGAGACCTATGATAAAAACAAACACTAACATTACATTCAGTTTATCTTTCTTAAATAATTTCTTTAATGTCCTCTTCATAGATTTCTCCCTAATGCTGTCAAAGTCCCAGCGAGCGGGAATTTTCTTCCAGTCTCGTTCGTGTATAAACCGGCGGTTCACCGGGAATTCCCGGTGAATTACCGCCGTTCATCTTAAAATTCTAGTTTTTTGCAGTACGTTTTCTTGTGATTAACAATACAGCTGCTACAATCATGATAATTGCACCTACGGTATAGAAAATCTTAGTACCGATACCACCGGTTGCAGGAAGTTCAGTTCCACTTAAGTTCTGTACATCCGTGGATACAGCACCTGTTCTTAAAGTTGCTGTAAAGATTGCTTCTGTTCCTTCTGAAACAACCTTTCCAGAAGCATCTTTTACTACTAATGTCTTTAATTCCGGATTATCTGATGTTGTATCATAGGTTGCTTCTACTGAAAATACAAGATCATCTGCTTTATTATATCCTGCCGGAACAGTTGTCTCAACCAATTTATACTGGCCTGCATCTACACCTTTGAAATAGAAGGTTGTTACTCCTGTAATCTCATTTCCAACTGCAACATAATCACCTGTAGTGCTGTCTAATTTGTAAAGGGTAAATCCTGCACCCTCAAGAGGAGCATTGTTACCGTCTACCTTATTTGCAATTAAATTATATGTAAATACAATAACTTTATCTTCCGGAGTTACACCTGTGCCATCCCCATAAGGATTGTTGCTGTATTCCAGTTTGGATACGTTGGTGTTTCCACCTTCACCGATTACTGCATTTTCATTCAGTTTTGCGGTGTAATTTACAACTACTTTACTTCCAGCTTTTACTGCTTTGATATTCTTTAAATCTGCAAAACGAACTTCAAAAGTGCAGCTATCATCTAAATCTTCTGTAACTACTTCATAGCCGGTTGTTACTACTGTTCCGTCCACTGTTACAGTTACAGAATCTGCATTGAAAGTAAGTCCGTCAGACATGGTATCATGGAATGCATAATAATAACTTCCATATTTATCATATTTTGCATCTACCGTACCGGTTAACTGGAATGGTACGTTATCTCCGATATCATAATCTGCTGCATCCTGCCAGTCACTCTCTGCACCGGTAGAGTCATTTTTCTCTTTTACTTTCTTTTCAAGTTCCGGTCTGTCTTCCTTTGTTGTTACAGTTACGCTGTCATTTCCAGCTGTGTCTAACATAACAAGGGAATAGGTATCACCTTCATCACCTGTTTTTGTTTCTGCAATCAGGTAATAACCCTGATCAACACCGCTAAATTTATCATCGGATGTTTTTGCTTCCGGCTCTAATGTCTTGATTTTTGCAAATACTGCATCTGCAAATGCACGAATACCATCTGCATCTAATCCTGAAATGTAATTAATTACATCCTTATCTTCTGTTTTTCCTGTTACTTCTTTCAATGCTGCTGCATACTTATCATTTAATGTGTATGCAAATTTTCCTTCACCACCATCTGTAGCATTCAGCAATCTGTATGCCGCATATTCAGAACCTGCTGCGCCATTTGTAATTGTAATGTCTGCTGCATAAACAGTAACACCCATTGCGAATGCCATAACCATTGCAACCATTGCTGCAAAAAGTTTTTTCAATTTTTTCATCTTCTTTCTCCTTCTTTGACCTTTTAATATATTTGATACCTGAAACGGATTTCCTCAAAAGGGGGCTTTATATGCCTGCACCCCTTTCTCTTTTCCGTCTCATCCGGTATCCATACAACAGGGATGACATAAGCATAATTGCTGCACCACCTATAGTATAAACAGTAGTACCTGTTCCTCCCGTTGCCGGAAGCTCATAACCGTATTCCTGATTCTTAACCTGAATCGAAATACTATCAAGATTATCATAATAGGTAAAGGTATATTTATTTTCTTTGCTTAATTCTGTACCCTTCTGACCTATTCCAACTAACTCATAACCATTTACCAGTTTTTCTTTCACCGTGTAGACCTGACCATCTTCCAACGCTTTATTACCATTCTGGTCTGTAATGGTCTTCAATGCAACCGATCCACCCTGGCATACGGCAAATTCTGTAATATAATCAGCTTCATCCGTTGAGTCACCTTTATATAATACAAAAGTAAAGGTTTTCATCTGATCATATGGAAGTTCATTTCCATATGCATCCAGAACGTCTTTCTCAATTACCGGTTTCTTATAAATCTTTACTCCGACCTTCGGAGGCTCTGCCCGCAGTGTTTTTTCATTTCCGTTTACTTCTGCCGTATACTGGTATGCGAAGCTGTTCCATGCAGTCTCACCCGGGTTTGCATTCTCTCCTACTACTCCATTATATTTCACGGTAAGAATACAGCCCTTCTTTAATGCAAAGGTATCTGCCATCTTTATACGGAAGGACACATCATCTGACTGCCAGAAGGAATGCCACTGTTCTGTTGAAGTACCCGACATATCAGCTTCAGTAAAGCTTACCAGATTTGAAAATTCCACAAAATAATCCACGCCTTCTTCCAGCTGCCGTTTTGTGCCGCTCTCCTCAGTTACCCAGAGTTCCAGTCCTTCGGCATATGCAACAGAGAATTCACTTCCTCGTTTTTCTTTCTGGTTCAGTACTCCGGTATCATTTATATGTGGCATACTGTCTACAATAACCATCTGTGTAAAGGAGTTATTGCTGACATTTTCAATATTGTTGGTGTAAATCACATCTTTTCCATCTTCATCCAGATAAATGTAATTCTTTCCTTCCAGTCCAAGATAGCCGCTTCCCCGGTTATCTGAATTACCGGTTTCCTCTACCGTTTTCCATGAGAATGAACCATAATCACCCAATGCATAAACGCAATCAGAAGCTTTTACTCCAATATATTTTCCACTGTCATCCGTCACCAGTTCTCCCGTTTTTACACTGTTATCATCAAACGGATCATCCGGCAGGAGATATGCAGTATTTTCATAAATCTTGTTCTCATATACTGTATTTCTGGTATATACCGTAAACTCCGCTTTTCCACCTGCAGGAATCTGATATTCTTTTCCCTCCAGATACAGTGAAAACTCGTGGGTCGCATTATCCGGTATCAGCTTCCATACTTCTTCAGACAAATCATACTTATGAAGTACATTATCATCCTCATCATAAATGGTCAGTACAAAAGCATTTTTGTCAAGTCCCAGGTGAAGGGTTTTATTAGTTGCCTCTTCTTTCGACAATATATGGAACGGAGACTGAACAGAATCTTTCATTGTATAATCGCAAATTGGAATGGTTCCATCGTTGCGTAACTCCAACAGCCACTTTGTCGTTACATTCGGCTGTATATTGTCCTTCTCTTCCAATTCAACAGCATCTTCCACATTTTTACCAGATGGTATATAGGACACTGCTTTCTTGGTAATTCCCGGAACAATTACATCCTTTGGTGTTATCATTACAGATGACGAAATAACACGCTTTTCTCCTACAATTCCTTTATCTTCCGATGTGCCGTTATTCTGTCTGGAATCATCCCTGGTTCCTCTCATTGTAATGTCATTCGGATTCTCACGATATTCCACATCCTTATCTACCAATAAATCCACGGTATTGGTAATTGGAACATCTAATTCCACGTCTTTACTTACCTTGCACATCACAAAGAATGAAAGATTCTTTCCTGCCGGCAAATCATAACCTTTGCCCTCGGCTCCAATCGTAAAGGTAACCATATGATTTTCCTTATCATCATTGGTCATTGCAATGGTAACATCCCTTACCAGACTTCTGCCATCGATATTGGTTACCTGTGCCATGTTCCAGTCGTTTGACTTAATCGGTTCACTATAACTCTTTTCAATCCGAACCGGAAGCGTATATCCCAGGCTCGGACGTATTCCAACATATTCCAGACCATCCGCCATATGATCTTCCAATGTATCAATATGAACCGGATCTTCTCCTGTATTTGTTACTGTAATATTGTAAATCACATAATTTCCGAGATAATTTCCTTCATTTACACTCTTAGAGAATATGGACTTATCTTTTAACTGGCTGGTCTTCCACTGATGGAACTGATCCAGAATTGCCCACACACTCTTCTGCACATCCACTGCCTGATCCAGTTTCTTTTTTCCTTCCGGCTCCCCTTTTACCGTTACTGTATCCTTCATTCCGTTTACGGTTGCACTATTGGTATAAGTAAAGGTTCCCGTCTGTTCATTCTCTTTATCATCCATATAAATGTAAGCATTGAATTCTTTTTCAATCACTTCACCCGGTGACATGGTGCCAATCTTCCAGATTAAACGGATTCCTTTATGTGCACTGATATTTATTCCATTGCTCTTGCCAATCCAGTATCTCTTTATCTGCACATATTCACCATTTATCTTTGTATAATAAGTTCCCCAGTCAGATGTATTTTCTACATACTCTTTCCAGCTGATACCAGCCTCTACCAGTTCCTCATCATTCTTTGGATATCTGGAATTTAACGTTCCTGCCTGCTTTGCCTTATAAATCTTGTATTCATCCGAAGGAAAGACATGATATGGCATATCATCTGTCAATGACAGTCCGCCTTTCTTATATGCGGCATCTCCATCAGCATTTGTAATCGTTATGCTGTATTTAAATAATTCCTCTGCTTTAAAGGTTTCTCCACCTTCCCCGCCATTAACCTTCTTATCTACGGTAATTGGATTTTCCACTTCAATGGTTTCTCCGGTGCTTTCGCCGGATGAGTTGCTGGTGATATGATTTACAAGGTCATAATCCGCTGCTTCCGGCAATTCATTCAGGTCTACCTTACATACATATTTAATCGTTACTTTCTCTTTGGCATTCAGTCTGCCCAAAGAAAATGTCAGCTTCTTGCCATCCACCTGAAGTCCTACATAGCGGCTGCCGCCTACTGCATTGGATGACTCTGCCACGAAGTCCGTTGCACTTTCGGTTACCTGATTTCCATTCTTATCTATGATATATTGGAACACCAGTCCCTTTGGCAGCGTATCCTCTAAAATCTGTTCAATGGTTTGATAGTCTTCTTTATTTTCGATAGTTACAGTATAAGTAACCAAATCGCCATTTTTTACATTTTTCTTATCACTGCTCTTGTCAATGGTAAGCTCCGGTTTCTTATAAATAACGGTAATGGTTGAATCTTTGCCTTTATAGGACGCTTTGTTGTGAATGGAGGTATTGTTTGGATATTTTGCCAGTTCCTCCTGGCTCTTCACATTAACCGCAAATGTAAATTCTGCTTTCTCACCGGCTTTCAATGTACCCGGTGCCCAGCTTATTGTGCGGGTTTCTTCGTCATATTCCGCGCCCTGATTCCGGATTGCCTGTATCTGCTCCGCAGTCAGCACCAGATGCTCCGGCAGTTTATCTGTCACCTTATAAACGCTTCCATCTGAAGCTTCTCCTTTAATCGGATTGTTTCCAGTATTTTCTACCGTAATCGTATAATTAATGGTATCACCGGCAATTACTTCTTTCTTATCTGCCGTCTTAACAATTTTAAAGTCCTCTTTTATTTCCGGTCTTGACTTTACATCTGCGGATAATTTTGTGTGATCATATTCTTTATAAGGAACAGATTCAAAATCAACATGATTTGTAATTACATCCTCTTTTACTTTTTCTGCGGCTACTGTAATGTAATTATCTGTTAATACTAATTTTGATACATCCAGACTTGCGCTTACATTCAGATGCTCCTGTTCTCTTGTTGGCACACCATCTGTCATATACTGGTTCGGCACACTAATCTTATATGTAACGGTTTTTCCATCCAATGTCAGGCTTGTAACGGTTCCTCCCTGAAGATCAGTAAACTGGAAAATCACATTTCCATTGCTATCCACAACGGAAACACCATCTTCACTGACCTTGGTTCCTTCCGGAAAGCTGATTCCATCCGGTAATGTCAATACATCGCTCAACTCTACATGGTCTGTCCAGATTGCTCCCGTATCACCAACGCCACATGGATTCATACTGTTTGCAGTGATTCTATAATCTAATGTTCCTTCCAGCTTATTGATCTTTCCATTCACCGGAATAATTTCCTTACTGACAGTTTTTTTCAAATCCTGCCAGAGATTCGTTCCATGCCAGATCAATTCTGCCGGTTCAGAAATCACATCATTGTCTTTCTGATCCGGAATCTCCGGTGTCAATGTTACCTTGGAATCTTTTTCCATAATTCCATTTAAGGAATTAAACTGCAAGTCGAAGGAAACGGTTGAACCTGCAGGCGGTTCAAACTCTATGTAAGTCTCATCATCCTCTTCTACCAGTTTTACTTCCAGTGTTTCTTCTGTTGTTTCACTGACCGCTTTATAGGTAACCTGCATAACATCACTTTCTTCAAAACCGGTCAATGTAACTCCTTCCGGTAAATCACTAATCCGGATACGAACCGGTACCAGCTCTGTATCTGTCGGATTTGAGTTGGTTGCACTCACGGTTGCATACAGAATCTGTCCATTTTTCCCATCATCCGGACTCTTCTGTGAAACGCTCAAGTTAATACGCTCACTAATCGTGCCTCCGGCTGACGTCTGCTCTGTTTCCTTATTTCCTGTTGCTGCAAGTCCCGGAAGAATCAGTCCCCAGACTACACCCACTGCCACAAGAACGCAGCATATCCCCAGTAAAATTTTTGTTCTTCTGCGGATTTTTCTCTTTTCTTCTGCTTTCTTTACATGTTTTCTTACATTTTCCTGCATATCCCTATCTCTCCCTATTTAAGGAATCCCATTTTACTCAATGGCCAGAATCGAAAAGCCACCTTTCCAATTATCTGTTCTTCTGCCACACACCCAATGGCTGAACTCCGGCTGTCAACCGATACTGAACGATGGTCTCCCATCACAAAATATTTGCCTTCCGGCACCTGATAAGGAAAATCAATATCACATTCCCCTAAATCTTTCTTTATTGCATATGGTTCATCTAATTTTTCACCATTTACATATACATTGCCGTCTTCGTCTATATCTATGTAATCACCTGCAGTTCCTATGACCCTTTTTACAAGAATCTTACTCTGATAGTAAAAGCCGATGATATCTCCCTGTTTGATTTTTGTGGTTTTCTTTATTACTACCAGTTCACCATTCTCTAATGCCGGTTCCATGCTCTTGCCCGAAACCTGCAATACCGGTACTAATCTTGTTGCAATCAATACTGAAATTGCTGCCACCACAAGCAGTATTCCGAGTGCACTGAAAAGATGCTGCTTCTTCTCTCTGTGAGCCTGTTCCGCCCGTATACTTTGAAGTGCCACATCTAATTCTATTTTCTTGTCCTTATTCCCGTCATTTTCTTCTGTAGTTTCCTGCAAATCCTTCTGGAGTCCCTCTATAATTTCAATCAACTCCCAGCGTTTCAGCTTGCGGAAATCCTTATCTGCCACAAACTGCACCCCCTGTTATTCTTTTGCTGCCTTTATTATGACCTTCCCCTGTCTTTTCATGCATGTGATTTTTCTTTTGTGTTGAATGTAAGTATATATATTTTTTGTATAGAATTATGTCATATTCTGGCATATAGATTTGATTTTTTCAAATGAAATAATCAGACTAATTTTCGTCTTGAAGATTATATTTTCTTTTTTTCAATGAGTCAATACTTTCTATCAAAAATGAACCAAAAGTACCACAAAATCTCTCAAAAATTGTGTCGTTTTCAGGATTTTTAATCTGATATCGTTCTTATAAAGTAAAAAAAGAGACGTAACTTACACTTCTGTAAATTACATCTCTTTTATTTTACCTAATCGTCAGATTCTTCTGTCCAATCAGCTAATCTTATTTGTAAAGTTCAACTAATCTTAACAGATGTTCATAACGAGCCTTTGCAGCTTCCTCAGATGCTTTGAACAGTTTTTCTGCTCTGTCTGGGAAGGAACGTGTTAATCTGCTGTAACGTGTCTCGTTATTTAAGAAATCCTGGTAAGATCCATCACCTGGCTTAGAAGTCAATGTGAATGGGTTCTTTCCTTCTGCTTTCAATGCCGGGTTGTATGAGAATAAGTTCCAGTAACCTGCTGCTACTGCTTTCTTCATCTCATCCTGGCAGTGGTTCATTCCACCCTTAACACCGTGTAACTCACATGGAGCATATCCGATGATAAGTGAAGGTCCGTTGTATGCTTCTGCTTCAGCAATTACCTTAACAGCATTTGCCATATTTGCACCAAGAGCGATCTGTGCTACATATACATAGCCGTAGCTCATAGCGATTTCTGCAAGGCTCTTCTTGCCAACTTCTTTACCAGAAGCAGCGAACTGACAAACCTCACCGATGTTAGAAGCTTTAGAAGCCTGTCCACCTGTATTAGAGTACATCTCTGTATCGAATACCATTACGTTTACGTTCTCACCGGAAGCAAGTACATGGTCTAATCCGCCGAAGCCGATATCGTAAGCCCATCCATCACCACCGAAGATCCATACAGACTTCTTAGCAAGGTAATTCTTCTTATCTAATGCATCCTTAGCATCCGGGCATCCTGCTGCTGCAGCTTTCTCTAACTCAGCAACTAATGCTTCTGTTGCAGGTGTATTAGCTTTTGTATCATTCTTAGTCTCTTCGAACTTGTCAAATGCAGCCTTTAATTCTGCGCTTGCTTTATCAGACTCAGCACATTTCTTAGCGCTTGCAATTGCCTGCTCACGAAGAACTTTCTGTCCGATTTCCATACCAAAACCATGCTCAGCGTTATCCTCGAATAAGGAGTTTGCCCAAGCCGGACCTTTCTTGGAATCTTTGTTTACTGTATATGGTGATGTTGCTGCAGGACCGCCCCAGATAGAAGAACATCCTGTTGCATTGGAAATATACATATGCTCACCAAATAACTGAGTAATCAAACGAGCGTAAGATGTCTCTGCACAACCTGCACAAGAGCCTGAGAACTCAAGCAATGGCTGATTGAACTGGGAACCTTTAACGGTATTGTCTGCCGGCATACCAGGTTTCTTTCCAACGTTTGCTACTAAGTAATCGAATACTGGCTGCTGATCTGCCTGTGATTCCTGAGGAACCATTTCGATTGCGCCTACTGGACATACCGTAATACACTCGCCACATCCCATACAGTCTAATGGGGATACGCTCATTGTATATTTGTACTCGCCAGCCTTTGGCTTTGTATCAGCAAGTTTTGTCTGCTCTGGAGCAGCTTTTACTTCTGCTTCGTCTAACATGAATGGACGAATGGTTGCATGTGAACATACGAATGCACACTGATTACACTGAATACATTTCTCAGCATCCCATGTAGGAACGGTTACGGCTGTACCACGTTTCTCATATGCTGCTGCACCATGTTCGAACTGTCCATCCGGATTCTTTGCAAATGCAGATACCGGAAGGCTGTCTCCGTCCATCTTGGAGATTGGCTCCATTAAGTCTCTTACCATCTTAACAGTCTCAGGACGTCCGGTTAATTCCTTCGGAGTTGGATCTGCTTCTGGGTTAGACCAGGATGCTGGAACTTCAACCTTATGTACTGCGTCTACACCAGCGTCGATAGCTTTGTAGTTCATTTCTACGACAGCGTCACCCTTCTTACCGTAGGATTTCTTAGCTGCTGCTTTCATGAATTCTACTGCATCGTCGATAGGCATAACGTTTGCAAGTTTGAAGAATGCAGACTGTAAAATTGTGTTGGTACGTTTACCCATACCAATTTCAATTGCTTTGTCAATTGCATTGATTGTATATAACTGAATGTTGTTATCAGCAATATATTTCTTTGCTTCAGCATTCAGATGATGAGCTAACTCTTCGTCTGACCACTGGCAGTTAATCATGAATACTCCACCTGGTTTAACATCCTGGGCCATCTTGAATCCTTTGGTTACATAAGATGGGTTGTGGCATGCTACGAAGTCAGCCTGGTTGATGTAATATGGGCTCTTGATTGGCTTGTCACCGAATCTTAAGTGGGAAATTGTTACACCACCGGTCTTCTTAGAGTCATACTGGAAGTATGCCTGGATGTATTTATCTGTGTGGTCACCGATAATCTTAGTAGAGTTCTTGTTAGCACCTACAGTACCGTCTCCACCAAGACCCCAGAACTTACACTCTACAGTTCCTTCTGCAGATGTGATAGGTGCTGGCTTAACCTCTGGTAAGCTTAAGTTTGTAACGTCATCTACGATACCTACTGTAAATCTGCTCTTTGGAGCATCTTTTTCCAGTTCTTTGTAGATAGCGAATACAGATGAAGGAGGAGTATCCTTAGATCCTAATCCGTAACGGCCGCCGCATAATACAACGTCGTTTAATCCTGCTTCACGTAATGTTGTAGCTACGTCTAAGTATAATGGGTCTCCTAATGCTCCTGGCTCTTTTGTTCTGTCAAGAACAGCAACTTTCTTTGCAGTCTTTGGAAGAACTTTTAATAAGGAAGCCGATACCCAAGGACGATACAGACGAACTTTGATTAATCCGACTTTCTCTCCTGCTGCTGTTAAGTAGTCGATTACTTCTTCTGCTACGTCACAGATAGATCCCATTGCTACGATAACACGGTCTGCATCTGCTGCTCCATAGTAGTTGAATAAGTCATAATCTGTACCAAGTTTTTCATTGATTTTGCCCATGTATTTCTCAACGATAGCCGGTAACTCATTGTAAGCTGTATTACAAGCTTCACGATGCTGGAAGAAAACGTCTCCATTTTCATGAGAACCACGCATAGCTGGATGCTCTGGGTTTAATGCATGCTCACGGAATGCTTTTACAGCGTCCATGTTGCACATTTCTTTCAAATCTGCGTAATCCCATTTCTCGATTTTCTGAATCTCATGAGATGTACGGAATCCATCGAAGAAGTTGATGAATGGAACTTTTCCTTCAATTGTTGCAAGATGAGCAACTGGGCTTAAGTCCATAACTTCCTGTGGGTTTGTCTCACATAACATAGCAAAACCTGTCTGACGACAAGCATATACGTCACTGTGATCACCGAAAATATTTAAGGACTGGGTTGCAACGGTACGTGCTGACACATCAAATACACATGGAAGCTGCTCTCCAGCGATTTTGTACATATTAGGGATCATTAATAAAAGACCCTGGGATGCAGTAAATGTAGTGGTTAAAGCACCTGCTGCAAGAGAACCATGTACGGCACCTGCTGCTCCTGCCTCTGATTCCATTTCTACGACTTTAACCTGATTTCCAAAGATATTCTCCTGACCTGCTGCGGACCACTGGTCTACGGAGTCAGCCATTGGACTGGACGGGGTAATAGGATAAATAGCTGCAACGTCTGTGTATGCATAAGCTACATGAGCTGCTGCTGTATTACCGTCCATTGATTGTTTTGCTCTGGACATTATTTATTCCTCCTTATTTAAATAAAAAACTTATGTCTTATCGACCTAAATCACATTTTAGCATTTTATTTGTCGATTATCAAGATTATGGACTGTACGAAATGAAGAACAATCATGAATTTCTTCTATAAGAAGTTTTAGTTGCTTTTCCACTGTTTTTCTAGTATGATACGAATTGGTGCATAAGCATGAAAGCACCGTAAATTCAAAGAGTCAGGAGATTTGATTATGATAAGTGCAAACAATGTAACTTTACGAATCGGGAAGAAAGCCTTGTTTGAAGATGTAAATATTAAATTCACGGAAGGCAACTGCTACGGTCTGATTGGTGCCAATGGTGCCGGTAAATCTACTTTCTTAAAGATTTTATCCGGACAATTAGACTCCACCAGCGGCGATGTGGTTATTACACCGGGACAACGTCTTTCCTTCCTGCAGCAGGACCACTTCAAATATGATGAGTACTCCGTTTTAGATACCGTTATCATGGGAAACAAACGTCTCTATGATATCATGAAGGAGAAGGATGCTATCTATGCAAAAGAGGATTTTTCCGATGAAGATGGTATCCGTGCCAGTGAACTGGAAGGCGAATTTGCTGAAATGGACGGCTGGAATGCAGAATCCGATGCTGCCATGTTATTAAATGGTCTTGGCATCCCGACAGAAGACCACTACACCACTATGCGTGACCTTCCGGGTGCTACCAAGGTTAAGGTGCTCTTAGCCCAGGCATTATTCGGTAATCCAGACATTCTGCTCTTAGACGAGCCGACCAACCACTTAGACTTAGATGCCATTGCATGGCTGGAAGAATTCTTAATCAACTTTAACAACACTGTAATCGTCGTATCCCACGACCGTTACTTCTTAAATAAGGTATGTACTCATATTGCCGATATCGATTATGGCAAGATTCAGTTATATGCCGGTAACTACGATTTCTGGTATGAGTCCAGCCAGCTTCTTGTTAAGCAGATGAAAGAAGCCAATAAAAAGAAGGAAGAAAAGATTAAAGAGTTACAGGAGTTCATTTCCCGTTTCTCTGCGAATGCTTCCAAATCCAAACAGGCAACTTCCAGAAAACGTGCCCTTGAGAAAATCGAGCTGGATGAAATCAAACCTTCCAGCCGTAAATATCCTTACATTGATTTCCGACCACAGCGTGAAATCGGTAATGAGGTTCTTACCGTAGAGGGGCTAAGCAAAACTATCGATGGCGTAAAAGTATTAGACAATGTATCCTTTATCTTAGGACATGATGATAAAGTAGCTTTTGTCGGAAGCAACGAGCTTGCCAAGACTACCCTCTTTAAAATTCTTGCCGGTGAAATGGAGCCGGACGAAGGAACTTACAAATGGGGTGTTACGACTTCCCAGTCCTATTTTCCGAAGGACAATACCGAAATCTTTGATACTGACCTTGTTATCACAGACTGGCTGACCCAGTATTCCGAGATCAAAGATGCTACTTATGTACGTGGTTTCTTAGGAAGAATGCTTTTCGCCGGTGAAGATGGCATGAAGAAAATGAGAGTCCTTTCCGGAGGAGAAAAAGTGCGTGTACTGCTCTCCCGTATGATGATTCAGGCTTCCAATGTCTTAATCTTAGATGAGCCTACCGACCACTTAGACATGGAGTCCATTACCGCATTAAACAACGGTCTGATTAAATTTCCGGGTGTTGTACTCTTCGCTTCCCGTGACCACCAGTTCACACAGACCACTGCCAACCGCATTATGGAGCTTCTTCCAAATGGCGGACTCATTGATAAGATTACCACTTACGATGAATACTTAGAAAGTGATGAAATGGCAAGAAAACGTCAGGTTTACTCCATGAGTGAAGAAGACGAGAATGATAACTAAAAATAGCTTTTAAGATAGAAAGCAGGTGTTCCAATCGGAACACCTGCTTTTTTGCTTTACCGAAAATTGCTTTCCTGTAACACACGTTTCTTGCTATTTGCATATATTATTTATACCTGACATTTACACCGTCATTATGCGAATCATAATTATTAACCGGTCACTTAGGTTGTCGTATTATAAATCTCTCCGGTATTATAATTGTAGGTATATGTACCTGTATTACCATATGTATTGCCCTTGGATGCTTCCCGTTCTGCATAATAATCTGCTAAAGATGCTTTTGCAGATACCTGATATCCATAGGAACCATTTCCATTGAACAAAGATTTTACCAAAGACATATCTGCCTTCTTAAAGGTATCCTCATCAATACTGAGTTTGTTATCTGTACCAACGGTAATTCCAACCTTAGAAAGTAACTTTTCATTGGAATCTGTAGTCCGAACCATGGAAGAAACTGCATTGAGAATTCCATTAGTATTGGAATCTTCTGATTTCTTCAGCAGGTTATTGTAGCTGTCTACGAAAGCACTTACTTTCTTATAAATTGCGTCTTTATCATAATCTGTTGTGGTATTACCCTTTGCATCGGTTGTTGTTACTTTGTTAAATACAGACTTCTTGGTCTTATCCAGTAAAGCATCGGATGCACCCTTCAACTCTTCCGCAGCATCTTCAATTTTTGCTAATGTCTTAGTATCATCCTTTGCAGTAGACGTTGAAGTCTTCTTGTTTGTCTCTACAATCTTGCTGGCAGAATCATTTCCACCATAATATGCCTTCATCAGTTTAAAATAGGAACCGGTACGAATTGCAGAATAATCAACAATATTAATCCCTAACAAACCGCTGTTTGAAGTTCTGTTTCCATTTGATAATCCGGAAAACAATGTGTGAATTGAATTCGAATCATAATTTGAAATGCCTATCATATAATCACTCCTTTGATATCTGATGTGTAACATCCTTGTCCCACGTCTGCCTATTGTTAATGCTATTATAGCATTTTAGGCACAGGATTGCAATATTGTGTAAAATTCACAACTTTTTATGTGATTTTTTTCATCTATTGTAACTTTTCACAAAGTTTTTATGGTTTGTTCATAGTTTTGTCATATTTATAGCATACTATAGAACCATCAAAAGAAACTCATGTTTTTAGATATATTTTTTCATAATAGCCTCGGCATCCGAAAGATGTCGGGGCACTCCTCATTTTAGGAATAATTTTTTATGTTGGCTGGATACCAATATATTTGATAACATAAATTACAGGATTTAACAGGTTTCTATGTCAGGCATAAAATACCGCAGTTCTAGAACACATATTTTTCTTTTTACAATATAAAGTGTCTTTCCAATGTTTGACAAACTATCAGCACGGTTCGTCAAAAGGACGGATGTTTGACAAAATTTATTAGGGGCACTTAGAATTTCGTATAGCAACCGGCAACGCCGGCACAGGATGTGCCGGCGAGGTGCAATCTGAACATGGATGTGAATTTGCACCGGTTGCCGGGCAAAACACAATATGTTTCGAAATTCTTAGTGCCCCTTATAAACTTTTATGTAACATCCGTCTTTGACGGACAGTGCTGATAGTCAGTCAAAGCAACGGAAAGACATTTTGTAATCAAGAAAAAATATGTGCTAAGAACTGCAGATATTCCATGCCAATTAACATAGAAATCTGTTAAATCCTGCAATTCTTTGTTATTCAACATTAAAATCCATCCTACAAATTCTCAATCTGCCAGTCTATCGGTGCTACTCCATGCTCTTCTAAAAATGCATTCGCCTGTGAGAAATGTTTGCATCCGAAGAAACCACGGTATGCCGAAAGCGGGCTTGGATGAGGTGCTTTTAATATCAGATGCTTCGGATTGGTAAGCATTGGAATTTTGCTCTGTGCCGGTCTGCCCCACAGCATATAGACAACTGGTCGATCCTGGGCATTGACCGCCTGGATAATGGCATCCGTAAAATGCTCCCATCCTTTGCCCTGATGGGAGTTCGCCTGATGTGCACGGACAGTCAGAACCGTGTTCAATAATAATACACCCTGCTTTGCCCATTTTTCCAGATAACCATTGTCAGGGATATAGCAGCCAAGGTCATCCTGTAGTTCTTTATAGATGTTCTGTAAAGATGGTGGAATCTCTTTCTGATCCGGCAGTACGGAAAAACTAAGGCCATGTGCCTGATGTTCATTATGGTATGGATCCTGTCCCAAAATCAGCACCTTTACTTCTGAAAGCGGTGTCAGGTGCAAGGCATTAAAGATATCATCTGCCGGTGGATATACCACATGGGTGCTGTATTCTTTTTTTACAAAATCATATAAATCTCTGTAATATGGCTTTTTAAACTCGGCAGATACACTGTCCAGCCAGTCATTGGTAATCATTGCCATAGTTTTATCTCCTTACTGATACCCCGCGACCTGCAAGATAATTCTTAAGGTCCATAATTTCAAGTTCTTTATAATGGAATAATGATGCTGCCAGTGCTGCATCTGCTTTACCTTCTGTCAAAGCTTCATAGAAATGCTCTTTCGTTCCGGCTCCACCGGAAGCAATGACCGGGATAGATACATTTTCTGCAATCTGTCTGGTCAGTTCCAAATCGTAACCGGCTTTCGTGCCATCACAGTCCATACTGGTCAAAAGAATTTCTCCGGCTCCAAGCTTCTCGACTTTCATTGCCCATTCTACCGCATCAATACCTACATCAATTCTTCCGCCATTTTTATAAATGTTCCAGCCGCTGCCATCTTCTCTTCTTCTCGCATCAATGGCAACAACCACACACTGACTTCCGAATTTGTCTGCCGCATCACTGATTAACTGTGGTGTATTAATTGCAGAAGAATTAATGGAAATCTTGTCTGCACCTTCCCTAAGCAGCACTTTAAAATCTTCTACACAGCGGATTCCTCCGCCTACGGTAAATGGAATAAATACATTTTCCGCTACACGTCTTACCATATCTACTACTGTATTACGGTTATCCGAAGATGCTGTAATATCTAGAAATACCACTTCATCTGCTCCGGCTTTATCATAGGCTGCCGCAATTTCCACCGGGTCACCGGCATCTCTTAAATTCACAAAGTTCACACCTTTTACAACTCTTCCATCATTGACATCCAGACATGGAATAATTCTCTTGGTAAACATTATTTCACACCTCCCTGTAATGACGCAAAGTTCTTAAGTATCTTCAGTCCAACGGAGCTGCTCTTCTCCGGGTGGAACTGGCAGGCAAAGATGTTGTCCTGCTCCACAGATGCATGAATAGTGACTCCATATTCCGTAGTTGCTTTTACAATTTCTTCATGCTTTGCCTGTAAATAATAAGAATGCACGAAATATACATAGGCATCCATCGGCACATTCTGAAACAGTCTTCCATGATTCTGTAAATGCAGGGAATTCCAACCGATATGCGGAATTTTCAGCCCATAAGTATCCGGGATTCGCACAATTTTTCCCTCTAAAAGCCCAAGTCCCTCTACTCCTTCTGACTCTTCGCTTCCTTCAAACATTAACTGAAGTCCGAGGCAGATTCCAAGGAATGGCACTTTTCTTTCACAGACTTCATGGATGACCTTGTCCAGTTCATAGCGTTTCAGATTATCCATTGCCACACCAAAAGAACCAACGCCCGGTAAAATCACCTTATCTGCCTGTTCAATGGTATGAAAATCTCTTGTAATTACGCTTTCCTCACCCAGATATGCTAATGCTTTTTCCACACTCTTTAAGTTTCCTGCATCATAGTCAATAATTGCTATCATAATGTTCTCCTATTCCAGTCCTGCTGCTGCAAGTATCCCCTGAATTGCCTTTGTATAATCTGTTCTCTTTGTCATCGCATGCAATTCTGCTGCCTTTTCCTCCGATACACCAAAATGGTCTGATAACTGCTGCAAAATCTGATTCTTCAGTCCTGCCATTTCGTCTGTTATCTCATATTCCTGAGCCAGGTCTGCGCCATCTACGCATCTGCCATATCCACGAATCAGTGCGTCTAAAGCCATCTCGTTTTCATTGATTCCGCTTAAGCTCTCATAAGACTGATATTCTCTCTGTATGGAAGCCAGCACCTGTGCCTTCTTATAGAAATTCTCGTCTTTTCCCTTTACAGAAGAACCAGCTATGGTCTGGAATGCTGTTACATAGGAGCCGCTTGCAAAATCATCCTTTGCCTGCTGCATGTCCTGTCCATACTGCAAATTGGAGCTTCCCAGCAAAATCAAAATAAGAATGGAAAGTGCCATAATAAAAATCAGAATAACCGGCTTCTTTGGAAGAGGCGGCGTACGGTCTATTTCTTTTGGAGGCTTCTCTTTCTTTACCTTTGGTGCCTTCTCCTTCTTCGCCTTTTCCTTCTTTTCTTTTTTCTCTTTCTTGCCCTTCTTACCGGCTCCCTCGTCTGCATCCATCTCTTTTAAGATTTCTCTATTTTCGGATGAAATGCTGCCAAGACTGTCATCTTCTGCAATCTTTGTATCATCCTCTTCTTCATCCGGTCCAAATAAAGCGGACATAATTTTACTGAAGAATCCCTGTTTTTTTCTCTTTTCCTTTGCTTCCTTTAAATCCTTTAATTCTTCGATACTTCCAAGGCGTTCAAATTCATCCTGGACCTCACTGTCCTCATCTTCTGAATGCTCTAATTCTTCTCCATTTTCATCTGCTTTCAGCAAATCGCCGATATCGGATAAGTCAGCATCTCCGGATAACATATCCATAAGATTAATGGCATCATCATCTTCTGAAAGAAGCGGTTCCTCTTCCTCAGATTCTGTCTTTGATGCTTCCGGTATCTCCGCCGCCGAATCTTCATCCAGCGTATCAAAGAAGCCCAGCGTCTCTTCTTCCCCGGAAGCATCATCTTCCGGTGTTTTCGACGTATCCGGGTGTTCTTCCTCTCCGGAATCTCCAACCTTCTTCCGGACCGCATCCATGATATCATTCACATCTTCCATCATATCTGATGCTGCAGACCCATCTGTTGCCATATCTGTGGTTCCTGATGAGATTGACTCCGAAGCTTTCTCGACATCGGATGTCTTGTCTTCATTGACATCAATATCTGCCTGATTTGATGCCTCTTCGTCTAATTCCATTTCGAATTCCTGCAGGAAATCATCTGCTGCTCCTGTTGCCAGCTCCTGTTCAAATTCACGCTGGAATCCTGTGCCGGAGTAGTCCTCGTGCTTCTTTTCCACCGGCTTTTTCTCCCGTTCTCTTGGCTTTGCAGCTTCTTCATTCATTGATTGAATCAGATTCTCGATATCCTTCTTATTATTTCTTCTGTTAGCATCTGAAACTGAATTCAGCAAATCGTCCAGATAATCTTCACTCTTACTCAAATTTATACCTCCATGTATCCAAGTTGCCTGTATATCTGCTTACAGGGTCTGCCACAACATCTCCCAGCAGATGCCGGACAGCGTAAAGGAAAGGGATGTGATGTAACATCACACCCCTTTGTCTGCGTTCTTTCCTTACTTTCCAGTCTGGTCAATCAGTCTGTCGATAGCCTGTACCAAACTTCCAATCTCCGGTTTAGTCAATTGGGCGTCTGCTCCGAGTGATTCACCTTTTCTTCTCATTTCATCATTTACCAGGGAAGAGAAAATGATTACCGGAATATCATGCATGTTATCGTTCTCTTTTACCAGTTTTGTTAACCGGTGTCCGTCCATCAATGGCATCTCGATATCTGTAATAATACAATGTACTTTATCTTTTACATTGCCGGCTTTCTCATAAGCACAAAGCTTGTCCCATGCTTCCTGTCCGTTCATATTGACATTCAGGTTGGTATAACCAGCTTTCTTCAGACAATCTGTAATCAATTTACTTAATAATGGGGAATCCTCTACGATCATAATCGGGGAATCATTACGGTTACGATTTTCCAGTTGCTCTACATCAGATACCTTAAGTCCTGTTTCCGGGCTGATATCAGAAATAATTTTTTCAAAGTCAAGAATAACAATCAACTGTCCATCCAGTTTAATGACTCCGGTTGATACACCCTTGTCCTGAACATTAATTGTTGCATCCGGTTTGATAATCTCTGACCAGGAGACACGATGAATTCCAATAACCTGATCTACATGGAATGCAATATTTAATTTATTAAAGTTTGTGATAATAAACAAACCTTTTCCTTCTTCATCCTGCATACCAAGGCATCTTCTCAGGCTGATTACCGTCAGCATGGTATCTCGTGGCATAAAGATTCCTTCCACACTCGGATGTGCATTTGGTACCGGGGTTACCGGCTGATAGGATAAAATCTCACGAATCTTCGCTACGTTAATTCCGTAATGATTATCCCCTAAAGTAAACTCCAGCACTTCCAGTTCGTTCGTACCATTTTCTAACAGAATATTTGTCTCCATTTATGTTTTCCTCCCAAGGTCATTTCTTAGAATATTTCTATTTCAAATTATAACATAATATCACATAAAAATGCACCGTTTTTTTACAATTCTCTAGATATTTTTACCATTTTATAGATTACAGGTCTTATGTACCGTGTTTTCGACTACTTCCAGAGAGATTTTACTCAAATCTTCCGGTGTACTTTCCGGCACCTCAAAGAGTAAAACCGTATCTGTACCACTTCCTGCTTCAATAGTTCCCTGATATGTTCCAAAGTCATTTAACAGAATTGTGACCTGTGCAACAGCTTCCACGCTGTCATTTAACGTCACGCGGAATGACACCTTGCGGCTTAACATATCACAAGCTACTGCTTCCGTTCCAGCATTCTCTAAATGAAAATGTAAAACCAGATATTTATTTCCGGCATCCGGCTCTACCATATAGGATGAATTCTGCTGATAAACTGTTGCAAATTCCGCACCGGTGTACTGCGCATCAATGCCCGGTATTGCTACTGCATCGTTTAAGGACACACTGTTGTCCGATGCCTCATTCTCCGGAGTTCCTGTTGCATCTCCACCTTCTGATGGCATCTGCTCAGTGGAATCCGGCTGTTCCACAGCCTCGGTATCTGCAGTCTCTGTTGTCTCTTCACTCTTCGATAGTCTTACAATTCCATCCTGCTGCTTTATATTATACTTTGATACTACATGTGCTGCATAATCTACAATTGTCTGTTCTTCCTGCTCCGTTAATTCAATCGGCTGCTCTCCGCATCCACCTAATAATAACGCAGCCAACAGCACACATGCCGTTGTTTTTATCTTTCTGTCCCTCATAGGCACTCCTTAACTTATCAATCTATTCCTATGTTAGCATTTTTCCGGCTTTCAGGCAATAGTTATTTCACATTCTTCCTCGTTATCATCGCGATTGCTGGTGTCTAATTCTATCCAGAATTCCACACCATCCTCATGGTTAATGACTCCGCACTGCTGATGCATGGAATCCATAATTGCTTTTACAATGGACAGACCAATTCCGCTGCCTCCATAAGCTCTGGTTCTTGCTTTATCTACCTTATAGAATTTAATCCAGATATTATCAATGTCTTCTTCCGGAATCGGCTTTCCGGTATTAAACACGCTGACTCTTACTACATCCTGCTTACATTTATAAGAAATTTTAATCCGGTTTTCACCTTCCAAATGGTTGATTGCATTGCTCAGATAATTGGTTATAACTTCTTCTATCTTAAATTCATCCGCCCATACAAAAAGCGGCTGCTCGTCAAATTCCAGAATAGCTCCCTTCTGTTCTAAGATAATGGCATTACTGGCAGTTACTCCACGTATCAGTTCGGTAATATCAAACCGTTCCATCACAATAGCATCATTCCCAAATTCCAGCTGATTCAAAGTAAGAAGTTTCTTTACCATGCGGTTCATCTTCTCTGCTTCATCTGTAATGACCTCACAATAGAAATTTCTGCTCTCCGGATCGTCCTGCACACATTCCTGTAAACCTTCTGCATAACCCTGAATCAGTGCCAGCGGTGTCTTTAACTCATGGGAAACATTTGACAGGAAATCTTTTCTCATCTCGTCAATCTGTTCCTTCTTTTCGATATCTATCTTCAATTCATTATTGGCACTCTTTAATTCCGATATGGTCCGCTCTAAGATTTCCGATAGCTGGTTCATATGCTCGCCCAACTGTTCAATCTCATTATCTCCCTTGACCTCATACTTCGCATCAAAGTCGAATTCTGCCATTTTCTTGGATATATCTGTAAGCTGCAGAATTGGGTTAGTAATACGACGTGTAACAAAAAAAATGATAATACCACTCACTATTACCGCAACAACTCCTACATCCATCAGCAGACGATTAGACACCTGCGCACTTTCCTTGATACTTTCCAATGGAGTTCTCGCCAGCAAAAGATTACCATCTGCCAGGGTTCCCCAGAGAATCAGATAATCCGATTCCAGCCTGGTATCCTCTTTTTCTCCCATGACATAATTGTCGTTTGCTTTCAGTACTTTCATATTAAGATGCATATCATCATTCTGCACACTTGCCATGATAATTTCCATAAACTGCATCCTGAGATTTTCCACACCATTGGTAGAAGAACGCACTACTGTACCATCAGATGTAATGATTAAAATCGTCAGGTTACCATTGGAACAGATTTTTTCAAAATCTATATCATAATCTGATGTATTTAAGATTCCCTGTTCACTGGCCGCATTAATCTGCTGAAACCCATTTTCCAGCACTTCCTGTTTATAGCGGGTATAATAGCCTTCCAGCAGGGTAACATTAAGAAGCCAGCACAGTAATACCGTGCCGGCCACTAATCCAACGATAGTCAATGTAATCTGCGTTGTAATGGAATGCTGTTTTTTCTTATTCTTTGCCATATATCTTCCACCTTATCACATTCTATTGCGGTGCATCAATGTCCAGCTTATAGCCCATACCCCAGATTGTCTTGATATAATCCCCTTTTTCGCCCATCTTGCTACGCAGCTTTTTCACATGGGTATCGATGGTTCTGGCATCACCGAAATAATCATAATTCCATACATGATTCAGAATTTTCTCACGGGATAAAGCAATTCCCTTATTCTCCATGAAATATGCCAGAAGCTCAAATTCTTTATAGCTCAAATCAATGTTTTTGCCGTCAATTGTTACCATGTGGGCAGCCTTGTCCATTACAATGCCACCTACTTCCAGCACATCATCTTCCGTATAATTGCCGGTTCTCCGCAAAATTGCCTCTACCCTTGCCACCAGGATCTTCGGGCTGAATGGTTTACTGATATATTCATCCACACCAAGTTCAAACCCCAAAAGCTCATCACTTTCTTCACTCTTGGCTGTCAGCATGATAATCGGTGTCTTGGAACTTTCCCTGATTTCCCGGCATACATCCCAGCCGTTCATCTTCGGCATCATAACATCCAGAATAATCAATGCAATATCTTTATTTTTATAAAATACGTCTAAGGCTTCTTCTCCGTCTCCTGCCTCTAACACTTCAAAGTTCTGTTTTACCAGGAAATCCCTCACCAGCTTACGCATACGGCTTTCATCGTCTACCACCAGAATTTTACGTTTTTCCATATTTGCTTCCCTCTTCTTTTTTCTATAGTTTAACGGATAAATATGTCAAATTTGTGTTCTTCTGCGATTTAATTCTGCTTTTCCAAAGCATCCAGTGCCGCTTCTCTTTCATCCAGTTCCTGTTCCCACTCTTCATATTTATTAATGATTTTCGTCTCATAATTTAAGATTGTGGTACTGCCACTGGTAAGGCTGATGGCAAACATGGCAATAACAATGATAATCAGCACAATATTCACAGAAAGTAAGATGCGGCAGCGCTTCTGTAATTTCGTTTCCTGTTGTTCCTCTGAATTTTTATCAGCATTTTCATTCTGGTGCTCACCAGATTTTTCTTTGCCAGCTACATGGTCAAGGTCTAAGCCCATATCTTTCACCGGAATACCTGGTATTTCGGATGCATCCACCCCGGGCAGTCCTTTCAGATAATCCTGCAGTTCTTTTAGATAGGCATATCCTATCGGTGTATGGAACAATTCCTGAGCCATGATTCTCTGGTAGATTTCCTGTACCATCTGTGGATTATCCATGTTCATATTATCATGTATGTACTGGATTCCTTCCACTTCCTTTTTTGCCAATTTTGCCTGTTCTTCATTTTCAAATACGAATCCACTTACTTCCCAGACTTTGCCATCTAATTCTTTTTGTTCCATATTTCCTCCTGCAATTTACAATCCCAGAAAAGTCTTTTTATAAAATGGTGCAACCTCACCAATCAGCTCCATTGCCTTTTCGTCTGCTTCATGCATATCAAGACGCATATAGCCAAGGGACGGCTTTACAGCTTCAGCAATTCCTTCAAAGACGCTCTTTCTCTCACCCTTAAACTCTACAACCAGCAAATAACTAATGTCATCCTTACGTTCAATCTTCGTTACCAGATATGCTTTCTTAATATTCTTCTGTTTCTTCATATATTCACTGAGTATCTGTTTCAGTTCATCCGCCTCCGCAATTGGCTCACCAACAAATACACCCGTTTTCTTTTCAACAAGATTGCCAGATGCCATCTCAGCTTCCTGCCTCTTATATCGTTTGAAATAACCTATAATAATTTTCTTCCGGTTCTCTTCTACCCGAAGTTCCATACTGCCCGGATTGATTACAAAATCTCGCTCTCCTGCAATCTTCATCAGCTGGTCAAAACTGACTTTCTGTCCCTTCCATTCCTTTACATTATAAATCTTCTGGAAACTCTGCCAGTCTGTATACACCGGCATCCACTGTGCTCCATTGCTATCCTGTAACAATGCAAACTGAAGGGCTGTTCCCTTTTTTCCGTCTGCATCCTTTTCTTCCTTCGGGTCCTCTACCACTTTTACCGGACATAAGAATTCCCCGCAGACTACCTCTTTTAACATACGGTCACATAAGAACTGCTCCGCACGTTTCCACTGTTCATCTTTCTTTTCTTCAAATAAAATCTGTCTGTGTCTTGCCATTGCAAGAATCAGAGCCGGATTTACAACCGGAATCTGTGCTTTGGAAAGCTCGGAAAAATCCGGTGGTGGAAGCAAATCATCTCTTTTTAATCTGCAGGAATAGCTTCCCACATCCAGTATCAGATCTTCCATACCCCACCAGTGGAGGTTTGCCCAGAAGAACATCTGCTTGTCTCCTCTGATTCCTTTTAATTCCAGTTCTACATTCTGCTCTTTATAATGTTCTATTGCCCTTTGAGCAAATTCTTTCGTTGAAAAGATTAATACACTTCCGTCCCCCATAACACGCGGGTAACCGGTATGCTTGTCCCATGCGCAGTAAAGCTCTTTGCATCCCTTTATTTTATCTGCCAGAATCTTGTTAAACACTTCTATCTTCTTTAAAAAGTTATCTGCCACAAAGGTTTTCTTCTTATGATGTACTTCTGCAGAACGAATCAGAAATTCCAGTTCCTCTAAAGTAAGCTTTGCAAGCTCCTGTTCATCCGGCATTTCATAATTCAAAAGATGGGTCTCTAATAATTCTTCTTTACGCTCTTTACTAATTTCCATGTTCTTCTCCTATATCTTTCCTTAAAACAATCACGTTATTTCTATTTTAATATAAAAATGCTATAAAGTAAAATAGAATCCTTCCGGATTCTACTTTATCTTTCACGCAGTTTACATCAGTTCTTCAATGACTCCTGTTTCATTGTATTTTCTGCAGTCAATGACACGCTGATTGGAAGAACCTTTGAATTTTAATGTAATATCATATAGCTCTGCCACATAAGGGCCATCCACCAGCACATCGATTAAGGATAATAATTCTTTCGTATCCTCGGTATATCTTCTTCCCTCCGGTACCAAATCCTTATCCAGTACATATCCGGTATATGCCCATATGTCTTTTTCCGGATGTTCCGTCCGCACCCGCTTGATAAACGGAAGCAGTGCATGCTGGTTTTCCGGTTCAAAAGGGTCTCCTCCCAAAAGAGTCAGTCCCTTGATATAGGGAGATTCCAAAGATGCAAGAATTTCATCTTCTACTTCTTTTGTAAATTCCTCTCCATTTTTAAAATCCCATGTTTCCGGCTGAAAACACTCTTTACAGTGGTTCCGGCAGCCGGATACAAACAGCACCGTTCTTACACCGGTGCCGTTCGCAATATCATTATATTTAATCGCTGAATAATGCATTTTCTTTTCACTTTCTTTTTATAAATGAAGTACACGCTCCTTGATTTCCTGGGTTCTTCCCTGATTCCAGAACTGGGAACCAATATAACCACAGGTACGTCTTGCCACATTCATCTTATCCTGGTCACGGTTGTGGCAATGCGGGCACTCCCATACTAATTTTCCATCATCATCTTTTACAATCTGAATCTCACCATCATAGCCACATACCTGGCAGTAATCGCTCTTGGTATTTAACTCTGCATACATGATATTCTCATAGATGAATTTCATTACAGATAAAACAGCATCCAGATTATCCTGCATGTTCGGAACTTCCACATAGCTGATTGCTCCACCCGGTGAAAGTGCCTGGAACTGGGATTCGAATTTCAGTTTGGTAAATGCATCGATATTTTCGGTTACATGCACATGATAGCTGTTGGTAATGTAATTCTTATCAGTAACACCCGGAATAACTCCGAAACGTTTCTGTAAACATTTTGCAAATTTATAGGTGGTAGACTCAAGCGGTGTTCCATATACGGAGAAATCAATATTTTCTTTCTCTTTCCACTCCTTGCAGGCATCATTTAACCGTTGCATTACCTTTAAGGCAAATGGTGTTGCTGCCGGGTCGGTATGTGGTTTTCCAGTCATATATCTGGTACATTCGCAAAGTCCTGCATAACCCAGTGAAATAGTAGAATATCCACCATATAAAAGCTTGTCTATGGTCTCGCCTTTTTTCAAACGGGCAAGTGCTCCGTACTGCCAGAGAATCGGTGCCACATCAGAAGGTGTTCCCTTCAGGCGGTTATGACGCGCCATCAATGCACGGTAGCAAAGATCCAAACGCTCATCAAATAGCTTCCAGAATTTTTCAAAATCTCCGCCGGAAGAGCATGCCAGATCTACCAGATTCAAGGTTACCACGCCTTGATTGAAACGACCGTAGAACTTTGGCTTGCCATCTTCATCATGATATACGGTAAGGAAGGAACGGCAGCCCATACAGGTATAGCAGTTGCCATCTTTTAATTCCTTCATTTTCTTCTCAGAAATATAATCCGGAACCATACGCTTTGCAGTACATTTTGCTGCTTTCTTAGTCAGATAATAGTATTCCGAATCCTCATGGATATTATCCTCTTCCAATACATAAATCAACTTTGGAAATGCCGGTGTAATCCATACGCCATCCTCATTCTTAACACCCTGATAACGCTGGTCTAGCACTTCCTCTATAATCATGGCAAGGTCTTTTTTCTCCTGCTCATTCTTTGCTTCGTTCAGATACATGAACACGGTTACGAATGGGGACTGTCCGTTGGTAGTCATCAGGGTTACTACCTGATACTGGATAACCTGTACGCCCCGCTCGATTTCCGCATGAAGTCTTCTTTCCACAATGCTGTTAATCTTCTCTTCGCTCAGCTCCACATCGCTCTCTTTTAATGTCTGCACCAGCTCTGCATGAATTTTCTCACGGCTGATCTGGACAAATGGTACTAAATGTGCCAGTGAAATACTCTGTCCGCCATACTGGGAGCTTGCCACCTGAGCAATAATCTGGGTTGCAATATTACACGCTGTAGAGAAAGAATGTGGCTTGTCAATTCTGGTTCCGCTGATAACGGTTCCGTTCTGTAACATATCCTCTAAATTTACCAGATCACAGTTATGCATATGCTGTGCAAAATAATCTGCATCATGGAAATGGATAATTCCCTGTTCATGTGCCGCTACAATATCCTCCGGGAGAAGGAATCTTCTGGTAATATCCTTACTCACCTCACCAGCCATATAGTCACGCTGCACGCTGTTTACGGTTGAATCCTTATTGGAATTCTCCTGTTTTACTTCTTCATTATTACATTCAATCAGACTTAAAATCTGTTCATCCGTAGAGTTGGATTTACGTACCAGGGCACGTTTATAGCGGTAAGTAATGTATTTCCGGGCAACAGAAAAAGCCCTCTTGTCCATTAACTGATCCTCCACTAAGTCCTGAATATCTTCTACATTCAGGGCATGGTTGGCATCCTTACAGGAATCCTCTATATATTGTGCAATCTCCTTAATCTGGTCTGCAGTCAATCGTTCCGCTTCCACCACCTCATGGTTCGCTTTATTGATTGCAATAATAATTTTTGAAATGTCAAAAACAGCCTCTGCGCCGCTTCTTTTAATGATTTTCATTGAAATCCTCTCCCATAAAAAAATAGTCTATTCGCATAAAATCGGCACAAAACTGTACTAGATTTTGTGTCGAATCTCTTCAACGCATATACAGTATACCATATCTTGTGTTTTACGCAAGGGGAATATACAAGATTCATGAAATTTTTTCAGAAAAAATTTTTTAGAATTTAACGCTTTTTTCATAATCTGGACAATTATTTTTCACAAAATCCGGGTATACTACAAATATCAATAGAGAACAGGTTCATCCCCCAATGTCTTGTCTCTCTATTTGATAAAACTTTTTTCATAAATTTTCATAACTCCCCTTTGTACCCCCGCAGTGCTGTGGGGGTATTACCTTTGTAAAACCATTTTTCAGACTGTAAAAACCCCGTCTCAAATATCAATGCGATATCGAAACGGGGCTTACTTCATTTTTAATCTATTTTTTAGAAATCTACTTCTGTATCATAGTAACAGCATTTCAGCAGTTTTTCCATTTCTTCCTGACTTGGCTGTCTTGGGTTGGAGCCGGTGCAGGCATCCAAAATTGCATTGGCTGCAATCTCAGGCAGTCTCTCTAAGAATACTTCTTCCGGTACAAAGCCCTGCTCAGCCGGATAGCTGTCCGGTCCGTAGTTCTTAATACAGTGCGGAATATTCAAGTCATCATTCATCTTACGCAGGTACTGGATTAAAAGTGCGACTTTCTCGTCCAGTGTCTCTCCGCCAAGCTTCATAAAATCTGCAATCACGCCATAACGTTTCTTTGCAGTCTCATCCTTTGCATTAAATGCAATAACCTTCGGCAGATACATGGCATTAGCTGCGCCATGAATAATATGTGCACCGTAGTCGGCAAATGCGGCACCGGTCTTATGTGCCATAGAATGTACGATTCCAAGCAGTGCATTGGAAAATGCCATTCCAGCCAGACACTGGGCATTGTGCATGGCATCACGTTTTGCCATATCTCCGTTATAGGAATCAATCAAATCATGCTGAATCATCTCAATGGCATGGAGTGCCAGCGGGTCTGTAAAATCACTGTTTGCAGTTGAAACATACGCTTCGATTGCATGTGTCATCGCATCCATTCCGGTGTGGGCTACCAGTTTCTGCGGCATGGTCTCTGCCAGTTCCGGGTCAACGATTGCTACGTCCGGTGTAATCTCAAAATCCGCAATCGGATATTTGATTCCCTTCTCATAATCCGTAATAATAGAAAATGCAGTTACTTCTGTTGCTGTTCCTGAGGTAGAAGAAATTGCACAGAAATGTGCTTTCTTTCTTAATTTCGGAATTCCAAATACCTTACACATGTCTTCAAAGGTAATATCCGGATATTCATATTTAATCCACATTGCTTTTGCAGCATCAATTGGTGAACCACCACCGATTGCTACAATCCAGTCCGGCTTGAACTTCTCCATAGCGGCAGCACCCTTCATCACGGTCTCAACAGATGGATCCGGTTCAATTCCTTCAAACAGTTCCACTTCCATACCTGCTTCTTTCAGATATGCCTCTGCTTTATCCAGGAAACCAAACCGTTTCATGGAGCCTCCACCAACACAGATCATTGCGCGCTTTCCTTCGAAGTTCTTCAGTGCCTCCAATGCACCTTTGCCGTGATATAAATCTCTTGGTAATGTAAATCTCTGCATTCGTAATACCTCCTTGATAATCATTGTATGTTTACTGATATATTTTTATCATAACACAATAATATACAAAAGGTAACTGGATTTTTCTTATTTTTTGTGAAATTTTTATAAAATTTGGTTATATTTTCCTCTTACTCTGTTATTTCAGCAGCAGCCGCATCCTGCACCAGCGGATTCGTATCCCGGGTGGTATCTGCTGCCGTCTTTCCTGTCCGGTTACTTACTGCCTTGCTGATTTCTTTTACCTCATCTGTCGTTTCATAATCCTCTACATCAAATAAATAGCGGTGCAATAAATCTACATTGGTCTCCAAATCCGTTGGTACAACTACTGCTCCGATGGATTTTTCCATCATCTTGGTGTCTAACTGGAATGGCCAGCCCTGGGTATCTGCAAGCTCATACTCTTTGACATGGGCTGCAAGTCCCAATATTTCTGTGGTAGAAAGGCTGGTAGAAATGTCCGGAAACAGCTTGTCTACCAAATCATTTAAAGTAAGGATGTCTGCCTGCTTTGCTTTTTCTACAATCTTTCCTACTACGATACGCTGGCGCTCGGTCCGGCGGAAATCGTCTCCGCCGCTCATTCGGTCACGGCAATAGGCAAGTGCCTGTATTCCATTGACCTGCTGCACGCCCGGTCCGGAAACCGGCTTGCCATGGGTTCCCATGACTTCATTCATTTCATCAATCCAGATGTGCATATTGCTGGCTTCTTCCTTGGTAATATCCAACTCTATTCCACCTAATGCATCCACAACTTCCATTACCGCATTGAAGTCTACGGATACATATTCGGTAATATTCAAATCCAGATTCTTATTTAATGCCGCTACTGCACCGGTCGGTCCTCCCTTGGCATAAGCTGCATTCAGTTTCCGCAGGCTGTCTTTATCATCTACTGCCAGAAAGGAATCCCGGTATACGGATACAAGCTTCACTTCCTTGGTATCATCATTGATACTGGCAATCATGATACAGTCGCTGTTTCCGCTCTCATAATTTCCACTGTTCCGGTTGTCAATTCCAAAGATAGCTATATTGGTATAATTATCTAACACTTCCTGGGTCTCGCTGTCTATATTAATATTCAGCTTCTTCGCGTCTAAGGAACCGGTATTATTGATTTTATTCAGCTTACTCATTACATAAAATACTACCAGCAAAATGAGTATCACTAATACTTCTACAATAAAAAGTATCAGTTTTCTCTTTCTTCTCTGCTTTTTTCCAACCTTCTTTTTCGGACCTGTCTTCGCCTTCTGCTTTTCCATGCCCATAGTTCCTCCTTACTTTGATATACTTATACTCCTTAATCCGGACTGTTTTTCCACAGCCCATTAATTCATAATATATCTTACTGGAATTGGTTGGTCAATGTCTCACAGGCAACCTTAAGAATCAGTTCCATAAATTTAACGAAATCTTAAGTTTTCGTATTAATCAAAAGCAGAACTCTTTCCATTATACCAATGATCCCACATGGCATCATTTACCACAACATACTGTCCGTTATAAATTGCAATGGCATGGGTACCGCCATCCAGTGTACAGCCAATAATAAGGAGTTCATCCTCATAGCCATCTACATCATAGGTAACTTCTTTGATAATCTGTGTCATATCCCAGTCTGCATAAATCGTTCCCTTGACACCGTCAATCCAGCAGGTTGCCTTTACCGGCTCGTCCCAGAATTCAAAATAGTCTTTATCATTATGCACGGAACTTGGAAGCACAGATTCCGGAATATCAGCATATTTTTCACTTCCATTTTCATCCTCTGGTGCATCCGTTGTCTCTGTATCCTCAACCACGCCATCTATTGGCTGGTCTGCATTTACCGGAACTTCTTCTACTGCCGGAACATTTTCCTGTGCGGTCGCATTTTTATCATTTGATTTATTGTAGCTGATGACACCAACTGTCACTGCACTTGCTATAGATGCCGTTGCCACGATTCCAATTACCGCTTTTCCAGCTGCAGTTGACAAAAATGACATCTTTCTTGCTGTGCCTGCGGCTTTTACCGCTGTTGAGGCTGCAATTTTTCCTGCACCATATGTACTCTTTGCTATACTTTTTCTACATTCACTTAATAAAAGCTGGGTGGATGGCTCCGCTGCAGATACAAACATTTCCTTTTTCAACAGATACAACAGTAACGGCATTGGTGCAACACTGTAAAGCTTGTATCCCCTCTTCTGCAGTTCCTCTGCCTTTGTCTTGATATTATTCCTGCCATAACGCAGTCTTGATTTCACTGTAGCTTCCGGGCAGCCCAGCTGTTCTGCAATTTCTTTTGTGGTAAGTCCCTCTAATTCAAAGGCAATTACCACCAGACGCTGCTCGTCAGACAATGCATCGATCAGCTCATGCACCAGCTGTCTGGTCTCTTCTTTCGTATATTCTAATTCCGGCTCATTTTCCCAGACGCTTACTGCCTGATCCATGATTTCTGCATCTTCTTCCTCACCACTTTCCATGCGTAAATCAAGCGGTGTATGATTGCGTTTTTCCAGTTCATTTTTTGCTGTATTTACCACAATCTGTGCTAACCAGGAATCAAATTTTTCCGGTTCTTTTAGTTTATCCAGATTTTTCCACGCCCGTATGTATGCTTCCTGCAGAACATCTTTTGCTGCCTCTTCATCCTTCACATATTTTAAAGCCAGATAATATTTATTATTTTTTGTTGTATCATAAAGAAATTCAAATCCCGTCGAATCTCCATTACATGCTTTTTCAACCGCCTGTGTATATGTCATTTTCTTTTCCTTCTTTCTTCCTTATTTCTCATGTGTTTTTCCTTTAACGCCTGATTTCTTAAAATTTTAACAGAAACAGCTCTTCCACCGCAAGCACATTTCCATCTTCTTTTCTCACCAGTCATGACTGTCAATATACTCATTTAAAGCCGCTTCTGCCTCCAGTCCATAGGCATTGCAGGATAACGTTCCACCACTGTTTTCACTTTCTTCCAGTGCAAAATTTTCCACTGCATACCAGACACCCTGATATACATATATGGCACAGGCACCTTTTACATAGGAAGATAACATATAGTTATTGTGATGACCGGTTGAGTAAAACCACTGCATGTGGATTCTATATGCGCTTCCCGCAGAATTTAATGCTATGTTTTCTCCATAATTGCCACAGCCATTATGGGAAAAATCTGATACAATTGCCTGTGCTCTCTGGCATGCAAAATTGTATATGTCCTCATCCCAGGTAAGTGCATTGAGGCCTGCTGCTGTTCTCTCTGCATTCACATAAGACCACACCGCTTCGGCCGCACTTCTGTCAAAACCATCCGGATGAACCTCCGGCATATCAATCCATGTTCCTTCATCGACATCATATATCATTCCGTCATGTGGCGGCTTATTTGAATCGGTTGTATCTGCTACTGTTGTATTCTTTTTCTTACCGCTTTTATTTTTATCTGACTGTTTCAATAGCTGTTTCTGCAGCATTTTCTACTATAACTTTTACCCTCTTCTGTGGTGTTTTCTCTGCTACTTTTTCTTTTTCCGTAGTCGGACTTCCCTTTGCTTCTGTCACATTGCTACATCCTGTTAATGTGAGTGTTGCTGCCATCAGGACAGCAAGTGCAATATATCCAGGTTTTCTCATTTTCATCCTAATCTTTCACCTTCCTTTTTGCGATTTGTTCTGTTCATAATCTGTTTACGAACCGAGCAATCCGTATCCTCATTCATTTCAAAATTCTGCATGTCCTTATGCATCAGCAGCACAAACCATTTTATTATGTTTTTCATCTGTCCTTCCTCCCTTCTATTAAGTAAGACAGGAGGGAGCGGAAAAAAGATTTAAATTTTCCAAAAATTTTCAAAAAAAATAAGAGCAGTCTGTGAAACCACTCTTATTGCTGTTGCCAAGCATCCATAAGAAGCTGCCCATGCAGGTTCTGTAGATTAATATTTTGTATTCTTTTCTGAATTATATTGGCATGTTTATTTAAATTTTATACTGCATGAAATTGTCATTATGCACAAATCCAAAATCGGTATATAACTTGACTCCCATATCAGATGCCGTAATTTGTACTGTTCCACATCCATATTCTCTGGCATCATTTACAACACGGGATAACAATTCCTTAGCTATCCCCTTTCTTCTATAATCGGGATTTGTAAACATACTGGACAATAAGCCTATTTTTCCAGTAGGACATCCGAAATATGGCGGTTTCTCTACAAATGACATTCCGCTTGTTCCAACAATATTTTCCCCATCAAAGGCAAGCCAGGATACAAATGTTCCATCCTTCATATGATGCGTATAGTACTCTTTCAGCGCAGGAAACAAATCTATTTTCTCTTTTGCTCCTTCTTCTCTTAGCTGATTTATTCTCATATTGATAAAAATGTTAAGTTCTTTTTCTGTAAGTCTTTTATATTCTATTGGCATATTGTTCTCCTTGACTTTTATGTGTATATTTTAATTAATAAAAGCAATCATGTAACAAAACGCAAAATGAGAACAACTTTCGCCATTCTCATTTCCACATAATTTCAATTACTAATCTTCTATACTATCTTTTGTATCTTGGATTAAATCGCTGAGAATTTTTTTAGCATTTTCAATGTCATTATTCTCAAATTCCTTTTCCATTGCCTCTAATTGTCTCATAAGATTTCGCAGATAAGCTTTAAAAATTGCCTTATGTTCATTACTCACTTATTACCACCACCTTTCGTTATTTTATATCACCCAACAGCAAAGTTCTCAAATCAGGGTATCGGCATAATAAGGTACTTTGTTTTATAACTCTACAAATTAACAAAGCTCTCAAACTATACCACAAGACCAATGAGAAAAGGCGAAGTTTTACATCTTTCTGAATTAACAAAGCTCTCAAACCTTTCCAGGAAGTCCGCCGTTGTCTGGAACGTTTTACATCTTTCTGAATTAACAAAGCTCTCAAACTCCCTTCATTAAATCTTCCAGACTTAATTGTTTTACATCTTTCTGAATTAACAAAGCTCTCAAACTGGCAATGATTTGTTTGTATCTGAAGGGAAGTTTTACATCTTTCTGAATTAACAAAGCTCTCAAACCGATTTTGAACCACCTGCACCTGTTGTATCGTTTTACATCTTCCTGAATTAACAAAGCTCTCAAACGTGTTGTTGACATCCTGCATCAACTTATCTGTTTTACATCTTTCTGAATTAACAAAGCTCTCAAACAGCATTGTAGTTGCTAATGTATGTGCAGGAGTTTTACATCTTTCTGAATTAACAAAGCTCTCAAACGACTGGAAGAATTGGCAACCAAATTTAAGGGTTTTATATCTTTCTGAATTAACAAAGCTCTCAAACAACCGTTCTAAACGGTTAAAAAGAAGAATGGTTTTACATCTTTCTGAATTAACAAAGCTCTCAAACGTGTTGTTAACATCCCGCAGCAACCTATCTGTTTTACATCTTTCTGAATTAACAAAGCTCTCAAACTTTACAGTGATAGCTTGACAGTTCTGGAAAGTTTTACATCTTTCTGAATTAACAAAGCTCTCAAACTACCATTGGCAGTTTTGTCTAGTTGATACGGTTTTACATCTTTCTGAATTAACAAAGCTCTCAAACGTAACGCTAATCGAACTAAACAAATGGTGTGTTTTACATCTTTCTGAATTAACAAAGCTCTCAAACCTGCAAAAGATACTATCATGTATTTCCGGCGTTTTACATCTTTCTGAATTAACAAAGCTCTCAAACATCCGTTTACTGAAAAGATTCAACGTGTTTGTTTTACATCTTTCTGAATTAACAAAGCTCTCAAACGCAAGAATAATAGCTTTCCATCCAGTAAAAGTTTTACATCTTTCTGAATTAACAAAGCTCTCAAACGACGAAAACACACAAGAGCTGCGCACAGCTGTTTTACATCTTTCTGAATTAACAAAGCTCTCAAACATCCGGCGCTTATATGTGGTCGGAGAATTAGTTTTACATCTTTCTGAATTAACAAAGCTCTCAAACCCTGTATTAACTGTTTCGCCGTTGTTCATAGTTTTACATCTTTCTGAATTAACAAAGCTCTCAAACGGTCTGCCTTTAATAACTTGCATCTGCATGTTTTACATCTTTCTGAATTAACAAAGCTCTCAAACCAGTATGTTTCATTAAATTGGTATAAGCCTGTTTTACATCTTTCTGAATTAACAAAGCTCTCAAACTCCAAGTTCTTCCACGTTCTGTGTACGTTGTTTTACATCTTTCTGAATTAACAAAGCTCTCAAACGCAAGAATAATAGCTTTCCATCCAGTAAAAGTTTTACATCTTTCTGAATTAACAAAGCTCTCAAACTACAGTGTTAATCTGCTCCGTTAATCCATCGTTTTACATCTTTCTGAATTAACAAAGCTCTCAAACCAATGGTATAAATATTTATTGACTGGAAAGTTTTACATCTTTCTGAATTAACAAAGCTCTCAAACATTTTATTCAGAATGTAAGAAAAAATATCGTTTTACATCTTTCTGAATTAACAAAGCTCTCAAACTGACCAGTCGAAGTATTTAGAGGGTACTGCGTTTTACATCTTTCTGAATTAACAAAGCTCTCAAACGTAAACTTATAGGCATTGCTCTTTTCTACAGTTTTACATCTTTCTGAATTAACAAAGCTCTCAAACAAAATCAGACCAACAATGAATGTTAGCAATGTTTTACATCTTTCTGAATTAACAAAGCTCTCAAACAATGGACTTGTTGGTAAAAACTTTAATATTGTTTTACATCTTTCTGAATTAACAAAGCTCTCAAACGCACTAATAACTGACTTATACATCTCTAACGTTTTACATCTTTCTGAATTAACAAAGCTCTCAAACGGAAAGAATGAAAGTCGGATTTTCAATAGAGTTTTACATCTTTCTGAATTAACAAAGCTCTCAAACTCCTCACCATTTGAACTTGACAAGTATTGTGTTTTACATCTTTCTGAATTAACAAAGCTCTCAAACTGTGCCTTTATACTCAAACCTAACTCATTGGTTTTACATCTTTCTGAATTAACAAAGCTCTCAAACCAAAGTGAAACTTTTCGCGTCCTTGTCAATGTTTTACATCTTTCTGAATTAACAAAGCTCTCAAACTAACTGGTGATTCTACTGGTGAAGTTTCTGGTTTTACATCTTTCTGAATTAACAAAGCTCTCAAACTAAGACTACTGGACTTACATTTACTGATTCGTTTTACATCTTTCTGAATTAACAAAGCTCTCAAACTATATTGAAATCGGCGGCAGAAATAGAGGTGTTTTACATCTTTCTGAATTAACAAAGCTCTCAAACACGTTCAAAGACGACAGACTGGAAAAGAAAGTTTTACATCTTTCTGAATTAACAAAGCTCTCAAACTAGTGCTTTTGTGACCAGTCAGTCTTCAAGTTTTACATCTTTCTGAATTAACAAAGCTCTCAAACAAGTATCATGGTTTTGAAGACTATTTCTTGGTTTTACATCTTTCTGAATTAACAAAGCTCTCAAACCTCAAATTGCTTTAAGGCCATCTCCGAGCCTATACTATATTGCGAATATAGTGTTAATTCTTACAGTTCAATTATACATAAATCATCATCAATTATCCAGCCTTTTTCACCTTCCATATGCGGTGATAGTGTTGGTTCTATGACAACCATATAAATCTTATTATACATTGCAAACTGATAAAATTGCATGGTCTCTTCTGTTGAAAAATAGTACTTTAAGTTTGGAATCACAAATATATCGATTCCACATATTTGATTCATGAGTTTTACATATTGAAGCAATTTTTCAAGTAACGAGTCACTTTCCATATCTGTTTCTACTGATATCGCTTTCATTAAGCTTGATAAATCAACTTCAAAATTATATTTTAGATTATATGGTACCGTAGAAATGAGTTTATCAAAATATTCCATCAATTCCTGTTTAAAACGTATGCTTTCTTCTTGTAATAGTGTGTCATTTTGATATGTAAGTTCCTGATACAATTTAGAGATAATTTTACGATCATTGGTATTAATATTAAAAATATTATAAATGCACTCTATCCTCTGTGACATTTTCAGTTCCTTATCCCCATCTGACAAAATAAAATTTCCCGTTTCTCCTTTATATTGTTTCCACAATTCTTCCAGAATATTTCTATACGCCAAATGATTCTCTATTGATAAAACCAGTATCTGATTCTCCATTAAATCAAATTCCAGATTATATAAAGTATTTACTAACTTCATAAAATCACCAGCCTTTCGTCCGTATCCAATACCAGAGACTTATTTTCTCCTACCACATATTCCATCTTTGCAAACTGTTTTTCAGTCACTCTTAATATTTGCACCAGTCCTTCTCCCGGTTTATTCTTCCGGATACTCTCCTGAACAACATCTGCTACTCCTGCATTTTGAACTAATTTGCAATACACCGATTCCTGCATCATAAAAAAACCTGCTTTTAACAAGTACTTTCTAAACTCTCTATAATCCCTGCGCTGTTTTTCAGTTAGTACCGGAAGATCAAACAAAACCATTATTCTCATATACCTATAACTCATCCTTATAGAACTTAATCAATGAAATATCGCCCTCATTTAATGCATCAAAAATACTCCGGCAGTATATTTTCATTGCATTGTTCACGCACTCCTTTCGTCCGGCTATTATCATCTCTTTTTGCAGCATTTTTAATATTTCAACTTTTTCATCATGTTCAAACTTATCTGGATGCATCGTTTTTACAAGATTATCCACTATCGGTCGAAATGGTTCCATTAAATCAGATGCCAAATTAAATTGATTAAAAATATTATCATGAAATAATCCAATCTGCGTAATATACCCATTTAGGGCTGTTTCTCTGGCGCAAGTAGAAAGTAGTAAACTGTAGCCATAATTCAATGCAGCATTTATACTGTTTTCAGCTGTTCTCGTAAAATCCAAGCCAAACAATGCATTAAAATAAACTTTTGCCGCATGACCCTCTCTATTTGTCGCGTCACCAAACTCAATCTGTGTAATATATTCATAAAGCATCTGAGCTTCCGTTCTATCCCACCTTTCAAGATTTTCAGCCTGTTTTCTAATTTTCTCAGTAACTATTTCCGTCCATACCGATTTTTTTATATCCTCTGACCACGCAATCTGTTTCCGCACTTTCATACTCGTGTCATGGCTTCCGTAATATGGAATTAATTCAGAGGAAGGATTTCTTTTTTCATCACAAAATATCACTTTTATTTTCTTTTTCGTCAACTCACAAAGTAATGCTGCAGTAAGAGAAACGGATGTTGTTTCAATCATCAATATAGAAATTTCACTAATATGTACTTTGACAACATCCTGATTTCTCACTATCAGATAGCCCATCTGATAATCTAACTTTGCACTGCTTGAGATGACAACAGTCCGCCAACTCATACTGTATGGAGATTGATTTTCTTTTCATACAATCCTGTTACAGATTGATTAAGCAGATATATTTCTTCATCTCCAATTTTCTTACTTATCAACATTTTTCCACAATGTGCAGATTCGCCCAATAATGTCATATCACATTCACTTCCTAAAACAGCCGCTAACTGTAGTATTTGACACAATACCGCACATTGCTCTTTGATTGATAAATTGCTAAACTTTTCACTGCCTTTTTCCAACTTATCTTCAACAGGATTTGGTCTTTTTGAGAAAATGCCATGTTTAAATTTTTGTATAAGTTCTGAATACAAAACCTCATTCTTTTCTTTTGTAATAATCTCATCTACAGCATCTTTTTCTTTGACCTTTTCCAGCTTTGAAATATATTTTATCCACTCATTTTTTAAGCATAGATTTACTGCATTCCGCACACTTAATCGATTTCCTGTTTTTCCGGTAATATAACAGAAATAACCATTCCTCTTTATCAAAGATCCTATTTTAATCTTTTTAAGCCTTATATCTGCATCAACAAGACCCAATATTTCTTCACAATATTTTTTTAATTCATCCGGATTCTGTTCTATCTTTTGAGCCAAATACACCGGCACCGATTCAATTGTCCGGATTCGTTTCTTCTTTTCAGCATGTTCTACCAAAAAGAAATATGCACCAGTTACCTTCGTAAATCCTCCATATTTTGTAACATCCTGCATTTTATCATCTGATGACTTAAATGGAATATATCCCTCACCTTTAGCCTTTTTAGCGCTGCAAAGAGTCTCATTTGCCAATCCGCCTTTTCCTTCAAAACTATATCGGGTCATCAACGGGGTATTTCTGCTTAACATCCGCTTTACGGTAGTTATTGTTCCTGCCTCTCCATCCTTTCTCTGTGCAATCCATGCCACTTCACCATTACGTTTTACATCCCAGTCAAACATTTTTGACAAATTATAATCTTCTTTATACTTATCATAATCTTTTTTTATAAAGTTAAGCGGATTTTGAGTAAATTTCACATAATATACATTTCCAACTACAATATTAAGATATGCGTCATGAGCATGATGGAAATCATTAACCAGACGACTCTTCGGAATATCATCCCTTGTATGCCTAAATTCAGATACGTTTGACGCCTTTGCATAAACAATCTTACTACCCGGCAAAAGTTGTCGCAGTATATTTGCTACACCTTTTGTTCCCTGGCTGGTTTCTACCAGCTGTCTTGCAATAAATCCCGCTTTTTGTTCATCACTAAATGGACTTCTTCCCATAAGACGATTATATTTTTCTTCTGTAATAAATCCAGATTTTCTAAGCTCCAGCCACATTTTTTTCTGTGATAAAAAGATTTCCTCCTCTATCGGGTAATGATCACTTTTATGTGCATTCTTCTCTTTGCAGACTAAAACCAGATTATTATCAATATTATCGTCTTTCACAAAATGCCTTGGATAAATATGATCTATATCATACAGATTTTTATCGAATAAATCATCCAATTCTATATGCTTTCCAGTATACATACATCTTCCTTTTTGAGTGAGGTAAAGATACATTTTTTTACTTCTGATTTTTCCATCTTCCTCTGCTTTAGCAATCACCTGCATCCAATCAGTAGCTTCATCTTTTACTTTTTTATATAATTCTTCAAATTTATTGCGTCTGCTTGAAGTCCGGGTTTTATGTTCATCCGGTTTTCTTGTCATTTCAACAAATATACGCTCTGGTTCGCAGCCCAATACTTTAACCAACTCTTTAATCACGAGAATTGTCTGCCAGATTATTCTCCTTACCGGAGCAGAAAAATAATATTCATTCAAATCTTCCGCTTCAATCTCAGATAATGTTTTCAGCATTGTATTTTGATACTCTGCCAAACATTCTTTATAATTATATAAACTACTATTTATAAGCTCCATTAAATTCAGATTATTGTTCCATAGTGCTCTGATAATACTTATTGATTCCCCTGTTGAAGTATCTGCTCCATTAAGTTCTAAAAATTTCTTTGATAAATTACCCCAATCTTTGAATTTAAATCCTAAAATTCTTTTAATCTGCTCTTCCGAAAGTTTATTTCCATATTTTTCTTCTATTCTATCTTTCAGGAATTTTTTAGAATCTCCGTAGACTGTACACCAAAATACTATGTCCTCTATCATTTTCTGAACACTGTCTTTAGAAATATCCTCACCAAATATCGGTTTGAATTTACCATATGTTGTTAATGCATTATTTATTGAAACATCCACTCCTGTAACCTGCTCTTCTGTTTCAATAATTCCTCTTGTATGTAAGTATTTACATAACTGCTTCTTTGTTACTTTTTTCCCTTTTTGAAATACAGCTTTGTATATATCCTGCTTTAACTCAACCGAGATTCTCTCCCCATCAATCTTAATATTATTAATTTCATTAAGAACGCAATAGCTTTGATATTCCAGTGAAGCTTTCGGCAATACCTGTTCTCCGCTAATATATGTGCAACGCCGCACCATCCGTGATATAAATGCTTCTGATGTCGCTTTCATATCTATCTTCTCATCAATATTCCATGGTAAAACCTGTCCATCTTCTCGTCTTACAACCCAACCATTTCCTCCATTTTTGCCACTGTTTTCTGATGTTGGTCCTACATAATACGGTATTTGAAATGTAAAGAGTTTTAATATTCTTTCTGATACCGACAACCCTGTTTCATCCTTTTCCGTTAAAAATGGAAGATAATTTTCTGCATTTGAAAGTATTTTCTTCATTTCTCTTGCATGCACCTGATTTGGAATTACTCCGTTAGATGCTGTCAGCTGTTTCGGCAAAAATGTTTCATTTTCAATAGATGTAAGTATTTTCTGTACATTCTCATCCTCTTTTGGCGCATCCTTCAAAAGTTTCTTAATTTCCTTATATAATTCTTCCGAAGTTCTTTTATTTCCAACTCTTCTTTCCTTATTTTTTGAGTTATAAGATCCTACATATGATGCATAGGAACCATCTGCATCACTATTAAAGAACTTATCATATTCCTTCTTACCGCAATATTTCTTTATAACCTCTTTTAAAAGTTTCAAATCTTCTTTATGCTTTGTATATGACGCAACTCTTGCCTGCGATAAGTAATTATGTCCTTTCATAATACTTGCCAAAGATCCAATATCGAACATTTCTTTCATAGCCATGATTATTTCAAAATAATCTTCACCGATTATATTGGCAATTTCATCTGATTTTTCATCAAAAGAAGATTCTGAAAGACAGATATCAAGTTTAGTCACTTCTTCACTCTGTACATCTGGAAAAACAACACATGCATTGAATTTTAAACCACATAATCCTCTTATTAATTCCTTATATGGCTTGTTCTTTAAATCTACGTGCAATACCCCTGCAAGTTCTTCCGCTTTATGCGTTCTGCTCATATCTCTGCGGGACAAAATTGCTTCTATTTGCTTACAATCTATATCCTGACTCAAATGATATTCTGTTAATTCTGAAAGTAATTCTGTTAATTCAAAATACGCATTATCAATATTACTTTCACCGTTATTTTCACCTAATCCTGCATTTAAGAAATGACCACGGTGTTTAAACATATTCAGCAGTGCTAAAAAAACAAGCCTGACATCATGTTTTTCTGTACTGCTTATTAATTCATTTCTCAAATGATATATGGTTGGATACTCATTAAAATAATCCTTGTCCGTATAATTGCCATCATTAAAAATATTATTTTTATATCTTACTTCAACATCCTTATCTTCCTCATGATATTTACTATTCTCTAATCTTCGAAAGAAACTAGGGTCCACTTCACATATGGCATCATGAAAATAGTCTTTTAAAATGCCAATTCTAACCTGCTCTCTTTGTCTTCTCCTTCTGCTTATTCTGTGTGTACGCCTTTCAACTGCACCAGATGCCTCATTAAATTCACGTATTCCCCATAAATCTTTTCCTTTTGCTTTCAACAATCTGTACTCTGGATCAGTTGCTGCCCAACCCACAGAATTAGTTCCCATATCCAATCCCAAATAATACTTGAATGCTGTCATAAAATTTCCTCCTGATTTTTTATCATTTTTTTGTTGACTAAATTTGTTTACATGCTATAATAAAAGAGAATTAACAAAGCGAGTGCAAATAAGGTTTATCCGGCATCGTCTTTTGACTCTGCATGGTGCAGATTAAATCAAGACCTAATGGTCTTTTTTTATTGCCTTTATAATTTTTCTCTGCAACATTCCTCCGTGTCCCTCTGTTAGATAATTCTATTATGCCAAATTACAAGTCCATAAATCTCCACTTGAATTTCATTTTTTATCGAATCTTTGTTCTATCATTTACTATACTCGTTCGCCAATCGATTAATTTCCTCTCGTATCTGTTCTACCAAGCTATCCGGTGCAACAATCTTCACTCCATCACCCAATGCCATAATCCAATGTACAAAATGCATGCTGGCAGCTACTTTTACCACAACTCGAAAATGTCCATTGTCCACTTTGGTTATTCTTACATCTTTTCCAAAACGATCTATCATAACTCCTGCCAAACTATTTTCGCACAGAATTTCCACATTCCGCTCTTCCCCATTAAACATATTAAACATCTTTTTGTCATATGTTACCATATCAGGTTCTTTGAATTTACATCTGCCTTCACGAACTTTATTTTCTACTTTTATACTAAGCATTTTATCTACACGATAATGCTTAATAATTCCTGCATCTGAATCATATCCAATCAGATAGTAATACTCATCATCCCATGATAACCCCCATGGACTGACTTCATATCTCTTACCATCCCACTTAAGCTCCGCCTCCTTTTTCACATTCCACTGAAAGTACTGAAAAGATATCTTTGAATTCTCAGCTATAGCCGTATGAATTGCATCGACATTTTCCATTATTCCATTGTTCATTGATTTTACACGCCCTGCTACATATACCTGACGCTGCAACATAGTGGCATTATGTTTACTCGTCAAATGTTCTATTTTTTTAATCAACTCATTTGATTTTTCTTCTGTAATAAACTTCGCCGCTGCAACAGAATCTACAAGAAGTTTTAATTCTGCCAATTCAAAATCTCGCTTAACAACCTGATAATGATATGTTTTTCCATACTGCGTCTTTTTTATCTTTATTCCGAATTCATCAAGCCGGGCAATATCATCATACAAACTTTTCCGTTCTGCCGTGACATTATTTGCAGACAGTTTATCTATAATCTCCTGTAATGTAATATCATGATTAGCATCTGTATTGTCCAGAAGAATTTTAGCAAGATACAGTATCTTAAGCTTTTGATTACTCCTAGCTCCGCGTCTTCGCTTTTCAACTAATATTTCCATTTTCTCTGCCATTAAAGCACCCCCTAATATTTAAATTATAACTATTATATTCTATCATTTTTATAATAGCAACATTCCTTTTCTCTAACACCTACAGAAAGTGCCACCAGTGACTTCTTACTAATATCTGACAATCAGAACAAAGAATGTGCCTGCGGCGGTCGCTTGCGACATCTACCTTATACGCCGCAGTGCGCATCCTCGCGGAGCATTTTTCACTTTACAGGAAAACAATTTCCTGTAAAGTAAAAAAGTTCCAACCAGCAACCATATTGTCTGCTGATTGGAACTTTTCCGTTATACGTGTCAGGGTTCGCCTGCATTCACGTTTAGTGGACTAGACGGGAGTCGAACCCGTGTCCAAAAACCAATCCCCTGTCCTTCTACGAGCGTAGTTCATAATTTGACATTCCCTCTGCAATTCCGGTATGAACACCGTAACTGTTTCAGTAGCTTCATCATACGCCCACGGGTTCAAAGCTTTGCCCGTGTCGTTTCTCACATAGTCGAAGCCTGGGTCCTAAAGTGTGAGTGCTCTAGGTCAGACTGCTGCCATTAGGCAGCGTAAGCTAATTTATTATCGTTAGCGTTTAATTTTAAGTTTGGAATTTAACGCATCACCCTGCGGCTCGCTTCTCCAGCTTCATAATCCCTGTCGAAACCTTTACTAGCCCTTATATATTTATTCTATTATAACCTGCCTCCGCTATTCCTGCAAGAGGCAAAGATAGAACCACTGTTTGTATTGCCATTAACTGACAATTTTTATCCGCCTATTAACCAAGATTTCTTACTTTGAAATCCCGCTCTGCTTCACGGCGCATATCTTTCTTTGCAATATCATTCCGCTTATCATAAAGCTTCTTACCTTTTGCAAGCGCAATCTGGACTTTTACCAGACTTCCCTTGAAATATACTTCCACCGGAACAATGGTATAACCTTTTTCCTTAATCTTCTGCTCTAATTTACGAATCTCGTTTTTATGCATCAGAAGCTTCTTCGGACGAAGCGGATCACGGTTAAAAATGTTTCCCTTTTCATATGGGCTGATATGCATACCATATATGATGACTTCCCCATGTTCAATGTGTATGAAAGACTCCTTGATACTGCATTTTCCCATACGGAGTGACTTTACTTCTGTTCCATGCAGGCTGATTCCTGCCTCATAAAGTTCTTCCAAGAAATAATCATGTCTTGCCTTCTTATTATTGGCAATCATCTTAATCGATTCTTTTCCCATTCTTCATTTCTCCTGTTCCTGTTGCCTCTGCCAATTCAAAATCGATGGTTCTTACAATTTCATCCACACCGATTACCCGGATATATACCTTCTGTCCCAGCTTGTAATGGCGGTTTGTTACTTCGCCCACCAGTTCAAAAGTGTCTTCAAAATACTGATAATAATCATCGGTAAGACTGGTTACATGCACAAGCCCTTCCACAGTATTTGGCAATTCTACATACATTCCATAGGATGCCACACCGGAAATAACGCCTTCATAGACTTCTCCGATATGCTCTGCCATATACTGTGCTTTTTTCAGCTTCTCAGTCTCACGCTCTGCCTCATCTGCCCGACGTTCTGTTTCGCTGGAATGTTTGGCTACTTCCGGCAGAATCGTTTCGTAATGCGCCATCCGCTTATGATTCATCCTGCCCCGCAATGTTTCCTTGATGATACGGTGTATCTGTAAATCAGGATAACGGCGAATCGGCGATGTAAAATGACAATAGCAGCTTGCTGCCAGTCCGAAATGTCCGGTGTTTTCTGTGGTATATTTTGCCTGTTTCATGGAACGGAGGGTCAGCCGGCTGATTAATGCTTCCTCCGGTGTTCCTTCGATTTTTCCTAACAGCTTCTGCAATTCCTTCGGGTGAATTTCCTCCTGGCTGATATGCAGTGTATATCCGAAATTTCCAATTAACGTTGCAAGTTTTCGGATTTTTTCTTCGTCCGGTGTCTCATGGGTACGATAGAGAAATGGTATCTCCTGCCAGAAAAATTCCTGCGCCACCGTCTCATTGGCAATCAGCATGAAATCTTCAATTAATTTTGTAGCTGTATTTCTGTCGTATGGCTTGATTTCCAATGGTCTTCCATTTTTATCCAAAAGGATTTTCGTTTCCGGGAAATCAAAATCAATCGAGCCGCGTTTCATACGATTCCCTCGAAGCAGTGCTGCCAGCTCTCCCATTTTTTCAAACATCGGAACCAGTTCCCGATATGCTGCAATTGTTTCTTCGTTATGGTCTTCTAAAATTTCTTTTACCGCTGTATAAGTCATTCTGCGGTCAATTTTTACCACAGACTCTACAATTTTATGGTCAATGACCTTGCCCTTCGGGTTAATGGTCATGATGCAGCTCAATGCCAGCCGGTTCTCTCCTGCATTCAGGGAACAGATTCCATTGGACAATGCATGGGGCAGCATAGGAATCACGCGGTCAACGAGATATACACTGGTTCCGCGGTTCAATGCCTCCACATCCAGTGCACTGTGCTCCTGCACATAGTTGGACACATCTGCAATATGCACACCCAGAATATAATTTTCTCCATCCATAGTAAGGGATACCGCATCATCCAAATCTTTGGAGTCTTCTCCGTCGATTGTCACCATCTGCCAGTCCCGCAAATCTTCCCTGCCTGCCATATCAGCCTCACTGACTTCTTTGGCTACATTTTCTACCTGTTTCATAATCTTCGGTGCAAATTCTGTCGGCAGGTCAAAGCCTCTTACAATGGATAAAATATCTGTTCCCGGGTCATTGATATGACCAAGTATTTCAACAATTTTTCCTTCCGGTTTCTTACCGTTTTTACCATAATCGGTAATCTCAACGACAACTTTGTGTCCATCTACTGCTCCTTTGGAGCGTTCGATTGGAATAAAAATATCCTGCGCCAGCTTCTGGTTATCCGGCACCACAAATCCGAAGTTCTTACTGCTCTGATAAGTTCCGACAATCTGATGCAGACCTCTGGATATAATTTTTATAATTCTGCCTTCCCGGCGTTTTCCGGTCTTCTGCGGATTTACTGCAACAGATACAGTGTCCATATGCATGGCTCCGTTGGTATTCTCCTCCGGGATATAGATATCTTCCTCTTCACCCTCTACCGTCACAAAGCCAAAGCCTCTGCTGTTTCCGGTATAAACTCCGGTTAAGAATCTTCCGGAAGCCTTTACATATTTGCCCTTCTGGGTCAGCTCTACCTTGCCTTCTTCCAGCAAAGCATCCAAAACCGCATGCAGCTCTTCCCGCTGCTCTTTGGATACCTGCAGAATCATTGCAATCTCTTTGGCTTTCATCGGGACATATAAGTCATCACAGATAAACTCATATACAATTTTCTTTCTTTTTTCCAGTGCTTCTCTATCCATTCTTTTCTTTCCTATTTTTTCTCGCTGCTCATGAAACAAAGAATGTGCCTTGTCACATTCTCGCGGAGCTTTTTTTACTTTACAGGAAAGCAATTCCTGTAAAGTAAAAAAAGCTGTCGTTCACACGACAGCTCTTTGGTTCTTAGAAACTTCCAATATTCAGTACGATGGAAATTAACAGGAATAAGATTACCAGTACTCTGGTTACCTTTACCAACATTCCTTCCATAGAACGACCTTTATTCTTGCCCCAATAAGTATCAGCTGCTCCGCTGATTGCTCCGAGTCCTGCGGACTTACCTTCCTGAAGAAGAATAATTACTGTCAATGCGATACATATAATAATAAATACAACTGTTAAAACCGTTTTTAAAACTGCCACGAATGACACCTCCTGTGGATTTATAATACTCGTAACTTTGACAGTATATCATACACAAGGACAAATTACAACCACTTATTTCGCATTTGTATTGAAATTTTGCTGAAATCTGTTACGATTCTTCGATCCGAATCAGACGATTATATTTTGCCGTCCGCTCGCCACGGCACGGTGCTCCGGTTTTAATCAGGTCACTGCCCAGTCCTACTGACAAATCCGCTATGGTCGTATCCTCGGTCTCGCCGCTCCGGTGGGACATGATGGTCTCATAACCATGTTCTTTTGCCATGCGGATGGCTTCCATAGTTTCTGCGAGCGTTCCAATCTGGTTTGGCTTAATCAGAATCGCGTTACCGCATCCCATGGAAATTCCTTTATTCAGGCGCACCGGATTCGTGACAAATAAATCATCGCCTACCAGAATCACTTTATCTCCCACTTTTTCTGTCAGACGTTTCCAGCCATCCCAATCCTCTTCGTCCAACGGGTCTTCAATGGAATAAATCGGGAAACGACGAATCATCTTTTCCCAATGAACAATCAGTTCATCCGTGGTATAACGCTTGCCGGATTTTGGCAGATAATATTCTCCCGGAGCATTGCCTTTCCATTCACTGGCGGCTGCATCCAGAGAAATCATAAACTGCTTGCCTCTGCCACAGCTGTATCCTGCTTTGGTAATGGCTTCCATAATAAGCTGGATGGCTTCCTCCTCATTTGCAATATTCGGAGCAAAACCGCCTTCATCTCCCACTGCCACAGACAACCCACGGTTCTTTAATAATTTTTTCAAATGATGATAGACTTCTGCACACCAGCGGATTCCTTCCGTAATGCTGTCGGCTCCAATTGGAAGTATCATAAATTCCTGAACATCCAGATTATTATCGGAATGTGCGCCGCCATTTAAAATATTCATCATCGGCACCGGAATCGTCACTGCATTTACGCCGCCCACATAGCGGTAAAGCGGCATCTGTAATGCTTTTGCCGCTGCTTTAGCACAGGCTAAGGACACACTTAAGATTGCATTGGCACCAAGGCTTCCTTTGTTTTCTGTTCCATCCAGTTCCAGCATCAGTGCATCTAGATTTTCCTGCCGCAATACGTTTCTGCCTATCAGTGCTTTTGCAATTCTTGTATTTACATTTTCTACCGCCTGCTGCACACCATTTCCACCATAACGCTCGCCGCCGTCTCTTAATTCAATGGCTTCAAATTCTCCGGTGCTGGCTCCGGAAGGTGCTGCTGCCCGGGCAGTCGACTTCTTTCCGGTTGTCTCTGTCTCCACAGTTACTTCTGTTTCTATTGTGGGATTTCCTCTGGAATCTAATATTTCTCTTGCATGAATTCGTGTAATCGTCATTTTTACAGCCATAAAAAATCTCCTTTTGAAAATATTCTGAATTAATAGTTCAGTATCTCCAAAAGAAGATTTTTTATTCTTTCGAAATAATTCGATTATACGTTAATCTCGGCTGTCATACCAAGAATCTCTTTGTTGTCATCCAAAATCGGCTGTACCACATTCTTTAAGAAGGCATCTACCTGAATTGGTGCTCTTCCTACATATTTTGCAGGGTCCATATTCTGCTTCAGCTCTTCTAAGGTTGTATGGAATGCAGGTTCTGCTGCAATCAGCTCAAGAAGGTTGTTCTCTTTACCCTCCTGTTTTACATTTTTGCCTGCTTCCATGGAAAGTACACGAATCTTCTCATGTAATTCCTGACGGTCACCACCAGCTTTTACAGCATCCATCATAATATTTTCAGTTGCCATAAACGGGAGCTCGCTCATCATGTGTTTGTAAATAACTTTTTCATATACAACAAGTCCGTCTACTACATTTAAGCAAAGGTCTAAGATTCCGTCGATTGCAAGGAAGCCTTCCGGAATGGAAAGACGCTTGTTTGCAGAGTCATCAAGAGTTCTCTCAAACCACTGGGTTGCGGATGTAATTGCCGGGTTTAATGCATCAATCATGACATAGCGGGAAAGGGATGCAATACGTTCACTACGCATTGGATTTCTCTTATATGCCATTGCAGAGGAACCAATCTGGCTCTTCTCAAACGGTTCTTCCACTTCTTTCAGGTGCTGCAGAAGACGGATGTCATTGGACATCTTATGTGCACTTGCTGCGATGCCTGCTAAAATGTTGGCAACTCTGGTATCTACTTTTCTGGAATAGGTCTGTCCGGATACTGCATAGCACTCCTTGAAGCCCATTTTCTGTGCAATCATCGGATCAATCTTATCGATGGTTTCCTGATCTCCGTCAAAAAGCTCCTGAAAGCTTGCCTGTGTTCCTGTGGTTCCCTTGGAACCTAAAAGTTTCAGGCTGCCTAATACATAATCTAAGTCTTCCAAATCCATAATAAATTCCTGGCACCACAGTGTTGCACGTTTTCCAACGGTAGTTGGCTGTGCCGGCTGGAAATGGGTAAATGCCAGTGTCGGCTGATTCTTATATTTATCTGCAAATTTTGCCAGTTCTGCAATGACATTTACTAATTTCTTACGAACCAGTTTTAATGCCTCTGACATAATGATGATATCGGTATTATCTCCAACGTAGCAGGAGGTTGCTCCTAAATGGATGATTCCTTTTGCTTTCGGACACTGTACGCCGTAAGCATATACATGGGACATAACATCATGACGGACTTCTTTTTCTCTTGCCTTTGCCACATCATAGTTGATGTCATCCTTGTGTGCCTTTAATTCGTCAATCTGTTCCTGTGTAATATCAAGTCCAAGTTCTTTCTCGGTTTCTGCCAGTGCAATCCAAAGTCTTCTCCATGTACGGAATTTCATATCCGGGGAAAAGATGTACTGCATTTCTTTGCTGGCATAACGCTCTGATAATGGGCTGTTATATCTATCGGTACTCATATGTGTGCTCCTTTTTCTTAAAATAATATAAATAAATTACACAGTGCTCCGCTCGGCTGTCCGATGCAGTCTGTTTCATGCAGGCATGAACATCCTGCCCGGCAACCGGATGACTGCTGTGTCAGTCTGCTTTATCGCTCATAGTCACCACGAATATCCTCTTTTGGCGGCTCCATCGGATATTTTCCGGTAAAGCATCCTTTACAGATTGGAAGTCCTCCTACCAGCTGCTCCAGACGCTCTATCTTTAAGTATCCCAAAGAATCTGCACCGATTATCTTCCGGATATCTTCGATGGTTCTGTTATAGGCAATCAACTGTTCCCGCTCCGGAATATCGGTTCCAAAGTAACATGGCCATAAGAATGGCGGGGAACTGATTCTTACATGCACTTCTGTGGCACCGGCTTCTTTTAACATATTTACAATACGGTCAGATGTAGTTCCACGCACGATGGAATCGTCAATCATAATGATACGCTTGCCACGGACTGATTCTGCCAGTACATTTAATTTTACTCTTACGCTGGATTCTCTGCTGCTCTGCTTTGGTTTGATGAAGGTTCGTCCCACATAACCATTTTTTACAAAAGCAGTTCCATATGGAATTCCGGACTGCAGAGCATAACCCTGAGCTGCTGCATTTCCGGACTCCGGTACTCCTACTACCAGATCTGCATCTACCGGTGAATCCATTGCAAGGAAACGTCCTGCCTGGATACGGGATGCATAAACGCTGACCCCGTCAATATGGCTGTCCGGTCTCGCAAAATATATGTATTCAAAAATACAACGTGCTTCCTGTTCTTTTGGAAGACACATAGTCATATCAGACTGAATGCCGCCTTCCGGTGAAATTGTTACCACTTCTCCTGGCAATACGTCTCTGACATACTCTGCATCAATGGTCTCCAAGGCACAGGTCTCAGAAGTAATGATATAAGCATTGTCACGTTTTCCAATTACAAGGGGTTTAAAGCCATATGGGTCTCTTGCGCCAATCAGCTTACGGGGGCTGGCTACAACCAGAGCATAAGCTCCTTTTAACTTCTGGCAGGCTCTGCGTACTGCTTCCTCGGCTGTCTTGGAATTCAGACGCTCTCTTGCAATGTGGTAAGCAATTACCTCAGAATCAATGGTGGTCTGGAAAATTGCTCCGGTATATTCCAAATCTTTGCGAAGCTCCTTCGCATTGATGAGGTTTCCGTTGTGTGCCAATGCCAGCGTACCTTTTACATAATTCAATACCAGCGGCTGTGCATTCTCACGGGTGGAAGAACCTGCAGTGGAATAGCGGACATGACCGACTCCGATATCACCCTTCATTGCTTCTAACTGTTTTCCGGTAAATACTTCGTTTACCAGTCCCATATCTTTATAGGAAGTAACTTTTCCCTTCGGTCCGTTTGTCTCACTTACTGCAATACCACAGCTCTCCTGTCCTCTGTGCTGTAATGCAAACAGACCATAATAAATACTGGAAGCCACATCATTTCCGTCAAAATCATACATGCCGAAGACGCCACATTCTTCATGCAGTCCGTCCCATGGGCTTTCCTTTAATTCATTGTTATTCATAGGGTTCTCCTGACTATATTTTTAAGCAAATTTCTTACCGGTCAGTAATTCAAATGCTTCTTCGTATTTCTCAATTGTCTTCTTAATTACTTCATCCGGAAGGAGATAATCACTGTCTGGATTTGCTTTTAACCAGTCTCTTACAAACTGTTTGTCATAAGAAGGCTGTCCCTGTCCCGGTTTATATCCTTCTAATGGCCAGAAACGGGAGCTGTCCGGTGTCAGCATCTCATCACCTAAAACTACATTTCCATTCTCATCGAGACCAAATTCAAACTTGGTATCTGCAATGATGATTCCTTTGCTTAATGCGTATTCTGCACATTTCTTGTAAAGTGCGATGGTATATTCTTTAATCTTTTCTGCGTACTCAGCACCCTTGCCCGGGAACGCTTTCTCTAATACGTCAATACTCTGTTCAAAAGAAATATTCTCGTCATGGTCACCAATCTCAGCTTTGGTACTTGGTGTGTAAATCGGCTCAGGTAATTTATCGGATTCTACAAGTCCTTCCGGTAATTTGATTCCGCAGACGGTTCCGTTCTCTTTGTAGCTTGCCCAGCCACTTCCGGTAATATATCCACGAACAATACATTCGATTGGAATCATTTTCAGTTTCTTGCACATCATGCTGTTGCCATCATATTTCTCATTCTGGAAAAATTCCGGCATATCTTTTACATCAACGGAAAGCATATGGTTTGGCACGATATCCTTTGTAAAATCGAACCAGAATCTGGACATCTGTGTCAGAATTGCGCCCTTATTGGTAACCTTATTCTTTAAAATATGGTCAAACGCTGAAATTCTGTCTGTTGCAACAATGATAAGGCTTTCTCCATTATCATATACTTCTCTTACTTTTCCTTCTTTAAATGGTTTAAATTCCTGCATACTGCTTTTGTCCTCCATTTTATGCTTTCGCAAATTTTTGTTATGATAAAAAACACTACTGGAAAATTATAATACAGTGCCTTTTAGAAAGTCAATGAATTTGGGCGAAGTGCGCCTTTTACCCCATATAGAAAAATGAGCGAAATTTATTAGTTTTTTTGTCTAATATTTTCTATTTATAAGTATCATTAATATATGTGCTGGAAAATACTTATCTATAGCAAAAGATTCTGTACCTTACACTTGAGATACAGAATCTTTTTATTTACGCGAGCAGCGAGATAAATTGCATGTAGATTTGACGAGCACCGCGATAACTCGAGAAACTCGTAAAGCGTGTTTCTCGTAGTTTGCATTTCGCCCTTACGGTCTTATTTTTTGATTAACAAAGATTTCCCTGTCATTTCTTTTGGCTGTTCCATTCCCATCAGCTCGATTAATGTAGGAGCGATATCTGCAAGACATCCACCCTCTCTTAAACCGTATGCAGGGTCTGCATTTACCAGAATGAATGGTACCGGATTGGTAGTATGTGCTGTAAATGGTTCGCCTGTTTCATAATCGATTAACTGCTCTGCATTTCCGTGGTCTGCGCAGATGAACATCTGTCCGTCAACCTCTTTTAATGCTGCAACAGCTTTGCCTACGCACTCATCAACTGCTTCTACTGCCTTGATTGCTGCAGCCTGAACTCCGGTATGTCCAACCATATCCGGGTTAGCAAAGTTGATTACGATTACATCATATTTTTCAGATTTGATGGCATCTACTAATTTATCACATACTTCGTATGCACTCATTTCCGGTTTCAAATCATAGGTTGCTACCTTTGGAGATTTTACCAGAATTCTTTCTTCGCCTTTGTTTGGCTCCTCTACACCGCCGTTGAAGAAGAAGGTTACATGAGCATATTTCTCAGTCTCAGCGATTCTTGCCTGCGTCTTGCCATTGTCTGCAAGAAACTGTCCAAATGTATTGGTAAGTTCTACCTTGTGGAATGCAACGGTTTTGTTCGGAATGGTTCCATCGTATTCTGTGAAACATACATAAGTTACGTTCTTTCTTGTGCCTCTGTCAAATCCGTCGAACTCATCTGCACAGAATGCTCTGGTAATCTCTCTTGCACGGTCAGGACGGAAGTTAAAGAAGATAATGGTATCGTTATCCTGTACGGTTGCAGTTGGAGCACCATTTTTCATAATTACAGTCGGAACTACGAACTCGTCTGTTACATCTTTTGCATAAGATGCATCAATTGCTGCAACAGCGCTGTCTGCTGTCTCGCCAACACCTTCTGTAATTGCTTTATATGCTTTTTCTACACGATCCCAACGGTTGTCACGGTCCATTGCATAGTAACGTCCGTTGATGGTTGCAATTTCACCAACACCGATTTCTTTCATTTTTGCTTCTAGCTCTTCGATAAATCCTTTTCCGGAAGTAGGTGCGGTATCACGGCCGTCTAAGAAGCAGTGTACATATACTTTGTCTAAGCCTTCTTTTTTTGCCATTTCCAGAAGTCCGAATAAATGTGTAATGTGGCTGTGAACTCCACCATCGGATAATAATCCATATAAATGAAGTGCAGAACCGTTGTCTTTTACATTTTTCATGCCGGCAAGCAATGCTTCGTTTTTAAAGAAATCTCCATCTTCGATTTCTTTGGTAATTCTGGTTAATTCCTGGTATACAATTCTTCCTGCACCCATGTTCATATGTCCTACTTCGGAGTTACCCATCTGTCCGTCCGGAAGTCCTACGGCAAGTCCGCTGGCATTTCCTTTTACCCATGGATAATCTTTCATCAGTGCATCAATGTTTGGCTTGTTTGCCTGGGCTACTGCATTACCCTCAGTTTTGTCATTCAGACCAAAACCATCTAAAATCATCAATACGGTTGGTTTTTTACTCATGTTTTTTCCTCTTTTCTTTAAAATCTTCTATTGAAACGGATTACTCCGTTGCTGTCACATAACCATCATCATCTATGGTAATTCCCACGGAAAGGGATTCCATAAAATCAAAAATACGTCTTTTCTCACTTTCATCTGTCACCAGTGAGGTCTTGTAATTCTTCTGTATACACGGCAGAAACCGGAAATCAATAGTTCCGTCATCCCGGATGATTACCTGGGATAAACCGGTATCTAATGTTGAAGCCGAAAACCAGAAATTGCCAAGGCTATAGATAATCGGCACGCCATCCATATATTCCATGCCCTGCAGGCAATGGGTATGTCCGCCGATAATAACATCCACACCGGCTTCCACAAACTGTTTTGCAAGAGCCACCTGGTCGGAACCAAAATAGTTATTTCCTTCTGTTCCCCAGTGTACAAAAGCAATCACATAATCGCTGTTGTCTCTTGCTTCTTCTATTACTTTCAGAAACTTGTCCGGATTTAAGGTCTTTAACACGCCCGGTGTCGTCTCAGTTGCTTCCTTCGTATAATTTAAAGAGCGTTCAATCTGTGTAGCTGATACAATTGCTATTTTCTTTCCATTTGCCACAAAATATACCGGACACATGGCATCCTTTAAATCTTTTCCTGCTCCTACATACGGAATTCCTGCTTCTTCCAGTGTATCTATGGTATCAATCAATGCAGCTTCGCCATAGTCATAGACATGATTATTGGCAAGACTGACAATATCTGTTCCAAATGTTTCCAATAATGCGACACGCTTTGGATCTGCCCGGAAAGTATAATCCTTGCCGGCTAAAGGTTCCCCTCTTGTACTGTAGGTGAACTCATTGTTTATCATCATAATGTCTGCATTATTCATTTCCTGCAATAAATCTTTGGAAAAGCAGTCATTGATTCCATTTGGCTGTCCATCCATGTGTTCCGTTGTGCCCCAGCCTTCTGCAAAATTAATATCGCCGGTAAAATCCAGCACAATCTCATCCTCAGAGCCGCATGCCTTCCAGTAAACCTGCTGCAAATCCTCTTCATTCATGCCAGTGTCCTGACAATAAAGAAGCCACAGCACATGTATGGAATTTCCGGTCTCTTCATACCAGACATTTACATTCTGGTCTTCCTGAGACTCCTGTGCAATATTTAATACTGCTTCTTTTCCGTAATTGGCATAAACCCAGTTTAAGAAACTTTCGTCAATCCGATAATCCCCGATAAATTCTTTGCTGCAGGAATCCAGCAGTGCTTCGTATGCATCATCCAAATCTTCTATCACCAGCTTCTTCGTCTCTGTAGAGACTTCTTCTGTTTCCGTCACTGCATATTCTATTTTCTCGCTGCTTTCCGGTTCTGCATTTACCTGCGCTTTCCTGTCACATCCACTGCAAACCATTCCAAACAACAATATTCCTATCCCTGCCATCTGCAAAGCTTTTCTTCTCAAATCGGTATCCTCGCTCAACTCCTCTTTTGTCTCTTGTGTCCTGCTTTATTGCCGATAACATTATACACTATCTTTCTTTTTCTAACAATCCTTATTTTGCAAGCGTATTCTGTTATATCAAACCTCATCATTTAACATTTCTTCTAAGGTATGCCAGCCTAATACGGCGCACTTTACTCTTGCCGGCATATGGGAAATATCCTTTAATGCCGAAGCTTCTTCCAGCTCGTCAATCTCTTCATCCGAAGCTTCTCCTTTTATCATTTTTAAGAATAATTCTCCTAAATGCAGTGCTTCCTCTTTCTTCTTTCCAACAATCATGCCCAGCATAATATCGGCAGATGCCTGGGAAATAGCACAGCCATCTCCTACAAATGCACCATCTACGATTTCATCGCCATCTAATTTTAATTTTAAAAAAATGTCATCCCCGCAGTTTGGATTCACGCCCTCTAATACCAGATCGGCATCCGGAAGGTCATGCTTGAACTCCGGGTGAATATTGTGTTCGGTAAGGATTTCATTATAAAAACTTCTACTCTCCATATCCCATTCTCCTTCTGACTCCTGCTACGCTTTTCACCAGCGCATCGACTTCTTCTTCTGTATTGTAGAACATCAGGCTTGCTCTTGTAGCAGAGCGGACGCCCAGATACTCTAACAGCGGCTGTGCACAATGATGTCCTGCCCGGACAGCCACACCGTCAGATTCCAATACCGCACTGACATCATGCGGATGCACGTCTTCAATGGTAAATGTCAGGATTCCGGTATGTTCTTCTGCCAGTTCCGAACCCAGCACATGAACCTTCGGAATTGCTTTCAGTCCTTCTAAGGCTCTTTTCGTAAGTGTAAGTTCACGCTCCTGCATGGTTTCAAAACCGATTTTGTTAATATAATCAATAGTAGCTGCCAGTCCCACTGCGCCTGCTGCATTGACGGTTCCTGCTTCAAACTTATGCGGAAGCTCTGCATATTTTGCACCGTCTCTTGTTACAGAATCTATCATTTCTCCGCCGGTAAGGAATGGTGGCATTGCCTTTAAAAGCTTTTTCTTTCCATATAAGACACCAATTCCCATCGGTCCCATTAACTTGTGACCGGAAAATGCCAGAAAATCCACATCCAGCTTCTGCACATCAATCGGCATATGTGGGGAGCTCTGGGCTGCATCCAACACGACTACTGCATTGCTCTTTCTTGCTCTTCGCACAATTTCCTCTACCGGAGTCGGACGTCCCAGCACATTGGATACTTGTGTGATTGCCACCAGTCTTGTTTTATCGGAGAAAGCTTCGTCTAACTTTGCTTCGCTTAAACTACCGTCCTTTTCACATTCCAGATAAATAAGCTTTGCGCCGGTCTGTCTTGCCACCATCTGCCACGGCAGCATATTGCTGTGATGTTCCATAATGGAAACCACAATTTCGTCCTCCGGGCAAAGGTTATTTAAGCCATAGCTGTACGCTACTAAATTCAGGCTCTCTGTGGTATTTCTGGTAAATATAATTTCTGTCTCAGATGCAGCATGGATAAAATGCTGAACTGTTTTTCTCGCTGCCTCATAAGCATCGGTTGCTTCCAGACTCAAAGGATAGAATCCACGCAACGGATTGGCATTATGTTTTTCATAAAATTCCTTTTCCGCTTCAATGACGCATGCCGGCTTCTGTGCGGTTGCCGCATTGTCAAGATAGATGACATCCCGGTCTTTAAAAAGAGGAAAATCCTTCTTAAAATCGTACATTCTAAATCACCTCTTTCAACGCTTCCTTCGCAATTTTTTCTGCTGCTTCATCCTTCATCAAATCACAGATATGCTCCAATTTTGCACCTGTCACAATACGTTCTGCAGCTTCCTTATCAATACCTCTTGCTCCAAAATAGAACATGGTATCTTCATCTAATTCTCCAATGGTTGCTCCGTGATTTCCTTTTACGTCTTCCTGTGCACATAAAATCAGCGGAATGGTCTTATTTTCCACATCATCACCCAGCAGAAGTACTCTTTCCTCTTCCTGTCCTTCTGCGCCGGAGGAACCACGTTTGAAATCAATGGTTCCGCGGAAAACCTTATGTGCCTGTCCGCGAAGAGCTCCGTCAGAATTAATATAGCTCATGGTTTTCTCGCCGAAATGATTGGCTACCATATTATAGTCTAAAATCTGCTGTGCCTGACCAAGATATCCGGTCTCTGTGGCAAAATTACTTTCTTTTCCATTCAAATCCATGCGGCATCCGGAATAGAGATTCCCTTTTCCAAGGAACAACTGGATATATTCTACCTTTGCTCCTTCGCCAATTAAATTGCCGCCTATATCACTTAATAACGTCTCATGCTCCTGCGGCATCTGAACCTGAACTAATCTTACAGATGCACCGCTCTCGACTTTCATCCTGACACGGACTGCCAGAGATGCTTCTGCGGTACTGTCTTCCTCTTTTGTGGCATCCGGAGCCACACGGCTGTCCATCACAACAGTAAGTGTACTGTTTTCTTTTGCAACTATCTCTACACAGCCTGCCGTATGTGCATCTTTTTTACCGGAAATGTGCAGTCTTACGGTTTTATCCTGCCCTGCATTATCTGCAAGAATCTGATATTTTGCAGTATTTTCTGTTGCAAAGATTGCATCTGCTTCTCTTCCGGCACCGGTTTCAATGTCCAAAAGCTGCTCTGTTTCAGTAGCTACTACATCTCCCTCTGCTGCAATCTCACATGGTTCTATCTTATTGCTCCATTTTATCGGAGTTTCATTTACCTTCAGCCAGTTCCAGGTAGGAGAAGGCAATTCATTGATTTTCATACTTACATTTTGTTCCATGCTCTTTCCACATCCCTTCTGCTATCCTATGCTGCCCTTCATCTCAAGGCGAATCAAATTGTTCATTTCCAGTGCGTACTCTAAAGGCAGTTCCTTGGAAACATTATCCGCAAATCCGCTGACGATGCAGGCTCTTGCGTCCTCTTCGCTCATGCCTCTTGACATCAGATAAAAAATTGCTTCATCACTGATGCTTCCAATCTGGGCTTCATGTCCCACATTAGCATCCTTGGTACGGATATCCATTGCCGGAATGGTATCGGAACGGGACTCAGAATCTAACATCAGAGACTGACAGGATACTGCTGACTTCGTGCCTTTCGCTTCCTTCGTTACCACAACGGAACTACGGAAAGTACTGATACCACCATCCTTGGAAATGGAACGGGTATTCATATAGGAGCTGGTGTCCGGTGCGCAGTGTACCACTTTAGCTCCGGTATCAAGGTTCTGTCCTTTTCCTGCAAAAGTTACACCGGTAAATTCCATGCGGGCGCCCTTTCCTTTTAAGACACTCATCGGATACAGATAAGATACATGGGAACCGAAGGAACCGGATACCCATTCAATGGTTCCGCCCTCTTCTACCAGTGCCCGCTTGGTATTTAAGTTATACATATTCTTTGACCAGTTCTCGATGGTAGAATAACGAAGTTTTGCATTCTTGCCAACATACAATTCCACGCATCCTGCATGCAGATTGGCTACATTATATTTTGGTGCGGAACATCCTTCGATGAAATGAAGGGATGCTCCCTCATCTACGATAATCAATGTGTGTTCAAACTGTCCGGCACCTTTGGCATTCAGTCGGAAATAGGACTGCAGCGGAATCTCTACGTCCACACCCTTTGGCACATAAACGAAAGAACCGCCGGACCAGACTGCACCGTGCAATGCTGCAAATTTGTGGTCATTTGGTTTTACCAGCTTCATAAAGTGCTTCTGTATCATATCTGCATATTCACCATGCATTGCACTTTCCAAATCCGTATAAATAACGCCCTGTGCGGCAACTTCTTCTCTTACATTATGATAAACCAGTTCGGAATCATACTGTGCGCCAACACCTGCCAGTGACTTTCTCTCTGCCTGTGGAATTCCAAGACGTTCAAAGGTATCTTTAATGTCCTTTGGCACCTCAGACCATTTTCCCTTCATCTTTGTGTTTGGGCGGACATAGGTTACGATATGGTCCATGTCCAGTCCTTCAATCGATGGTCCCCAGTCTGGCACTTCCATTTCATTGTAAATCTGCAAAGACTGTAAACGGAAATTCTGCATCCAGACAGGGTCATTTTTCTCTTTTGATATCTGCTCTACGATTTCAGGAGTAAGACCTTCTTTCAGCTTATAAGCATCCTTCTCATCATCCCGGATATCATATATGCTTCTGTCGATATCTTCTACATAGCTTTTCTCTTCCATTCCTTACACTCCTTACTCGTATTTTGCAAAACCATTCTCGTTTACTTCATCAATCAGGGAAGCATCTGCTGTCTTAACAATATGTCCTTCCACCATGATGTGTGTGTAATCTACGTGTAATGCCTCTAAAATCTTGGTGCTGTGTGTAATAATCAAAAGGCTTCCCTTACTGCTCTTCTGGTATTCTTCGATTCCTTTTGATACGGTTCTTACCGCATCTACATCCAGCCCGGAATCGGTTTCATCCAGAATCGCAAGCTCCGGCTTTAACATCAACATCTGTAAAATTTCAGCTTTCTTTTTTTCGCCGCCGGAAAATCCTACATTCAAATCACGTTCTGCATAAGACGGATCCATCTGTAAAAGTTCCATTTTCTCTGCCAGTTCTTTCTTAAAATCATAGAAACGGACTCTCTTTCCAGTCTTCTGTTCCAATGCACTACGGATAAAGGAACTTAAGGTAACGCCCGGTACTTCCAGTGGGTTCTGGAAAGATAAGAACATGCCGCTCTTTGCGCGTTCATTCACCGGCTCTCCGGTAATATTTTTTCCCTGGAAAAAGATTTCTCCGCTCTCTACCTGATAACGTGGGTTACCAACCAGTGTATAACCCAGTGTGGATTTACCGGTTCCGTTTGGTCCCATCAGTACATGTGTCTCATGTCTTCCTATTTCAAGATTTACGTCATGTAAAATATGTTTTTCTTCTACACTGACGTTCAGATTTTTAACCTCTAAAAGTAATTCTTTGCTCATTTTTCTTCCTCCTGCATCTATTGTTTCTTCTTCGCTGCTTTCTTCTCCGCTTCCTGCTTCGACTGCAGAACATCCGCCAGCGTCATTTCATCAAAATATTTATCTATCAAATCTGCCAGTCCCTTCCAGATTGGAAGTGTACAGCAGGAATCTGATTTTTCACATGGCTCCTGGTCTTCTCTTAAGCAGGATACCGGTGCAAGCGTTCCTTCTGTCAGCCGCAGGATATCACCAACCCTGTATTCTTCCGGTTTCCGGTTCAGACGATAACCGCCCTTCTTGCCGCTGACTCCTTCTATCATATGTCCCTTGGAAAGAATGGTCGAAATGCTCTCTAAATATTTCTGGGAAATATTCAGTTTCTCGGCAATTCCTTTTAACGGAATATATTCTTCCGCATCATGCTCCGCCAGCTCGACCATGACCTTTAATGCATACCTTCCTTTGGTTGAAATCATGCTCTGCATTCCTCCTTTTCTGGTTCATTCGCATCATATACCCATTCGCCTACTATGTCAATGGGTGAATCGGTTTTCGTTTGTTCTTTTCGGGAAACAAAAAAACGCCACCAAATGCATTTCACCGGTAAATTTTACCAATGCCATAATGCATTTCGTGACGTTTCTTATGAAAATATTCTATTTTCCGAAAAGCTTATTTATTGTAATTTACAATCTTTCCAAAGTCAGCCTTTAAGGAAGCGCCTCCTACCAGACCACCGTCGATATCAGCTTTTGCGAACAGCTCTGCTGCATTTCCTGCATTTACAGATCCGCCGTACTGGATACGGATAGACTCAGCAGTTGCTTCATCATATACTTCACGGATGCAGGCACGGATTGCACCACAAACTTCTTCTGCCTGATCAGAAGTAGCTGTTTCACCAGTTCCGATTGCCCAGATTGGCTCGTAAGCAATAACTGCTGTTGCAGCCTGCTCTGCTGTTACGTTCTGGAATGCAATCTTAATCTGCATACGGATCCAGTCAAGGTAGATACCCTGTTTTCTCTGTGTCAAAGTCTCTCCACAGCAGATGATTGGTGTAATACCATGTTCGAAAGCTTTTAATACTTTCTTATTTACAGTCTCATCTGTCTCTGCGAAGTATTCTCTTCTCTCAGAATGTCCTAATACAACGTATTTTACGCCAGCGTCTGTAAGCATTGCCGGAGAGATTTCTCCTGTGTATGCTCCGCTCTCTTCAAAATACATGTTCTCTGCACCGATGCAGATGTTAGAACCTTTTGCTGCTTCCATTGCTGGAATAATATCAATTGCTGGTACGCAAAATACTACATCTACGTCTTCGTTTGCTACTAATGGTTTTAATTCATTTACCAGTGCAACTGCCTCGCTAGGAGTTTTGTTCATTTTCCAGTTGCCGGCAATAATTTTTTTTCTTGCCATTTTAAAATGTCCTTCTTTCTTAAATATATAAGCTTTTGCCTGCATACAGGCATGTGCTTTGATTACTTATTTATCGTTTGCTGCTGCAACGCCTGGAAGCTCTTTACCCTCTAAGAACTCTAAGGATGCTCCACCACCTGTTGAGATGTGGCTCATCTTGTCACCGAATCCAAGCTGGTTAACTGCTGCTGCAGAATCTCCACCACCGATGATGGTTGTTGCATCTGTATCAGCTAAAGCTTTTGCTACAGCGATAGTACCTGCTGCAAGAGTTGGGTTCTCGAATACACCCATAGGTCCGTTCCAAACAACAGTTTTAGCAGTCTTAACAGCATCTGCGAAAAGTGTCTGTGTCTTAGGTCCGATATCACAGCCTTCTCTGTCTGCCGGCATCTTGTCTGCATCATAAGTTTCTACTTCAACTGGAGCATCGATAGGATTTGGGAAATCTTTGATTGTTACAGCATCTACCGGAAGAAGAAGTTTCTTTCCAAGTTTCTCTGCCTTTGCCATCATTTCTTTACAATAATCGATCTTAGTATCATCTACTAAAGAGATTCCGATTTCATATCCTTTTGCTTTTAAGAATGTGTAAGCCATACCACCACCGATGATTAAGGTATCACATTTCTCAAGTAAGTTGTTGATTACATTTAATTTATCAGCAACTTTTGCACCACCAAGAATTGCAACGAATGGTCTTACCGGATTCTCTACTGCATTTCCAAGGAAGTCGATTTCTTTCTGCATTAAGTATCCAACTACTGCAGTGTCAACTAACTGTGCAACACCTACGTTAGAACAGTGTGCTCTGTGAGCTGTTCCGAATGCATCATTTACAAATACATCACAGATAGAAGCAAGGTCTTTAGAGAAAGCTTCTCCGTTCTTTGTCTCTTCTGGTCTGAAACGTGTATTCTCAAGTAAGATAACATCGCCATCGTTCATAGCTGCTACTGCTGCTCTTACGTTCTCACCAACAACTTCAGGGTCAACAACGAATTTAACTTCCTGTCCTAATAACTCTGTAAGTCTTGCTGCTACTGGTGCAAGAGTTTTGGTCTGTTTGTCTTCTTCTGTTTTTACTTTTCCTAAATGGGAGCAAAGGATAACCTTTCCACCATCAGCGATTAATTTCTTGATTGTAGGAAGTGCTGCAACCAGACGGTTCTCGTCTGTAATCTTTCCTTCTTTTAATGGTACGTTGAAATCACATCTGCAAAGAACGCGAAGTCCTTTTACATTAATATCATCTATAGATTTTTTATTTAATGACATATTAAGTAGTCTCCTTTAAATTTTATTTCTAATAGCAAGAAAGAGCCCGGTCCTAAAAGACCGGACCCTTTTCCTGAGTCTTATCTGCACTCTGGCAGCCTATCGCTTAAAAAAGTAGTCTACCGTGCAGTGATTGTTCGTTAAACTACGGGAAACACGCTTTGCGGGTTTCTCTCGTAAATTATGCTAACTCGCTGAAGTATTTGATTGTACGAACCATCTGAGATGTGTAGCTGTTCTCGTTATCATACCAAGAAACAACCTGTACTTCGTACAGATCATCAGATACCTGGTTAACCATGGTCTGTGTTGCATCGAACAGAGAACCGAATCTCATTCCAACGATATCAGAAGATACGATTTCGTCTTCATTGTATCCGAAGGACTCGTTAGCTGCTGCTTTCATAGCTGCATTGATATCTTCTTTTGTAACGCCAGCTTTCTTAACAACTGCTGTTAAGATTGTTGTAGATCCTGTAGGGGTTGGAACACGCTGAGCAGATCCGATTAATTTTCCGTTCAGTTCTGGGATAACAAGTCCGATAGCTTTTGCTGCACCAGTGCTGTTTGGAACGATGTTAACTGCTGCTGCACGAGATCTTCTTAAATCACCTTTTCTCTGTGGTCCATCAAGAGTCATCTGATCACCTGTGTAAGCATGGATTGTTACCATGATACCAGACTGGATTGGAGCATATTTATTTAATGCATCAGCCATAGGTGCTAAGCAGTTTGTTGTACAAGAAGCTGCTGAAATGATTGTATCAGATGCTTTTAATGTCTCATGGTTTGTGTTGTATACGATTGTAGGAAGGTCATTACCTGCTGGAGCAGAAATAACAACTTTACGAGCACCTGCATTGATGTGTGCCTGTGCTTTTTCTTTGCTTGTATAGAAACCTGAACACTCTAATACAACGTCAACTTTTAATTCACCCCATGGGCAGTTGTTTGCATCTGGGAATGCATAGATTTTGATTTCTTTTCCACATACGATGATAGAATCATCTGTGCAGGATACTTCATCAGCATGCTCATATTTACCCTGAGAAGAATCATATTTTAACAAGTGTGCTAACATTTTAGGGCTTGTTAAATCGTTGATTGCTACTACTTCGTATCCTTCAGCACCAAACATCTGTCTGAATGCCAGACGACCAATACGGCCGAATCCATTAATTGCTACTCTTACTGCCATTATTAATTCCTCCTAGAAATTTAATATAAAATATCTTTATTTGGGATTGTACCCAATCTGGTATTATTCTAACCAATTTTTGTCGAAAGTTCAAGTAGTTCCCATCACTTTGTTAATTTTTTCACTATTTTTATTTCTTCTTTCTCATTTTCAAACAAATGTTACAATAGCTTTTCCATTTTTCATACTGTCTTTTGACAGATTGTCAAATTTCTATTATAGTATTCTGTGTATTATATACAAAGATTTTACTATACTTGTGAAAATGTAACATTTTTCTTAGTAGAAATGTGTAAACACCGGGTAAGGTTTGTGCAATATGTAGGCGAAGGGAATGGGAAAGCTTCTTCCCGAAAACACTGGAACAGTTATGATGTGAGAATCCGCAGCACTTCACGGGCAGTATTTTTCTTGAAATTAGGCTGTCTTTCCGGCTGCTTTGACCGGATACTGCTTTTGTCTGCCAGCAGCGGATACCACACTTTGTCTGAAGGGACTCTAAGAATTCCTGCAAAGATATTTGATTTGCGGCAACCGGCACAAATTCATATCCATATTCAGATTGTGCCTCGCTGGTACATCCATGTACCAGCGTTGCCGGGTTGCAAAAGGAATTCTACGAGTCCCTAACAGACGCCGTTCACGGTATCCGCACGCCGGCAGACAAAATGCAGTATACTGTCAAACATTGGAAAGACTGCTTATTATAAAAGAAAGAAAAATACTGCAGGTTGAAGTGCCGGCTTCTTACATACAAACGTTCCGGTGCTTTTGGGAAGAAGCTTTCTCATCCAGTTCCCCTACCTGCACAACCTTACCCGCCATACACCCCACAGAAAGGAGTACACTATGCTTTGGGACACACATATGCACACTGCTTTTTCTACCGACAGTGAGGCCTCACCGGAATCCATGATTAAAGCCTCTATCGAACTGGGACTTGGCGGAATCTGCATTACCGACCATATGGATTATGATTATCCAAAAGAACATCCGGAGGATGAACCGGAATTTATCTTAGACACTCCGGTCTACTTCCCAACTATCCAGAAGCTGGGACAGCAATACAAAGATAAAATAAAAGTGCTGACCGGCATTGAGCTTGGATTGCAGCCTCATCTTGCAGCGAAACATCAGGAACTGATAAGCCGATATGACTTTGATTTTGTCATCGGCTCTTCCCATGTAATCCACGGCAAAGACCCTTACTACTCCCGCTTTTTTGAAGGAAAAACCGAACAGCAGGCTTACCAGGAATATTTTGAATCTATCCTGGAAAATCTTGCGGTATTTGATAATTTTGATGTATATGGACATATCGATTATGTGGTACGCTACGGTCCAAACCGGAACCTTAAATATTCTTATCAGAAATATGCCGATGTCATTGATGCGATTTTAGAAAAGCTCATTGATATGGGAAAAGGAATTGAAATCAATACCGGTGGTTTCAAATATGGTCTGGGACATCCGAATCCAACAGAAGATATTATAAAACGTTATCACGAACTAGGCGGTGAAATCATTACCATCGGTGCCGATGCCCACAAGCCGGAGCATGTTGCATTTGATTTTGCAAAAGTACCGGATATTTTAAAGGCCGCAGGCTTTCAGTATTTTACTGTATTTGAAAAGAGAAAACCGGCTTTTCTTCCGTTGTAAACTATGGGAATCACGCTTTACGAATTTCTCTTCTTATTGCGGTGTTCACCAAATCTGTATGCAGGCATGCGATTTTTCCTGTGTATGCAAAAGTAACGGTGCGGTTCGTCAACTGCGGAAACAACATAAATACAGTAAAGGGCACTTATCATGTCTCCTAAGTTGACAAACCACGCCGCCTTTTTCTATCATAAGAAAATTGTTTTTACTTCAAATCCTACCCCAGCAGATGCAGCCGTTCAAATGCATGATACAGTCCGTCTTCATCAATCTTATCTGTAACCATATCTGCATACTGTTTTACTGCCGGAATCGCATTTCCCATTGCCACTCCTGTTCCTGCAAATTGCAGCATTTCCACATCATTTGGTCCATCACCAAAAGCAATGGTATCTTCCCTGCCTATCTTTAACTCATCCATAAGCCGCTGCATTCCGGTTGCCTTGTTGACTCCCATCTTCGTCATTTCACCGGACATCTGACGATCCTTGCCAAAGCTTGCTCCGGTTATCTTGATATAATTTCCGACTTCCTTCTGCATCACATCCACCGGAATATCGGCATCAAAATACATTCCACTTTCAAGAGCCGGCATCTGTTCCGGATGTTCAACAAGCGTCATCCCGTTTAGAGCACCGTCAATATCAAGTCCAAGCCGCATACAGCGTTCTCTCATTTTCTTTGCATTCTCTTCATCCACATAACGTCCGTTGATTCCCTGCAGCATAAAGCATGCACCGTGCTCCTTCAGCACCTCTACCATATCCTGCACCTTATCATTTGCCAGAACGCTATGGTAAATCACCTTATCATTTGCAGACACATAAGCACCTGCCGAAGCCACAATGGCATCAAATCCAAATTCTAAAAGCCATGGATACACATTCGTTACAGTTCTTCCGGTACATAACGAAATCAGATGTCCCCGCTTTCTGGCAATGCTTAATGCTTCCCTGGCAGATTCCGGCATGTGCATGGTGAAATCCACCAGAGTTCCGTCTACATCCAAAAAAATCAGTTTACGGCTCATTATTCTGCATCCCGAATCGCTTTTCGAACCGGAAGAACACAGCCAGGAGAAACAGATAATTCATCTACCCCCATCTCTAAGAAACGCTGGGTCAGAGTTGTATCTGCCCCAAGTTCTCCACATATTCCTGCCCAGATGCCTGCCTTGTGTGCATTTTCCACGGTCATCTGAATCAGCCGGAGCACTGCTTCATGATGCGGATTATAGAAGCTGTCAAGCTTTGCATTCTGACGGTCAATTGCCAGTGTATACTGGGTCAGGTCGTTGGTTCCGATACTGAAGAAATCAACCTCTTTTGCCAGTTCATCACTCATTACTGCTGCTGCAGGAGTTTCAATCATGATACCCTGCTCCACATTTCCAAAAGGAATCCCTTCCTTTGTAAGTTCTTCTTTCACTTCTTCTGAAATTGCTTTAATCTTACGCACTTCATCTACCGAAATAATCATCGGATACATAATTGCAATATTTCCGTAATTGCTTGCGCGGAATAAAGCACGAAGCTGGGTCTTAAAAATTTCCGGCTGGGTCAGGCAGATCCGGATGGCACGATATCCCATTGCCGGATTGTCTTCTTTGTCGAGGTTAAAGTAGTCCACCTGCTTATCGGCTCCGATATCCAGGGTTCGGATAATAACCTTCTTTCCTGCCATGGTCTCTGCGACCTGCTTATAAGCTACAAACTGTTCTTCTTCTGTTGGGAAGGTATCTTTTTCAAGATAAAGAAATTCACTACGGAAAAGTCCGATTCCACCGGCATCATTTTTAAGTACTGCCGCTAAGTCAGAGACATTTCCAATGTTGGCATAAAGATTGATTTTCTGACCACTCTTTGTCACATTTTCTTTTCCTTTTAAAGTCAGCAGTAATTCCTTCTGTTTTGCATCCCCTTCTGCTTTTTTCTTATATTCTGCCAAAGCTGCTTCATCCGGTTCAATGATAAGAGTTCCGGTATAGCCATCCACAATTGCCTGTTTTCCGTTCCACTCTTCCTTGATTTCCACACCAATCAGTGCCGGGATGCCCATAGTTCTTGCTAAAATTGCAGTATGTGAATTCGTAGAGCCTAGCTGTGTTACAAATGCCAGCAGCTTACTTTTATCCATCTGTACGGTTTCACTCGGAGCTAAATCCTTTGCTACGATAATAACCGGCTCATCTCCAAGGTCGCTTCCCATATCATTTCCACATAATACATTGATGACACGCTCAGAAATATCCTTCATATCAATGGAACGGGCTTTGAAATACTCGTCATCCATATTTGCAAATACTTCTGCAAAGTTATCTCCGGTAACACCTACCGCATACTCTGCATTTACGCTCTGGCTCTCAATAAGATTGTGAACGGAATCATTATAATCTCCATCCTCTAACATCATGGCATGCACATCAAAAATCTGTGCATTTACTTCACCCACTTCTTTTAATGCTTTCTTGTAAAGCTTGTGGAGCTGTTCAATTGCAGTCTGCTTTGCTGCTTCATAGCGGGCAATCTCTGCTGCCGGGTCTTCTATTCTCTTTCTTACCACCTGATTTTCAGCTTTTAAAAGGAGTTTTACCTTTCCAATTGCAATACCGCTGAATACCTTTTTTCCATTAAACTTTTCCATAGTCTATACCTTCTTTCTTTTATAAGTTTTCTCCATTTGAAGCAATTACTTCTTTATACCAGTCGAAGGATTTTTTCTTTCTTCTTGCAAGAGTTCCGGTTCCATCATCATATTTTTCTACATAGATGAAGCCATATCTCTTTGCCATTTCTCCGGTGGATGCACTTACTAAATCAATGCAGCCCCATGGTGTATATCCCATCAGGTCAACGCCATCTTTTACCGCTTCTTTCATCTCCTTGATATGATCCCGCAGATAGTCGATACGGTAATCATCCTGAATGCTTCCATCTTCTTCTAATTTGTCATAAGCGCCAAGGCCATTTTCTACTACCATAACCGGAATCTGATAACGGTCATAAATTTCATTTAAGGAATAATGTAAGCCCTGTGGGTCAATCTGCCAGCCCCAGTCACTTGCCTTAAGATATGGATTCTTAAGACCGGCAATCAGGTTTCCATCCGTCTGCTCGCCATTTGAATCTTTTGATACACAACTGCTCATATAATAGCTGAGGGTATAGAAATCCACACAGCCTTCCCGCAGAATTTCTTCATCGCCCGGTTCCATTTTAACATGAATATTATTTTCTTCAAAATACCGCTCCATATACGCCGGATATTCTCCTCTTACCTGCACATCGGAACAGAACCAGTTCATAATCCGCATTTCCTTCTGTGTTGCTAATACATCCTCCGGATTGCAGGTAAATGGATACTTGGTCATAAAGACATTCATATCACCGATAAGATATTCCGGATATTTTTCATGTGCTAATTTTACTGCTTTTGCGCTGGCAACAAACTGATGATGCAATGCCTGGAAACGAACCTTCGGGTCATCCGGAATCTCTGTAATTTTTCCCTCATAGCCTTTTATAGTTCCAAGGGAAAGCAGGTTGCCAAGCGGTGTGGTTCCGCCATTGATTTCATTGAAGGTCAGCCAGTATTTTACTTTGCCCTGATATCTTTCGAAAATTGCCTTGCAGTAATTTAAAAAATAATCAATACATTCTCTGGCTTCCCAGCCATTGTATTTTTCAATCAGTGCATATGGCATTTCATAATGGGAAATGGTTACCAGCGGCTCAATGCCATATTTTAAACACTCATCAAATACTTTATCGTAGAATGCCAGTCCTGCTTCGTTTGGTTCATTCTCCATTCCGGTCGGAAAAATTCTTGTCCATGCAATGGATAAACGGAATACTTTAAATCCCATTTCTGCAAATAATGCAATATCCTCTTTGTAATGATGATAGAAATCAATTGCTTCGTGGCTCGGATAGAGATATTCCGGATGAATGGTTCTTGTTACCTTTTTCGGCTCGGTATGGGAACCATTCGTACACATATCAGAAACAGATGCTCCTTTTCCGTCTACATCCCATGCTCCCTCAAACTGATTGGCTGCGGTTGCACCGCCCCAGAGAAAATCTTTACGAAATGTCTTCATTGCTTTTTCCTCCTGCTTCTTATTATTTTTATTTGTGAAAATTTATAATTTCTGTTTTTATATTTTTCTTTTCTCATTCTGCCCTGCAATAAGGCTTCTGATTTTGTTGGATAGAGCACGAGCCCTTTATCAGAGCCCGCACCCTTAGGTATAAAAAACTATGGAAAACTAATTTATAAAACGGTAATCAATGTGTCCAACGCTGCAACTTTCTTTGCATCTGTCGGAACTACATCTGCGTAATCTGCTGTGTTGCTGATGATAACCGGAGTCAGAACGGAATATCCTGCTCCTGTAATCTTTGCAATATCAAATTCCAATAAAAGGTCACCTTTCTTTACTTTGGCTCCCTGTGCTACCTTCGGTGTAAATCCTTCTCCATCTAATTTCACGGTATCCATGCCCACATGAATCAGGATTTCTGCTCCGCCATCGGATACCATTCCAATGGCATGACCGGTTGGGAAGAAGGTTACTACTTCGCCATCACATGGTGCATATAATTTGCCTTCGGACGGAAGAATAGCAACACCCTGACCTAATGCTCCGCTTGAAAATGCTTCATCTTCTACTTCTTCCAAGGCTTTTACTTCTCCGGTAAGAGGAGATGCAATTACCTGGTTTGCTGCGGTTTTTGTGCCTTTCTTTTCTATTTTTGCTTCATCATTCTGTGGAGCATCATCATGATAGGTAATGTAAGTTGCTACGAACGCAACTACCATAGCTACTGCCATACCGATTAATACCCAGATCAAACTGTAAACGCTCTTTGACTCACCATCGATGAATGCCGGAAGTCCGAAGAATCCAAGACCACCCATCATATAAGTTTTAACTCCGGCAAATCCTATGATTCCACCACCAATAGCGGATGCAATACAGGAAATTACGAATGGTTTTTTCTTTGGAAGTGTAATACCATAAATACATGGCTCTGTTACACCAAAGAGTCCTGAGATAAACGCCGGTAATGCAATATTTCTAAGTTGCTTATCTTTCGTCTTTAATACAATAGCCAGTACAACCATGGACTGCGCAAAAGATGCTGCGAAATATGGAGAAAGGATGAAGTCATATCCTAAAGTTCCATAATTAATCATTGCCAGTGGAACAAGTCCCCAATGTAATCCGAAGATTACCAGTACCTGCCAGAATGCTCCGACTAAGATACCTGCTACAAGACCTCCTACAACCGGAAGGTTATAGATTGCTCCGAAAATAATACCGATAATGTTGCAAAGGAAAGTAGATACCGGTCCGATTACCAGATAGGTAAGTGGAACCATTACTGCCAAAGTTACAACCGGAACGATAAATGTTTTAATAACGTCCGGAATTACTTTCTTTAATCTCTTTTCCAGCCAGGCAGCACAAGCCACTGCAATAACAATTGGTACTACCGAAGAAGTATAACCACTGGATGGCATAATAACAGGAATTCCAAAAAAGGTTGTATAATAATTCATTTCAAAGGAAGTTCCTGCAAACAGGGAACCTATCAGTTCTCCTGAAGTCAGATTAACCAGTGCCGGATAGGTAAGTGATATACCAAGTGCCATTCCGATAAATTCATTCATCTTAAATTTCTTTGCTGCAGTATATCCTAAGATAATCGGCAGAAAATAGAAGAATCCGTCTCCAATGGAATACCAGAGCTGATATGCTCCGCTTGTGGTAACATCAATTCCTGACTGACTTGCGATAAAAGACCACAGTGCCAAAAGACCTTTGATAATACCTGCTGCACAAAGCACACCAAGGAATGGCTGGAATACACCGGAAATCAAATCAATGAGTCTTGCACCAAGCCCCATCTTCTCTCCGCCGTCTTCTGCATCCTCGGAAACAGCTCCGTTTCCGACCAGATGTGCATGTTCACAAACCACATCATAGACATCCGGTACATGATTTCCGATTACTATCTGATACTGTCCGCCAGATTTCATTACTGTCACAATTCCTTCCGTTGCTTTTAATACTTCTGTGTTAGCCTTGGACTCGTCTTTTAATTTAAAACGAAGTCTGGTAACACAGTGCGCAAGGCTTATGATATTCTCCCTGCCGCCTACGTTCTGGATAATAATTCTTGCCAGTCCATCATACTTACTTGCCATAACAATCCCTCCATTTTTATTTTTTATAGCATGTTCATTTTTATCTAAAACACTCTTGTATTTTATTCATTTTGTTAAAAACAACGAATGTGCCTTGGCACATTCTCGCGCCTGCGGCGGTCGCTTGCGACATCTACCTTATACGCCGCAGTGTGCATCCTCGCGGAGCTTTTTTTAATTTACAGGAAAGCAATTTCCTGTAAATTAAAAAAGCCCAAACAAATAAAACTCTTCCTATGAGTCTTATTCGTCTGGGTTTTGCCGTCTTAACGTAACAATCCCTTGCCGAAAGGGTATTTACTTATTCATACTGTGAATCACACGATGAATGTGTACTGCCAGATAGGAAATCTCTACATCCGAGACTTCATAATCAAGCTTCTTCTTCATGTAACTCTTTATCTTCTGTGCACATTCGTAGGAATGTGGGAAACGATCCGCAATCAACTGGTCAAATTCTTCATCATTACGTTCACTGTCTTCCCGACTGATTACCCGCTGTACAAAGAATCTTAAATGCGTTACAAAACGCTCATAGGACAGGCTCTTTTCATCCAATTCCACCTGAAAGGTATATCTGACTATATTGAGTATATCCTTTATCATTGCCGGCATGTTCCTGGACTGATTCATCTGACCGCCCATCTGTGCATTTACCAGATGCATCGCAATAAATCCAGCTTCATCCTCCGGCAGCTCCACGTCTAGTTCCTGTTTTACAATATCTAAGGCTTTCAATCCCACCTGAAATTCTGCATTGTAGAATTTCTTCATCTCCCAGGAAAGCTCATTCGCAACAACGATGCCCTGCTGCTTTCTCTCTATGGCGTATCCCAAGTGGTCTGTTAATGTCACATAAATATTTTTACTTAAATGATAACCTAATGTTTCTCTGGCATATGCGATAACCAGCTCGGCTGTCCGGATATATTCATACGGCATGTCCTTTACCACCTGCATGAACTGGCTGGTACTTTCGTTCGGAAGGGAGAATACTTTTTCTATCTTTGTCTCATCTATTTCTTCTCCGGCTTTCTTTCCGAAGCCTATGCCCTTTCCCATAACGATGATTTCTTTACCTTTATCGTCCTCGGAACTAATTACATTATTGTTAATTACTTTGATAATCTGCATTACGTTTCACCTGTTTATGATATAAAAAAAGCTGCATTACACTCTAAATAATCCGACCTAACAATTATCTTAAAGTGCAATCCAGTCTTGCCTATCTCTAGTAACAATCCGGTTTGCGTCCCTGCTTATTACATTACAAATGTACTATATTTTATCAGAAACGTCAAGTCCGGAATGTAAACTTCGTATATAATATATAATTTTACCATTTCATTTTTGTGCACAATTCACTATTTTCCTATAATAATTCCACCGCCTGCGACAAATTCCCCATCATAAAATACCACCGCCTGACCCGGTGTCACAGCACGGACCGGTTCTTCAAAATGACAGAGGATCCTGCCCTCTCCGATATTTTCCACGGTACACATGGCTCCTGCATGTCCATAACGGATTTTACCTAAGAGACGTCTGCCATCAAAATCGGTAAGTCCCATATAATTGACATGGTCTGCAACCAGTGTATCCGTAAATACATCCTCTGGCGAACCTACCACTACTTCATTGGTTTCCGGTCTAATCTCTGTTACAAAAATCCGTTTGCCATATGGTATATTCAAGCCACGGCGCTGTCCTACGGTATAGTGGGTAATTCCTTTGTGCCGTCCGATAATTTCACCATCTTTTGTCACAAAGTTTCCCTCTCCCGGAACTGCATCTCCAACCTCACGGTCAATAAAACCTGCATAGTCATTATCCGGGATAAAGCAGATTTCCTGGCTGTCTCTCTTATGAGCCACCGGAAGTCCCACCTCTTCTGCGATTTTGCGGATTTCATCTTTATGATAAGCACCTACCGGCATCAATGTATGGGATAACTGCTCCTGTGTCAGGTTATATAATGCATAGGTCTGATCCTTGGCTGCTGTTACAGATTTTGCCACTGCGAAACGTCCGTTGTCACATTTTGCAATTCTTGCATAATGTCCGGTTGCAATATAATCTGCTCCGATGCTTAAGCTTCTGGCAAGAAGTGACTCCCATTTCACATAACGGTTACAGGCAATACATGGATTCGGCGTTCTTCCTGCCAAATATTCTGCCACAAAATAATCCATTACATACTGTTTAAATTCCTGCTTAAAGTTCATCACATAATATGGTATTTCCAACCGGTCAGCCACTCTTCTGGCATCATCCACGGCACTGAGGCCACAGCAGCCACCATTTTCCTGCTGCTGTGTCTCTTCCTCATCCTGCCAGATCTGCATGGTTACACCAATCACATCATAGCCCTGTTCCTTTAAAAGATATGCCGCAACGGAAGAATCCACTCCGCCGGACATTCCAACTACTACTTTTTCCTTCATATATTTAATCCTATCCTACAGGCAAATTTTTAGCTGCACTCACAGTTTACCCACACTGTCAGCATCCGTCAAGTGAATTTTACGGTTTCCTTCTGTCCCCTTAGGATTGTGACATTCTTTTTGATGCAGGCAGTCACATAATCAATCTGCTCTGCCGTAATTTTTTCATTTAAAGTAAGCCGCAATGCTCCCCTTGCAATTTCCGGCGGTACACCGATGGCTGTTAACACATGGGATGGCTCATGTTCTCCGGAAGAACACGCTGAACCTGCCGATGCACAGATTCCATCCATATCCAGCATAACCAAAAGATTCCCACCTTCTAACTCATCAAAACAAAAGTCCACATTATTCGGAAGGCGGTTGTTCCATTCCCCATTCAGCCTGACCTTCGGCACCTGCTTTAATACTGAATAAATCAAGTAATCCCGCATCCTTGTCTCGATTTCCATCCGCTCTTTTAAGCTTTCCATTGCCATGGCTGCCGCTTTTCCCATGCCTACAATTCCCGGCACATTCTCAGTTCCCGCCCGGACACCGCTTTCCTGGCCTCCTCCATGGATAAAAGGAGGTATCCTCTTTTTCTTTCGCACATATAAAAATCCGGTTCCCTTAGGTCCGTTGAATTTATGTGCGCTGGCACTCATCATATCAATATTCATTCTGTTGACATCAATGGGAATATGTCCATATGCCTGTACGGCATCCGTATGAAAACAGATTCCATATCTCCTGGCAAGCATACCGATTCTTGCTATAGGTTCTATGGTACCAATCTCATTATTTGCCATCATAACAGAAATCAATATGGTATCCGGCCGGATTGCCTGCCGCACCTGCTCCAAGGAAACCGTTCCCTTGTCATTTACCGGAAGGTAAGTAATCTCATAACCATTCTGTTCCAGATATCCGCAGGTTCTTAAAATGGCATGATGCTCTATTTTCGTGGTAATGATATGCCGGCCACGCATAACCATACTTTCTGCGGTACATTTCAATGCCCAGTTATCAGATTCACTTCCTCCGGCTGTGAAATATATTTCCTCCGGCTGCGCCCCGATGCTCTGCGCAATGATCTTCCGGCTTTCTTCTATGGCATCATGACTTTTTTGCCCCAGATCATACAGGGCAGATGGGTTTCCATAACGACGCTCATAAAAGGGCAGCATTGCTTCGATTACTTCCGGTGCTGTCGGTGTTGTTGCTGCATTATCAAGATAAATCATTTTCTTCATGCTTCTTTCCCTCTGAGAATAGTTCTTTCTGCCTCTGATTTATCATATACTTTTGACAAATCTGCTTTTTCATGGAGGCTCCAATTGAAACCGTTGAAATCCATTTCAAATCCACTGATTGCCGGTACTCTCCTGCTTACTGTGACCGGACTTTCCAACAGAGTAATCGGTTTCTTCTATAGAATATTCCTCTCCCGCATAATTGGTGCAGAAGGTCTTGGAATTTATCAGCTTATTTTTCCGGTTTTTGCCCTCTGTATTGCCTTCAGTTCCTCAGGCATCCAGACCGCTGTCTCCCGTTTTGTTGCTGCAGCCGACCATAAAAATACCGGCATGAGTTACCTCTATGCCGGTCTGGTTCTTTCTGTGGGAATTGCACTCTCACTTACTGTTATTCTGATTTCTTATTCTGATTTTATTGCCATTCATATTTTAGATGAAGCCCGTTGTGCTCCACTCCTAGTTATTCTTTCCTACTGCCTGATTCCTGCCAGTGTCCATGCCTGTATCAATGGTTATTATTATGGGAAGAAGAAAACTCTGGTGCCATCCGTAAGCCAGCTTATGGAGCAGGTTGTCCGGGTCTTAAGTGTCTATACACTTTATCTTATCTGCCTGGAAAAAAGTTATCCCATCACCCCATCCATTGCTGTCTGGGGTGTTGTCTGCGGTGAACTGGCTTCTTCACTCTTTTCCGTAAGCTGCCTTCATTTCAAAAAGTGCAGCAGGCATATAAAAAGAATTTTTAAGGAGCTTTCCCTCTTTGCGCTGCCCCTTACCACCAATCATGTAGCATATCACTTATTTTCCAGTATCGAAGCCATTCTGATTCCCATCTGCTTAAAAAAATATGGCTACAGCAATCAGGATGCCTTGAGCGTCTTCGGCATTTTTACCGGAATGGCAATGCCAATGATTCTTTTTCCCAATGTCCTTGTAAATTCTGTCTCGGTGCTGCTGATGCCTGCTATTTCAGAAGCCTATGCAAGAAAGGATTTTCACTTAATCCGCCTTACTATAAAAAAAACAGTGTTTTATTGTCTGCTTCTTGGCTTTTCCTGTACCTTCGGTTTTCTTCTGACCGGAAAATGGATTGGACAATTCATTTTCCAGAACACATTAGCCGGCAGTTTCATACTCATATTAAGCTGGATCTGCCCTTTCCTCTATCTGTCCACCACCCTTACTTCCGTTCTTCATGGTCTAGGGAAACCGGGGCGTGCGTTCTACATTAATATGAGCGGCTGCACTTTACGCATTTTCTTTATCTATGCACTGATTCCAACATATGGCATCCGCTGCTACCTCTATGGCATGCTTGCAGGCGAACTGCTGACTACTTTTTTATCCTTTCTTGCGCTCCTTCGGTTTGCCAGAAAGAAATCGCCAGAAAACAGCCTGCTTTAGTCTATTGATTTTAAGGATTCTGCCATGTTGATGCGTTCTAATTTGCCTGTCATCATACAGTTTACAATCCATGCAAAGCCCATCGTCAGCAAAACACTAAAGAGATAACTTACTGCATTAATCTGTACATTAAAGGATACCATATCAATCTGTATCTCACCCATTACAAAACGATGGAACCATTTTCCTAAAATCAGTCCCAGTCCGCAGCCGATAGCAGTTAAGACCATATTCTCCCGAAACACATAAGATGCCGTTTCCTTTGGATAGAAGCCTAATACTTTAATGGTAGCTATCTCCCTCACCCGTTCCGTAATATTGATATTATTAAGATTATATAATACGATAAATGCCAGTGCTCCGGCACAGATAATAATGATAATGACAATATAATTCATACAGGACATCATCTGTGAAATCCGGCTTAACATATCGGAATTAACGGTTACTGCCGTCACACCATCTGCTTTCATCAGTGCCGCACTCACTTCATGAATATCTGACGCATCCGGCAGTCTCACATACACATTTTTAAATACCACATCCCCAATCTGTTTTTCATAGGATTCCGGTGCAATGTATACATAATTATAAATATGATTCTCACAGATTCCGGTGACTTTTAAGTGCATCTCATTGTTGTCACTGTCACGCAGCAGAATCGTATCGCCTTTTTTGACTGCATAGGTTTCTGCCACTTTCTTCGAAAGTACTGCTTCTCCTTCTTTTGGATAAGCAATCGGCTCCTGTTTCTTTGTATGCAGTGAAATAAAGTCTCCTACTTCATCCGGATTTTCCACTGCCACCATATGAATCGACTTAGTTCCTTTATCTGTCACCAGGTCAATGGTCTTTTCCATGGCATACATGCCTGCTGCATTTTCATTTTCCAATACAGAATCTAAAGATTTAAGATTGGCCTCTCCCGGCATCTTTCCAGCTTTTAATGTAACTCCGATGTCGTAAAGCTGGATTTCTTCATACTGCTGGTCTGCCACTGCCACTACAGAATCTCTTACACCAAAGCCCATCACCAGCAATGCCGTACAGCCGCTGATTCCGATTACCATCATAAAGAAACGCTTCTTATAGCGGACAATATTTCTTACGGATACCTTCTGCAAGAATTTAAGTCTCTTCCAGATAAATGGTACATGCTCTAAGAATACACGTTTTCCGGCTTTTGGTGCTTTCGGCCGCATCAAATCTGCTGCCACTTCTTTTAACTCTTTATGGCAGGACAGCCAGGTCGTCCCAACGGAGCAAAGTACTGCAACGGTAAGTGAAACCAGTGCCAGTGGCAGGTCAGACACATAATAAATTCCACCCATTTTATAGACAATTCCATAGGCGGTTATGATGACTAACGGGAAGAAATGGATTCCCAGCACATAGCCGATTAACGTTCCGCTGATGGCTGCAGAGCCGGAATAGAAAAGATATTTTCCCATTATCTTTCCTTCACTAAAACCCAGTGCCTTTAATACTCCAATCTGTGTCCGCTGTTCTTCTACCATACGATTCATGGTCGTCATGCAGATTAACGCTGCCACCAGAAAGAAGAATACCGGAAATACATTGGCAATTCCTTTTACTACACCGGAATCATTTTTCAGGCACACATAACCCACATTGGTATTCCGGTCCAGTACATAAGTCTCTGGTTTCTCGATTTCATCTATCTTACTCTGTGCATCTGCTATCTGGTCATCCGCATCCTGCATCTGCTCATCAAATTCACTCTGATTCTCCTGATACTGCAGTAAGCCGTCTGCCAGCTCTGTTTCTGCAGCCTCAAGCTGATCTTCTTTTTCTTCTATCTGTTCTTTTGCTGCCGCAAGCTGGTTCTCCCCATCCGTAAGCTCTGCCTCGGCAGCTGCCAGTGCATTTTTTCCATCTTCTATCTGCTGCTTTGCGGCTGCCAGCTGGCTTTCCGCAGAAGAAAGCTGACCTGCGGCTGCTTCTAATTCCGCATTCTTTGCATTTAATTCTGCTTCTGCACCGGCAACCTCCGTTAAACCGGCTTCAATCTGTGCCAGCATCTCTTCATAGCCCGGAGTATTTTCCGTCAACTGCGCTTTTGCGGCCTCAAGGCTGTTTCTCTGATCCGTCACCTGCTGCTTTGCTGCCAAATAAGCATTCAATCCCTGCTCATACTCTGCCTTTTTTGCTGCCAGTGCACTTTCCTGCCCGGAAATCTGCTGCGATGCGCTCTCTAATTCTGCCGCCTTAGAAGACAATGCATCCTTCCCGGACTGCAGCTCCGATGCTTTAGCAGAAAGCTCGGTCTTTGCAGAAGCAATCTGATTTTTTCCATCGGAGATCTCTGTTTCTCCATCCGTAAGCTGCTGCTTTGCCGATTCTAATTCCGCTTCCGCTTCTGCCCGCTTTTCCTCTAACTCTTCCTTCTTCTCATCCAGTTCGTCCTGTGCGTCTTTTACAATCTTTTCATAACGGATATCTGCCTGTTCCTTTGTATATGCCTCCCAGTCTGCTTCCTTTGCGTCCATATAGGAATCATACTCATCGGAATAGATGTCATAATCTTCATCAAATTTAATATAGATTTCTGTGTCATAATCTACTGCAAATCCATCTTTTAATATATAGGCAAATCCGCTGATTCTGCCATTTCCAATGGATGTATTGCCACGTTCAAACTGGATATAGCACGGTGACTGTACCAGTCCGGTAATCGTATATTCTTTGTATGCAAATTTATCTAAATCATCTGTTGTATTATTTTCCGAAAGAACCAGCTTGCTTCCAATGGCATCTTCTGAAAAAAGTGCGGAATCTACCACACATTCATCAGCGGACTGCGGCATTTCTCCGGCAACCAGCTTCAGTTTATTGACCTTCTCTGTGATGGAATGCATCTTGATAACGCGCTCATTTTCTCCGGCATCCTTATAAAGAATCTCTGCCGATATGGCACCCTCCGCCGCCCGGACATCTTCTTTTTCTGCCAGTGCTTCTACATTTTCTTCTGTAAAGCCAAGTGTGGATACCAGACGATAATCATAGAATTGCAAATCCTTTAAATAGACATCCGCAGAATGCACCATGACCGACTGGGTAATCTTAAGGCCGGAAAAAAATGCAACACCCAGTGCAACAATGGCAAGGATAGCAAAATATCTTCCAAAGCTTTTCTTTATCTCACGAAATGTATTTCTCTTCATCATGGATTTCATATTTCAAACCCTTTCTTTTCCACATGGACTACCATTCAATCTCATCGACATCCACGATATGTTCATTTTTCTCTATCTTTTGAATGGTTCCGCTCTTTACGGTAATGACACGGTCTGCCATTGCAGTCAGTGCCTGATTATGTGTAATTACAATGACGGTTTTGCCCTGTTTTCTGCAAGTATTCTGCAGCAGTTTTAAAACGGCTTTTCCGGTATTATAATCCAGTGCGCCTGTCGGTTCATCACAAAGCAGCACCTTCGGATTCTTTGCCAGTGCTCTTGCAATTGCTACTCTCTGCTGTTCTCCACCGGATAGCTGTGCCGGGAAATTGGCTTTCCGTTCACTTAAGCCCACCTCATCTAAAACTGTTGCTGCATCTAACGGTTCTTTGCAAATCTGTGCTGCAAGTTCAACATTTTCCAATGCTGTAAGATTCTGCACCAGATTATAAAACTGGAATACAAATCCCACATCATATCTCCGGTAACTGGTAAGCTGCCGCTTATTATATGCAGAGACTTCTTCTCCATCCAGATATACTTTTCCGGTGGTCAGATAATCCATTCCTCCCAATATATTTAATATTGTTGTCTTTCCCGCTCCGGACGCTCCTACGATAACGCAGAATTCTCCCTTTTCTATTTCAAAATTCACATCATGTAATGCTTCTATCGTAACTTCTCCGGTTTTATATACTTTACTTACATTCTGAAAGGATACAAATGCCATTTGATAGCTTCCTCCTTTTATTCTGGTTATTCAGGTGATTGTGCAAACGGAAAGTTGTAAAACCGTCTTTCCGGTTGCTTTGGCTGAATCGCTGCACTGTCCGTCGAAGACAGATGCCACATAATGCCTGCAAGGGACACTGGGAATTTCGTTATCGTATTAATTTCATCCGGCAACCGGCACAAATTCACATCCATGTTCAGTTGTGCCTCGCTGGTACATCCCTGTACCAGCGTTGCCTGTTTCCTGACGAAATTCCCAGTGTCCCTAACAGCCTTTATCAGGCATCTGTACTTCGACGAACCATGCAGCAATTCTTACAAACATCGGAAAGATAGTCCTGATGACAAAATCTATCTTCTTCACAATCACCTGTTACCTGCTTATTGTAATGGTAGCACAATCTTTTCACTTTTTGAAATTAAATTTTTCTAAAGTCAAAAAATCCACTTTCTTAGAATCACAGTCAGAATCTGCTATTCTAAAAAAGTGGATTATACATTCAAATATCCGAAAAATTTTTTCTTATAACAACGGAGCTATCACTGCATCAAACATACAATTTAAACTCTCTTCATATATCTCCTGATACGTGCGGTGAAAAGTCTCAGTAATCGCCATTGCCTGCTTTGGTACTTCTTCGTAAAGTCCAAATGCCGCCTCATATACTTCCGGATTCTTATCGTAAAATGCTTCTGTCATGGCATTTTCAAATTCAAATCGTGCGCCCTTGGAAAGATGCTCTTTAAAATCCTCTTTCCGTACATTTTTCACATAATCATCCTGAAATATATTTAATCCTTCTGCCTTGACTAATTCCTCTAAGCCTTCTTTTACATCTTCGTAAGTCATGGTCTTGAAATTCTCTACAAAGAATTTGTCAAAGGTCTCCTTATCCGGAAACTGCTTTGTTAAGCTCTCCATCTCTTTTTCCTCCTGTCTTATACCGCATGCAAAATCATGCGTTCCCGATATACCACTTCCATATGGTCTAATACTCTTCTCGCCCGCTGATACTGGTTATAATGTGTGCTGATAACGCAGACTTCCTTCGCCCCATTATAAGCAACTCTCTTATAAAATGGAACTCTCACCCAGTTCTGTGTAAACGGAATCTCATGGCTTACCAGTGTCCGCATCATCTGACTGCTGACTCTGGCATTGGTAGTTCTGCATAATTCCACATCCCGGTCAATATTTTTCCCCATGGTCTTCGGTTTGTTCTTCTTCATAATAATACCCTGTCTCCTTCTATTTGTCCATAATCTGAATCTCTACGGTCTTCCCCAGACAGCCTGCTACCTTCACCAGAAAATCCAGACTTGGATTATATCTTCCGCTCTCCAATCTGGAAATATTGGATTTCTTCGTGCCTGCCCGCTCTGCAAGCACTTCCTGGGTAATATGCTGTTCCTTGCGCACCGCCTTCAACTGACGCACCACATCCGAACGCGTCGACTGCTCCCTGCTCTTATTCTTCTCCATTTCTCACCTCAACAACTATCTCAATGTTATCATATATGATAACTTTTTGTCAACGAAAAAGTACTCTTTCAAAACTTCCAAATCAACTATGCGAAACGCATTTTTCTTGCTACTCGCGTAAATAAAAAATGAGCCATTTCATACGTTTCTGTTAATGAAACAGAAGACATATTCATAATGACTCATTTCGGGAAATAAGTGGGATTTCCCAATTATTCAATTGCTACGCAGTTTACTTTTATTTTGCATATCCATCCAAAAATGGTTCTGCAATAAAATATATGGAATTTGTTGTAAATTCATCCTCGTTCGGGTGTGTTATATCTATGCGTTCTTTTATTAACCCATTACGTCCCTTGCTGACATCGACATTATATCCGGCTACTTTAAAAGTTTTTATCATATTTTCGTTTTCTTCATAAGTGCCGGAAAATGTTGGCAAAAAAGAATATTGCAAGCGGATAAGATTTATCAACGCAGTTGCTATAGACTGTTCCCGATATTGCGGATCTACTAACTCTGTACCAATTTCTATTCCTGAAATCCAAGTGATTTTATAATCGATATATCCAATTAATCTATCACCATCAAAGCAACCATAAGCAGTCCAAATACCAGAATTCAATCCCTCTTCACACAATTTAGAAATATTATATTCCGGCCAAAAACTTTTTGGTCTGAATTCACTCTTATATAATTCAAGGAAGTCAAGCGCCACGGGAAATTCCTTCAACGTAAGTTTACGAATTTCATAATTTGATTTTTGCACATAAACGATATGTGCCGTAGATGACAATGATAATAAATAGTTAATAAGATAATTATTCTTTGTGCAATATAAAATTGCATCATCTATATTATGAAAAACAATGTCATTTGGAAGTTCTGTGCCAGCTATTGTAATTGTAATAGAATGTGTCGGAGATATTTTATCACAATTATTCTTATTTTTTTGATTAAAAGCGAGCACAGTCTTTTCCTTTTTCTTTTTATTTTCCTGTTTTAAATATTGCATATGTAGACGAGCGTTCATTGTAATGCCTAATGCCTTACTAAGCAATACAGTAACATCTTTTTCCTCTAAAAGAGTGTTTTTCCAACTGTTATCCGGAACATTATTAATGAGTTCACACAGTTCTTCCTTAAATGCACCGGGATTTTCCATATTATCAATAAAAGTTTCTTTTATATATTTATGTAATTCGTTTTTTTGGGATTCATCACCGTATGCATTCCGCACTTCTATCGGAATTGGAGTTTTTCCATTTTTGTACTGGCTTAAACTTGGATGAAAACTTCTGAAACTCTCTTTATCATCAAGCATTATGGAATACATATATTTATCCCTGAATCCCAGAATAAGTCCAACAATTTCAGCCTGATTAAGTTTTAAGATTTCTTTTTTCCCGTTATTGTCAGTCAACAATATTGACAATGGCATTTCTTTTTTAATTAAGTCACATAAATTTGAAAAAGTTAATGTGCTCTGTAATTCTTCAATACTCATACAGGTTCCTCCTTTGTTTAGCAAAACGTTTTTATTTGATAATTCTATATTATAGGATAGTTAAACAAATAACCATTAAATATTTGTTTAGCAAATATTTCATTAAGCGTTTGAATAAATATTAAAGGATAAATGCGGCTGTATCCCGTTTTATTGACTATAAATTATGAGGTAATATAATTAAGCTGTAAAAAAAAGAGAGTTTAATATTCACCATATTAAAGGAGGTATAATCATGAAAAAAGCAGGCAAAAAAATGTTATATCCAGAAGTTCTCATCTTACTATTATTACTCGCAAAAGCACAGCCACTCATCCAGTTTTGTTTTTATTTCACATTATCGTAAAAGAAAAGAGAGACATCATTGTCTCTCTTTTCTACATTTTTCTATTTATGCAATTTCATTCACTTCTCACTACCCTTCTATCTGACGCAGCACCTTGCGGAACTGGAAATAGAACAGTACAGACGTAAAGCTTACCGCCAGCACATCCGCTACCGGCTCTGCCATATAAACTGCCATTGCCTGATTGCCGGTAAAAATGTGTGGCATAATATAAATAAGTGGCAGTAATAATACGAATTTACGCATCACCGCTACAATAATGGAAGATACTGCTTTTCCCAGTGATGTAAATGCCATCTGACACGCCATCTGGATTCCGAATATCAGAATTGCCATAAGATAAATCCGAAGTGCATTTCCCGTATATGCAATCAGTGCCGCATCTGAGGTAAACATGGCTGCAAATGCTCTTGGAAATGCCATCACCAGTACCCACAAAGCAAAGGAAAATCCTACATCAATTTTCAGTAATAAGAAATAGGCTTCTTTTACCCTGTCTGCTCTTTTGGCTCCATAATTATAGCTGATAATCGGCTGCGCTCCCTGACCCAATCCCTGTAACGGAAGTAGTGCAAACTGCATGACACTGGTTAATATGGTCATGGCTCCTACTGCCATATCTCCGCCATATCGTAATAACGAAGAATTAAAGCAGACTGAAATCACGCTCTCGCTTGCCTGCATAATAAACATTGCTGTTCCAAGTGCAATACTCGGCCAAATAATATTTGCCTGCAATATCATATTTTTTCCTTTCAAGCGAAGATGCGTTTTCTTTCCACATAAAAAAGCCAGCACCCAGATACAGGAACATGCCTGGGAAAGAACTGTTGCCAGTGCTGCTCCTTTTACACCCATGCCAAAGCCAAAGATAAATACCGGATCCAGTGCAATATTAATCACTGCACCAATCAGTACCGACAGCATACCGGTTCTGGCAAATCCCTGCGCCGTAATAAATGCATTCATCCCCAGAGTCAACTGCACAAAAATCGTTCCTATGGCATAAATATTCATATAATCAGTAGCAAAAGAAATTGTATTTTCGCTGGCTCCAAATGCCAGAAGAAAACCTCTGTTTCCCGCCAGCAGAAATGCAGTCAGTATCAGCGATACAATAATCTGGGTGCAAAAACAGTTCCCCAGCGTTTTTTCCGCCTTGTCCTTCTCTCCCTTTCCCATAAATATGGTTGCCCGTGGTGCACCACCATTACTAATCAGTGCTGCAAACGCAGATACTACCATAATCAGCGGCATGCATACACCGACTCCGGTCAGTGCCATTGCACCATCCCCCGGAATATGGCCGATATACATACGGTCTACTATGTTATACATCATATTAATCAACTGGGCTGCAACGGTAGGCAATGCCAGCTTTAATAACAGCTTTCCTACCGGTTCTGTTTCTAAAAATGTTCTGTCATTGGTCTGTTCCATGTGATTCTCCTTACCTTCTATTCGCGTAACTATGGGAAACACGCTTTGCAATTTCCTCGCTACTCGCGTAAAAAAAGAACCGACCAGTAGTCGATTCTTTTCCAAAATATTAATGCCGGCAGCGGGACTTGAACCCGCACGTGGTTGCCCACAACAGATTTTGAGTCTGCCTCGTCTGCCATTCCGACACGCCGGCATTTATTCGGTTCAGTCGAACCGAACAAATGAAAGTTTATCATATTTTCTAATAGATTGCAAGTTTATTTTTCCGGGTCTTTCATATTTTTCAAAATGTCAAAGCAGTCAAATGTTGCAAAATAATCCTTCGGTGTCTCTGCACGACGGATAAGCTGTACGGAACCATCTTCCTTCAGAAGTAACTCAGCGGATTTTAATTTACCATTGTAGTTATAACCCATGGAATAACCATGTGCTCCGGTATCATGAATTACCAGATAATCGCCCATGTCAATCTTCGGTAACATACGGTCTACGGCAAATTTATCATTGTTCTCACAAAGAGAACCGGTTACATCATATTTGTGGTCGCATACGCTGTTGTCCTTGCCCAGCACGGTAATGTGATGATATGCACCATACATTGCAGGACGCATCAGGTTTACTGCACATGCATCCACACCAATGTATTCCTTGTGTGTATGTTTCTCATGAATTGCCTGCGTCACAAGGCATCCATAAGGTGCTAACATAAAACGTCCCATCTCAGTATAGATAGCTACATCACCCATACCTGCCGGAACTAAAATTTCATCATAAACCTTGTGTACGCCTTCGCCGATAACACGGATGTCGTTTGGTTCCTGGTCTGGTGTATAGTTCACACCAACTCCACCGGAAAGGTTGATAAAGCTGATATGGCAGCCTACTTCTTCTTTTAATTTAACAGCTACTTCAAAAAGCTGTTTTGCAAGCATCGGATAATACTCGTTGGTTACGGTATTACTTGCTAAGAATGCATGAATACCAAAATTCTTTGCACCTTTTTCTTTTAAAATCTTAAAGCCTTCAAATAACTGCTCTGTTGTAAATCCGTATTTTGCATCTCCCGGGTTATCCATGATACCGTTGCTCATTTTGAACACTCCGCCCGGATTATATCTGCAGCTGATGGTCTCTGGAATCTTACCGATTGTCTTCTCTAAGAAGTCGATATGGGTAAAGTCATCCAGGTTGATGATTGCGCCAATCTTGTCTGCAAATTTATATTCATATGCAGGGGTATCATTGGAAGAAAACATAATATGCTTTCCGTCAAATCCCTGGGAATCAGCTAACATCAGCTCTGTCTGGGATGCACAGTCGCAGCCGCAGTCATACTCTTTTAAAATATTTAAGATAAATGGGTTCGGGGTTGCCTTTACTGCAAAATACTCACGGAATCCCGGATTCCATGCAAATGCTTCTTTTACTGCCTTTGCATTTTCACGGATGCCTTTTTCATCATAAAGGTGAAACGGGGTTGGATATGTCTTTACAATTTCTTCAATCTGTTCTTTTGTCACAAATGGTTCTTTCTTCATAATAGTTAGTCTCCTTCACGCCTCAGCTAAGTAGTATTCTAAAATTCCCACTGTGACTTGTCAACCCGTCAAAGTAATTTTTATGCATTTTCTGTGTTGTGCGGAAAGGTCAGTGTTACCTTAAAGAAATCTCCATCCACTAACAGGTGGAAGCTTCCATGCATAAGCTCCGTCAGGCTCCGTGCGATAGATAATCCAAGTCCGCTTCCTTCCGTATTTCTGGAGCTGTCTCCCCGGACAAAGCGTTCCTGTAATTCCTCTCCGCTCATATGCAAAGGATTCTTAGAAACATTACGGAATATGATGGCAACATTTCTCTCATCCTGCTCCAGGTCAAGATATACTCTGGTTCCCGGCTGTGCATATTTATAAATATTGCTCAGCAGATTATCAAAAACTCTCCACAGATGTCTTCCATCTGCCAGAACAACAAGCTCTTCCTGCGGATGATGAATCACCAGTTCCAGATTCTTTTGTTCCAGCCGTTCTTCATATTCGCCTGCTGCCTGTGTCAGCAATACCTCCGGTACACATTTCTCCCAGTTCACCTTCAGCACTCCGGATGAAGCTTTGGATGCCTCAATCAGATCTTCAATCAATTTCTTCAGGCGGGCAGACTGTCGTGTCAGCACTTCTAAGTATTCCTGCACCTTCGGATTTTCCACATCCTCTTTGGTCAGCAAATCCACATAATTAATAATAGAAGTAAGCGGTGTTTTAATGTCATGGGATACATTGGTAATCAGCTCTGTTTTAAAATGCTCGCTCTTCATCCGCTCATCCAGTGCTGTCTGCATTCCGCTTCCAATCTGATTCAGATGCTCTGCATAATTTTTAAATTCTCCACGCATATGGCTGGTGTCCATCTGATAATCATAGTCACCCTCTGCAATCTTCTCACCACCCTGCTTCAACTGATTGAGATTTGCCAGTATGATGCAGAATATCAGGAAAAGTGCTGCCTTTTCTACCAGAAATACCAGGAAAATCCACTCCCAGTTGTAACTGTCTTCCAGCATCAGAACACCGATAAATTCTATGAAAGTAATGCCCAGTGCAATCACTACACCTTTATAAATAAACGGCATATGCTTTTTAATATAAGACAATGCCTGTTTCAGCCATTTTACAAACCGGCATAACAGCGTGTTTCTCCACAACGTCTTTGTCTTATGCCTTACTGAGCAGCTCATGAGAAATACTAAAAGCAGGGTTGCTGTCAATACTGCCAGTATCACAATGGCAGCAAAGGAGCCTATGTCCGTTCCGTAAAATCCCCATATGTTTCCAAAAAATCCTGCCACACAGGCTGCAACGATATAAAGCATCAGTCCATAGAGTTCCAGCGGAATCTTATCGATAAAACTTCTCTGTATTCTGCCCTCTTCATCCTTCTTTCCGGCAGTCCGTACCAGCGTAACCAGTAAAATAACTGCTCCAATCGTACTTACTGCAAGTACCGCAAAGATTGCATAGCGGGTCTTATATGCAAAATCAATATATTTCATTTTAAAATACAAATCATCATGATAAGTCAAATCCCCCAGCGGGAAGAATGCCACTGCATAAATATCACCTCTTGAAAGATTTGCATCCTGTTCTTCTACTTCCGTAAATATCTGCTCCGGACTGTTTAAAACATCTATGGTAATTCCCGGATAACAATAACTGTCATAATTTCCCACGATTGCCATGTATTCCGGAATGACGCTTGCCAGATTTCCGTTTTCTATGGTACAGATTCGTTCCACGGAAGTATCTACACTCTTTTTAAATACATAAAAATTAAAGTTCGTCTCATCAGCCAGGCTGTATGCACAAGACCGCGCATCCTCTATATCATAATTTACAAATTCTGAAAAAATTTCTGCTGCCAGATAGGAGCCAATATGCTCCTGAAAGTCTGCCTCTGTTTCCTCCTGGCTGTTTTGATAAATCTGGCTGTCTATCATTTCCAGCGTAACTACTGCGGATAAAAATGCAATTGAAGTCAGTAAAATAAATGCAATGACTGCAATTGCTCTTCTGATGCCTCTTTTTTTCTTTTTCATGGTGTGTTTCCTCTTTCCATCTTGTAGCCCTGTCCCCACACCACTTTTAAATACCGTGGATTTGCAGGGTCATACTCTAATTTTTCCCGAAGATGGCGAATATGCACTGCCACTGTACTTTCTGAGCCAAACGGCGCATCTTTCCATACTTTGCGATAGATATCCTTTGGAGAAAATACAACTCCGGGCTGTTCCATAAACAGTTTCAAAATATCATACTCTGTAGGGGTAAGACTCACCACATCTCCGTCCAGTGTCACAACCTTGGCACTATCATCTAATTCAATGCCACCGATGGCAAGATTCTTCTTTGTCATGTTTCCACCTCCCAGCTGCATATAACGGCGCAGCTGGGATTTTACTCTTGCCTGGACCTCCACCGGATTAAATGGCTTGGTAATATAATCATCTGCTCCCACCATAAGTCCTAAAACCTTATCGTTGTCTTCACTTTTTGCAGTCAGGAAAATCACAGGAACATTGCTGTTCTCACGAATCTTCACCATGGTCTGGATGCCGTCCATTTCCGGCATCATAATATCCATGAGCACAAGATGTATCTCTGTTTTCTGCATCATTTCAATAGCTTCCCGACCGTTATAAGCCTCGTAAATTCCATAGCCATCCGATGCAAGATAGATTTTTAACGCGGACACGATATCCGGTTCATCATCACATATCAATATGTTATACATTTTCTTTTCCCCTTTCCAAGTACACCATTATTGTATCGAATGAACCTTTAAGAACCAAGGCACCAAGTCTTTAAGATTTCTTTAACATCACGCAAATACTGTCTGTATCAACACCATATAAAGCACGGTTCCCACACCGATGCTCAGTAAATTATTTCTTTTCCACACATGTAAAACAACTACTACGAAAACTGCAATAAATTCCGGCAGACCAAAGGGAAACTTCACTACATTTACTGTCTTTAAGCAATAAATAACAAGCATTCCCACAACTGCAGGCGGCAGCACTTTTCCAAGATATTTTACGATTTCCGGGATTTCTTTTTTCCCGCTGAATAATACAAACGGAATTGCCCTTGTTGTAAATACAACCAATCCGCAAACCACAATAATTAATAACGACCGTTCCACGCTAATTGGCATTTTCCGCTACCTCCTTTTCTTCCATCACCTTACGACCGGATAACAGAATTATCATAATACAAATCATGGATGGCAGAATGAAATTATCACTGCCAAAGATAAGCAGGCAGATAAGAGATGCTGCAATTCCGGTCAGCGCCGGCAAGTGATTCCTGCTGGTCAGCCACTGCTCCACAAAAATTACGACAAACAATGCTGTCATGGCAAAATCAATACCCGTTGTGTCAAACGGAATCAGCGTTCCGGCAATGGCTCCGATGGCAGAGCCAATAATCCAGTAAAGCTGGTCTAACAACGCAATGGAAAATAGGAATTTGTGCTCATCCACGCCCTCCGGCACTTTTGTAATAAAGAATAAGGAATAGGTCTCATCTGTCAGGGAAAAAATCATATATAATTTCTTTTTTCCCATATCACGGAATTTTTCTATTAAAGACAGTCCATAAAAGACATGCCGGATATTTACCATAAATTCTAAGAATATAATCTGCAGGAAGCTGACTCCCGGTGCAAAGAAATTAACAGCCAGATACTGTCCGCTTCCGGCGTACACCAAGATACTCATCAGAATTGCCCAAAGAAAATTGTAGCCTTTTTCCTGATACATCACGCCAAATGCAATTCCTATAAAAAGATAACCTGTCAATACCGGTATCGTATACGGAAATGCTGCTTTCACTGCTTTGACATAGCCATTTTGTTTCATTCTGTAATCCTTCTTTCTAATTCGCCCTTTCTACATCAAACACAATAACTCTACAATATGAGACTTCAAAAAACAAGTTTTTTATGCTATACTAGCATAAATTGTAATTTTAATACACAGCCTGGAATTCGCATCTTAATGAGAAAGAAGAATTTCAGATTATGAAAGGAGTTCTATCCATGCAGATTGATCCAATTACCGCTGCGCTTGGAAGTACCGCTGCTTCCACAACCTCTGTAAACGGTGTAAATAATTTTGAATCCTATTTAAATAATGCAGGCAACAATTCCCTTGCATCTATTTTTCAGAAAGCCTCCGATACCTATGGTGTCTCTGTTTCTCTTCTGACCGCCATGGCAAAGCAGGAATCCAATTTTCAGGCAAATGCCACTTCCAAATCAGGAGCCATGGGCATCATGCAGCTAATGCCTTCCACTGCTTCTTATTTTGGCTGTACCGACCCTTATGACCCGGAACAGAATATTATGGCAGGTGCCAAATATATCAGCGAGCTTTTAAATAAATACAACGGAGATACCTCCCTTGCTCTTGCCGCCTACAATGCAGGCAGCGGCAACGTAGCAAAATACGGTGGAATTCCTCCATTTAAAGAAACCCAGAATTATGTAGCCAAGATCACCGGCTATATGCAGGAAGGTGTCACTCTTCCGGACGGAACAGCCGTTGCTGCAAGTGCAAACAGCAATGCTGCCTACAATGCAGGTACTGTAGATAATTTCCTTTCTGTTGACCAGTGGGATTCCCTTGAGCAGAATGCCCTGCAGGATATTCTTGACCGCTTCTTTAATTATGATGACTATTTACGTTTTTTGAATATGTTTATGAAATTTATGTAAGATGACTGCAAAAATGCAACCCGGATATTTGTTGCTTCCTAAAAAGCATAGTTTTAGGGGCATTACAAATATCCGGGTTGTATTTTTTTTGCGGATTCCTGGAGGAGCTGGGAATTCTGGCTTCTCTGACTCTCGTCAGGGTAAAAGGCTGGCATTTCTGCGGTTTTTTACCCAATTCAAAGATTCTTACAGCTCCTTCATCATTTCCTGTACTAACTTTGCACAATGCTCTGCTGCTTTCTTTTCAAAAGTTGGATAATCCTCCTGTGCAGAGCCATCTGCTTTATCTGAAATTGCACGAATGACTACATATGGGATGTTATTTAAAGTTGCTGCCTGCGCGATGGAGGCTCCCTCCATCTCCGTACAGTCCGGATGAAATTCTGCAATTAATGCATCCTTTATCTCTTTGCTGGAAATAAACTGGTCTCCACTTACTACGCGGCCTTCTGTTACATGAATATCCGGATTTACTTTTTTACATACCTCTACGGCAGTCTTACACAACTTTTCATCTGCCACAAAAGCAAGCTGCTCTAATCCCGGAATCTGTCCTTTTGCATAGCCTAATGGTGTCACATCCATGTCATGTTGAATAGCATCCTTAGATACTAAAATATCTCCGATATCTAATGCAGGATTCAAAGAGCCTGCTACACCGGTATTGATAATATGTGTTACATCATATAAATCTGCAAGAATCTGCACGCACATTGCTGCATTTACTTTTCCTACACCGCACTGTACCACTACTACCGGCATTCCTTTTAAATTACCCTCATGGAATTCCATACCGGCTTTCTTTGTAATCTGGTCTGTATCCATATTTTTCTTTAATGTTGCTACTTCTAATTCCATAGCTCCGATAATTCCGATTTTGCTCATGTTTTCTTTCCTCTTTCTGCTGATTTCCTACTTATGCATTATGCAATACATTTTTCATATCTGCTTTAAAGCAAATTTCCCAAGTATCCTCTACGCCGGATAATTCAGGTGTGCATCATCAATATGATAGAGCACATTATTTAAATAGCGGTCTGCCAGATAGTTTGCCATACCAAGGTTCATATCAAGATAGTTGCCGCAGTCTTTTGGACTTGCACCCGGCACCTCACCTTTAAAGTCACGGATGAACTCAAACATGCGAATCATCAGTGGCACGATATCTTTGGATGTATAGTCTCCCGCCAGCAACAAATAAAAGCCGGTCCGGCAGCCCATTGGTCCAAAGTATACGGTCTTGCTGGCATACTCTGCGTCATTTCTTAAAAAGGTTGCACCAAGATGTTCTATGGTATGCACCTCTGCGGTATTCATAACCGGTTCATCATTTGGTGATGTCATTCTTAAATCAAAGGTTGTTACTGTACTGTCTCCTACTGCATCCTTTCTTGATACATAGACACCCGGCTGCAGTTTAATATGGTCAATTGTAAAGCTTGCGATTTTCTCCATGTGCTTCTTCCTTCTTTCTCTTTTTTCAGAGTAAATTTATCATGCATTTTCTGTTGTGTCAAATTTTCTAACAGTCCCCCCAGATTTCTCGCTACTCACCTGCAGAACCTGCCACCGGCAGCTTCTTACGGATGCGTTGCAGCGTAAAAAAGTAAGATGCATACCCGATACCCGCTGTACGCATCTTACTTTTTATCTCCACAATCCTTTATGTGGTAATATTTTTTCCATTTTCCTGAATGCACTTTGCATACCAGTAATAGCTGTCTTTTGGGATTCTCTTAAAATCTCCGCTGCCGTCATCGTGTCTGTCCACATAAATGAGCCCGTAACGCTTCTTCATTTCGCCGGTTCCGGCACTGACAATATCCATGGCTGACCAGAGGGTATAGCCGAACAGGTCTACACCGTCCTCGATTGCCTCGCCCATTGCTGCGATATGGTCATTGAGATAGGAAATACGGTAATCATCGTGGATGCTTCCATCTGCATCGACTTCATCCGGTGCACCAAATCCATTTTCCACCACCATCATTGGAAGATGATAGCGGTCCCAAAGTTCATTTAATGTATAGCGCAGTCCCTTCGGGTCTATCTGCCAGCCCCACTCACTGGCGGTCAGATACGGATTCTTGGCTCCCTCCAAAAGATTTCCATCGGTCTGCTCTGCTGCATCATCTATCGTGGCACAGTTTGTCATGTAATAACTGAAGGTGTAGAAGTCCACGCAGCCGGCTTTTAATATTGCATCATCCTCCGGCTCCTTCTGAATCGTAATTTGATGCTCTTTAAAATAACGGTTCATATAAGACGGATAACTACCGAACACGGCTACATCTCCGGCAAATTTATTTAATAGCCGGTCTTTGTGCTGGCACTCTAACATATCTTCCGGCCGGCAGGTCAGCGGATACTGCGTAATGTGTCCAATCATGCAGCCCACTTTTATTTCCGGACTGATTTTCCTTGCTTCTATCACCGTTTTCGCTCCGGCAACAAACTGGTGATGTAATGCCTGGAATCTTACTTTTTCGTCTACGGTCATGGATTTAAGAGAAATGAATGCTTCCCCGCCGAGATATTTCCCATCAATCAGCCCCAGCGACTTATAAGCACCCATTGGCATTACGCCAAAGTTAATCTCGTTAAATAAAAGCCAGTAATGTACCTCTTCTTTAAAATAATTCATTACACAACAGGCATAACGAACAAAATCATCAATTACTTCCCGGTTTGCAAAACCGCCCTTTTCTTTTGCCAGATACCACGGCATTTCAAAGTGGCTTAATGTCACCACCGGCTCTATGCCAAAGGATTTGCACAGAGTAAAAATATTCTTATAAAAGGAAAGTCCTTCCTGATTTGGCTCCTCTTCGCATCCGGTTGGAAAAATTCTTGCCCAACTGATACTCATGCGATAACATTTGCAGCCCATCTCCGCCAAAAGGCGGATATCTTCCTCATAATGATGATAATAGTCTACCGCATCATGGCTCGGATAGAATGCTCCTTCTTCCATGGTACTGCGAAACATCCGTGGTCTTCCGATTCCGCCACCTTTTATATTGTCCTGTATGGTAAGTCCTTTTCCTCCTTCTAAATATCCTCCTTCGCACTGGTTCGCAGCAGTGGCTACGCCCCATAAGAAATTTTCTTTAAATTCCACTTACACTCCCCCTATCGCTCTATTTTCCTTCCGAGGAATTCACCCAGCCGCTCATCAGAATATATGAGATTTACAGTCTGATAAAAATGCTGATAACCGTCTCCTGCAAAAGAATGGAATGGTGCATCCTTTTTATAATTCTCCTGCAGTTCCCATTCGAAACAGTCTATCAAATCTGTCAGATAATTTTTCTGAATCGGAATAATGTCATGTGCCGGATAAATTTTATAATCCTCTGTTACTTTTAATGCCAGCTCCTTCAAGCTGTGAAGTGTACTCCGGAAGGGAGCCTGCACATCATTTCCCTGAAAATGCCAGATGTTGTGTGCAGATATCTGGTCTCCGGAAAAGAGCCATTTTTTCTCCTCTTCCAGAAGCATAATATGTCCATAGCTATGTCCCGGCGTATGTAATACCGTAAATTCAATATCTCCCAGCGAAATCTTGTCTCCATGACAGAGAAAATGAGGTTTCGTCTTACTGCTGATTCTCCACTCCGGGAACTCTTCCGGTATCAGTTCTTTTGTCCAGGGCATTTTATTTACCCTGTAATCCATTGCTTTTTTACGCATCTCTGTAGTGTCATTCCAAAGAAGCTTTCCCCAGTCCAGCGGATGTATCCACACTTCATCAAACCATTTGCTTCCAAGACCATGATCCGGGTCACCGTGGCTTAACACCAGCATAACCGGCAAATCTGTAATTGTACGAACCAGTGGCATGATATTTTCATAGCCATAGCCAATGTCAAAGAGCATTGCCTTATCACTTCCTATAACAAGATAACAATGCACACTCTCTGTCTCCGTAATCACATAAAGCTGATCCGATATTTTTTCCACTACATTCAGACTTTTTTCCATTAAGCTGCTTCCTCTCCATAAATGCTGTCATCAAATCCTAACACCCAGGTTGATACAAAGCTTACTACAATGGTAATTGCTGCTGCAGCAATTGCAAAATAGAAGTTGCTCATCGTTCCATCCGGATTTAAGAAAATCGGCATTGTAAAGAAGGATGGAGCGCCGAAGCTGTATACTCTTACGCTGAAGATTGCACAGAAGATTGCGTTTACTATACATGCAATCCAGGTAGCAATCAAAGGTTTCTTCATTCGTACACAGATTCCATAAAGGGTAGGCTCTGTAACTCCTGCCAGGAATGCTGTAATTGCACAGGAAGATGCCAGTGTACGAAGGTTTTTATTTTTAGTTTTTATCATACAAGCTAATGCTACACCGAACTGTGAGAAGTTCATTCCGATAAATGCAACGAATAACATATTATCATATCCTGCTGTTGCAAACATGGACATTACAAGCGGAATCAATGCAAGATGCATTCCGGTTAATACTAAAAGTGGTGCAAGACAGCCAACAATTAATACAGAAGACCAAGGTGCTACATTATTGATTGCGGTCAGTACTTTGCATAAAAGGTCTCCACAATAGCTTCCGATTGGTCCGGTAATACATAACATAACTGGAATCATGATAATAACAGACAGTAACGGTTTAAATACAAATTTAACTGCTGCTGGAACAATTTTAACTACCAGCTTCTCTACATAGCTGAAGATCCAGATGGTTAAAATAATCGGAATTACGGTAGAGCTGTAATTTACTGTTTTCACCGGCAGTCCGAAAAGTGATACAAAGCTTCCCTGCTCCGTTAATCCAATCAATGTCGGACTAATCATAATTGCACCAAGGAAAACACTGGTCATAATATCACAGCCGAATTTCTTGGCAGAAGTATATGCCAGTAATACCGGCAGGAAATATAATGCTGCATTTCCAACCATGCTGATGATGGTATAGGTTGTGCCTTCTGTACTCAGTCCGCACTTGGTTAAAATAATCAGTAATGCTGAAATCAATCCACTACACATAATCAGTGGAATTGCCGGTCCTAAAATGGCAGAAAGCACATTGAGAATTTTTGATACAATTCCATTTTTCTCCGGTGCTACATCTGCTTTTTCAACCTTCTTGCCATCACTGCTGTTTTCAATCTTATGCTTTGCTACAATTGCAGCATAAGCGGATGCTACATCATTTCCAATGATAACCTGAACACCGCCAACACTTTCTACTACGCCCATGACATCCGGCAGCTTCTTGATTCCTTCCAGTTCTGCCTTAGACATATCTGCAAGCTGAAAACGAAGTCTTGTAGCACAGTGAAACAGCTTGGTAATATTTTGTTCTCCTCCCAGTCGGGTAATAATTTCATCTCCCAGCTTCTCATAATTTTTTCCCATAAACATTCTCCTTTCATAAATGACCCGCATTTATTTTGTTAAGTTTATTATACCGTGCTTTTATGTTTCAGGAAATTTGTACTTTTGCGTCACTAATAGCGAAATCCTCTGCCTAGCTCTGTCCACCTAACAGCTCTTTTACATAGTCAAAGAATTCTATCATATCCCCTTCTCCGCCATAATGTGCTGCAATAACTTCTGTAATCTGCTTACCGCCATAAGAAAATGGCTTTTTAAGATAAATGCGATAAATCTTATTTCTGCCATCCTGCTCATGGTCAATCATAGAAAGACGGTTGCTTCCGATGGTCTCCTTCGACACCTTCTGTTCCTGATATTCATAGCCGATTCTTTTCTTTAAATCATCAAAGTCTGCCACTTCTTCTATCAGATACAGACTGTCCTTTGTGCCATATTTTTTCCGGAGCTTTTCTTCCTTTTCCTTCCAGTAGTTATTTTCAAGCTTATCAACATTTCTCCCCAGCCGCATAATCTGCTCATTGTCTGCAAAGAGGTCGAGATAAGTAAAGGAAGCATCCTTTAATACCAGCTCCTTTTCCGATGTAATCCGAAGCTGGTAATTCCGGCAATACCGCTCCTTTCTCTGTTCAAATAAATATTCCGGAATAACTGTTATCTCACTGATTCGCTCCCCTAAGAAGCCTTTTAATTTATTCTGCACATTATAAATGCTGCTGGCACTCTGGTCACTGATAAATAAAATATCCGGTTTTCTTCTGTTCCGTTCAATGGCAGATGCAAAATAAAGCACCAGATAGCCCATTTCCGCATCCGGAATCTCTGTATTTAAAACAGGACTTAAACAGGTTCTTAAAAGATGCATTTCCAGCGGATACCGCTTCGCCATTTCTTTGGTATGATTACCGATATTATTACGTCCATTCTGAATCCGGAGTTCCATTCTTGACACATGGTCTGATAAAACCTCTAAAAGGTCCCGCTCCACCTGCAATTTAAGTCCGGTTTCCTCCTGCACCCGCTGGATAAATACTTCTAATTTCTGCAGCATATCCAGTTGAATGTCCGTCTCCTTACAGACCATATTCAATTCCTTTAACCGTGCCTCTACATTCTGCTTTTCCTTCTCCTTAAACCGATAGGTGCACACCTTTTCGATTTCATCTACCAGCTCAGTAGAAAGTCTGCCAGGCATTTCAGTTGTGCCATCCTCTTCCTCTGTTACCGGAAATCCCATCTGGCTTCGCATCATGCATACTGCCAGATAACGTGCAAAATCATGATAAGCTTCTCCCGATACGATAAACTGGTTTCTGGTAAATACTTCTGCCAGAACAGCCTGTAACTTCTTCTGATTTTCTGCAAACTGCTCCATCTCTTCTTCCGAAAACAACATATGATAATCCTGTCTGCTCTGCATGGTCTTCATGCACATGATTCTCTTTACATTCTCCGATGCCTGAATCTTAAGTCCATATTGTCCGGATACCAAAAGATTTGCCCCCGGCGTGCGGCTTATAATCCGCTTTACCTGCGGCAGGTCAGAAGTTACAGATGACCGTGAAAAAAATAATCGCTCAGAAATCGTTCCAATACTGGTATACTCCTTTTCAAACAGCAGCAAAGTAATAATCTGCTTGGAATGCACATAGTTCTCCTGTCCGTAACTTTTCTGTTCCTGCTCTAATGCAATCTTATTTTTCAAAAGATACCCCAGCCGGTTATTAGACTGTATCAGAGGCTCTCCTGACTGTTTCTCATTGATTGCCTTAATATCCATCTGCAGTGTCCTGCTGCTCACCCCGATATTTTCCCGCAGAAGGGAACCACTCATCCAGCCATCTGCACTTTTTAAGACCGCTATAATCTTTAACTGTCTGTCTGTATACATTTCATCCTATCTCCTGATTTTCTTCCATTCTTCTATCAGCCGCTCCAGACTCCATGCAGCATTGGCAGGACTGGTGGACGGCAGCTTGCAGATTTCTGCCTTATCCTTACAGGAACAGTATTTCATAAATAATTCGTATGCTTTTGCGCCATTCAGGAAAACAGCCTCGATGGGAGCCTCCGTTAACAGCCGTTCAATATCATTTGCCACAACATTTGTTATGCTGCTGTCTGAAGATCCTGCTATGTCGCAGGATGCAATAACATCCCAGATAGCAATATGATTTTCAAGAAGAAATGCCTTCTTTTCTTCTATCGTCTCCGGGACCTCACAGCCGCATACTGCCGCCGTTACTTTCCAGAAGCGGTTTCTCGGATGACCGTAGTAAAACCGGTTCTCTCTCGACTTGACCGACGGGAACGTGCCTAAGATTAATACTCTGGATTTTTTATCGTATACCGGGGCAAAAGTATGCATAACATGTTCTGTCTCCATCTTGTTTTCTCCTTTATAAAATGCTACACTAAAAAAGTTGAATTACCTTTACTATAAAATAGAATGACAAAATAATCAATTTTAAAGGACGATAATCATTATGTATATTCAATTAAATGGTCAGATTCTCTATTATGAAAAATATGGCGAAGGGCAGCCTTTCCTGCTAGTGCATGGAAATGGCGAAACCCACGAAATTTTTGATGTACTGATTCCGGAGCTTGCTGAACATTACACCGTTTATGCCATCGATTCCAGAGGTCACGGTCTTTCTGCTTCTCCAAAAGAACTTCATTACATGGATATGGCAGACGACATGGCAGCTTTTATTGATGCCTTAGAATTAAAGGCCCCTCTCTTTTATGGCTTCAGTGACGGCGGTATCGTCGGACTTCTCTTAGCTTCGAAATACCCGGATAAGCTCTCCAAGCTTATGATCAGCGGTGCAAACCTGACGCCAAAGGACATCAAAGGAAGAGACTACCGCCGCATCCGCAGGGAATGCAAAAAGAATCCGAATCCTTTTTCCACAATGATGCTCAATGAGCCAGATATCCAGCCGGTGGACTTACATAAAATCAAGATTCCAACCCTTGTCTTAGCCGGCGAAAAAGATTTAATCAAGAAAAAGGTTACAAAAAAGATTGCAGAAAATATTGAGCATGCCACTCTGGTTATTGTTCCGGGAGAAGGTCATGGAAGTTATATTGAACACAGTGATAAATTATATCCGCTTCTGTACTCTTTTTTAAACAAATAATCCATTGCAAACTTGAATTGCTGTGCTATAATAATTGCAGACCAAAATGAAAAAGGAGCTATTATGGAACATCTGATTATACCAAAAAATTATCAGTCTCAACTTAACCTGCATGATACACAGATTGCGATTAAAACAGTGAAAGATTTCTTCCAGAATCTGCTTTCCCTGCGTTTAAACCTTTCCCGTGTTTCAGCACCACTTTTCGTTGACCCTGATTCCGGATTAAATGATAACTTAAATGGTGTGGAGCGTCCGGTTACGTTCACCATCAAAGAACAGAATGAGCGTAAAGCAGAAGTTGTTCACTCTCTTGCTAAATGGAAACGTTATGCCTTAAAGCATTATGATTTCAAAGAGGGCGAAGGTCTTTACACCGATATGAATGCTATCCGCCGCGATGAAATCGCAGATAATATCCACTCTATCTTCGTAGACCAGTGGGACTGGGAAAAAGTCATTGCAAAGAAAGACCGCAGCATGGAAACTTTAAAAGATACTGTCCGTACTGTATACAAATGTCTTCGTAAAACAGAAAAATATATGGCTATCCAGTACGATTATATTGAAGAGATTCTTCCGCATGATATCTTCTTCATTACCACTCAGGAATTAGAGGATATGTTCCCTGAAAATACTCCAAAGGAGCGTGAATATTACATAACCAAGGCAAAGGGTGCTGTCTGCATCTTACAGATTGGTGATGTCTTAGAATCCGGCGAGCGTCATGACGGACGTGCCCCGGACTACGATGACTGGTCTTTAAATGCCGACATCTTAGTATACTACCCTGTCCTTGATATTGCACTGGAATTATCTTCCATGGGAATCCGTGTAGACAAAGCTGCACTGCTCTCACAGCTTGATAAAGCAGGCTGCCCGGAACGTGCTAAGCTTCCTTTCCAGAAAGCAATCATTGATGGCAAACTTCCATATACCATCGGTGGAGGAATCGGACAGTCCCGTATCTGTATGTTCTTCCTTCGTAAGGCCCATATCGGAGAAGTCCAGTCTTCTCTCTGGCCGGAAGACATGTGCAAGGCTGCAGCAGATGCAGGTATCCAGTTATTGTAAAACGAACTATGCGTAAATATTAAATCCCCGGTATCATATCTTTTTCGGATATGATACCGGGGATTTCTTATTTTGTAATTATATGCGTGCCCAACTCTACTCTGCACGGATTACATCATGCATATCATACATTCCGGCAGGTTTTCCCTTTAAGAACTTTGCTGCTTCTACAGCTCCTTTCCCAAAGATTGCCTTAGAATATGCCGTATGCTTAAATTCAATCACTTCATCAGTTCCTGCGAAGATTACTTCATGTTCACCAACAATGCTTCCTCCACGGACTGCCTGAATACCGATTTCTTTTGCATCTCTCTTCTTCCGCTCACTGCTCCTGTCTAATTTATAGGAATAGGTATTGTCCATAGCTTCATTCATGGCATCTGCTAATGCAAGAGCAGTTCCACTCGGCGCATCCAGCTTCTGGTTATGATGTTTCTCTACGATTTCCACATCAAAGCCGGCAGGTGCAAGCTTCTTTATAGCAGTCTGCAATAAATCCATTAAGGTATTGATTCCAAGTGACATATTGGCAGATTTTAAAATTGCAGTCTCTTTGCTGGTCTCAGTAACTTTCGCCAGCTGGTCTTCGGATAAACCGGTGGTGCAAAGTACCAGCGGAAGCTTCTTCTCGCCACAGTAATTTAACAGTTCATCTACTGCCTTCGCATTTGAAAAATCAATCACAACATCTGCTGCAATCTGGCATTCCCGGATGGTCTTATATACCGGATAATCATTTTTCTTTTCATCATAGGTATCAATTCCGGCTACAATTTTCACATCTTCGTCCTGCGCAATCAGGCCGGTTATTACCTGACCCATTTTTCCATTACAGCCATGCATGATTACTTTTGTCATCTCTATCATCTCCAGTTTCTTATTCTAATTTTAATCCATATGTACGCATTGCCTGAATCAGTCTCTCTTTATTGGCCTGCTCCATCTCGCAAAGCGGGGAACGAAGCGGTCCGACGTTCTTGCCCATAAGATTTAATGCTTCTTTTACCGGAATCGGGTTTACTTCACAGAATAATGCATCAATCAATGGAAGGGCTTCTCTCTGTAACTGATTTGCTGTTGCAAGGTCGCCTTTGAAGAAGCTTTCACACATATTATGCACTTTTGCCGGAGCAAGGTTTGCCCATACGGAAATTACTCCGATTCCGCCAATGGACATAAGTGGTACAACCAGTCCGTCTTCTCCGGAATATAAATCAAGCTTTCCATCGGTTAAGTACATGGTCTTAGATGCCTGTGCAAGGTTACCGGTTGCTTCTTTTAATCCAACAATATTTTCCTGGGTGCGGAATAATTCTGCAACTGTCTCCGGCAGAAGGTTACATCCGGTTCTTCCCGGTACATTATACATAATAATCGGAAGTCTTGTTTCCTGTGCAATCTTAGAATAATGTCCGATTAAACCTTTCTGTGTTGCCTTATTATAATATGGAGTTACGATAAGTGCTCCGTCTGCTCCTGCTTCTTCTGCTTCTTGGGTCAACTGGATTGCTGTCTCCGTTGAGTTAGAACCGGTTCCTGCTACTACCGGAACTCTGTGTTTTGCAAATTCTACTGCTGCACAGATTACTTTGTGATGTTCTTCCATGGATAAGGTAGAACTCTCTCCTGTTGTTCCTGCAATTACGATACAGTCTGTACCTTCAGAAATCTGTTCTTCGATTAATTCCTCTAATTTGTCATAGTTAACTTCTTCATTTGCTTTCATTGGGGTTACAATTGCAACTCCGGAACCTTTGTAAATAGACATGTTCTTTTTCCTCCACTTTATAAGTATCTTATTTATTGTATGAAGATATCGTTTGTTTTGCTTTTATTACCAGCATAAAAAACCGGCTCACAGGGAGCCGGTTGATATTCCACTTAAATTATTATGGATCATACCGATAGCGCCCCATCTTATTACAAGATGACAGTCATGAACTTCTTCAATCCATGCCCAAGATTATTCTTTGCAGGAAAAATAACCTTTCGGCGTGTTCCCCTTTCCTTATGTCTTCTTCTATGTCTGCCATATCCGACCAAGTACTCTTGTCTCACGCAACCTCTACCTTCATATATTAAATTTCTTACCTCAATATAGCACCGCTGCTACTATCTGTCAACGTCCTATGCAGACATTTTACATTTTCTTTCTTATTTTTCCGCAGTAATCTTATAAATCTCATCTGCATAGCTGCGAATGGATTCTTCTAATACCCTTCCGGTCATAATAACCTCTGTTTCATCCATCTTTGCTTTTAAAACAGCTTCTAATTCTTCCGACGAAATTACTCCGGCATCTATAAGGCCCAGAACTTCATCCAGAATCAGTACATTGCATTCACCGGTAACCAGCACTTTCTTGGCAAAATTCAGTCCGTTTTTCATATTGAGTTTCTCTTCTGCCTGTCTTTCTTCCGGCAGTTCATCATAATTCTCTTCTGATTTCTCAAAACGGAATACCTTGATTTCCGGTTCTAACTGCTTCATATAAGCAATCTGATCATCTGTTTTTCCTTTTAAAAACTGGATAATAATTACACTCTTATTCTCTCCGGCTGCCCGCAACGCATTGCCCAGTGCAGCATTGGTCTTTCCACGACCTGCACCATAATAAATCTGTACGGAACCCTTTTCCATGACAAACCTCCATGCCAATTCTTACAGGGACTCTTTATCCCAGATTTACTTACGATACCACAATTTCCAATAAAAAGCAATGTCTGTATGTTTCATGTTTTCTCAACTATTCTTTATTTCTACTATTTTATTCCATATATTCAATTTTGCTCACGGATACTTCATAGGCGGTACGCTTCTCTACCTCATCCTCATTTAAGCGTTTGACATACTCCCTGCTCTGGATTCTGCCCCAGATCTGCACATGCACACCCACCTCAAATCTTGCGGCAAATCTTGCATTTCTTCCCCAGCAGATGCATGGGATATAATCAGATTTTCCATAGGAACGGTTTACCGCCACCAACAGGTCTGCAATTTCTCTTCCAAGAGGAGTCTTACGGTAAATCGGGTCTTTACAGATATAGCCATCAAGAAGAATCTGGTTGCTCTTCATCTCCTCTGTCTCTTCTTCAATAAACTCAATCTCCCGGACGAATACGGAGAGAACCAGCCGGTTCTTAAGTTCCTCATGTCTGTTATAGGAACGGAACTGTCCGGTCACATATACCTTCTGTCCTATGTAACTCTGCGAAGTGTCAATCAGACGCTCTGAAATCATCAATGGAATGTAGTCGGAAAAATTACTTAATCTGCTGACCGCTACCTCTACCATATAAAAGCCTTCCCCATACACTTCATGACTGTATTGGAAATCGGAAATAATCTCCCCTACAATGGATACCTGGTTGTTTTCTAAAATCTTATCTGCCATGAATCTTTCTCCTTTATTTAGTGTGTTTTCGAACGTTTTTACAGTACCATTCCAATGAGATGAAACTCATCAAAATCTGTCGATAACATTTTGGATATATTATGCATAAAGCCACTTTTCCATGCATATGCGCTGTGTCCTTGAACAAAGAATGTGCCTTGGCACATTCTCGCGCCTGCGGCGGTCGCTTGCGACATCTACCTTATACGCCGCAGTGCGCATCCTCGCGGAGCGTTTTTTTCTTTACAGGAAAGCAATTTCCTGTAAAGAAAGAAATACTTGCGTATTTTTCAATATGTGATAGAATAAAAACGCCGGTCATTTATGGACAGGCATTATATATAAGAAGAAACTGAATTTTATGCACTGATAGAAGGAAGGATTTTATATGAAAACAACAAGAGACGATATTAGAAACATAGCTATCATCGCCCACGTTGACCACGGTAAAACTACTCTGGTCGATGAGCTGTTGAAACAGAGTGGTGTATTCCGTGCCAATCAGGAAGTCCAGGAACGTGTCATGGATTCCAATGATATTGAGCGTGAACGTGGTATTACCATTCTTTCTAAGAATACTGCTGTATTCTACAAAGATGTAAAAATCAATATCATTGATACTCCTGGCCATGCCGACTTCGGTGGCGAGGTTGAGCGAGTTCTGAAAATGGTAAACGGTGTTATTCTTGTGGTAGATGCATTTGAAGGTGCTATGCCACAGACCAAATTCGTTCTTATGAAAGCACTGGAACTGAATCTGCCGGTTATTGTATGTATCAATAAAATTGACCGTCCAGAAGCAAGACCGGAAGAAGTTATTGATGAAGTCTTAGAGCTTTTCATGGATTTAGACGCTTCTGACGAACAGTTAGACTGCCCATTCATCTTCGCTTCTGCAAGAGATGGATACGCCATAAGAAATTTAAATGATGAGCGCAAGGATATGACTCCTTTATTCGAAACCATTATCGACTACATTCCGGCACCTACCGGTGACCCGGATGCAAACACCCAGGTTCTTATCAGTACCATTGATTATAATGAATACGTTGGACGAATCGGTGTTGGTAAAGTAGACAACGGTGTCTTAAAGGTAAATCAGGATGCTATCGTAGTAAACCACCACGAGCCTGACAAACAGAAAAAAGTCAAAATCAGCAAATTATACGAATTTGATGGTCTGAATAAAGTAGAAGTAAAGGAAGCGAAAATCGGTTCTATCGTTGCTATTTCCGGTATTGCAGACATCCATATCGGTGATACCATCTGTGCAACAGACAACCCGGTTGCCATTCCTTTCCAGAAGATTTCCGAGCCTACTCTTTCCATGAATTTCATGGTCAACGACAGCCCGCTTGCAGGACAGGAAGGTAAATTCATTACTTCCCGTCACTTAAGAGACAGACTGTTCCGTGAGTTAAATACCGATGTCAGCCTTCGTGTAGAAGAAACCGACAGTGCAGACTGCTTCAAGGTTTCCGGACGTGGTGAGTTACATCTTTCCGTATTAATCGAAAATATGCGTCGTGAAGGTTATGAATTTGCAGTCAGCAAGGCTGAAGTTCTTTACCACACTGATGAAAACGGCAAGAAATTAGAGCCTATGGAATTAGCTTATGTTGACGTTCCGGATGAATTCACCGGTACTGTTATTGATAAATTAAGCCAGCGTAAAGGTGAGATGGTTGATATGCGTCCAATCAGCGGCGGCTATACCCGTATGGAATTTAACATTCCATCCCGTGGTCTTATCGGTTACCGTGGAGCCTTCTTAACCGACACCAAAGGAAATGGTATCATCAATACCATTTTCAATGGCTATGCTCCATACAAGGGAGATATTGCTTATCGTAAACTTGGTTCCCTGATTGCTTTCGAATCCGGCGAATCCGTAACTTACGGTCTGTTCTCCGCTCAGGAGCGTGGTACTCTCTTCATCGGAGCCGGTGTAAAGGTTTACTCCGGTATGGTTATCGGTTCTTCCTCTAAACCGGAAGACATTGAATTAAACGTATGTAAGAAGAAACACTTAACCAATACACGTTCTTCTTCCGCAGACGAAGCGCTGACCCTTGTTCCACCAAAGATACTTTCCTTAGAGCAGGCATTAGACTTTATCGATGTTGACGAGCTCTTAGAGGTTACTCCGGAATCCTTACGTATCCGTAAACGTATTCTTGACCCGACCTTAAGAAAGAGAGCTAACTTCAAGAAATAAAAGTATCTCATGGTATAGCATAAGAACTCCCCCGGATATTGAAATTTCTTCCAATATCCGGGGGAGTTTTCGATTACTATAAATGCCTAGTACGCACCATCTTTGCCATATTATTGCAGATATCCGTCCTTTATAATATCAGAAACCACACTGGTCGGAATCGTAAATTCTACAATTCCCATATAACCCGGTGCTACTTCATATTTATCAAAAACAATGGTCAACTCTCCTTCTTTGTTGACATAGAAATTTACATCATTCTTAATTCCATCAAAGCTGTAGCCATCTACATCCTTGTCTAAGAAGTATTGCAGGTTACTGTCTTTTTCCATATTTTCCTTCATCTGCTTTTCTATTTCCTCTGAAATCCGGTCCAGATAATCGGAATCCTTCTGAAATAAATCATTTAATGTAATGGTATTTCCGGTTTTCTTATCTACATTATAGATTTTCGTATACTGGTTCGATCCTCCCATTACAATGGAAGTATCAATTCTTAAAGCAAACAGCCGGTCGTTATCTGTCACTACCTGATAAGACGAATTCACTGCCTCATTACCATTCTCACCATCTTCAATGGAAGCTACATCAGACTGATAAGACTTAATAATACCACCGGCATACTTTTTCACTTCCTGATTCAGCTCGTCCGTCTCATCCGATAATACTTCCCCATCCTGATTTGTCACTGCCACCTGGGGAATGTCTACATTTGCTTCCATATTCTTATCATCCTGTACATCAGAATATGTAGAAAAGTTCACTACTTTTACAATTGTGCCAAGTAATGGAACCTCTTCCATGGCATGGGCTATTGTCGGGCTTACATTTACCGAAATCACCAGTGCAACCATAGCTGCCGCTACCGTTGCTGCTCCTTTTAAAAAGCGGATACTGCCTTTCTGGGTCTCCCTCTTTCCTTTTCTGATTCCGGCTTCCACCTGCGTTTTCAATGCTTCCGGGACTTCTATCTGCTCATATTCCTGCTTCATCCTGTCTATTTTCTCATGGTTCATGCTATTTCCTCCCTGGACATCTTTATCTTTAATTTCTTTAAGCTGCGATACAGGATTGATTTTACGGTGTTTGGATTTTCTTTCAGAAGATCTGCAATATCATCTATTTTCCATTCTTCAAAATATTTTAATATCACAATAGTTCTTTCCCGTTCTTCTAATTCTTCCAACGCTGCCAGCATATCCCAGTCTTTGTATACATCTTCTTTTGCTTCTTCCGGGATAAATACTCCACTTACGATACGCTTCTGTTTCTTGCACATATCCAGTGACGTATTTATAACAATCCGCCAGAGCCAGGTCTTAATATAGGTTTCTTCCTTCACCTGACCGGCATTCTTCATTGCCTTATATGCACTTTCCTGCACTACATCCATTGCGTCCTGTTCGTTCTTTACATAGGTAATTGCCAGCCGGTAAAGCTGCTCATAGGATGCAAGAATTTCCTGCTCCACCGCTTTTGCGATTCCTCTTTTCTTCATTCCTGTTTCCTCTTTTCTTTCTGAAAACCTGCATATGCAAAGAAAGCCTTTCAACCTTTGCTTTCTGTAAATTAGACGTTCCAGCCGGAAAAATAGTTTCATCTTTTTTATTATAACCCGCACAACTTACTGCCGGCAACTCCTTACCTGTGCTTTGCACCCAGAAAATGCTTCCTCTCTTTCACAAATCTCTCTTCTTTTTTGTACTTTTTATTTGGGGAAATGCATAGATTACTACAAAAAATGAATTGAGAATTGCTATGTGCGGTATTTCCGGTTTTTGTAATTTACATACTGATTTTTTAGAAAGGGAGCCTTATTATCGTAACATTCTATCTGATATGGGTGACGCACTTTATCACCGCGGGCCGGACTCCCATGGTATTTATTTAACCTCTCATACAGGGTTTTCCCACACCCGGCTTGCCATTATTGATCCTCATGGTGGACTTCAGCCTATGACCAGACATTATTGTGACGCAGACTTCACCATTATCTATAATGGAGAACTTTATAATACGAAAGAACTCCGTGAGGAACTGGTTTCCCATGGCATGACCTTTCGTACTCATTCCGATACAGAAGTCATTTTAAATGGATTTCTTTTTGAAGGACCGTCCTTTGTCCGGAAAATGAATGGTATTTTCTCTTTTGCCATTTATGATGAGGCTCATCAGCTTCTCTATCTCTTCCGGGATGCCTTTGGTGTAAAGCCGCTCTTTTACCGGCTTTTTCATGATACACTTATCTTTTCTTCCGAGCCGAAGGGAATTTTCTGTTATCCCGGCTGCATCCCTTCGGTAAATAAAACAGGACTCTGCGAAATCTTTGGTCTTGGTCCTGCCAGGAACCCCGGCAACGCAGTTTATGAGCATATGGCAGAATGTCTGCCGGGACATTACCTCACTTTCAGTGCTTCCGGACTGAAAGATTACTGTTACTTCCGATTAGAAAGCCATCCACATACAGACAGCTATGAAGAAACCGTTGTCCACACAAAAGAGCTGCTGTTACAGTCCATCCGCCGGCAGATGGTTTCCGATGTTCCAATCTGCACCTTTCTTTCCGGCGGGTTGGATTCCAGTCTTGTCTCTTCGGTCTGTGCGGAAGAATTAAGAAAAGAAGGGCAGACTCTTTCTACCTATTCCTTTGACTTTACAGATAATTCCCGTTACTTTAAGGCAAATGATTTTCAGCCCTCCGAAGACCGTCCCTTTGTGGATATTATGAAAAACTATCTTAAGAGTGAGCATCAATATCTGACCTGTGACAACCGCTCCCAGGCTGACTTACTCTTTGCTTCCATGAAAGCCCATGACCTTCCATGTATGGCTGACGTTGACTCATCCCTGCTCTTCTTCTGCCGGGAAGTCAGTAAGCAGCATAAGGTAGTCCTGACCGGAGAATGTGCCGATGAAGTTTTCGGCGGCTATCCGTGGTTTCACCGGAAGAATTTTCTTTCCTGCAACACGTTTCCATGGACACCGGATTTGTCTTTCCGCAAGTCCTTCTTAAAAGACGAAATTGCAGATGCACTGTCCTTAGATTCCTATGTGCAAAGTTCTTATGAAAATGCCATTGCAGAGGTCGATATTCTGCCATCGGACAATGATACGGAATGCAGCCGCCGGCGTATTTCCTATCTTAACATCCGCTACTTTATGCAGACTCTGCTAAACCGCATGGACCGCACCAGTATGTTCTCCGGTCTGGAAGCCCGCGTTCCTTTTGCAGATAAAAACCTGGTTTCTTATGTCTTTAATGTGCCATGGGAAATGAAAGCCAAAGATGGTCTTGTGAAAAACCTTTTGCGGCAGTGTGCGAAAGACTATCTTCCGGACACCATTACTTTCCGCAAGAAAAGTCCTTATCCTAAGACCTACCATCCTTACTATGAACAGCTCCTGCGTCAGCGTCTGAGTGCACTGCTGACCACCGGGGAAAGTCCCCTTCTTGCACTGATTGATAAAGAAAAGACTATGCAATTCTTAAATCAGGAAGGAGACTATGGCAAACCATGGTATGGCCAGCTTATGGCAGGTCCTCAGATGATTGCTTATCTCCTGCAGATTCATTACTGGCTCAGTGAATATAAGATTGACCTTCATTTATAATCTACCGGCATTGGAGACAGCACCACCGGCTGCAGCTGTTTTTCTTTCATGGCTGCAGCAATAGTCTCCTCTAACCGGCTAAAATCCGCCACCAGAGAATGAGGTTTCTTCTGATAATCATCCTGCCGGAAAGGTACAAAATAGATATGCTTCATATTCATCAGCAGTCCGATATTTCTAAGATTCATGGACAAAGCATCATTGGTAGAAATTGCCAGCACCAACGGCTTTTCATTTCTAAGATGCGCTTTAGCTGCCATAAGCACTGCGGTATCTACAATGCCCTGCTGCAGCTTTGCCATGGTATTTCCGGTACATGGTGCAATTGCCATCACATCAAAAAGTCCTGACGGACCGATGGTTTCTGCCTGCACGATACTTTGAATTCCCCTTTCTCCTGTAATCTCCTGCATTCTGTTTTGAAATACTTCCGCTGTCATAAATCTGGTATCCAAAGTTCCTGCATGTCTGGAGTATACCGGAATAACTTTTATTCCTTTTTGCACCAGTGCTTCTGTCGTCCGGAGTATCTTCCCAAAAGTGCAGAAAGAGCCGGTAATTCCAAGTCCTAATGTAAGCTTATACTCTTCCATAATCTGCTCCTCTTTCTATCATCCGTGCAAGAATGATTCCTGCACTTTCTGTCAGTATTCTTCCAGGAACGGCAGTAAGATGTTCCACAGGAATACCTTTTTCTTCTAACTCCTCTGCCGGAAGTCCGCCACCAGTTGTAATATCCCATAGATATGTTTTCTCATCGCACCATTTTAAGACTGTGTCTATTGGACATGGTTTATCTGCCATATAAAAAATCCACTCAAAGTTCTGCTCCTCTGCATTCTCCTGCCACAAGCTACACCCCATTTCCATTGCCACCCGCTGGCAATCTTCCTTTATATCATAAACAGTTACTTCCGCTTCCAAAGATAAAAGCAGCTTTGCCATGGCTCTTCCACAATAACCAAAACCTGCCACCAGACAGTTTCTTCCTTTCACGCAGCACCTGCTCTTTGTCATTGCTTCTAAAAGGCAGCCTTCTGCTGTCAGTCCGGCATTCTCATTTCTAAAGACTTCATCTTCCATATAATCAACCAGCCGTATCCGCCGCCCTGATGGTCTTCGTGTCAGAACCTCCGGGAAACAACCTCCATAAATAACACTTCTCTCCGCTGCATAGGATAATACCATTCCTATTTTTACCCTGCTTCCTCTGATTCTGCCATCCTCCTCCAATGCCCGCAACGGTAATACAATAATCTGGCTCTGCATCAGTCGCCGGATATTCTGCTCCGTTATTTCTATGATTCCAATTCCTGATTCCGTCAGACAACGTTTCAATGCCGGTGTTCTTTCATCTGCTCCAATGATTGCGATTTGCATTTCATCCCTCCTTGCCTTGCAATCGTCTGTTATTACTATATGCGGATGCTCCATTTTGTTACCGACAGCAAAAGAAAACAGAACCGGTTTGCACCGATTCTGTTTTCCTTTATCTGTTTTCTTTTTATCTGCTATTTTTTAAACTGCTACAATAACACCGCCATTATTGGCATACATGGTGCTGACTCCTGCAGTATCTACAATTCTGATATCTTTAAATTTTGCCAGCTTTTCCAATTTTTCTTTTACCTGTTTTGCACGTTCCGGACAATTGCAATGTGCGATGGATAAAATCTTCTTTTCACACTCTTTCGTTCTCTTTACAATTTCATTAACCATATAGTCCAATGCCTTTGTCATTCCTCTTGCCTGTCCCAGCTGACAGATTGTACCCTCGGGCGTGGCCCCCATTACCGGCTTGATATTTAATGCCCCGGCAACCCAGGCTTTCAGGTTACTGAGTCTGCCGTTTTTACGCAGAGTCTCTAAAGTCTCTAATACAAAGAAGGTCTGCTGGTCTTTAATATATTTTTCTGTCTCAGCAACCACTTCTTCAAAGCTCTTTCCGGCTTCCTCTGATTCCTGTATCTTTTCTGCAATCAGAGTCTCTCCAATGGATGCGGAACAGGAATCAAATACATGAATCTGTTTTGCCATATGTTCTTCTAAATAAAGCTTCTTTGCCAGCTCTGCACTGTTATAAGAACCGCTTAATTTACCGGAAAGTGTTACTACATATACATGCTCTGCTTCTCCTAAATATGCTTCCACATATCTCTGTGGAGATGGGCAGGATGACTTCGGGCTATGCCTGCTTTCCTTTACCCTGCGAATAAACTCCAGTTGATCAAAGGATTCATCATCCACCACATGGTATCCATCTACCTCAAGCTCTAACGGAACAGACTGGAATCTTCCATCTGCTTTCATATCATCAAATAACTCTCCACAGCTGTCTACTATGATTTTGTAGCTCATTTTCTATCCTCCTGATTGCGTGGTCATCTCTCTTATAGTATGTACGCAATGTTTAAAATTATATATTATGTTTTCCTTTGTAATAACAAGTAGTTTTCATTACTACGTCATATTATCATAAATATTACGTTTTGAAAAGAGGATATTTAAATTTTTATAATATTTCACAAATATTTTATTTTTTCAGGAAAGTAAGTACCCACATTGTCTCATTTTTCATATAAAATAAGGAACTATCCCCGGTATAATAATCCCCGATATGCCCTTCTTCAATGAAAAACTGCTGTGCCTGCCCATAAACTGCCTCATCCTCAAACTTCATCTGTACAGGGTGGCTGTCAAGCTCTGTAAATAATGCTCCGATATCTTCCGGATACCAGTCCTTAAAATAACAATTTTCCTGCACAAAATAACTGTCATCCAGGCAATTGCATTCCGGCAATGAAAAATTCACATTGGGACTGTGGGTCTGAAATAACTCTTCTGTAGTTGCAGTAAAAAAACAATAATCTACCACTTCAGCTACATCTCCGAAGTCATCCGGACTGTTGGAAGTTGGATTACCCCAGGTAGTATCCATATAATAATAGGCTCCATCCAGTTCGATGAGATTCCATGCATGTGGTTCTCCATTAGCAGTTCCTGTCACTATCGTACATGGAATATCTAATAAATCCATCAGATATTTTGTGGCACAGGCATAGCCCTGGCACACCGTTCTTCCCTCTAGAAATACACTGATGATATTCTGATTATTCTCTGCATTAAGGTCATAATTTACCGTACGCACCAGCGTATCAAATATAAACCGCGCTTTCTGGTAATCACTGTCCTCGGATGAAATGCCGCCAAGCAGTACGTCGACCTTTTCATCAATTGCCGCCTGTGTCTCCTGTCTTGCAGCTTCATCCATTGTATACTTCGGTGCAAACTTAAGCCCGGTCAATACACCTGCACGGGAATATTCCGTATAGGAATAGCCATCCACCCAGAAGAGTCCACCATAGTCTGCCATAATTGCTTCATACATTTTTGCCAGTATGTCTTTATCTAATGTAGCAACTGCCACCTCTTCCCGATGATTTAAAATAGCATCCAGCATCTCATCATAAACAAGCTGTTCTTCTTCCGTAAGCTGGCCATATACATATTTTTCCTCTGAAACCGACTCTACCGGAAGCAAGGTATTATCCGGTATCTGTCCATTGATATCTTCTACTACTTCATCTACCCATTCTTCAACGGATGGCGTATTACAGCCGGTAAACAGAAATGCCATAAGTATTCCTGCAATACCGGTTAATAATCTTTGTTTTCTCATATCATTTCCTTTCAATCTGCTTCTTTTCATAGACATTCTACAATACTTTCTCTGTTTTTTCTATCCGGTTTGTGTTACACTTTAAAAATGAGGAGGATACTATGATTGCAATACAACTTTTACAGGTAAAGGATTTTATGAATAAATTACTTCGCACGGATTTATTTGACCACTTCTTATTATCAGAAGCTACCATCCGTGGAAAAGGTTCCTATGAAATCGACGGACATCTTGTACCGGATTTCTACAGTCCGGAAGAACTGGATGAACTGGAACTAACCGGTTTAAGCTGCCTGCCTTTTGGCATGCTGCGTGAAAACTGCTTCGCCCTGATCAAGGGAAAACATACCCCCTCCTATTTCCGCTTTATCTTTCAGCTTTCTCCAAAGAATCTTAAAAATACTCTGGAAGTAAGTAAAAGTGGTCTGACTACCCAGGATTTGAATGGAGTTTTCTTAAACATCAAATTTCAGGATGGTATTCTTTCCTGTACCAATGGTGTATCTTACCGCAGTTTTACCTTAGACCACACCTTCGACCAGGAATGGGATCTGCTGATACGAAAATTTTTTGCCGGGCATGATATCCCCTATACTGATATCAACTAATTTTCTTTACTTTTAAAATAAATTATGCTATTCTAAGCATAGCCGTATGGCTAGATAATTTTTGTGGAGGTACTATAATGAACGGTACAGTTAAATGGTTTAATAACCAGAAAGGTTACGGATTCATCTCTGATGCAGAAGGTAATGATGTATTCGTACACTACTCAGGACTTAACATGGATGGTTACAAATCCTTAGAAGAAGGCGCAGCAGTAGAATTTGACGTAACAGAAGGCGCTAAAGGTCCTCAGGCAACTAATGTAACAGTAATTAAATAGTTGCAATAATCAAGGTTTTTCAATGTACCTTTCTCAGATATAGAATTTGATTTTTAATAATGATTTTTTATGTTGATTAAGATATAACGAACGAATTTGATTAAGAAAAATGGGATTGCTTCCTTCGGTATTATTACCGTTGGCTGCAATCCCGTTTTCTTACCTGTATGCAAACAACATAGAAACTGCTGCTCCGATAAAAATAAAGAAATCGGAAATATTAAATACAATTCTTGAAAAGCGTTTCCACGGTGTATCAAAGCGGATATAATCCACCACATGCTTCTTATGAATTCTGTCCCAGAGATTACTTAATCCGCCGCCAACCATCATACTCATACCGGTTTTCAGTCCTGTATTTCCTTTTCTTAATACAAATCCATATATGGTCATCAGTCCTGCCATGCATGCACTGTGTAACCCCAGCATAATTTTCGGTTTCTTCGCTAAAAGATTCAATGCGGCTCCATTGTTATAATATTTTTCAATTACAACCGGAAGCTTTGGAACTCTTCTTTCTTTTCCCAACGGCTCCTTCTTATCAATCCGCTGCTTGATTCCTTCATCCAGCCCGAAAATGGATACCACCAGTAATAAATATTTCATGGAAACTCCTCCTTCTTTTGTCCTGCCTGATTCCTTCTACCCTTTTCTTTCTATTCCGCCTGCTCTATAATTCTATGTCAGCAATCACATCCCGCAGTGCTTTTGCTGACGTATGAAGCCTTGCCCGCTCTTCTTCGTCTAATGACACCGGAAGAATCTGCTCCACGCCACCGGCATCCACCACTGCCGGCATGCTCAGCACGATATCGGAAATGCCATATTGCCCATGCATCAGACTGGACACCGGAAGCACCGAATGTTCATCCCGGACAATACATTCACAAATCCGCTTAATCGCCATTGCAATCCCATAATAGGTTGCCTGCTTACGCTCTATGATTTCATAAGCACTGTTCTTTACTTCTTCATATATACGCTTCGTATGACTTTCATATTCCTCATAGCCACGCAGCTTATAAATCTGTTCCAACGGAATACCGGATACGTTGGCAGAACTGAATACCGCCACCTCGCTGTCTCCGTGTTCTCCTACAATAAATGCATGCACACCACGATTGTCGATGCCAAGCTGTTTTCCCAGCATATTTTTTAACCGGGCCGTATCCAATACAGTTCCGGAACCGATTACCCGGTTTTCCGGAAAACCGGATAATTTCAATGCTGCCAGCGTCAGTATATCCACCGGATTCGATACGATGAGTAATATGCCACGACACCTTCTGTTAGCAATTTCCGGGATAATATTTTTGTAAATGGCTACATTTTTCTTTACCAGCTCAAGCCTTGTTTCTCCCGGTTTCTGGTTCGCTCCCGCCGTAATGATAATAATGTCGGCATCCACAATGTCATCATAACTGCCGGCATATATTTTCATCGGTGCAGCAAATGGCATTCCATGGCTGATATCCATGGCCTCTCCTTCCGCTCTTGCTTTATCCACATCAATTAAAACCAGTTCAGAAAAGAGCTTGCTCTGCATCAGTGTAAATGCAGTGGCAGAGCCGACAAACCCACATCCGATAATGGCTGCCTTTCGTAAATCAATTGCATGTTCCTGTTTCATCTTTACCCTCCTGCTTCGTGTTTTCTATATAGAATCCCACAGAAGCAGTTATTCTATGCAAACAAGAACCTCTTATGTCCGGCGCAATTGTTCGAAGGTCTGATAGAGATTTAATGTTCCATAGCCCCATTCCCGGTTCGGATAGACTCTGCTTTCCAGCCGCACCGCGCCGCGGATAAAATCATTTTTAATTTCTGCATTTGTAATATCAGTATTATAACCACGCTCTACTGCCCATTCCAGATACAGTGCTGCAGCTCCTGCAGTAATTGCCGCTGCAATGCTGGTACCACTTCTTGCCTCAAAACGGTTGCCCGGTACCGGTCCAATTACATTGACACCCGGTGCTGCAAAATCCGGCTTTACCTGTCCCGATGCAGTGTATCCTCTGCTGGAATTCAGATAAATACTGCCATTTCCTGCATTGTATCCACCTGCTGTCATCGGTGCAGCTGCATTTCCCGGCATGGTAATCGTCGTATCCGGATTAGAGCGGATAAAGGAAATATCACCGGCAATCAGTCCGGTAATCGGAAGCCACATGTGATACCTTCCTTCTATACTGTAATTGCCATTTACCTCAATCGTCCAGATGCCTCTGGTGGGCTGGTCAAACCGGATATAAATAAGCTGATCTCCTGTGGCAGTGCCAACAATGCGGTAATCAATGGTAACCTGTGTATTTTCAAATACAAAACGGTATACCTCTCTGCCATCCTGCTGCACCCGGACACCTGCCGTCCGCTCTCCCGTTGGCGATATAATCTGCACCGAATAAAGCTCCGGAGCCTTTGCCCACATTTCAATATGGAAACCCTCCACTGGATCTTCCACATTTACTTCTACCACATCACTCTGCTGCCCGAATGCAACTTCTCCGTAATAATGATGTCTGGCAGTAGCTTCATTCCCTGCTGCTACCACAACTGCCGTATTACGCTTTAAGGAAACATAATTAAGATAATACGAAATCACACTGTTTCCACTGTGATCCCCGGAATTGCTTCCAAGCCCAAGATAAATCACCAGAGGGCGGCGATATCGTTCCGCCAGTCTGGTCAGATATGCCACCCCCGCCATAATATCATTTTCCTGATAAGCCTTTGCACCTTCCGGAATATAATAAAAACGCCTTAAATATTCCTTTGCCGGCTTCAGCTTTACCATGGCAATCTGTGCATAGGGTGCTACTCCGGCAAATTTCTCCGAAAGTTTTTCGCTTCCTGCCGCAAGACCTGCCATAAAGGTACCATGTCCTTCTTCATCCCGGTGAGGTACTACCCGAAGAGGTGCATCTGTTAACAATGCCATATCGATCTGTTCTTTTGTATATTCCGTTCCATAGAGGAATCCCTCTGGTGTATCTCCGCTTTGAATGCTCTGATCCCAGATTCTTAATATACGGCTGCTGCCATCGGAATTACGGAATACTTCATTCTGATAATCAATTCCGGTATCCACAAATCCAATCAGAACGCCCTGCCCTCTCAAAGCAAGATTTGGCTGACTCTGTACCCTTATGATTCCGCCTGCCTGCAATGCCTCTTCGTCTAATGTGGTAAAACATTTTGGAATTGCCGAATAGGTATACTGGTCAATATCCAGCTTCGGCAAGCCTGCACTCTGCAAATAGACTACATTAAAATCTTTATCAATATTCTGGATACAGTCTTCCGGAAGATATTCATTTTCAAGTCTCAGATAGGAAACCAGAAGGTCGTAATATTCTTCCGAGTATGGTGCGTCTTTACAATCTTCCATATAAGCTCCGGCACTTATTTTCTTTTATTTTATTCGTTTACCGGTAATGCTGCCACTCCACGCATAGTGATAAGCGGACCGCCCTTTTTCTCAATATAATCTCTTGTAATCGTTACCTGGCCGATGTTTTCGTCCTTTGGAATCTCATACATGATATCTAACATAAATTCTTCAATAATGGAACGAAGTGCTCTGGCTCCGACCTTCTTCTCTTTTGCTTTCTCTGCAATTGCCCGCAATGCATCCTCTTCAAATACAAGATTCACTTCGTCTAATGCCAGAAGCTTCTGATACTGCCTGATGATAGCATTTTTCGGCTCCTTTAAAATACGAACCAGCATATCAACGGTAAGCGATTCCAAGGTAAAGAGAATCGGAAGTCTTCCGATAAACTCCGGTATCATTCCAAACTTCTTTACATCTTCTACCGTTACTTTCTGTAACAGATTCTCATCATTATCATATTTATCCTTCAAATCTGCCTGGAAACCAATGGATGCCTGCTTATTGAGACGTTCTTTGATAATCTCTTCAATATCCGGAAAAGCTCCACCACAGATAAAAAGGATATTCTTAGTGTTAACGGTAACCATCGGAACCATGGCATTCTTGCTGCTGGCTCCCACCGGCACTTCCACTTCTGCTCCTTCAAGAAGCTTTAACATTCCCTGCTGTACGGATTCTCCGCTGACATCACGCTGGTTGGTATTCTTCTTCTTGGCGATTTTATCAATCTCATCAATGAAAATAATGCCATGCTCTGCCCGCTCTACATCATTATCTGCAGCTGCAAGCAATTTGCTGACAACACTTTCGATATCGTCTCCGATATAACCTGCCTCGGTTAAGGAAGTCGCATCTGTAATTGCCAGCGGCACATCCAGAAGTCTTGCCAGTGTCTTCACCAGATAAGTCTTACCACTTCCGGTCGGTCCAATCATTAACATATTGGATTTCTCGATTTCAATATCATCCATCGTATCGGTTGCCACACGTTTATAGTGATTATAAACTGCCACAGACATTACCTTCTTGGCATATTCCTGACCAACCACATATTCATCCAGGCTTGCCTTAATCTTATGTGGTGCCGGAATCTTCTTAATATCTAATTTCGGAGCTTCTGCTTTCTCTTCTTTGGTTTTCTTTTTCTTAATCTTCTGACTCTGCGGCATAAAGCCCTGCAGATCAGAAAGATTAATCATACTGATATTGGGCATCTGACCATTTGGCATAAAATCACCCATTGGAAATCCTGAGTTATTCATGCTGTCGAAGGTTCTCTGCATACAGTCTTTGCAAATGCAGATATTATTCGGAATCTTTATCATCTGACCGGCAACGCTTTCCGGTCTGCGGCAGATGTAACAGATTTCTTCGTATTCATCCTTCTTCTCATCTGTGTTCTCTTTCGTTGCGTCTTCTACAGTATCTATATTTTCAAGTTCTCTCTTGTCTTTATTCTCTGCCATATCTGATTCTCCTATTCTCTCAAATCTGTTTTAAGATTCTAAAACATTGCTTTTATTATAATTCAAGCCGGTTTTAATCTCAACCTTCGCAGCCATAATTTTATAAAATCTTCATATATGACAAAACCTGATGTTTTTTACTATTTTTCGAAATTTGCAACCGTTATCGATGTATTCACTGCTGGAACTATCGGCTGGATTGGAGCAATCTTAGGTCTAGTAGGAACTATCTTAGGTGCTATCGGACATAAGAACCAGGCTAAATGCGCTACCGGTGGACTTGTATGTTCTATCATCGGTCTTGTATTAGGCTTAGCTTTATACATCGCATGTGTTGCATGCGTTGCATCTGCAGGTTTGTTATAATAGAACCGACTTTTTAAAAGGGTGATACTATGTCGATTTATCTTAACATTCTGGGATTTCATATCCCATCATACGGACTTATGATTACCCTTGGGGTAATCCTTGCAAATGTATTTGCACTTTACCCCCTTAAGAAATATAAGTTGATTTTTGATGATTTTCTTATATTAGAAGCATACACATTACTTGGCGCCTTTATAGGCGCCAAGCTTTTGTATCTTATCATTTCTTATCGGGAGATTGACTGGTCCCGTTTTTTAGAACCCAGGTATTTTAATTATATCATGTCAAGTGGATTTGTATTCTATGGTGGACTCATTGGCGGACTTCTCTGCTTTCTTTTTGCAGGAAAATTCCATCATATCAACAGCAAGCCTTATATTACACACCTGATTTATCTGATTCCATGGATTCACGGTTTCGGACGCATCGGCTGTTTTCTTGCCGGCTGCTGTTATGGTACTCCATATGACGGTCCTTTTGCTGTACAGTTTCCGGAAGGCTCTCTGGCACCATCGGATACAACACTGTTTCCGGTTCAGTTAGTAGAAGCAATCTGTCTTCTGATTCTTGCGATTGTACTTGCTGTGCTGGATTTAAAGAAATCTTATCCCCATACCATTGCCGTTTATTTCATCGTCTATGGTATTCTCCGGTTCCTGTTAGAATATGTGCGTTACGATGCCGTCCGCGGCCATCTTTTAGCACTCTCCACTTCCCAGTGGATTAGTCTTGGATTTGTAGTGGGAACCGTATGCTATCTTATCCGGGCGGCACATAAGCAAAAGAAAGATATGGTTCCATAACGGGAAACAAAAAATCCTGCAATATGGAAGTTTGTTCTTACATACTTTCCATACTGCAGGATTTTTTATAAATTTGAATGTGCTTTCGAAACACATTCTGTCATGCTCTTTTCAAAGCTTTATCACAACTCTTATAACAGTTCTTTTAAGATTTTATTTACCATTCCAGGATTTGCTTTACCCTTCATAGCTTTCATGGTCTGACCTACTAAGAAGCCAATTGCCTTTTCTTTCCCATTGCGGTAATCTTCTACCGACTGTGGATTCTCTTCGATGACTTTGGCAATGGTATCACGCAATGCACCTTCGTCATTTACAGTCTTTAATCCATGCTCTTCTACATATTTATCCGGGTCGATATCCTCTGCAAAAATCTGCTCAAATACTTCTTTTGCTACATTGCCATTGATGGTTCCGGCATCAGTAAGCTCGATTAATTTTGCCAGATTTTCCGGTGAAAATGTGATATCCTCCGGGTCTTTATTCTGCTCCTTTAAGATTCGCATGGTCTCACCCATCAGCCAGTTGGATACTTTCTTTGGCTTATTGCAGATTGCAGTTGTTGCCTCAAAAACATCTGCCATTTTCTTTGCAGATGTTAAAATGTTGGCATCATATTCCGGCAGGCCGAATTCATCCTGATAACGCTGACGTTTTGCTTCCCGAAGCTCCGGCTGGCTGTCTTTTATGCGTTGTAACCATTCATCACTGATGACGATTGGAACCAAATCCGGTTCCGGGAAATAACGGTAATCCTGTGCATCCTCTTTGGAACGCATGGCATAGGAATATCCCTGGTCATCATTCCAGCGTCTGGTCTCCTGAACCACCTTTTCGCCAGACTCAATCAAATCAATCTGTCTTGCTGTCTCTGCTTCAATGGCTCTTGCAATTGCTTTAAAGGAACCGATATTTTTCATCTCGGTACGGGTACCAAATTCTTTTGCTCCTACTTCACGGACAGATAAGTTGACATCTGCACGCATGGAGCCTTCCTGCATCTTACAGTCGGATGCACCAAGATACTGCACAATCATTCTCAATTTATCAAGATAAGCAATGACTTCCTCTGCAGAACGCATATCCGGCTCAGATACAATCTCAATCAGTGGCACACCGGAACGGTTATAGTCCACCAGGGAAACATCTTCCCAGTCATCATGGACTAATTTTCCCGCATCCTCTTCCATATGAATCTCATGGATTCCAATGGTTTTCTTTCCTTCGGAAGTCTCAATCTCAATGCCGCCATCGTGGCAGATTGGAAGATAAAGCTGGGAAATCTGATAGTTCTGAGGATTGTCCGGGTAGAAATAGTTCTTCCGGTCAAATTTACAATACTGGTTGATTTCACAATTCATGGCAACACCTACTGCCATGGCATATTCTACCACCTGTTTATTTAAAACCGGAAGAGAGCCCGGCATACCGGTACAGACCGGACAGGTGTGTGTATTTGGTGCACTTCCGAATGCAGTAGAACAGCCACAGAAGATTTTGGTTCTGGTTGCCAGTTCCACATGGACTTCCAGTCCGATGACGGTTTCATACTGTTTACTCATAATCTTCTTTTCCTCCTATTCTGCTGCTAACGGGCTGTGCTGATATGGTCTTGTCTGTTCAAAAGCATATGCGGCACGGATGATATTCTTCTCCTTGAAGCAGTCTCCAATCAACTGCATGCCAATCGGAAGCCCCTTGCTGTCGATGCCGCATGGCAGGCTGATTCCCGGAAGTCCTGCCAAGTTCACCGATACGGTATAAATGTCGCCTAAATACATTTTTAACGGGTCGCTTAAGGACTCTCCCAACTTCGGAGCGGTGGTCGGTGCTGCCGGTCCTAAGATAACATCATATTTTGCAAATGCTTTATCAAATGCCTGCTTAATCAATGCTTTCGTACGCAGTGCTTTTAGATAATATGCATCATAATAACCGGAACTTAAAACAAAGGAGCCTAACATGATACGACGTTTTACTTCTGCTCCGAAGCCTTCGGAACGGGATTTCTTATACATGTTGTGAAGTCCTTCGTAGTCTTTCGTACGATAGCCATATTTTACGCCATCAAAACGGGCAAGGTTGGAGCTTGCTTCTGCATCTGCAATTACATAGTAAGCAGGGATTGCATATTCTACCAGGCTCAAATCGAACTCTTCTACGATAGCACCTTTTTCTTCTAATTTCTTAGCGGCTGCTAAAATAACATCCTTTACTTCTGCATCCAGTCCTTCTCCAAAATAATCTCTTGGAATACCGATTTTCATTCCTTTCACATCATCGACTAATGCACTGGTAAAATCGGTCTCTTCTCTCTGAACGGAAGTAGAATCCTTTTTATCATAGGAAGTAATTGCCTCTAAAATGGTTGCGCAGTCTGTCACATCTTTGGCAACCGGTCCTATCTGATCCAAAGAAGAACCATAGGCAATCAATCCATATCGGGATACGGTTCCATAGGTTGGCTTAATTCCTGTGACACCACAAAATGCACTCGGCTGACGGATGGATCCACCGGTATCAGAACCCAATGCATAGAAGCACTCTTCTGCTGCTACTGCAGCACAGCTTCCGCCGGATGAACCGCCCGGTACATGTTCGGTATTCCATGGATTTTTGGTCTCTCCAAAAGCAGAGGTCTCTGTGGTACTTCCCATGGCAAACTCATCCATATTGGTCTTTCCAAGAATCACTGCTCCGGCTTTTTCCAGATTTAATACTGCTTCTGCGGTATAAGTCGGAATAAAGTTATATAAAATTTTAGAACTGCAGGTGGTCAGCATTCCTTTTGTGCACATATTATCTTTGATTGCAACCGGAACTCCTGCCAGCGGTCCTGTCAATGTGCCGTCATCAATGAACTTCTGCACTTCTGCCGCACGCTTCATTGCACCTTCTTCATCTACGGTAACAAAACTGTGTACCGCATCCTCTTTTGCTGCAATGGCATCTAAGGCGGCTCTTGTAGCTTCTTCTACTGATACTTCATGGGCTTTGATTTTTTTCCCAAGCTCTACTGCTGTCAGTGATAATAAATTCATCTTCTGCCGCCTCCTTTACTGATCTACGGTCTTTGGTACAACAAATGCCCGGTCTCTGCGCTCCGGCGCGTTGGCAAGGGTATCCTCGCCGCCGTCACCATTGGTTACTACATCTTCCCGGAATACATTATGCACCGGAAATACATGGGACATCGGTTCTACATCGGATGTATCCAGTTCGTTTAATTTATCAATATAATCTAACATACTTTCCATGTCTTTTTTTGCTGCTGCTTTTTCCTCTTCGGAAAGCTCAAGCTTTGCAAGGATTCCAACGTATTCCATGGTTTCATTTGAAATCACATTTGCCATTGTTTTTCCTCCTTAATCACGTACTTTGATATGAACTTCTCTTAACTGCTGCTCGGTTACTTCGTTTGGTGCTCCGCACATTAAATCCTGTGCATTTCCGTTCATCGGATAAGCAATGACTTCACGGATATTATCCTCGTTACGCAGTAACATAATCATACGGTCAATGCCAGGAGCCATTCCTGCGTGTGGCGGTGCTCCAAACTGAAATGCATTGTATAATGCTCCGAATTTATTTTTCAGCACTTCTTTATCATAACCTGCGATTTCAAAAGCTTTCTCCATAATCTGCATATCATGGTTACGGACTGCACCGGAGGAAAGTTCCACGCCGTTGCAGACGATATCGTACTGGTATGCTAAGATGTCCAGCGGATTCATGGTATTGAGTGCCTCTAAGCCGCCCTGTGGCATGGAGAATGGGTTATGGGTAAATCCGATTTTCTTGGTCTCCGGGTCACGCTCGAACATTGGGAAATCATTGACATAACAGAAACGGTATGCATCTTTCTCAATTAAATCCAGCTTCTCGCCTAATTCATTTCGAATCATGCCTGCATAATATGCGGCACGCTCTTCTTTATCTGCCATGAAGAAAATGGTATCTCCTACTTCAAGACCTGCCAGATTTCTGAATTCTTCTTTCATGTCATCCGGGATAAATTTGTCAATCGGTCCCTTATAGCTTCCATCTTCTAATACTTCCAGATATCCTAATCCACCCATTCCGATTCCGGTTGCAAATTTCAAAAGTTTCTCATGGAAACCTTTGGACATCTCTGCATGTACACGGATGGCTCTTACCGTCTTTCCAATAAATGGCTTAAAGGTACATCTCTGGAAGAACTCTGTCACATCGATGATACGAAGTGGGTTCCGAAGGTCCGGTTTGTCACTTCCGAACTCTAACATTGCCTGTTTATAGCTGATGATTGGATATGGTGCTTTCGTTACTTTGCTGCCTTCCGGTGCGAATTTTTCAAAGGTTGCAGAAAGTACTTCTTCACCAATCTTAAATACATCTTCCTGGGTTGCAAAGCTCATTTCAAAGTCAAGCTGATAGAACTCTCCCGGTGAACGGTCTGCTCTTGCATCCTCATCACGGAAACATGGTGCAACCTGAAAATATTTATCAAATCCGGATACCATCAGAAGCTGTTTGTACTGCTGTGGTGCCTGTGGCAATGCATAAAATTTTCCTTTGTATTTTCTGGATGGCACGATGTAATCTCTTGCGCCCTCCGGAGAAGATGCACAAAGAATCGGAGTCTGAATCTCTAAGAATCCCATTTCTGTCATTTTCTCTCTTAAGAATGAAATTACCCTGGAACGGAAAATAATATTGTCTTTTACTTTCTGGTTTCTCAAATCCAGATAACGGTATTTCAAACGGACATCCTCGCGGACTTCCTTACTGGTCATTACTTCAAATGGAAGCTGTGTATAAACCTCTCCCAAAATATCTACGCTCTTTGCCTCTAATTCAATGGTTCCGGTTGGAATCTTTGGATTGTAGGTCTCTTCATCTCTTTTTTCAATCAGACCTTCTATGGAAACTGCCTGCTCCTTACGGATTCCATCTAACAGTTTACCATCCCGGATTACAATCTGCATTACTGCATACATATCTCTTAAATCAATAAAGGATACGCCGCCATGGTCACGGATATTTTCTACCCAGCCTGCTACCCGAAGTGTCTTTCCAATGTCGTTTTCGCTTACCTGATTTAAGGTTACGTCTCTGTAAATGTTGCTCATCTTATCTACTCCTTTTCTGATATGATTGTCAGCCCGGAGTATAAAAATAACCCCGGAATACTGACTCGTATTCCGGGGCGAATAATCTTCTTATCCGCGGTACCACCCGCATTGGAAAATGAATGCTTCATCTTCCCTCTCTTCGTGCGTAACGTACACTACGTACTGACCTACTGTAATTCAGCCAGTCGGCTCCAGAGTGTTCCCTTTGCTTTCTCTTCCAAACAGCGCTCTCAGTCGGTGACGCTGTATTCCTGTCGGTCTCTAAAAGTAAGAGTCTCTTTCCCAGCTTTTGCAACTATATCTCCTAGTTGTTGACTATGATAGCACTGCTTTTTTTGTTTTGCAAGTATTTTTTACAAATCTGATGCTATTTTTTCACTATGTCCTTTATATTATCCAATTTTATTTTATATAATGAACATAATCTGTTTTTCTCGGAGCGGCTTCTTTTGCCGGTTCTTTTGCATAGCCGATGACACAGTTTCCAATGCCTTCGTAATCTCCTTCAATGCCAAGTTCCTTTAAAATTGCTTTTCCCTCTTCCCGCTCAAAAGTTTCTTTTGCACGGTGAATCCAGCAGCTTCCAAGGCCTAAGGAATGTGCTGCCAGCATCAGATTGCCCATAACGAGGCTTCCATCATAAAGATAGGTAGGACGGCTCTTATCTGCTAACACCACCAGTACAACCGGTGCTCCATAAAACGGATCGCCGGTTGTTCCCATAATCTCGGCATTTACCTTGGAAAGTCTGTCTCTTACTTCTTTATTGGTAACTGCAAGTATAATCGGTGACTGCCTGCCCATTCCGGTAGCCGCATAAGTTCCGGCTTCCACTACTTCTGCAATCAGCTCTTCCGGTACCATATCTTCCTTATAACCTCTGATACTTCTTCTTGTCTCCATTGCTTTTATAATCTCGTTCATTCCTACTGCTCCTTTCTGATGCTCCGGCGGAAAATTTCATCCGCCTCTTTCACTACTTTTATTTCTCCGGTCTCAATCATATGTTTGATGCGGTTCATATACCAACTGGCACTGATTCCAAGGGGATATTTTAACAACAGATTTCCAATAAGTCTTGCCTGTATGATTTCGCCCTCCGGCAGTTCTCTTCGAATCAGGAAATCATAAAAATCATCTTTTACGCCCACTAGACAGCCATTTATCAGAACCCGAAGGGGTGCATCTTCTTCCTTAAGTTCGTCCCATCTGGATGCAAATACTTTCTGCTCATGCTCTGAAAGTTCCTTTTCCAATGGGAGGAATCGATAAAACTGTCCGGCATCTACTTCTCCCCAGGAAGAATAACGTACCGTCGTATTTCCCTCTTCTCTTACATAATCCGGCAGACGTACCACGGATATGGCGCATTCATATTTCCGCAGCACACTGACTGCATGGCAGAGTCCGCACAGGGAATAAGGCTTGTTGCTGTACCAGATACGGAAAGATTCTCCCTGCTTTGCAAACTGCTCCATCCGCTGCAGCTCTTTTACATAGGTTTCCACTGCCTGCTCTAATTCTTCCCGCCCCTCTTTTTCATCCTCATTCCAATAGACACCATACTGCTCTAAAATTATCTTCTTCCGATATGTACCATCCAGCGGTTCCCTCAGGCTGCCAATGTCCAACATAAATGGCAGTATAATGACCTCCGCAGAAGTTCCGCCAACCGCTTCTCCTGCAAACATGTCTTCAAATGTGGCTTTGTCCGGCTTTTCCCCAAGCCATGCGGTTGGTCCATCCTCATAATCCGGCTGCTGATAGTTCTTCGCAAGCTTCATGGCTCCGCCTTCGCTCTCGCCAAATAAGATTTCTATCATCTACACTTCTCCCTGCTCTATGAGATATTCTAAGAATGCTTCGCATCCGCGTGTTACATCCGCATAAGTCTTATCGAACCTGCCGCTGTACCATGGGTCAGATATTGCCGCCTGCTCTCCGGCAAAGGAAAGCAGCATGGATATTTTACCGCCACGATGCCCGGTTATCCGCTCGATTCCACGGATGTTGCTTTCGTCCATCCCTATGAGGTAATCATAAATCTCATAATCGGATTTTGTCAACTGTCTTGCCCGCTTGTCCCGAAAATCGGTCTCCGGCATATTCCCGATTCCATGCTTCTTAAGCTCCGTCTGCGCCGGCGGGTAAATCGGATTCCCAATGCCATTCCAGATTTCTTCCGTGCTGGTGGCAGCCGAAGCTATCTCGAATCGGTCGGTGAGGTCTCGCCTGGCGACGAGGTCCTTTAGGATGAATTCTGCCATGGGGGAACGGCAGATGTTGCCTAAACAAATGAAGAGAACTTTTATCATGGTTTTGTTTACTCCTTGTTTTGTCTCTGGAATGCTCTGTTTTGCAAGGGTTTCTAGGATTCGTGTAGTTTGCTCTGAAATTACGGATTGTGGTAAATCAGAGCAGAATTGAGCAAGATACTACCCTCTGTTAGTAGTAAAGTTGGTAGTAAAACGGGTTTGGGTTACTACTAAGGATTTTGTTATTGAAAATCATATCGTGCCACTTCGTTAGCAACAAAACGCTCTGCATATGTATTATATTCCTCTGGAACAATATTAAATTTGCGCACATCTAATGAATATAAATAATCATTTTCAATATGGAATGTTTCATCAACATATTTTCTCAGAACATCATTATAATCTCTGAGTCTTTTCCTCGCTGCTTCGTCTCTTTCAACATAAAAACGTAATATCAAAAGACGTTCATAAGCTGTCTTCTCTGTATCCATATATGCTCGTATCAAATTTTCAGGTGCACATTCTATCAACAAATTCGAATAATCAAAATCGGATATAAATTCCTTAATATAGTTATTTCCTTCAAATAATTCGTTGTCTTCCAACAATATATTTCCAGCATTATCTTTGGAAATAGCTTGTCTTCCGTGCATTAAACTCGAAAGAATGTTATATGCACTTGAGTCATCTCTAGGATTTACATATTGATGTTCTATATATTTTCTCAAACACCCTATTCTGGCTGCCACATGATAATTTTCATACATCGCTAGTTCTTTTAACAGAACAACTGATGACAGCATATCTTCATCTTCAACTATCTCAGTACATATAATATCTCCATCAACATTTTCAATATAATACGCACAATTTGAATCTGCATTTTGTCTTCCAGAATGTGTCTGAACATAGTCTATTACAGGTTCAAAATCATGTGTAAGTAATAAAACCGTTCTTTGATATAGGCTATTATCTTTATCACCAATCTTGAATAATCTATTTATTATTGCATATTTCTTATTCCTGTCGAACGATGATATTGGGTCATCTAGTATAATAATATCTGCATTCTTACTAATAGCATCAAACATAAACATAATCAATGCAAATGCATGACGTTCTCCCCAACTTAAATGTTCATTTGGCGCATCAAGACCTTCATATGTATTATCCGGCAAAATATATTCTAATATTGCTGATGCGTTGTCCTCTCCATCAAGTTTCACATCAAAATGATATTTAAATCCTGCTAACTCTAAAAAACCATTTATATCTTTTGTTCTGTTCTTAATCTGTTCACTAAGATACTTATTATACTTTGAAATCTCACCTTTTAGTTTTCCAACACTACTCAATAGCTCATCAATTTTTTGATTTACTACGCCCAAGTGCTCAATTGCATAATCCGTTGTAAAATAAGAATCGATTGCAGAAAAATCGATTTTCATTTCAGACAACATTTTCTCTAATTCATTTATATTTTCTCTATTTACTGTTGAGCCATTAAAATCTTTAATTTTTGTTAACTGGTTTAATAAATGAGTAGCTTCTGCATTTAGTTTTATAAGATGAATTTCCAATGAGGAAGTATTCCCGTTTACTCCAAAAAAAGATTTTAATTGTTCTATTTTCTGCTCATCTACAAAATTAGCTATTTTCTCCATAACAGAAAGAATCAATGTAGCAATTTCAATGCTACCTTTATCAAAACTTTCAGAAAAAATTTGATTTCTTCTTTCCGTTTTTTCATCATCATCTGTTGTACAATATGGACACAATCCCTTTCTACCAAACTGCTCGTATCCTTGCATTCTCCAATTTGCCCATTTTGTAACACTATCATCATCAAAAAAAGGTTTCATTTCTTCAAGTTCTTTAGGTGGATTAAAAAATGCGCCTTTACCTTCGAGAATGCCTTTTGCACTTCTCCTATCCAATTGTTGATTCGAACCAACTTTTATTTTCCCCAGTAATAATTGTAATTGTCCCATCAATTCCACAACGGAATCATCATCAATTATCACAGTCTTTAAATTATGTAATTCTATATCAATTGATTGCTTTGCTGCATCATATTCAGGAGTTCTTACTAGGACATCAAACGCATTCTGAATAATAGTATTTTTTTGATATACATATGTTTTAACATACTCATCGTTAAAAACCATAATCTTCTCGTTTGTCACCCCGGTTACTGTGGGCTGATTTGCCGTACTCTTTTTCCCATATGGACGCAATGCCTCTAAACCTTTTCCCTCTGAAACCAATGCAATTGCCTTAGCAATTGTAGACTTTCCACTTCCATTTCTTCCAAAAAATATATTCATTTTCTGCTCTTGCAAATCAATATTAGCAGACTTTATATTATTACAATTATCAATGTGGACTAACATTTTTTCATCTCCATTTCAAATTATATTAAAAAAACCTAATTATATTATAATCTTATATAGTCGTTTTTTCCACAAAAATAACGCCCCAGCCAATAAAAAGCCAGAGCGTCATCCCTCTTCCATATTAAATTACCTTAAACATCTTCTGCAACATCGGTTTCTCCTTCTTCTGTTCAACCTCCGCCCACGCTTTCCTAAATTCTTCCATCCGCTTCAGTTCTTCTTCTGCATCATCGAATCCGATATGTATGTACCAATTCATTATGACCGATATATCCGAATGCCCCCATGAGGTACTTTAACGTCTTGGAATTCATTCCCGATTTCGCCATATTCGAGCAATAGGTGTGTCGGCATACATGAGGTGTAATGTTCGGCATCTGTACTCGGTAAATGTCATTGTATCTGCCGACCATATGATTAAATCGATGTTGCCAATGCATCGCAACAAGTGGCCTTCCATTATCATCGTAAAACAGAAATCCGCTATATCCATCTATGGTTTTCTCCACTTTCGGTGCATTTCTATCCTCGATAATTGCCTGAAACATCTGTGCCACATCCTCTGTGATTGGCAATACTCTAGTTCCGGCATCCGTCTTTGTAGTTTCTATGATGTATCGCATATCTGATGTTCTCTGCAACATATATCACTCTTACAGATAACTTTCCTCATAGAAAAATCCCACCCATCCAAGCTATCTCCTAACTCATATTCAAAATTAAGAGACGACCCCATGGGTAGGATTTTGTATTCAAACATTTAATTCATTTTATTTTCATAGTCTTGCAATTCATGAAAAATATTGTCCACATAAGCAGTATCGTTTTCAATACGATAAAGCATAAAATATCGATGCGATAAAAAATTGATTCTTCGATATCCTAATTCTCTTAGTTTGAGATTATCACAAAGTTTCAGGCCCCCTGCAACATTTGACAGACTTATTTTTGTTGCTTCAAAATCATTTAATAAATTTCTTGCAGCCTGCTCACTTTTCTTTTCAAACAAAAGATATCTGATGAATCTATCAAGATCCTCCTCCGCATCCTTCATCAAAACAATCTTATAATCCATACCTTGACCTCATATCAGAAATCACACAATCTGCTTCCCTGAATATCTCCTGTTCTCTGGACTTTTCCAATTTTGCAAGCATCTCGTTCTCAGTCATCGGTGCATATGGATTTGATTCTACCTGTCTTTTTATTTCAAAAGGAAATCCATTTGCCGCAACAGCCTGTGTTAAAAACATTCTAATTGCTGTTGTTGTATCTGTGCCCAAATCTTTAAATAGTGCATCTGATTTACTCTTTAACTCATCTTCTACTCTAACCTGAATTGTACTAGCCATGTTCAGCACCTCACTTCCATTTATTTTCTTCATTATAATGCTAAATCATTTCTGTTTCAATACATTTGTATTATTTTTTACATATATCGGTCCTATAAAATGACTAAATGTTCCATTTTCATCCTTTGCTTTTTTTAATTCCATTTTCAAAAAATATATTTCGTTCTCTTTCTTTCTACTCTCCTCGTTTAATGAACATAGCACATTTTCAAACTCTCTTTTTTCATTTTCCTTATCACTTATTAAATTTTGTATTTTTTCCTTAAGTATAGCATTTTCCTCTTTCATTTTCTCATAAATATCAATTGCTGTATCAATATGTTCTTCCATTTTCCACCCCTTATAATCTTCTAAATGCATTGCTTTAATTTGATAAAAACCACTCCGTACTCCTTTATCATCATCCTTAAAGGGTGGTACAAAGAAATTACACCTTTTACACTTAACTTCTATCTGAAAAGATTTTCTAACATGTACAATCTTATTTTCACCATTTAGATATAAAAAGCTATTACAATTAGGACATCTTGCAATATCAGTTCGCTTAAATCGATAATTACCATCTCTCGTGCGTGTTTTTTCTTCTATTCTTTTTACCTTTTCTAATTTCTTTATATGTTCAGCCTTTAATTTACTATATCCATACTGATAAATCTGTAACTTCTCACATAACTTACTATTATCACATTTTTCTATATTATCAGAATAAAAATATAACAATAATAACAAATATTTATCTATATTATCTTTTCCTAAAACATAATCATTGGGATTTTGTGTTCTTATTTTGCATTCTTCATAATTTAGTAAGAATTCAACTGTTACCACATTATGACGTTCTAACCCAAATTCCGAACAAAAAACTTCTTTATGATAATGATTCTGAACAATAGGATTATCAGTTATATCATTTCTATTTAATAATGTCCAGCAGGATGCTTCATAATCAATATTTTCATAAGAACCATTTTTTGTTTCTCCCAATATAATAGTATTCCCTAATACAATGATATGATCTATCTCACATGTCATCTCTCCATATATAGAGTAATACTTTAAAATAATCGGTCCATACAATCTAATATCTTTTCCAAGGGTCTTAATTACTTCTTTTATTTTTTTTGAAACATATTTTTCCCCTAATATTCCCTTTTCTTCATTTGTCATCCTTCAACTCACCACTCTTTTAATATATTATTATTTTATCCCCTCTGTAACCACCTTTCTACGCTACTGCATTTGCATTTATAGTATCAATAACCTTCTTTATTCCCAACCATACTGATATGTCAGTGAATATTTCCACTACACTTCCCTGGTCGGTAAATGGTGATTCCTGTAGAACAGAAAAATCCTTCAGCATTCCATTGTGAACAATATACTCTACTATTTGATTTACAAAATAAATTTGTCTACTATCAAGACTGGTATTTGTTAAATACTCTGAAAATGCTTCCTTTGCCGCATTCATGTCAAGTCCGACAATTTCACGAACAAATTCGCCTAATGGTTTTGTGCCAAATTCATTCTCGTAATCCTGCTTTGTACCCACTTCTCGCCATAATATTTCTTCTAATGTTTTAATATCAGTTGCTGTCAATGGCTGGTTTGTCTTAAGCTTTGCAATAGCGATATTGTCTTGATGTTGTCTAATATAATATTCGGCTTTTGCTTTATAATTTTTCAGTTCATCATTCTCCAGCTCAGAATCATTCCACTCTATTGAGAGTAAATCATCCTCAAAATTTGTGTCATAACGCACAATATTCTTTGGAATATATTTTATCAAGTTGCGAAGTCTTTCTCGGATTTCTTCAAATTCTGCAATTCCTGCCTGCTCAACATAATCCGTATTTAAAATTTTATTAATAAAGTCAGCTTGTGCTTGAATTTCCGGAATATTTGCTACGCTTGCAATTCCTGCTACTTTTTTATAGAGATCACTGCGAGCCTTTGTATATTTCTTTCCTACTAAATATGCAAGTTCTATTCCATACATAAGTGCATCAAACCGAATTGCATTCACCTCATCACCATCCGGTAAAATAAGTGGTGCAACCTCCTCACGCACAACCAATGTATCTTCATATGTAAGCGTCTGATAATTGGCTTCTATTGAATATAAATCAATATATTTTAAATGTTGACGGACTGCAAAATTATCTCTCGGTAATTCTTTCACTTTTTCACTCATCTGCTGAACCAAAGCATTTCTATATGCTATTAATCTTTCATTTTGAAATGCAATATCTTGAAGTTTATATGATATTTCAAATTTAAGATTAAAAATTGCTCCTTGAAGTGCTATCATATTTGCAGAAGCCTTTCCTTTATTCATACGAAAGAATTCAAAGTTTCCACAAAAATCAAAAATATAGAATTTCTGTTTATCTTCTCCATCAATGAGTCCCGGACATAATCTTGTGCCACGCCCAATCATCTGCCAAAATTTTGCTTTACTCATAACCTTTTTAAAGAACACAAGATTCACTACTTCTGGTACATCAATACCAGTATCCAGCATGTCCACTGAAATTGCTATCTGAGGCATTTTTTTAGAGTCTGCAAATTCATCAATTGCGCTCTGTGCGTAAGTCATGTAATTATCAATTACTTTTGCGAAATTAGGAAGATGCGGATATTCCTTATTGAATACTTCTAATATTTTTTCTGCATGTTTATGATTCTTTGCAAAAATAATAGTCTTTCCAATGCTTTGACCGTAATCAATTTTTATCCCTTCCGTCATTAAAATATTCAGTACCTGCTTTATTGTATCCTCATTAAATATCCAGGTATTCAATGCCGATGATTCAATTGCCTCTGGTATATCCCCATATTCGTCCTCAAAAGTTTCCTCATAGGCTTCCTTGTCTTCCTCTGACAATTCATCATAGACTATTCCCTGCTCTATGAATTTAAGCTTTGACTCGACTGATATATAATCAACCAGATAACCATCTTTTACCGCTTGTGCCAAATCATATCCATATGTAGGCACACCATTTTCCAATTCAAACACTCCATATGTATTCTTATCAATTTCGTCTTTAGGTGTTGCCGTAAGTCCAACCAATGGAGCATCAAAATACGCAAAAATATCTTTATATTTATTGTAAATTGATCTATGCGCCTCGTCACATATAACAAGATCAAAATGTCCACAGGTAAAAAGTTTTCCAATATTATCATTTACCGTATCAATGCAGTTCATCATTGTCTGATATGTTGAGAAAACGCAATGCGCATTATAATTATCTTTCTCTTCTACTAAATTTGTGCATGAAAAATTCGGAAGCATATTTACAAAGCTTCTTTTTGCCTGTGTTACAAGTGAATTTCTATCCGCTAAGAAAAGAATATTTTTTACCCATCCTGACTTTAGTAAAATATCGCATAAAGCTATTACCGTTCTTGTCTTTCCCGAACCTGTTGCCATGACAAGAAGCGCTTTTCTACGATTTTTTTCATCAAAACTATTACATACCGCTTTAATTGCCGCTTCCTGATAATAACGTCCCGCAATTTTTTTATCTACCATCACATGCTTAAGACTTGTTCGCATGGTTAATAAATTAAACCATTTTTCCAAATCTCGTTTTGAATATATTGCTGCACATTTTCTTTCCGGATACTGGCCATCAATAATATGCGTCTCGAATCCATTCGTCAGAAAAATCACTGGTCTTCTCTTATACTTTTCTTCTAAAATATCTGCATATAATTTTGCCTGCTGTCTTCCTTTTGAAACATCTACACAAGTTCGCTTTGCCTCTATAATAGCAAGTGGACGACTAGCATCATCATAAAGTACATAATCTGCATGACCAATTTCTGATTTATTTGGCATTCCCGGAAGTTCAACCTCATTTATCCAGTCTATACCTTCCTTCCAGCCTGCATCCATAAGCATCGCATCGATATAAAGTTTTCTTGTTTTATACTCAGATAAGTCTAATGGCTTTGGAACATATGTCTGCTGTTGTTCCTGTCTCCGAGCGGACAATTCTTCTTTCAACGAAGCGTTTTCTGCAATTAGTTTCTGTAAATCCAGTTCCTGTTGTGCAGCCTTTTCCTGTTCTTTTGCTAATTTTTCTCTTGTTGCATTAGCAGCCTCTCTCGATTCTTTTGCTTTCTCAACTCTTGAGTCAATAATAGCTTTATTAAATGCATGCTCTTCATATTTATCAGAATAGCAATATGCAATATAATCAAGATAAATAAAAAGATTTTCAAGACAAAGCATCGCCTCATCTCTTCCAAGTTTTCTATTGCTATGAGCCACACTATTTCCACAACGTCGAATATAATCCATACGTTTCCACAAATCAGGTCCAACAATCTGTCTATATTCTTCAGCATTCATCAAACTTTGTAAATTGTCCTGATATGGCATCTCTAATTCAGAATCAACAGAATACATCCACTTGATTGCAAATTCCATTGCACGGCGACTGTTTATTATGCTTGCCTCTGGATCCATAAGAATAATTTTTTCAGCTGAAATAGCGACATCAGCAAATCTTGAAAATTTAGGTTCTGCTTTTAGATAATCAAAGTTTGTTACCATACTATTACCCCCTAACATAATTTTCCATGACCTATAAATATTTATTATTTTATTTACTATATAATATCACTAAAGTGCTAATTTTAAAATATTTTTAGCACGGCAACTTTTGATTTGTCGACTTGTTGGACAAAATTGGCAAATTCGTTCTGTAAATCAAGCGGAGGCTGATATATGTTAAAATCTAATACATCTTTCTGATTAATGCTTGCTTGGTTTACAGATTTTTTTGCATGATTAACAATCTGATCATATATAAACTGACTACACAGCAATTTACAAATATATACTGGATTATAATATTCTGGATCAAAATGCATTCTCATCATATTAGATTCATAAACAGTATCTTCCAGAAGATCTTTTATATGTGCACATTTTCCTAAATATTCAATACTGTTCACTCGATTAATAACAATATCATCTTCCAAAAGTAAATATCTCTGTCGCTCCGTTTCAGAACATTTCAATCTTTTCAATGAAGCAAAATCAGTAACCATTCCATCGTAAAATCCATCTATTCTTAAAATCGGAATACCTGATCCATCTGTAACATAATCCGACTGGGGTTTATACAATCCATTTTGTGGCTCAATTGTAACAGCATCTTTTATTTTTAATTTTTTCCATTTCAAAGGATTAACATATGGATCTCCAAACATCTCGACAAATCGGGCTTTAATGAGGTTGTCAAATAACTGTAACTCTTGCTCTCGTAACTTAATAACACCAAACAACTTATCAAGTTTATTACAGATTGAGATTTGCTCCTTTATATCAATTTCTGACACTTCATACCTAGAAACAAAATCATCTGTCTTCAAATTATGAAGCCCTGTGGTTTTATTTTCAAAAGTCCTTGTCCCCCCACGTTTATAATTGGCAAACAAGGAATAAAATACATATTTGGGATACCATACCCCCTGATTTTTCACACGAAGTAATCCCGTAAAATTATTAAATAAATATGTATTTTCATCTCCATCAAAATATATAACCCTTCCAACCGGAAATTTATCACTCCCTCCTGATTTTTCAATTATAATATCTCCTCTACGCAAATATTTCTCATCTATGTTTTTCTTTGTAATTGACCTTGTTACTACATCATTGTAACTTACAACACCTTCATTGGTAAAATTAGTCGTTCTAAGCACTGGAATACCATCGCCAGTTTCATCATCGCTCCCCCACTCACCAGATAAAGCTTTACCTGTTATATCAATCAATTTTGCCATCTACATCATCCCAACAAATCCGAATTTATATTATAAATTACGCTATATATTTTTGATGAGATGTTTTAACATTATTTTGATTCACCATTGCATATTGCATGGTAGTATCTATTTGCGAATGTCCTAACAGTCTTTGTACCTGCTCTATTGGCATTCCTTTATCAATTGCTCTGGTTGCCATTGTTCTTCGAAACTTATGCGGATGAATTCTTTCAAGGTTTAAAGTTCTTCCAATGTTTCGCAAACGTATCTCAACACCGCTAATTTTCAATCTCTCATGTGGAGCGTCCAAAGTCACAAATAAAGCCTCATTATGATCAAATCTAGTTTCAAGATATTGTTTTAAATGAACTTTTGTCTTTGCATCGAAATATACTCGCCGCTCTTTATCACCTTTTCCATAAACAATACATTCTCTACCTTCAAAATTTATATCATCTATGTTAAGATTGACCAATTCTCCAACCCTGATTCCGGTCGAATACAATAGATCAATCATAGCCAAATCTCTTTTTTCTTTACAGTTGTCACGCAGTTTTTCGATTTCTTCATCCGAGATGGTATTCTTAACAATCTTTTTCGTTTTTATTTTATGTATTCTTTTCATTGGACTTTTTAAGATATAATCTTCCTCTTCCAGCCATGAAAAGAAACTTGAAATATTTCTACGCACATTATCAATCGTAACATTAGAACAATTATTTCGCTTTTGATAATTTGACAAATACTCCCGCATTTCCTCAGTTGTAATCTTTCGAACATTTTTCTCAGTACACGATAATAAATGTTGTACTGTCACCCTATAATAATTAATCGTTCTCTCTGAACATCCTTCAATTCTCTTTGCTGCCAAAAACATATTAAGAAAATCTTCATTCTCTATATCCACTTTTGCTGCCTCATTTTCGGCAAATGTTTTAATAATAACCTCTTGCAGTTTTTTCATTTGAGTAATTGATAAATACTCTGACATTTCATTCAATACTGTTACAATTTTTTCTTCCATGTTGGTTTCTCCTCATCTGATACCAACATCCTACAACCATATTCTTTATAATATCTTATTTTCCTTATAGCATTCAAAAATGTAATTTGGATTTTCATAATAAACACTGCTATTATAATCATCTATCTTCGAACTGATAAACGAACTGTACACTTTTATCAATGCATCAACAATTTCAATTTTTTCATCATCTGCAACCATTTTTATAAGGCGTTTGTACACCTTACCTATATCCCAATATGAAGGCAATGCGTAACCACAATCAGACACATTATCAAATTCTCCCATGCGAATATTTGCATCCGCAATAAACTCATCACTAACGCTGTCGATATTATCGCAATGATATACATCAGCAAGTTCATAAATCTTGCTAATTCTAGTCTTTCCAAGCTTACTCACTACATCAGTACGAATATTTTTCGTTTTTCAAGAAATGTATTCGATTAGGCTGCAAGTAAAAAATAAATCTTATTCTTTTATAGCATTCTCCTATCATTTCAACTTTTTGATTTTCTAAATTTGTAATAAACAAAAGCTATATTTCACTTACATCTTCATCTACTATTATGAAACCCAGTGATTCAATAAAAGATTCGACTAGTCCATTTGCAATACCAATTGCCGATTCATCCCCACTTATAATCGAACCTTTCATCATCAACTTATTTAAATTGCTAATTGCTTCTTCTATTTCATCTCTATTAATCAAACAAGCTCGACTATTTTTTATACGATTTAGTAATGAAATGTACTTACTGATTTTATTTTTACTATTTCCCATATAGTTTTGAGCAGATTTAAGCAACTGCTCATATTCATTTTTTAGTTTATTGGTATATGCTAATTGGTTTTCAAGTATATCTAATTTTCCTGATACTTGCTTTGCCATGTCAGCTGCATTCGATGCATTAGCCTTTGCTTTATTTGCCGAATAATAACTGATAACACTAAATATCAAAGATAATACTCCAATTGCAAAAGAAACTTTATTGTATGTTCCACCTCCTTTGAAAAAATCATTTATTATATTCATTTACTTCACCTTCCTAATACTTGTATTACATAAAATATTTCTGCATCAAACTGTCAAACAGCATTTGTGTTTCGTCTAATGCTTTTTGTACAGCAACTTTTGATTTGTCGACTTGTTTGACAAAGTCTGCAAACTGCTCCTGTAATTTCACCGGCGGATCAATTAATTCACAGTCCAAAATATCATTTTTTCTTAAATTAGTCTGACCATTTCCATCATTAAATGATAAGAAATAAGGATGTCTACTCAAAAGAAATAATAAAAATACTGGGTTATAATTATAATTATCAAAACTGCAAATTCGCTGGTTCAATGTATATTTGTTATTCTCTTCAATAAGTTGACACTTCGCTAATGCTTTACCATTTGGCACATCACTCATAACCATCACTATATCATTTTTATGTAATGGAAATAGTAACTCATTCGTTCTTCTCACATCTTTAAAATCTGAAGCTATTGCTCTAGAAGTAACCAATATATACTGTCCATTTTCATCAACAACTTGTTCATGGGCTTTTCCGTTATTAAAAGAAATACTGTCTCCTAATTTCATAGTATTCCAATTTTTATCATTAACATATCTATCACCAAACAACTCGACAAATCGGGCTTTAATGAGATTGTCAAATAGCTGTAATTCCTTATTTCTTAAATCAATCACTTTAGATAAACAATCCAATTGCTTTACAACTTCTTTTTGATTTTCCTTTGAAGGAACATCTAACTTAACATTTTCCAGATTTTTCCTAGAGATTCTCTTTCTTGTCGTTCCTGTAACATTACCTAATAATTTCATATAGTAAGAATTTGAACGCATAAAATAGCATAAATATTCCTTACTCACAATAGATTCATCTGGTCTGCAAATTGTACAATCAACTGCAGTTATCATTCGTCCTTCCTTTTGAGGAACAATGCACGCTCTTCCTACAGGTTCCGGTAATCTTGAAACCAAAATATCTCCTGGATATATTTCTGTACATTTTAATTTTTCAAATGTATCTTCTGATATGTATTTAGCCCTTGCTTCTTTTTCTAAGTATACCCCCTCCCCGATATTTCCAGTTTGAATTAACCTTATTCCTTCATCAGATTGGTCTTTACTTTCTATCCAATCACCATCAGTAAAGACCGTACATATATCTTTTAATCTCATCTACATCATCCCAACAAATCCGAATTTGTCTTCCTTTCTATTCTATCATTTCGCACTAACTGCAATTAAATAATTCACAAAAGCACTACACGTCACCATCATAAATTTTGCTTCTTCAAATGTTGATGATGGTCCACCAATATTGCCAGCATGTCTTATTCCATTAGCATCTGATGTATATCCGTATAGCATATTAAAAGCCGATTTCAGTCCTGCATGAATTACTACATCATTATCTTCTAATTTTTTTAACATTTTTCCCAATGAAGCCTCTTTTCCCGTTATTCCAGTAAGTATTTCACATAATGCTTCAACTGCACTAATACTTTCTTTAATAGAATTCTCATAATCAGGCTTGCTTCTGTCTGCTAGCAATTTGTTCGCCTTAGATAAATGCTCATATACCGGACTATATGGGTTTTCTAACGCTTGATTTACTTCTGTGACTTCATATTCATCACTTATTGGTACGATTATATCATCCACAAACCGATATCCTACATACTCATCTTTAAAAAAATCATTAGCAGCTTGATACAATGATTTAATCGGATATTGGTCAAAACAAGTGTTGTAATACATAACTCTTTGCATATCAGTCCGATAGTCTTCCCAATATTGAATAATAGCTTCAATCAAAGTCAGAACATCATCATAATCGTCCTCTTGTATGGTTTTATTAATCATCTTAAAAACTGTATCATCGTAATAAGTCCGACTAGTATCCACAGGTTCCGAATAAATGGTTCCGATAACATATCTTAAAAATTCCTGTATGTTTTCTCCATCATAATATTCATCACTATATATTTCCTTATAAAACTGGCTAATCATATTTTGCAATTGTACTCTAGTTCTCTTATCAAACTCTTTTAACTGAATCTCTGTATTTTCCGGTTTAATTTTATTTCTATCGGAAAATCCACCTCGTTTACTTACTTTCGCCATAATCTCATTCTCCTAACAATCTTGCCAACTCTTCCATCTCATTCCCAATCTCAATCTCAATCTCACGAATATTAGCCATAATCTCAGATGTAGGCGGATACTCTACAGGTACATACTCCACTTCTTTATACTTGTTAATACTAAGGTCATACGCATTATCAACGATTTCCTGCTTAGGCACCATAAATGACTTATCTGTACGTTTTCTATCTAACTCAGCATCACGATTGCGAAATCTTTCAATAATATCCGAAATATCATTATCCGTAATTGAAGAACGCTTGTCATCCAGGCTAAATCCATCTGCCTGCATATCATAGAACCATACATTGTCTGTTCCACCATGCTCTGTCTTTGTAAATATCAGAATGGCGGTCGATACTCCAGCATATGGTTTGAACACACCAGAAGGCATTGAGATAACTGCTTCGAGTCTCTGATTTTCCACAATTTCTTTTCGTATATCCTTATGAGCCTTGGAAGAACCAAATAATACTCCATCAGGAACGATACAGGCACATCTACCGCCAACTTTAAGCATACGAACAAACAATGCTAAAAAAAGAAGCTCTGTTTTCTTTGTTTTGCACACCTTTAACAAATCTGCTGATACAATATCTGCATCAAGGCTACCCTTGAAAGGTGGATTTGCAAGAATCAGCGAATATTTATCCTTATCTGGATTCTGATCGGACAAACTGTCTCTGTATTCAATAAATGGGCTTTCTACTCTATGATTCATCATGTTCATTGCTCCTATACGAAGCATAGTTCTATCCATATCATAACCATGGAACATATGATTCATGAAATGATCTTTTTTCTGTTTATCATAGAAGATTTCATCTTTCTTATTAGCCCACAGATACTCTCCTGCTTCCACCAAAAATCCCGCTGTACCGCAGCTCGGATCGCAGATCACATCATCAGCTTTAGGATCCATAAGTTCTACCATCATTTTAATGATATGACGAGGCGTCCTAAACTGACCATTTACCCCTGCTGTAGCCAGCTTTGAGAGAAGGTACTCATATACATCTCCTCTGGCATCTGAATCATTCAGTTTTGCCATCTGTGTATATAAATCATCCATTGCATCTACAACCTTGGAAAGCATTAATGGTGTAGGAAGCTTAAAAATTGCATCATCCATATATTTTGAAAAAGCACTATCTTTATTAGCATGCAGATTCTTAATAAACGGGAATACCATTTCCTGCACTACAGAATACATTCTATCAGCCGGATAGTCCCTGAAAACAGACCACTTAAGTTGTGTTCCATCAATAATCCTCTCACCAATTTTTACTTTCTCGGCAAATACACTTTCATATGGAAGACCAAGCAGAGCACTTTCTTTTGCATGTGTATTATCAGACACATCTAAATCGTGAATGAACATAAGATATGTCATCTGCTCAATTACATCTAACGGATTTGTTAGACCTCCAGTCCAGAAAATCTCCCATAAACTGTCTATTTTATTTTTTAATTCGCCTGTAATCATTTTCTAAATCTCCTTATCCCAGTTCCACTTATACTTTGTATAGCGGCCATTTCCAATCTTTATTATCTTCCCTGCCTTAACCAAATCAGTTAGTGTCCGCTGTACTGTAGTTATACTTATTCCTGACGCTACTTTTACAATCTCAGTCTTAGTAATTGTACCTAAGTGATTCTTTATCAGTTCTTCAATTCTATCTGGCTTAGGTATTCTCTTTTCCTCAACAATCTTTGTTCTATCAAAAAAATCGCGATATGCTGCAGTAATTATCCCCAAAATATATTTCACAAAATGCTCGTAATTGTTTTCATCTTCCATCCATCCTTGCGAACTTTCCTGTAAAGCATCATAATAACTGCCTTTTGTTCGCTCTATTAGCTTTTCCAGGCTGATATATTTTCCAACAATATAGTCATTCTGATATAGCAATAATAAAGTCAATAATCTACTCATTCTTCCATTTCCATCATTAAATGGATGAATGCATAAGAAATCTATAATAAACATCGATATTAACAAAAGCGAGTCTGCTTCGCCTTGGTTAATTGCCTCATTATATGCTGTACACAAATTTATAATTGCGTCTGGAGTTTCCCATGCAGGTAAGGGTCTGAATCTAACAAACTTATTACCCTTTTCATCCTCTTCCTCAATAATATTATCAGAAGTCTTGAATCTTCCTCCGTTAGAAGCATTCTCAAATTTATATAAATCTCTATGAAGCTGTAATATAAATGTATCACGAATCGGAATATGCTGAAAATTCTCGTGTATAGTATTAAGTACATCCCTGTATCCTGCTATCTCACGCTCATTTCTTGTCCTTGGCATTGTCTTATCCAAAACAATCTTTTTCAAACGTTCCTCAGAAGTATAAATACCTTCAATTTTATTAGAGCTCTCTGTACTTTGAATCTTTGCCATCTCAAAAAGATTTTCCAGCACATCAGCGTGACGTTCAGCAATCAAGTACTGTTTACCTTTGTACTCATGAATTGTTGTAAGATAACTTACAATTTCTGGTGTAAGCAATTTCTTCCATTTTTCCGTATAATCGAATTGTTTCATTTTAATTGCCTCATTTCAAATTCAACTTCGTCACATTCACAAAAATATCCTAATTGAATTATATATATAATCTTAGTCAAAATCAAGTTCAATTTAGTCATTTGTATAAAAATGACTAAATTGAACTTGATTTTGACTAAGTAATCATATTTTATAAAAGTCAGCACCATTCTTTGATATTTTATCCTGTAGGCAAAACTCTTCATTAATTTTGATTACGAGAATTATGAACATTTTCAATAAAACAATGTAGTCATTCTGCTGTTGTTGTTCATCTAGAGAATTCGTATCATGAATATATCGATTCCGCAAATCAAGGCCATTAGAAAATTCAGCCTTATTATGAAGTAAATCATCTTCTAGTGCCATTGCAAAAGCTGCTTCTATCACATCATAAGTACCGTGTAGTGGAAATAACTGCGTCCATCGCCCAGTAAGCCTATCAGTCACATTTTCACATCAAATGTCTTTATGCCAAAATTTTCGTTTTCCCAAACATGTCTTCTTTATAATAATTTTATTACCGTTTACAATATTATTTATTTTTGTATCAAATCATTATCGTAGATAATGTAATTGTTCCCTGTTCCATCGAATTCTCTTAAGTACTTTTCTGATCATCCAGCTTATATGTTACCTTTTCAACAGATATAAAACCATAATTTTCAAGAAGTTCTCTATCTTTTTTCTTTAGTTCAGGAACTCCCCACACTAAAAGATATTTCGCCCTTGTGCTAGCAACATAACCAATTCTCTTTTCCTCACCACTCCCTTCAATCCAATGAGACTTCCAATGTCCTCCTTCACTTTTTGCATTCTCACTAGAGATTACTAACGTGGTATCATAAGTACATCCCTTACTTCCATGAATTGTCATTATAGGAATGTCAGTAATAAAATTTTCTTCTAAGTCATTGATTATCACATCTTTATTGCCACTACTCACCTTGAAATTATTCCCATTAACTATATTTCCAATTTTTCTTGCATCTCCTTTATCATAATTTGCAATAATATCATATTGGCTTTCTAAAATTCTATTCAATTCTTTTCTTGCATTTTCATGCCATTTTCCATATGTTTGGTTAAAATCCATTAATATTTCCAATTTTTCAATATCATTCAAAACTTTCATTAAATAGATACGCCAAGCAAAAACAGAAGTTATTTCTTGCGGACAATAGTAATTTTTCTTTGTTCTTCCACCACCAAACCACTTAGAAACCTGTAATCCTGCTAATTCTAAGGCTAAGCTCATCTTATTCTGATTTTTCTCTTTCCATAACTGCACTGCTACAATAAGAGGTTCTTTTGTGTCAAACTCATTTTTAGTAGACCGTTCTAATTGTTTACGCAAAGAATTTTGTTTTACCAATATCCTATTCTTATATGTTTTACACCCCATTCTATCTAATAAACTTGCATATTTTTCTACAGCTTCTTCTGGCGTTTTATACTCAACGTATACTAATGCCTGGTTTCCAAATTTGCTTTCAACGTTTTCACTAATACTATTTGATTTGCCAATCAATTTTTCCGAAAAAGATACTATTTCTTTGCAACTCCTAAAATTGCTGTTCAATTCATATTTTTTTAAATCTTTTATATACTCTGCGATAATATCTGGATTTACTCTTTTAAAATCATAAATGCTCTGATGCAAATCCCCAATTAAATGTATACAACATCCCTTTTCTTGTATCTGTCTTAATACCTCCAATTCATTCCCAGATAAATCTTGGCATTCATCAATAAGAATCAGTGGAAAACGCTTTGCAATTTCGGTTCCTATATTTTTTTTAAGAATTCTAACTGCTAAAAAATTTAAATCATCAAAATTCGCAAAACCTTGTTTCCAAAATTTCTTTTTACAATTGCTAAAACATTCTTTTACATAGTTCCATTCCCAAAAATGTGGGGTTTTTTCCCTACGCTCACATATATACTCTTGGATACTATTACTCTGATAATAATCTTTAAGCCAAATCAAACGATTTCCAACATAAAAATAAAAATCTTTTTTTATAAAATCAAATCCAATTTGATGAGCATATATAGAACTTCTCTTATTTCGAGAACTTAAATAAGGAATTGAACATTCATAATTCTTTAACCAATGCTTTGAATATATAGGTACATCTTCTTCAACTATATGTAATGAACAATCCGAATTTTCAGCTTGATATCCAACGAATTTATATGCAAAAGGCTGTACTATATAACTATGAATAAAACTACTTAACGTACCAATATAATGTGGATATGTTCCATTCCTTCCAGCGAACATACTTACTCTATTCTTGATTACTTCCGTTGCGTCATTTGTAAATGATAAAACAGCAATTCCTTTATTTCTATCATTCCACTGCTTTATCTCATATGCTGCTTTCATACCCACCACTTCAGTTTTTCCACTTCCAGCACAGGCACTTAAAAAAGCATTATCTTTCTTTGAAGCCAAAACATAGTTTAATTGTTCCACTGTTTTTTCAGAAATTCTACACTTTTCAAATCCAGCACATATAGTCCCCTTTGACATTCTAAAGCATTCATCACATGTAACCCCCTCTGATTTTTTACAGATTACTTTCGCTATTTTCTCTTGACATTCTTCCTTCGTCATAATCTCCTCCACATGACCAAATAATTGCTTTTTTAATATAATCAGGAACTTTTACTTTCTCCCCTTGTTCTATTTTTTCTAATAACAATTGCGAAAAAATACCTTTTCCTAATTCATTGCTATCAATATGTTCATAAATATACTTCGCATCATTTCTTCTATTTTCATTATCCCCATCATATTTATTCTTTTTTTCACTAATTATTTTACACTCATTCTTAACACCACTCTTACTTTCATCTCCTTTTTGCCAACCTTCTCTTATTACTTCAGCCATCAATGCAAAGTTTCCACACATTGCAAAATCATATTCAAAAGTTTTTAAAGGAGAGACATATAATCTTGCTTGTTTAGTTGACTCCAACTTTGTTGCTAAACTAATTGCCTCATTTCCACCTTTAATTTCTTCAGTTTCAATCGGATATATTTTTCGCTTTATCTTTTTCCCCCCAGCATCAGTTATTTCTATTGTTTCGGGATCTTTGTCTGTAATCCCACTACAACGAATTGGAAGCCTTTCATCATCCCAACCTTCAGGATCGCAGAACAATGGAAAGAAATACTTAAAGTTAATACCATTTACATTTACTACTGAGACTCCAGCTTCTTCCAATGAATTTGGTAGTTTCTGATTTCTACCTTGATTATATTCCGCTAATACAATAGTTGCCAAAGCTGGCAATAACATTGCCTCACATATACCTTCTACTAAGATTACTCCCTTAGAGAATAAAATTGTGGATTTTGTAATATCCATCCATCTATTTAAATATTTTTTTATATTGTCCTCCAACTGAAAATCCCTAATTTTCTTTGATGAAATTCCATCCTCTATTCCTTTTATATGTATAATAGCATCTATGCCAACAGAAGCGGCTATTACCGCTGAATGAGTAGTTACAACTATTTGTAAGTTTTCTTTTTCACTTGCCATTTTTTGCAAATACTTAATTAATTTTGACTGTATTTGTGGATGCAAATGTGCTTCAGGTTCTTCTATCAATAACACAGTAAACAAACTATGATTTTTATTTACAACTTCCAACTCTGCAAATACCGTAGCTATATAAAGCAAATTATTATATCCAAGGCTATTTATTGCTACATCACGAAACTTTTTTTCATCCATCTCCCCAATATGAGGAAAAAAGACCATCTTAATATTTTGCAAAATTGAAGCAAAAGAACTTTCCGAAAACTGCAAATTTATACTTTGCCCAAATACTGTTCCCATAGATTCTTTTATCGCTGTATTTATATCCGTCTTAGCTTGTTCAATCTCACTATACTTGCTATCCTTATTTTTTATAATAGAGTGATTAAAAGCACTAAACGCCTCAACCAATTGCTCTTTTCTATCATCATCCTTATATTGATGCTTTAACAGCAACGCAAGTCTAGATTTTTTACCATTTGTAAGTTTCTCCTCAGCATTTCTAAGTGCCGGAAGATATATTGCATCTATATAATCAAATGTTTCTTCTTCAAATGCACTTGATTTTGCTTTGCCGCCCCAAATACTTTTCTTAAAGTACCCTTTTTGATTTGGTTCTTTCTCAATTTCTAAATGAAGTTCTGCTTCAAAGTCAGCATTACACCATGATAAAAAGGTAATTTTTTCTTCTGGACTTAAATTCTTCATTTTCAAATTTATTAAGATATTTCTTTTTTGCTCATCTTTTTCAAATGATTTATAAAAATCATTTTCTGTAATATAACCTTGTTCAGAATCCCTTAATATCATTCGTATTGCATCAATAATCGTTGTTTTTCCAGATGCATTTTCTCCCACTAGAATATTAATTCCTGGATTAAATGATATTTTGGACTTCTTATTACAGTTTTTATATCCATCGATTTCCAATTCTGAAATATACATATAATCATCTTCTTTCTATACATTCATAAGTTATTTAATTTAAAGAAAAATTACCTTAAACACCATCTTTTATAATATCTCTGCATAAAATCTTTTATCAATAATTCCAAATTCTACAAATGAAGGAAATAGATTTTGCCCCATATCGGCTATAGTTATCACCATTATAGCCCATTCCGTTAATTCATCTGGCAATAAATAACATATCGGCACATCATTTTCCAAAATTGTTACACATGGTTTTTCCATTTTTCCAAGCATTCCAACACTAAGTACACTGAGTTTTTTCCTTTTATTAGCTTCTATTGGTAACATCTTATACCTTTTATAATCTACATAGCATTTTGCCCCTTGCTTATTATAATAAACACCATCTTCTTCCACTCTAATTTTCTCAATAGGTAATTTATGTCTAAGCACTTCAAATCTCTCACCTAATGACTTAACCGCCAAATCATTCAAATTATTTTGATGTTGCTCTGGTGTCAATTTATTGAACTCTTCAATGTCAAAAAACCTTGCGAAATAATTAAGTATACATATAAAGTAGAGAAAATCATCAGAATAATTTCCACAATAAGTCTTATACCATACCTTATGCTGTTCAATAATCACCTTTTTAAGTTTTTTATATACTTCTAAACTGTTACTTTGAACATAAAACCATGCTTTATTTAGAAAGAGTAGTTTTTTTGTTTCTTCAGTAGAACCATATTCAAAACTATTATGTATAGATTTAATAAATGAAGAACTTATCCCCACAATAAAATCGACAATTCTTAAGCCTATAATTTCTTTAGAATCTGCCTCACTGCAATTTCTTATTCCAACTAATTCTGCTGCTTTTAATGTTTTCCCATTCCCTTCTTTGTCAATAATTAGCTGATAATCCTCAATTTCTATTTCATCCAAATATTTACTAAATCCCCAAAATGCAATTTTATAATCCCAATCAATAACAAAATCATCAGAACAGTTCTCAAGAAGCATAAGTAATTCTTCAATTGCTAACGATTCTGTTTCCCTTTTTTTCTCTCTTTTATTTTCATCTTTGACCTCAATTAAAAACTTTCTTAATTCCTTTATAAAATCTTCGCTTTTTTTATACATCGCATCATACACATTTTGAGGTCTATATAGCGAAACTAATTTTGCAACCGAATACTTTAAACTATCTGCATCAACAACCAAAGAATTTTTATATCCGTCCAATAACTGAATTATGATATATTCAATTTTGTTAAACAAACAAATATACAAGTACATATCATTAGAAATTATTAAATCTAATAAATCATTCAAAAGACACAAATCAACCTTTTTGAATGAAACTAATCCCGATTTATATTTTGATTGCCTTAATATGGTACTTTTCAATTCGCCTTCAACAGTGTATAGTTTTTTATATTTTTTTTCGAATTCATCATATGCTTTTTCAACATTAAAACTATTACTATCTGAATATCCAATTATGCCAGCCAAAAAATTGTCTGCAAAATTATTTGCCGATAGCGTATCTTGCGTTAACCTTCTACTATGTTCGGATTCATCATAAAAAAATATTATTTTTGACATTGTCTATTTTCCTTTATCAAATAACTTTTTATTGGTTCTTCCCATGATAGTTTTAACTTTCATCAATCATTTATGTCTACCACTTCCATCTTCATTAAACTTTTTCTCCACTAATCCATATAAGAATTCCTTTTATCAATATTTCTCAAATATTCCAACATTTTGGTTCTAATATCTCCCTAATTTTCCCCAACAAAAAAATTCACAAACGACCAATGCCCTTACGCATCATATCTTTTGTGAACTTCTAATTTCTTTTTATCATATTTACTTAACTTTTCCATACTCATTCTCTCCCCCCAAATTCTATATAAATATTATGCATCTCCCTCCTCCAAATTGCAACCTTTTTTAATAAGAATCGTCAAAATCTTCCCTCTTATCAATCTGCTTCACGCCCCAATTCGACAATACTTTCTATGATTCCTATTTTATACTTATATCTCTATCCTTATCTAATTATTTTTCCATCACAAAAGAGCACAGAATCTCTTCCATGCTCTTATCTTGCAACTTTCATCTATCTAATTGTCTTCAGCCTGACCTTTCTCCTCATCAGAAGCCTCATCCCCGGATTTTTCTTCCGTCCCCATCACGATTTTTTCCTCTTTCTCTTCCTCTTCCAAACTCAAAACTACCTCATCTTCCCCCGAATCCGCAGTATCTTTCGATATCACCACATCCCCCGGCACGTTTTCCTCTTCTAACGCCTCTTCTTCCGTTTCTTCCACTCCCTCATCCTTCCGGAACTTCTCCCGGAACTGCTCTTTCTTGGCTGCCACGGCGTCCTTGAGGGCAAGTTTCTTCTCTTCGCGGTTTTCTAAGGCTTCCTGCTTCTTTGCGTCACGGAGTTTTTGCTGTTCTTCGCGCTGCGCGGCTTTCTTAAGCTCTTTTTCCTGGCGCTGCTCGTCTTTGATGCGAAGCTTCTCGGCTTTATCCTGCTCCTTCTGCTGCAGGCGGTTCTGGCGAAGCTCGTCTTTCGCCTGCTGCTTCTGGCTCTTCTTGACCTGCTTTTTGGCGGAACGCTCGATAGAACGGATCATGCTCTTGGCATCACTGACTCTGCGGCGGGCACTGCGGTATGGATCGTAGAGGAAATAGGATGCTGTGGTAAGTGCCAGCAGCACCAGTCCTATGATAAGGCAGATTGGAAGCAGAAAATCATAGAAGCCGTACTTTAATTCATAACCGATAAAGAGAACCAGCATCACCGGGAAAACTACTGCTGAGAAAATATCGCAGATGAGTCTCCAGAGAAAGAAGCACTGCTTCTGATGTACAAAAATGGCAGCCTGCACGCCGGTAAAGAACATCAGCATCAGACAAATTTGTGATGTGATTCCATGTAAAAAGCCTACAAAGACGCACAATGCCAGTGAAAAGAAAAACATGGCAAGGGCGTAGCCTCTGCGGTATGCATATTTATATTCCCGCATTCCCTCTCGCTTATCTGCACTCAGGTCATGGATTTCATATACCCGGTCATTGACCCGCTCCTTCATGTCCTCCCGGTATTTGCGACCTTCTCTGGCATGTGCCATATTTTCGTCCATGTCTTCGTCCAGTTCCTGCAACATTTTCTGTTCCATAAAAATCTGCTGCAGCAACTCATCTTCCCGCTCTCTGCGCTTTGTGATTTCATCCTGAATCCAGCTTGCCTTCTGCATCTGGAGACTCTCTTTCATCCATTGTTCCTTTTCCATATTTTCACCCATAGCTGCCTTCTCCGTTTCGTACGCTTCCATTCTGCTCTATTTCTAATCAATCAAATCATTCTGAAATCTCGACAAATGCTCATAAGGAAGAATCAGTCTTCCCCGGTATAAGCCGCAGCCGTCATTCATCAGGCTGTTGCTTACTGCTGTAAACATGTCGACATCCACACCGGAAAGCTCCAGTTCCTGCAAACGCCTGCAACGTTCATAAGCTTCATCAAAATAAATGCATTCTCCCTCCGGGATGGTATCCCGGCGTGCTCTGGATACTTCCTGCTTTTTCTCATAATTAATATGATTGGCGGAACCGATTTCTGCAATATCGTCCATCTGCTTTGTGCGAAGCTGCATTTCCACATAACATCTCGCACTGTTATCATAAAAAGTAATATGTAAGGATTTGTAATCGTCCTCCTTTTCGCTGGTGATATAATCCCGGTAATATGGTTTTACAGCATCATCCAAAAGCGGGGAACTGCTTCTTAAGACACCGCCTGTCAGCTCTGCCGTAAATCCACGCTCCTCTAAAAACTGTGGCAGCACATTTGCAATCTGATAAAGGTGCTTTAATTCCTCTTCTTCGCGGTTCTCATGATTTTTCAAATGACACCGTGGCATGGAAATCACAATCCGGTATGCAATCAGATCACGGAAGCAGTTCAGCTTTTCCTTTAATTCTGCAATGTCCGGATAGCTTTTATGCTTTTTATAATAATCATAAATGTACTCTACAATATAGCCGTTGAATTTGCCCTCCGCACGAATCAGTGACTTGATTCTTCCTTTAAAAGTAAAGGAAAGATAAGGATATTCCATTGCCATATATTTGTAGAACTCACGGATTTTCTGGGACTGCGCTGTCAGGAAATCATTGTGCTCTAACAGCTCCATAATCTGAATTAGGAAATTGCAGTGCACCAGATCCACTTCATTTTTTGATACTTTTGCGGATGCCCGGAGGTCCTGCGTATACTTTTTCAATATCCGGAACACCGTTGCTCCGGAGTATAAGTAATCATTTAGTGTAACCATTTTTCCTCGCTAAAATATCTTTTTATTTCAAATACTCTGCCAGTTCATATACCCTGTTTCTTGTTAATTCTGCCGCCTTATCATTTTCCAATAATGGCTGCAGGCTTCCGCCCTCGGCATCTTTGCCGGCTTCCTCTACTGCACTGTCTTTTGTCTTAATCCAGTCACGCTCTTCCTGGGTAAGAGTCGTCATAGTGTCCTCATCCAAAGTCTCTTTTAAACGGCTCCAGATAGAATTCAGCTCATTATCCCACAACTGATACAACTGCAGAGACAGGGTATTCATTTCCTGCTGTGCCAGTTCTCCACTGGAAAGGTCTTCCTGCATGGCTGCTGCTTTCTCCTCGATTTTCTGCAATTCACTCTCTATGGATACATCGGAAGTTGTGGTTTTATCATTTACCGTAACCTTATCTCCACTCGGTCCTAAAAAGGTATCAAAGGTCAGCGTATTAAAAATTGCATAGAATGGAAGCGTCGTATCCTCATAGGTAAGACCAATGGATGCCCAGTCCAGGAATCTTTCCGGCAATTCATCTAACGGTGCACCTGGCAGATAAATATATAAATCATAAACCTCTTCCAAACCAGCCGGTCCCGTGTAAATATATTTCACGCCGCCTTTAATTTCCGTGTCGCCTTCTGTTTCCTTCGTTGCAATATTCTCCAACTGCATCTCATAGGTATAATCATTTATCTTTTCCGGCTGGGTGAATTTTCCATAGAAATCACAATAGTAAAGGGTTCCATTTGGATATCCACCCCCGCTATCTCCTGCATCTGCATCATGATAATTTCCCACAAAAGAGCCATCCTCGGATAAAATCAATGTAGAATCCCATGCACCGGCTCCGCTGGTAAACATAAAGCTTTCTCCTGCAAGCTGTGCAAAAATGTCATCTTCATCCACATTTTCCGTTTCTGTCTCCTCTGTCACCTCTTCTGAGTTTTCCGTTTCTTCCGTCTCAGTCTCAGCCTCTGTTTCTGTGGTCTTTTTCTCCGGCTCCACGACTCTTCTTCCGCAAGCCGCAAACGTTGACATTCCCAACGCTGCACTTAATATCATTGCTAAAAACTTTTTCCCTTTCATAAACGAATCCTCCTGATGTTCCTTTTCATTTCTCGCCCCTTTTTTATCTTTCTATGATTCTAAATCAAAGACATCCTGGTTTCTTCCCCGCTCCTTTGCCGCATAGAGTTTCTCATCCGCTAAGCGGTATAATATCGTAACAGCAATTCCTTCTGTATAATGCTGTACACCACTGCTGAAAGAGCATTCGATATTCTTTTCATGCTTTGTAAATTCCTTATATTCCCATCTTATATGCTCTAGCATTTTACCGATTTCATCCGTGTTCATGCCCTTTAAAACCAGCATAAATTCTTCTCCGCCAAAGCGTACTGCAATCCCTTTATTCTTTACATGCTTTGTTAAAAGTCTTGCAAATTCCACCAGAATAATGTCTCCAAACCCATGTCCGTAAGTGTCATTCACATGTTTAAAGAAGTCAAGATCAATCAGTACCGCATCAAATTCTTCCTTCTCATCCAGAATAAGTTCTCCCAGATACTGATTTAAATAACGACGATTATAGAGTCCGGTCAGTGCATCTTTATCTGCGGCATCTTTCAACTGTTCATTCAACTTCTTTACTTCTTCTTCCTGCCTCTGTCTCTGCATCTGAAGCAGGATAGAAATCAAAAAGACACAAAGTAAAACGATAAGCAGGGAACAAAGTGTGCTCTGCAGCACGACTTCTTTTGACAATTTTTCACTTTCCAGTGGTCTCATATAGGCTAAAATAACTGCTGCCACATCGGCTACAATTACTATGCCGGCAAACCGGATTGCATTTCCGGTTGGAATAAAAATCGCAATTGCTACCATCGCAAGTACCATGTATACAATCGTTCCCGTCTGATATATATAATATAGTGTCGGAAATTCCACAAGGCTTAATACTGCTATCATCAAATAAGACGCATAACGTATCTGACCTTTTTTAATTCCAATGAAACTTCCTGCGGCCATAAGTAACATACAGATTCCACAGAAAATCGTTGTTCCGTTCCATCCGAAAATCAATGCATTTCCAATAAATCCTGCCAGATTTCCAATACAGCTTCCCATTGCCAGCACATAAAACTGTCTGCGGTTCACGTCAATTGAAGTATCAAATAAAAAATTCATCTTACCTCTCCCATTTTATGAAAATAAAATTTTCAATTCATCCAGTGTATTTGCACATATCGTAAGTTTCTTTTTTAATTCATCATCCGGCTGTGTCTGATCCGGAACCATTGCCACCTGACAGCCTGCCTGACAAGCACTCATAACCCCATTGGGCGAATCCTCCACCGCAAGGCATTCTTCCGGAGCAAGTCCAAGTTGTGCACATGCAAAAGTATAGATATCCGGTGCCGGCTTTCCGTGTTCTACCATGGTTGCACTGATGATTTCATCAAAGTACGGATATAGTCCTATCTGCTTTAAATATCTTTCTGTCCGTTCCATGTCGGTTGCCGTTGCAACTGCCCGCCGGATTTTCTTTTCTTTTAAGAAATTCAATAACTCAACAGCTCCTCTTTTTATCTCAATACCGTTCTTTGCAAGATATTCCTCCATCAATTCCTTCCGGTAAGCCCGGATAGCCGGATAGTCAAGATTCTCATCTGCAAACATTTCCTTTAAATGCGTCGGTGCAAAGGGTTGTCCTAAGGAACGCATGGACAATGCCTGCTCATCACTCATTTCATAGCCAAAATGCGCCATTGCCTTAGGCCAGCAGATTCTATAGTATTTCTCTGTATCAATGAGTGTTCCGTCCATATCAAATAAAACTGCTTTTATCATATTACATTTTCTTCCTGCCTTTTTCATTGACTAATTTGCCATACCCACTACCACAGTTACCGAAAAAAGATTTTCCTCCTGTTTCAGAAAAACATCCCCGTTCATTTTATGCATCAGCTTTCTGCATATATAAAGCCCCAGTCCGCTTCCTTCCTGGCTTCCTGCATTGGAGCCACGATAGAAGCTGTCAAAAAGATGCGGAAGTTCTTCTGCCGGAAGAACTTCTCCTGTATTTTCCACGGTAATCAGCACACAGTCTTCTTCTTCCGAAATTGATATACCAATTTTTTTGCCACTACCATATTTTATAGCATTTTCTATGATATTCTGCAATACTTCCAGCAAACGTTCTGTATCTGCTTTCACCAGAAAATTCTGATACTCCCCCATGTTAAACCCTATATGAAGCTGTGAAAGTTTATCTTTATAGTATACTGTATCTCAACAGACATTTCCGATGGCATGCCTTCTTCCGTAAGTTCTTCTGCCAGGTCATCTAATTCTTTTGCCAAATCAGCCCGGGTCTTTCCTGCCATATTCCCCATTGCCTGTGATACATCTGATATGTAGACATCACTTTCTTTTCCAAATGTCGTAATCAGATTCTTACTTTTCATGGTATCTGTTGTAATAACCACTCCCAGCATAAAAACGGAACAGAGGAAAAAGGACAATATAATCGTAAGGAACCGTCTTGGACTGCTTAAAATATCATTGACTGCCAGATACCAGGTACTGTTAAAACGGCTTTTTCCCAGCCGGTAAATGGATTTCTTTTTAAAGCGTTCTCCGGACTGACCGTTTCGAATAGCATCCACCGGTGTCAGCTTCTTTACTTTTCCGGTACACCGGTATGCAAACCAGATAGTAACTGCAATAACAATGACTGCGCCCATGAAATTTACCGTAATGGCATGACTGTTTCCCAACATCATATTTTCTGTCACAGACTGCAGCAGCATATTGCCAAATGGGATGCTTGCCAGGAATCCAATTGCTGCTCCCACAACAGCCAGCATCAGATATTTTACAAGATAAAGGCTTCGTATCTTAAAGTCCGTAATTCCGATGGCTTTCATGACACCGATTTCCCGGTATTCTTCTGTCACCGTAAAAGTAATCGTAAATTTTAACACTGCAAAGGATACAATCATCAGACATACACTTAAAACCAGCACCACAAATGCCACAATCATATCCATGACATAACACAATTTAAAAATGCCCCGTCCCCGGTTAAATAGGATGTTGGATGCATTGCTTAATAAAGAGGCTATTTCCGATGGATTGTCTGTGTCAATATAAATGATCTCGCCACGGTATTCTGCAAGACTTTCATCCGATGCAAATTTCTGATAATCCGCTTCATTTAAAATAAATCTTTTATTTCCCATAAATTCAGAACCCAGCAGCGCATCTTTTGCTTTTCCGGCAATCGTAAGCTCCACACTGTTTTTGCCATGGGTAATCGTAAGTTTATCTCCCTCTTTTAAAGCATTTGCATCTAAGAAATTTCCTGTGACATAGACCTCACCCTCAGGCACTTTTGTAAGCTCCTTATTATCCTTTGTGAAAAAATGTATCTCACTTTCGGAAATGGATTCTATGATCATTGCCTTGTTTGCCATATCAAGTTCTTTTCCCTCTGCCTTGATATTCCCCTTGGTTGCATACATAATATGATCCATGCGGTAGTCTTTTACATACTGACAGGTATCCAAAAGCTCCGGCACACCGCCATCCCCCTGCTGGGTCAGTACTACATAATCTCCAATGTCTGCCTGATTAAGATAATAATCGGTTCCATTTACTACCGTCAGTACATTGTTCAGCCCGCTTGCCACAAACATGGCAGCTAAAATAATAAACAGCAAAATTACAATATTAATTGTTTTCTTTCGCTTTAAGTCTTTGCGTAAGATATCCCAAAACATCTTCTGCTCCTTTCTATCCTCTTAGTATACCTCAACTACGCGAAACACGCTTTGCAAGTTTCGCGCCGCAGTGTGCATCCTCGCGGAGCGTTTTTTACTTTGCAGACAATTTCCTGTAAAGAAAAAAAGAACCGGCAAAGTTTTATTTCCTTTGCTGGTTCTACTATAACGAATCAATTATTAAAGAATCCTTAAATCTGAAAATTCTTATTTCATGCTTTCTTTTAAAATAAATGCCATCAGAAGTGCATCCGGTCCGATATGGGTTCCGATTGCCATTCCAACTTCATGTAAGCTGCTTTCTGTCAGTGAAAATGCTTCCATGGTTTCTTTCCGGAATTCCTCTCCCATTTCCGGGTTATTGCTGTGAGCAAATTCTACCGGCATGCAGCTATCCACTTCTCCTTTTTTTAAGAAAGCCTGCATTCCGCTTTTGGCCGCTTTCATGCCGCGGGCTTTGGAATATCCTTCAATCTCTCCATTCCGGAGCAGCAGCACCGGCTTGATTCCCATTACATTTCCCACTGCTGCAACTACCGGAGAAATACGTCCGCCCTTTTTCAAATATAATAATGTGGACGGAACACCGGTAAGATAGGTGCGGTTCTTTACTTCTTCTAAGATTCCTGCAATCTCTTCTGCACTTTTGCCTTCTTCTTTTAACTTCACGGCATACTCCACCAGAAGCCGCAAGGATAAGGATGCCTGCAGGGAATCCACGATATATATCTTTTCATATCCGCACATTTCCTTCGCCAGCACTGCCCCATTATAAGTTCCCGAAAGCTTCGAGGAAATAAGAATCACCAACACTTCTTCCCCCGTTTCTTCTGCCGCTTCATACTTTTCTAAAAATGCTGCCGGTGATGGCTGGCTGGATACCGGAAGTTGTTCCTCGCTGCGCAGTTTCTCATAAAATGCTTTGAAATTCTCTTCTGTATTCCGGTCAAATATAACATCTTCAAAGTTTGCCGAAATCGGCACCAGATCCACGCCCATTGCCTTTGCTTCGATTTCTAATATATCAGATCCTGTATCTGTAATTATCTTCATTTTCGTCTCCATCTCTTGACTGTTGTCTGTATCTATGCCACACTATATGTGAGATAATTTATATCACATTGTTGTGGCTGCATAAGTAGCATTGTAGCATAGTTTTCCCTTTTTTCAACGGTTTGATGTGAGACATTTTATATCATTTTGTATCATGATACGGATGTGGTGCCGGTGGGTGGGACAGTCGTTTTATATTTGTTATTACGATTTGTATTTGATACATACATTGTTTCTAACGTCAAAGAGCGGTTTTTCTTGCACTGCATTTTTCTTTTGCCGATAAAGCCTGTCTTTCCAATGTTTGACAGTATGCCGGACTCTGTTCGCCTGAATGCGGATACGATATATGCAGTCTGTTAGAGACGCTTAGAATTCCGGCAGCAACCGGCAACGCTGGCACAGGGACGTGCCAGCGAGGCACATCTTAAGCATGGATGCGAATATGTGCCGGGTGCCGGAAGATACGGAAACTTTAACGGAATTCTTAGCGTCTCTTTCAGACGGAATGTGGTATCCGCAACAGACGGACAGAGCCGGCATCCGGTCAAAGCAACGGAAAGGACAGCCTGACAGCAAGAAAAATACAGTGCTAAGAAAAATAACGCTCTTTGCGTAATGAACCAATGCACATATCAAATGCAAATCGTAAGAAACGAATATCATATTCTGTCCCACCCACCGGCACACATCCATAGCACATACGAACAGGAGCATTTAAATGAAAGAAACAGACAAACGATACGAAGCGAACCGCCAGGTAAAATTAAAGATTGCCCGTGCCCTGACCAAACTCATGGACACCAAAGCATTTTCCGATATATCCATAACCGATATTATTACCACTGCCGGAGTAGCAAGAGCTTCCTATTACCGGAATTTTCATTCCAAGGAAGAAGTGTTGATTAAAATTACGGACGATATTATGGAAGAATACCGGAAGAGGGCAGAAAAGCTTGAAAATGACTTTTTCAGCTATGAGGCAATTTTACTGATTTTCCGGTATTTTAAGACTTACAAGAAATTTATTTTAAGTGTATATAAGGCAGGTCTTGCATACATTTACTTAGACCTTTTTGATCAGGAATTAGAAAATCATATGGGTGACATGCCTTATAATGATATTCACCGGTATAAAGTCTACTTCTATTCCGGTGCGCTCTATAATGTTTTCTTAAAATGGCTGCAAAACGGAATGAAAGAACATCCTTCCGCTATGGCTTCCATGGTGACGGAAATGTTAGAACAGGGAGCCTATCCGCTAGCTTAACTGCCAGCGGACATGGCTTCCTTCTTCATCTTTTGTAATAAGAAGCTGGTCTTCCATTTCCTGCTTTAATTCTGTTACATGGGAAATGATTCCAATAAGCTTTGAGCCGCCTGCCATCTCTTTTAATACCCGGACTGCCTGCTCTCTTGCATGCTCATCCAGGGAACCAAAGCCTTCATCAATAAACATCATATCAAGATGTATGGCAGCAGAATTTTCCTGAATCTCATCTGCCATGCCCAGTGCCATGGATAACGCCGCCATAAAGGATTCTCCTCCGGAAAGCGTACGGACTTCCCGCTCTTTTCCGGTTACATTGGAATATACCATAAGGTCAAGTCCCTTGTTCTTTCCGATTGCAGCCTTCTTCTCATCAAACATTCTAAGTTCAAACTGTCCTGCTGACATTTCTTCAAAACGGCGGTTTGCTGCATAAAGAATCCGCTCCAGATAATAACGTTGCACAAAGGTCTCCAAATCCATACGGCTGCCGGACACATTTCCGGAAATGACAGTATAAAGCCGTGTTATACGGTTGTGCCGCTCTAATACCTGCTGCCGCCCGCTCCATATTTCCTCTACCGCTTCTAAGATTTCCGTATCCTTCTGATTAGAAATCTCCCACTCATTGGCCGCCCTGCCTGCAAGCTTACTCTGCTCCTCTGCTGCCTTAAGTTCCTCTGAAAGCTTCTCTACGTCCGGTTTTTCTTTCTCTCCTACAGTTTCTTTCGCTGTCTCATAGCGGCTCTGATACATCGTCTTCTGATTCTGATAATCTTCCCTTTTCTGCCGCATCTCTTCCATGGCATCTATCGAATACTGCTCCACCAGAGTCTGCCATTCCAGTTTGGAAATATCTTTTTCTTCTATATATAAATCATATTTTTGCTGCTTGGCTTCTGCTTCCTTTTTCCGTTCCGGAAGTTCTCTTTCACAACGGACAATGCCTGTCTGTGTACCGGTTTTCTCTTCCTCTAAGCGGCTCTTTTCTTTATCAGCCTTTGCATATGCACTTTCTGCAGAAGCCTTCTTCTGCTGTGCTTCTGCCAAGACTTCATCCGCTTCTTTTTCAGATGTATAGTCAAGGGTGCGGTTCCGCTCTGTGTAAGCTGCCTGACAACGGTCAAACTGCTCTTTTGCCAATAGCTTCTTTTCTGTTGCTTCTGTCTCTTCTTTTTGAAGTGCAATCTTTTTTGCTTCTGCCTCTTCTAATTTATGAGACAATTCCTTCTTCTTTTTTATCTCCTGAGAAAGTGTTTCTTCTTCTTTTGCAAGCTTTTTCTTTTGCGCGACAAGCCACGGTTCTATTTCATTATCGGCTGCCGGGTTTGCTTCCTTTCCAAAGTCTTCTATTTTATTCCGGCACTTTTCCTTTCTTTCTGCCAACTCTTTCTCCCGGTTCTCTCTTCTTACGTGGCATGCACCGGCTTCTGTAGATGCCGCTTCCTGCTTCTGTTGTAACTTTGCAATCGTTTTTTCTAAAGCTTCTAACATTTCCCGGCTTAATTCTTCCTGCATTTCTACCGCAATGCATGGCTTTGGATGTTCCATGGAACCGCAGACCGGGCATGGCTCTCCCTCTTTTAATTCCTTTGCTAAAATACCTGCCTGCGCATCGAAAAATCGCTTACGATATGCTTCGTATTCCTGTTGCTTTGCCTGATACTGTCCGGATGCATCCCGATAAATCTCTTTTGCATGTTCCTCCTGTTTCTTTTCTTTACCAAGAAGATGCTTTGATTCTGTAATCTCTGCTACGGCATCTTCGATTTCTGCAAGAGCATTTTTCTTTCCGGTAATCTGTAACTGCCTTACTTCAATTTCTTCGAAGGCTTCTGCTTCTTTCTTCCACTGCACGATATTCTGCTCTAAGACAGTGCTTTTTTCTTTTGTCTCTTTTTCCGTCTCTTCCGCCTGCTGCAAAGCATCTTTACTCTGCTCTACTTCCTGTGCAGCCTTTCTTATTTCTTTCAATGCCGCTTTCGTGCGATTTACTTTTTCTTCTATAATACTGTAATTCTTCTGCTGTGTTTCCTTTTCCGCCTCTGCTAAGTTTCTTTCCTTTTCTGCCTCTTTTAAAGCTTTCTTTATCTCCGGCAGCTTTTCTTCTAATTTCTGCTGTTCTGCCTTTAAATCCTCCAGTCTCTTTACCGCTTCTTCATACTGCTGATAGAGCTGCTTTGCATCATAGGCAAGCTTTATCATCTGCTCTAACCGGGCAGTCTCTTTTATCTCCTCTTCCGCTTCAAAAAGGCGTGCTAACTCCCGCTGTGCTTCTTCCATCTGGGTAAAGGATTTTTGCAGATTTTCCGCTTCCTGCAACGCACTCCTGCAATGCTCCCGCAGTTTTTCCGCTTCTTTTGCTTCCTTCTTTTTCTTCTTTCCCTCTTCCTTAAGATACTGGCACAATTGCTGCATCAATTCTAAAAAGCGTTCCATCTCCGGTGCTTTTGCATCCGCCTGCTGCATCTTCTTTTTCAATGCCAACAGGGCTTCGGCTTCTTCAAAGGCTTCCGGTATGTCCGCATTCTCAGCTTTGGCATGAAACTTCGTACGGATTGTGGCAATCTCTGCATCTAATTTTCTTTTCCGGTCTCCTAATTCATTGGCAATCTTTTCATATTTTTCTGTGTGGAATAATTTTCGGAAAATCACTTTTTTCTCATCGGATTTTGCCCGGAGCAGTTCCATAAATTCTCCCTGGGCAATCATTGCCACCTGCATAAACTGCCCCTTGTTCAGCCCGACAATATCAATGATTTTCTGATTCGTTTCCTTTTGCGAATAAACGATTTCATCCGGCATGATTAAGGTAACGGATTCGCTTTCTTCTTTTTCACCGCTTCCCCGCTTCAATGGGCGGACATGTCTTGGCACACGGCGCACTGTATAGACGCCGCTTTCTTCTGTTCCTTCACAGAATTTCAATTCCACATAAGGCTCTGCGCCTGCTGTGGCAAACTGACTCTGCAGCTCTGTTCCACTTTTTTTATTAGCTGTGGAACTGGCTTCTCCATATAACGCAAAGGCTATGGCATCAAAAATAGTGGACTTGCCGGAACCGGTATCTCCGGTAATCAGAAATAAATTCTGGGATGGTTTTCGAAAATCAATTTTCGTCCGGTCTCCATAGGACCCAAATGCCTGCATTTCCAAGGTTAATGGTCTCATAACTCACTCTCCTCCTCTACTTTATTGATGACTTCCTTAAGAATTTCTCTCTCTTCCTCGTTCATCTCTCCAATAAACTCACAGCATAGCGAAAAGGCATCAAGCTCTGCCTCATGCCGGAATTTTTCCATTTCATAATTGGCTTTGTGCAGCGTTTCTCTTCGGATTTCCAGCAAATTGGGAAATGCATGACGCAGCCGGTCCTGCATGTCAAAGACATTGACATCCACCTTATCGGTAAGAATCACAGTTACAAAATTATCGGATGGCTGCTTTAATACTTCTTCTAATTCCCCTTCCACAATACACACCTGACGCAGTGGTTTTAACGGAATTACTCCGGTGGAAAGCTTGCCCTTTTCTTCCAGTTCCACCATAATAATGCCTTTTTTCTGTCCCGCTTCACTGACGGAGCAGGCAAGAGGTGTTCCACAGTAACGATAACACTCTTTTCCCACGGTCATAGGCTTATGAATATGTCCCAATGCCGCATAGTCAAACCGCTCCAACACATCCGCAGACACTTCATCAATATTTCCCACGGTACGGATTTCGGAATCCATCCGCTCGACATCCTCTGCCGCTTTTCCTGCCGGCAGATAGAACTGGTGGCTCACCAGCACATTCCTCTCTGCTTCATTTACATTTTCTCTTTCCAGAAGCTTATGCAAAGTTGCATCATAAGAAAGATTGTTGTCATTTTCATCCGTTCCCACAATCTGCTTTACCATAGACGGCTTCACAAATGGCAGAAGATAAAAATTCACTTTTCCATACTTATCCGTCAATGTCACTTTCTCAATGTATTCCTCTTTCGTCTCAGGCGGCTTTCCTATCATATATAAATGCTGTCTTGATAAAATGCTTCGAAAACAGTTCACTCTTGGTGCGCTGTCATGGTTTCCGCTAATCATCATAAGGACAGCCTCCGGCACCATCTCCGTCAGTTCATTGATAAAATGATCGAATACCTCTACTGCCTCTGCCGCCGGCACTGCTTTATCATAAATATCTCCTGCAATCAAAATGGCATCCGGTTTTTCTTCTCTGGCCCGCTCTACAATCTGATGCAGGATATATTCCTGGTCTTCCCTTAAATCATGATTCATTAATTTCAATCCGATGTGAAGGTCGGATAAGTGAAATATCTTCATAGCCCATGTGCTCCTTTTCTATACAAGATTATCCTACAAAGTAAGATTATATTTTTCTCTTACTTTGTATTATAGCTTGTCTGGGGTTCTGCCGCAACGGACTTCTGCCGAATTATATGGCGGCATTTTTAAGCAGGAGGCTAATTCTTTAGGGGGAAAATCTTTCAACTTTCTTCACTTTATAAAAATTTCGCAGTTTTTTTATTGATTTTATGACTTATTTATGTATAATAATTGTGATGACGTAACTAGGATTTATAGTTTCTCAGTCAAGATATCATAAAAACCTGCTTTTTGCGGGCGATTATCATATTACTATATTTAAAGGAAAGAGGTAAAAACAAAATGGCAGAAATCAATTTAAGCAAGTATGGCATTACTGGAACAACAGAAATTGTCTACAACCCATCCTACGAAACATTATTCGCAG